>Ga0210409_10000026_pt1 | contig 396569 bp, 324 predicted proteins | sample IncBWH17MmetaG_FD_161649 | JGI IMG/M metagenome (GOLD analysis project Ga0210409, IMG submission 161649) | Forest soil microbial communities from Barre Woods Harvard Forest LTER site, Petersham, Massachusetts, United States - Inc-BW-H-17-M | ecosystem: Environmental > Terrestrial > Soil >...
GCGCCCTGAGAGATTCGAACTCCCGACCTTCTGGTTCGTAGCCAGACGCTCTATCCAACTGAGCTAAGGGCGCTTCAGAAAAGGAAGTACAGCAAGTTTATCACAGCGTTTTCGCGCGCACTGGCGTCGCACTGCCGTTCGCCAGCTCCCGACAAAAACTTTCGTGCGAGACATCCGCACAGCAACCGGAGCCAACCTCTACGAGGTCGCCCGACATCGAAGACCTCTTTCGCCGCCGTTCGGCGGATTCTATGAAAGTGCAATGAAAGTTCTCCGTGCTCTCTGCATTCTCCTCGGGGCGTTGCTCTCTGGCGCGGCTGCGCAGGAGCCGGCTACATTCTCCTGCCCCGCAGGGAAGGCCGACATGAAGTACTTCGTGATGAACAAATCGAGGCGCAGCCAACATTACCTGACGGGCTCCATCAACTCCGTGTACACCCAGGTTTTTCCGAATGAAGACTTCGCCCCGCAAGGGTACTGGTTCTGGATCAAAAGCCCGAAGGCGCATGGGTTCGACGTGAAAGTATTCGACCGTGACCGCGTGTACATGCGCGCGACCGAGCTGATCTGGACCGACAACACCACCTTCAAGCGATTCACCCGGGACTTGCCGATTTCAGAGCGTTGCGTGCCGGAAGGGCAGCCTGGTGCGGAAGTTCGAGTCGCTGACACACGATTTGATTTCTATTCTTCCTGCAAGGTCTACAAGTCGAGCACGTTGGGCACCGCTGTGAACTCACTCGACGCGCCCGAGTTGATGAACGTCGGAGGAGACGTCGGGCAGGCGTGGACGCGTGTCCTGCACTACCGCTACAACTGCGACAAAGATTTCCAGAAATGCGCCGACGAGGAGCAGTTTTTTCTGGCGAACGGCTTCGGCCTCTGGCGATGGAAACACTTTCGCGACGGGGCGCTCCTGAAGAGTACCTTAATGAACGATCTGAAGCAGGGCCAGCCCACCAGCGATCTCCCCTGTGCGGAAAGCTATCGCTGATCGGTTCTGTCGGGGAGCCGACACTCCTCGGGGAGTCTCACGACGCCAGCCGTCTCCGCTAGCCGTTCCCGCGCCCGGTCGAGAACTTGGCTGCAGCGTACTGAAGTTGGTCTACCGCTGTGCAAATCTTCTCTCCGGAAGTAATTCTTTCTTGCCGCCAGCAATTCCTACCGGGTGCTACCCGGTATCCGCTCTTTATTTTCAGTAGCTTAAGAATGGTCCGGAAGCTGCTGTAGAGGAAGGCAGACGAAGTGGCGCGCAACGGGGCGCTCTAGAGAATAACTTCGGCCAGAGGTTTTCTTGAGCGCCCCTTTGCATTCCCCCACGCTTCGACTGTTTCCGAATCCCCTCAGCTCGGCACGCCTCCTAAGCCCTCCCCCGGGTCTTAGACCAAGGCGAGCCGTTCGCGGAGGTCAATTCCAGCCTGGCGCAGAAGTTTGGCGACGGCGTCCGCCGTTAGCCGCGAAGCATCGTATTCCACCCGCACCCGTCGTTCGCTCTCGTTGAAATCCACTTTCCGGATTCCGTACACCTCTCGCATCCCATCGACCGCTTGCATCTCGCGCTCGCCCGGGGTGGCTCCGTAGCGGTAAGCGATATCCACGTAGGTCATTTATCTTTTTCCTCTGGACTCAAGATACAACAATCGTCGGCGGGCGCTTGATAATCTAATTACGCACCAGGAGCTTGCGTTGGAGCGCCGCTGTTCGTTTCTTCGAGATGGTGGCCCGCAAAGTGCCGCAAGAAAAGCCAACTCGATGGAGCGCCGGCCATGCACCAGTTGAACCTTTCCCAGGAGTAGATGGGGGTGTAAGGTGAGACGAGAGCATCCGCCCCGACAATCGAAAAAGAGGGCTCCGGCACGACCACCCGCGAGGAAAGAGTTTCCATGCGCGAATATGTCGATTTCGCGAAAATCACCGAGCGTGACCCGGTTTGCGGAATGACCGTGGACCCGTCCGCCGCCAAAGGACAGGTCGAGCATACCGGCAAGACCTATTACTTCTGCAGTCCGCATTGCGTCACGAAGTTCCAGCAAGACCCGGAGCAATATCTACAAAAGGCAGCCCCTGCCTCTAACTCTGACCTGGTCACGCTGGGAATGTCGAAGCCTGCGCAACCTTCCGCAGCGAGAGTTAAGGATCCGGTGTGCGGCATGGACGTGGATCCCACAACTGCCAGATACCATCTTGAGCACGCGGGCAAGACCTACTACTTCTGCTGCGGCGGATGCCTGGAGAAGTTTCGCGCCGATCCCGATCCCGATCGTGATCTCAGCCCGAAGACTACGGCTCTGATTCAACTCGGCGCCACGCGGCCTGCAGTCGCGGCTGCTCCTCGAGTTGCGGCTGACACTAAGTCCTCCGCGCGCGAGCAGCGCACCTACGTTTGTCCCATGTGCCCGGAGGTCCGCCAGGTCGGCCCCGGTCCATGCCCAAGCTGCGGCATGGCTCTCGAGCCGGAGAGCCCTCTGCCCGTGACGCAGGTCGAGTACACCTGCCCGATGCATCCTGAGATCGTCCGCTCCGAGCCCGGCAGTTGTCCCATCTGCGGCATGGCGCTCGAACCGCGCACGGTCACAGCTCAGCAAGAACAGAATCCCGAACTCCGCGACATGAGCCGCCGCTTCTGGGTAAGCCTGATTCTCACCGCGCCGCTGCTCATCATTGCGATGGGCAGCATGCTGTGGCCGCATGCTTTCATGGGCGAAGCATTCCTCGGCAACTGGCGCGTCTACGACTCAACCTGGCTCCCCTGGATCGAGCTGGTCCTCGCCACTCCCGTCGTGCTTTGGGGCGGATGGCCGTTTTTCCAGCGCGGCTGGACTTCGATTGTGAACCGCTCCACCAACATGTTCACGCTGATCGCGATGGGCACCGGCGTCGCCTACCTCTACAGCCTGATCGCGACTGTTTTCCCGCAGATCTTCCCCCCTGCGTTTCGCGGGATGAACGGACATCCCGAGATTTATTTCGAAGCCGCCGCCGCGATCACGACGCTCGTCTTGCTGGGACAAGTGCTCGAGTTGCGCGCTCGCAGCCAGACCAGCGCGGCCATTCGCGCCCTGCTCGACCTCAGCCCGAAGATGGCGCGACTGGTCGGCGGGGATGGCAGCGATAAAGACATCCCGCTGCCCCTCGTCAAGTCCGGCGATCGCCTGCGGGTTCGCCCGGGTGAAAAAGTTCCGGTTGATGGCGAAGTGCTCGAGGGCAGCAGCGCGGTCGACGAATCCATGATCACCGGCGAGTCCGTTCCCGTTGAAAAGGAAAAAGGCTCCAAGGTGATCGGCGCGACCGTGAACAAGTCCGGATCATTCGTGATGCGGGCCGAGCGCGTGGGCAGCGAAACCATGCTTGCCCGCATCGTGCAAATGGTCAGCCTGGCGCAGCGCAGCCGCGCTCCCATCCAGGGACTCGCCGACAAAGTTGCCGGGTGGTTCGTGCCCGCCGTGATGGCCGCGGCGGTTGTGACTTTTATCGTGTGGGCATTCGTCGGCCCGCAGCCGCGTCTGGCGCACGCGCTCGTCAACGCGGTCGCCGTGCTCATCATCGCCTGCCCCTGCGCGCTGGGACTGGCTACGCCCATGGCGATCATGGTTGGCACGGGCCGCGGGGCCGCAGCTGGCGTTCTCATTCGCAACGCCGAGGCCCTGGAACGCCTGGAAAAAATCGACACGCTGGTCGTCGATAAGACCGGCACCCTCACCGAGGGCAAGCCCAGCGTCACTTCCATCGTGCCAATTGGTGTGGAGAAAAAAGAACTGCTTCGCATTGCGGCCAGCCTGGAACGAGGCAGCGAGCATCCCTTGGCAGCCGCGGTCCTCGCCGACGCGGCCAAGAAAGCAATTCCGCTCGCCCAGGTCAGCCAGTTTCAATCGCACGCAGGACAAGGCGCCGAAGGAATCGTCGAAGGCCGGCACGTCGCTGCCGGAAATCGCCACTTCATGGACACCCTGCAGGTCTCGATCCCGGAAGTGCCCGACCACTATCTGGGAGGCGGAGAGGCCGAGATCTATGTCGCCATCGATCGCCGCTTTGCGGGCTGGATCGTGGTGGCCGACGCGATCAAAGAATCCAGCCTCCCGGCCCTGCGCGAACTCCGCTCGCAAGGCATCCGCGTGGTGATGATCACAGGAGACAATCGCAGCACCGCCGAAAACGTTGCCGGCAAACTTGGCATCACGGAATTCGAGGCGGAAGTTCGCCCCGAGCAGAAATCCGAAGTCGTGCGCAAACTGCAAGAGCAGGGAAGAGCTGTGGCTATGGCCGGCGACGGCATCAACGACGCGCCTGCTCTCGCCCAAGCCGACGTCGGCATCGCCATGGGCACCGGCACCGACGTCGCCATGGAAAGCAGCGGAGTCACGCTGGTCAAAGGCGACCTCGCCGGCATCGTGCGCTCTCGCAAGCTGAGCCAGGCGACGATGCGCAACATCCGCCAAAATCTCTTTTTCGCGTTTATCTATAACTCGCTCGGAGTCCCGATTGCGGCCGGAGTGCTCTATCCTTTGTTCGGTCTGCTGCTGAGCCCGATTCTGGCTGCTGCTGCCATGAGCTTCAGTTCGGTCTCCGTGATCACTAACTCGCTGCGCTTGAGGAAAATCCAACTGTAAGATGTGGCGCGGGCAGCCTCGCCCGAGACTTGCAGGTTTACTTAAGAGCAACGTAGATATCAACCTGGGCGTTCTTGGGATCGCGCGCCCGCTCGTCATAGATTTCGAAATCGGCGCTGTACGCGCGCTGACCACCAAGCTCCGCGTTTGTCGCCGACCAAATCTTCTGCCAGGTCTCCACCACGATCTTTTCCACGGGCCCTCGCTCCGACGTGAAGACCGCGTAGTGCCCGGCAGGGACTTTCCGCGCCATCATGCCGGCCGGAATTCCCATCGCGGCCTTCACGCACGCCCCGATCATGAAGCTGTATTCCCCGTCCTTGTCGCCCTCATAATCGGAGTACACAGCCAGAATCGCGCCATCGCTCCGGTTCGGAATCTGCGCCAGCAAGTTCTCTCCGATGAAGCGGCCCCACTGCTTCGCAATAATTCCCGTGCCCGCCATCTCGCGAGCATTCCCGGTGCGAGCCTCAATGCCAATCACGGTGAAACCCTCGATTACGGCTGGATTCATTTTCGCTCTCCCTGCGCTATCGAGCCGACGGTGCCGAGTCTCCTCGGATTCCATCGCGAATGAATAGGATCCTGGTGGGCCGGTGAATAGACGAAAAATGTGTGAGCGCCTTACAGGTGGCTGAGAAAATCCGTCACTTCGGGCGTGCTCCAGTCGAAGGCATTTGCAAATTTGCGTCTCAGGATGCCGTTGCGGTCGATGATGTAGGTTTCTGGAATCTGGATGGTCCCGTAGAGGTGCTGGATTTTTGCGGTGGGATCGCGCACAGTGACGAAATCCATGCCGTACTTGTTGATGAACCGGTGATAAGCGCTGTCGTCCTCATCCGCGCTGATGGCCACCACCACAATGCCTTTGTCTTTCATGCGCTGCTGCATTTTCACCAGCGACGGCGTCTCCGCCACGCAGGGCGGACACCAACTCGCCCAGAAGTTCAGCACGACCACCTGGCCCTTGAACTGGCTCAGCGTTACTTTGTGTTCGGCGTCCTGGACCACAAAATCCGGGGCCGGCTTGCCGATCCGTGGCGGCCGCGTGCCGCCATAGCAGCCCGCCAAAAGAAGAAGACTCACGATGCCAAGGGGAAAGACGATCCGTCGCACGTAGATATAATAATAGATTCGGCCTATGGGAACGCCAGTACCAGCCTCGAGGCGGCCTTCCGTGTCGGTGATCGTGCCGGCCCGGAACGAAGAGGCCAGCCTGCGCGCCTGCCTCGAGTCCCTGCTCGCGCAAGTCGGGATCGAGTTTGAGATCATCGTCGTCGACGACGGTTCGACCGACGGTACCCGCGCCATCGCCCAGTCGTTTCCTGATGTGCGAGTGATCACGCCCGGCCCGCTGCCCCCCGGTTGGACAGGAAAAAACAATGCGGTCGCCGCCGGGGCCCGCGAAGCTCGGGGCGAGTGGCTGCTCTTCACCGACGCCGACACCGTTCACAAACCCGGCTCGCTTGCCCGCGCCGTCGCCGAAGTCGAGCAACATCACGCCGACTTGCTCTCCTACTCTCCTGAGCAGGAAGTTCATGGCTTCTGGGAGAAGGCAATCATGCCAGTAATTTTTGCGGAACTGGCGCGCACTTACCGGCCCTCCGATGTCAGCGATCCGCGCTCGCCCACCGCCGCTGCCAACGGTCAGTATCTGCTCATCAGGCGACGCGCCTACGATGCCGTCGGCGGTCACGCAGCCGTCGCTACCAGTCTGCTCGAAGATGTCGCCCTGGCCCGCGCCGTGAAATCTTCTGGCTGCAAAATTTTCTTCCGATTCGGAGGAGATGCCGTGCGCACGCGCATGTATCGCACCCTGCCGCAGCTGGTCGAAGGCTGGACCAAAAATCTGACGCTGCTATTTCCGCATCCCGGACGTTTGGCGTTGCTCCGGCTGCTGGACTTCGCCATTCCGATCGTCGGATACACCGTGGCCCTCTCTGCATGGCTGGCCGGAGCCGTGCGCTTTGCCTTTGCCACAGCAACGATCATGTCCCTGTTCATGCTTTTTCTTCTACGAAGGATTCGCCAGGCACATTTTTCCTGGAACGCAAGTGTTCTCGCTTTCCTCGGCCTGCCGCTCTTCTCTTATCTGCTGTTGCGCTCGAAACTGTCCTATAAGCGCGGCAAGGTCTCGTGGAAAGGCCGCACCTATGCGGGCGAAAGCGTCCCCGTTGCACCCATTTCTTGACGCAGGAGCATCATGGTCTACCTGACCCGCAAAGCCGAGTTCGCCGCTTCGCACTACTACCACAACCCGGAGTTCACTCCGGAGCAGAACCGGGCGCTCTTCGGCAAGTGCAATAACCCGAACGGGCACGGACACAACTACACGCTGGAAGTCACGGTGAAGGGAAGTGTGGACCCGAAATCCGGCTTCGTGGTTGATCTCAAACAACTCAAGGATGTCATGAACCGCGAGGTCCTCGACGCCATGGACCATCGTTTCCTGAACAAGGAAGTCCCGGAGTTCCTGCACCAGATTCCGACGACAGAAAACATCGCGATCGCCATCTGGCAAAGGCTCGCGCCCAAGCTCAAGGCGGCGCAACTGCATCGAGTCCGGGTTTACGAGACGCCAGATCTCTTCGTCGACTTCTACGGAGAAGCGTGAAAGCCTACCTCACGCGCCGATACCTGTTCTCGGCCTCGCATCGCCTACACACCGATGCCATGCCCGAGGACTGGAATCGCACGACCTACGGCAAATGCAACAACCCGTACGGCCACGGGCACAACTATCACGTCGAGGTCACCGTCAGCGGCGTGGTCGACCCGGCCACGGGTATGGTCTGCAACCTGGTCGATCTCGACGGATTTGTGCGCGCCGAAATCCTCGAGCGCTTCGGTCATCAGAACCTGAACACTCTGCCCGAGTTCCGGGATCTCGTGCCCACCACCGAGAATCTCTGTATCCGCATTTACGAAATTTTGCAACGTGGCTTCCACCACGCTCATCTGGAAAAGGTACGGATGGAAGAGACGATGATGAACTCCTTCGCCTACGCGGGAGGAAAGGACCTTCGCGACTAGCGCATAGGTGACCAAGCAATTCTGGGGTTCTTATCGAAGTTGCGCGATTTTTTTTCGGCAGCGCAAACTCCGGTCGCCATCGGCGGCAAAATTCATTACCCCAGTGCGTCAGCGCTGGCAGGAATTGCAGATCGACCGTAAGCCTCGCAGGGGCGGCACCCCCGCCGACGCGGAAAGCAAACATGAAGCAAACAGCCGAGACACCTACCCTCACCGCTGCCACCTTTGAAGACCTCATCCGTGAAATGCTCGTTCGTCTGGGCGAGGATCCCGTGCGCGAAGGTCTCCTTCGCACACCCGAGCGGGTCCACAAAGCTTTCGACTTCCTCACCAGGGGATATCACGAAGACCCCGAAGCGCTCCTGAAGGGCGCGCTCTTCACCGTCACCTACGACGAAATGGTGATCGTGAAGGACATCGAGATGTTCAGCCTCTGCGAGCACCACATGCTGCCGTTCTTCGGAAAGGTGCACGTGGCCTACATTCCGAACGGCAAAGTCATCGGCCTCAGCAAAATTCCACGGCTGATCGAACTCTTCTCTCGCCGCCTGCAGATCCAGGAGCGCCTCACCACCCAGATCGCAGAGACCATCCAGAAGGTCATCGAGCCCCAGGGCGTCGGCGTAGTCATTGAGGCGCGCCACCTCTGCATGATGATGCGCGGTGTCGAGAAGCAGCACTCCGCGGCCGTGACGTCTTCCATGCTGGGTTGCTTCCGCGAGGAAAACGAAACGCGCAGCGAATTCCTGTCCCTCATTCGCCAGCGCACCAACGGGACTTAGGGGTGGCAGCAAACTTCGCGTCGGCTCGGCCCACAACATCGATATAATTTCCCGTCTTGCGATGAGAGTTCGAGGCTGAGACAACGCGCTTGCCCAAATTCACAAACGCACGCTCCCGCGATTCTGCGCTGGCCGGTCGAACCGCGCTCATCACGGGGGCTAGCCGCGGTATCGGTTTCGCCATTGCGCATGCGCTGGCCGGCCAAGGATGCGACCTTGTTCTTACCGGGCGCAAACTGGACCCAGTTCGGAAAGCCGGCAGGGAACTGATGCCACACGGGATCCGCGTCCTCGCCAAAGCGTGCGACGTGCGCGATCCTGTCTCGGTCAAAGCTCTTGCCGCCAGCATCCGCAAGCAGTTCTCCCGCGTCGACATTCTGGTCAACAATGCCGGCATCGGACACACGAGCTTGCCGGTCGCGAAGCTTCCTTACAATGCCTGGAAAGATGTCATCGACACGAACCTGAACGGCACGTTTCTCGTCACGCGCGAGATCTTGCCGCTGATGCGGCGCGGAGGCGCCATCGTCAATAACCTGTCCATTGCTGCCACCCAGGTCTTCGCTAACTCATCCGCCTACAATGCCTCCAAGCACGGCGCACTTGGCCTGACGAATACGCTGCGCGAAGAGCTGCGCGCCGAAGGGATTCGCGTGATCGCCTTGCTGCCGGGCGCCACCGACACGGAAATCTGGAATACGCTCTGGCCCGATGCACCTCGAAAAAAGATGATGTCGCCCGAGACGATTGCCCGGGCGGTGGTCAGCGCGCTGGTGCTTCCTGAAAACAGCACCGTCGAAGAGCTGCGAATCCTGCCCACGGCGGGAGCTCTCTAGCCGCTCGCAGTAGATTGCGGCTACTCGCGCGCCCCTGCGGCTCTCTTGTGCCGGCAGCCGAAGCACCGCCCGATAACCCTGCCCGCAACCCGGCGTCTAACTGCACTGTGACGAGTCCTGTGCGTGCCAGCCTTTTCGTTGCGCTCATTGCATGTTTGAGTGTTGGCGTGCTCTGCCAAGAACGCGTAAGCCGGGAACTCCCGCCAGCCACGGGTTCTTACGCCATTGGAACGCGCACGTTCGACTGGCTCGATCGCTCCCGACACGAACAGGCCTCGAAAAATTCCAACGAATTTCGGCAGGTCATCGTTCAAATCTGGTATCCCGCGCAGCCTTCCCGAAGTCCAACCGCGCCGTACGTTCCGCGGCTGAGCGCATATCGGCAAGTCTGGGAAAAGGCAGCCTTCGCGGCGGCGACCCACGCGCAGACTCATTCGCATCTCAACGCTCGAGCGGTTTCCGGCCGTCGCGCTCCCGTCGTGCTGCTGTCGCATGGCTGGGAAGAAACTCGCACCAGCTACACGTCGTTGGCGGAGGACCTCGCCAGCCGTGGATTTGCGGTCTTTGGCGTCGATCATCCCTACATGGGTCGCATCGCCCTCGCAAATGGCCAAGTCACAGCTGCACGGGAAGACCAATTTCATTCGCCTGCAGAGATCATGGATTACTACGGGCGCGACCTGCAATTCGTCATAGACCGGATCGCGAAGCTCGAAAGCGAAGACCCAATCCTTGCCCACAGCCTCGACCTCTCGCGGTTGGCCGCCATCGGTCACTCGTCGGGGTTCTCCGCGGTGAGCAATGCCTGTAGTCATGATCCGCGTATCAAGGCGTGCGTCAACATTGACGCTCCGGGTTTCACGGCTGCGCTTCTGAAGGGACTCACGCAGCCCCTGTTGTGGATTCGGTTGCAACGCGCAGGCCCGCTCCCGTCAGAGTTCCTGTCGGCGCGAACAGCGGCAATTTATGACCTCCAAATCAAGGGGGCCGTTCACGACAGCGTTGAAGATTGGAACTACCTCGAGGCATCTTCATCACAAGAACGCGATCGCGCTACGAAGCTCATCGGAGTGCTGCGCAGCTACATCGCCGCCTTCCTGCAGAAATCGCTCCAAGGTCAGGATTCAGACCTTCTGCGGAACTCCCAGGGCACCGCAGCAACCCTTACCTGCTACCCGGCTAAATAGCAGAAGACGCAGGAATCGCCGACAAGGAGTCCATTCTTGCATTTCCTAAATATGATTTCCTAGAAGGTATTTTCTTTACATCTGATGATTTTCACAGGATATCCAATGTTAAACATTAAGAAACGAAGTGGTCACCACGTCCCGTACCGATAGCGATTTCGTCGCTGCGGGAACAGCTTGATCATGAGGATACCCACCACGAATCCACCCACGTGCGCCCAGAACGCGATGCCGGCCGTCTGCGAAGTCTCTGCGATGGACGTGGCTGCTCCGGCTAGAAATTGGCTCACGCCCCAGTAGCCCAGCATCAGCCAGGCGGGAACATGGAAGAAGAAAATTGGCGGGAACCAAATGAGCACGCGGGCCCGTGGGTAGAGGATAAAGTAGGCGCCCATGACGCCCGCGATCGCGCCACTGGCCCCGATGCTGGGCACGCGCGAGCTGGCATTGAACATGATGTGCGTGAGGCCAGCAGCGAAGCCGCTGAGCAGGTAGAACACCAAGTAGCTGAAATGGCCGAGGTAGTCTTCGATATTGTCGCCGAAGAGCCAAAGCATCCACATGTTGCCCAGCACGTGACCGATCGAGCCATGGAGAAACATTGACGTGAAAATCGGCACAAGCGCGGCGAGCGGACTGAAGACGGGTGTACCAGTCAGCAGGCCGATTTCGACGCGCGGAACTATGCCGAACTGTGCGACCACCGAGTTCAGTGCGCCCCGGTTCTGTATTTGAAGTTGCCACTCGAAAAAATAAACCAGCAGGTTCAGGGCGATCAGAAAGTACGTGACGAATGGCGTACTGAAAGTCGGCTGATCATCGCGGAGAGGAAACATGAGGAATCAGGTAAATTAGTAGTCTCAGATTCTCTCATGAACGCGGTTCTCATTATCGATAAGCCCGCCGCTTTGACATCGCACGACGTGGTCGATCGCGTTCGCCGCATCGTCGAGCAACGTTTGGTCGGGCACCTGGGCACGCTCGACCCGTTGGCGACCGGTGTGTTGCCGCTTGTGCTCGGAAGCTTAACGCGGCTGGCGCAGTTCTATACCGCCTCGGAGAAGACTTACGAAGGCACCATGCGCTTTGGGTTCGCTACCGATACCTACGACGCGGAGGGCGAGCCGACCACGCCTCCGCAGAATGTGTCCCTTGCGCTTGCGAACGTGCAGGAGGTCGCCAGGCGTTTCCGCGGCGTGATCGAGCAGATGCCCCCGCCGTTCTCAGCGAAGAAGATTCACGGCGTGCCCGCCTACAAATTGGCGCGCAAGAAGAAAGAGGTAAAGCTGGCGCCGGTGCAGGTGACGATCCATGAATTTGAAATCGTGTCGTGCGCGGCCGACCGGGCTGACTTCCGCGCGCGGGTTGCGTCGGGGACGTACATGCGTTCGGTGGCACACGACCTGGGAAGGGAACTGGGCTGTGGCGGGCATCTCGAGTCGTTGCGGCGCACCAGCGTCGCTGAGTTTGGACTCGCCGATGCGCGCACGCTCGAACAGCTGGAATCCGCTTATGATGCCGGGCAATTTGACGAGATCTGTGTGCATCCCCGCAAACTGTTGCCGCAGATGCCTTCGGTCACGGTGACCGACGAGATCGCCGGGCAGGTTCGCAGTGGGCGCGCCGTCAACCTCCCGGATTTCTCGCGGGCGAAACAGGTGAAGGTCTTCTATGGGCAGCGGGAGTTGATCGCGATTGCCACCCGGGTGGCCGGAACGCTGTTCCATCCCAAGCTGGTGTTCGCGGCGGAGAACATTCCGACATTCCGCTAGGCTCACCCGCGCACACACATCTCAGAGATCCGGGGAAGAAAATTGGGAGCCGGCATCTCCTGCCCGCTCCCATTGTCCGATTAGTCGTGCCGGCTCAACCCGTCGGCCATTGTCTTGATCAGGGTTGCGTTCCCGTCATCGTCCTTCACCGCCCACACGAAAGCTCCGCCCAGGCCGCCGTGATTGATGTAGATCGTCTTGAGGCGCACCGTAAGAGCATTGTCGTATGTCCAGAAGGTCTGGGTCGAAGGGTTATAGAGCCAGGCAGCAATGCGCCGGCCATCGAAGTAGCGTTGATAGCCCTGGCTGGTTGCGGTCGAGAGCGTGAGATAGGTCTCAACTCCCGGAGTCAGCAGGAAATCCGCAGGAGCAGACGGGGCCGCGCCGGTAGAGGTCTGATATAGACCGTGGTGAATATTTGGCACGCCCGTCCAGCCGCGGCCATAGAGTGGAATGCCCATTACCAGCTTGCGCCCGGGCACTCCCGCTTGCAGATAAGCATTGATGGTGTAGTTGATGTTGAAGTTTTCCGAGGCGACCGGATCCTGCGGGCTGTCGTAAAGGGGCGCATCGTGGTTCGTGCTGTTCTCCCAGGTGCCGTGGAAGTCGTAACCCTGCACGTTATAAAAATCGAGTGTGCGGCCGACGTTGGCCAATTCAATATTCGAGAAATTCTGTTGTCCGGCGGGACCGAACATGGTCAGCAAATAGTGACGATGATTGGCGCGTCCCAGCGCGTTCAGTTGCCGGCGGAACTCGCGCATTAAGAGCGTAACGTTCGCTGTATCGGAAGCAGCAGGGAACTCCCAGTCGACGTCGATACCATCGAAGACGCCAGCCGCAGAGATCCCCGGGGCGACATTACCGTTGATGAACAAATCAATGCAGGAAGCGACGAAGGCTTGCCGTCCGGCCTCGGTAGCGGCAGCGGCCGAGAAGCCGGGCGCGCCCGCCAGCGAGATCAAGACCTTCAAGTTCGGATGCAATTGCTTGAGCTGTTGCAGGGCGGCGAAGTTTCCGAGGAGGGGACCCGTGTAAGGTCCTGTAATGGTGGGGAGAGACGCCTGGTAGTCGGCAAAGGGATCGGCGATGACACAGCCGGTACTGTTCACGCCGCCGAAGGCATAGAAGAGATGCGTGAGTCGATCAGCCACTCCATTGTTCTGCAGGTTGGCGATGTTGAAGTTCGCGAAGTAGATGCTCCACTCCTCGAAATAGCCACCGACCACTTTCTTGCCATCATCGGCGAGCGCCGTGCCGCAGGCGGTCAAAAGCGAAGCGATCAGAAGCAGACGAAACAGCGACGACGTGAGAGAGCGTGGGAAACGATGGGAACGCATAAGAGATCCTCCCGGATGGGAATTCAGAGTGGCGGGAGTATAGACCTATATAGCAGTTGTGGCAATTGGAATTGTAGAAGGCCGATTGATGGCGGGTATGTATCTCGAGTGATATATAGCGATTGAACCGACAAGGCGAGCTTCGCTCGCCTGGGCAGATGGGGGCGTTTGCCCCTACGCTTACTGCAGGATCGGCGAGCAGCAGGGCTTGCGTACTGGCTTTGGCTCCATAAGTTCCACGCGGGTGAAGTTGGGATCGTAGAGATTGAGCTGCCACTTGCCGTCGCGGCCGATCTGGGGAGGCTCCTCCGGCTTGGGACCGCGCTTCAGCACTGTCTCGTAGCCAAGCTTCACGCTGGCCACACCCAGCGCGAAATGATGCATGACACCGAGCTCGTGCGGATCGGGATTGTGCACGTTCAGCATGTACTCGAGCCAGTCCGTACCGTCGGGCACACGCATGTCGACCCAGTCGGTGGTCGTGTCGGTCATGCCGCCGTGCCAGATGGGTTGGAAGCCGAGAATGTCTTTGTAGAAGTGATCGGCGGCGGCGCGATCGCTGACCACCACGCCGACGTGGATAATGTGAACGGAAATGCGCGTCGATGGAAGAAATTTCCCGAAGTTCCGGCTGTGCAGTGAGCCGGGCATATATTGGATGAACTCGACGTCGTGGCCGTCGGGATCGATCACATCGAACCCGCGGTTTCCATCCTCCATGGGCTCGAGCTTATCGGGAACCTTCACGCGCTTGCTGGCGAGATAGGCACGCAACTGCTCCGCGTCGGAGGTTTCAAAGGAAATGTGCGAGAGCCGATCCTGCTTGGGATCAGTGAGTTCTGGGAAAAGTTCAATGTATTGGTGGTCGTTTACTTTGAAGTACGTCAGCAGGAGGCCGGTCCCTTCGCCGGCGGGCTTGTCCAAACTGAAAGGTTCTTGGTATCCGAGCAGCCCACCATAGAACTTGCGCGCGGCGTCCAGGTTGTCGGTCCGGAGTCCGATGTGAGCGACACCCGGAATCTTGGGACGCGCAACCGGTGGAACATTCTGCGCCGACCCGTGGCAGACGAGCAGAAGGGAAACAAGACCCGGCAGAGGTTTCATCGCGCCTCGATAGTGCGTTAGGTCCAAGGTGGCGTCAAGGCTATCAGGCCTAAAAGCATCAGGCGGCGCAATATGTGTAATGTCCGATAACAAGTATTATGTTAAGTACAGCTATTCGCCCCCTCGCGCCCCTGTTTTTCCCTCGATTTGCACCAGCTTGCTTGTTAATGCACGTCGGTCGGTCCAACGAGGATGAGCATGGTAGTCCCGTCGGAGTCTTCCGAGCACCGAACCCAATTCGACCGAGCGGTTTACGAGAGTTTCGATTTTCACGAGCCGCAACACGCGGACCGTTTTCAGCCAATGCAGGCCGCTGCTGATGGCGCAACCGCACTGGGAACAATCAGGCGTCCCACCGAAAATGCAGGGTTCCACCCGCGTCTGCAGATCGGCTGAGTAATTAGTGGACATGCGGGAGAACATGCACTCATTGGGCGTATCCGGCGGGGATTCCATGGCCCGAGCAATGCCGGCGTTCATGAGCAGCTTCGGATAACCCGGCTGAAGCCTGCTTAGCTCTTCCGCCACGGAATGCCGCTCGACTGCAGTGAGCATCTCGGCGCTGTGTTCGTTTTGCTGAGGCGTGTACAGACTGACCCAGATGCGAACCACCTCTGCTCGCGCATTCCAGAAATCCAGATATTCTTCGAGGTATCCTTTGCGGCGCAACATAGGCGCTGTGATGGTCCAGTGAATGTTTACCCGGCAGCCCATGATGTTGCGCAGGATTCGCTCGTAGGTCGCCGGCTTGCGACGGACATCATGATGCTCAGGCAGGCCGTCGACCGAGACTGTCACTCTTATTCGCGGAATGATCGTCCATTCTTTGGGAATTGGAATTACGGCACTGGTTACCACCATGGTATGGACACCCATCTGGCTCAACATGGGCAACAATCGGCTCAGTTCGCGATGCCTTACCAGCGGCTCGCCCCCGACCAGGGACAGGTGCAGAGGACGATGTTGCCGGACCAAACGCAGGATGCGATCCACCAGTTCATCGCCGCGGTAGTCGGTGAGGCTCCGCAGGGTCACCGGTCCTCCCAGGTGATTCTCGCCATACGCATAACAACCGGGACAACTGAGAGGACATTCCCGGGTGAGCTCGATCGACAGCATCGGCGTACTACCCGTAAGAATCGACTTCCACGCTGCCAGCAGCTGTAATACTCGTAATCCTGGCTTGCTTTTGCTCCGCTTCATGAAATACCTGCTTTCCTGGGTTGCTCCCCGCACGTGTTCCGTCACATTGCAGTGCGGAGAAGTTCACAGCTCGGAGGAAGAATTCCGCCGTGCCGGAGTGTGAGGTCGAGGGCTCGGCGCTGGTCTCCAGAGACCTGGGAACCGACGATGAGCAGGACCGCGCCGTCCTGAAAACAGTCGTTGTAGTACGCAGCATCAGCGGCTGAGATGCCGAGGCTGTCGAGAAAATCTTGCAGATCCGGCGCATGGCCTGCGAGCACACCCACGGCATAGAGATCGGTGTCAGAAAAGCCCGCGCGAAACAGCGCTGTCATTGCGCTACCCACACTCCAGGCATCCCAAAAAATCGCGGTGATCGGCCCTGGCGTACTGAGGCCCTGGTTATTACGCACGTCGACTTCTCCCGAGAGTTCTGTTTGGTGAGAATTTACCGGCCGACCGGAGCAGACCGATCGAATGCCAGGGCGAAGCATCAGCAAAGGAAGATGCAGGTAAGGGCAAGCACATCGGCCACGCCGAAGAATCGGGTCGCGGCAGGAGCCGGCCGGCCTTCGAGACGAGGCGCGGGCACGAAAACCACGTTCACGTTTGCGAGAAAAGCTGGCGGCTGATGTGATTTGCAGCCAGCCGTACAGGGGAGTTCATCGGGCGCCGGGGTGATCAACACAACAAGTACACTGAGAGCAGCAAGAAGGACAACGAACTTGACACCCCACCCCATAAAAACCACGACTTCGTACTAGATGCACCCAATAGGACACGGTTGCATGGCAAGAAAAAAGTTCTCTGCTCGATTGTGGATATCTGTCTGGCAGAATCATGAAGGATTTGGTCTTGGCGCTGCGCGACGAAATGCAACCGTCCGCGTTTGCATGGCATGCTGAAGATGCGTGGACGACCTGACACAAGTGGAAGCCATGCGATATTTCGCAATCGCGATCGTGCTGGTATCAATGGCGCTGAACCCGGCTTGCAGCGGCGGTTCTGGTTCGCATAACTCCGGCTTCCCTTCTATCACTACGCAGCCCGCCAATCAGACCGTGGCCGTCGGACAGTCTGCCACCTTCCGCGTTGTGGCGACGGGGGCCAGTCCGCTGAGTTATCAATGGCAGAAAAGTGGTGCGGCCATCTCGGGTGCAACGGCAGCTTCCTACACCACGCCACCAACCGCGGCTGGGGACACGGGCTCGATGTATCGGGTGATAGTAAGCAATTCCGCGGGCCAAGTCATCAGCAACCCGGCGACGCTGGCGGTAGTCGCCGCGACTACAGCCGACGTCGTCACTTATCACAATGACGACGGCCGCACCGGACAGAATCTCAAGGAAGTCATTCTCGCACCCTCGAACGTCAATTCCTCTAGCTTTGGCAAGCTCAATTTTTTCAGCACGGATGGCAAAGTCGACGGCCAGCCACTGTATCTGTCGTCGCTGAATCTCGCGAGCGGAACGCTGGACGTTCTCTACGTGGTGACCGAGCATGACAGCGTGTACGCGTTGGATGCCAACGCTGGCACAGTGCTGTGGCAAGTATCGGTGTTGGGAACGGGGGAGACACCCAGCGATGACCACGGGTGTTCTCAAATCACTCCGGAGATCGGGATTACTTCGACTCCCGTGATCGATCGCGCGGCTGGGGTGATCTACGCTGTTGGCATGTCGAAAAACGCCTCGGGCAGCTACTTTCAACGGCTGCATGCGCTCGACCTTACGAGCGGCGCTGAGCGTTTCGGCGGGCCAGTCGATATTCGGGCGTCGTACCCAGGGACGGGTGACAATACTTCAGGCGGAAATGTGATCTTCGATCCCAAGCAGTATGCCGAGCGGGCGGGATTGCTCTTGCTGAATGGGACGATCTATACGACGTGGACTTCGCACTGCGACTTTCGTCCTTATACCGGGTGGATCATCGCGTATAACGCGAGCACGCTCGCGCAGAGCAGCGTATTGAATCTCACCCCGAACGGGAACGAGGGATCCATCTGGATGTCCGGAACCGCGCCCGCGGCGGACAGCGCAAACAATATCTACTTCCTCGATGCGAACGGCACCTTCGACACGAACCTGACGGCGGGTGGATTTCCGGCGCAGGGAGACTTCGGGAATGCTTTTCTGAAGGTGTCAACTTCGAGCGGCCTGGCAGTGGCCGACTATTTTGCCACCTTCGATACGGTGCAGAAGTCGAGTACCGATACGGATCTCGGCTCGGGCGGCGCTCTTGTGCTGCCGGACCTCACGGATGGCGTAGGGCAAACCTGGCACTTGGCGGTGGGCGCGGGCAAGGACTCGAACTTGTATGTCGTGAACCGAGACAATATGGGGAAGTTCGATCCCAGCGCGAACAACATCTATCAGGAGCTTGCGGGCGCGTTGCCGGGCGGCGTCTGGAGTATGCCAGCATATTTCAACAATGCGATTTACTATGGGCCGGTAGGCAGCACGTTGCGGGCGTTCAGCATTACGAATGCACGGCTGACGACCGCGCCGACCAGTCAGACCAGTACGGTGTTCGAGTATCCCGGCACGACCCCGAGTGTTTCGGCGAACGGCACGAGCAACGGCATTGTCTGGGCGCACGAGAACACCAGCCCGGCGGTTTTACACGCGTATGCTGCTGGCGGCCTCACGAACGAACTCTATAACAGCAGCCAGGCCGGCGCGCGCGATCAATTTGGAGCGGGCAATAAGTTCATTACTCCGACCATCGTGAATGGGAAAGTATATGTGGGGACGACGAATGGGGTGGCGGTGTTCGGACTATTGCATTGACTAGGTGTCCAGCACGTCAAGATGGCCGCTGAAGGTGTTGTCTGGGAACAGACTTAATGTCGCACGGTCTAGCGTGACGAGCTTCCCCTTGTGGTGAATCGCCAACCCAAGCAGGTAGGCGTCGGTGATCTGCTGATGGCCGACCATACGAGCCGCAAACGGTTCGGTAGCCTGCACCAACGAAATGTCGTCCCGCCAGAAATGATGTCCGGAGTGCTTCATTGTGATGGCCAGGTTGGCGAGCGCTTCTCTTGGCGTGATCGTGAGCATCGAAAATGCAGGGTTGGAGACGACACGCACGAACCCGGCTTGCGTGATCGGACAAGTCGCCCATCCTGCGGCAGCATGCCGCGCAAACCAACGATGAGATCTAGCGAATGCCTCGTGCTCTGGCCAACTCAACGCGACCAGCACGTTAACATCGAGCAGTCCGACCATTACTGATCTTCTGTCTCCAACTGCTTCACACGTTTAGTGGTGATTGGCGAGGAGCCAGGCGGGATGTCGAAAACAACGAAACCGTTGACGATCCGAGTTGGTGTAGGCGCATCGAGGCCACGGCGCACCAATTCGGATGCTGCTTTGCCAAGTGCGAGTGAGCGGCTCTCCGCGTACTGCCGCAACAGGGCGAGTACGTCATCTTCGAGATTAAGGGTGGTTCTCATCTTCGGGGATGATGACACATCTTAATATTGATGTCAATTTGTGCACTTAGCATCATTCCGCGATTGAGGTGCGCTCTGCCAGAAGAGTCCTTAGATCTTCGCGAAAACGGCGCAGGATCTCCAACCTTTCGGGAGTGGCTTCGAGGAATTCCCCTTTGTTCTGAAAGACCTGTCTTCCCTGCTTCTCGACCAGCACTCCGATGGCTTCTCCCATGCGCCAGCCTGGGGTCCCCAGAATCTGAAGACCGTCCGCACCCGGCACCAGCAGCGCAATGCAACCGTCGCGCACTACGCCGATGCACTTGGGAAACCGATCGAATGTCTCCAGCTCAAAGCCGGCGAGATAGATGCGCTGGAGTTGTTCGGCGGGGTCCATGGTTAGCTACGAGCTTCGAGCTACGAGCTACGTGATCGCTCGTAGCTCGCAGCTCGTGGCTCGTGTCTACATCTTGTATCGCCCAAGGTCCTCATCGTTGAGGTCCTCAAGCATTTTGCGGAGGTCTTCGGGAGTCAGGCGTTCGGAATTGTTGGCGGCGAGCTTGGAGGACTTGAGAACGTCGTCTTCGACGAAGATGGGGCAATCGACGCGCAACGCAAGCGCGAGCGCGTCCGAGGGGCGCGAATCGATGCTGATGATGCGGCCGTCGCGTTCGACCCAGATCACCGCGAAGAAGGTATCGTCGCGCAGTTCGGTCACAACTACTTTGCGCACCTGCGACTCGAGACCGACCAGCACGTTCTTGATCAGGTCGTGCGTCATGGGACGCGGCGTGGTGACCTTTTCGATTTCGAGGGCGATGGCGTTGGCTTCGTAGACGCCTACCCAGATCGGCAGGACCGTGTCGCTGCCAATGTCTTTGAGAATCACGATGGGCATGTTCGTTACCGGATCCATCATGAGCCCGCGAATTTTCATTTCGACTTCCATCGTGAAACCCCTGGCAAGACTGCCGATTCCTCGAATCCGCCTTGCGGCAACGCCATGCCTTCGGCGCTGCTAATTTTCTCCTTATATCACCATTTGCCCGAGCAGACTGTTCGGAAAGCTGTTGGTAATCAGAACTGAAACGTAACTGCCGGCCGCGGGCGAATTTGTTTCCGGAACCGTAAAGTTCAGGGTTTTATTTTGCGAAGTGCGGCCAATCCATTGGCCGCGCGCCTTGTTCTTCCCTTCAATCATTACTTCAAGTACCTCTCCCAAATGGCGCTGGTTGCGCCGCTTCTGGATGTCGCACTGACGCTCCATCAAAACCGCGAGACGACGCGCTTTCTCGTCGTCGGGAACGGCGTCGTCCAGATTCAAAGCAGGCGTATTAGGACGCGGGGAATACTTGAACGAGAACACTCCGTCGTATTCGACGTCATCGAGCAGGCTAAGCGTTTGCTGGAATTCGGCCTCGGTCTCGCCCGGGAAACCGACGATGATGTCGGTGGTCAGGCTGATTTCACGCCTGGCGGCTTTTATCCAGGAAATGCGCTCGAGGTACTGTTCGCGCGTGTAGAGACGCTGCATGGCATCGAGCACGCGCGTGGAGCCACTCTGGACGGGAAGGTGCACGTGGTCGCAGAGAGTGGGCACGGCCTCGATGACCTCCACAATATCTTTGCCGAAGTCGCGGGGATGCGAGGTGGTGAAGCGCACCCGTTTTATGCCTGAGATCTCGCCGACGGCAGCGAGCAATTCTGCGAAGGACTTCTTCCCTACTGGATCCTTGTAGGAATTGACGTTCTGACCGAGCAACTGGATTTCGGTATAGCCCAGATCGGCCATCTGGCGGGCTTCGGCGAGCACCGAGTCAGAGGTCCGGCTGCGCTCCTTGCCGCGCGTAAAAGGAACGACGCAGTAGGCGCAGAACTTGTCGCAACCCTCGATGATGGTGATGTAGCCGCGGTGCGGATTGGTGCGCGAGGTGAATTCGGTTTCGAAGCACTCGTCGGTCTGGCGGTCGTCGAGACCGGTGACGTGGCGATTCCCTGCCTCAATCTGCACCAGCATCTGGGGCAGGTTGCGATACGAGGCCGAACCGCAAACCATGGAAACGTGCGGGGCGCGCTCGAAAATCCTTTCGCCTTCCTGCTGCGCGACGCAACCCAGTACGCCAAAGACTTTGCCCTGCTTCTGATATTTCTTGTAGTCGGCCAGGCGGTGAAAGACCTTCTGCTCCGCCTTGTCGCGGATGGAGCAGGTGTTGTAGAGGACCAGGTCCGCTTCCTCCACGGTCTGTACCTGGCGATATCCCTCGGAAATGAGCGTGCCGATGACTTTTTCGGAGTCATGCACGTTCATCTGGCAGCCGAAGGTTTCCAGGTAGAACTTCTTGTCAGGACGGTCCGGCATCGCTGAGGTCAGTATACCGTAGGTTTTGAGCGTTCTCTGCTGGCCGGGCGGGGTGAGGCACGGGAATTCGGCGAGCGGAGAGACCCAGGCACTCGGCGATGCCACTCTTGTACTTGTCATTCCGAACTGGCGTTAACCGGTGAGGAATCCAGAGTGCGCAGGAGACGCAGATTCCTCGGTCTTTGGCGGCGGAATAACAACACTCGAAGCGTTATGCACTCTTTGGAGCGTGTAGCGGCAAGGCTTCAACGTGCGGGCCCTCGTTAATCAACTGGCCTTGCCGGCATTCGGAGCCACAAACGCTGGACGGGTATCGACCGTTTCGTCGTTCTCAAGGAATGCGACCATCCAGCCGAGAACTCGCTTCCAACCTTCGCCGTGACTGGTGAGGCCTGGCAGATCGCCGGCGAATCCGCTGTGCCGCAGCTTCACCGTAGTGCCAGTGCCCATTTTCTGAGGGCCGCGCGGCTGGAGGCCATGAATTTCGCGGGGCGCCAATTCCCAGCGCACCAGTGTATTTCGAGTGGGGCTGTAGCTGGGTACCCAGGTATGAACAAGTCGCCGGGGAGGATCGATTTCCAAATACTCACCGTCCACGCGGAAAGATGTGCCGTCGGCGCCCACCCCCACACTTGACCACTTGCCGCCGACACGAAGATCGGCCTTCCATTCGGTGATGCGATACATGCCTCGCTGTCCCCACCAGCGCGGCATCTGGTTGGGATCGGTGAGTGCCTGGAAGACACGCTCGGGCGGGGCGGCAATGAAGATCTCGGCTTCGATCGTGTCTTGATCGGGCGTAACGGCTATGTTCGCCATGAAACCTCCGGAGTGCCTTCTCTACGAATTGTGAAACCGCTGAACTGCTCACGCCTGATTAGAGCTTGAAACACCGGTCGAGCGGAGCGGCGATCTCGACTTCGGAGATCACCGCGTCCTGGTCGGGAGTAATGATTGCTTTGGCAACGACGATTCCTGGTCTTGGTCGACTACATAGATGCCTTGACGCGGGTCAGTTCGAAATGCTCCTTCGTTTCCTTCCCGTCCTGCGCGAAAGTCCACTCTTCACTGTGGTGGTCGGAATCGGGCATCGTGATCACCAGGCGATCCATGTGTCCAGCTTTCGGGCTGGCGATGTTGGTGCCGTCCACGAAGGTGAAAGTGATGGACTTTCCGTCGGGCGACATGGTGGCCTGCATTCGCGGCTGGTTGCCGGCTGCACAGTAGTGGGTTGCCAGCACGCGGTCGTTGTCCATATGGAACATGGTGATCATGTTTTCTTCTCCCGTGATTTCACTGAGAACAGCGGAACCGCCGGAAGTCGTGCGGAAAACCACCTTGACGGGATTGTTGTTGACCTTCGCTTCCCAAGTGCCGTTGAGCGATTTCAGACGGTCGAACGTTTTCTGCGCATCCGACTGCGCGAAGGCGGTGACGGTAGTCAACAGAAATGCCACTGCTGCAGCTAAGCGAAGCGATTTCATGGTGAAGCGTCTCCTTAAGAGTGAGATCTGTTTATCAGCGAGACGGGTCTCGCCGTAGTTCTATTCCACGTTGCGCTGTTTTCCTTTGGACCTGCGATGCGGGGCGCGGTGCGTGCGCCGCCGCACGGAAGACCTTGAGGCAGCGATCTCCTTCGCGTATTCGGCTTCCACAAAAGCTTTCAAATTGCTCAGGCTGGTCGACCAGAAGCGGCGGTATTGCTCGAGCCAGGAGTCGACCGCTTTCAGCGGCCCGGGGTTGAGATGGTAAAAGCGGTTGCGGCCTTCGCGCTGCTCGTTGACCAGATGCGCTCGCCGCAGCAGGCGGAGGTGTTTCGAAATCGCTGGCCGGGAGATAGGAAACGCCTGGGCGATCTGTCCGGCCGGCTGACGGCCTTTGCGCAGCAGGTCGAGCACCGCTCTGCGAGTCGGGTCGGCCAGGGCGCTGAACGTCGCCTCCGGTGAATACGTAACCGTTCGGTTCCGCATAATGTGTAACTTTACGGTTACATGTATGCGCGTGTCAAGGGGAAAATAAAAGCTTCACAGCTCTTGGCGCGAAACCCGTCGGGCGGGGACGCCCGACTCTCCACTAGCTGTGTCCGTTATTGACGAGATCCAAGAAGGCTTGATGGATGCGCGTGTCTTCGCTCAGCTCGGGATGGAATGTAGCTGCCATGGCTTTTCCCTGCCGCACCGCGACCGCATCGTTGCCTTCCGTCGCGATGACTTCGACTCCCGGGCCCATGCGTTCAATTTTCGGTGCGCGGATGAACACCATCTCGAGCGGAGATTCACCGAGCTTGCCGGTGCGGATCGAGCTGTCGATCTGACGCCCGTAGGCGTTGCGGCGAACGCGAATGTCGAGCGCTCCCAGACCGAACTGGTCAGGGTTCGTGACTTCCTTCGCCAGCATGATGGCGCCTGCACAGGTGCCGAATGTAGGCTTCACGCGCACGAATTCCTTGAGCTTCGCGATTCCCTGCTCGCCGAGGATCTTCAGGAACGCGCCTGACTCTCCGCCCGGGATTACGAGACCGTCAATTTGATCGAGTTGCTCCGGTTTGCGTACGAGTACTACCTCGGCGCCAAGTTCTTCGAGACGCTTCTTGTGGGCGTCAAAGTCGCCCTGGATGGCTAGGACTCCGATTTTCATAGTCGTTGGTCGTCGGTCCTTGGTCGTTGGTCCTTGGTCGTTGGCATTCGGTGCTCGGCATCCGGAAAAATTCCAAAGCAACCACGAAGGACACGAAGGGCGCACTAAGGGCACGAGAAAGCGTTGCTCCGCTCTTATTTCGACGCGCGCCTCACTGAATGCCCGTGTGCCAAATGGCATCTTCCTACCATCCGCGCGTCTGCAGCATGTGCGCTTCGTCAAGGGCTGATATTGCCAGCCCTTTCATCGCTCCCACCAGGTCTTCGCTGACTTCAAGTAGTACTTTAGGATCCTGATAGTGCGTGGCGGCGCGGACGATGGCCTTGGCGCGCTTCTCGGCTTCGACCGGGTCGGCAAATTCGGTCGAATTCTTCATGAAGATGCCGGAGCCAACGAAGACCGCCTCGGCGCCCAGTTGCATGACGAGCGATGCGTCGGCGGGGGTCGCAATGCCGCCCGCCGAGAAGTTCGGCACGGGCAACTTCCCTTCCTTGGCGACGATCCGGATCAACTCATAAGGCGCGCCATGCTCTTTGGCTTTGGCGTAGAGTTCTTCTTCGCTCAGCACGGTCAGGATTTTCATCTCCTGCACGATCTGGCGGATGTGCTTCACCGCGTGCACCACGTCTCCGGTGCCGGCTTCGCCTTTAGTGCGGATCATGGCTGCGCCTTCGGCGATGCGCCGCAGGGCCTCGCCGAGGTTGCGCGCGCCGCATACGAACGGGACCTTGAAGGCGTGCTTGTCGACATGGTGGGCCTCGTCGGCAGGCGTGAGCACTTCGGATTCGTCGATGTAGTCGACGCCGAGCTCCTGCAATATCTGCGCCTCGGCGAAGTGGCCGATGCGGCACTTGGCCATGACCGGGATGGAAACGGCCGCCATGATCTCGCGAATCTTTTTGGGCGAGGCCATGCGGGCTACGCCGCCTTCGGCGCGAATCTGCGCGGGGACGCGCTCGAGCGCCATGACCGCGACGGCGCCGGCACGTTCGGCGATTTCCGCCTGCCGGGCGTCGGTGACGTCCATGATTACGCCGCCCTTGAGCATTTCAGCCAGGCCCGTCTTCAGGCGAAGGCTAGTGGAGTGTCCATTGTTCTCTGACATGGTTGATCCTTTCTGTGTCTCGCAATCTTTATTCACGATCCAAATTCTTTTCCATCTTGATAAGCGGCGTGCCGAACAGGTCGGCTGCACCATTGGGAACCCGCGTGAAGCCGAAGCGTTCGTAGAGGCGAATTGCGCTGGTTAAAAACGGCGTCGTGGTCAAGAACATGCGCGCGCATCCGTTCTGTCTGGCAAAGCTCTCGACTTCGTTCATCAGCGCTTCCGCGATTCCGCGTCCGCGCATCGACGGCACAACTGCGACTCCACGAACATACAATCCCTTTTCGCCTTCAGGAACAGCAGATGCCGTCCCGGCAGTGCGATCCTCGCAGAGCGCGATCCAGGCTGGGCCCTCTTCCATTCGGCTTCCAACCTGCTCCGGATCGGGCGTGGTCGCCGCAAAGCCTTTGGGTGTGTACAACGCCTCGAATTCCAGGAACGACTGCCGCAGTACGGTGGCGATGTCGGCGGCGTCCGCCGGCACCGCTCGCCGGATCCGCGCGCTCGGTCGCATTCTGGCCCATTCTCTGCTCAGTTCCGTGAACCTTCAAAAATTGTAGCGAATAATTGGACTCTCACAGATATCCATTTACGGTATTCTTACCATACCACTCTTAATATGCCCCGCGAGACTACAGCGTTTCCACTCAGCCTGCCCGCGGCACCGGCGGGTGGAAGCTTGTACCGGTGGCTGTACGGAGAGTTGCGGGCCGCGATTCTCGATGGGCGGTTGCGTCCGGGAGCGCGGTTGCCTGCGACGCGCGATCTCGCCTCTGCCTACCATCTTTCGCGGGCAACCATCGTGACCGCCTTTGACCAGTTGAAGTCGGAAGGTTATGTCGAGGGCCGCTCGGGATCTGGAACATATGTAAGCGAAGTGCTGCCTGAACACTTGCTCGATGTGCATGGACCACATCAGGAATCAAGGCTGCCCCACCGGCGTATCGCGCTGTCTTCGTATGCGCGCCGTCTGCAGCCGTTTCGTGGGTCGGTCGCCCGCCCCTTGCGGGCATTTCGCGCGCATCAGCCCGCGCTCGATTTATTTCCGACCACTTTGTGGGCGCAGGTGGCGGCGCGCCGCTTGCGGCGAGTTTCCGCCAGCCTGCTTGCGGGTGGCGAGGCGCTCGGCTACCGTCCTCTGCGCGAGGCGGTGGCGGCATACCTGAATACGTCGCGCGGCGTGAAGTGCACGGCGGAGCAGGTGTTGATCGTTTCCGGTGCGCAGGAAGCGCTCGATCGCACGGCGCGCATCCTGCTCAATCCGGGCGAGTCGGTTTGGATGGAAGAGCCCGGCTATCCGGGAGCCGGTGTGGTGTTCCGCGCGGTAGGCGCACGCATTCGGCGGGTTCCGGTGGATGCCGAGGGCCTTGCTCTCGCCAGCGGCCGCAAGAAATGGCAAGCGCCGCGACTGGTATACGCCACGCCCGGTCATCAATTCCCTCTGGGCGTGACCATGAGCCTGCGCCGGCGGCTAGCGCTGCTGGAATGGGCGCGGCGCTCGGGGACGCTGATTTTCGAAGACGACTATGACAGCGAGTACCGCTATTCGGGGCGGCCCATTCCTGCGATGCAAGGTCTCGATCGCTCAGGTGTCGTGATCTTTGCGGGAAGCTTCAGCGCAGTGCTCTTCCCTGCCCTGCGGCTTGGGTATTTGGTGGTGCCGCCGGAAATGGTGGATATCTTTGCGGCGGCCGAGTCGGTCACCACGCATCATCCGCCACTGCTGGAGCAGGCTGTGTTGTGCGACTTCATCACGGAAGGACATTTTGCGCGACACATCCGCCGCATGCGCGAACTCTATGCGGAGCGGCTGGCCGTGTTGCTCGAGTGTGCCAAGGAAAAATTGGCGGGAGTGCTGGAGATTTCGAGCGTGGAAGCTGGGCTGCAGACGGTGGGCTGGCTCAAGGGCGGCATCCGGGCCGAGCGGGTTGTTGAACTCGCCGCGGAGCGTTCAGTGGAGGTCGTCCCTTTGAGCCGATATGTCTCGGGAGAGTCGCGGCCGAATGGACTGATACTGGGATTTGCGGCGGTCGATCCGCGGGAGTTGAGGCGCGGGGTAGAGGAGTTGGCGAAGATATTGCACCGGAAGAATCAGGAATAACTACAAAGGGAGACGAAGCTGCACAAAGGACACCAGTGGTCGGCTCGCCTCGACGGGCGAGGACGCCCGTCGCTCCATTCACGTCACTTGTCCACATACTTCGCGAACATCTTCTTGGGGTCGATCGCGATGAACAGTCCCTCTCCCTGGGCCAGGACCTCGCCTTTCTGATTCAGGATCTCGGCCATGTTCACGTGCTTGCGCCCGCGGACACGCACTTCGCGTGACTCCACGCGCAGGGGCTTGTTCAGCGGCACCGGCTTCAGGTATTTCACAGTGATCTCGGAAGTCAGCGCGACCACGTGCCGGAGCTTGTTGACCTTGCCCATAGCTTCATCGAGCAGCGTTGCGATGATGCCGCCATGGCAGTGACCGGGCGGGCCGGTGAAGCGCTTGCCCAGGCGAAAGCGGCAGACAAAGCAGTCGCGCTCTTCGTCGTAGCTGAACTTCAGGCGCATGCCTTCGGGATTGTTCCTTCCGCAGGCGAAGCAATAGTTTTTCTGTAAGCGGACGTAACGAGTGTCGTGGCCGTGACCCCGTGCCTTGGTCGACATAGGAAAACGATTGTAGCTTGCGACTTGAGCGCAAGTGTGGCGCAGAGTGCGCACGCACACACCAGGAGGCGACTTGCACTTGTCACAGGCCGCTGTGATAGACTTTGCGGCCATCCGCAGTTTTCTGTTTTTGGCGCGCGCTGCGGTGTGCGGAAAATCGACCCTGGAGGTCGTTGTAGATGGGCCTCGCTCTTCTGGCTGTTATCTGGTTGATCACTTTTGTCAGCACATACTTTTTCATCTGGCATCCCTGGTGGTTGCCGGCGGGCGTGTCGGCGTCGGCAGCGGCCATTGATCATCAGTTTGTCACTACATACATTCTGATGGGGATCGTTTTCGTGCTGGCCCAGTGCTCGCTGGGACTGTTCGTGTGGCAATATCGCGATCGAGGATCTTCCGCGCCTCCAGTCGACTATTCCCACGGCAACACGACTATGGAGATCGTCTGGACGGTGCTGACCGCTGTCCTCTTTGTAGGCCTGAACTTGATGGGAAGCAAGATCTGGGCAGCGGAACGGTTCGAACCGGCCCAGGCCTCGGCCGTTCCCGTCGAAGTCACCGGCATGCAATTCGCGTGGTACTTCCGCTATCCCGGTCCCGACGGAAAATTCGGCATCACGAATCCCAAGCTCATGGATCCTTCTGCCGGCAGCGAGGCGGCGATCGGACTCGATTCCAACGATCCGGCCTCCAAGGACGATGTCGTCACCGGAACGATGTTCCTCCCGGTGAACCGCCAGGTCGATCTCACCCTGCGCGCGGTGGACGTGATTCACAGCTTTTTTATTCCCAACATGCGCTTTAAACAGGATGCCGTTCCCGGGCTTGCCATCCACATGCATATCACCCCCACCCAGACCGGCGATTACGAGATTGCCTGCGCCGAACTCTGCGGCTTGGGACACTACAAGATGCACGGCATGGTGAAAGTCGTCAGTCAGGAGGACTTCGACAAGTGGATCGCTGCGCGGGAGGCGGAGAAACAATAATGGCTACCTCAGAAGTCGTTCATGCCCACGCGGGTCCGCAGGGCTTCATTCGGAAATACATCTTCAGCCTCGACCACAAGGTGATCGGCATCCAGTACTTCTTCCTGGCCCTGACTGCGGTCTGGGTGGGAATGTTCCTGTCGCTGTTAATGCGCATTCACCTGATCTGGCCGCAGGCGAACTTGCCCATCGTCGGCCATATTCAACCGGAGACCTATCTCGCCCTGCTTACCATGCACGGCACCATCATGGTGTTCTTTGTGCTGACCACGGCCCCGCAAGGCGGTTTCGGGAACTACTTCCTGCCCATCCAGATCGGGGCGCCCGACATGGCGTTCCCCGTCCTGAACATGCTTTCGTTCTGGACGACGTTCGTGGCCTTCGTGGTGATGCTCGCCGCATTCTTTGTCACCGGCGGCGCACCGTTGCATGGCTGGACCGGCTATCCTCCGCTGAGCGCACTCCAATCCACCGGGCCGGGCGAGGGACTGGGCGCAGATCTCTGGATCACCAGCATCGCGATCTTCTGTGCCGCCTCATTGATGGGCGCATTGAATTTCATCACGACCACGCTTGATCTTCGCGCCAAGGGCATGACCCTGATGCGCATGCCGCTCACGGTGTGGTCTTGGTTCATTACCGCAATTCTCGGGTTGCTGGCGTTCGGGGTGTTGCTCTCGGCAGGAATCTTGCTTCTGATGGACCGCAATCTGGGCACAAGCTTCTTTGTTCCCATGGTCGTGGTCAATGGTCAGTTGCTGGGACACAAGGGTGGATCGCCTCTACTCTGGCAGCACCTGTTCTGGTTCTTCGGTCATCCCGAAGTGTACATCGCGATCCTGCCCGGCATGGGCGTGACCTCGCAGATCCTTTCCACCTTCGCACGTAAGCCGATCTTCGGCTATCGTGCGATGGTGTATGCCATGCTCGCGATCGGATTCCTGGGCTTCATGGTCTGGGGACACCACATGTTCATGAGTGGGATGAGCCCCTATTCCGCATTCGCGTTCTCGCTCCTGACCATGGCGATCGGGGTTCCATCCGCGATCAAGACGTTCAACTGGCTGGGCACGCTCTACAAGGGACGTATTCGCTTCTATACCCCGATGTTGTTCGCCATCGGTTTCGTCTCCCTGTTCGTCTCGGGCGGCCTGAGCGGACCGTTCCTCGCGCAGCCCACGCTCGACATTCCGCTGCACGACACCTATTTCGTGGTCGGCCATTTCCACCTGATCATGGGCGTAGCCGCCATCTTCGGAATCTTTGCCGCAACTTACTATTGGTTCCCGAAGATGTTCGGGCGCATGATGAATGAGGGATTGGGCAAGGCGCATTTTTGGCTCACCTTCATCGGCACCTACGCCATCTTCATGCCAATGCACTATCTCGGCATGGCGGGACATCCGCGGCGCTACTCCCAGTTGACCGAGGTTGCCTATCTTCATAATCTGATCCCGCTGCAGACGTTCATGACGTACGCTGCGTTCATCACGATTGGCGCGCAGTTTATTTTCGTGATCAACCTGTTCTGGAGCATGCTCAAGGGCCCGAAAGCAGCGGACAACCCTTGGGATGCCACCACCGTCGAATGGACAACAGCTACGCCGCCGCCGCATGACAACTTCGGCGGGCAAACGCCCGTGATTCATAACGGACCCTACGAATACGGAGTTCCGGGAGCGGCTCGCGATTTCGTCATGCAGACCGATCCGGCGGTTGGCGCAGCTCACTAATTCAAATCAGGTATGTCAACCTTGGCCCCGAATTTTGCAGTAAAGGACCCGAGAGCCCGCGATGCCGGGGGAGGCGCTCCTCCCTCCTTTGGCGGTGGTGGCGATGGCAATGGCGGTGGAGGCAATGGCGCCTTTAATTACGGCGAGCGCCTGCGCCGTGCCCGCCTCGGACTGGTGCTGGGACTCACCGCCGTTATCATGCTGTTTGTGGGATTCACCAGCGCGTTGCTGGTGCGCAAAGGCCTCCCCTCATTTGACGCCCAGACGAACACCTATTCGCGCGATTGGGTGCCCATCAATCTGCCTTGGGCGCTGCTGCTTGTGAACACGGCAGTGCTGCTGGTAAGCAGCTTGACCATGGAGTTTGCGCGACGGGCTATCACGCGCAAGGCCGCGCTGGCGCCCGTGAAATCCATCCCCGGTGTGTCGCTGGGCGACGAGCGCGGCTTCCCGTGGCTCGGGACGACGGTCATCCTGGGCATGGGATTTCTGGCGGGACAGCTTCTGGTGTGGCGAATCCTGCACGAGCATCGGTTCTTTGTGAACACCGGACCGAGCAGTTCGTTCGCATACTTGTTATTTGCCACGCACGCGGTTCACCTCGCTGGCGGAGTGATCGCGCTGATGTATGCGGCTGCGGCATCCTGGATGCTTCACAAGCCCATTGAAGCGCAACGCATCGTGGTGGATATTGCGGCGTGGTATTGGCACTTCATGGCATTGCTGTGGATTTATATTGTGGTTCTTTTGATGATCGTCCGATAGCGAGTTAAGGAGACGCCCAACGATGGCAACCGTGCAACACGCGGTCCACGACACTCACGGCGCATTCGAGCCGTCCCTGTTCGGAACCTATTCGAAGAAAGTCGGGATGTGGTTGTTCCTGGCCTCCGATTCGCTTACGTTTGGAGCTTTGCTGTTCGCCTATAGCTATGGGCGCATCTCCAACCCGGCATGGCCGACGCCGTTCGGCAAAGAAAGCATCGCGAATGCCACCATCATGACGGCCTGCCTGCTCTCAAGTTCGCTGACGATGGTGCTGGCGGTGATGGCGGCTAACCGCGGCGACAAGCCGTGGGTTCGTAACTGGCTGCTAGCAACCATGTTCTTCGGCGGGGCTTTTACAGTGCTCCATGCCCAGGAATGGACCCGGCTCATCGCCGACAAGATGACGCCTTCCGGAAACCCCTGGTCCGCAGTGCCGCTCTTTGGTGGAACGTTCTTTACCTTGACCGGCATGCACATGTTGCACGTGACCATCGGCGTGATCTACCTCGGGGTGATTGCGCTGCGGAAAAAGTTCCTTCCTGTGCTGCTGGTCTTGTGGGCGCTCGGATTTTTTCTAACACCGGCGGACAGCGTGTTCCATTACGGCATCCACGTGTTGCTAGTGGGCGCCATCATTTCGGCCATCGTTCTATTCCTCAAGCCCAAGGATTACGATGCTGACGACGTCGAAGTGGCCGGCCTCTACTGGCACTTCGTTGATCTGGTGTGGATGTTCATCTTCCCGCTGGTGTACCTGATGTCCACCAAGGTTTAGTGAAGGAGAGGATTTCACGATGCATGACGTCGGCGCAGTACACGGAGAAAGCAAGGGTACATACCTCTGGGTGTGGGGAGCGCTTCTTCTTCTTACCGCGGTGGAAGTTGTTCTCGCCTACAAGCAGGTTCTCCAGCCTGTGCGGATGCTTGAAGTTTTGCTGGTGCTCTCGGTGGTCAAGGCGGGATTGATCACGATGTATTTCATGCACCTGAAGTCGGAAATTCCGCGCATGCGCTGGCTGCTCACTATTTCGGTGACCGGGTGCTTTGCATTGATGTGGATCTTTTTCTTCCGCGATGCCGATCGCATTCTGACATTGGGGGTGAAATGAGGCGCCACCTTTGGATTTCGATCATCGCGCTTGGACTCTGGTCGGCGCCGACCTTCGCTCAAGGTTGCGCGATGTGCTACGCCAATGCCACCGGAGCTACCAAGGATGGTCAGCGCGCCATCAGCCGGGGAGTGATCGTGTTGCTTCTGCCGCCGCTCGGGTTTATGACGGTCGGGGTGGGGCTCGCGTTCCGCTACGGGCAGCGCCGTGACCGCGAACGGCAGTAGTTCCTGGACTATTTCGTTTTTCGATTCGAGAGCTTGGTTCTAGCTGAGGCCAGCTCCAACTTCGTCTAATTCTCCCAGCAAGCGCACTTCCTCAGCCCGCAAGCGCCGCAGAATTTCCCTCGCCCATTCCGACTGAGCCGAACCATCGCAGCTGACGAAGACCAGGCTGGCATCCCGACGCACACGCGCGGCATAGCGCGCGGGGATCCCCAGGCTCGCCAGCATCCCCTGGTTGCCTGTCACGTCAGGCAGGTGATTTGTGTGGGTAAGCGCTTGCAGGTACTCGCGGGATCCCACAAAACAGACGACGTCGGGAATCACCACTCCGCCGAATGTGGAAAGCCACGAAACCATACGCTCTGGACCCGCTTCCATCTCGAATTCAGAAGCGGCGGCCTTCATATTCCGCATGCCTTCGACAATCGGATGCGCGGGTGGCAAGAACACACAAATGTCTTCACTCTCGAAGCCGGCGGAATTCAGCGACGTCACTACCTCATCGAGACGAACTTCCATGCGGAAGAGTCCATACGCCGCTGTCTTGTTTTCTGCAGAGCCCACTCCTCCCTCCTCACACGGACGCACCACCGCAACGAGTGTCGCCCGCATTACGTTAACTCCCTATGGATGAATGATTGCCGTTCGTACGTTGCACCGGGAGTGCCAAACCAATTCCCTAGGTGGAATCCAGTACAATGCTCTCTCGACGCGGGATGAAGGTTCTTCTGGAGAAGGACAAGTGCTCTGTACCCGGACTGTCACGCACTTCAGACGCGAAAGAATTGCCTGCAACACAGTTGAAATTGCACTCCAGTAGTAAGAGCGGAAGGGATAAACGAAGCGTTTTCTGTTTTTACGCAGTCAGCGCGTTCTGGAATCGTGCGTGCATTCCAGACGACTTCAAGCGAGTGGAAATTCTTGTCTAGGAGGTATCCGATGATAAAGAAGCTTATTCACGGCTCAGCTCTTGTGGCCATTTTGGCGCTTGCAAGCATGGGTTCGCTGTATGCGCAAGAGCCGCAGCAAACTCAGCCATCGCCTGATACACCACAAGCTGGACAATCCAGCAGGCAGCCCACCGGCCAAGTACAGCGTGCAAAGGAATACACCGGCACCATCGTAGACGAAGGCAACAGCCTGCCGCTAAAAGACAGCGCGGGCAATGCCAACTACAAACTCGATGATGAGAAGATGGCGAAAGCATACGTCGGCAAACAGGTTCGGGTGACGGGTAAACTGGACACGTCAACCAACATTATCCAGGTTAAAAGTATCTCCGGCGTGCAATAGCCATGTAAATGACATGTAAATGAGTAGATCGCTTTTTGGGAATGTGCGCGCCTGGTTCGACCAGGCGCGCCGAACCTTTTCCGGGACGGTATATGCGAACTGAACTGATTATGATGCCCAAACCGCCGTTAGCTTTCTGCTCGCGGGACTTGGCTTGGGGGCCTTGATTGCGCTGATCTTCGTTCCTCGCGAGTCCGTGGATTACATTTTGTCGGATTCGCCGTCCTTCCGCCGTCGTTCCGAAGCCGGCTCTCGCCGTGCCGTATAATAGAAGGATTCTGTAGGCTTGCTGGCCTCGTCTGGGACACTCCGGTCTTCTCAGGCGGTTGTCAGGAGAGCTTGCGCGGGTCCTTTTAGCAGATGTCCACAGAGAGCATTGTTGTTCGCGGCGCTCGCGTTCACAACCTGAAGAATATCGACTTTACGATTGGGCATAACACCCTCACCGTGGTGACGGGTGTGTCCGGTTCGGGTAAATCCTCGCTCGCCTTCGACACCATCTATGCGGAAGGCCAGCGGCGGTATGTCGAGTCACTGTCCGCGTACGCTCGTCAGTTTCTGGAACGCATCGAGAAGCCGGATGCCGACGTCATCGACGGGATCGCTCCCGCAGTGGCTATCCGGCAGAAGAACTCCACGCGTAATCCTCGCTCCACGGTTGCCACCGCGACCGAGATCTATGATTATCTGCGGCTGCTGTTCGCGCGCGTGGGGCGTACCTTCTGTCTGAAGTGCGGCCAGGAGGTCAAGAAAGACGCGGTGGACGAAGTCGCTGACACGATCCTGGGGATGGAAGAAGAAACCCGGTTGCAGGTGTTATTTCCGCTGCAATCGACCCCGACCCGGTCCGCCGATACGGCGAAGAAGAACGGGCGGACCCGTAAGAAGAGCAGGGCCGAAGAGACGCGCCTTCCTTCCGACGTGTTGAAGACCCGATTGCTCGATTTGCGGACGCGGGGCTTTAATCGGCTTTATCAGAATGGGCAAATCTTCGAGTTCTCGACTCCCGAGTCGCTGCTGGATATAGATTTCAATGCACCGGTATTCGTTCTGGTAGACCGCCTGGTCGTGGCGGCAGATGCGCGGACGCGCATTGTCGACGCGATTGAGACGGGCTACCGCGAATCGGGCGAGGTGATTTTTGAGACTGCGCCGCGCGAAGGCGAAGCAGCCCAGCAGTTCCGCTTCAGCCAGCGCTTCGAATGCATGCGGGATCACATCCGCTACGAAGCGCCCGAGCCGATCCTGTTCTCCTTCAACAATCCCTACGGCGCATGTCCGCGCTGCCAGGGATTCGGCAACACCATCGACTTCGACCTCGATCTCGTGATTCCAGACCAGTCGAAGACCTTGAATGACGGTGCCATCGAGCCGTGGACGAAGCCGAAGTATCGTCCACTCTTCACGGAGTTGAAGCGCTTTGCCAAGCAGGTAAAGATTCCGCTGGACGTTCCCTGGTCCGAACTGGATCCGGAACAGCAGAAGCTCATCGTGGATGGCGAAAGCAAATTTCCCGGTGTCCGCGGCTTCTTCAATCATCTCGAGCGCAAGAAGTACAAGTTGCATGTGCGCGTCTTCCTGAGCCGGTACCGCGGCTATTCCGTGTGCACGACCTGCGGTGGAGCGCGTTTGCGTCCGGAAGCCCAGCAGGTCAAGATCAATGGACGCAACATCTGCGAGGTTTGCAGCATGACCGTCGAGCAGGCTTCCGACTTTTTCCAGTCGCTCGAATTGCGGCCGCAGGAAGCCGCGATCGCCGACAAGTTGCTGGTGGAAATCGGGGAACGGCTGCGGTTTCTCAACGACGTTGGCCTGGAATATCTCACGCTTGATCGTCTGGCATCGACTCTCTCGGGCGGCGAAGCGCAGCGGATTCAGCTGGCCACGTCGCTCGGTTCGCGCCTGGTCGGAACTTTATATGTTCTCGATGAACCTTCGATCGGGCTGCACAGCCGCGACACGCATCGTCTCATCAAGATTCTGCACAACCTGCGCGATCTGGGGAACACGATTCTCGTGGTTGAGCATGATCCCGACATCATGAAGTCTTCGGACCGCATTCTTGACCTTGGGCCCGGTGCCGGCGAGAACGGCGGCAGGGTCATCGCAACTGGAACCTACGCGGAAATCAAGAAGAACCCCGCATCACTGACAGGACGGTATCTTGCCGAGGACTTGCGCATTCAATTGCCCAACAACCGGCGCAAACCCGGGCCACAATCCATCGAGATTCGGGGCGCGCGCGCACACAACCTGAAGAGTATCGATCTGAAGATTCCGCTGGGCATGATCGTGGCCATCACGGGTGTATCGGGATCGGGCAAGTCGAGCCTGTTGCACGACGTGCTTTATCAGGCGTTGGTGAGCGCGAAGAAGCAGACCAATGGCAGCCTGCCGCCCGCTCCGTACTGGGACAGCATCGAGGGTGCGGACTATCTGGACGACGTCGTGCTCGTGGATCAGTCTCCCATCGGACGCACGCCGCGCTCGAACCCGGTGACCTACATCAAGGCGTTCGATGGCATCCGCGATCTGTTCGCTTCCCTGCCGGAGTCGCAGAAGCGCGGATTTTCCGCCGGGCATTTTTCGTTCAACATTCCAGGCGGCCGCTGCGAGACCTGTCAGGGCGACGGCACCGTCACGGTTGAGATGCAGTTTCTCGCAGACGTCGAACTGGTTTGCGAGGAATGCAAGGGCACGCGCTACAAGCCCCAGGTGCTCGATGTCCGGTACCGGGGAAAGAATATTCACGAAGTCCTCAACCTCACGGTGAAGGAAGCGCTGAAGTTCTTCGCCGAGGCTCCCAAGATTACTGAGAAGCTTCGCGTGCTCGAAGAGGTCGGACTCGGCTACCTGCGGCTGGGCCAGTCCGCCACTACGCTTTCCGGAGGCGAAGCGCAGCGCATGAAGCTGGCCGCTCACCTGCAGCCGGCGGCGCGCGAGATCGGCCGTCCCAGCTCGATGGGATCGCCACAACGCAAGCGGTGCATACTCTATATTTTTGACGAGCCGACTACCGGCCTTCATTTTGATGACGTCAGCAAACTGCTTTCGGCGTTTCGACGTCTAATTGACGCAGGAGGCTCAATCGTCGTGATCGAGCACAATCTCGAAGTCATCAAGACGGCGGATTGGGTGATCGATCTGGGGCCCGAAGGCGGCGAGCGGGGCGGGTATGTCGTGGGCACAGGAACTCCCGAGGCGATTGCGAAGCTTCCCAATTCCTATACTGGAAAATATCTGGCGGCGGTGCTGAACGGGAATGGAACTTCCGGTTCCAATGGCCACAAATAGGCAATTACGGCGCTGGCTCTGCGGAGTAATCCTCGCCGGTACTCCACTTTTCGCGCAAGTCTCCAGCAGCAAGACCGTGCGGCATCATCGGGTCGCCGTCGACGATCCCTCGCAGCCCCCGGAGCTTATCCAGGCCGAAAGCGCCATTGAGAAAAAAGACTACGACGACGCCGAACCCCTCCTGAAAAAAGTGGTAGATGCACACCCTGCAAACTACCAGGCATGGTTCGATCTGGGCTTCGTCTACAACGCACTTGGTCGGACGAATGACTCCATCACCGCTTATCGAAAGTCCGTCGCGGCCAAGCCTGACGTCTTCGAATCCAACCTGAATCTTGGTCTCATGCTGGTGAAGCACAACCAGCCGGACGCTGAGGAGTTTCTCAAGGCGGCGACCCGGCTCAAGCCCGAGAGCCACGTCGACGAAGCGCGCGCGCGCGCTTGGCTCGCTCTGGCACATCTCAAGGAGGACAGCGACCCCGGTCAGGCGCTCGAAGCTTATCGCCAGGCTGCCGCCCTGCAGCCGAAGGATCCTGAGTCTCGCCTCTCGGCGGGCAGGCTGCTTGAGAACGAAAAGAAGTTTGCCGACGCCGAGGAACAATACAAGCAGGCGCTCATGCTCGATCCCTCTTCTCAGGATGCGCTGGTCGGGCTTGCCAATGTCTACATGCGTGGGCAGCGTTTCCCGGAGGCCGAGGAGTATCTGCGCAAGGTCGTCAACCAGCGTCCGAACGAGGCCGCTCCCCACGTACAACTCGGACGAGTCCTCGCGGCCGATCAGAAATACGATGACGCCATCGCGGAACTGCAGGCGGGCCTGAAGATCACGCCTGGCGACGGCGACGCGCAACGCGATCTGGCCGACGTTTACCTGAGTGCCGGGAAGTACTCCGAAGCCGAAACGCTCTATCGATCCCTGCTCACGGCGAATCCGAACGACGCCGAACTCCACCATCAACTGGGCCAGACTTTTATGAAGCTGAAAAACTTTGCCGGGGCCGAACAGGAGTATCTCAGCACGGTGAAGCTGAAGCCCGACTGGGGCCTGGCCTATGGAGATTTGGCTGTGGCCGCCAACGAGATGCAAGACTATCCGCTCGCCATCAAGGCGCTCGACATGCGTGCCAAGTTCCTGCCGGAGATTCCGGTCGGGTATTTCCTACGCGCGACGGCCTACGATCATTTGCGCGACTATCATCAGGCGGCCGCCAACTACCACCTCTTTCTTCAAGTGGCCAACGGGAAGTATCCTGATCAGGAGTGGCAAGCACGGCATCGCTTGATCACCATTGAACCGAAGAAATAAATCACGCATGCGAAACTCGCTTATTCTCGGCATTACCTTGCTCGCAGTGGTCACTGGCGCATTGGCGAAGGAACTCTCGCTCGAGGAACTGAAGGCGCGCGTCGAACACGCCAAGCCGGACGAGCGAACCAGTCTTTGCATCCAAATCGCGGAGCGCCAGGTGGAAGCGTCCAACAAGCTCTATACGGACGGGAAGACCGCAGAGGCGGAAGCCGCGATTCACGACGTAATCTCCTACGCCCAGCAGGCCGGTGAATCCGCCGGTCAGACCGGACACCACCTCAAGAACACAGAAATCGCTATGCGGAAGATGTCGCATCGCCTCAGCGACATCAAGCGCACGCTTCCCTTCGAAGATCAGGCTTCCGTGCAATCGGCCGTGGAGACCCTCGACAAGATCCGCACCGACCTGCTCAGCCGGATGTTCGGGAAGACTCCCAAATGAGCGTACGTCGAAATCTTTTCTGCATGTCTCTGCTGCTGTGTCTCGCGCTGCCGGAGTTCGCGCAACATCGTTCTGATCCGCTCACACCCGCCGAGATCGATCAGTTGCGCGATGCCGCGATGGAAGCCGAGCCCCGCATGAAGTTGTATGTCGCGTTCGCGCGTGCTCGCCTGGTGAAGCTCGAACAGATGCGCTCGGACCCGAAGATTACCGATCGCGCTCGCCAGACTCACGCCCTGCTGGAAGAATTCCTGACCATTTACAACGAACTGAACGACAATCTCGATAACTTTGAGGGACGCAAGGCCGATCTGCGCAAGGCTCTGAAGGTGGTGATCGAGGGCGACAACGAATTTCAGGCTAAGCTGCGCGCGATCAAAGGCGACCCGCGCAGTTCAAAAGAAGAAGCGAATGAGTACGAATTCGTGCTGTCCAGCGCCATCGAGACCGTCGATAGCGCCGTCGACGACCATCGCAAGATGCTGACAGAACAGGACGAGATCTGGAGGCACCGCAAAAAGCAGTAACCCGCTCGGCAACCATTTCAACGACCGCGTCGCGGAAGCCCGCGATAACGCAAGTTCCCGAATCAAATTGCGAATCATGCTACCCTAGCCTCAAGGTGAGAGACGGGATTGTCGCAATCTTCCAGCAGAGTTTCCGCGAACTGCGCCCCGACTCCTCCCTGCCCCCGCTCACCGTTGAATTCTTTGCCTTTGCCAATGTGAATAACACGATCCGTCTGCGCGAAGGAAAACTGCACGTGCGCCTCTCTGATCTGCTCGAAGGTGCCCCGGAGCCTGTGCTGCGGGCCCTCGCTCATATCCTGCTGGCGAAGATGTACCGCAAGCCCATTGAGCGCTCACACGCCACTCGCTACCGCCGCTATGTGCGCAGCCATGAAATCCGGCACAAGGCGCATCTCGTGCGCCAGGTGCGCGGGCGCAAGCGGATCGCCTCCGCACAGGGATGCGTCTATGATCTCGAAGCGATCTTTGAAGATTTGAACCTGCGCTTTTTTGGAGGCATGCAGGCGCGCCCGCAGATGAGCTGGAGCCAGGGTCGGGCCCGCAATCTGCTCGGCCACTACGATCCAGCCCACAACGCGATTGTCGTCAGCCGCATCTTCGACCATCCAGCCGTTCCCCGCTACGCCGTCGAGTACATCGTCTACCACGAGATGCTCCACCTGCGGCATCCGGTGAAGCTGAACGGCAGCCGGCGTTGCGTTCACTCGGCCGAATTCCGGGCCGAAGAGAAGCTGTTTCCGCAGCTGGAAGCGGCGCAGCGTTTTCTGCGGCGCCTGTAACCGCCTCTGTGTGTTCGAGATCACATGCGCGGGTGATTTCGCGCGTTGACGCATCCCGCGGCAAACAGCTATCCTTATAAAGTTGAAATTGAAATTCATTTTCAAAATCTAAGGTGCACTTCCAGTTATGCTGCAGGCCTTCATAGTCACGCTCCGGGAGGGAGTCGAAGCAGCCCTGATCGTAGGCATCACCCTCGCCTACCTGACCAAGATCGGCCGCACCGACCTCCGGAAATCCGTTTTTGCGGCCCTTGGGGCAGCGTTCGTGGGCAGCATTGGCGTTGCCGTCCTGGTCTCACGTTTGCACCTCAACGAAGACATCGTTGAGGGCTGGGTGATGCTGGCGGCGGCCTTCTTCGTCATCACCATGATCATCTTCATGATGCGCACGGGCAAGAAGATGAAGGGAGAAATTGAAGGCAAACTTGAATCCCTGGCCAGCCAAAGTTCCCGCATCGGAGTGTTCCTCTTTGTCTTCCTGATGGTCATGAGAGAGGGTGTGGAGACGGTGCTGATCCTCTCTGCGGTCACCCTGAACTCGACCGAACTCCTGGGCTTCCTGGGTACCCTGTTAGGAGTGATCGCTGCCATCGCTTTCGGCGTGATGTTCGTGAAGGGGAGCGTGCGCATCAACCTGCAGAAATTTTTCCGTGTGACCACCGTAATCCTGTGGTTCGTGGCCGCGCAGTTGATCATCAGCGGCCTGCATGAACTTTCGGAGAATGGCGTACTCCCCTCTTCCAAGCAGGAAATGGCTCTGATCGGCCCGATCGTTCGCAACGACGTGTTCTTCTTCATCACGATCTTCGCGCTGGCCGCCCTCATGGTTCTCTTCGAGGTGAAGTCGCGCCAACCCGCGCCCGCGCTCACGACCCCAGCCGAGCGTCGCAAGGCTGTCTGGAGCGCGCGCCGCGAGCGCCTGTGGATGGGTTCGGTTTACGTCAGCTCGTTCCTGTTCATCATGCTGGTCACGGCGCAGTTCATCTACGCCAAGACTCTGAGCGCGCCCCAGAAGGCGGCCGAGATCGCGTTCGTGAATGGCCAGGCTTCCATCCCACTCAATCAGATTTCCGACGGCGACATCCACTTCTACCAGGCCGCGGAAAATGGCGTGGACGTGCGCTTCTGGCTGTATCAGAAGCCCGACGGCAAGATAGCGACCGTGCTTGATGCGTGCGAGATCTGCGGTTCGGTGGGTTTTTACAAAGGGACCAGCGGAGTGGTCTGCAAAAACTGCGCTGCCCCCATTAATCCACAGTCGGTCGGCATGGCGGGCGGCTGCAATCCCATCCCGCTGAAGGCGGAAACGACCGCGGAAGCGGTGATCATCAAGGAAGCCGATGTCGCGGCCCAGACCCGCTTCTTCCAGAAATAGGTCATGTTCGCCCGCCTCCTCTATGAATCGTTTCGTCGGCAGAAGCGGCGCAAACTGCTGGCAGGCGTCGCCATCACCCTGGGTGTCGCCATTGCGACCGCGATGATCGCAGTGGCCACTGACATTGGGGACAAAATCAATCGTGAGCTGCGCAGCTACGGCGCCAACCTGCTGATCAGCCCGCAGGAAGACACGCTGGACGTCGAAATCGGCGGCGTGAACCTCAAGCCGCCCAGTGATGGCAATTTCCTGAACGAAGCCGACCTGCCCAAAATCAAGGGCACTTTCTGGCGGAACAACATTCTCGGATTCTCCCCGATGCTGCCCGTGAATGTTTCGCTCGGCAGCTCCGGCCAGCAAACGACGCTCGTCGGCACCTATTTCGCGAAGAAACTTACCTTCGGCAAGGATCTGTTCACGACCGGAGTGCGCAACACGCATCCCTGGTGGAGAATCCAGGGCTCCTGGCCGGCCGATGATTCCGAAGACGTGTTATTGGGCGAACACCTTGCGCGCAAACTCGGTGAGCATGCCGGAGATACCATCGAGATTGGCGGGCGCCCTCATCATGTTGCTGGAGTACTCTCGACCGGCGGAGCAGAGGACGAGCAGGTGATTGCTCCCCTGCACGTCGCGCAGCAAATTCTGGGCAAGCCGGACGCCGTGCGCAGGGTCTACGTCAGCGCGCTTACCAAGCCGGAAGACGCTCTCGCGCGCCGCGATCCGAAGAGCATGAGCGGCGAAGTCTGGGATCGCTGGTACTGCTCCCCGTACGCGCAATCCATCGCTTACCAGTTGCAGGAAGCGATTCCCCATTCGCACGCCGAACAGATTCGGCAGGTCGCACAGAATGAAGGCACGGTACTGTCGCGCATCCAGGGACTGATGTTGCTGATCACGCTGGCGGCGCTGTTTGCCTCGGCCTTGGCGGTTTCCGCGGCGATGGCGACAGCGATCTTTGAGCGGCGCCGTGAAGTTGGCCTCATGAAAGCCCTGGGCGCGGGAAATTTGGCCGTCGCGGCGTTGTTCTTTGCCGAAAGCACGCTGCTGGCGTTATTGGGCGGACTGGTCGGCTTCTTTGCGGGGTCGTGGCTGGCGCATCGCATCGGTCGCTCGATCTTCGATTCTCAGATCACGATTCAGCCGGTGCTGTTTCCCGTGATCATGGCTATTGCGGTGATCGTGACTTTCGCGGGCAGCGCCGCCGCGATCCGCCGCGCCGTGCAGTTTGATCCGGTCTTTGCGCTTCGAGGCGACGCATGAGCACGGTGCCCCGAACTCCACAAAGCGTAGCGGAGCGCCGGGCCGCCGCCCCGCATGCCTCCATGTTCTTACGCATGCTGCTGCGCGCCGCCGTGGTGCACCGGGGCCGCGCGGCTTCCGCATTGCTCGCCATGGTCGTAGCCGCGGCGGTCGCCACCGCTATGATGAATCTGTACGTCGACGTGCAGGCCAAGCTCCGCAAAGAATTTCGCAGCTACGGTGCAAACGTGGTGGTCGTGGGAAAAGATGGCGCTTTCCTTCCACCTGACGCCATCGGCAAAGTGGAGAGCGTGCTTGGGGGCCGCGGCATGGCCGTTCCGTTTGCCTACGTGGTCGCGCGCACCCCTGGCGGACAATCCGTCGTAGTGGCGGGCACGGATTTCGAGCGCGTGCAGAGGCTCGATCGCTGGTGGTCGGTGAGTGCCTGGCCTTCTGCTACGGGTGAAGCTTTGGTCGGCATGCGAGCCCTCCCGGTAGTCTCGCCCGAACGCAAGCCGTTCGATCTCAGCTTTCAGGGGCACACCGTTCATCTGACCCCCACGGGCACGCTGCAGACCGGCGCCGCCGAGGACAGCCGGGTGTACTTGCCCATGACTGATTTCGCAGCGTGGACTGGCGTCCAGCCCTCCACCATCGAAGTTGCCGCCAACGGCTCGTCTGAAGAACTGAATGCCGTCGTAAATCGTCTTGCCCAGACTTTTCCGAACGCAGACGTCCGGCCAGTTCGGCAGATCGTCGAAGGCGAAGCGCGTGTGCTCGGCAAGACCCGGGCCACACTTTACGCGGCAGCCACCCTGATCATCCTGACGGCGGCGTTGTGTGTGCTCGCCACTTTGACTGGATGGGTCTTTGACCGGCGCCGCGATTTTGCGATCATGAAAGCTCTGGGCGCATCCGAACGCCTGATCAGCGGCTTTTTCGCCGCAGAAGCAGCCGCTCTGGGCGCGGTCGGTGCGTTGTTTGGATTCGTGATCGGCATCGGGATCGCTGCCTGGATCGGCCGCGTGAATTTCAACGCGGTCGTGGTACCGCGCTTAAGCGTGCTGCCCATTGTGCTCGCCGGAAGCATTGCGGTTGCGCTGCTTTCCGCCATCGTGCCTATGTCGCTCCTGCGCCGCGTGCAACCAGCTATCATCTTGAAGGGAGAGTAAAGGTGATCAAGCTCATCAACGTAAGCCGCCTGTATCCGGCCAAGGCCGAGGAGAACGGCGGCAGCATCCGGGCGCTGGACGATTTTTCTCTTACCGTCGCACCGGGTGAGTGGGTGTCGATCATGGGTCCGTCAGGCTCCGGGAAATCCACGCTGGTGAATCTGATCGGGTGCCTCGACCGGCCCACCACTGGCGAGATATGGCTCGACAGCCAGAACGTGGCCAGCATTTCCGCCGTTGAATTGAATCGCGTGCGCGCAGAAAAGATCGGCTTCGTGTTCCAGCAATTTCACCTCATCCCTTACCTGACCGCCGTCGAAAACGTCATGCTCGCGCAATACTTCCACAGCATGACCGATGAGAAAGAAGCTCTTGAAGCCCTGGAGCGGGTTGGCCTGAAAGATCGTTGTCATCATGTGCCGTCGCAGCTATCCGGAGGCGAGCAGCAACGCGTCTGTATCGCCCGCGCCCTCATTAACGACCCCAAAATCATCCTGGCCGACGAGCCTACCGGGAACCTCGACGCGCAGAACGAAGAAATCGTCCTGCGCCTGTTGCGCGAATTCCATCAGCAGGGACGCACGATTGTGATGGTGACGCACGACCCGGTGGTCGCGCGTCTCGCCGACCGCCGCATTGAATTGCATCATGGCAAGATCGCCGCCCAGGAAGTCTTCTCGATGGCCGACGAGGAGCAGTTCGATGAGATTCTCGAAGAATTATGGGTACTCGAAGAACACGGCGAGTTGGCCGAGATCGAACATATGGACGTGCACGGCGCCTTGCCCGTCAGCATCGCCGTCGAAAAGATGGCGGAACTCGGGCTAGTGACATCAACACCGCATCCGCCCGAAGCCCACGCGCATAAGCCGTTCGTGAACCCCTGCCACGATGCCATGCGGCCCGAAGGCATTTTCTCGACAGACGGGAGCGTGGTGGTTACACTCACGCCACGAGGACGCAACCGGGCGGGCAGCATCATCCGCCGCCATCGCCTGGCCGAACGCCTCTTCACCGATAGCCTCGCAATGGACAGCGAATCGGAAATCGAGCAGCAGGCCTGCAAGTTTGAGCATATCCTCTCGCCCGGGGCTACCGACAAAATCTGCTCGTTCCTCGGGCACCCTCGGACCTGTCCACACGGCGCCCCCATTCCGCCGGGACCATGCTGCGAAGGCAAGAAGTTTGTCGATGATGGAGCAGCGCTTTCCGAACGCGCCGGAGTTTAAGCACCAGGTAGCGCCGGGAGCCTGCCGGCATCTGTTGTTGCGTGGAAGCGCCGATGGAACGCGTGCCCAGAGCCGGCGAGACGCCGGCGCTACTGCAAGCGTTGTGATCCGAACCGCGAACGCCGCCCAACTCTCGTTGCAATCTTGTTTTCACCACAGAGTCACAGAGACACAGAGAACGCGCAAATGCTTTCTCTGTGTCTCTGTGTCTCTGTGGTGGGAAGATCTTTTGTCACCTTCGTAACCACACCCACTACAGGTTCCTTTTCCGATTTCCTTTATGATGAACTGGAACGATGAATCCTCTCGCGCCCAGACCCACCATCGGAGTGTTCGACTCGGGCTTCGGTGGCCTCACCGTGCTCAAGGAACTGGTCGCTCTAATTCCGGCTGCCGACTATCTCTACTTCGGCGACACGGCGCGTCTTCCATACGGATCGAAATCGGTTGAGACCGTCGCCCGCTACGCGGTCGAAGCCACACATTTCTTGGAGAAGCAAGGCGCGAATTTGCTGGTGATCGCCTGCAACACTGCAACTGCGCTTGCGCTCGATCAGATCACGGGCGCTGTGCACCTACCCGTCATTGGCGTGGTTGAGCCTGGAGCAGAACAGGCCTCCGCTGCCAGCAAGAACCGGCGGGTGGTCGTCATCGGCACCGAAGCGACGGTCAGTAGCCATGCGTATCTTAAAGCGCTGCAGCGGCGCGCGATTGAAGCCCGTGAAAAAGCATGTCCGCTGCTGGTGCCGTTAGTCGAGGAAGGATGGGTTGAGCATCCTGTCACCGAGCAGGTGGCGCGTATTTACTTGCAGGATGCGTTCGGCGACGGTTATCACAGCGCGGACGTACTCGTGCTCGGATGCACTCATTATCCCTTGATCAAGCCCCTGTTGCGAAGGGTCGCACCCGCGCATGTGAGCATAGTGGATTCCGCACACTCCACCGCGCATGCCGTGGCTGCAAAGATCAAAGAGTTGAGCGACAGTCCTGTCGCCGATTCGCCGCGCCGGCCTAAGCTGCGTTTCTTCGCGACGGATTCGGTAGAAAAATTTCGACGGCTAGGACCAAGCTTCCTGGGTCACTCGGTAGATGCAGTCGAGCACGTGGATCTGAAAGAGTAGTCATGCGATCGCATCCAACGCATACCATTTCGGCAAATCCCTAACCTGACGAATGCCCAGTGACCTTCTTGCCCTTTGTGGTTAGCCTTTGTTTCTCCAAAAGCAAAAGGACCGCACCAGGCGGTCCTTTGCTGAATTGAATTTAGATTCTCAGTACAACCGGAAATCCACTTCTACGCTGATATAGACGGCCACTGGCTTGCCATCCTTTACGGCCGGGTCAAAGCGCCAATTCCGCACTGCCTCGATAGCTTTTTCGTCGAGCCCAAGTCCGAGGCTGCGCAGCACCTTCATGTCACGAGGACGTCCGTCGGGCCCCACGACCAGTCCCAGCACGACCACGCCTTGATATTTCGCCTTGCGCGCTTCCTCAGAATATTCCGGATCGGGCTGGAAGATTGCCCGGGGGGCAGAGACTCCGCCACCAACGTGAAACACGCCTCCACCGATACCACCGCCCTTGCCTGGCCCGACTCCGGGACCTTCTCCCGAACCTACGCCGCCGCCGGAGCCAGATCCAATGCCGCCGCCCGAACCAGTTCCGTTCGATAATGGCCCGTTGGGAATCGCGGCCATGGGATCTCCGAGGTTCGGCATATTGTTCGTGGCCAGCTTGATCTGCGGAGGAATCACCACGGTGGGCTCCATCGGCAACTTTGGATCCGGATTCCGCGCAACCACCATGGGAGGCGTGAACTGTTCCATGGCCAACTTCGGAAGCTTGCCCTTGGACGCTGCCAGCTTATCGCGATCGCCGCCACCTCCGCCGCCACCAACCTGCGTCTTCGCAGGTGGTAACGCGGGGATATCACCCTCCGACAAGAGCGGCATCACCGGCCCTGTCGGCTTGGTCGGAGTGACCGCCCTCCGCGCAAACATGGTTCCACCGATCAGCAGTGCAATCAGCACCGCATGAACTCCCGTGGATGCCAGTGCGCCATCTTTCTTGTGACTGTAGAAGCCCCAAATGTCGCGTACCGCAACCGGCTTGGAAGTCAATTCCAGCGGTGGCAGCTTTTCGGGGAACAGAACTTCACGTACGTTTGCGTACAGCGAACGATACCAAGGCAGCGCGAGATCGTCATCGAGCGCGTTTCCGCCCTCAACCGGACGGGAAGTCAATTGCAGCGGCGGCAATTTTGGCGGGAACAGCACATCGCGCAGATTGCTGAAAACCGATTGCCACCACGGGCGCGTCAGGCGCTCCCCCCATAGCTCGCCTTGATCGACGGGCTTCGAGGTCAGCACGAGAGGTGGAAGCTTCTTCGGGAACAGGGCTGCATCCATGCCGGCAAACAGAGACTTCCACAGCGGCACTTCCAAGGTATCTTTTGGAAGAAGTAGGTCTAGCTCGGGCTGGCGATTGTCGGGAATCTGATTATTCGGTGCCATAGCTTAGAACAACGGTCGCTTTCGCGGGGGCCGGGCTTCCGGTTAGACGTCTCCTGTGTACCTGATGAAAGTCGTGAGCGCGAAGTTGCCTAAAGATGCGCTGCGTTTGCGTGCAATCGCCTTTCCCTTTTTGCGGGATTGGCATTCCCCAGTACTTTCAGATGGTTGGATGCTACAAACGATCACTCTCGATGAAAATTGTACACTTTTTTTCTTCAGATTCGACACTACATTTCCAGGTTCGATTGGACTACCACTTCCGTGCCATCGATCCGCCCTCCGATGGACGTACTTGTCTGGCTCAATGGACGTTCCTCTTCTGGCTCCCTATAATGAAAAATCAACCATTTAGGAGAAAAACACAGAGTGCCGCTCGAGTTGAAGAATACCCTGAATCTGCCCAACACTAACTTCCCGATGAAGGCCAATTTGCCGCAAAACGAGCCCAAGATTCTGGCTCGCTGGGAAGAGATGGGCATCTACGAGCGCATTCAAGACGTCCGCAAGGGCTTGCCGGTGTATGTTCTGCATGACGGGCCGCCCTACGCCAACGGCGCCCTGCATCTTGGCCATGCGCTCAACAAGTGCCTGAAAGATTTCATCGTCAAGTCCAAGAGCATGGCCGGGTTGGATGCGCCCTACGTCCCGGGCTGGGACTGCCACGGCCTCCCTATCGAGATCAAAGTCGACCAGCAACTCGGAAAGAAGAAGCTCCAGCTGAACCCCACCGAGGTACGCCTGGAATGCCGCAAATACGCGCAGAAGTTTCTCGATCTGCAGCGCGAGCAGTTCAAACGCATCGGCGTGTTTGGGCGCTGGGATAACCCTTACTCGACCATGACGCCGGGCTATGAATCTGTCGTGTTGCGCACTTTCTACGATTTCCTCGAGAAGGGGTTCGTCTACAAGGGCTTGCGCTCGGTCTACTGGTGCATCTACGACAAGACCGCGCTCGCTGAGGCGGAAGTTGAGTATGAAAATCACACCAGCCCCACGGTGTGGGTGAAGTATGCGATGGCCGACGATCCGGCCGCGCTCGATCCTGCGCTGGCCGGAAAGAAAGTCTTCACGATCATCTGGACTACGACCCCGTGGACCCTCCCTGCCTCGATGGCGGTGGCATTTCATCCCGACGAAGACTACGTCGCCCTCGAATCGCGCGGTGAGGTCTACATCGTGGCTGCGAAGCTGGCGCAGGATGTTATCGCGAAATGCCAGCTTGAAGACGCGCGCGAAATCGCTGGGTTCCCAGGCCGCAAGCTGGAGCGCATCAACTTCCGCCATCCGTTTCTCGATCGCAACGTGCTCGGCGTGCTCGCCGAATACGTCACCATGGATACCGGCACTGGCGTGGTGCACACCGCGCCTTCGCACGGCGCTGACGATTTCCTGACTGGGCTGAAGTACAACCTGGATGCCACCTCGCGCGTGGACGAGGCTGGCATACTGCACGAAGGCCTGCCCGAATACGAAGGCAAAAAAGTTTTCGACGCGAACGCGTCCATCGTCGAATTGCTGAAGTCACGCGGTGTTTTGTTGCACACGGAGAACATCGAGCACTCTTACCCGCACTGCTGGCGTTGTCACAACCCGATCATCTTCCGCGCCACCGAGCAGTGGTTCATCTCCATGGAGACGCCCATGGCCGGCGGCACGTTGCGTTCGCGGGCGATCGAAGAAATCAGCAGGGTGAAATGGGACCCCGCCTGGGGCGAGGGCCGCATTGCCAACATGATTGCCACTCGTCCCGACTGGTGCATCTCGCGCCAGCGTATCTGGGGCGATCCCATCGCCGTGTTCCTGTGCGAAAAATGCGGCAAGCCGCTGCTCGATCCTGCGGTGAATAAGAAGATCGAAGCTCTCTTTGCCCACGCCGGGGCAGATGCCTGGTATACGCCCGAAGCGGATGCTCTCGTGCCCTCCGATGCCAAATGCGCGCATTGCCAGGGCACGCGCTTCAAAAAAGAAATGGACATTCTCGATGTCTGGTTCGAATCTGGCTCAAGCTATCTCGCGTTGCGCGCCGCCGAACCGGAATATCCACCGACCTCGAATCTTTATCTTGAAGGCGGCGACCAGCATCGGGGATGGTTTCACTCTTCCCTGCTGTGCATGGTAGGCACGCAGAATCATGCACCCTACAAGCACGTCGCGACCGTGGGCTGGACGCTCGATGAAAACGGTCAAGCTCTGTCGAAGTCGCGCGGCAACGACGTCGATCCGGTCGATATCGCGGGCCGTCTGGGCGCGGAAATCGTCCGCCTGTGGGTCGCCTCGGTCGACTTCCGGGAAGACGTGGTGGGCTCCGAGCGGCTCATGCAGAACATCGCCGAAAATTACCGCACCATCCGCAACAATCTGTTCAAGTACGGGCTCGGCAATCTGTACGACTTCGATCCCGCACAGGACGCGGTTCCGTTCGAAAAGCTCGAAGCGCTCGACCAGTACATGCTGCGGCAAACCGCGACCATGGCTGCCGATGTCGAACGCTGGTACGACGAGTTCGCTTTTCACAAGATCTACCAGCGCATTCTGAATTTCTGCGCGGTCGAACTGAGCGCGTTCTACTTCGATGTGCTTAAGGATCGCCTTTACACCTCAGCGGCAAATTCGGCGGGTCGGCGCGCCGCCCAGACCGTCATCTGGCGGATTCTGGAAGCCACGGTGCGTTTGCTGGCACCGCTCATGAGTTTCACCTGCGAGGAGGTCTGGGGATATCTGCCCAAGGTCGCGAGCCGGCCGCCAAGCGTACACATGGCCCTGTTCCCCAAGCCGGAAGAAATCCTCGGTTCCCAGCAGGTGGCTGAAGACCCCAAGCAATCAGAGGAATGGAATACATTGCGCGGAGTGCGCGAGCAGGTTCTTCGAGAACTCGAATCCGCGCGCAACGCCAAGCAGATCGGCAAGGCGCTCGAGGCGCAGGTCAAGATCACGGCTGCCGAGCCGGTATATTCCGCCCTTGCCCGGCACCGCGATCAACTGCGCTATCTCTTCATCGTGTCTTCCGTAATGCTGGAGCAGAAGGAATCGGGCAACGGTACCGGTGCGGTCGCCGTAACCGTCGCCCGGGCAGACGGAAAGAAGTGCGAGCGCTGCTGGAATTACTCAGTCCATGTGGGCGAAGACTCGAACTATCCGACGGTTTGCGAACGCTGCAGTGCCGTGTTGCGGGAACTCGAGGGCGGCCACTAGAACGTCGCGCTGAGCGACGCATCCGATGCGCAAACTTCACTTCCTGATCGCGTTGTTTGTGATCGTGCTCGACCGGCTGGCCAAGCTGGTCGTGGAGCACAAAATCCCGCTCCACGACGGCATCCAGATCATTCCCGGCTTCTTTCGTCTGACACATCTGGAGAATCGCGGAGCCGCGTTCGGTCTTTTCGCGGATTCGCCCTCGCCGTGGAAAATCGGCGCGCTCGTACTGTTCTCCGTGATCGCACTAGTGGTGGTATCTACACTGCTCTGGAAGAACAGCCACACCGTCTCGATCACCGGCATCGGGCTCGCGCTGATTCTGGGCGGCGCCGTCGGCAATCTCTGGGATCGCCTAACGGCCGGCCACGTCACCGACTTTCTTCTCTTCTACATGGGCCGCTATCAGTGGCCCGCTTTCAACGTCGCCGACAGCGCCATCGTGGTGGGGGCAACGTTGCTTGTCTACGAGATTGTCTTCACGAAGGGTCCGGCGGAATCAGGTCTCAGGTCTTAAGCGAGTAACCCTTTGACATTGCATTTTGGACGCTATTTGGGAACTGCCGGTAAGTGGGACCCTCGCCCCGTCGTTTCACCACAGAGGGAAAAGGAAAACCATAAGGAAAACCATTAGGGTTTCCTCTGCGTCTCTGTGACTCTTGTGGTGCTCACGGTGTGCCGTAGAGCTGTTTATACACATTCGCATTCCGCAGGATCGCCTGCACGTACTCGCGCGTTTCCGTGAACGGAATCGACTCCACGAATTCCTGGGGATCGCGGTATTTTCCTTCCGCCAGCCAATCCTGCACGCGATCGGAGCCGGCATTGTAGGCGGCGAGCGCGTACTCAAAAGATCCAAACTTGTCTACCATGGTTTTGAAGTAGCGCGTGCCTAACTGCAAGTTCACGGTCGGCGTGAAAAGCTGGCTGGGGTTGTAGTGATGCAGATTCACTTCCCTAGCCACCTTCTTCCCAGTTATCGGAAGCAGCTGCATCAAGCCCACAGCGTTGGCGCGTGAGAGCGCATTCGGATTGAATTCCGATTCCTGCCGAATCAGCGAGGCCACCAGGTACGGGTCCAGCTCGTTCTGGGTCGAGAACCGCTTCAGGTCTCCCCAGTACGCTTTCGGAAACAATGCCTCCCAGTACGTGCGCGGCAACTCGGGGACATCGACCGCGAAGTAGTTCGGTACGCCGTGCTTCATGACCTCGATCGCGCGATCGTAGCGTCCACTGTCCTGGTAGAGGCGCGCCGTCTCGGCGAGCGCCCAGTTGCCGTCCTGTGTGTCCGCTGCCTGAAGTTCTCGGATCGCAAAATCGACCAGCCCGCCGTTTTCGAGAAGGTGTGCTTTCTGGACGTGCAGGTCGTCAGGCGGCGGTTCGTCAGTCGTAATCTTGCCGGGAATATTGAGCGGCGGCACGCGGTCGAGCAGAGCGTATTGGACCGGATCGCTGACCGGGGCGAGCACCTTCAATCGCTGACGCGCTAACTCCGCGTAATAAAAATTGCGGAAGCGCTCCGAGAGTTTCTGATAATAAGCGGCGGCCTTCGCCGGTTCCCCGTCTTCTTCCGCGAGCCGCGCCCGCCAGTAGAGAGCGGCCGGCACTTCTCCCGACCCTGGATACAACGCAATCTGTTCTTCGAAGCCCTGCTCCGCTTCGGTCTTGCGCCCCTGGCGCAGACTCAGCCATGCAACTTTCCAATGCGCGTAGGACGCGCGCGTTCCATTCGGGAAACGCTGCTGCATTTCACGGTACGCGTCGATGGCGCGGTCATAGTCTTTCTTCAGCAGGTACATGTTGCCCGCGGCCAGGAGCGACTGCTCAAGCCACGGACTGGTGGGAGCCGCTTGCCGCAGCTGCCCCTGGAGGCGCAGGAAGCCGTCGATATCGTCACTGGAGCGCGCCACCTCGGCCATCCAGTACAACCGTTGCGCCGCAATTTCCGGAGTGCTTTCCGGAGTCGAGCCGAGGACCTGGTTTGCGTCTTTGTTGCGACCGCTTTTCTGGAGCGCGGTAGCCAGCGCGAGTAACACCGACGGCCGATCCGCCGGCGGGACTTCATCTAACAATCCGCGATACTCCTCGGCCGCGTCCGCGTAGCGCTTCCCTTTGGACAGCAAATCGGCCCGAGTGCGCCGATCGGCCAACGTGACGGGTGGAATGGCGGCGCCCAACTTCCGAAGTTCACCACTGGCCGTCTCGGCTTCCGGACTGGTCGGCATTCGGTAATACACATTACGCAAGGCCGCCAGCGCCTTCTCGGTCTGCCCGGTCGCGGCGTAGGCGCGTCCCAGGCCAAGTTCCACGTCGGCACGTTGCGGCACGCGATCTTTCTCGAGCAAGGCGGCGGCATCGGCTGCGCGTCCTTCGGCCATCAACGCGCCCGCGTACACCACATGCGCATCTTTAGCTAGGAGTGAGTCTGGATAATTCGTGCTGAACTCCGCCAGGGTCGCGCCCGCCTCGGCGCTTCTGCCTACCTGCAGATAAGAACTGCCCAGATAGTAAGTAACGTAGTCTCCCAAATCGCCTGCACGAGCCCGCGCTCGGTTCAGCGGATCGATCGCCTTGGCATAGTCGTGATCCAGCACGTGCCCATAGCCGACCACCAACCAGGCCAGTGCGCCCGCATCTTCCTTCGCATGACGTTGCGCGTATGCCGTTACCGCCGCATATCCTGCCGGCGTGCGCTCCTGCAGGAGTTGCTGCGCCATGGGCTTCAGCGTCGTCGACGCGACAAATGCCTGACGAATGCGTCGCACGCGCGGCGAAATTTTGCGGTGCTTCTTGCGCGCCGCACTCGCGTGTGCGGTTTTAGATTTTGCGGAGGCAGTCTTCGCCGACGTGGATTTCGAGGACTTAGTGGTCGCGGATTTGGTTGTTTTGGAAGTTGCGGGCGCTTTCGAAGTTTCAGCTTGCGCCGGGGCAGCCGTGCTTTGGTCCGTCTGCCGGCCATGTGCGCGCGACGATGCCCACAACGAGCCGCAGGCGATGCCTGTAACAATAATCAGAGCCGAGGTTCGGGAGTAGAACACTGCTCGCAATCTATCGCCGGAAATTGGCGCCCATCACTGTAATATCGTCTTCCGCCAGGCTGCGTACCAGTTCCGCCTGGAGGTAATCCACACTTGCTGCCGCGGTATTGCCGTAGCGCTTCTTGAACGTAGCGCGGCTCTTGTCGATGTCGTCTTTCAGACGGTCATAGAGGTCTTTGTTTTTTCGGCCTTCGGCCACCTTCGCCTGGTTGTAAAGTTTGATCTCATCAACCAACAGCCGTGCAAAACGTTGTGCTTTACGATGAATGTCAGCATCTTCCTCGCTGAGAGTTGCGCCCGCATGCGCGGCTGCGCCACCTGGATTCAGGCCAGCCGCTGCAGCCGCTGCCGAGACCACTTCGGCCTGCGCTAATTCCGCAGCCACTGGCTGTTCATAAGATGCAGCGGAAGCGGTCGACGTGTGCTGAGGCGCGTGCCCCGCAAACGGATCATTGAAGCGGGAGACCGTCTGCGCTACCGGAGGCGCTGCTGGCATGCTTTCCGCATAAGGAGCGCTTTCCTTGGGGGTCTGCTTGCGCATGGAAGTCAGCTCCAGCCATGCACTGGTCGAGACCACCAGCAGCTCGATTGAAGCCGTATCCAGCCGGTTCATCTCCAGGCCACCGTCCGCGTAAAGCAACGCTGCCACCTTGTCCTTCAGCAGCAGCGGCAACATCACGATTTGATCTTCTGCCGGGCTCCCAAAGTGATCGATGAACCGCGGATCCATGTCGAGAACCTGCCCGCTGAAAGGGGCTTTCTCATGCAACACACGCTCCGGGAGGCCGCGCGAAGTATCCAAGGCGAAGTCCTTGACCGCCTCGTTGTCTTCAAATCCGCGTCCCTGCCAGCCGCTTGAGGTCCCGCCCTTGATCACAAAGAGCGCGGTGCGCCCGCTATGCTGGGTCACGCTGTCGAGCAATGCCCGCAGGATCTCTTTTTGAGTGCCGCCCGCATGAATGGCCGCTACCCCACGCAGCAAATCTGCGGGTCCCGCCGCATTCGTGTCGTGAGCCGACTCAATCGATCCCTGCGGCAATTCTGCCAACACACGCCGCACCAGCTCTTCGCGCAACTGCGGAAGGTGCCCCTGCAGGACCTGGGTGACCACACGTTCGACCACGTGTGCGAGTTCGTTCTTCTCTGCCATGGATCTTGGCTGTCCTCGAAAATACCTGGGAGCTGCCCAGCTAACTCTTGATTATATGGTACTTGCGCAACCGGACCCGAAGTAACCTTAGGACGTGTTCCCTGGTGCTCACTGGCTCCTTTGAAAATTTATCGCAAAGGTTTCTTCTGCACACTTCAAAACGACTCGTCAGATGAGCGGGTTACCAAGTAGAATAACAACTCCTGCTGCAGCTGGGGACTTCCGAAAATACTGCATCGGACTAAGAATGAGCGCCATCCAACCGAAAGTAGGTGAGCCCGTAAGCGACGAACTGGCGCTGGTTCAGGCGGCCAAAAAGGGCGACGTTTCGGCGTTCGAGGAACTGGTCAAGCGATACGACCGCAACGTATTTCGGATCGCCCAGCACATCACGCAGAACCGCGAAGACGCGGAAGACGTGGTGCAGGATGCCTTCCTGAAGGCCTACAGTAACCTGGAACAGTTCCAGGGCCAGTCGAAGTTTTATACGTGGCTCGTGCGCATTGCGGTTAACGAGGCGCTGATGAAGTTGCGCCGTCGTCGGCCCGAGCGTACGGTCTCGCTGGATGAGGATGTCAAGACCGAAGAGGATTCGGTTCCCCGTGAAATCGCGGACTGGAGCCCGAATCCCGAACAACTCTACAAGCAAGCGGAGTTGAAAGACATTCTCACACGGACCATCCAAGGCCTGCCCCCGAGCTTTCGGACGGTGTTCGTCCTGAGAGATGTGGAAGGCCTTTCGACCGAAGAGACGGCAGAGGCGCTGGGCCTCAGTATCCCAGCGGTGAAGTCAAGGTTGTTGCGGGCTCGCTTACAATTGCGCGAACGCTTGAGCCGGTACTTCAAGAAACGTGAGAGCGGAGATGGACAAAAGTGAAATGCTCTGAGTTCCTGCAAGAGCTGACCAATTATCTGGACGGCGCGCTTGATGATCGGACCAAGTCCGAGCTCGAAGATCATCTGGCTTGGTGCCACAACTGCTATGTAGTTTGCGATACCACCAAGAAGACGATCGAGATTTATCGCGACTCCGAACTCTACGAACTTCCTGACGACCTTCGCACCCGGCTCCGCTCGGCCATCATGTCGAAGTGCCAGCAGCGTAAAAAGACCCAGGAGAGCCTGTAAACTCGGCACAGCACTCGAAAAGACTCGGGCGGAGCCACGGCCCGCTCTTCCTCTTAACCAAATACCAGACCATTTTATGCAATAGTTTTCAGTTCTATAGGGTCACGACCGTCCCCATACCCCGCAACATCGAACCTTTTCTCTCGCATGGGAATCTAATGTTTCAGAGCGGGATTGGCCGAACTATTGCATGACAAGTTCGGTTCGGGTTCTGGGAGGGTTGGGTATGGTGTCGAAACTGATAGATGCGCTGTTCGGTTGTTGGCATAGCCATTACAGTTTTCCGATCACGGTTCGTCCTGGCACACGGCGCAATAAGGCTTCCGCGCTGACGGGCACCTACGTGGTCTGTCTCGATTGCGGCAAGGAATTCGCCTACGACTGGCAACAGATGAAGGTCGTTGAACCAGGGCGCGACAACGCAGCGGGTGTTCGCTCGCTGGCTACGAAAGAAGCCTCTTAATATCGAAAGCCATCCTCCCCGGCTTAAACCAAAAATAACCGGAAAATGAAAACCGGCAGCAAGCGCTGCCGGTTTCTAATTTCTGATTCCTCACGCTTGCATCAATCGTCCCGGCGATGCAGCGTGGGACGATCATCGTCTCCGCCCTTATCGCCGGTCTTGTCTCCCGATTTATCTGTGTTGGAAGTCCGGCGCAGGCTGGGCTTGTTGCCCGGCTTGTCATCGACCACCTTGCGGCGGTTCTCGAGACTCGCGAGCCGTGACTTGACGTCCGCGAATTCTGAAGTCGTCACGATGTATTGCTGCCGGGCGGGAAGGATGCGCGAAATTTCTTCCTGCGACTTGCTGATGCGATCCGGAGTCTGAGGATGCGTGGCGAACGCTTTGGCCAGCGTGCCCGGCTTCTTCTTTTCCCGCGCCTGCAGTTTCTCAAAGAACTGCACGAACGCGTTCGGATCGTAGCCCGCCTTGTACATGTATTGCAGGCCGAGGTAGTCCGCTTCCGACTCAAAACCGCGCGAGAAACTCAGGAAGGTCAGCGGCAATGTCAGGCCGGCAGCCGAACGCACCGCATATCCAATCCCGCCGCCCACAAAGATCAGCGGGATGGTTCCAATATTCGCCCACTGGGCGCGTGTCATCTGGCGCGTCGCATGGCGTGCCGCCACGTGCGCGATCTCGTGCGCCATCACGCCCGCTAGTTCCGACTCCTCGTCCGCGGCCAGGATCAGCCCTGAATTCACGTAGAAGAATCCACCCGGCAGCGCGAAGGCGTTTACTTCGTCCGAATCCACCACTTTGATCGTGAACGGAACCTGCGCATCTGAGTTGCGCACCAGGTTCTGCCCGATGCGGTTCACGTACTCCGTAATCACGGGATCGCGAATCAGCTTGGAGGTCGCCTCGACTTCCTGGGCGTACTGCTTACCCATGCGAATCTCGCCCTCGAGCGAATACCAGTCGCCCAATCCCCGGCCCCCGACTTTGCGGTTTCCGATGGCATTCACGTCGTTCTTGCTGCCATCGTGCTTGACCTTGCTGTCATCGGGTTGCTGCACGACAGAGGGCGTGGGCTCTTTCGAAGTGTCGTCTTTCTTTTCGTCCGAAGGCGCGGTCGTAGGTGGAAGCGTGGGCGGAGTTGAGTTCGGCGGAGTCGTCGTCTTTGAGTCCGATGGCCTGGTGCTTTGATCGGCTGGCTGCGGACTCTGGTCCGTGGGTTTGTTCCCTTGATTGGCGGGCTGGGCACTCGTTTCCGCGGGAGCGTTCGCTGTCTTCGCGTCCGGATCAAGTTTTGGATCTTGCTGTTGAGCGAACACGGTTGGAACGAACAACAAAGCGGACAAAGCGGACGTTGCGAATGCGAGCCGAAACTTCATGACTGACTCCTGGCCTGACCCGGGGCCCCACACAGAAATTATACGCTCGGTAGCCAAAGGAACCCCCAACGATTCTGATGACTTGGACGCCGAAAAATGGGTAGAGGTTATCCACAAACAGTGGATCAGCCGTTGAATTTCGCTACGTAGAAAAGCGGAGTGCGGGACCCGTGGCCGAGAAAGTGGGTCCAAACACATGAAATCCCGTCAACGCGCGGCAAAGCTCCTCATGACCCGGTCAAACGTGGGACGCATGGAATCAAAGTCGGCATCTGGAGCGACGAATGCCATGTACAACACCAGGCTCCCCTTCCCTTGCAAAGCGACCAGCCGGATGCGCTCGGCAATAGGGTCACCGTTCACACGGATAACCGACTTTCCCAACATTTCCATACTCTTGGCCGCTCTTCCGCCCACGCTAATGTTTACCGGATTCCCCGTAGCACGTAGCCCAGGATTTGTATCCTGAATACTGCTGACTAGCTGCCGCATAGCCTCATCGAGCTGCTTGGAGGACTGTTGCGGCTACGCGCAGCCGTCGAGAGATGTCGATCTGTTTCATGAGCGGAGACATGTGAGAAATGCCGCCCGACATTATGCGCCAGCCGAGCGGTAAAACACATGCTTAGTGAAAGAGGGGAACAGAACTCAGGAACGATACTTTTTTCGAAGCTTCGCCCGAATCCGAAGGTCTGGGGTTCCGGGCAGAGCAGATTCCTCGCTGCGCTCGGAATGACAAGCTTTGAAATGACACTCTGCATCGACGACGGTCCCCGCCGTGCGCTCAGACTCGGCCCCGCCGTACTCTCTAGTCGTCCTCCCGCCGCATGCCCGCGGGAATTACGTGATGCGCAGCTGACGGCATCGGCGTCTTGCCCTTGCGATCGCGCCAGAGTATTGCGTTGAGCACCCGCGCGTCGACTGCGTCTGGCCGCGAGAAATCCATGCGCTGCGATTGTTTCGCCCCTGCGGCCTTGGCCGGATTCGCGCGGTAAAGCAAGCCGTTCTCGCGATTGCGAAGGTCGGCTGTAAATGCTGATTGATTTCCAACGCCCGAAAATTCCTTTGACATTACCGGCGCGTATCCGTCATTCAAATTCATAGGAGGCAGGCCGAGGAGCATCTCCATGGTCCGCATCAAACTGACCGTCGTATGGAAGTCATGATCGACAAACGGACGATCTCTTGAGCCCGGAGCATATTTGCTGATGACCAGCGCCAGAGAGCGATGCGCATCCACGTGATCTGCGCCATCCTGCGCATCATCCTCCAGCACAAAGATGACCGTATCGTCCCAATAGGGACTGTGCGAAACCGCCTCCACGATTCTTCCCAGCGCGAGGTCGTTGTCGGCCACTGAAGCCGAAGGTGTCGGCTTTCCGGGGCGAGTTCCACCCGTGTGGTCGTTGGGCAAATGCATGATGATCAGATTGGGCAGCTCTTGCTCCTTGCCCTTGCCGCGCCCCTGCACGAATTCCGTAAATTCGCTGAGGAACTCGTCCGCGCGCAGTTGATCCGGATAGTCCACGTTGAAGGATGCGAACTGCAGATCCGCGTGCTCGCGCAACTCAGCCATGGTGGGCACGCTGCGCTTGATCAGCGGAATATCCCATGCATAGGGGCTCGCTTCCCTGCGCTCGGCACCCTTTGTGACCGGCAGCGCTTCTCCCTGCTTCACGACTGTGTGCTCGCAAGCCCCAGCAGGCGGAGGTGCCGGAGTACCCTCCTTCGGCGACGGCTGCTCTTCACCTCGTCCGACACAGAACTCCGTTGAGATAAACTCGCCGTAATCGCGATAACTCAGCCCGTGACTGGCCGCTTCCGTCCACAAATATCCTGTCCGGGGCGAGTCGACGTCCGCGATCCCATGCTCCAGCGGGAACTCATCGGCCACCATGCCCTCGAAGTCATACGTGCGCTCGTGCCCACGATAGGCAATCGGCCAGGTCTTCTCGTTGTAGTCGCTCGTGATGGCAGCGGTCGACCACACGTGCCCGTCTCCTGAGACTTCGCCACTGTCGTAAAAATTGTCGAGCACGCCGAACTGCAGGGCAAGCTTGTGCTCGTTGGGAGTGATGTCTTCGCCATACAAAGTCAACGATCGGTCGCCGTTGCCGACCTTCAGATCGCCGAATACCTGATCGTATGTTCGATTCTCTTTGATGATGTAAATGACATGCTTGATGGGATTCCCGGCCGCGTGAAATCGAATGCTGTCGGCCTCCGCTTTGAGGCGGTTGCTTTCTTCCACCTGCCGGGTAAGTTCCGCCAGCTTATTTTCGGCCTCCCTGGAGTTGATCTTCGCCAGCGATCCGTAGATCAGTGTCGGGATGTAGGGATGCTCGCGGTGGCGGTGACCGCTGGGAATCGTATTCGACCCCCCGTTTGGCCCGCTGCCCAGGCCTTTCGCCGTGGCTACCAGCAACTCCTCGCCACGAATCGCCAGCGCGCTGGGATACCACTCGGTCGGAATGAACCCCACAGCCGATTGGGGCTCCTCAGATTTTGTTTTCGTGGTCGTATCGAACACAGCGATCGCGTTGAGATTGGCGTTGGCGGCAAACAGCCGGCTGCCGTCGGCAGACTGAGCCAGTGCAATCGGGGCCGTGCCTCCGTACTTCTGTTCGCGAAGCTCGGTAGCAAACCAGCGCTCCACCTTGCCTGTTTCCGTGGACACGCCCGCGACTGCGTCTGCGTTCGCGAGTGCCACATAGAGCAGTTTTTCATCCGGACTCAGCAGCAGGGCGGTCGGATGCGAGCCCGGAGCGGTCGCGGAATCTGGCTCGCGCAGTGAAATCCAGTGCGTTACTTTTCTACCCTCAAGGTCAAGTTCGGCCACCTTCGAGGCGTTCCATAAGCTGCACCAGGCACGGCGTCCGTTACGGGTCACCGTTACCGCGTACGGATAAGACGAGGGCACCATCGTGTTGGTGCTCAGATCAAAGCGCGCCAGGACCTCGCCGCTGGAGGTGTCGAGCAGGATTGCATTATCGGACAAATTGTTCGCCACCAGCAGTCGCTCGGTCCGCCCGCCCGGCACGACTGCCATGCCGCCGGGATACGGAATTGCGCTTCCTTTCCCCGTTTTGAACAACGCGTGCGCCACCCACTTCCCCGATGCCAACGGTTGCGGGGCAATCTTGATCAGCCGCTCGCGCGTCAGCGTCCCTCCCTGAAACCCGTACACCGCGATCGCGTTCCCAGTGTCTCCCCGCTTCTCGCCAGTTGCATCCGTGATCGAGCCGAGCGAAGCATAAAGATGATTTCCGTCTGCGCTGAAAACCAGGCCCATGAAATAGCTTTGGTGCGCGTCTTCGCACAGCCGGTCGTCAGGAAAATCCGCAACCTTTCCAGTGCTGAAGTCGAAAACCGAGATTGATTGGCAACCGCGGGTCTGCTGCGTTCCGTATCCCGCATGCAGCATCGCGGCGTAGCGCCGGTCAGGAGTGAGGGCAATCGTCGCAGGAAAGCTGTTCAGCTTCCCCACTCGACCGTCTACTTCTGGGAGAGTCTTGCCCGTCGGCAAAACAGTGGGCTTGATCTTCTGTTGAGAGAGCAGGGGCGCGAGAAACAGGCTCAGCATCGCAACGGCGAGCAGCGGTGTACGTCGCACAAGTCCCTCCAATCTGATTCTGAAACAAAGCCGTCTTATTGCGCAAAGAACGTCGCTGGTAAAAGGAAAAGCCGGTCAGAATTTTCTGACCGGCAGACTGTTCGGACCAGGGTGCACTCAATGCGTTTCGCTGGCTGCACGTTGCGCCGGTTGTTCCTGTCCATTCCCCTCCTGGGGAGCATTGTGGCGCACATCGGCTCCTCGCACCCAGAAGATGACGTCTTCGGCAATATTGGTCGCGTGGTCGGCCACCCGTTCCAGGTTCCGGGCAACCAGCAGGGCGTCCAGCGCCTGGCGGGTGGTTTCCGGACGCTCGTTCATGGTCTTCACCAGCGTAATAAATGCCTCGTCGCGCATCCGGTCGACGACGTTATCCATCTCAAGCACCGCCTGCGCCAGTTCCGCCTTGGCCTCGATGAAGGACTCCAGCGAACGCCGCACCATCGCGCTCACGGCTGCCGACATGCGCCCGATGTCCACAGGTAAGTCCACTGCCGGCAAGCTCACCATATCCATCACGCGCTCGGCGATGTTGACGGCCTGGTCGCCGACGCGTTCGAGGTCCGCATTGATCTTGGTCACGGCCAGGATGAAGCGCAGGTCGACCGCCATCGGCTGCTGCATGGCCAGGAGATCGAAAGCCAGTTCGTCGATCTGGCGTTCGGAGATGTTGATCTGCGTCTCGCCTTCCAGCACCATCTGGCAGCGGGTCAAATCCCGATCGAGGTAGGCCTGGCACGCGCGATCTACCGCTTGTTCAGCGAGTCCGCCCATCTTGAGCAGCTTCTGCCGTAACTCATCGAGGCCTTGCTGAAATCGCGTTCGCATTATCCAAACCTGCCTGTGATGTAGTCTTCCGTGCGCTTGTCAGAAGGATTCGTGAAGATCTTCTCCGTCTTGTCGTATTCGATGAGGCGGCCCAGCAGGAAGAATCCTGTGTATTCCGCCACCCGCGCCGCCTGTTGCATATTGTGCGTCACGATCACAATAGTGTACTGCGCTTTGAGCTCGAAAATCAGTTCTTCGATCTTGCCCGTGGAGATCGGATCGAGCGCGGAGCACGGCTCATCCATGAGCAGGACTTCGGGTTCGACCGCCAGTGCGCGCGCAATGCACAGGCGCTGCTGCTGGCCCCCCGACAGGCTGGCCCCGGATTTCTTGTGGATGGAGTCCTTGACCTCTTCCCAGAGTGCCGACGATACCAGCGATTTCTCGACCACCTCATCGAGGTGCTTCCGGTCGCGATAGCCATTCAGCTTCAGGCCGGCTGCCACATTCTCGTAGATCGACATGGTCGGAAACGGATTCGGCTTTTGAAACACCATGCCGATCCGGCGCCGCAACTTGGTCGCTGACGTACCGTCGTAGGCGTCGTGCTCGCCGATCTTTACTTTGCCTTCCACTCGAGCTTCCGGCGTGGTCTCATGCATGCGATTCAGGCAACGGATGAATGTCGACTTCCCGCAGCCCGACGGCCCAATCAGCGCGGTCGCGTGGTTTGCCTGGACATTCAGGTTGATGTCCTGCAGCGCCTGGGTCTTGCCATACCAGGCATTCAGGTTTTCCACCCTGATTCCGACACCCATGACTAAACCACTCCTCCCAGAGTGCCGCGCCGCACAACAAACCGAACCGCGGCCACCGCCGACACGATCAATACGATCAGCACCAGGGCTCCTGCCCACGCCTGCCGGTGCCAGTCGTCATAAGGAGAAATCGCGTAAGTGAAAATCTGCAACGGCAATGCCGCCGTTGGCTGATCCAACCGCCAGTTCCAGTACTGGTTCCCGAATGCCGTGAAGAGCAGCGGGGCCGTTTCTCCAGCGACGCGCGCAAAGGCCAGCATCACCCCGGTGATGACGCCGGAAGTAGCCGTTCGCAACGTGATCGAGAACATGGTGCGCCAGCGCGGTATTCCGAGGCCATAGGCGGCTTCGCGCAGCGTATTGGGAACCAGCAGCAGCATCTCCTCTGTCGTGCGCGTAATAGTGGGCACCATCATGATCGCGAGTGCCACTCCTCCCGCAAGTGCTGAAAAGTGTTTCTGCCGCAGCACGACCAAAGCGTAGGCGACAATTCCGATTACGATGGACGGCACCCCATTCAGCACGTCGGAGACAAACCTCACGGTGTCTCCAAACCGATTGCGCCCGAACTCCGCGAGGTAGATGCCGGCTCCAATTCCCAAGGGCACCCCCAGCAGACTTCCGATCGTCAGAATGAGTACAGAACCCGCGATCGCGTTGGCCATGCCACCCCCGACTTCTCCCGGAGGCTTGGGCGTCTGCGTGAGAAACGCCCAATTGACGGACCCGACTCCCTTGATGACCAGGTAAGCGAAGATTGCGACCAGTGGCGCAAGCACGATGATGACAGTCGAGACGGCAAACAACGTCGCGAGGTGATCGGCGGTTCTGCGCCACAAACTGATTTCGAGTCTGGCTGCGACTGGGGCAGTAGGATCAGGCACGGGCCCTCGCAGGTTGGCCGCGGGTCACGCTCCACACCAGGAAGCGCGCCAGCGCGTTCACAATGATGGTCACCAGGAAGAGCGCCAATCCAATTTCGATCAAAGCTGAAAGATAGAGATCGCCCGCCGCCTCGCTGAATTCGTTCGCCAGTACGCTGGCCATGGTGTAGCCGGGCGCGAATAGCGACTTTGCGATCTCCGGACGATTGCCGATCACCATGGTGACCGCCATAGTCTCGCCCAGCGCCCGTCCCAGACCCAGAATGATCCCGCCCACGATCCCCGCCCGCGCATTCCGCAACACACCGATGCGGATCATTTCCCATCGCGTCGCGCCGAGCGCCAGCGCCGCTTCGCGCTGGTGCTGCGGCACAACTGCCAGCACCTCGCGCGTGATCGAAGAAATGATGGGGATGATCATGATCGCCAGAATGATGCCTGCGGCCAGCATACCAATCCCGTACGGCGGCCCTTCAAACAGACCAGTCCATCCCAGCGTTTTCGCAAGGAGCGGCTGCACATAACTACGCAGGATCGGCACCAGTACGAAGATCGCCCAGAGGCCGTAGATCACGCTCGGGATCGCGGCCAGCAATTCGGTCGTGAACGAGAGCGGCCCGCGCAACCAGCGCGGGCACATCTCCGTCGTGAATACTCCCACGCCCACTGCCAGCGGAATGGCAATGATCAGCGCGAGCAAGGAGGAAACCAGTGTCCCATAGACAAACGGCAGGGCGCCGTAGTGGTCATTGACGGGGTCCCAATCTTGGCCCCAGAAAAACTTCCACCCGAAGGCGTGCCACGAAAGCTGGGAACGGCTAACCAACTGCCAAACAATGAGTACGAGAATCGCGAGTACGATGACGGCACAGGCCAAAATCGCCCACGCGAATACACGGTCCGCGAACACCCCATCGGAGGCGTTGAGCAGCGGGCTGGCTTGTCTTTTGATTTTCTCTCCAGCAACAGGTTGCGGCCCCGTCATTTGTGGTCGAAACAGGGCTTGGTTAGCCATGACCGAACCGTACCAGAAGCGTGTTACAGGAGTGTTAAAACGATTCCACCCTGCTGGTGGTAAATTGCGCCCCGGCGTGAGTTTGGAGTCCGGCGCGATTAGTTATCAAAGCGGAAAACGGCAACATTTCCGCCGTTACGGTAGCAGGCTTTGGCGCTTGCCACCACGAACTTTTTTCATTGCGCAGCCGCTTTGATTTGTGAGATGAGTGATGGCTCACAACGAAAGGGGTCGTCCGCCTCATCCTCCTCCCATGCCTGTCTTTGCTGCGGTGGATATCGGCTCCAACTCAGTTCGGCTGAAAATCGCTCGACTGCGCGGCCGCAAACTACATGCCATTCACGAGGACCGCGAGGTCACGCGCCTGGGCGAAGGCGTGTTCCGCTCGAACTTCCTCTCCCCTGAATCGATGGCCGAGACGGTCAAAGTGCTCCGCCGTTTTCACCGTACCGCCCAGCGCCTCGGCACCGATTCGGTACGCGTCGTCGCCACCAGCGCCTTACGTGACGCCCGCAATTCGCAGGCCTTTCTCGAATGGGTGCGTTCGGCTACCGGGTGGGAGGCCGAGATCATCTCCGGCCTTGAAGAAGGGCGCCTCATTCACCTGGGATTGGTTTCCAATCTCCGGCTCGCTCATTCGACCGTCCTCATGATCGACCTCGGCGGCGGCAGTTGTGAGTTAACCGTCTCGCGCAACGGTCACATCCGCGAAACTGTCAGCTTACCGCTGGGTGCGGTGCGGCTCACCAATGAATTCCTCAGCCACGATCCACCGCGCAAGCGGGAGCTTCAAGGACTACGTGGTTTCGTGGATCGAGAGGTGGGGCGCGTTGCCGGGCGCATCGTCAGCTCGCGGGCCAGAATTGCGATCGCGACCTCCGGGACGGCGGCCGCCCTCTCGGCCGCTGCCGGCCACCTGATTAAGCCGTCCCGTAAAACTCCTGTGGTCTCGGCGGCCGACATAAAGCGTATCGCCAAACTCATCAGTCGGCTGCCGCTCGAAGAACGCAAGAAGATCAATGGCATCGGACCTCGCCGGGCGGAAATTATCGTGGCCGGAGCGATTGTCTATCACGAACTGGTCGAGCGTTGCCAGTTGCGCTCCTTCCGTTACTCGCCACTCGGCCTGCGCGATGGCCTGCTGGCGCAGATGGCGGCAGACTACGATCGCAGCACGCGCTCCGGACGGCAGATCGAGTCCGAGCGATGGGATTCCATCCGCCATGCCGTGCAGCATTACCGCGTGGACATGAACCACGCCCTGCAAGTGCGGAACTCAGCTATGGAGCTGTTCTCTGCGCTCAAGTCTCTCCATCATCTTCCCCTGGAATACCGCGAGTGGCTCTCGGCTGCGGCCATGCTGTATGAAGTTGGGGACTACGTGAACCGGAACGGCCGTCATCGCCACACCCAGTACATCGTTGCGAACTCCGAAATCCTCGGATACACGCCGGAGCAGCGGCAGATCATCGGCGCCATCGCACGCTACCTCGGCAAGTCCCGACCTACGCCCGGAGACGCCGCTCTCAAAGGACTTCTGCCCCTCGAGCAGGAACAAATCGCCAAAGCTTCCATGCTGTTGCGCCTGGCGCGTGCCATGAATCTCAGCCGCAGTCGCGCAGTTCAGCAAGCGCGCATTGGCATTCGCGATGGCGCGGTCCGGGTGACTTTGACGTCGCGCAGGAGAGCCGGAGTGGATCTTGAGCTTTGGGCGATTGAACGAGACCGCGACTACTTCCGTGAGCTTTTTGGACGCGAACTCTCCGCGGCGGCCGCGTAGAGGGTACGCAGCACTTTGGGCGTTAGACACCAGGAGAGCCATCCCGAACTGCGCCGAAGTTCCACCTTCGCCACCGCTCCTTTGCGCAATTCGAGCGCGGCCTCGCAGCCGGCGGGGCTGATGACGCGTCCCAGAAATTCGCTCAAGTTTGGGTTATGCCCCACCACCATGATGGCTTCATGGCTGGCATATTTATCGAGCACTTTACGGAACTCTGCAAAGGTCGCCTGGGGGCGCAATGCCGAGTCGGTCAGGATCTTGCCTTCGAACCCCATCTCGTTTCCGACCAGCGCTGCCGTCTGGGTTGCCCGTTTGAGCGGGCTCGAGAGAATCACATCCGCCTGCACATCCAGCGCGGCCAGCGCGCGGCCTACATAGCCGCACTGCTCGATGCCCTCCTTGTCGAGGCCGCGCTTCTCGTCTTTCTTGGGAGAAGCCATGCGCTCTCCCGCGTTCGCGTGCCGCAAGAAGTAGACAATCATTCAGCTTAAGCTTCCTTTCTCATCGCGTTTCGGCTTGTGCTTCGATGTCGCGCACGGGGCGGCACATTCGGAATCGCTTGCAAGGGCTGCTTCCCTTCTGCCAAGCCAATGAGGAATTCCTGCGCATTGAACGCCGCTGCTCCCGTGGGCGCTTTGCCACCGCGCCTGCCCGGAGTCTGCCACACCCGGTGATAGGAACCGTCCTTGGCTAGAATCCGCGTCTTCAAGTTGTCGGCGAGATAGGCCTCCAGGATCTCGTAGCGCACGCGCTCCCGCGCCATCGAGTCCTTCAACGGGGTCAACACCTCGACTCGCTCGTAGAGGTTGCGCGGCATCCAGTCGGCGCTTCCGATGTAGACCTCTTCGTCGCCCCCGTTTGCAAAGTAGTAGATGCGGCTATGTTCCAGGAATCGTCCGACAATGCTGCGCACCCTGATCCGGTCGCTGACTCCACGCACGTCGGGCCGCAGCGCGCAAATTCCGCGTACCAGCAAATCGATTTCAGCTCCCGCTTGCGATGCCTGATAGAGGGCCAGGATGACTTTTTTATCGAGCAGTGCATTCATCTTCGCGATAATGCGCGCTGGCCGTCCGTGCCGCGCGTGATCGGCCTCGCGTTCGATCAGCGCCAGCAACTTTTCCGCCAGATCAAGGGGCGCCACCAGCAGCGGCCGATAGCTGGGATTCTCGGCGTACGCGGTCAGGAAGCTGAACACATCGTGCACAGCCCCTGTAATCTCAGGATCGGCTGTGAGCAAGCTCAGGTCCGTGTAGATGCGCGCCGTGGTCGCGTTGTAGTTGCCCGTCCCAACATGCGCGTAACGGCGCGTAACTCCGTCCGGATCGCGACGCGCCAGCAGTGAGAGCTTGCAGTGCGTCTTCAATCCCACCAGTCCGTGAAACACTTGGACTCCCGCATCCTCCAGATCACGAGCCCAGCGGATGTTCGACGCCTCATCGAAGCGCGCCTTCAACTCCACCACAGCGGTCACTTCTTTTTTCGGCGCGGCTGCGATCAGGGCAGGAACGATCAGCGAGTGCTCGTTGGTTCGGTAAAGCGTCTGCTTGATCGACATCACGCGGTCGTCCTCGGCTGCCGATTCAATGAACGAAATCACCGCATCGTAGGAATCGTAGGGATGATGCAGCAGCACATCGTGTCGCCGCAATTCTTCGAACAGATCCTGCGACTTGGCGGTCAACCGCAGCTCGCGCGGGATAAACGTCCTGAATTTCAACTCCGGATGCTTGGTCTGCTCATAAACGTTGAACAGCCGCGACACGTTCACCGGACCGTTCACCGGAAACACTTGCCATGGATCCAGCTCAAAGACATTCCGCAGCCGCTCCACAATCTCCGGATCGGCGTCCGCCTCAATCTCCATGCGAACCGCGTCGCCTTTGCGGCGGTTGTGCAACTCCGCGCGCACCGACTCGAGCAGGCTGCGCGCCTCCTCTTCCGCAAGATAAAGATTGCTGTTGCGCGTTACTCGAAACGCAGCCGACGACACGATGTCGTACCCGTGGTACATGCGGGCCGCGTGAAAGGCCACCAGGTCCGCCAGAAAAATAAAGTCATCGGTATCTTCGGAAGGCAACCGGATGAGCCTGGGCAGCGCTCGCGGCACGGTCACCACCCCCGTGTAGGTCATAGCAGAGCGGCGCCGTCGCCGCAGCAGAAACCCCACGCACAACGCCTTATTGATAACTCGCGGAAACGGGTGCGCCGGATCGACCGTCACCGGCGTCAGCAATGGATCCAGCTCCCGCTCACAATATTCCTCCACGAATGACTTGGCGGCCGAACCCAGTTCGTGCAGCCCTAGAACGCGAATCCCGTGCTCGGCCAACTGTGGGCGCAGATGCAAGTTCCAACAGTCATACTGCTCGTCCACGAATTCGTGGGTCTCGCGATTGATCCGGTCCCGCTCCTCCATCAACGTCAAACCGTCGGCCGCGCCTTCGTTATAGCCGTCTTCGATTTGCTGGACCAGCGACGCCACCCGCACCTCAAAAAATTCATCCAGGTTGCTTGCCGAAATGGAAAGAAACTTCAGCCGCTCCAGCAATGGATTGTTCTGGTCGGTGGCTTCCTGGAGCACACGCCGGTTAAACTCCAACCAGGACAGTTCCCGGTTGATGAAATGCGACGGACTATCGATTAAGGGACGCGCCATGGTTCACTGAGGGCGATGCGCGGTGAGGTATCGGATCCGCATAACGAACCTTCAGTATAAAACAGCTCCGAGCTCCGCGCTTTTGGGCTGATTTTTGGGTATTTTGAACAAACCTCCGGTTCGACCGTTGACGATAGGCCCTGTACTCGCGACATCGATTCGAAACGGGAAACAAATAAAACGGGGCGCTAAGAGGAATTCTCACAGCGCCCCAAAAATTTCCGCCAAGACTCTTGGAAGGTTTGCCTCCTGAACCTTTAGCGCACCTGTTTGATCTCCGCTTTCACCTTCTCGGCGACATTGTTCGGCAAGGGCGCGTACGTCAGAGCGGCTGTCATTTTCTGTCCGTCATCCACCATCCAGTTGAGGAAATCGGTGATGATCTTGCCGCGCGCTGCGTCCTTTGATTGCGCCGGAATCAGCAGCCAGGTAAAGCTGGAGATGGGATACGCGTCTTTCCCGGGCGCATTGGTGATTGATACCCGGAAGTCAGCCGGCATGGTCTTCACCGATCCCGCGGCTGCAGTCACGCTTTCTAGTGATGCCTTCACGTATTCTCCTGCGGCGTTGCGCACGCTGCCGTAAGGAATCTTGTTCTGCACTGCATAGATCAACTCGACATACCCGATTGCTCCGGACATTTGCCGAACCACACCGGCCACGCCTTCGTTTCCCTTGCCGCCCAGTCCAACCGGCCATTTAATCGACGTGCCTTTGCCTGGCCCACCCGCCCACTCGGGGCTGATCTTCGACAGGTAGTCGGTGAAAATGTACGTCGTGCCACTTCCGTCGGAGCGGTGCACCACGATAATGGCTTGATCGGGAAACTTCACGCCGGGGTTCGCAGCAGCAATCGTCTTGTCATTCCAGTTCGCGATCTTGCCCAGAAAAATTCCCGCCAGAATCTCCGGAGTAAACTTCAGTTCCCCACTCACGCCCGGCACATTGTAAGCAGGCACAACCGCGCCCAGAACGGTCGGCACGTGCAGGATTTTCACTTTCGATTGCGCCAGTTGCTCATCCGTCATCGGCCCATCGCTGGCCCCGAAATCCACCGTTCCGGCAAGCACCTGCCGGATTCCTCCTCCGCTTCCGATTGACTGGTAGTTGATCTGGATGTCAGGATGCGCGTTGTGATATTCGTTGAACCACTTCGAGTACATCGGGTAGGGAAACGTGGCGCCGGCTCCGTTCAGTGTAGTTTGCGCTACCGCGGGGATTGCCAGAGCCAGGCAGAGAAAAAGCAGTGCGCTTCGTCGGATCACTCGTTGAATCCTCCTGATCATGGATTTTCCTCTCGGTTCTATGCGCGCATTGTTACAGTCCGGTTACAAACGCATGAATTTCTAGTGAAACACCACGCTTTTTCCCGTAATCGGCAACCTTTCTCCACGGACTATTTAGGGACCACCGAACCTTGACCGACTCCAACGAACTTTTCGCGCCCGGTTGGCCGGGTATTCCTCCGCGCTGGACCTCCAGCGCCAAATCTGGCGTTGGCACAGCGCTCAATCCTCACAGCCGGGTCTGGTACACGCTGAGCCACGGCATTCTTAACGAAGTCTATTTCCCGCGTGTAGATCAAGCCTGCACTCGGGATCTCGGCCTCATCATCACCGACGGCCACAGCTACTTCTCCGAGGAAAAACGCCACTGCTCGTTTGAGAACGTTGCCTACGAGCCCGGCGTGCCAGTCTTCCAGCTCACCAACACGAGCCTCGACGGCCGCTATCGCGTCCACAAGGAAATCTTCAGCGACCCTTACCGCCACGTCGTGCTGCAACGAATTCGCTTTGAACCCAGGCAGGGAAAACTGGCTGATTATCGCTGCTATGCGCTGCTGTCACCTCATCTCGGGAACTGGGGATTCGGCAACACCGGGTGGACCGGCGATTACAAAGGCCATGACATGCTATTTGCCCAACGCGACGCCATCGCCCTTGCGTTCGCCAGCTCCGCCTCATGGGCTGCACGCTCGGTGGGGTTCGTCGGGTACTCCGATGGCTGGCAGGATCTCTCGCAGAACTTCCGCCTTACCTGGAACTACACTCGCGCCGAAAATGGCAATCTTGCCCTCACTGGCGAAATCGATCTCGCCGCCTGCGACGGCCAATTCGTCCTGGCGCTCGGTTTCGGTCGCAATTGCTGGGAAGCCGGACAACAGGTCATTTCCTCCCTGCAAGAAGATTTCGATCTGATCCGCGATCATTTCGTTCATCAATGGAGAAGCTGGCACGAGAGCCTGCGGCCGCTCGATCGCCCGCAGCGCGATTGCGACCTCTACCGCAGCAGCATGTCCGTGCTTCGTTCTCATGAATCGAAGGATTTCGTCGGCGGCATCATTGCCAGCCTCTCCATTCCCTGGGGGTTCAACAAGGGCGATGAGGATCTCGGCGGCTACCACCTGGTTTGGCCGCGCGATCTGGTCGAAACCGCGGGCGCGCTTGTTGCCGGTGATGCAATCGTCGATGCGCTGCGCGTACTACGCTACCTCGAGTCCACGCAGGAAGCCGACGGTCACTGGGCGCAGAATCTCTGGCTCGACGGCCGTCCATACTGGGGCGGCCTCCAAATGGATGAAACTGCGTTTCCGATTCTTCTAGTCGATTTATTACGCCGCGAAGCAGGCGACCAGCTGGGAGACTTGCATCGCTGGTGGCCCATGGTGCGCAATGCTGCCAGCTTCATCGTTCGCAATGGCCCGGTGACGCAACAGGACCGCTGGGAAGAAGACGGCGGCTATTCTCCGTTTACGTTGGCGGTCGAGATCGCCGCGCTTCTCGCCGCCGCCGACATCGCCGATCTCTTAGGCGAACTCGTGCCTGCCGCTTACTTGCGCGACACAGCCGACGCCTGGAACGACAACATCGAACGCTGGACCTACTCCATCGATGGCGATCTCGCGCGCCAGCTCGACGTCGAAGGATATTACGTCCGTATCGCGCCCGATAGTGAAGGTGCTGCCTCGCCCCTGCAGGGCTTCGTTCCCATCAAGAACCGCCCCCCGGGCCAGGGGGCTGTGCGTGCCTCTCAGGTCATCAGTCCCGATTCGCTGGCTCTGGTCCGCTTCGGCCTGCGCGCTCCGGACGATCCCAGAATCCTGAACACCCTCAAAGTGGTCGACGCGCTGCTGCGCGCAAAACTTCCACAAGGTCCCTGCTGGTACCGTTACAACGGCGACGGCTATGGCGAGCACGACGACGGCGGTCCCTTCGATGGGACTGGCATTGGCCGTCCCTGGCCTCTTCTGGCCGGTGAGCGTGCTCATTACGAAATTGCGGCCGGGCGCCCCGAATTCGCCGACGCGCTCTTGCGCCTAATGGAAGATTCGCCTGCGGGCGCAAGCCGCCTCATCCCCGAGCAAGTCTGGGATGGGCCCCCTATTCCAGACCTGGAGCTTTTCCCCGGAAAGCCGACCGGCTCCGCTTGCCCGTTAGTCTGGGCCCACTCCGAATACATCAAGCTTCGCCGTTCCCTGCGCGATGGTCGCATCTTCGACCAGCCTCCTCAAACCGTACAGCGCTACCTCGTGGAGAAGCGCCGTTGCCTGCACTTTCTTTGGATCTTCAACAACAAGGTGCGTACCATGCCGTGCGGCAAGATTCTGCGCATCGCGGTATTGAAGCCGGCCACGGTTCACTGGAGCCTGGATGGTTGGAATACGACGTTCGACACCCACACCCGCGACACCGAGCTGGGCGTCCACGTGGTTGATCTCCCGACCGACAAACTACCGGTAGCCCAGCCTGCGGTGTTCACTTTTCACTGGGACGCCGACGGGTGGGAAGGCGTCGACTATCGCGTGCTTGTCGAATAAGCTCACGTAGGGACAAACGCCTCGTCTGTCCGGCTGGGGACCAGCCCCGGCATGCTCCGCAGGTGGACTAACCAGCTCGGGGATGGAACCGAAAGAGAGCGGAAGACGATGCTACCCCGTGTACAGCAACTCCACCACGGTGCAATCGTCTCCTAAAGGATTACCTTCACAAAAGGCCGACACCGAGGCAAAAATATCTTCCAGCGTGGGCGTCTTGGCCGCGACTGCCTCGAGGCGCTCGTTATCGTAGAACTCGCCATGGGCGTTTTCCGCTTCCGTCACGCCGTCCGTCACCAGGATGAACCGGTCGCCGGGCTTCAAGTGCACGCGATCGCTTTCATACTGCGCGTCCGCCAACAATCCGACCGGAAGATTCCCATGTTGCGGCCGCGTGACCTGATCGCCTGAAACCAGCAGCGGTGGCACATGCCCGCAATTCACGTATTCCAGTTCCCCGTCTCTGCGAACCCTTGTAATGATCACGGTTGCATATTTTTCGCCCAAGTGCTTCTGCGTGAAGAACCGGTTCACCGATGTCATGATGTCGGTCAAAGGCATGCGCGCATGCAAGTGCGCATACACCATGCCCTGTAACGTGGAAGCCAGCACCGCCGCCGAAACGCCCTTTCCACTCACGTCGGCCAACACCACGGCCAGTCCATCGTCCGTGTTCACCACGTCAAAGAAGTCACCGCCAATCTCTTTGCAAGAAAGATTTCTGCCGCGCATCTTGGCGTAGGGCACTTCGGGAATCGTCACTGCCATGAGCCGCTGTTGAATCGAGGCGGCAATCGCCAATTCCTGCTGATACCGCCGCGACACCTCTTCCGCCTGCACCAGGCGGGCGTTTTCGATCAACGACGCCGCTTCCGTCGCGATGACGCGCAGGATATCGTGGCTGACGCTCGAGATATCACGTGAGGCAAACCGGGAATCGAGATAAAGTGCGCCAGTGACTTCTTGCGTATTGGCAGAGACGGCGGGAGCGTCGCGAGTCGTCTGCACCTGAGGCTTGCGCAGTGGCATGCAGATGACCGTGCGCAAATCGTAGGCCACGATGCTTTGCCGCACCGCCAGGTCGAGCGATTGGCTGGTGTCGGTGAACAGGAACTCCGAATTCGATTTGAGCGCTTCGTCCAGAATCGAGTGCGAAATCGTTTTATCGTCCAGCAGCGCTTCGCCCTTGGAGTTCCGTCCCGCCGCCAGTCGCAGATTCCCTTCTTCATCCTTCAGGAACACGTAGCCGCGTTCGGCGCGAATCAGTTTCAGGGTGGTGTCGACCAGGGTGACCAGGATCTCGTCGAGCACGCCAATTGTGTTCAACTTCCGCGCCGCCTCGAGGAACAGGGTCAGCTTCTCGAGGTCTGTGGTCTCGGTCGAAATCTGGATGCCCGAAATCTGGCTGAGGAACTCGCGGGCCGTGTTCGAGGTCGCATGCTGGGGGCTGAAAATGACATAGGCGACATCGCGTACCCCGAATTCCACGCGGTCGTTGCGCTGCAGCTTCTGGCGCTGCACACGCTCGCCGTTCACATAAGTCCCATGCTTGCTGCCCTGATCGACGACGAAGAAATCCCCGTTTTCGGCCACGATGAGTGCGTGGTCGCGCGACACCCGCGGGTCGGGGATCACCAGGTCTTTGTCCACCTTGCGCCCTACCGAAAACGGGGTGCGATTCATCACGATGGAGCGCTGCTCGTTCCCCTGCACGTAGATCAGTGAGGGAAATACCCCGGAGCCGGGGTCGGACGTGATACCGGAAATGGGTTGAAACCCCATAGGGCGTGACGAACTGCTCTCTAGGATACGAAATAATGACAGGAATGAGGCCCGGCGGAAAGGGGCTGCACCCGTTTGTTCACCGCTTCCGTGCCCAGCCGTGCGAGCGAGCCGAGCTCGAGCCGGAGATCAATTCCGCGCTCAGGAATGGCTCGCCTTGTACGCGGCGATGGCCTGCTGATCTGTATCGTACACCTCGAATACCGTGGCCAGTTTGGTGATGGCCAGAACATCCCGCAAGCGAGGTCCGAGGCCGGTCAGCTTGATGTCCGCGCCCGCCGCCCGCGCCGACGAATACACCCCGACCAGGGTTCCGAGACCGCCGCTGTCGATGTAACTTACGCCGCTCAGGTTCAATATGATGCGCTTGGTGGTCGTGAGCAGTTTCTTCAAACTCTCGCGCAGCCCGCTGGACTCTTCGCCGAAAACGATCCTCCCCGAACACGCGACGATCGTCACGCCATCGGCTAAAAGCGTATCCATCTTCAGCGTCATTCCGTCCTCCCCGCGTTCCACTCCTTGTGATTAGCCTGAGAAGCCTACTCCTTGCTCTCGCCCACTGCAAGCCAACCCGCGCCAATTCAGACCGAAAATCATGCCACCGGGTGCTCTTTTTGCAAGCTTTCCTCCCGAAACTCTTGCCCGGTTTCTGAGCCGGCATGCTCCTTCCACGCATAGGAGACCAGCAGGCTGAGCGGGATCAGGGAAACCAGCGGCATCGGGATCTTGGCGATGGTGTAAAGGGGAAGCCACCATTGCTGCTGCAGGGTGGTCGGAGAGATTGCCGGAGACACTATCGCCAACCCGATCGCTGCGAGCCAGGGCCACCCGAGAGCTGCCGCAAACAGCAGCAAACCGGTGCGCGATCTGGCCCCTCCCGCCCACAGTCTCCGCCGATCTTTGACGATGAGGAAGATCGCCGGCAGCATCAGCAGAAAGTTGTAAGGAGCAAACATTGGAATAATGATGATCGTGGCCACCAATGTCAGCGCAAGCATCAGAACGAAAGCAGGTTGATCGCTCTCCTGTTTTCGGAATCGCCAGCACACATCGGCAACGGCCACAGCAAGAAGACCGGCCGCAACTCGCCCGACCCACGGCGAAAGCATTACCTGCAGCATCGAGAGGCCGCCCGCGTAACGACGGTAGTCCCGTGTCGCTGACAGAAAATCCCCGAACCATCCGGGCAGGAGAATTTCTGATGTGCCCGCCAGCAGCAGCATCGCGACGGTGAATCCCCAGAATAACCGCTGTCTCCGTCGCCAATCGCTCAGTGTCCAGAGCAAAAGCACCGACGCCAAGGGCAGCGCAAGGTGCGGCTTGATGGTTGCCACTGCCAGCAGCGTGCCGCTGGAAAAGCGATGGCCGCTTACCAGCAGTGCGCATGCCCCCGCAAGAAGGGCGACTACAGGCAGCGTCAGTTGCTGAAGCTTGAATCCTTGCACGGCGGAAAAGCTGCCCAGCACCAGCAGCATGGCAATCATCCCTTCGCCGAACGTCAACTTCCAGCGAACCACTCTCAACCACAACAGAACGCTTCCCACGGTGGCGATCACCAGCAGACACTTGAACGCAATCGCGACCGGCCCAAACGGCAAGCCCACCGTTGGAGCGAGTAGAAACACCACGTATACCGGGTATGCGAAGCCCTGCTGATCTTTCGGATCTCCCGGACGGCTGGGGTCCAGCGCGCGCCCGTAATAACCGATTTGAATCTCGCGTGTGATCTCTTTGCTATAGGGATTGCGATGATGCAACAACAGTTCCCGAGCGCCCAACCAGCGCGGGTATAAATCGGACAGATTTCCCCGAGGCCGGTCGTGCGTCTGTGCGTCGGCCCGCTGGTAGGGCACCAGCACGCGTTCCACGTAGAACCACATGGCTGCCACGCATACCAGCGCGAGCGCCAGCCCAAGTTTGGTTTTCTTTGGCAATGAATTTCGGTCCCGGCGGCTGGAAGAGTCATGTTACAACCTGGGAAGGATTAACACGCAGGAAGAATCTGACGCTCTTCAACCCTCACACACTTATCGGAGCAGATATTTCTTACGGGAAAGTTCCACGAAACGACACCGCACTCCGATCCTCCTCCGGCAGTGAACGTCCGGGCCGGGCAAAGAGTTCGAATTCCCTGTCTCGGTAGACCCGCCGCCACCCGACCTCCATCATCTTCTCGGCGACTGCCGTCTCGCGTGGCACCAGGACGACATCTGTCGGATACGCATCCAACGCCGCTTGCCAGCCCGGACTCGCCTGATAAAAACGAAACACACTTTCCACCACGTTGTTTGGGTAAGTTTCCTCGTAGCGACTATCCAGCGATACCTTCACTGCCGGAAACAATTTCCACGAGACGTACGCGCCCAGGCGAAACGGCACCATGAGATTGCCGCTGAAGCTTTGCTCGCGAAGGTAGTTCACTGCCCCAACCGGATAGATCGGCTGGGGCACCGAAAGTTCCCAGGGTTTCTGGCGAATCGCGGCCACCACGCTCGCGCATGCCAACACCACCCACGCCGCCATCGCGAAACGCGCCCTGCGCTGCACGAAATGCGAGATCCAGCGTCCCGCAGCAGTCTGCTGCAAATAGAAGGGCACGTAGCACAGCCAGACGACCGCAAAGAGTGGCAGCAATTTCCTGTGCAGCGCAGACTCCACGGCCGTCGCGCCCAAAGGAAGAATGCCCGGCAGTTTGCCGATTCCTACCGACCAAACACAATACAGAACCACCGCTGCAGCCACGACGAAACAGAAGGTCCACCACACGCCAAGATCCGAAATTGGCCGCCACTCCGGAGCATACGGGCGAGCCATGACCAGTGCGCGACGCAAATAACCAAAATAGGCCGTGCCATACGGTGTCAGAAAGGTCTCAAGCACCATTCCGGCGAGGAAGAGCAGCAAGCGGCGAGCGTCCCTCCCGCGAAGCATCTCCTCACCGCAGTACAAAGCCATCAGTCCGACGCCTACCACAAATCCGCCGTGCAGATTCACCCACACGGGGTACAAGATCAGCCACGCGATCATCCATTTCGGCGATCCCCTTCGATCAAGTTGCCAGAACAATATTAGCAACGCCGTAAAAAAGAACGAGTAGACCTGCGCGCGCACCGCGGTGAAAAACCCCAGATGCGCCAGAAAGATCGCCAAGGGCGCACACGCTGCTATCGCACGAAAATCTGCGCCCACCGTTTCTGCGCAACGCACACAAAGAAAGCCGGTGCCCATCGCGAGCAGGAATTTCAGCAGAATGATCGCCCATCCCCCGAACCACCGCGTCCCAAGCAATGCGACCACGCCCGCTCCCCATTCATGATCGATCCAAGGACTCAGGGTGGGTGTGTACGCGAAAGGGTCGGTTTTCACAAGGTGTCCTGCCAACAGGCTCTCTCGAACGAGCGCAATCTGATGCCAAATGTCGATGTCTACAAAGTTGTACGCGATCAATGCCAGGAAAAAAGCCGCCAGCGCTCCGTAAGTCACCCGGCGCAGCATTACCACTTCCCCGCGCTCACTTCCGAGCTCGCTAGAGCTCGCATTGATGGTGTGTACGTGCGACATCGTGCGCAAAAGTCCACCCCGGTCCCCGCGGAGATTCGCGCGGGAAGCTTCGTCGTGAGCTATCGTATCTAAGGATTGAGGAAGCGCTCTCGGAGCCGTCTGTCACTGCGTGGGTTTTCGGGCAAGCACCTGGTATTGCCCCCCAAGAGGAATTCGCGCTAGCGACCGCTCGAGTGGCCGCAGCGGCTTGAGAAAGTGAGGAAAGAAGAATCGATAATCCGTACGGAGAACTTCAAATCCGCCTTTGCGAAGGAGACGAGCCGCTTCTGGAGGCGAAATCTTCACCGCGTCCTGATCAAACTTGCACCGGTACATCACGTACCGTGTGCCGGGGTTCCAAGGATTATTTTCCCAGAGTGCAAACAAGCCGCCTGGCCGCAGGCAACGGTAAATGTATTCCACCGACCCGTTCCTGTGCGGCACGGGAATGTGGTGGAACACTCCATTGCAGTAGACCACGTCCACCGAGCCGTCAGGCGGATACTCTGAAAAGGAAAGAAAGCGGCAGTTGGGCGAACCATAATGGCGGCTGGCGCGTTCAAGAGACCGCTCAGATACATCGAGGCCCACCAGCGAGTCGCACTGCAAGAACTCCTGCAGCAGTCCTGAGGTGTCGCCGATGCCGCACCCGTAATCGAGCACGCATGTAGCGCGATAACGATATTCGCGCAAGCATTTCGCGAGCCACTCGACGCGACCATGAGCGAAGAACTCCTTGCTCTCCCCGCTGGCGGCCAGAGCCTCACCGAGACATTCGTCATAATTGTCGGCGAACTGGTCAAACTCGGCTGAGCCTTTCATCGCCGCTGCATTCCCAACACGCTCAGAAAGAAGCTGGCAAATACGGTTTGCGTGCCCAGCGTAAGCAACAGGACGGCCGGAATCACAATGCGCATGGCATGTGGATAGTCGAGCGTCCCAAAACCTCGAGTTCCCCACCCTGCCACCGCAAACAATGATGTGGCCAATCCGGCAATCGTCAAAAGTGATCCCACGCCGAGTCCTACCTCAAGTGTGATGTAGCGAAACAATTTGTCGAGAACCGGATCAAGCGGGTGCAATCCCTCAGAAACGGCAAAGAGCTTCGTGAATACTGCGAAGCAGATGCTTTGGAATCCCAGCAGCATAAAAGCGGCCGCATAAAGCAACGTGTGCACGTCAAACGTGATAGTGCCCATAGTTCTCGGCCCCGGCAAAAGCCAGACTCCTAATAGGCTTCCTATCAACATGAGGGCCACGCCCGGATAGAGAAAGAGCCAGCGGGGGCTATACAGCAAGAAGAATCGCAACGTGCGCCAGCCATCGCGCCAGGTCCGCAAGTGAGGTGGACGGCTGCGACCGTCGGGGGAAAGGGTTGTGGGAACCTCCGCGACTCGCATTTTGAGCAGCGTCGCCTTCACGACCATCTCGGTCGCGAACTCCATTCCGGTCGTGCGCAGGCCCATGCGCTGATAGGCATCTCTCCGGAAGCCACGGAGGCCACAATAAAAATCCCCCACCACACGGCTTCGGAAGAAGCGCCGCCCGATCCAACTCAGGGCCGGATTCCCGAAGTACTGGTGCAAGGGAGGCATCGCGCCTTTTTCGATACCACCGCGGAATCGGTTCCCCATGACGAGGTCCGCGCCGTTTCGGAGTTGTTCTAGAAACCGCGGGATATGCCCGAAATCGTAGCTGGCATCGGCATCGCCCATTACAACGTAGGTTCCGACCGCCGCCGCGATTCCTCCCATGAGAGCGTTTCCGTATCCCTTGGCGGCGATTGGGATAACTCGCGCACCCAACCTTTGTCCGATCTCAACGGAGCCATCACTGCTGCCGTTGTCGGCAACGATGACTTCCCCTTGTATACCTTCGGCGAGCATCGTCTCCTGTGCCTTGCGGACACAGGTCCCCAGCGTTTCCGCTTCGTTCAGACAAGGCAGCACCACGGAGAGTTCGATCTCCTCTGGATCGCGCTCGCTCACGGTTCGTTGCTTCGCTTCGAAACTGGCTCTGGACGCCACAGCAACCCCTTAAGGTATTCTCGGAATAGTAGTATTACCCGCCGATCGATCTTCTGCAGACTGTTTCCGCTCGGCCGGATGAAGATCGGCTATCCCATGGAGTTTACCAAACAGGCGCGGGGGGAGCGTGGTGAACCTCTTGTTTGTTGCGACGTTGGGGCTGGTGCTGTTGGCTGCCTGGATTGCCCCGCTGGCAGGTGACCGTTGGCTTCGGCCCGTCGAAACAGCGGGTGCCGCCTTTGCGCAAAAGAAATCTCTCACCCTTGTCACGCTGGGACTGCTCACCATCACGGCGCGCCTTGCGCTCCTGCCCATCCTGCCCGTTCCGGCCCCGGCCATCCATGATGAGTTCAGCTACCTGCTCGCGGCCGACACGTTCGCGCATGGTCGCTTGACCAACCCGCCGCACCCTTTCTCGATTTTTTTCGACACCTATCACGAGTTGCAGCACCCAACCTATGCTTCCAAGTACCCTCCGGGCCCTGGCGCTGTCATGGCACTTGGTCAGGTCCTTGGCCACCCCTGGATTGGAGTCCTGCTGAGCACGGCCGCCATGGTCGTCTCCATGACATGGATGCTCCAGGGATGGTTCCCGCCGTCTTGGGCTCTGCTGGGCGGCGTGCTCGTCTGGGCGGACCTGGGGCTCTTCGCTCCCTGGGTGGACAGCTATTACAACGGCTCGGTCGCGACTGTGGGCGCCGCCCTGGTTTTCGGCGCTTATCCACGAATTCGCCACTTTGGCCGAGCACGGGATGCCTTCCTAATGGGCCTTGGAGCCGCCATCCTGGCTTACAGTCGGCCGGTGGAAGGTTTCATCTTCTGTCTCCCCGTCGCAATCGCTCTCACGATCAGGCTGATCTCCAGTCGCTTTTCCGATCCCCACCCCAGCATTTCGCGCTTATACCTTCCCCTTGCGGCTGCGCTGATCCCGGCAGGGCTCTTCCTCGCTTACTACAATTTCCGAGTCACGGGAAATGCCTTGCAGTTCCCCTACGTTCTTTATCACCGCGAATATTTCAACAATTACCCCGTCTTCTTCTGGCAGAAGCCCGTACCGCCGCTACACTATGCCAACCAGCAGTTTGAGAAGTTTTTCAATCTCTGGAATCGCGAAGAGTTTGAGCTCTCCTGGCGGGCATGGGCAAGGCGAGCCTTGGCGTTATCGTGGAAATTATGGCGGATTCTGCTGGGGCCGGCCCTGACTCTGCCTCTCGTCATGCTCATCCGGGTTGTGCAGGACCGCCGCATGCGCCTGCCACTCTGGGAGGTATTTGTCTGTTCCCTCGGGTTGCTGTCGGTCGTTTGGTTCCAGCCCCATTACGCCGCGCCTCTCGCAGCCGCCGTGTTCGTAGTCGTGGTTCAGGCCATCCGCCACTTGCGCCGGGCAAAGATCCACGGCCGTCCCATAGGGATTTTCCTGTCTCGTTTGATCGTGGTGCTCGTCGTCGATTGGGTCGCCATTCAAGCCGGACACGCTGCCCGGTACCCCGTGACCGCTTGGAAGGGCCAGCGCGAACAGGTTCTCCGGACCCTCGAGTCGGTTCCAGGCAAACACCTCGTCGTCGTTCGCTACACACCCACCCACAATGTGCACCGGGAATGGGTCTACAACGCTGCCGACATTGACTCCTCCCGTATCGTCTGGGTCCGCGAGATCCCCGGCCAGGACATTACCCCCTTACTGCGCTACTACCATGAGAGAAAGGTCTGGCTCCTCGAGGCTGACCAGTCTCCGCCGACGCTCGAGACTTACCCACGAGCGTCCGCAACCGAACCCAGGAATGTCCCGTAAACGAGCGCAGACGGTCTTTCTGAGGGCTCGTTGGTGGGAAGCGCGACCCCTACAATCCTGATATCGAGACGGGAACCAAGAAATTAGCTTTCCCCGTGGCCCGGTCGCGGTATGATAGTCGCGACCGGGCGGCGTAAGGCCTCGCCGGACCCCTCAAATACTTGATTCGATTGAGAAACGGAAATCGTCTCCGTCAACGAGCGCTCCACGGGTCGCCCGATGCCTGCTGGAATGTTCGGTTCCATGATGTCTTCTTGTTTTCCACGGGAGGAGTAATGAGTCAGACTATCCAAAGATTGCTGCGCGATGAGAAAGGACAGGACATCGCTGAATACGCTGTCATGTTGGCAGTCATTCTTGTCATCGTGGTAGGCACCGTTCGCCTTATCGGCTCCAACGCGAACACCGTTTTTTCACAAGTTGCCAGTTCGATCCAGTGACCGGTTAGCGAGTCGTTTGTTCGTTTCCGGAAGGCGGCTTGGTGTGTGATGGTGGTGGTGAGATTTTTGGATCGGCTTACATCTGCAGCTGGAGGAAAAACTGGATCAGCAGGTTTGTCGGAGCGTGCGGCGACTCGTCGCACACTTGCAATTTATGGCTTGTTTTGAGGAGTACGCATGAATCGTTCACGGCTCCTATTCATCGGGTTCGTGGCACTCGCGCTTGGTGCTTTCGTCAGCTTCGTCGTCTACAAGAATGTTCTGTCCAGGTCTAGTGCGGGCAACGAGCCCGGGGCCGACGTGATCGTCGCGGCCAACGATATTCAGGTCGGCGCAAAGCTTCAGGACGGCGATATCCGTATGGTCAAAGTGCCGGCCTCGGTGGTGCCGCCAAACTCATTCCGTTCGAGATCTCAAATTATCGGACGTGGCGTCATCCTCCCCATCCAGAGGGGCGAGTTTATCTTGCCAAGTAAGCTGGCTGCCGAGAATGCTGGCTCTGGACTTCCGTCTCTGATTCCGCCGGGAATGCGCGCGGTCTCGGTGCGAGTGAACGAAGTCGTCGCGGTCGCTGGCTTCGTGATTCCCGGAACGCGCGTGGATGTTCTGCTCACCGGCAACCCGATGGGCGCCAATGAGCCTCAAACCACTACCGTCCTCGAGAATGTCGCGGTCATCGCCGCCGGGCAAAGGCTCGAGCGCAACGCGGCGGGCGAGCCGCAATCGACCCCTGTGATCACACTCCTGGTTTCCCCGGATGATGCGCAAAAACTTACCCTGGCTAGCTCCCAGGGGCACATTCAGCTCTCCCTGCGCAATCCTGTCGACACCAAGAAAGTCGACATTGCCTCCATGAAAGCCACTGGTCTCTATAAGAATGTGGCTCCGGTGGCTCTGCCGGCACCTCATCCAAAGCCGGCGAAGACTTCCAAGGCGCAACCGGCTCCTGCTCCGCCGGATGCTTACAAAGTCGAGGTCATTCGTGGCAACAAAGTCGACGAAACCAAGTTCCCAGATCAAACAGGCGCTCACTAGGAATGAACAGCTCTCTGATCAACAAATTTCTGCCGCCACTTCGAGTTGAGAACAGTCTGAAGATCGCGCTACCCCGGGCGGCTGTGGGCGCCGTGGCCGTCATGCTGCTGCTGTCAGCGTACAGCACCGCCGAGTTGCGCCAACAAGATGCCAACCAGCAACCCGAGCATCCTGCCACCGCCTCCGTCCCTGCACCTTCGGAGGCCACGGGGGCGGCGCCTCTCCGCGTCATGGTGGGAAAGTCGCTGCTCATCAACACGAGCGAACGTCTGAAGCGCGTTTCCGTCACAGATCCTGCTGTGGCTGACGTGCAGGTTGTAACTCCTACCCAGATCCTGGTACACGGCCGCTCCGCGGGCGAAGTATCGCTGCTTATCTGGGACGAACTGGAGCGTTCCCGAAGCTTCGATCTCCGCGTCGATGTCGATGTGACCGCTGCGGCCGAAGAAGAAAAGAGCGTTTTCCCGGACGAGCAGATCCTGGTGACCCCCTCCCGCTCTGCGATTGTGCTTTCGGGACATGTCTCGGACGAAACCGTGGCCACGCGCGCCGGCAAGATCGCCGAGGCTTATTCGAAGAACGTTGTCAATGTTCTGACATTTGGGCCGAAAGGCGCGCAGGAAGTCCTGCTCGAGGTGAAGTTCGCTGAAGTCGACCGCACCGCGATTTTGCAATACGGGTTCAATATCTTTGCCCCTGGCCTTGGCAATACGATAGGCACGATCCAGACCGGGCAGTTCGGATCCGTAGCCATCCATAACACTGCCACCACGACCACCACCAGCGGCGGCTCGACCACGACTACAACTACCCCCACGGCGCCCACAGTCAACATCAGCGATTTCCTGAATGTCTTTATCACTCGCACTGATCTCAATATTGGCGCCGTGATTAAGGCGCTCCAGGCCAAGAACCTGCTCCAGATTCTGGCCGAGCCTAATTTGATCGCGGTCAACGGCAAAGAAGCCAGTTTTCTTGCCGGCGGGGAGTTCCCCTTCCCCATCGTCCAGCCCAGCCAGGGTTTCAATGCGGTGACCATCCAGTTCAAGGAATTCGGCGTGAAGTTGAGGTTCACTCCCGTAATCATGCCGAGCGGAAACATTCACCTTAAAGTCGTACCTGAGGTCAGCACGCTCGACTTCACCAATGCATTACAGATTTCCGGATTCCTGATTCCCGCGCTCAGCACGCGGCGCGCCGATACCGAGTTCGAATTGCAGGACGGGCAAAGCTTCGTGATCGCCGGCCTGATGGACAATCGCGTTACCAATCTCGTGAACAAGATTCCCGGCCTGGGCGACATCCCGATCCTGGGCACGTTCTTCAAGAGTAAGGGTGTGCAGAAAAGCAACGCCGAACTGATGGTGCTCTGCACTGTGAAAAAGGTTGGGCCCGAGGTCCAACCGACGGCACTCCCAAATAACCCTGAGCCTTTCCTCAAAGACGACAAGTTCGATGGGAAAAAGCCAGGGGGTGGAAAGTAGTTTTGTGTCATGCCTGAGCTTTCAGTAGTCATCATCGCGGGCGACAGCGAGCAACGTGCCGTTCTGCAAGTCCTGGTCGACGGAACTTCCGTGGCCCGCACCGCGCACGCCGCTGCGAATTATCCCGCCGCCGCGACCGATCCATTGATTCCCCGGATGCATGCCTTGCATGCCGATGTCATCCTGGTCGATGTTCCGGTCGAAAATCCCTCCGCTGCGCTCAACGCAATCGAATTGCTACGGCAGGAAGTGCCGGAAACCGCGGTATTCGCTATTGGCAGCATGGCGCAACCGCAGAGCATCGTGAGCGCCATGCGCGCCGGGGCCCGGGAATATATCGAACGCCCGAGCACCACCACCGATTTGCTGGAAGCCTTCATTCGCCTATCCACGAACCAGCGCAAGGTCAAGCGCGATGGGCCTCGAGGCAAAGTCTTTACCGTGGTGAACGCCAAGGGAGGAAGTGGCGCCACCACCATCGCCGTCAATCTCGCCCTGGCTCTGCAATCGGCTCACAGCAATGTTGCCCTGGTCGATTTGGCCCCGCTGGGCCATACCGTCCTTCACCTGAATCTGAAGGCGCCCTTCACGGTGGCCGACGCAATCCGGAACCTCCATCGCATGGACAGTTCCCTGCTGGAAAGCTTCATGACGCGCCATTCCGGCGGATTGCAACTCCTGGCCGGCGCCAGCAACCCGGCCGGCTCAGATGCGGCCACCGCTGAATATGCCCGTTTGTTCGACCTTATGGCGGGCCACTTCCGCTACGTCGTCGTGGACGCCTCTTCTCGCCTCGACAGCGCGACCCGGCTGGTCGGCAATCTCTCCGAAACCGTCCTACTGGTCGCCCATGCCGACGTGGCCTCCCTTTGGAGCGCCTCGCGGGTGGTACAGTTTTTGGGGGAGAATTCCAACCGGGAACGGGTTAAACTGGTGCTCAATCGTTTCCGCAAGATTCCTGGCTTTCACGAAAGCGACGCCGAAACTGCTTCGGGTGCCAGCCTGTTATGGCGCATCCCCAACCAGTATTTCGCTGTATCGGCCGCCATCGACCGCGGGGTTCCGCTCATGCAGCAGAACCATACCGAAATCGCGCGCGCTTTTAACGGATTGGCGGCCGCCCTCACGCAGAATGACGATGACGTGAAGCGCTCCGCCTGGTCACTGTTCAAGACGGTTTAGAGACACTATGCCCAACCTGCAGACATTCGAGCGAAGTGAATACCAACAGGTCAAAGCCGACCTCCATCGCAAGATCCTCGACCGTCTCGATCTTGAGAAACTCGGTCGCACCAACAGCGAAACGGCGCGCGAGGAAGTCCTCATCCTCATTCGCACCTCGGTCAACAGTGAAGCGGTCCCGCTCAGCTTTGCCGAACGCGAGCGCCTGGCCCGCGAGATTCTGGATGAGATCTTCGGTCTTGGCCCGCTGGAACCCCTGCTCAAAGACCCCAGCATCTCCGATATCCTGGTCAACCGGTTTGACCGGGTCTATATCGAACGCGCCGGCAAACTCGAACCCACCGGCCTTTCCTTTAAAGACAATGGGCACCTGATGCAGATCATCGATCGCATCGTCTCGCGCGTAGGCCGCCGCATCGATGAATCCTCGCCCATGGTCGATGCCCGTCTCGCAGACGGCTCCCGCGTGAATGCCATCATTCCGCCGCTGGCCATCGACGGCGCTTGCCTTTCCATCCGCCGTTTCGGACGCGATCCCATTACCGCCCGGCAGATGCTCGAGAACAAGAGCCTCACTGAACCCATGCTGGAATTGCTCACCGCGGTCGTCAAAGGCCGCTTGAACATTCTCATCTCGGGGGGAACGGGCGCCGGCAAAACCACTGTGCTGAACGTGCTCTCCGGCTACATTCCACATAACGAGCGTATCGTCACGATCGAGGACGCCGCCGAACTTCAGCTGAAGCAGGAGCACGTGGTGCGCCTCGAAACCCGCCCGCCGAACATCGAAGGCAAGGGCGCGGTTCGCCAGCGCCAGCTCGTCATCAACAGCTTGCGTATGCGTCCCGACCGCATCGTGGTGGGCGAGGTGCGCGGCGAAGAAGCCTTCGACATGCTTCAGGCCATGAACACCGGTCACGAGGGCTCGCTGACTACCGTGCACGCCAACTCACAGCGCGACGCTCTCGCTCGTATCGAAAACATGGTCTCCATGGCCAACCTGAACATTCCTGAACGCGCCATCCGCCACCAGATCTCCTCGGCCATTCACGCCGTGGTCCAGGTGGCGCGTCTTTCTGACGGCACTCGCAAGGTCATCACTGTCTCTGAAATCACGGGCATGGAGAGCGACATCATTACCATGCAGGACATCTTCGTTTTTGACCGCCTCGGCATTGACGAAAGCGGAAAGGTTCGGGGCATGTTCCGCGCCACCGGCGTCCGTCCGAAATTCGCCGAACGATTGGCCACCGGAGGTTGCCGGCTCCGGCCTGGTCTCTTTGAATCGCGCGTGGAGGTTTGAGCTAGAGGGATCATCCATGGTGCCGCAACTCGTTGCCATCCTCGTGTTCGTAGTTGTAGCTGCCGTCGTGTTCGTCGCATTTTCGCTGCTCGACGAGCGCAAAGAGCGCTCTCGCGTTCTGCGCGATCGTCTCGCCGATACCCAGCAGATGGAAGGAACCAAGCCGCTGGAAGATATCGCTCTGCTGCGCGATGAAATGCTCAGCGAGATCCCGGCGCTCGACAATCTGCTGCGCCGCTCTGAACGCGTCTCCGCGCTGCAGAAAATGCTCTCCCAGGCCGATATCAAAATGCGCGCCGGGAATTTTCTGCTGGTTTGCCTGGGCACCGGCTTTCTTCTGGGATTTATCGTTTACGCCGCCGCGAACAAGAACATCCTCTTTGCCTGGGTCGGCATGTTGCTCGGATTTTTCATGCCGTACTCGTTCGCTTCGTATAAGCGCACCAAGCGCTTCGACGAATTCGAGGAGCTGTTTCCGCAGGCCATCGATACTCTCGCCCGCGCCGTGCGGGCCGGCCACGCCTTCACCACCGCGCTCGAAATGATTTCCGATGAGATCGCTGAGCCGGTCGCCGGCGAGTTCCGCAAACTTTTCGAAGAACAGAAATTCGGCCTTCCCGTCCGGGAAGCGCTCGCCAATCTTGTGGACCGCGTCCCGCTCGTCGATGTCAAATTCTTCGTTACTGCGGTCATGTTGCAGCGTGAGACCGGTGGCAACCTCGCCGAGATTCTCGACAACCTCTCCTACGTCATCCGCGAGCGCTTCAAAATTCTGCGCCAGGTCCGCGTCTATACTGCGCAGGGCCGCCTGACCATGATGCTGCTTATGGGCATGCCTCCCATCATCGTGATGATGATGCTGTTCATGAACCCCACATTCATCAAGCCGCTGTTCACCGATCCGATCGGCCACTTCATGATCGTGATCGGCCTCATCCTGCAAACCTGTGGCTACTTCGTGATCCGCAAGATCATTCGGATCCAGGTCTAACTTTATGGCGATCGTTCTCGCAATCCTGATCTTCCTCACCATCGCAGGGGCCCTCTTTGCCTTTGGCGCCGCGGCGTACGCGCCCTCTTCGATCTTGGGCTCGCGCCTCCGCTCACTCGCCTGGCAGCGTCCCCAGGTGCAGGAGAAGCCCGCCATCAAGGAGCGCATCGAGCAGGCGCTCGATCCCTTCAGCAAAGCCTTGCCGCTCTCGGCCGACGACAGCAATCGCACCCGCGCATGGCTGATTCAGGCGGGTTATCGCGAGTCGCGCCACCTCACCGTGTATCAGGGCATCCGCGTTCTGTTCGCTGCGGTTGGCTTCGTCTCCGTACTGGCAATCAGCGGACTCAAATCGCCGCCCCTGCTGATCGGCGTGACCGGGCTCGGTTTCTTCATTCCGCGTTTCTTCCTGAAACGCATGATCAACGCTCGCCAGATGCGCATCCGCATCGCCATGCCCGATGCCCTCGATCTCACCGTCATATGTGTCGAAGCGGGCCTTGCCCTGGATCAGGCCATGATGCGCGTGGGCGAAGATCTGCGCCACGCTCATCCTGATCTCGCCAACGAGTTCTATCTCATGAACCTCGAACTTCGCGCCGGAAAACCCCGCGCCGAAGCTCTTCGCAACCTCTACAACCGCACCGGGGTCGACGACATCAAGGCGCTCGTCACCACCCTGGTGCAAACTGATCGCTTCGGCACCAGCGTCGCGCAAGCCCTTCGGGTTCACTCCGATTCCCTGCGCACCGAACGCCGTCAGCGCGCCGAAGAACAGGCTGCCAAGACCACAATCAAGATGGTTCCTCCCCTGGTGGTGTTCGTCCTGCCATCCATCATCATCGTGACTCTCGGACCGGCCATAATTAACCTGTACCGCACGCTCACCATGTGACCTGCGGGCTGTACCCGGATGATGGATTTGGGAGTCTTGATGTCGGCGTCAGTTGCCTGCGGCTACGCGTTCAATCGCACGCGCAGCCAGTACCTTGCCACTCGCTTGTCCATTGCTGACACCCATTGGTCCCGCCTGCGCGGCCTAGTCGGAAAAACTGCTTCCGATTTCCAGCAAGAGCGTGGCCTTTGGATCGTTCCCTGCCGTGGAGTCCACACCCTCGGCATGCGTTTCCCGATTGATGTCATCTACCTGAGTCCGGACAAGGTGGTCGTCCACCTGGAGCCCGCCCTGGCCCCTTGGCGCTTTGCCCCGGTGCGTCTGAACGCCGCATCCGTGCTAGAACTACCGGAAAACACGATTCGCTCGACAGGCACTACAATTGGAGATCAGCTTGAAATCGATACCCGCAGCGCAGGAGAGCGCGCCCCGGCATGACTGAAGGGCCCAAATTACTGGTCGAATGGTCGTCGCCGTGGCAGGAGTTCCGAACGGCGATCGGGCCTGCCCTTGGGCGCTCGCCAGCCGCGCTCGCCGGGGAGACTCCCATTGGCCTGTTCCCCTTGCGCGGCATCCTTCTGTCCTGGGGGGCGGAAGCCATCCTGCTGGCGATGATTATCATTTTGCCCGCAAAGTTGGCCCTTCTGCAGCCCTTCCGCCCGCCAACAATTTCCAAGCATGAAGTCATCTATTACCACGGAGACGAACTTCCCCGAGTTGAGGACTTCGGCGGCGCGCAAGCTGGCCGTACCGGCCGGGCTGGGGGTCAAGAGGCTTACCACCACAGCCAAACGCTTCGCGTCGCTCGCGGAAGCTCGGCCCGAGACAAGGTCGTCGATGCTCCCAATCTTAAGTTGCCAGTCTCCCTCGACCCGGTCGCAAACCTGCTAGCGGTCAAGCCTGTTCCCGGCCCTCCGCCCGCCGAAGGATTGAAGTCCTCCCTGACCCCGCCCACGCTTTCGAAGAACGCCATTGTCGCGCCGCCTCCGGAGACCTTTCGGGAACTGAACCGGGCGACTCCCGGACTAGCCAGCGCAGTAGTAGCACCGCCGCCCGCGAATGTTTCCGCGAACCGCCGCCAGATGATGGGGCTCTCCACCGTGATCGTAGCCCCGGCGCCCGACGACGTTCCGCGCGATCAATCGCATTCCGTAGTGGCCATGACCAGCCAAATCGTTCAGCCCTCCCCTTCCGACGTGCAGCGGGATCCACCGCCCTTGCGAGGTCCGGCTGCCGGGACCGCCAACGTGGTGCCGCCCCCGATCTCGGCTCCACAACGCGAAGGTACGCAAGCCGCGAAACTGAATATGCCAGCCCCGGCCGTGATTGCTCCGCCGCCGTCGCAGGTGACCAGCGATCGCAACGTCTCTGGGGCGAGCCTGTCTGACCCCAAAGTAGTTCCGCCGCCCGTGCAAGTAGGGGGACGGTCAACAGACCCTCGAGCCATCCCGGGTTTGACCGGCGCCAATCAGATCGTGCCTCCTCCGCCTAGCGATACCACAGGAACATCCTTGACCGGCGGAGGACGTGGCCACAATCAGAGGGCGGGCGGGTTCGGTACGGCCCTTCCAGCCGACAACGTTGTCCCGCCTCCGCCAAGTTTCGCGTCCGGCAACTCGAGCGCCGGCGGCCCCCGTGGTGCGGCAGGTAGCGCCTTGGGATCGGCGCAGGTCGTGCCTCCACCGCCCAGCCTCAATTCCCCTGCTGGAAACCCACTTTCTGGACATGGCAGCGGAGCCAAAGGCGATGGCCTCGGCGGACTCTTAGACGCAGGCTCAGTACTAGCACCACCTTCTCCCGCCGGAGGCACAGGAGGAGGAAAGGGCGTGATCGTCTCCAGTCAGCCCGGCTCCGCGGTTGGCGTGCCTGGAAACGCTACTCCCGGGTCGATCGCCATGTCGCCCTCAGGAGGCACCAAGCCCGGATTGGGCGGCTCGGGCGGCGGCTTAGGCCTCGGTCATGGAAACGGCCCCGGCAGCGGGATGACCGGAGAAGGTACAGGCGCGGCGAAAGCCGGCATCGGAAAAGGATCTGATCCAAACTCCCGCGACGGAATCTCGCCCTACCCAGGTCCAGGGGGAGCCGGGAGCGGCACCAACGGCCAGCCTCCCGTGCCCGGAGTGTCGATTGCGGGAGGAAACACGGCTGCTATCGTAAATCTACCTAGTTTCGGTTCGGGAGACTCCACCGACCCCAGCGTTCCCGCACGATCGCCCTCCGGAGGATCGCGGCGCGCCTTCACGACAACCGTAAAGGGCACTTCGCGCTCAGGCGGAGCCTTCAACCAATATGGTCGCCTGCCCGGCATCGTGTACACGACGTCCTTCTACGTGAACGGCGCAGGTGTGGTCTCCATAGAGTTCTCCGACCCAGCTTCTGTAAAACGAGGCTATTCCGAGGAGCTCACGAGTCCTGATGTGCTCCAGGCAACCTTTCCAATCCAGCTCAACGGTGCACGAATCATGCTTGAGGGGAAAATGAACCCGGCCGGACACCTGCACGATTTTCATCAGATCTTTGCAGATCCCGGAGCGCCGGTTTCGAAAGTCGTGGCCGCCGTCGCAACCTGGAAATTCACCCCTGCTCTTCGCGGCAACGACCCCATCGAAGTCAGCGTCCTCCTCGGCTTCAACATCGACACCCGCTAATGGAGCGAAGCGCCTCCCCGCCCGTCGAACTCAGGCCGGTGCCCACCCTAAACGTCTCATCCGAAAGTTCCCGGGTGCGCCCGCCGGTTCCGGAAAATTGATTCCTTGCGCATTGTTCTGCAAGCGCCCTACTAGGTAGCGCCGGCGTCTCGCCGGCTGTACGCGGATATCTCGCCCGCCGTTTTGGCGCAGCAAACATGCCGGCAAGATGCCGGCGCTACTCCATCGACGACCTACAATGTATGGGCAACACGTTTGTTAGAAAGTTTAGGGTGGGCTTCCTCTACCGGATCGAAACACGACCGCCGTATCATCGCGGTAAGCCACATCCCACCGGTGAGTCTCCTCCAGCAGACTAGCCAGAGTCGACTGCGCCGGAACCATCACCCACCCAACGCGCATCCCCTCCAACTCGCTCTCCCAACCCGGCTCGCCATGCACAATCTTCAAGTAACGCTTTAAGAACTCCGTTCCGTAAAAATCGTGCCGGTCATCCACCGCCACCTGCGTCTGCGGATACAAACGGTAGATCAAATACCCTCCCCATCGATCCGGGCAGAACACCGGTTCTCGCATCCCGCTGCGTTGCAAGAAGTCCACCGCCCCGACCGGAAAGCGCGCCTCATCAAAGTGAGCATCCATCACTTGAGCCCCTGCGAGACGTCCTCCATGTCCACACACCCAGAGGCCCAGTAATACTGTGGCGGCCGGCCACAGATGTCCGCGCAGGTTTGAATCAAGCGCGGCCATGCGAATTCCAAAAGAATCGATGCGCCCCGCCAGCCATCGCACACCGCTGGCCAGTTCCCGATTACCGGCGATCCCGCTCAGCCAACCCGAAACTAGCGGCGCGACCGTCAATCCCAGCAGGATCGCAGAAACAGGAATGTTCCGGGCCGCATATAAGCCCGCGTAAATCGCGAACAGCATGACCAGCAGATGACTTAAGCCAACTTTCCTGTGCGCCACCGCTGCTGCGATTAGCGCCAGCAGTACCAACACCGCAAAGCATTTCTGTCCCATCCCATGAAAATTCGGCGAGAGAAACTCGTCGATGTGATCCATCAGAAAGCGATCGGTCAAATATCGATAGATATGAATATGAAGACGGTATCCATAAGGGTTGGCAAAGCTGGCCGCGAATGACAAAACTCCCGCGAGGGCCAGCGCTTTCACCCGCTGCGCTAACCCGCCGCCCTCATCGTCCACAGTCGCAATCCACTGCATCACCGCGCTCGCGAAATAAATCGCCAGCAGCACAAATCCCACCAGGAACCCGCCATGCACATTCACCCACAGCACAGTCAATACCGGCAACCACAACAGGTTCACCGTCTGTCCATCCTCCTCGAACCTCTCCAGGATTTCCCACCAGACGATGGTAAAGAGCCAGCTCAACACGTGTGGCCGGGCGAACAAGTGGACGCTCGAAGCCGCCACGGCCAGCAGCACCACCAGGATGGCAACCGGCAAATTCGCTCCGCGCGCGAGCATCCTGCGCAGCAGCAGCGCAAACGTTAATGCGATCACCAGTGCGCTGAAGAACACCACTCCGTTCAACCCAGCCAGGTGGTGAGCCATCCCTACAACGGCGTCGAACAGCCACTCCCAGGCATACCAGGCCTTGCCTTGCATGGTCGATGAGAAAGGATCCGTGTGAGGAATCGAGTGAGTGCTGAGAATCAGCTGTCCGGTGCGGATATGCCACCCAATCCCAGCATCCCGCAGCAGCCCTTGTGCAAGCGTTCCCCACGCGAGTCCCAGCAGCAATAGGACAAACACCAGGTCGCAAGTCGAGGGGATGAGAAAGCGCAGCCACGCGCGCGCAGCAGTCACGCTCGCCGTGGCGGTCCGCACATCGGCTTCATCGACGCCATGCGCGTTCAATTCCATATACTTTGCTCACAGGAAGGTGCTCGTGCTTAAAATCCGTCGAGCCCTGCTCTCTGAGTCTATAGCGGGTCGGTTGACGAACAACCTGGAAACCTGGCGCTTGAAAACTCTCTGCTGAAAGGGCTCGGGGCTGGCCGAGCCACAAAGGCTGGAACAACGCTACTTGAACTGCCAGAAAGACAGCCCCACCCGCATATGGTGCATCAGGCTATCCGGAAACGTGTACGCGACCGTAATCCCCAAAATCGCGTGCGCAATCCCCAGCGGATAAATACTGCGATAGCGCCGGAACATCTCCGTAAAGAACAGCGCGCCCACGAATGTCAGCAGCGTCAAAGGCAGATTCGGCAGGTGCGCGACCGTGAAGAGTATGGTGGTCACTGCCACGGCCCCGGACGTTCCCAGCAACGATTCCAGCCGGAGAAAAAGAAACGACTGCAGGAGAAACTGCTGTCCCACGGCCCAGATCACGTAGGGCCATAGATTCTGCCAGCGCGGCCAATCGGGATTCGCCGGCACGGGATGGCCGGTGAGCAACGCCCCTACCAGAATGCCGGCGGCCACCGAGCAGCCCATCCCGAGAATCCAAGCCGTGCCGCTGCGCCCAGGCCAGACCAACCCGAGTTCCACGCGTGTGCGTCCTCGCAAACCTAACCACAGCACGCTCAATACGAGCGTCACAATTAAGAAAGTGTGCCCGGGACTCCGGGGCGTCCACATGACGGCTTCAAGCAACCCGAAGATAAGGACAACCTCGCCCCATGCCAAGAGCCTTGCACTTTGCTGCGGGTAAGCCCCCGCAAGCAGTCTCGGCCCGCCGTCTCTACTCTCAATTTGTGGAAAACTTTTGGACCCAACAGCCATCTCAGCGATCTTATAAGTAATGGCTACACCCAGCAAGAGCACGCCCCGCGTGGTCATCGTCGGAGCCGGCTTCGGCGGCCTCAACGCCGCCCGCTCGCTTGCCCGCGACAAGGTCCAGATCACCATTCTCGATCGCAAGAACCACCATACCTTCCAGCCCCTGCTCTACCAGGTCGCAACCGCCGCACTTTCCCCGGGGGAAATCGCCGAGCCCATCCGCTCAGTCTTCCGCTCCAACAACAATGTCATCAGCCTGCTTGAGGAGGTCCAGGGTTTCGATCTGGATCGCCGCCTCGTCCATACTGGGGAACAGGACATTCCGTACGACTATCTGGTGGTTGCCGCCGGCGCCACCCACGCCTATTTTGGCCATGACGAGTGGAAACTGTTCGCTCCCGGACTTAAGACCATCGAAGACGCCCTCGAAATCCGGCGCCGCGTCCTGTTGACCTTCGAGCTCGCCGAGCGCCAGGCCGTAATGGGCGTCAGCGACGAGCCTTTGAATTTTGTGGTGGTTGGGGCAGGCCCCACAGGCGTGGAGTTGGCCGGAACTCTCGCCGAGATTACCCGTCACGTTCTCGTCCATGAATTCCGTAACATCGACCCCAGCCGCGCCCGCATCATTCTGCTCGAAGGCGGCCCCCGTGTTTTGCCTGCTTACCCCGACGACCTTTCCCGCAGCGCCGAAGAACAGTTGCGCCGCCTGGGCGTGGAAGTACGCACCTCGACGATGGTCACCGCGATCGAGGCCGGTGCCGTACGAATCGGTGAAACCCGCATCGTGGCTCCCGTGATCTTGTGGGCCGCGGGCGTAGCCGCTTCCGCCCTCGGCAAAGCATTAGGCGTTCCCGTCGATCGAGCCGGACGCGTCTTGGTCAATGCCGACCTCAGCATTCCCGGCCATCCCGAAGTCTTCGTCGTCGGCGACCTCGCCGCGCTGAAAGACGAGAACGGCAAGATGCTTCCCGGCGTCGCCCCAGTTGCGATTCAGGAAGGCAAGTTCGTCGCGAAAACCATTCGCCGTGACCTCGCGCGCAAGCCGCGCGAGAACTTCCATTACTGGGACAAGGGCAGCCTGGCAACCATTGGCCGCGCCGCCGCGATCGCCCAATTTGGCAAAATTCACATCTCCGGGTTCATCGCCTGGCTCTCCTGGCTTTTCGTTCACATCTTCTTTCTAATCGGCTTTCAAAACCGTCTGCTGGTGTTCATCCAGTGGGCTTGGTCTTACTTCACCTACGAGCGCGGCGCCCGTCTCATCACCGGCGACACCACTTTGCCCGGCTGGTCTGGCATGAAGCCAATGTCTCCCGGCGTGTCAAAACCGGACGACGATAAAGTGCCCGCCGGCACCGCACGATAGCTGCGCCGTTACCTGCTCGCTATAATGAAAGCTTGCGGTTCCGTCGATCCATTGCCCTCGTTTGCACCTTGCTGCTCGGCTGCCTTGTTCGAGCCCAAGCCCAAAGTCCGGCCAGTTCGAATGACACCATCATCGTTCTTCCGTTTGAGAATGGCTCGGGGGCGCCGGGCCTGCAATGGATCAGCGAAGCCTTCCCGGAAATCCTCAGCCAGCGCCTGTCATACCCATCGATTTATGCGCTGACCCGTGATGATCGGCTCCGCGCCTACGATCAGGCTGGAATTCCGGCCCAGGTCCAGCCTACCCGCGCGACTATCTACCGTCTTGTTGAGCAAATGGACGCCGACTATGTTGTCCTGGGTCGCTACACTTTTGATGGCCGCACGTTCAGCACGTCCGCGCAACTTCTCGACATGCACCGTCTCAAGCTCCTGCCCGAATCGCAAGAGTCCGGTTCCCTTCCGGACCTGATCAATATCCAGACCGCACTTGCCTGGGACCTGCTCCGCTCTCTGCGACCAGGTTTTTTGCTCGACAAGCAAGCCTTCTCCAGCAGCGCCCCGCCTATCCGTCTTGATGCCCTCGAGCACTACATTCGCGGAATCACCGCCACCACCACGGCCGAAAAGGTTCAGCAGTTCCGCGAGGCCGTTCGCTTCAACCCCACTTACAACGAAGCGCTACTCCACCTTGGGCGCGCGTATTTCGACGACCGTCAATACGACCAAGCCATCGCCGCCTTTGAGCAGGTTTCCACCACGGACCCTCTGGCCCGCGAAGCCAACTTCTACCTGGGACTCTCGGCTTACTACCTGGGCGATTTTTCGCGCGCCCAGTCGGCTTTCAATTTCGTCGCCATGCGCTTTCCTCTTCCCGAGGTCTACAACAACCTTGGGGTCGTGACAGGACGTCTGGGCGACAATAAAACTTCTGCCAATTATCTTCAGAAAGCGGTGCAGGCTGATTCGAGCGATGCCGACTACAACTTCAATTTAGCAGTCGCACTGGCTCAAAACGGAGACGGCCAGGACGCCATCCATTTTTTCAATGAATACTTGAAGTTTCGTCCTGAAGACAAAGAAATGCACGTACTTATCAGTGGTCTTTCGGATCCATCCAGGGCCCCGAAGCTTCCCGTCCAACGTATCAAGACCAACTATGATGAGAACTCTTTCCGTCAGCTCTTCTTTGGCATCCAGGCAGCAGCCGAGGAACGTCTGTCCAAGACTGATCCCCTCACCCACGCGCAGTTTCACGTAAGCCGCGGCCATGAACTTCTCGCCCAGGGATTCGCCGCAGAAGCGCAGAAAGAATTCCGCGAGGCCATCTCGCTCAACTCCGCCAATCCCGAAGCTCACGCCGGACTCGCTCGGACGCTTGAGGCCGACAATGATCTTGCTGGAGCGCGCGCCGAAGCCGAAGCCGCTCTCCGCCTCAAGGTGTTCATCGATCCGCTGCTCTTACTTGCCCGCCTGGATTTGCGAGACAATAGAGCCGACGCAGCCGCCCAGAGTGTCGACCGGGCTCTAAAACTGGATCCCGCCAATTCCTCGGCCCTCACCCTGAAACGTGCTGTCGCAGCCAAGCTCGCGGAGAAAGCGCAGCCACTGCCCAATTGATGAAATTTCTGTCCCGCGCGCGTTTCGCTTTGGAGTTTCTAAGCCTCGCCTTTCTGCTTGTCGTACCGGCTTCCGCCGAGGTCCTCAAGATCGTCCTCAACGACACCATTCAGCCGGTCACGGACGAGTTCATCGGGCGTGCCCTCGCTGAAGCAAAGGCAAAGAACGACCAGGCGCTGCTGATCGAAATCAACACCCCCGGTGGGCTGGTCGAATCCACTCGCGAGATCATCGAGAAGATCGTCGACTCTCCCGTTCCTGTCATCGTCTACGTCACGCCAAGCGGCAGCCGTGCCGCTTCAGCCGGATTCTTCATCCTCGAGTCCGCCGATATCGCCGCCATGGCTCCCGGAACCAACACCGGGGCTGCTCACCCGGTCACGCTCGGGGGCAGCAAGATGGACGACGTGATGAAGCAAAAGGTCGAGAATGACCTCGCCGCTCTGATGCGTTCGGTCGCCTCACGCCGCGGCCGCAACGTCGACATTGCCGAGTCCGGCGTACGCGAGTCCAAGTCGTTCACTGAGCAGGAAGCGCTCTCGAAGAAACTGATCGATTACGTCGCCTCCAGCGAGGATGACCTATTCCGGCAAATTGCGGCGCATCCGATCAAGCGCTTCGATGGCAAAACCATCACACTGAATCTCGTCGGCCAACCCATCCGCACTTTCGAGATGACCCTCAAGCAGCGAATTCTCGATCGCCTGATGGACCCGAACGTTGCGTTCATCCTCTTGGCGGTGGGCCTACTCTCGCTGTATGTCGAGTTCAACCACCCCGGCGCAGTCCTGCCCGGCACGGTGGGTGTAATTTTCATTCTGCTTGCTGCCTTCGCGCTCAACCTGCTCCCGGTACGCTTCGCCGCTCTCGCGCTGATAGCAACGTCGTTCATTCTCTTCGCTTTGGAAGCGAAATTCGCCAGCCACGGCGTCCTTACCACGGGCGGGATCGTTCTGCTCACATTGGGAGGACTGCTGCTCGTCGACGCGCCTATTCCAGAGATGCAGGTGCACCTGCTCACGGCACTTGCGGTCAGCATTCCCCTCGGCGTGATTACCGCGTTCCTGATGAGCATTGCGCTGCGCGCCCGTCGCAATAAAGTCGTCACCGGCACGGAAGGCCTGATCGGCGAAGTCGGCGTAGCCCGGACGCCTATCGCTCCCCGAGGCACGGTGTTCGTCCATGGGGAGATCTGGAATGCGACTTCGCCCAAACCGATAGAAGCAGGTTCAAGGGTTGTCGTGCGCGGGATCGTTGGATTGGAACTCGAAGTGATGCCTCTCACTTCACCCGGCGAAATTACGGCCGTCCCCACCCCGGTTTCATAACGGATCACGCATCTTGCATGACAACACGCCCGCAGCTTGTTGACCCGTTCTCGCCCTTGTAACTACGGTACAATCCGGCTAAGCGGAGTCTTGCGCCCTGACCCGCTGGAGGCGTGGGCATGATTTCCCTGCCGTTTGTTGCCGGAATCATCGTCATCATTTACCTGTTGAGCTCGATCAAGATCCTCGCCGAATATGAGCGTGGCGTCATTTTCCGTCTCGGACGCCTGCTTCCCAGCCCGAAAGGTCCGGGCATCATTCTCGTCTTCGCGCCCATCGACCGGATCGTGCGGGTCTCTTTGCGCCAGGAAGCACTCGAAGTTCCGCCCCAGGACATCATCACCCGCGACAACGTGACGCTGAAAGTAAATGCCGTCATCTTCCTGCGCGTGATTGATCCCAGCAAGGCGGTAGTCGAAGTTTCCAACTATCTGTACCAGACTTCCCAGTTCGCCCAGACCACGCTGCGCTCCGTCCTCGGCGAGCAGGAACTCGACGAACTCCTCTCCCATCGAGAGAAAATTAATCTCCGCCTGCAAAGCATCCTCGACACACACACTGCACCTTGGGGTGTGAAAGTTACCAACGTCGAAGTCAAGCAGGTGGACATGCCCGAGTCGATGCTGCGGGCCATGGCCAAGCAGGCCGAGGCCGAGCGCGAAAAGCGTTCCAAGATCATCCACGCGGAAGGCGAGTTCTCCGCCGCCCAGCGTCTCGTCGACGCTGCCAAGCTGCTGGCCACCGAACCCGTCAGCGTTCAGCTGCGCTACCTGCAAACTCTTACCGAAATCGGCGTGGAGAAAAACACCACCGTCATCTTCCCCGTGCCCGTGGACTTCTTCTCCGGAATTCAAAAGCTGTTGGGAAAGGGAGATACGGAACAGGCGAAGGCGGGCTAAGTTAAAACCCGGTTGGATAGCGACCGGCAGCATCATTGGGAGCGAATCATGGGTTCGCAGGACACAGAAATCACACTCGGCACCGGCAAGATGCTTACCCTTTTCTTTGGCCTGGTCGCGCTCTGCGGCCTCTTCTTCGGGCTCGGCTTCTCCCTCGGGCGGGGTTCCGTCCGTCCCCTGATGACCGCCGATCAAGCCCAAGCTTCTCCCGGAGCGACCCTGCGCTCCTCCGCCATGAAGTCAGCATCCCAGCCACCTGACAGCATGACGTTCTATACGGCCGTCGAACAAAAAGATGCCAACGCGCAAGTTGCCCCGACCGACGCGTCTAAAGAAGCCCCGGCGAAAGACACCGCCAAATCAGCGCAAAATAACTCCGCTCCACCCGATCCAATGACGGCCACCGCAGCCAGCTACTTCGTGCAAGTCGCTGCCGTCACTAAGCAAGACGACGCCCAAGCGCTGGTCGAAGCTCTGAAGAAAAAGCAATACGCCGCCTTCACCTCGAATACGTCATCAGCCGACAAATTCTTCCACGTCCAGGTTGGGCCCTTCGGCGACCTAAAAGATGCCGAAGCGACCAAGGCAAAACTGATCAGCGACGGGTATAACCCAATCTTGAAAAAGTAACCCGACCGGCATTGCGCAGACACATCAACCCGGTCATCGTGAGCGAAGTGAGGCGCCCAGCCGAATGCAGTCGAAGGACCCTTGTAGCGTTGAACTACTACCGGCCTTGAAGGATTTCTCTCTACTAATCGCGCGCATGATCATCTCCCCACCTATTCCCCACTGAACCGCTGCTCCCGCCACGGATCCCCATACATGTGGTACCCGTTCTGCTCCCAGAACCCCGGGGCGTCCTGATCCAGAAACTCAATCCCGCGCACCCACTTCACCGACTTCCAGGCATACAAGTGCGGCACGATCAGCCGCAGCGGATAGCCATGATCCGGACTCAACGGCTGCCCATCGTGGTGCGTGGCAAAGAGAACCTCCTCCCGATCGAGGTCCGCCAAAGGCACATTTGCCGTGAATCCCTGCTCTGCATGCACCAGTACATACCGAGCGCCAGCCTTCAATTTCACGCGTTCCAACACCTCCCAAAACGCCACTCCTTCCCAATCGTTATCAAACCGGCTCCAGCGCGTCACGCAATGAAAGTCGCTATGCCGCTTCACCTTGGGCAGCGCGTTGAACTCGCTCCAGGTCCATCGAACCGGAGCGTCGACGGCCCCATACACCCGAAAATCCCACCGCTCCGGATCAAACCGGGGCACGGATCCATAGTGCAACACCGGCCACTTCAGAGTCAGAGACTGCCCGGGCGGCAGCCGTCCCTCACTCTTCATTTTCTGTTCGAGCGCTTTCCGGTCGCCACCATCAAACAGCGCCATCATTCCTCCAAAAAAACCGGGGATGGATATTCTCGTCTCTTCCAGGATTCTGAGAAAGTCGATTTAAGATTGCAGATTTAAGATTTTAGATTGAATCGAATCTAACGCGTGGAGGTTAAAATCGGAAATCTGACAATCCAGCTTCTGCCACATTGACACCCATCAATTTTCGGTCTATTTCTACTGCATGCCCACCCAGGACCAAGCCTTTGGCCGTCTGCTGAACGCGATCGCCGACCCCACCCGTCGCCGTATCCTGCAGGTTCTGAAAATTCGAGGCGCCTGTTCTATCGGCAAGGATACCGGCCTTTGCGCCTGCGATATCGAGGGCCGCATTCACCTCTCGCAACCCACCATCTCGCACCACATGCGCATTCTGCAGAAAGCCGGCCTGGTGGAAGCGAAGAAGGAAGGCCACTGGCGATGGTACCAGCGCAACGAACGCACCATTAAACAGTTCGCCAAAACACTCCGTCAGGCCCTCTGAAAAAGATGGAGCGGCGGGCGTCCTCGCCCGCCATCTTCCACAACGATAGGCAAAACAAAACCCACGGCCAAAGCCGTGGGTTCAGAATTCCACCAGCACACTCCCTAATTCGCGATCGCCGCCTGGGTCTTCTGCAACAGCCTCCGCGCCTGCGAAATCAAATCCACCACCTCAAACGGCTTCACCAGCGACGGCACTCCGTTGCTCTGCAAATAATTCTTCACATCCGCTTCCGCCACGTTGGAGAACGTAAACAGCAGCTTCTTCTCAAGCCCCGGGCAAGCCACTCCGATCCAGCGATGCGCATCCTGCGCGCTCCATCCACCGGGCATGCGCCCGTTCATAATCACCGCATCGAAGGTCTCCGCCCGCAACCGGCTCTTGGCCTCGTCCACGCTCATGAGGGCAACCACCTGTGCGCCCGCGCCCACCAGCACATCGCGCTCGAACTCCAAAACGGCTTCTTCGTCTTCGAGCAGCAGCACGCGCCCTTCGATCGCCATCTCACGCCGCGTCACCATTGTGACTGGCTCCGCTTCGATCACATGACCCGAGGCAGGCAGCTTAACCTCGACGCACGCCCCGCCTTCGGCCCGGTTATGGGCTGTGATATCCCCGCCATGCTCCTTGATAATCCCGTAACAGATGCTCAAACCCAAACCCGTTCCCTTACCCACGCTCTTGGTCGTGTAGAACGGATCGAAAATGCGATTCGGATCCTTGATGCCGACGCCCGAATCCAAGAACTCCACGCGAACCTGGCCGTCGGCGGAATGAATCCGCACTTTCAGCTTCCCGCCCTTTCCGCCTTCCAGGATCGCATCCACCGCGTTGTTAATGATGTTCAGGAACACCTGTTCCAATTGGTGCGGGTCCGCGGTTACTGACGGCGCATCTACCATCGTTTCGCGTTCCAGGGCAATGTTGTTGACCTTCAGGTCGTAGTCGCGCAACGCCAGCGTTTCATCGACAATCTTCCGGATGTCGACGTCCACTTTCTGCGGCTTCCGCTGCCGCGCGAACGATAACAGGTTCTGCACCACGCGATGCGTCCGCTGTGCCTGCTTGAACAACTTCCGTACAAAGTCGGTTGCCCGATCGTTCAGCCCTTCGCTCTCAAGCAACTGCGCATACCCGAGGATGGCCGTCAGGGGATTGTTCAACTCGTGGGCCACGCCCGCAATCAACTGGCCCACCGCCGACATCTTCTCGCTCTGCAGCAACTGCTCCTGCGTCTTGCGCAGGTCTTCATAAGCCTTGCAGGTTTCTTCGTAGAGGCGAACCTTCTCGATGGTCGTCGCCAACTGGCGGCCTACGGCAACCATCATGTTCTCGTCGTTGCTGCTGTAGGTGCGGGCCTCGAGACTGCTGATCCCCATGATCCCGATCGGGCTGTCCTTGCTCCACAGCAACACCCAGATCCACGATCCCGGTCCGTCTGCCTTCACAAAGTCCGCGACCAGCGGCGGCAAGTGCGGCAGAAACTCTGCCGTCAGAACCTCGGTCCGCGACCGCATCACCAGGTCGCCAAATCCATTGGGGAACTCGACCGCGTTGAAGCGTGCTCTCTGCTCGGTCCTCTGGCCCCATCCCGCCCGCCTCCGGAACGTGGTTTCATCTGCGTCTGACAGGTAAATCGACCCGGTTTCGGCGCCGAATAGCGAAATCACCTGCCGGAGCGTGAGGTTCAGAATTTCGTCGAGATCGAACGACTGGGTGGCGATCACCGCCATCGCGTTCAGCGCATTCAACTCGCGGTTGCGCCGGCGCATTTCGTCTTCGACTCGCTTCTTCTCGGTCATATCGAGCAGGAAGCCCTGGTACCGCTCCACTTTTCCTGCCCCATCGCGCGTGGCAAAGCTGCTCTCCGCCGCCGTCAGCTGCGCTCCATCTTTCCGCTTAAGCGTGACTTCGAAGTTGCGCACGAAATTGTGCGCGTCAATTTCCTTGCGGAACGCCTCGCGCTGCTCCGCCGAAACATAAACTTCCGAGTTGATATTCAGGGCCATCAACTCTTCGCGTGTGTCGTAGCCCAGCATCTGCACGAATGCGTCGTTGCAATCGAGCAACTTGCCTTCCGGAGTCGCGACAAACACGCCCTGCTGCACCTGCTCGAAGAGCAACCGATAGCGTTCTTCCGCGCTGCGCCGGTCCGTGGTATCACGAATGACGTGAATCGTTCCCTTCTGCTTGCCGCCCTGCTCCGAGTAGGACGAGGTCGAGACCATCGAATACCCGCCAAAACATGGGTCAGGTCCCTCGACAAAATCCACATCCCCGCGCGAGCAATAAGGACAGCCCGCCCATTTCGCAAAACTATGCGGGAGCGCGTCCTCGCAGGAATTGCCCATCACGTCCGCGGGAGCCAGGCCCAGGTGTTGCAGCAGAGCTTCATTCGCCTTAGTAATGACGAATTCCGCGTCGTGCGCCAGGATTGCATCCTGGATCGAATCAAAGGTGTTCATCCACTGCCGCTGCGAGCGCAATACCTGCTCCAGCAACCGCAGATTCTCCGCGGCAATCCCGACCTGGCTCGCCGCCGTGTGCAGAAAATCCATCTCTTCCGGTGAGTACGAATAGGTGTGCGCCTTTCCCAGCGCCATCGTGCCCACCGCTCCCTTCTTCCCGTGCAGCGGCACCAGCACGATATGCTCGAGTTTCTCGTCGTCAAGGTAGGCTTTTACTGAAGGCATCATTGCGGTTGCCTTCACTACGGTTGGCTCCTGCTTCGCCAAAGCCTTCTGCACGGCTTCGTCGAGATGGATCAAGTTCGCGCCCTTCAGGAACTCCGAAGAGACGCCGACGTGGTTCGTGATCGCCGCCGTCTGCTCGCTATCCACCGGCCGGAACCACGCGCCCTTCGCGTTCGCCACTTTCTTCAGCTCTTCCAGGGCCGACTGCATCATGGGCCCATGCTGCTGCGTGCGTGCAATCGCGGTGGTGAGCGAGTCGATCAGTGCCAGCCGCTCGGTCCGCGCCCGCGAGTCATCAAAGACCAGGAACAGCATGCTTACCCCGAGCAGCAGGTCCGCCATCAGGAACACGCCACCCGGCACCCAGCCCGTCAAGGGCGCCCAGTCCAAGTGCAAGAACAGTAAGCTCAATCCCAGCAGCCAAGGCCCAATCTCAACTCGTCCCCAGCGATACCGGATCAGTTGAATCGCCGCGCCCACGGCCAGAACCCGGTAGGCGATTTCCAGCGGCACCCGCAGCAGGATTTCGTCAGGCCAATACAGCAGACGCGCGACCGCAAACGTCATCACGGAGCCGGTGATTATGAACAGCGGCAGAATGTGTTTTTCAGCGTGGCTGTACAGGAGAACGGAGGCCCCAAACAGACACACCGCCAGCACAAACGCAGACTGCGAGATGGCCTCGAGTTCGGACGCGGTCGCGAACGCCGCTGGATTCGCACTAAACCACTGCGACACACCGTAGGCCAACCAGCCCAGGCTCCACACCAGGAGGAAGCGTTCGCGAAATGTCCGGAAAACCAGGATAGTCGCGGCCAACATGATGAAAGCGGCCGACTCCTGGGCTGTCAGCTTCGGGACGGCGAGTTCGCCGACCGCATACCAGACACAAAGTGGAAGGTTCATTGCGTTTCGCTTGCTTGAGCGCTCGTTTTGTAAATACCACGCGCAGACCCGTTACCAATGGGTTTTCCGCCTCCCTTTGGTTACTTTCGGAACGTAGGAACTGGGGTATCATGCGGTAGACTCCAATCCGAACTCATGCCCTCGGAACGTATCCTTGTAGTCGACGACGAAGACTCCATCCGCGAGATCGTTACCTCCATGCTCGCATCCGCTAACTACCAATGCCGTCAAGCAGCTTCCGGCCTGGAAGCGCTGGCCCTACTGGACTCGGGCGAGGAGTTCGAGCTCATGCTTTCCGACCTGATGATGGCCGGGATGGATGGCATCGGCCTGCTGGAGAAGACCAAGGAACGTTACCCCGACATGCCGGTTGTGATGGTTACCGCTGTGCACGACATTTCTGTAGCTCTTACTGCCATTCGGAACGGCGCCTACGACTACCTGCTCAAGCCTTTCGAGCGCGAAGCGCTACTCAACACGGTTCGCCGCGCTCTCGAAAATCGGCGCCTCAAGCTCGAAAATCGCGCCTACCAGACCAATCTCGAAGCTCTGGTCGCGCAGCGCACCGAGCAATGGCGACTGGCGCTGTTGAATCTGGAAAAATCCTACGATTACACCCTGGAAGCGCTCGGCGATGCCCTCGACATGAAGGACGCGGAAACCGAGGGCCACTCTCGTCGCGTGACCGCTTATACCATCGCCATCGCGCGCGCCATGGGCATTCCCAAGGAGCAAATCGCGGTCATCGCGCGCGGCGCCTTCCTGCACGACATCGGCAAGATGGCGATTCCCGACGAAATTCTTCGCAAACCCGGACCTCTGACACCCGATCAAGTTGCTGTAATGAAGGAGCACTCTTTCCGCGGTTACAACATGCTCAAGCGCATTCCGTTCCTGCAGGAAGCCGCCGAGATTGTCTACTCCCACCAGGAGAAATTTGATGGCTCCGGGTATCCTCGCGGCCTGAAAGGCGAGGAGATTCCATTGGGTGCGCGCATCTTTTCCATCGCCGACACACTCGACGCGATCCGTACCGATCGCCCTTATCGCGCTGGACGACCCCTCTCTGTCGCGAAGGAAGAAATCAAGGTTTGGGCCGGACGCCAGTTCGATCCCAAGATCGTCGAAGTCTTCCTCGCGATGCCCGAAAACATCTGGGAGGATTTGCGTAAGGAAATCGACGCTTCTCTCCACCACTTTCCCGTCTACGCGACAGGCGCCAAAACCGGCAATTAGTCTGAAGCGCGCATCTGAGAATCGACGAGCCGGCAGGCGCGACAGCGCTATGTACTATTCCAAAGCACCCGTATCGCGCCGCCACTTCTACCTGATACCTGATACCTAAGACCTACCAACAGGCAGCCCTTTCCCCCGGCCGAACATCCAACCCGAAAGCACGCTGAATCCTTGAACTGAGGTCCGCTATGCCCAGCTTTCGGCCCCGCGCGTTGTGGTGTGTCTTGGCACTTTTCGCCAGTCTGCCCATATTTGCTCAAGATCCAGCCATAGCGCCACAAGCTCCGGCCAACGCGATCCCCGAAGGCACACGCTTTCTCATCCGTCTCAACGACCGGCTCGACACCCGCAAGCTGCAACCCGGAAAACATTTTAAGGCGAAGCTCGCCGAAGATCTCGTAGCCGGCGATGGCGCTGTCATCCCACGGGGCAAGACCATCAAGGGACACGTCAGCTCCGTTGAACAGGGCCTGCACGCCCGCATGATGCTCAGCTTTGATGAGATCGATACCGGCCACGGCTCCATGCCGCTGATTGCCACCGTGACCAGCGTTCCCGGAGACCACGCGGTCAAAGAGCCCGGCGAAGAAGGCGAACTACAACGCAAGGGCATGAGCACGCAACATGAAATCGAAGCCGTCGCCGTAGGTGCCGGCATCGGCGCAGCCGCAGGCGCGATGAAAGGCGGAGGCAAAGGCGCTGGTATTGGCGCGGGCGCTGGCGCCGGGGTTGGCGCAATCGCAGGACTGCTCAGTGATCACGACCTGCGCCTCGAAAAAGGCACCGCCCTTGAACTTCGGCTCGATCATCCGTTGCAAATTCCAGTCCGCTAAAGCATTTCAATCCGAGCCGCACCAAGAAATCCTAACCGCAAAGGACACGAAGTAACACGAAGGGAGAAATTCTTGGTTTTCCTTTGTGTTCCTTGTTGTCCTTTGTGGTTTACGCTTTTCCGATCAGCGCGCATTCGGTTCTGACAGCGTCTCCCCATCAAGATCAAGCCCCTGCACCGTTCTCATTTCACAGAGAGCCGTATACACTCTCTGCGACGAACGGAGGCATCCATGAAGCCAAGCATCTTCCTGTTTGCAATTCTTCTTTCCGCTCCACTTCTGATAGCCCAGGCGCCGACTGTGAACGCCGCACCCAACACCCTGTTCACCGGCGCGGACGGCAAATTCGACGCTCCTCCCGACACGGCGCTCGTGCAGTTCAACATCTCCGCGCAAGCCGACAACGCCAAGGCCGCCTACGATCAAGCCTCTAAACAATCCGAGCAAGTGCGCCAGATCATGCGCGACAACGGCATCGATCCCAAAACCGCCCAGATCGGGTCGTACTCGATCGAACCCATGTACGACTGGAAAACCGCGAAACGGAAACTGATCGGCTACCGCGTGGGCACCAGCGTCACCCTGAAGCTGAAAGACTTTGCGAAGATCGGAGCTCTCACCCAGCAGCTCGCCGATGCGGCCGTAAGCGAAAGTCAGTCCATCAGCTACACCCTCGACAACATGGATGAAGCCAAGAACAAAGCTGTCGAAGACGCCTACCATCGCGCCCGCGCCGCTGCGGACTCGCTGGCTCGCGCCGCCGGACGGAGTGTCGGGGAACTCTCCTACGCATCCGTCGATACCTTCGAAAACGTGCGGCCGATCGGGATCGTGCCGCGCGTGATGGCCATGAAAGCCGAAGCCGCGCCCGCCCCAACCGAGGAGTTCTCTCCCCACACGGTCACAGTCACCGCCCACGTCAACGCATTATTCAGTTTGAAATGAGAAGAACGAAGAAAGCGCGTCCGACCACGTAGGCCCAGACGCCCTCGTCTGGGCAAGGTGCGTGAACCGTCGGTCCCACATCCGACTGCCGCTTCGACCATTTTTGCTGACGACTGACGACTAACTCACTCTCCCGAACGCGGCAATCGCTTCCCATCCAGCGGCACATCCCGCTGAATGACCATTTCTACCGACGTCCCCGGCTCCAAGCGCACATCAGCTCCACGCGACAGCATGCCGATGGCCGTGCCCACACCTGCTCCGATCCCGCCTCCGATGCCCGCGCCCTTCCAGCCGCCGGCCAGGCCACCGATTGTCGCTCCCGCACCGGCGGTCTTCGCCGTCGTCTCCACCTTCTTGCCGGTATCGCTGTCCTGCCGAATCGTGCCTTCTTCGCCTTTCGTGGTCGCGTGCTCGGCGCCCGGAACATTCTCCAGTGCGCCCGGCAACATCACCGTGTACCCGCTTGGGTAGATGAGAGAAGTGAAGTGAATCAGAATCTCCGCTCTGCCCTTGACGTGCCCGCCTCTTTGCACATGGCTGATTTTCCCCTGCACGTACGTCCCGGGAGGAATCAGAATTCGGTCGTCTTGCACCACTGGAAAGCTGGTTATGGCGTACACCGCGTCGCCTTCCTTTGCAGTCTTGGTGGAGATGGCTTGCTTCAAACTCAAAGCCACCTTGGTGCCTGCCGGAATCACTGGCCCCACCCTGGCAGCCGCCGCGCTCGCATTATCCTGCGCGCCCGCAGGTCCAAAGCACATCGCCGACATCAATACACATCCCAGCATCCAGCGCATAAATATCTCCCGAGCGAACTCCCGCAAGATAGGCCCGACTCGCGCCCCAAGTATAAGGCGCAGTTACGCCAAAAAAAACGGCTTAAACTGATTGCTTAGGATGCAAGCCAAGGGAACAGAGTTGACCGCCAGATGAGTAAGTGAGTACTTGGAACTGCAGCCAGTGGCGTGGCGACAGATTTTAACCGCATTAAGAATGCAAAGAAGAACCCGAAGAGCGCAAAAATTTCAACCTCAGAGCGTTTGACCACGATAAGTAGATTTTCTTCGCGATCTTCGCGACCCCTTTGCGAACTTTCGCGGTTAAAAGCTCATTCCGTTTCCCCGCAAGACAAATTGCTGTTGGCACAGCCGGTGCAACCGTTATCCGCCCCGCCGCACGATGTTTTCCCGCACATTCCCCATGAATTGCGACTGTAGCTTCTGCGCACACAGCTCGCCGCAAACGTGCAGCGTGCCTTCCCGTTGCGCAATTTCCTCGTCCCACGGGCACAGATACAACTGCGGAATACTCAGGTCTGCGAACGAGGTCCACATCAGCCACCAGTGATCGCTCGATCCCTTCAGTGTCCCGCAATTGGGTCCCGCACACCGGTAATAAGGCTTTGCCGGTGGGCTCGTGCTTCCCGCTTTGCTCACTCAACCTCTCCTGCCCGAACCAACATGCTCTGCCCATTCTAACGAAACCCTAGACTTTTTGAGCATCTCCCAAGAGTGCAAGCGCAACGCTGTACGTTCGAGGTCCCCTGCAAGGACTACCGCGCTTTCCGCAAGCAGGTCCTTCAACCACCTTGATCAAGCCGCGGAGCGGCAAAATTCGTTGGCCCAGCGCGTAATCGCTGGGAAAATCGGCCACATAATAAGTCAAGCCCCTTTTGGGGGGCGACACCGTCCTTATTTGTAAAGCAGATACTTTGCCCGCATCTCCTCAAATTTCCCTAACGCCTCCCGCCACCCTTCGGCGATTCTTCGCGGATCCTGTCCCGCCGCCAGAGCCTCATACGTGGCCTGATTCACCAGCAACTCCATCATCCGTTCCATCTTGAAATCGTTTGGATATAGCTTGTGCAATGCCGACGCCAACTCGATTCCCAGCTCCGGCCCGTCCAGCGTATTCCGATCCAGCAGCACGATGCTTACCCCTTGGCACCCCTGTCCCGAATAATTACTCGATGAAGGTGTGAAACTCACCGGCACAAAACGCACACCCGAAATCGCCCGCGCATTCAGATACTCCGCGAGTTGTCGAGCCTTAATCCAGGGCGCGCCAATCCATTCAAAAGGCGTATCCGTTCCGCGCCCTACCGAAATGTTCGTCCCCTCAATCAAAGCTACGCCGGGATACAGCGCCGCCTCGCGCACGCTCCTCAGATTCGGCGACGGATTCACCCACGTCAGCCCGGTTGAATCGTACCAATCCCCGCGCATCCAGCCGTCCATCGGAATCACTTTCAGCTTCGCCCCGATCCCGCGCTCGGCATTGAACATCTGCGCCAACTCGCCGATCGTCATCCCGTGCCGCACCGGCAACGAAAAGTAATTCGTGAAGCTCTCGTGACCCGCGTCCGCCACTGGACCCTGCACCATCGATCCGGTGATCGGATTTGGCCGATCCAGCACGATCATTTCGATTCCCACCTTCGCTGCAGCCTCGAGAAAATATCCCAAGGTCGTTTCATAGGTATAAAAGCGGGCCCCTGCATCCTGGATATCAAATACAATGGCTTCCAGCCCTTTCAGCACCTCGAGCGATGGCCGGCGCGCCGCATCTGTCGCTCCGTACACGCTGTACACCGGCACGCCCGTTGCATCATCTTTCGAATTGCCAATCACCGTCGTGTCCACCGTCCCGGTCACCCCGTGCTCTGGGCTGAAAATCGCTTCCAGCGAAACCCCGGGCGCCTGCGCCAGCACATCAATCGTCCGCCGCCCGTCCGAATCCACCCCGGTTTGATTTGTGACCAGCCCGATCTTTCGTTTCGCCTCGCCGCTCTTCAGCCCATCGAACCCGTGCGCCTCGAGCAGGTCGAGCCCGGTTTTCACGTCCCCATTGCGGGCCGACAGCTTTCGTCCCGCGCTCTGCGCCTCGTTATATCCAGTAATGCTTTCCCAGCGTAACCGCTCTTTTTCTTCGACAGTCAGCGGCAACGCTGCCGCCACCGCGGTCGCGACTTTCGAGCGTAACGCAATCGCATTGCCCCCTCGAGGATGCACTGCGTTCGTCAAAAGAATGATGTACGTCCTGGTCGTTGGATCGATCCATATCGATGTTCCGGTAAACCCCGTGTGCCCGTACGAGCCCACCGGTAACAAATCGCCCCGGTTGGAAGAAAATGGTGAGTCGATATCCCAGCCGAAACCCCGTACCCCGGTGGCAGTAGGAGGCTGTTCCGGCGTAGTCATTTTCTCGACCATCAGCGGCGTCAAAATCCCGCCGCCGCCATTCAGTAAAGCCTGCGCATATTTCGCCAGATCGTCGACTGTCGAGAACAATCCGGCATGGCCCGCCACTCCGCCCATGCGCAGCGCCGTGGGATCGTGCACCTCTCCACGGAGCATGTGGTTGTGCTCATCAAACTGGGTCGGCGCGATTTTCGGCGACCAAGACTTCGGCGGCAGGTAGCGCGTGTGCGTCATCTTCAGGGGCGCAAACACGTGCTTCTCGGTGTAATGTTCCAGGTTCTCGCCCGAGACCTTCTCCACCAGCGCGCCCAGCACGATAAATCCAATGTCGCTGTACACCAGGCCCGCGCCCGGCGGCGTTTCTGTTGTCTCCGCAAAGGCCATCTTGTAGGCAGTATCTTTCCCCAGCCATGGCGTCTTCAAATCGAGGTCCGGCGCCAATCCGCCGTAGTGCGTCAGCAACTGCCGGATCGTGATGTCCTCTTTCCTGTTCTGTGCGAACTCCGGCAGATACTTCGCGACCGGATCGTTAAGCCGCACCCGGCCGCTTTGCACCAACTGCATCACTGACGGGGTGGTCGCAATGACTTTGGTTAGAGACGCCAAATCAAAAACCGTATCGACGGTCATCTGCTCCCGCCGTGGCTCCAGCGCCCGATTCCCATACGCTTTCCGGTACACCACGCGGCCGTCATGCCCAATCAAGACCACGGCTCCGGGAATCTGATGCTCTCCGATTGCCTGCTGAATAATCCCATCCACCACACTGAGTCGCGCCAGAGAGGTAGGCGCCCTCTGCGTCATGGCGAGAGGAGAACCATGAAATCCCTCAATGCATAGCAGTGCGATCGTAAGCGCACGCATGATGCGCCCTTTTCCCGCTCTGAGTCGCGAAACGACGCCAGAGACCAGCCCCGGACGCAAGTGCGGGGTCAGCAGGCAATCGGAACCCGAGTCCCCTTCAGGAGACGACACCTGCGCGCACACGTTCACCCGCACCGCCTTCTTGGCCATGATCAAAATTGGATATCCCGACTCTACACAACTCGCTCCCCTCACCTCAACGAAACTTCGCATCCAAAGGTACCGTCTGCGCCACGGCCCGTTTCCTTTACCCCACCCTCACTGTTTGCTATAACCGACAACATCGCTCAGATCACAAGGCACGTTTTTTGACCCATCCCACCGCGATCGCCGCCTACGAGGACCAAGACCTCCGTTTCGCCCGCCCCTTCGGCATCCTCGAGGACGCCGTCGCCGCCCACGCCTTCCCCTCGGCATCGGTCGCGATCACGCACGATCATCAACTGCTCGCTCTCCGTACATTTGGCCGTTTCACATACGATCCCACCTCTGCTGAACCGACAACCGGCACACTCTTCGACCTTGCCTCGCTTACCAAGGTGATTGCCACTACCACCATGGCCATGATCCTCTATGAGCGCGGCCTGCTTGATCTCGACCTCCCCCTAATCTCGATGGTCGGAGAATTTTCGGGCGAGGATCCCCGCCGTGACGAAGTCACCCTGCGAATGTTGTTAGCGCACTCTTCCGGCCTGCCCTCTTACGAAAAGCTTTTTCTGCGTGCTCGCACCCGTGATGAACTTCTCGGGGCTGCCTTTTCGACCCCACTCGCCCACGATCCCGGCTCGCACGCCGAATACAGCGACATCGGATTCATTGTCCTCGGGGTCGCGCTCGAGCGCCTCGCCGACGAGTCCCTCGGCCGTTTCTGCCAGCGCGAAATCTTCGGCCCCCTCGGCCTGACCCACACCACGTTCAATCCCGCGCCTGCACTTCGCTCCCAGATCCCACCTACAGCCAATGACGAGACCTTTCGCCATCGCATCATCCAGGGTGAAGTCCAGGATGAAAATGCGAGCGTTCTCGGAGGCGTTGCCGCTCACGCTGGCCTGTTCGCCACAGCGCAAGACCTCGCCATTTTCGCCATTGCCATGCTGCACGGCGGCGCACCCATCCTCCGTCCCGAAACCATTGCTTTATTCACCCCTCGCGAATCTGCTCCCGAAGGAACCTCACGAGCGCTAGGGTGGGACACGCCATCCACACCATCCCAATCCGGCCGCTACTTGTCCTCGCGCTCCTACGGTCACCTCGGTTATACGGGCACTTCGCTGTGGATCGACCCCGAGCGCAACTTCTCCGTGACGCTCCTCACCAATCGAACCTGGCCCGACTGCGCCAATCAATCGATTAAACAAATCCGTCCCCGCTTCCACGACGCCATCTTCGAGTCGCTCCAGAGTTCCATCTCTCCGACTCCTAATCGTTCATAGTCCTGTTGCCATTACTCGGATATTGAAGACGCTGGTTCGCTGCCCAAAGATGGCCCCACAGCAAGCTGATACGACACCCGCACTCAAGTCGCACAGCGACGCCAGAGGTTAGCCTCGCACGTAAATACGGGGAGGGCCGACGGCAAATATCCCAATTCCCATTTAGGGGACGACACTCTGCGATGGGCCGACCCCTCTCGTACCGTACAATATTCTTTTTCGAAACCGAATGAAGCCACGCCGCCTGCAAGACCTGACCACCGAACGTGCCAATCCGCAATCCACCGACATCGACCTCAAGTCCGCCCTCGAGATTGCCCGCATCATCAATGCCGAAGACGCCAAAGTCGCCGCCGCCGTCCAGCACGCGCTGCCTAAAATCGCCCGCGCCATCGACCTCGTGGCCGCCCATTTCCGCCAAGGCGGACGGCTTCTCTACGTCGGCACCGGCACCAGCGGGCGCATCGGCGCCCTCGACGCTTCCGAAATTCCTCCCACCTTCGCCACTCCTCCCAGCCTCGTGCAATACATCATTGCCGGTGGGCCCAAGGCTCTCGGGGCCGAAGCCGAAGCCAGTGAGGATTCCCGCGAACTGGGCCGCGCCGAAATGGTCAAGCGCAAGCCGACAAAGAAAGATGTCGTCATCGGCATTGCCGCCAGCGGACGCACTCCCTTCACAATCGCGGCCGTCGAGTACGCCCGTAGTCGTGGCGCGGAGACCATCGCCCTCACCTGCAATCCCAACTCCCAGCTCGAACGTGCTGCCCACTTCGCCATCGTCACCGACGTCGGCCCCGAAGTCCTGACAGGCTCTAGCCGCATGAAAGCCGGCACCGCCCAGAAGATGGTTCTGAACATGATTACCACTGGTGCCATGACCCGTCTCGGGTACGTCTACGGCAACCTCATGGTCAATTTGCGTTTGAAGAACAGCAAGCTTGCCGAGCGCGGAATCACCATCCTCCAACACGCTGCCGATGTCGATCGCGAGCAGGCTCACAATGCCCTGAAATCCGCCGGCCACGACGTCCCCGTCGCGCTCGTCATGCTGAAAGCCGGCGTCCCCCGCACCCAAGCTGCCCAGGCCCTGAAAGCCACCGCAGGACATGTACGCAAAGCGATCGCCCTAGCCCAAAAGAGTAAACCGTAGTTCCCAACCCATCCTGTAAAGTGAATGAGCGACATGAATCCACCGGCTGCCAATTTAAGAATGAACAGTGCACAGAGCTCCTGCCCACGTGGGGACGGACGCTCTCGTCCGTCCAGGCCGAGCAAGGCTCGGCAAGGTTTTTGGATTCAAACATCCGTATCCTGGATGAATCACGGAAATGCCTCCGTGTCCTCGCAGGCCATTCTTGTAGATCTCTGCGATGAAGTTTTCCTTACCGCCCGTGGTGATTCCTCCGTGCCCTTTGTATTTAAGGTTTTGAAGTTAACGACATGGATAAGCTAGTCATCCGCGGGGGTACTCCGCTTCTCGGCACGGTCCGCATCAGCGGCGCGAAAAATGCAGCCCTGCCTTGCATGGCCGCGGCCCTGCTCACCGAAGACACCGTCATCCTCGAAAACATTCCGCAGGTACGCGACATCGAAACCACCCGTCGCCTGCTCTCCGCCATGGGTGCCGAGGTGGAACTCGGTTACGGGCGAGCCCATCACCGGACCTCCATCCAAACCCGCAATCTGGCCGCCCCCGAGGCCTCCTACGAACTCGTAAAGACCATGCGCGCCTCGACGCTGGTCCTCGGCCCGCTGCTTGCCCGCTGTGGCCGAGCTCGCGTCTCGCTTCCCGGAGGCTGTGCGATCGGAGCCCGGCCGATTGACCTCCACATCAAAGGACTCGAGCGCCTGGGGGCGAAAATCACGCAGGACCACGGCTACGTGGAAGCCACGGCGGATCGCCTCCGAGGCGCCGAAATTGTCTTCGACAAGATCACCGTCACCGGGACCGAAGACCTCCTCATGGCCGCCACCCTTGCAGAGGGCGAAACCCTCATGCAGAATTGCGCCTGCGAACCTGAGGTCGCCGACCTCGCCGACCTCCTAAACAAAATGGGCGCCCATATTGAGGGCGCCGGCAGTTCCACAATTCGCGTGCAAGGCGTGACCAAACTCAGCGGGACAAAGCATCGCATCATTCCCGACCGCATCGAAGCCGGCACCTTCATCATCGCCGCAGCTCTCACCGGCGGCGATGTCAAAGTCACCAACTGCGATCCCGAGCACCTCACCGCCATCGTGCAAAAGCTTCAGGAAGCCGGAGTCAAGACCTCACATAACGCCGACTCCATACGCGTCATGGGCGATAACCCGCTCAAGGCTGCCGACGTCAACACCGAGGAGTACCCGGGCTTCCCCACTGACATGCAGGCGCAATACATGGTCGTTGCCACCCAAGCCCAGGGTACCTCCATCGTCACCGAAAATATTTTCGAGAACCGTTTCATGCACGCGCAGGAACTCGTGAGGATGGGCGCCAACATCCGCATCGAGGGCCGCCGCGCTATCGTGCGCGGTAAGACTCCTCTCAGCGCTGCCGCCGTCCTTGCCTCCGACCTGCGGGCTTCTGCCTCGCTCGTGCTGGCCGCCTTGGTGGCCGATGGCGAAACCATCATCGACCGCGTCTACCATATCGACCGCGGCTACGAACACATTGAAGAGAAACTGAAGGGAATCGGCGCGGAAATTCGCCGAATTGGAGAGATGTTTCCGAAAAAAGCCGCCGCTCCTTATCGCGGATAGCGTCGGCGCCTGGCCGGGTATTGCGAGGGCGGAGACGCCCTCGCGTCTACCGGCCAATCGATCGCATCTGGAGCCCTGATCAAGCCCTGGCCATTGCCGAACTGTTGACCTCGAAAGGCCCTGCTACCTCACCGCCGGTCGTCATCCCGATCGCGGGGTCGATAATTTTCATCGTGATCACGATCGTCCCAATCTCGCTGGTCGTGCCAGCGACGCCGATCTTCGTCCCACCACCGGTTGTTCGCCTTCCAGCAATGCTCGCGCTCTTCGTGCAATTCGTGCCTCGCTTCAGCCGCTTCCCTGCTTTGATAGCCGTAGTGTTCAATGGCCTCGTGCAATCTGTGATCGGCATGCGCGATCCGCCGCTGACAGTCGTCGTCGGCGTGCAGTTTGGGAACTCCGGCCATTGCCGTAAAAGCTGCTACGGCCAGCGCCGTTAATGCCCACTTTCCGAGAAAAAGCTTTAACCATCGATCTCCCATATATTGTTCCATCCTCCTGGGTGAGCTGATTTTGACTCCTCGGGAACGGTACCGAACTTTCCAATCGGTAGCCTATCCCTCCTTCGCCCTTCCCCCGATACCGTGAACGCCGTACTCCATCGGAGTTTTCTCCCCAGCCTTCGCCTCGGTTTCTCTACAGCATTCACCCTTGCCCGCAAGGACCTGTACCTCCGTAACTTAACAGTCGCCCGATTTCGGCATCGAATGCAGTATGGCAAACGAAATCAGTACCCTCCCCCTCGTTTACCAGTGCGCCCTTTGTGAGTGGCGCTGGATCGAGGGTCAACCGCAAACGTTCAACACCAACTTTGACGCTGTGGTGATGTTCGTCGGCGCTGGCGCCTGCCCATCCTGCAGCGGCGCTCGCGCCGCACTGCAGAAGGCCAGCTAACCAGACTTCGCGTCGTAGCTGCCCCCGCAGCTGCGACCCGAGGGCTAAGTCAAGTTTCAAGTTTCAAGTTTCGAGTTTCAGGTTTCAACTGGGCATTTTGCCGCGCCCATGTTTTCCAGTCCCACTCGAAAGTTGAATACTCTCGCAACTCACGCTTGACTAAGCTCCCACTTTTTGGATGGCCCTAACGCTGTGTGCTCGCCGGCCCGCTCAAAACTTGAAACCCAAAACTCGAAACTGCCTTTGTGCTACACTTCTGGCCGTACCTCGCGGGTCCCGCCCGCTGTGCGCACTCCAACCAGGGACCCTACCTGCGTTCCTCCTCGCAAGGGACGTGGATGGAGGAGTTGCGAGCACACCTGAGGTGTGCCGACTCCCAGTCCGCGCCCACCTCATCCAGGAGAGAAACACATGAAATTCACCAAGCTCACGCCCAATCTCGTCGTGCGCGACGTTCAGGCCGCCGTCCAGTTCTACCAGTCTGTCCTCGGCTTCCAGCCCGCCATCACGGTTCCCGACGCTCCGCCCTACGTCTTTGCCTCAGTCACATCCGGCAATGTTGAGATCTTCTTCAACGACCAGAAGGCCGTGGCCGAAGACTACCCGCCCCTCGCCAAGGATCCCCTCGGCGGCACGATGACCCTCTTTCTAGAATGTGAAGGAATCGAGGAAATTCTCGGCGCGGTAGAGAAATCCGGAGCGCGCATCGTGATGCCACTCAAGACCCAGTTCTACGGGATGCGCGAATTCGCCTTCCTCGACCCGCAGGGCTGGACCGTAACGATGGCGGAGCGAGTGAAGTGATCACTCCGAGTGGAGCGACGGGCGTCCTCGCCCGTCGCCCTCCCTCATGCAGCATGTAAGCGACCGGCTAAGCTACAATCCGTGCGCCTTCAAAATCCCCGCCGGAGACATCATGCCCACCCTCATGCAACGAGGCGTAGTCGCACTCCTCTTCGGAGCAAGCACGCTTTCTGCCCAACCCGTAATCGCGCAGACCGCTTCCCTCACTGGCCCGGTCCCCGTCGCCGAGCAACCGGCTTCCTCGCCTCCTGAGTATGTTCGGGCGGGCAAGCTGCTCGACGTTCGTTCCGGAAAGACTCTTGAAAATCAGATCATCGTTATTCGCGGCCAACGCATCGATCGCGTCGGTCCAGCCAGCGAGCAGCCGATTCCCGCCGGGGCCAAAGTTGTGGATCTATCGCAAGCGACCGTCCTTCCCGGCTTGATCGATTGCCACACCCACATCATGCTTGCCGACACCGACAACTCTCATTACGAAGAATATCTGCTGAAGGATTCCTACCAATACCGGACCATCCTTGCGACTCTGAACGTCAAGCGCGATCTCGATGCAGGCTTCACGGCCATGCGTGACGTGGAAACCGAAGGAGCCATGTATAGCGATGTCGACGTACGCAACGCGATCAATCAAGGACTCATTCCCGGACCCCGCCTGAAAGTCGCTACCCGCGGGATTTCATCCACCGGCGGCTATGAGCTCGAAGGCTACGCCCCTCAGGTGAAGGTTCCCAGCGGCGTACAGCTCGTCGACGGTCCTTACGAAGCCCGCAAAGCCGTGCGCGAACAATTCAACTACGGCGCCGACCTGATCAAAATGTACGGAAACGACCGCTATCGTTTCTTGCCCAACGGCAGGATTCTGAGTGTCGCGAATTTTAGTTTTGAAGAGGTCCAGGCCATCGTCGATGAAGCCCGCCTGAAGGGTCTCAAGGTCGCCTGCCACGCCTACGACGGCCCCGGACTGCACTACTGCATCGACGCTGGCGTCGCCTCGATCGAGCACGGCATCCAGCTCGATGACGAAGCCATCCGCAAGATGGTTGTTAAGGGCACGTACTTGGTCCCTACGTTGCAGGTGTATTGCTGCGCTCTCGAGAAGGGAGACTTAGCCATGAGCGGGGGCAAGACCAGCCGCGTGGCGATCCACGAAGCCAGTTTCAAGAAAGCGCTCGCCGCCGGTGTGAAGATCGCATTTGGCACCGATGCTGGTTCCTTTCCGCACGGAACCCAGGCGATCGAATTCGAGTGGATGACGCGCTACGGCATGTCGCCGCTCGATGCCATCCGCGCAGCCACCATCAACGCCGCCGACCTGCTCGGCTGGGCTGACGATATCGGCGCGCTCGAGCCCGGAAAATACGCTGACCTGATCGCCGTCGACGGAAACCCGCTCAGCGATATCAAAGAACTCGAACATGTGAAGTTCGTGATGAAAGGCGGCGAGGTCGTTCGCAACGACTACGTGAAGTAGAAAAGAAGAGGACGTTGCATACTTACCAACGTCTCGCCTTCCGCCTGCGACTCTGCTTGGCAGGCCAGGCAAACAGGGCTATCATCCTGTGCTCGGAGGTCCTGGCCATGCGGTCCTCACTTGCACGCCGGCGACTGTTCTTGACGATCCTGCCACTGCTCCTGTCCACTGTCCTGTTCTCTGCTGTCTCCCCCTTGTCTTCCTTCGCCCAAATGCCGCAGCCCGGCGCTCCGGCAAGCGATGTGAGCAATATTCCCAAGCCTGTGATCAACACCGTGGACGACGTCGCCATGCGCAACGGTCCTGACCAGGACAGGACAGCGAAAGAGACGACCGAGAACAAAGAGGAGTCCTGTCTGCTTCCTCCACTCACTCTGATCAGCAGTCCGATCATTGATGCTGAGCAGCTGCAAGTGGGTGACAAAGCGAAGAGGGAGTATCAGCAGGCTTGCGCAGCCCTGAGACGTCATAAGAACGAAGACGCGGAAAAACATCTGCGCAGGGCCGTCCATGAATTTCCAAAGTATTCCGCCGCCTGGGTCACGCTCGGTCAATGGCTCGCTGCACAACAGCGGCCCGACCAGGCCCAACAGGCTTGCTTGCAGGCTTCAACCGCATCGCCCAGGTACATTCCCGCGTATCTTTGTCTCGCTGACATTGCGGCGCGCGGGCACGACTGGAACGAGGTATTGAAACTGAGTGAGCGAGCCCTTGAGCTTGATCCCTCACGCGATCCGCTCGCTTATGAGTACAATGCTGCGGCAAACCTGAAACTCCAGCACCTGATGGAAGCGGAAAAGAGTGGCTTGCGTGCCGTTGCCATCGATAAAGACCATCATGAACCGCGCGCGCTCTTCGTGTTGGCACAGATCTACGAGGCGAAGGGCGATACCGAAAACGAAATCAATCAGCTGAGAGAGTATCTGCAATATGCGGACAATCCCGCGGACATTTCCGCGGTGAAGAACTTTCTCCTGCAGATCGAAAATCGCAATGCCAAGGGTCGAGCCGATCAAGGCAAGGCTGGCGACAACACGGTCGGCGAAAAGTCTCCCGATGTTATCGCGTCAGCCAAGCAATCCTGGGCACCGGCAGATATCGACGAAGTCGTTCCTCCTGTCCAGTCCGACCTGCCTTGCCCCATCCAGCAGATTCTGAAACAGACCAGCGACCGCACCCAGGACCTGATCCAAAGCCTGCAGCGTTTCAGCGCCGACGAACGCATTGAACAGATCGAATTCGACAAGAACGGCAAGAGTCGAAGAGCGAACACGCAGGGGAACTACGTCGTGCAGATTGAGGACAACGCCTCACGCTATCCCGTCATCAGGGAGTACCGGGGCGGAATTAACGGGACGCATCCATCCTCAGTGGTAGACACGGGCACGGCGATATTCGCGTTGATCTTTCACCCAAGTCACATCCGCAGTTTTGATTTTCGCTGTGAAGGATTAAGTCAGTCCCACCGCTCGCCCGCATGGCAACTGCGCTTCGAGGAAAGCGCGGATCCGAATGAATCCTTCCAGGCAATACGGATCGGCGGTTCTGTCTACCTCCCCAGGTTAAAAGGACGAGCCTGGATCGCCAGGAACAGTTACGAGGTCTTGCGGATCGAAACTGACTTAGCATCTCCCATTCCGCAGATCCGTTTCGGCCTGGAGCATCTGGTTATCAACTACGCTCCCGTCGAATTCAAGAATCATTCCGTTCGGCTCTGGTTACCGGAAAGCGCGCAGCTCTATATCGCTTATCGAGGGCACCGCTACGAACTGGACCATACTTTTAGCCATTTCCAACTCTTCTCGGTTGATTCGGATCAGGCAGTCAAAGATCCCCCTCCCAACAAGGCGCCCCTACAGTTGCTTTCCGTCCAATCGGAATTGTTGGAGCCAAAGTCCAATTCGCGCTGACAGCGAGGGATGCCTCGATCTCTCCGCAGCCCGAAGGCGCCTACTCTCCCCCGCCCACAAACCGGTATCCCGACTTGTGCACCGTCACGATCAACTCCGGTCGCTTCGGATCCTTCTCGATTTTCTGCCGCAGGCTCGCCACATGCACATCCACCGTGCGCGTGAATGTTCCGGCCTCATATCCCCACACGGCACGCAGCAATTCTTCCCGCGACAACACCATCCCGGGATGCTCGACGAAATATCGCAATAACTCGAACTCCCGCGCCGACAGATAAATCGGCGCGCCCGCACGCGTCACCTTCACGTCGCGATGGTCCATCATACCGCGCGTCTCAATCCGGATCGGCCCGAACTGGTGCACCACCTGCCCGGTCCGGATGGGCGCCCGCCGCAGCAGCGCCTCGATGCGCGCCATCAACTCCTGCATGTCGAACGGCTTGGTGACGTAATCATCCGCCCCCAGCTTCAGGCCGACGATCTTGTCGACGATTTCGCTGCGCGCCGTGAGCAGCAGGATGGGCGTTCCAAGTCCCGCCGTACGGATGTCGCGACAAAGGTCCAACCCATTCCGGCCCGGAAGCATGATGTCCAGAACGATCAGATCGAAGGGCAACGACGTGGCTTTCTCGTATCCCTTCTCCCCATCGGTGACAAAATCAACCTCATAGCCGTCTTTGCGCAGGCGATCGCTCAATGCCATGCACAACGCTTCTTCGTCTTCTACCAACAGAATGTTTTCCTTCATAGCTGTGCCACTCGCTCTACTGCGTTCTCAGCTCCGACAACCTGACTGGCCGGCAAATGCAACGTGAACCGGCTTCCTACTCCCACCTTACTCACAACCGAAATCCTTCCCCCCATGGCCTCCGCGATACTCTTGGCAAGCGGCAGTCCGAGTCCCGTCCCGTGAATCTGCGCCGCCTTCACCACCGGGCTCCGGTAGAAGGGCTCGAAGATCTGCTGCAGCTCCGAAGCATCAATCCCGATCCCGTGATCTTCCACGCTGATGCGCACCTCTTCTCCATACGGCACGTCCTCGCCCCCGCGAAATGCGCGAATGGCAATGCTGGGATGGCTGCCTCCGTACTTCACTGCGTTCAGCACGAGGTTCTGCAGACACTGGCAAATCGCGGAGAAATCTCCCATCACCGGCGGCAGATTCGACTCGATACTTTTCTCCACTGTGAAGCCTGCCTCTTCCGCCAGCTCGCGCGTATTGGTGAGTACTGACTCGATGATCGCCGACGTCTGCAGCGGCCGCAGCGCATACCGGTGCCGCCCTTCGTGCGTCGACGCAAATAGCAGAATCTGATTCACCAGTTCGGTCAGCTGCCGGCTGTGATGCCCAATCACCGACCCGTACTTGGCCAGCTTCTCTTTCTCGTCGACCACCCCGTCGGCAATGTTTTGTGCCGAAGCGCAAATCACGGCCAGCGGCGTCCGCAACTCGTGCGAAACCGAAGCGACAAAATCCATCTGCATCTTTGCCAGCTTCAGCGCGCTTAGCATTTTACTTCTCTGGATCACCCAAACTGAGGCGATGGCGAACAACAACGTGAAGCAAAGCACCCCGACCAACCGTAGCACCGATCGGCGCGATGACAATCCCACCACCTTCAATTGCTCCGAAGCTTGCTCGTCATAGAGCCGCTTTACTTCCTCCAGGTCCTGGCGCACTCGATCAAAGGACGGCACGCCTCCGGTCAGGTCCATATCGACCGCTTCCTTGGTGCTGCCTTCCAGAATCGATGCCAGCACTTCGTCGCGCACCTTCAGGTAGGCCGCCCAGTCCCGTTGCAGACGCTTCCCCAACTCCAGTTCCCGCGGTATATGCGCCCCCGCCAGATACTGCGCAATACCTTCGGTCACCAGTCCATCTGCCTTCCGCGATTGATCCGCGTATTCCACCTGCAGATTGCTATCATTCGTCGTGAGAGCATACAGCGTGCTACGCCGCGTCTCCTGGGCTTCGTACTGCAATTCGCCGATCTGGCGAAGGCCCTGCACCGATCCCGCATACATGCGCTGCGCCTGGTCCGTGGCCGTGTGCAGGTCTCCGATCATGAACACCCCCACGGCTATGACCACGCAGAACACCATGAACAACAGCAAGCTCGAGCTGTGCCGCGCGATTTGACTTGACGCGGCTTGCAGAAGCCTCTGAAATGCGCTCCTGCTCGCCTTCGCGTTATGACTTGCTTCGCTCATACCTACTTCGAATCCCGCGCTTCAAATCGCAGCGGATATTCCGGGTCGTCGACCCCGTGCCCGTTGATCCGAATGACCTTCACCGTCCCGTCGACGTCCGAAGCCCGTACGTACCCGATCGCTCCGGGCACGTTGAATACAAACTTGCGTACCCCTGTCGGACTCGACAGTGTCTTCGGCGACACAAACACTTCGCCCGTGAACAGGCCCTGCAGAAAATGACGGCTGAACTCGGTCTCATTCATCCGGCAGATATCTCGCAGAATCGCTTTCCGCTCCGGCACTCCCGGATCCATCATGACCAACGTGATCCGGCGACCATTCGGCCAGTGACTCCGTTCTCCAAGGAACACGGTTCGAAGTTCCTTTAGGGTGATGTCATCAATCGTGTTCGTCTGGTTGACGATGATCGCGAGATTCTGGTCTGCGCTGGCTTGTGCCGCTGGAGACGGGTCACCCTTGGCTGTCCCCGGAGACACCTCCAGCAACAGCATCGCGGCCCCTACCATCGTTAACAGTGCCAGCAGTCGGCGCATTCCGTGGCCTCTCAGAACGTGAATCCCAACTGCAACGTCAGCCCGTTATAAGACTGTATGTGGCGTGCGATGTTGTAGTCATACTGGAGCTTCAGTGCGACCGATTCGCTCGCGTCATAGCGCATACCGAATGACGGCCCTTCGATCCTCCCCACATCGGGGAAGATTGGCTCGCGGTCCGAACCATTGATGTACTGGTAGCGGAAGTACGGCTGGTAGGAACCGAACCGTTTCGCGATTTGGGTGTAGAAACCCGGAGTGTTGAACACGTGCGAGCTTCCGTCGGGCCCGTGCCGCACCAACACCACCTCGTTCAGCCACTCGAATTTCGGCAGCATGTAGACTGCGTGCGCCGCCAGAATCGTCTCGTCGACCCGAGGCTGGCCGAGCGGCATCAGCCGGTCGTGATAACCGGAGAATCCCACCTGCAATCCGCGGATCGCATCCGGCCGCGCGAACAATGCCAGGTTGACAGCTTTGTAGTTGTTCTCGTCTACTTCGTTCTGCACTGGTTCATCGGTCAACGGACTCCGTGATGCGCGCCCGTTCCCGATCTCAGCAACGTAGTGCAACCCCAGCGAACCCGATGGGATCCTTCCCGAGGCTGACACTCCAACATTGTGAATCGGAAGAATTCCACCGGTATCTTCGAATTGAAACAGCAGCGGGCGCCCTGTCGTCGTCTGGAACCATGTGCTGTGATGATAGGCCGTGTTGTAGAACCCGATTGCGGTGTGATACCGCCCGAACGCAAGATTGAAATAGTCGTTGTACGAGTATTGCAGCAGGTAGCGCTCGACATCGACGCCGAATTCGTTCCTTCTGCCTCCCGGCACGTTATAAAAGTTATCTGGTCCAGATTCAAATACGATTTCTCCCAGGAACTTGAATTTCTCCGAAATATCCGAGGTTACGAACAGGTTCAATTGCCCCAGGCTGAAGGTGTTCGTATTCCCGCGCTGGTCTGTACCGTGAAAATCCACGTCTCCGAAGCCGCGTATCCGGAGAAGCGTCTTGCTCATGTCCATCCGCTCGGGTTCGAGGTGCTCGCTTTCCTGCTCGGGCTCGGGCGTCTGCGCCGCAGTCTGAGGAGCGGCCTGCGGAGCCGTTGCCGGACCCGCCGCGGGTCCGGACGGAGGATGAACCGTCATGGCCGTCTCCGTGCGCGCCGCGCCGGGGTGCGTCCCTTCCAACTGCGCGACTCTCGACTCCAGCCGCTCGATTCGCTCCAGCAGCATCTGGATTGTCTGCTTATCCGTATTCGCTTCGGCCGCATTCTGGGCGCGAAGGCAGGGCGCGCTCACCGCCATTCCCAGCGCAACTATCAATACTCGTTTCCCCATGCCGTGCACAGTTTGTGCGAGTAACCGCAGCGGCAAAAAAATGCGGAACTTCATGCCGACCTCCTCAGGACTCAAGCCATCGCAACCGCGAGCCGGTCTGCTTCGCCCGACTCGCAAACGACGCTGCGACGGAACACAATTAGCCCGATCGAATGGAATGTGCGTGCTGGGCATCGAACGGAAACTGGGGGATCCTTGGCTGGGGAGGCAAGTCAGAAGGCCAAGTCACGTAGCTGCCGCCAGGCTCCTTGAACGCCACGTCCGGTCCCAACTCAGCCCGGAAGATCGAGTCAAACCTCTTTGACCCTAAGGCACCATGGAGCCCCGGCAGTGTCGTGACTTCGACGCCGCACATGCGTTGGGATTATCGCATTCCCGGCCCACGGATCATAGCCTTTACGAGTTCCAACGTAGGTTCCGGGGCCGGTCAGATGGCAAGCGCCGCGAGGGCGGGAGCGTGAAGAGAAACCAAGCGCCAGAGGCGCGGAGAAAAGTAGGGACGGTCACCCGCAGGTTGTCGATATCTCGAAAGCCTTGAAGTATGTTTCTTGGGTGCTTAGCGAGCCTTGGCGCTCTTCGTGATTAAAGACTTTTCTCAGCAGGCGGTTTCTGCCGAAGCATTTCCCCCCACCGCTCCGCAATCTCCTTCACCAGGAAACCCATCTTCGGATGAGAAGGCTCCAAAGCCACCGGCACGCCGTATCGCCGCAGTTCCACGGAGGTCACCGGACCGATCGACCCCACCAAGGTTTGCCGCAAAGCGGCGATTGCCTCATCGCGCAGTTTCATCCGCTCCGCGATTTCCAGCAGATGCTGGAGCTGCACCGAAGACGTAAACAGGACCACCTCCACCTCGCGCCCGGTCAGCGCCCGCACCGCCGACTCGATCGGCCCAACATCTTCCGGGAGCGCCCACTGATACACTCGCAGCGCAATCGCTTCAGCGCCACGCTCCGTCAATCCAGCCAGCAACTCCGGATTGGAAACTCCGTATTCCTGCACCGCGATTCTCCGCCCCTTCAGCGGTACCAAAGCCGCATTCTCATCCAGTGCCTGAAGAATCTCGCGCCACGTATTCGGCTCCGGTACCGCCAGCGTGACCGGAACGCCCAGCTCTCGCAGAGCCGCAACCGGCTTCGGCCCGCGCGCCACTACCGAAATCCGGCGCAATGCCGCGACAAACTCCTCTCGCGGACATACGGCCTCCGCTTGCACTGCCAGGATTCGAGTACCCACTCCGGTGAGAAAGAGGATGCTGTGGAATCGCCCATCGAGCAGCGCGCGTGTGAAATTCGCGACTTCGGCATTCGCGCCGAGGGCGACTTCCTGCGTCGATGGCGCAACCACCGGCTGGCCGCCGTTGTTCGATATGAGTTGAGCCATCTCGCGGGCGCGGCGGCTCTCCAATGTCAGTACCCGCGCACCGCCAAATCCTTCCTTGCGGTCTTGCATGCCACCCAGACTATCAACGTCCGGCCATCATGTCATGCAATCCGAGCAGCTTCTGCCGGGAACGCCGCGCCCACATTGGACGATTCCATCGTCTCTTCGCGTGCGGGTAGCTTCGCGTGATAAGTCGCATAGAAGACCCATGCCGTCAGTACCACGCCAGCGACGATATTCCCGACCGTAACTGGAATCTGATTCCACAGCCACCACTTTCCGATCGACACCGGCGCACCCAGCAACATGCCCGCGGGAATCACGTACATGTTGACGATGGAGTGCTCGTACCCATGGGCAAAGAACGTCATGATCGGCAGCCACATCGCCACAACCTTCCCGATCGTCGAACGCGACGCCAGCGCCAACACCGCTCCCAGCGTTACCATCCAATTACACAGAATTCCTTTCACCACGGCCGTCATCCAGCCCTTCGTGCCCATCGCCATGTAGGCGACCGTCTTCTTCTGTGCGGCCTGCCGCACCAATTCTCCCAGGGCTCCACCATCGGACGTGCCCCAGTTCGTGATCGCGACATAAAACAGCACGGCATAGAGAACGCTGCCTAACAAGTTTCCGAGGTACACCCAGCCCCAGTTCCGAAGTATTCCGCTCATCCCGAATTCGCCTGTCATGGCGCCCAAGGGCAGCAGGGCAAAATTCCCTGTTGCCAACTCCATGCCCAGCAGCACCAGCATTACAAATCCCGCCGGAAACAGAATCGCACCCACAATCGGAGGCAAGCCCTGCGAAACCACGATGAACGCAAGCGAAGTCGCGTAGCCCAGCAAAGCTCCGGCCAGAATTCCTCTCAACAACAAATCACGGACGGACAAGTCCACCTTTTTCGCTGCTACTTTCAATGCCTCGGCAATGATCTCGTTTGGCTTTACGCAGTCCACTGAACCTCCCTCTGCAATGGCGGTTGTAAATTGTTCTGCTATTCCGGAGAACTCGTTCGGGGCTCTTCTGATGTCTGCCTCTCACCCGCGGTGGATGCAGGCTCTGGTATTCCGGCTTCGCTCCAATTGGATGTTTGCGCCGGATCCGCCAGCGGATCGTATCTCCTGATCACGTCTGCTACGACATCCGCCAAGGTCTCATCGCAAGGCGTCATTTCCACAATCTCTCGCCCAGCCGCGGCATGGGGGCCGGTCCTCCCGCCCACATAGATCGCGACCGCATCCACCACCTTCCCGTCGATCTTCGCCTTCAATCCCCGAAAGCCAACATCCGCCGCCTGGTGATTGCCGCACCCCGCCGGACATCCCGACCAGTGAATCTTCAGCGGGGAGCCCGTTGTACCCAGACAATCTTCCAGACTCGCGGACAACTTTGCCGCTTCACCCTTGGTATCGATCTGCGCGAGGTTGCAGAAATCCGTTCCCGTACACACCACCAACCCGCGCCGAACAAATGACGGCGCGGGAGTAAACGTCTGCAGCAAGTCTTCCTCCAGCAGTGCATCGATGCGCGCCGCGGCCACGTTGGGAATAATCGCGTTCTGTCCCGTAGTCAGCCGCACCTGTCCGTCGCCGTATTCATCGGCCAAGCGCGCCAACTCGGAAAGCTCGTCTGGATTCAGCCGCCCCACCGGAACGCACAGCCCCATGGATCGATACCCCGGCTGGTTCTGCAAGGCCTCGCCCAGATGATCCGTCGTGTGCGCTGCCCGTACGTCGCGCCCCGCCGAAGGCAGCTCGCGTTCAAGACGCTGGCTCAGTTCCGCGCGCAGCCGGGCAATTCCCCACTCCTCAATCAAAAACGCCAGGCGACATTTCGAGCGCGCCTCCCGCGGACCGTGATCGCGATAGATGCGCACCAGCTCCGCCACCAGCCGCGCCGCTTCTTGCTCGCTCACGAAGACGTCCAAGGGCGACACAATCGTGAACCCTCCCGATCCCATTTTTCCGCCCACCAGTACATTGAAACCGGGGCGGTCGTAGCGCAGCGCAGGCACCAGCGCCACGTCCTGCGATTCATTGTGCGTGCAGTTCTCGAGACATCCGGTAATCGTGATGTTGAATTTTCTGGGTAAGTTTGTGAACTCCGGATTGCCATCCGTTCCCACCAGCATCCGATCCAGTTCAAACAACACCGGCGAAGCATCAAAGAGTTCGTTCAGCGCCAGCCCAGCCAACGCGCAACCATTAATATTGCGGACATTGTCCATCCCGGTCTGCAGTGAATGCAGATCCACCCCGCGCAGCTTTTCCCAGATTTCCGGCACGCTCCCCAGGGGAAATCCACGCAACTGGATCTGCTGTCTGGTAGTGATATCCAGCACACAGTTGCCCAGTCGCAATGAGAGATCCGCGATCGCCCGCAGCTGACTGCTATTCGTAAATCCGTTGGGCATGCGGACTCGCATCATGAATCGTCCTGGCGTCGGCTTACGGAAAAACACGCCTACCCACTTCAGGAGATCCTTTTCTGCCGTCGTTAACGATTCGTGGCCCTTTTCGATAAGGCTGGCCAGATCTTCGCGAATGCGCAGCCCATCGCCATCCTTCAAAGCTTTGCAAGCCTCAATCGCGTTTGTTCCCGGACGCACACTGACCTCCCACGACAAGGAAGATGGCATCCACTCATAACGAATCGATCTCCCCAACGGAAATCAAAACTATTTATGAGTCCTATCATTTTTTAAATAGATCGTGATAAATGCCCGAAAACTCGGAAATGGAAGGAGTCGGCCAACTTCTTCGATGAGCGCCATCAATTCTTTGCGTGCGCAATATCTCACAACCCGACGTGCTGACCGTCAGGGCATCTCGGTGCGTCCCCGTTACCTTGTACGGATGTCGCCAACCCGGCACCGCTGAAGTAACGAGTCTCGCGAATCACTCCCTGGGCTCTAACAAAACTGAAGAAGGGCGGGCTAAGAACAGACGGGCCGAACCTGGTGAAGCTTGCGGCCAACTAAGCTGGAGATGCGACGATTGGGGCCTCGACTGACATCAACGCCAAGTTGCCACAATAGAAAGGCCGCGGATCCAAGCCGCGGCCTTCCTTCTGCGATAAGTTTCAAATTCTAAGTACTAGTTCTTTGCTGTCTTCCTGACCGTAGTGAGTCGTTAGCCGAACGGAGTCGAAGGACCCGGCCACAACTGGTACCCTGCAACGCGGCGGAGAGCATTTTCACCGCGGACCGATCCTACCGCCGGCCGCCATGCCCGCCGTGACCACCGTGCCCACCACCGCGCCCATTGTGCCCGCGTCCACGTCCGCCACCACCACGGCGTCTTCCACCACCACCGCCGCCACCGCCCGGACGCGGTCCGCGATCCTGTGCTCGCTCCACTCCCACGACCGGCGCGGCAGCATCGTCGCGATTAAAGTTCGGCTCATCTCCTTCTTCGAAATCCGCGCCGCCTTCAATAGTGACCGGAGCGGCCACCGGTGTCGCTTCCACGGGAGCTTCACCGCCACCCATCTTCGCGCGCTGCTCCTTGAGCACTGCTTTACGCGAAAGCCGGATGCGGTTGCCTTCCACCGCCAGCACCTTCACCAGCACCTGGTCGCCTTCTTTCAATTCGTCGCGAACATCCTTGATCCGGTGCTCGGCGACTTCACTGATATGCAGCAGTCCATCGGTCCCCGGCAGAATCTCAACAAACGCTCCGAAATCCGCCAGGCGCGATACCGTCCCCAGATACGTCTTCCCAACCTCCGCCGTCGCCGTGAGGTCGCCAATAATCTGCAGTGCCTTCGCCGCTGACACCTGGTCGTTCGACGACACATTCACTTTGCCTGAATCTTCCACGTCGATCTTCACGCCTGTCTGCTCGATAATGCTCCGAATCATCTTTCCGCCCGGTCCGATCAGATCCCGAATCTTGTCCACTGGAATCTGCAGCGTGTAGAACCGCGGAGCAAAGGCCGAAACCGCCTCGCGATGTCCCGGCAGCACTCCTTCCATCTTCTCCAGGATGTGCATCCTTCCCCGCTGCGCCTGCGCCAGCGCCTCGCGCATGATCTGCGGTGTGATGCCGGCTACCTTGATATCCATCTGCAAGGCGGTAATTCCCTTGCGCGTTCCGGCGACTTTGAAATCCATGTCGCCGTAATGATCTTCCGCCCCGGCGATGTCGCTCAGGATCGCGTACTTGTCGCCTTCCTTCACCAGTCCCATGGCCACGCCTGCCACCGGAGCCGCCAAGGGCACTCCTGCATCCATCAGCGATAACGCCGCCCCGCAGACCGTTGCCATCGATGACGACCCATTGGACTCCAGGATGTCCGAGACCACGCGCATCGCATAAGGCCATTTCTCTTCCGAAGGCAAAACCGCCGAAAGGGCCCGCTCCGCGAGCGCCCCGTGACCAATTTCTCGCCGTCCGGCGCCGCGCAGAAACTGAACTTCACCAACGGAAAACGGAGGGAAGTTATAGTGCAACATGAAACGCTTCTTGGCCTCGCCCTCGAACGCCTCCAGCCGCTGCTTATCGTCGGCCGTGCCCAGTGTGGTGGTGACCAGTGCCTGCGTTTCGCCGCGCGTGAAGATTGCCGACCCATGCGTGCGTGGCAGCACTCCCACCTCAATCCAGATGTCGCGAATCTGATCAAACGCGCGCGCATCCGGACGCCGCCTTTGCTCGGTAACTTGCTCGCGGAAAATCCGCTCGCGCAACACCTCGTAATAGTTCTTGAGTTTCTTGCGCGCATCCTCGTCGTCCTCGGGAATCTCCGCTTCCAACCCTTTGCGGATATCCTTCACCAGCGTGTAGCTCTCCGCCTTGGGATGCTTCGCCGTGTCCAGCGCATCGGTCAGACGTGCTCCCACCTTGGCTTTCAGATCGTCGAAATACTTCTGATCGAACTCCGGGGCCTCCACGTCACGCTTGGGCTTACCCACCTTTTCGCGCATTTCGTTGATAGCCGCGCAGATCTTTTTGATCTCGCTGTGTCCATAGTCGATCGCATCGACGACCGTCTCTTCCGGAACTTCCTTGGCGCTCGACTCGATCATCACGATCGCATCCGCCGAGCCGACCACCATGATGTTGAGCAGGCTGTCGCGCATTTCCGCGTACGTCGGATTCGTAATGAACTTGCCATCCACGTAACCTACCCGCACCGCGCCCACCGGGCCGAGGAAGGGGATGTCCGAGATGGTCAACGCGGCGGAAGCGCCGTTAATGGCGGCCACGTCAGGATCGTTCTCCGTGTCGGCCGAAAGCACGAACGCAATCACCTGCGTCTCGCACCGGAACCCCTCGGCGAACAATGGCCGTACCGGCCGGTCGATCATGCGGCTGGTCAGAATTTCGCGCTCGCTGGGACGTCCTTCGCGCTTGATAAATCCGCCGGGAATCCGGCCGCCGGCATAGGTGTACTCGCGGTAATCCACCGTGAGCGGAAAGAAATCAATCCCCTCGCGCGGATCAGGGTTCGCCACTGCGGTCGCTAACACCACGTTGTCGCCGATCCGCACCACGGCCGAGCCATGCGCCTGCTTGGCAATCTTGCCAGTTTCAAATGTGAGGGTTTTACCGCCGGAGAGTTGAACGCTAATTTCGGTTGCTTCTGGTTTCATGTTTCAATCCTTCTTTGGGCAGGAGGCGTCGGTCGCACAGGACCGTACGCGCAAGATAAGCTTGTGCCAATAAAGTTCGAGCGGTGGACGGCAGACACGTTCCAACAATTCCTTGATTTCGCTCCTGCGGCCCTCCAGGGCGGCGGAACGAAAGGCGAGGTGCCGCGCACATACACTACTCCCGCGCGGCGTTCAGCATTCCTTACTTACGGATGCCAAGTTTCGTGATGACGCCCTTGTAGCGCTCCGAATCGTACGCTTTCAAGTAGTCGAGCAGGCGACGGCGCTTGCTGACCAGCATGAGTAGACCCCGGCGTGAACCGTGATCCTTTTTATGCGTCTTGAAGTGCTCCGTCAGATGTCCAATGCGCTCGCTTAGCAGCGCGATCTGTACTTCCGGGCTGCCCGTATCCGTGGCATGCGTCGCATAGGCGTCAATGAGGGATTTCTTTTGCTCTCTGGCTAGCACTAACCTGATGCACTCCTGTCTTCTCAGTTTCGATTTTTCTTTGTAACGTCCTTGAGAGTAACACGTTAGCGACAAACGTGTAAAGCAGTCCAGCTCTGCGATCCGCAATCAAACATGAATGCAGCCGAACGCAGCTCGAAGTTTCAGCAATAAGAAAATCATTCGGCGAGCCGAACCAACCGGGGTGACCGGCTGATCGGGCGAGCTTGCGCAGGTACTCCTCAAACGCACGGCGGAAATCGTGGGAACCCGCTATTATTTATCTTGAGCACTCGAGTTCCGGTGGGACGATGTTCCATCCATCCTGCCCGCTGGGTTCGAGGTAAGAACATCTAATCATGCTGTCAGGCCGGAGAAGTAAGGAACTTGATCAACTCGAACGACTGCGAGGATCGGAGCTTCTCGTCGGCTTTGACCAAGGAAACACATAATCGTGCGCTGCCCCCATTGTGGCAATGAAAATCCCGGCGACCACCGCTTCTGCGGAATGTGTGGCAAGCCGCTCCCCGACCCCGCCGCCGAGATCTCCTCTCCGGTCCCCGAGCGCGCTCCACGCCACGAGCCGGCGGGTGCTGCTCCTGCCTACACGGGTGGAATCTTCAACCTCGGCGCGCCTTCTGATGCTCCCTATCAGAGTCTTGACTATCTGCTCGACGACGAGGACGAACCTAAATCCCATACCGGGCTTATTCTTTTCGGACTGGTAGCGCTGGCCCTCGTCGTCGGCCTCGGCTATCTCCGTTTTCGTAACGTAGGCTTCCCCTTCCCAAAGCCTCGGTCGACAGCCTCGCAGACTGCGCCCACGCCTAGTCCCGCGGATTCCGCCGCCCCCGCTCCTGATCAACCGAACGCACCCGCCGCCCAGCCCAGCGCCCCCGCACCCAGCACTCCGCCGCCTAGTACGCCAGCGGGCTCCACTCCAGCACCCAGTCCGGCACCCGCGAATCCAGCACCCTCGAATCCGGTGCCCGCTCCCGGCGCTTCCCCGAGCACCCCAGCGGAATCGAATCCAGCGACAACTCCAGCGAATGCCGCTCCCGCTGAATCGAATGCGCCAGCGCCCGATAGCACGAACAATAAGAGTTCGGACAAAGAATCCGAAGCACCTGCTGCTGAGGCTCCCGCGCCTGCCAAATCTGCCGAGGCAGTTCCTGCCAAGCCCAAGCCGAAACCCTCTCCGAAGCCTGCTCCCAAACCGTCCGACAACGTCGTGCTCGGCGAACAGTACCTCTACGGACGTGGTGGCGTGCCCCAGAATTGTGAACGCGGCCTGCATTACGTAAAGCCTGCTGCCGATCAATCCAATCCCAAAGCGATGATCACGATGGGCGCCCTCTACGCCACGGGCCACTGCATCTCCCGCGACCTGCCGACCGCGTATCGCTACTTCGCGCTCGCTCTCCGCCTGGACCCAGAAAACGGGCCCCTCCGCCAGAACGCTGAAATGGTCTGGAAACAAATGACCGCGGAAGAGCGCAAGCAGGCGATCCGCCTCACGCAGTGATAATGGCAGCAATGATTCCTCTGCAAGATCCAGAATTCAGGACGTCGTTCGGCGTTGTTACAAATGCCATCGCCGACACGAACGCGTAAACAACAAGGCGGACCGATCCTTCTACCCCAACGCCATGCCCTGTGCTACCGTATCGCGGAATGAAGGAGTCTGCGATGTCCACGCCATTTTCCCGCCGCGAAATTCTGCAGAAATCTCTCGCCCTCGGCACGCTCGTGATCGCTTCCTCCCACGGCCCGTCCGCCATGCTTCATGCCCTCGAACAGAACGAACAATGCAAGCCCACTCCGCCAAACGACCTCGGGCCTTTCTACAAACGGCTCGCTCCCGAAACCGCCAGCCTGCGCGCACCCGGCGACCCCGGCATGCCGCTTGCGGTCTCTGGCCGGATCTTAAATACGCGTGGTGAGAAGCTTTCTGGCGCAGTCCTGGAAGTCTGGCAAACTAACCATGTCGGCCACTATGACGTGGAAGGTTACCGCTATCGCGCCAAGCTGATCGCCGATGCCTCGGGTGCCTACAAATTCGACTCAGTGGTCCCCGGACACTATCCTGACCGCGTGTGCCAACACATCCACTATCTCGTTACCGCGCCCGGTCACAAGCCGCTCGTCACCCAACTTTATTTCGCCACCGACCCGGTCTTCGAGGGTGATCCCGACAAGAACTTTTCCCGCGATCCCCTCATCCACAGCCGCGAGCTCGTGCGTCCCGTAACCCTTGCGGGTGACCCGAAAGACATCATTGCCAAAGTGCAATTCGAGCTGTGCCTGGAGCGCGCATGAGACGTTTCTTCCTTGAATTGATCGCGGTATTCACGCTGGCACTCTCAGCGCTCGCGGCCGACTCGCCAACTCTTCGTCAAACCTTCCCGCTGCCTTCCGGCGTCAGCACTGCTTTCACAGCGGTCTCCCCGAACGGCCAACGCGTCGCCGCCGCTTGCAGCGACGCAAAAATTCGCCTTTGGGACATCGCCTCCGCCTCTCTCCAGAACACCCTGGATCTGAAGGGGGAGCGTCCGAACATCATCCGCTTCTCTCCGGACGGCGCACTCCTCGCGGCTGGCGGTTCGGATGGAACGCTACGCGTCTGGGATTCCTCCGGCGCATTGCGTTATGACCTCAAGCTTGCTGCTGAAATCGATGCCATCGCCTTTTCCCCCGATGGCACTCGCATCGCGGCCGCGCCCAATGGCCTACCCGTTGAGATTCGGGAGCTCGGGGCGAATAAACTTCTCGCTTCGCTTCCTGCGACGTTCAGCGGGTCCGCATCCCTCGCTTTCTCGCGCGATGGGCGCTGGTTCGCCAGCGCCGACACCGACACTGAAATCCGCATATTCGATGCCCGCGACTTCACGCTCCATGCGCGTATTACCGGGCTGTTGCTGGAACCGCTGGCTCTCATTTTCTCGCCCGACGGTAGCCGCATCATTGCAGGCGGCGCAGATGGAGTTATCACTTTGATCGAAACCAACACCGGCAAGATCGTGAAGTCACTCCCCAAGCAGGCCGATGTCGTATTTGTCCTCCGCGCTTCTCCCGACGGCAAATCCGTCGCGGCTAGTTATTTCAATCCCGACCAGATGTCCGCGCCCGGTCGCTTATTGATTTGGGATGCGATCACAGGATCTCTACGCAGCACCGTTTCAACGACCGAAGGTGGATTCAACGACGGAGACTACCTCCACGACGGCACCCTCCTGCTCACCAGCAGCTCCGAAAAAGAGCTGAAAATCTGGTCCATCCGTTAATTCGGCCGCGCGTGCATTCTGATCCAGAGCGCTCGTCCCAGGAACCTATCGCAGCGCTTGCCAGAACACGGTGCCTCGCGATTAACACGCGCCAGCCGCGAAGCGGCGACAGTCATTAGCCCCGGGCGTAAGCCCGGGAAAGCTTCGCATCACGACCAAGCCCCGGAGTGGCGACAGCAACGCGAGCGCGAGCCTAAAGCGCCGCAATTCAAAAATCTGCAACCGCGCAACCTTCGCGCGCTTAACACTTCCGCCGCCCCCAAAAAAAGCCCCACTCCCTCGCGGGAATGAGGCCAAATACTCACAAGCTACCTCAGCTTCAACGCCCAGGCTCCCAGCCCGTGGGTTGCCGCATATAGCACGCGGGCTCCCGGCACGATTGTCAGCCCGGAAACTTCCACGTTCGGCATGGCGCCGGCCGCCAGGTTCCATTGCGTAAAGCCGCCGAGCCTCTTGTACACGCCGAAATCACTCGACACATACAGATACAAAACTGAAGCCCAGGTCCAGATGCGCTTCGATGAGAAGGTGAACAGACTTCGGAGGATGAAAGCAAATGCGGCATGGACTCCGCCCGCCCGCCCGGCAAGCGCTAGCCATGAGCGCCAGTCGATAGTATGCACTCTCCCTGAAAGACTCCGTCTGCCACGCTACGCACTCGTTTTGCGCAGATGCAAAAGCTCGCCCCCCGAACTGATGGCCCGAAAGTGTGGGAACTCTGGCACGTTCGTGCCATTCTCAAGTACCTTAGGAGGCCTTAGATTCCCTCTTGAGCAGCACTTGGGGGAGGGCTGTTCGGGCGAGCGTCCCGTGACTCTTTGAGTCTGGGACGTTTCGTTTTTTGGACTCAACGGACGCCCTGGGAACTCTAGCCCTGGCAGACCATTTTCAAAGCCGCAATCTGGAATCTAAATTCTGCAATCTGAGATCTGCAATCCAAAACTCGCGTCCGGTCTATGCAATAAAAAAACCGCGACCGAAGCCGCGGGTTGAACTGCACTCTCAGCGAGCCTACGCCCGCATCTTCTCTCCAAAGTCCTTCTCGAACTTCCTCAACTTCGGCGCGATCACAAACTGGCAGTAGGGCTGGGCCCGATTGTTGTCGTAGTACTCCTGGTGATACCCCTCGGCCACATAAAACGTCGACGCCGGCTCCACGCTCGTTGAAATCGGCTCCGGAAATGCCTTCGCCTCGTTCAGGGCGGCAATCGTGTCCTCGGCCTCCTGCTCTTGCTGCTTTGAGGTGAAGAAGATAACCGACCGGTACTGCTCGCCCACATCATTGCCTTGCCGGTTGACCGAGGTCGGATCGTGAACGGCGAAAAACACCTCCAGGAGATCGCGATACGCAATCTCGTTGGGATCGAACTTCACGCGCACGACTTCCACGTGGCCGGTGTCGCCATTGCAGACTTGCCGATATGTCGGATTCTCGACCTGGCCGCCCATATACCCAGACACGACCTCTCTCACCCCGCGCAGCCGTTGAAACACCGCCTCAATACACCAAAAACATCCGCCGCCAAAAATCGCTGTCTCTTCCTTTGTCATGGCCATTGGATGTCCACCTCCCCTCGAAAGTTCCAGCATGCGAGAGGATCTAACTATAAAGCATGATGGAGGGACGGGGCGTCCCTGCGCGTCCGGCGGGCGAGGACGCCCGCCGCTCCATTCACTCTGCGTCTTTTTCCCGCAACTGGCTGCAATGAAAAGCCGGGCTCCAGGCCGGGCCAAAAAACGAAACGTTAGACCTCAACGGTGATCCCGCCGATCGTCGTCTCGATGCTCATCGCGCATATGACACCGCTCGCGCGCTTCATCGAGCTGCCGCCGCCGGTCCTCCGCCTGGCGGCTGTGCTCGCCATGCTTGCGAATCGCCTTATCCAGATTTTGCTCCGCTTTTTGTATATCCCGGCGACAGCGCTCATCCTGGTCAGCATGAGCCGGAAGCGCTGTCCCAGCTAGCAATGACGCCCCCAATAGAGCGCCCAGAATCGTCTGCCCCAGCATCTTCTTTCCAATCATTCCAATCCTCCGTTCGTAACAGCAACAGTTGGATGGCACGCTGAGCATTTTCGAATTAAGATATATTTATATTTCTAACGAACATAACGCTGTACTCTTCTAGTACCGTCATCCTGGCCGAAGTGAAGCACCAGCCGAACAAAGTCGAAGGACCCCGCGTCTGCACACGTTACCGACCGCCTTAAGGTTTTTGTTTCAACAGCTCGGAAGCCCCCTCCCCTCGCTGCACCCGGCTATGAAACCGGCCATACCCAAAATAAATCCCCATCCCAATCACCAACCACACGAATAACCGCAGCCACGTCACCGCGGTTAAACTGAGCATCAGCATCAACGAAATTACAATCCCCAAAATCGGCACAAGCGGCACCAACGGCGTCTTAAACGGGCGCTGCAACCCCGGATTGCGCCGCCGCAAAATCCAAACTCCCGCGCACACAATCACAAACGCCAGCAACGTCCCAATGCTCACCATTTCGGTCAGCACATCGATGGGCAGAGCCGCCGCCAGCACCGCCACAAACAGACCCACCGTCAAGGTCGAAATCCACGGCGTCCGAAAGCGCGTATGCACCGCACTGAACAACCCCGGCAACAACCCATCCCTCGACATCGAGAAAAATACCCGCGACTGCCCCAGCAACATCACCACGATCGTGCTGGTCAGGCCCATGAGCGCCCCGACCTTCACCAGCAAGCTCCCTCCCCGCGCTCCCGTCGAGTCAATTCCAATCGCCAGTGGATCCGGTACATTCAAGTTCGCGTAATTCACCAACCCCGTCAGCACGCCCGCCACCAGGATGTAAAGCACCGTGCAGATCACCAGCGAACCCAGAATCCCGATAGGCATATCTCGCGCCGGGTCCCGAGCTTCCTGCGCTGCCGTCGACACCGCATCAAATCCGATATAGGCGAAAAAAATAATTCCCGCGGCCCGCAGCACACCCGAAATCCCGTACTGCCCAAAACCCTTGTTTGGCGGGATAAACGGATGCCAGTTCATCGCCATCAACTCGCGATGTTGCAGCAGATAATGCCCGCCGATCCACAGAAATATCAGCAACACCGCTACTTTGATCGCCACAATCGCATTATTGAAATTCGCCGACTCCTTGATCCCGATCACCAGAATGAGCGTGCAGCCGGTGATCGCCAGAAATCCCAACAAATTAAAAGCCCCATTTGTATGCGGGAGCGTCGCCGGATCAATCCCCAGCGTCTTCAATTTCGGGACGATTCGCGCCACGTTTTCCCAGTGATTGTTGTAGTAAAGAAATTCGTCCCAGTGCGTGCCCGCAATCGACGCCGGAAGCTTGATCCCAAAATCCCCCAGCAGACTGATGAAGTACCCGCTCCATCCCGAAGCCACCGTCGCCGCTCCGAAGGCATACTCCAGCACCAGGTCCCAGCCAATGATCCACGCAAAGATTTCGCCTAACGTCGCATACCCGTACGTGTACGCCGACCCCGCCACCGGGATCATCGACGAGAATTCTGCATAGCACAGCCCTGCAAACACGCATCCGATCGCCGCAAAAATAAAAGACAGCACCACCGCCGGCCCCGCATGCAGCGCGGTCGCCGTCCCCGTAATGACGAAGATCCCCGTCCCGATGATTGCGCCAATTCCCAGCGAGATCAGATTGGTGGGTCCCAGCGCCCGCCGTAAACTGTGCTCCCCGGTCTCGTGCGCTTCGTTCAGAATCGTCGTAATCGACTTGGTCGCCAGCAGTCTGGCCATTCATCCTCCTTCGAAGTATTTAGCGTGCAACTTAGGATCGATCACCATTGGCCTCAAAACGTCAGCCCTTATCGCATGACCAGTTGTCTCGCCGCCTTGTTGCTGACCGCATTCATGCCCCACCCGTCTTGGTTGCGACATAGACAAAGCGAGAAAGCCGGCCTTCTCGAGCGACGCGGGCGGCGACTGCAAGAAATTCCTGTTCATCGTCATACGCACGATCACCTTCGATCGGCCGCAAGGACGCGCTTCTCGAGGCCCGGGCGGCGCGTCTTGCCTCTGCAATGTTTGCCATGTTCGCAGTGACATCTTCACAAACGAGTAACCGCAAGCCACACTGTCGGAGCACTCGTTCGTCGTAGCCATGTGGAACCAGGAGATAGAATCCTGCCGAAGTGCGCACCGTCATTTCGGCATTGGTGAGCGGGCCGGTCACGGTAATCGGATCAGTGAACAGCAGTCGTCCGCCGGGCTTCAGCAGTCGGGTCCACTCTGCAAGAATCTGTGGCCGGTTGGGAAAGTGGTTGATGGCATCAATACAGGTGATGGCGTCGAAGCTGGCGTCGGAAAAAAGCAACGACCCGGTCGCATCAGCAGTTCGAAAATCAGCGCGTCCCGCCAAGCCGCGCTCTGCCGCAAGTGAAATCGCCGCGCTGATTGCCTGCTCATGAACGTCGATACCGACCACCGAACAACCTGTAATCGCGGCGATCCGTAGCACCGGGCCTCCCGCCCCACAAGCAACGTCGAGCAGCGTCTTCCCAACAGAAATTTCCAGCCACTTCAGAAACCGGTCCTGCTCCTCTGCGGTGTGCCAACTATTTTGTCCGATATCCTCGCCAAAGGCCTCTACGCGGATCTGTGCATACAATGCCTTTTGAAAATGTCCGTAGTTGATGTCGTAGTGCCCAGAAGAAGGGGGCGAATTGGATTTTCCCATCTCGATCTCTGCACAAACTGCGCGTTGATGTTTCCGGCTTCCAACGCGCGGAGAATTCTACCCTCTCTGCGCATCAACTGGTCCATGAATCGACCCGTGCTCCGTTATTACAAGGGTTTATTTGTCCAGAGATTATTTCCTGGTTCGTCCAGGAGAGATCCTGAGTGTGCGGCAAGATTGCCGTTTGGACGGCCTAAAGACATAGCCGTCCGATAGCGTCGCGCTCTTCACCGACACCGTCACCTGCCCCGTACCCCGAGGCTGTGGATACCGCAACGTATACTCCATTCCCGGGTAGAAGAGAGCATTCTTCTCTCTGCAGGCCATGCGTTGCGGTGGTTGCGCCGCACGTGCCAAGGAGCAATTAAATTGCAGATCGCGAATCGGGAGTTTACCCGCATTCCGAAAGGTCACAACGATGCCGTCCACATCCCGCATCCCGCTGACCAGCATCACAGGACACGAACTCGCATATGCCAGCGAAGCCGCCAGCACGTACGCAGGCACAGTGATCGCCTTTGTCATTGAGTTCATTAGGGCCGGACATCGGACGACCGCATCTTCGACCCAAGCGTCCAGCCTAAAGCGGGACGGGTCACTCGAAACCTGAAACCTGGAACTCGAAACCTTCTTTAAACCCTGTAGCCGGGCGGCTTGATTCCCTTGTCTCGCAAATAGATCTCTGCCTGTCCGCGATGATGCGCCACGTGCACATACATCGCCAGCAGCACCTCTTTCCCCGGCATCCGACCGTCGGGAGAATCATGCGCCGCGCTCATTTGCGCGTCTGTCATATTCGAAATCACTCCCGAACAGTAATTGAATGAATCGCTCAGAAACTTGACGTATCCATCCTTGTCGTGAGGTGACGGCATCGGTGGCGCGTCCGCATCCTTCAATCCCGCGCAGAACTGATAATTCGTCGTGGCGATGTGCGCCGTCAACTCCCCAAAATCCATCGACTCCGGATGCGGCTTGAAACCATACTGGTCCGCCGGCATCGCCTCTGCCACAGAAACCGACAACTTACTGAGGGCATCAAAATGTTTCGCGTATTCTTCTGAACCGTTTGCCGTACCTGTCGCCAGCGACTGTGTCAAGAACATCGTCAAGGCCAGCCCCAGCACAATCGTCCATCCTGCCACGAATCGTGGTCGCATTCCGCCTCCTTAAGCTCCCGTGGAGTCCCATTCGGCCCGGAGCTTTGGACGCTCCCTCATCGCACTCCGTTAGCGCCAAAGCGAGCGATTTCCCAGGAAGCAGCCGCTCTCCCTCAGTTCTGGCGCAACAAAATTGTCTGACCGCCTGACATAAACTGAATTGAATGGAAATTCGTCCTTTGACTGAGAAAGACGCCGGCCGGTACTGGAACTTGAGACTCGAGTACGAAACGCCCGCACCAACGTCAGAGGTTAGCCCCGCACGTCAGTACGGGCATCAACCGTCATGCAAAATCCGAGTTCCCTTCAGGGGGCGACAGTCTTTTATGCAGAGCCTTTGCCGCCGTCCCTGAAGGCGGACACAACGAAATTCTCCAGCCATTTAATGGAGGAAATGCACGCCAAGGCACAACCCGCCTTACGCCGCGCTTACCTTCGTCCGCAACCGCCGCTCGAGAAACTCGCCAATCGCCTCCCCAATCTCCCCCGCATGGGTCTCCAATGCGAAATGTCCCGTGTCGAAGAACCGGACTTCCGCATCCGGATTATCCCGGCGGAACGCCTCCGCTCCCGGCGGCAGGAAAAATGGATCCTTCGTCCCCCACACCGCTAACAATGGAGGCCGCCGCGTCCGGAAATACTCCTGAAACTTCGGATACAGCGCCACATTGCTGGCATAATCCAGAAACAGATCGAGCTGAATCTCGTCATTCCCCAGACGCGCCAGCAACGCCGAGTCCAGGGTGTACGACTCCGGCGCCACCCGCGTCTCGTCCTCGACTCCGTGCAGGTATTGCCACCTGGTGGCCGCGGGCGTGAGAAACTCACGGAGCGCCGCTCGATTCTCCGCCGTCGGTTCCTTCCAATATTTCTGGATCGGATTCCACCCCTCGCTGAGCCCTTCCTCGTACGCATTGCCATTCTGCGAAATGATCGCCGTGATGCGCTCCGGATGTTCCAGCGCAAGCCGCAACCCTACCGGCGCGCCGTAATCGAAAATGTAAATTGCGAAGCGCTCCAACCCGATCACCTCTGTGAACTTGCCAATCACTTCCGCCAGGTGTGCAAAGGTGTAGCGGAATTGCTGACGATCAGGAGCGTCCGAGAACCCAAACCCTGGCAAGTCGGGAGCCACCACGTGGTACCGTCGCGCGAGTGCCGGAATGAGGTTGCGGAACATGTGCGACGACGTCGGAAAACCGTGCAAGAGAACAATGACGGGCGCCTGGTTGTTCCCGGCTTCACGGTAAAAAATCTTCGTGCCATCTACGATGGCGTGCTTGTAGCTGATCATAGAAACCCTCCTTTGGAGATGAGTGAGAGGGCGTTTGCCTCTCTTGCCAACATCAGATGAGCTAACCGTTAATAAGATACATTATTGGTGTTATACTTTTTTGGGAAAGGGCGAGACAAAGGAAACGAGCGCGGCTGACATAGATCGAAACCTGCCGATGACGGCGTCCAAGGCAAAACGACATTCTGACTGGCGTGATGGTTTTCTTTTTCTCGGGAACCAGCTCGCCCTCGATTTCCTGAACACGCGTCCGGTCGACAATGGTACGCCGACCGAACTACTTCCGGATTTCTCCGCACTCCTGCGCTGGTTTGAGGCCGCCCGCCTCCTCAGCCATCCGAAACGAGCTCGTTTTCACAAACAATGGCGGAATTCGAAGCGTGCCCGCGAGGTCGTCAAGGCCTTGCGCTCCTTTCGCGACATATTTCGCGAGCAAGTCCTTCGCTGGTCCCAGGGCGGCGTACTGAACCACGCTACCATCAGAGAACTCAACCGTCTTTTGGTCCGGCATCCCCTACCTACGCAGCTGCTCGTAAGCGGGAACAATTATCGTGCGGGGATGTCGTTCCACCCGCGCGAACCAGAGGATTTATTTGTTCCGCTCCTGCACAGCATGGCCCAGCTGTTCACGACTGCCGATCGGGATCGCGTTCGCAAGTGTGACCGCTGCGTGCTGCTTTTTCAGGACACCAGCAAGAAAGGAACGCGCCGCTGGTGTAGCATGCAACTCTGCGGCAATCGGCTCAAAGTCGCGGCCTACGCGGCGCGCAAACGGCGGCAATAGTTTGGAATGTCAAGTTTCGAGTTCCATTTCCCAATGTCGAATCGCCCCTCGCTGGACCCGCGGCCTGCGCCTGTTTCATCTGACGTCAAATACGCTCCCGAAAAGACAGGGTTCCAAGCCTTGAGTCCGTGTGCATCCCCGCACCCGCTACTCGAAACTTGAAACCCGAAACTGGAAACTGCTGTTTCCCTATGCGGTCTGCTTAATATCCCGCACTTTAATCATGTTGGCGCTCTTGTCCAGGCTGCCGGTCACCTGCACTTGCTTGCCTTCATACTCCTTCGCCCGCTCTTGATCGTCGAGTTGATACGTGACGTTATCGGCCGTCTGCAACACGTACATATTTCCCGATCTCACGATCATCCCGGTGAAGGACTGGGCCGCCGGCTGCTTCTGCATCTCACCCTGCTGCGCGGTCGTGTCCTGTACGGGCACGGCTTTCTGGTCCTGCGTCCAGGCAATCAGTTGTTTGCTTGTTTGCGACTTGGTGTGTTCCTGGGCGGAATTCTGCGCGCGCGCTATCGGCGCCAGCGAGATCGCAAAGGCAACCGTCGCCAGCCAAACATTTCGTTTCATGGTCACTACCTCCCTGCCACAGGTGTTTCCTCGACCGACGAAGGGCCGCAACCTCTTCTCATGCACGACGGTGGCCACGAGGTTATCGCTCACATTTCTTGTACATCCGCGCCTCGGCACCTTTACTGGTTCGCCGACAGCGAACAATTCCTTCCGGTGACCAGCCAAAACTACCCGGCTTCGCGCCTACAGGAAGAACCGTATGGGCGCCTCTTCCTTTCCACCTCACACTTGCGCAGTTCGTTCCGCGCTTTCTGCCTGCGAGGAGAAGCAGCGATCAGCCCTTTCTCCACAGACGGGACTGCCGACGCCCTCGAAACTTGGGCGTTTTTGGTTTTTTGTTGGAATTCGCGGTGCTAAACCTTGCATCTCCATGCGGTGCCGCGCGTATCCATCCGGAAACTTCTCCCTCTGGCTGGGGTTTATATTCTGTGTGGACGATTGCACTTTGCGGTCAGATTCGAAACCAAGGAGCACATCCCCATGAAGAATTCAAAGCTCTTGCGGCTTGCGCTTATTTTTACGGTCACGATTAGCGTCTTGCAGGTTTCGCGTGCCAGAGCGCAAGATCAGGACGACGAACAGGATCCTCCCGCGCGTGTGGCGCGCCTGAACTATTCCTCTGGATCGGTCTCCTTCCAGCCTGCCGGGGAAGGCGATTGGGTCGCTGCGGTTCCCAATCGTCCGCTCACCACTGGCGACAATCTCTGGGCCGATAAAGACTCGCGCGCCGAGCTGCATGTCGGCTCGACCGGCATTCGCATGGATTCAGAAACCAGCGTCTCCTTCCTCGATCTCGACGACCACACCTTGCAACTGCGCTTGTCGCTCGGCGCTGTCGAGTTGCGCGTGCGCCATCTCGATGATGGAGACCTGCTTGAAGTCGACACTCCCAATCTCGCCTTCACCATCCAAAGACCGGGCGAATATCGCCTCGATGTCAATAGCGACGGCAACCAGACCCTGGCCACTGTGTGGCAAGGCCGCGCCGAAGCTACTGGTGGAGGCTACTCCTATAGCGTCGTCGCCGGCCAGCGCGCGACGTTCAACGGCACCGACGAACTCGACCACGAGATCAGCCAGATCCCCCGGCGCGATGACTTCGACGACTGGTGCATGGAGCGCGATCAGCGCGAGGACCGCGCTGAGGCTTCCAACTACATTTCACCCGAGATGACCGGCTACGAAGATCTCGACGAATACGGGCGCTGGCACTACGTTTCCGGTTATGGTTCGGTCTGGAGTCCTACCCGCGTGGCAGCCGAATGGGCTCCCTATCGCGACGGCCATTGGGTGTGGGTTGCGCCCTGGGGATGGACCTGGGTCGACGATGAGCCTTGGGGATTCGCTCCCTTCCACTACGGACGCTGGGCCTTCGTCGATGAAGGCTGGTGCTGGGTGCCGGGACCCGTCGTCGTGCGGCCCGTCTATGCACCCGCCTTGGTCGCGTTCGTCGGCGGCGGAGGATTCCATCTCGCCGTCGGCGTGGGCGAAGGTGTCGCGTGGTTCCCCCTCGCACCTGGTGAAGTCTATGTTCCTCCCTACCGGGTGAGCCGCGTCTACGTGAACAACGTCAACATTACCAACACACGCGTGAACATCACGCAGGTCACGAATGTTTACAACAACTACACCGTCAACAACACCAACATCAATCGCATCGCGTATGTGAATCAGCGCAACCCGGCTGCGGTGACCGCGGTATCGCGCGAAACTTTTGTGAACGCTCGGCCCGTCAGTCGCAATCTTGCGCACGTGGATGCTCGCGAACTCGCCCAGGCACCCGTCAGTCACACTCCGCCCGTTCAGCCCGCGAAAACGAGTGTGCTCGGAGCCGGAACTCCTGCGCGCGTCAGACCGCCGGCCGCCGTCGAGAACCGCTCAGTCGTCGGCACCCGCAATCCAACGCCACCGCGCGCTCCTTTTGAACAACAGCGCGCAGCCGCTCCGAACGTGCGCACCGAAACTCCGCATCCCAATGCCGCGCCCGAGCCCGCGCGACCTGGCCAGCCCGGCAACCCGCCTCATCCGAGCGAGCCCGGACGCCCACCTTCTCCTGCCAACGCGCAGCGCCCCAATGAACCGGCGCGCCCGCCTGCGCCTGAAAACGCTCAGCGTCCGAACGAACCGGCGCGTCCGGCTGCTCCGGGTAACGTCCCGCGTCCCAATCCGCCATCCCAGGCCATGCGCCCGCCCGAACCGGACCGGCCTGAAATGACTCGCCCTCAACCTCCACCTCGTCCCAGCGACGGCTACCAGCGCGGCGGCTCGCAACAACCTCCGCATCCGCTCGTGAGGCCCGCGCCTCCTGTGCAGTCGCGTCCGCAAGTGGACCAGAGCGAAGCCAACAAGTTCCACACGTGGCAACAACAGCGGCCCGCTCCGCCGCCGCGCGAGTCTGCTCCCCGGCCACAAAACCGTCCCCAGCCTCCCCCGCGGCCGGAGGAACACAAGAAGTAGTCAAATCGAACAATGGAGCGACGGGCGTCTTCGCCCGTCGCCGTTGTTAGACAATCAGACCCGCAAAACCCCCTTCGAAATCAGTGCCAGGGTTTGACGTGAGCCATGCAAACAGCGAGGGCCACCCTCAAGAAATCCCCTAATCTGCCGATCTCTCCTATGAAGCCCCAAAAAGATGCTCATCCCACTCCTCGCCTTCGCCATCGTCGCCGCCCAGGCCGCTTGGATCTACCTCGCCCACCGGCGCTCCCGTAATCGCGAAGAGCTGTTCCGCATCATTACGGAGAACGCCGCGGACATGATCGCCCTGGTCGACAGCAAGGGCCATCGCCTTTACAACAGCCCCGCCTACGAAAAAATTCTCGGCTACTCTCCCGAGGAACTCGCTCGCACGCCCATCTTTGAGCAGATTCATCCCGACGACCGCTTCAAGGTTCTCGAAGCCGGCCGCGAAGCGCGCTCCAGCGGCGTCGGCCAGAGCCTGCAATATCGTCTTCGTCACAAAAATGGAGAGTGGCGCTTCCTCGAATCGACCGCCAGCACGATCAAGAACGAGCGCGGAGAAGTCGAGAAGCTGGTCATTGTCAATCGCGACGTTACCCAGCGTGTCGCGGCCGAAGAGAAGCTTGCTCACAACGCCCTGCACGACGCGTTGACCGATCTGCCGAATCGCCGCCTCTTCCTCGATCTCCTGGAGCGCTGCTTTACCCGCGCACAGCGGGATCGCAACTTCCATTACGCGCTCTTGCTCCTCGATCTGGACGCCTTCAAGTCCCTTAATCACACCATGGGAGCCGCAGTTGGCGATCAGGTGCTTGTCGAAACCGCGCACCGTCTTCAATCTGCGCTCCGGGCAACCGACGGTCTCTCCCGTCCTCGCGACGAGTCACCTGCGGACGCCTTGCTCTCGCGCCTCGGCGGCGACGAGTTCGCGATCCTCCTCGAGGCCTGCGCCGATCCCAGCGACGTGCTTCGCGTCGCCGGGCGTATTCACTCGACCCTTTCCGCTCCGCTCCTGCTCAATCAAGGCGAGGTCCAGACGCGCGTCAGCATCGGCTGTGCCCTGGTCTCCACGTTACCGGAGCGCGCCGAGGCTCCCCTGCGCGATGCCGAGACCGCTCTCCGTCGCGCGCAAGCCATGGGAGGAAACCGCTCCGAACTGTTCGACCCGGCCATGCATCAGCGTGCCATCACTCGCCTCAAGCTCGAGTCCGACCTGCGCACCGCTCTTAACCGCGGTCAGTTCCGAGTGTTCTACCAGCCCATCTTTCAGATCCATCCTCGCCAGATCGTCGCCTTCGAAGCGCTGCTGCGATGGCAACATCCCGAACAAGGCCTTGTCTCGCCGCACGAATTTCTCGAGGCTGCCGAAGACACCGGCCTCATGGCCCTCGTTGATCAGTGGGTAATCCGTGAAGCCTGCCGCAATCTGCCTTTATGGGAATCCATCTATGGGCCGTCGAGCCGGCTGCAAGTGGTCGTCAATGTCTCCGCTCGTCACTTCGCCAACGCTCGGTTACTCGATGGGATCAAGACCTGCTTGCGCGATGCCCGCGTCCAGCCCGACACGCTTCAACTCGCGATCACCGAAAGCGTTGCGATGGCAAACCCCCAGCTGACCATCAATGTGCTCTCTCAGCTCAAGCGTCTGGACGTCACCACTGCCATCGATGATTTTGGAGGCGGCAATCTCTCCCTGCCGGCCCTGCGTCAGTTCGCTCCCAACATCCTGAAAATCGACCGCATTCTGGTTGCCAACATGCAGGCCGATCGCACCGCTTACGATATTGTTGACCTTATGCTCACTCTCGCGCGCAAATTGAATTGCGGCGTCGTGGCGCAAGGCGTCGAAAAGTCCGCCCAGATTGATCAGCTACGCACGCTCGGCTGCAACTTCGCGCAGGGATACTTCCTCTCTTCCCCGCTTGATCCCGAAGCAACCCTGCAACTGCTCCGCGACCAGGCTCAGTCTCGCCGCATCTCGCCGGCAACTCGCTGACGGAAATTCTCCACTTACTTTGCCCACATCTGATCGAGAAACTGATACCGCGCCCGTTGATCGTCTTTACCCGCCTTCGATCGCGCGTTCAGATACATCATTTCCCAGCCATCCGCTGAATACGCAGGCCACTTCGGCAAACCCGGCCCGTTCGGATCGCCACTCCCCGCAAAATTCGTCCAGTACTTCTGCATTTGCACGCTGAGCGCCCTGTCCTCCGGCCGCCACGGCAACGCTTTCGAATCGAGTTGACCGAACACGTACTCGATCTCGGCGGAGTGATAGGCTCCCAATCCCTCCAGCTTGTCGGGCGAAGGCAGCGATAAATCAAAGCGGTATCGATACACCGCCTGCTTCCCCGAGGTTTTCTGCGCCTCCATCCACTTCCAAGTCCCATACGCGATGAGTTGATCACCCAAAAAATCCTGCAACGACCGCGCCGCCTCCGGGTTCGAACCGCCTCGATACAGCTTCAAGAAATCCGCCGCGTGAACCCCAAATTCCTCTTCCGACGTATTCTTCAACTCTGCCATGGATTTCGCTTTCCCGTTGACCGGCAGACTACCTTCATCGCGATTCCATCCAGCCAGCAGCGGAACATCATTCTGTTTCCCCGCCGCAAAAATCGCCGGAACCGGCTCGGGAAGAAAATATCCATCGATATCCGGAGAGAAGTGAAATCCCTTTCCGCTTTCTTTCTGGGTGGGTACTTGCAACAACTTCTCAGCAGGCACTGCGCGCAATTCGGCGAGCGACTTCGCACCCACCGTCGCCGCGACTATTTGTGTGTCCTCTTGTTCCCGTTGAGCCAAGCTCTCGAACGGTAAGTCGCGATTGAAAAATGCCGCCCCACTCTCTCCGATCGCTTTGTGAAACAGGCCCTTCGCCAGCGGTGACGCCATCAGCGCGCTCACCGAGAACGATCCCGCACTCTCCCCGAAGATCGTCACGTTCCCGGCGTCTCCGCCAAACGCCGCGATATTCCGCTGTACCCACTCGAGTGCCGCCACTTGATCCAGCAAGCCATAATTCCCCGCCGCCTTCTTCTCCGACTCCGCCGCCAGTTCCGCATGCGCGAAGAACCCAAACAACCCCAGCCGGTAGTTCATCGAAACCACCACGACCCCATGCTGCGCGAGATTGTGCCCATCCTGCCGAGGCTCCGATGTCCCGCCCGCCACAAACCCGCCGCCATGAATCCATACCATCACCGGCAGCTTCGCCTTCGCATTCGCAGGAGCCCACACATTCAGCGTAAGACAGTCTTCACTCGGCCCCCGATCGCGAAACACCATGTCATCAAAAATGCGCGCTTGCATGCACCGGTTACCAAACTCCTTCGCCTTGCGTATGCCATCCCATTTCGCGGCCGCCGCCGGAGGCTTCCAGCGCAACTCCCCCACGGGAGCCGCCGCATAAGGAATCCCCAGGAAAGCATTCACCGATCCTTCCCGCTTCCCCTCGATGACCCCGGTCTCCACCGAAGCTTGAGGCGCCGCCCCCCACAAGATCGCAGGCGACATCACCCCCACCATCAGCATCCACTCCGCCACTCGTCCGATCATGCGCACAAGCACACTCCAGCCCACGACCGTACCATAATCTTTCGGGGAATTAGGTGGAGCGGGTACGCTCCTTCCACGGCGTACGCCACCCGTAGAAATGTGATGCTGTCCGATCAGGGTGATTGTTCGCGGAAATGGCTCGCCCGAGCGACGCGCTTCAGGCGTTGGCCTTAATCATCTGCTCGGCATGTTTCAGAGAGGTTTCGGTCACCTTGGCTCCGCTCAGCATGCGCGCCACTTCTTCGGTGCGTTCGTCTCCGGTAATGTTGCGAATGGAAGTTTTGCTTCGGCCGCCGGATTCCTTCTTTTCGATTCGATAGTGATGGTCGGCGAAGGTGGCAATCTGGGGTAGATGGGTCACGCAGAGCACCTGGTTGGTGCGCGCCAGATCTTTGAGCTTCTTGCCGACGGCTTCGGCCGCGCGGCCTCCAATGCCAGTATCGATTTCGTCGAACACCAGCGTCCGCGGAACGCCCGGACCCTTCTTCTTGCCTCCGCTACCGGCAGTGGCCTCCACGCTGGCTTTGAGTGCGAGCATCACGCGCGAGAGTTCGCCACCGGAGGCGATATGCTCCAACCGCCGCAACGGCTCGCCCGGATTGGTCGAAATCATGTAAACGACCTGATCAAACCCGCAGGACGACCAGTTTTCCTCATCGTCTGAGCCGGTCACCTCGATGCGAAAAGTCGCAGTCATGGCGAGATCGTGCACCGCAGCTTCCACCAGCTTTTCAAGCTTGCGCGCGAACTCGTAGCGCTTCTTGGACAGTGCCCGGGCGGCAGTCAAATAGTCCTGCGCAGCCTTGGATAATTCCGTACGCAAGCCGCGCAGCACTTCGTCCTTGTTCTCCATCTCGGAAAGCTTTTGCGCCGTTTCCGCGCCAAAGTTGATGACGTCCGCCAGAGTGGGACCGTATTTCCGTTTCAGCCGGTCGAGAACTGCCAAGCGATCTTCCACTTCGGCCAGGTGCTCGGGAGAAGCATGAATGCCGCCAGCAAAGTCGCGCACGGTTGCGCCCACGTCCTCAACGCTGATGAGGGCTGATTCCAGCGCGGCCGACGCTTCTCGGAATTTCGGCTCGTATCGGGCTAACTCTTCCACCTGCTTGCGCGCGGAGCGCAGCGATGCCGCCGTTGAAGCATCCCCCTCATAGAGCAGGTCGAAAGCATTCATCGCCGCGTTGTAGATTTTTTCGGCGTTCGCGAGGACCAGCTTTTCGCTCTCCAGCCGTTCGTCCTCGCCCGGCTGAAGCTTGGCGTCTTCGATTTCGCGCTTCTGATACGTCCACAGGTCCAGCAGGCGCAGGCGATCTTTTTCGTCGTGCTCAAGCTCTTCAATGCGGGTTCGAACTCCCTTCCACGCGCTGAAGGCGTCCTGCACGGCGGCTGCCTGCGATCCGGCGAATGCATCCAGAAGGGCAAGACGCGCGGGACCGTCGAAGGCAGCCAGCGTTTCATTCTGCGCATGTACGGTGGCGAGGTACGGTCCTAGTTGTTTCAGAACCGCGACCGTGGCCGGCTGGTTATTGATGAAGACGCGCCCCTTACCGCCCAGAGCAATTTCGCGTCGCAGGATGACGGAGTCGCATTCGGAATCGAGTCCATTGTCTTCGAGGATGCGGGCTACGGTCTTCGCGGCGCCGCTTTCGATCTCAAACACCGCCGAAATTACCGCCCGATCGGCGCTGGAACGGATCACGTCGGTAGAGGCCTTCTCCCCGAGAAGCAGGCTGAGGGCGTCGATCAGAATGGATTTGCCGGCGCCGGTTTCGCCCGTAAGCAGGTTCAAGCCTGAGGCGAATGCTACCGCCAGGTTCTCGATCACCGCGTAGTTCTCGAGGCGCAGTTCGACTAGCACCGGTGGTCCTGGAAATCGGAAGTTGAGCGCAGCATAGCATGAAACGCAGTCACCAGTGCCGGTTACCCAGATTGGTTCTAGGGGAAAAGTTCATCGGCCTTGTGGGTTTGTGCCCCACAGTGCAAGGACTATAATGATGGTACGTTCCTACAAGGAAACCCATTCTGGAGGTCACCTGGCGCTCGCGCGTCTTCATAACCCACAATGTTGAATGCATACTGGTTGGCCTTCGCAGTCGGCGGCGAAATTGTTGACCTCATTAACCAAACCGGCTTCGTCGCCAAGTCCGTCTTGCTGCTTCTCCTGATGTTCAGCGTGCTTTCCTGGGCTATCATCCTCTCCAAATGGAGCCTGCTGCGGCGGGCCCGCGTGCAGAGTGGGCGGTTCGTGCGCGCCTTCCGGAAGGCGCAACGGCTCCAGGACATCTCCGCTGTTGCGGACCAGTTCCGGCCCAGCCCACTAGTGGGTGTATTCGAGAACGGGTTTGAGGAATTCAAGCGCCAGGGTGGACGCAACCCGCTCGCGGTCCAACGCGCCATGCAGATTGCCAACTCAGAAGGGCTGACGCGCTTTGAGCGGAACGTGCCCTGGCTGGCGATCACGGGCGCGGTCACGCCGTTTGTGGGATTATTTGGAACCGTCTGGGGCATCATCGATGCGTTCCACGGACTGGGCACGGCGGGCGCGGCGACCTTGCGCGCGGTCGCTCCTGGCATCTCGGAAGCGCTCATCACGACCGCCTTTGGCCTGGTAGCCGCGATTCCCGCGGTGATCGCCTACAACCTGATTGGCAGCTCGATCCGGGAACTTGCGGCGCGCGGCGACGACTTCTCCCTGGAGATGATGAACGCTATCGAGCGCATGCAGGTTCCCCAGGCCGCAGCCGAAACTGCGGGGGTTCGTCGCTGATGGCGTTCACGGCTTCCAACGGGCGCACCCAGAGTTCCATCTCGGATATCAACGTCACCCCGCTGGTCGACGTGGTGCTGGTGCTGCTGATCATCTTCATGGTGACCGCGCCGGTGCTGCAGTCGGGCATTGAAGTCAGCGTTCCCAAGACCCGCACTGTGAAAGAGATCACCGAAGAGCGCATGGTGATCAGTATCAACAAGCAGCAGCGGGTGTTCCTCGGAAACGACCCTGTCAACATCAACGAGATCAAGACCAGGCTGCGCCAGAAAATCCGCGACCCGCAGAACCAGTCGGTATTCATCCGCGCAGACGAAGACGTTCCTTTTGGAGCCTTCGCGACCGTCATGGACGCGATCAAAGGAGCCGGCATCACCAACGTGAGCATCGTGACCCAGCCGCTCGATCAAAATGGAAGCAAACGCTGAAATCTTTTTCGAACACGGGAAACTGGGCCGACCCCTGGCTCTGTCCGTGGGGCTGCACGTTGCGTTCACGGGAGTGATCGTTCTGTTCAGCATGTTGCCCGGGCGTCGCGGCGATATCTGGGGAGCCGGCGGAGGCGGAGAGGCGATGGGCGTTTCGCTGGTCAGTACCGTTCCGCTGCCGGCAAGTCCTATCCAGACTCAGAACGTGGTGGCAAACGAATCAAAAGGCTTGACCAAGTCGCAGCCGCAGGAAAAGCAGAACGAACCGGATGCAATTCCGATTCCCGACAAGACAGCGAAGACCAAACCTAAGCCAGTGGTCAGCGCCAGTAAGGCGAAGGCAAGGCCAGAGCCGGAACCGGAAACCAACGAGGTTCCGTATGGCCAGGGTGGCCCGGTCAGCGGGCCGTACGGGTCGTTCAGCGCGAATGGCGCGAAAGGCGGTTTTGGATTTCAGGGGGGCGGCGGCGACTTCGGGAGCAGGTATGCCTGGTATGCCAAGGTCGTGCGGGACAAAATTACGGAGAACTGGCTCAAGTACGAAATCGATCCCAATATTCACAAAGCCAATCGCGTCTACTTGGTATTTGATATCACTCGCTCGGGCCAGCCGACCCACGTGCAAATTGAACAATCCAGCGGAGTGCCGTCGCTCGATAACTCGGCAATCCGGGCTCTTCAGCGTATCGACACCTTCGGCCCGCTTCCGCCGGAATATTCCGGAAGCAAGGTAACGGTGGAATTCTGGTTTGATCTCAGCAGGTAGTTCTTAAGTTACTAGGCAGATTCTGGGAGTCAGGCGCAAGCTATGTCCTATAGTCACTTGAAGTCCTCTACTTATCGCACTACGATCCATTTTCCGATCAGCACCTTCGCGGGTGAGATGGTTTCCAACCTGTTTCATAGTCCTGTGCATATATTCCGGTGCGCCCTGCTGCTCGGGCTGACCTTTTTCATCGCGCTGCCCTGTTTCGCACAGGATTGGATCCGCACCGGCACGGGACTGGGCGTCGAGAAGGTGCGTCTGGCCGCCTCGGATTTCAAGGCGACGACGCAAGACCCGAAAAATGCGGATCTGCTGAAGGCCTTCAACGATACGCTCTGGAACGACCTCGACAATGCCGGGATCTTCGACATGGTTTCGAAGAGCTTCTACCCGCTCCAGGTCCCCGGCAATCCTTCAGAGGTTCGCTTTGAGGCATGGAACGGGCCGCCGCCCAATGCTTCCATGCTCGCCTTTGGCGATCTTGGGGTCACCGCCAACAACGTGTTGGTCCACGGCTGGCTTTATGACGTGAAGAACACGGCATCCCCGCAGGTGCTTGGAAAGCAGTACACCGATAGCGCGACCACGGAAGGCGCACGCCTTATCGCGCACCGGTTCGCCAACGAAATCATCTTCCGCCTGGGTGGAGGTGTCGCCGGTATTTGCGAGAGCAAGATCTACTTCGTGAGCGATCGCAGCGGGCACAAAGAAATCTGGGAGATGGATTACGACGGGTCGAACCAGCATCAACTGACGCACCTCGGCACGATCTCGCTTTCACCGCGCATTTCGCCCGACGGATCGCGGCTCGCGTTCAGCTCGCTGAACAAGTCCGGCTGGGACATCATGATGTACTCGACGGAGCTGAGCCGCACGGTCTCCTTTCCCAGATTTGGCGGCACGAACCTGTCGCCCACCTGGTCTCCGGATGGGACGCGGGTTGCCTTCTCGTCCTCCCGCGGAGGCGAACCAAATATCTACATCGCGGACGCGTCTGGCGGGAACTCGCGTCGGTTGACGACCGACCGCGGCCCGGATGTTGGTCCGACGTTCAATCGCAAAACCGGCTCCCAGATCGCTTTCGTGAGCGGCCGTACCGGCTTACCGCAGATCTATACCATGGAAGCCGACGGCACGAATGTGCAGCGCGTCACAGACCAGGGCTATGCAGTTTCGCCATCATGGTCTCCGAACGGGCAGTTTCTGTCATTTTCGTGGTTTCGCAAGTACGGCGCGGGAGCTCCCGGGGCGAACGACATTTACCTCATGGACATTGCCAGCAAGCAGTGGGTGCAGCTCACGCACGATGGAGGACGGAATGATTTCCCATCTTGGTCCCCGGATGGCAGACATATCGTCTTCCAGTCGAGCCGTTCCGGAACGGAACAGATCTGGAGCATGCTGGCGGACGGCACGAAAGTGCAGCAGTTAACTTTCAGCGGCCGCAACTCGCAACCAAATTGGAGCTGGAAGTGAGCGAAATCACTAAATTGGAGTTGGAAGTACGCAATAAAAATGTAACTATGAGATTGCACTTACAACAGACATTATCCCCGGCATTCGCGGAGATGTTGGCCTGCGAAGCCGGTCATAGCCGTGCACTCGGCCCCCGTGTGCACGCGTCCGCAGGGAGGAGAACGTGAAGCAATCACCAAAGATGAAGTGGATTACTCTGGTATTCATTTTTGGCGCCATCATGATGTTGGGCGCCTGCAAGAAAAAGGCCGCCCCACCGCCGCCGCCGCCACCGCCACCGCCGCCGTCGCCTACGGCCTCGATTTCCGCAAATCCGAACAGCATCGATAAAGGCATGTCGACGACGCTGACTTGGCAGACCACGAACGCCACCGACGTCAGCATTGACAGTATCGGCGCGGTGCAGCCGAACGGAACGCAGCAAGTCACGCCCACGGACTCGACCACGTATCACCTGGTCGCCAAGGGCGCGGGCGGAACGCAAGAAGCCACGGCCCGAGTGACGGTGAATGCGCCGCCACCGCCGCCAACAACTACCTCGCTCACCGACGAAGAACTCTTCGCGAGAAGCGTGAAGGATGTGTACTTCGACTACGACTCGGATGCCATCCGCCCGGACCAGCAGGCGTCCGTGCAAGGCGACGCATCATTCCTGGGCCAGCATTCCGGCATTCCGGTTACGGTGGAAGGCCACTGTGATGAGCGTGGGTCCACCGAGTACAACCTGGCTCTGGGCGACCGGCGTGCCAATTCGGTGAAGAATGCTTTGACCGCAGCGGGCGTCAGCGCGAGCCGCATTAAGACCATCAGCTACGGCAAGGAGAAGCCGTTCTGCACCGAGTCGAACGAAACGTGCTGGCAGCAGAACCGCCGCGGGCATTTCACGATAACGAAGTAAGAACCATCCCCTGTCCAGGAGCGGCCCGCGCCGCTCCTGGCCTGCCGGATCTGCGCGGGTTCAGCACCGTCTTCACTCGAAAGTACCGGAGGAACCCGGAAGTTACCCCTGTCTGCGTCCCGCTTCGTCCACAATTGGGGTATCGGGCATTCCCGCCGCGCTGCGCTTGCCGTGTGGGATACTGATATCAAACAGGAAGGGCTTATGAGCATTCACAAACAGTTCCAGACCCAGTGCAAGAGCTTCGCCCTGGTGGCCGCACTATGCCTCGCTTCCCTGCCGGCGCACGCCGCCAGTAAGGAGATCATCCAGCTGCAGACCCAGGTCCAGCAGCTGCAGGAACAGATGACGGCCATGAAGCAGAGCTTTGACGAGCGCATGGGCGTGATGAAGAACCTGGTGGAGGCAAATACCGACGCTTCCAACAAGACGACCGCTGCCATCAACACCCTCCAGGCCACCTTGCAGAAACAGCAGGGCGATGCCACCGGTCACGTCGATCAATTGTCGGGACAGATTCAGGCCCTGAACGACACACTCGATGAGTTGAAGGTCCGCCTGGCGAAGGTCAGCAAGCAACTGGAAGACATGCAGTCGGCGCAGCAGAGCATTGCCGCATCCCAGCAGGCCTCACAGGCCCAACAGCAGGCAGCGGCCCAGGCGCCCCCGCCCGATGTGCTCTATGCTAATGGTCTGCGGGACTACAACGGCGGCAAGAACGATCTGGCGTCGCAGGAATTCTCGGACTACGTGAAGTTCTATCCCAACACGGATCTGGCAGGAAATGCTTACTACTACCTGGCCGAGATTCAGTTCCGCGCGGGCAATTATCAGCAGGCGGTTGGAAACTACGACCAGGTGCTGCAGAATTTTCCGAGCGGAAATAAGGCGGCCTCCGCACAACTCAAGAAGGGCTTCGCGCTTATCGAGATGGGCCAGAAGGATGACGGCGTTCAGGAATTACGGCACCTGATTCAACGTTATCCCAAAACGAATGAGGCCGTGCAGGCCCGGGACCGCCTCCGCAAGCTGGGAGTCTCGCCGGCGTCGAAGCCTGGGGCTGGCACCCAGTAGAGCCCGCAGCTTTCGCTTGGGGATGGTTGCAACAGCGCAGATCTCTGCGTCTGGACGGGGAGACGCCCGTCGCTCCACTTATTTTTTGTGATGGTGCTTGTGGTGCTTGTGCTTCGCGCTGCTTTTCCCTTCTGAAGCTTTCTTGGCGTGCGCTGGAGCGGTTGTTGAGGTCGTCGAGCCCTGGGCCCACAGAGACGCGCTGAGAATCGCCACCGTAATCGTTGCCAAAATCACCCGATGCATCCCATTTCTCCTTCAGATTCCCTGAATCAGATTTCCTGAATGCTTTCGCAATTGCTGCCGGCAAGAATAAAGCCTTTGCCCAGCGAAGTGTTTCAGGATACGCTGGCTGCTGTGGACAAGGTAGGTTCCCCTAGTTCACATCGCCAGACAGGAGCAATTATTTATGACCAATATCAAGGATCAGGACCGCGAAAAAGGAGCCGTAGAACAGGACGAACGCAGCCAGAGCGGTAACACATCGATGCAAGGGCAGTTGGGACATCGGGATCAGGATCCCATGCTCAAGGCCGCCGACAGCGACTTTCCCGAGCCCGGTGAAAACCCCGAACATACTGGCGGCGAGCAGGGACAGAATGGCCACGATCTCGACCACGTAGCGTGAGCTTGTTCCGGGCTAAAGAGTTTGTGCCCTATGGAATGTTTCGAGCCTTGAGAAAGCCCTCCGAACGAGGGCTTTCGCTTTCTGGGTCGGTTAGACGTAGAGTCCGAAGTTAGATGTGGGTCCGAACTTAGATGTGCAATCCGGAATTAGATGTGGCTCCGAATTCTGGAACACCCCCCGGCCTTGTCATTCCGACGCCGAACGCGGCGGAGGAATCTGCAGTATGAGGCGCGATGCTATTGCAGATTCCTCTGCCTTCAGCAACCCGACGTGTCGAACGTCAACCAATAACAGCGGATCGGCACGGCAAGCCGCACCCGCTAGCGCAACTCTTCCATACACTGCTCCAGCACTTCGCGGCTGGGCCGCGTGACCGACTCGGGCAATGTAGCCAAAGGCTCCTCGGTGATGTTCAGCAGGTCGATGAACGTGGGCGCCGTGGAGTTGACATAGAGCACCCCGGTCAGCACTTCCTGTTTATCGTGCGCTTCCAGCAGCCGCTGAATCGCGCCAATCCGGTTGGTAGCGTCGTAACTCTCCTCGATTTTCCGCAAGCGCAGCCGCGAACCGTCGTGCATGGTGACCTCGACGGTCGTACCCGCGTCGTATTCCACGTCGATCTCTTCGAAATACGGCACGAAGTTGATGTCCTGGAGCGGCTCCTCGTGGTCCTTCATGTATTTGTAGGACTTGGTCGAGCCCTCGTGGTCATTGAAGGTGACGCAGGGCGAGATCACGTCGAGCATTACCGTTCCCCGATGCGCGATGGCCGCCTTCAGCATGCTGTGCAACTGACGCTTGTCGCCGGAGAAGGAGCGTCCCACGAAGGTGGCGCCCAGTTCGATCGCCAGCGAGCAAGTATCGATGGGGGGAAGGTCGTTGACGACGCCAGTCTTCAGCTTCGAACCCACGTCAGCGGTGGCTGAGAACTGTCCCTTCGTCAACCCATACACCCCGTTGTCCTCGATGATGTAAATCATTGGCAGATTGCGGCGCATGAGGTGGACAAACTGCCCGATCCCGATCGAGGCGGAATCGCCATCGCCGCTCACCCCTAAGGTAAGCAGGTTGCGATTGGCCAGCATGGCTCCCGTGGCCAAGGACGGCATCCGCCCATGCACCGAGTTGAAGCTGTGTGAGCGGCTCATGAAGTACGCCGGGCTCTTCGACGAACATCCAATGCCGCTCAGCTTGGCCACGCGCTCGGGCTGGATGCCCATTTCATACATGGCGTCGATGATGCGCTCGGATATCGCATTGTGTCCGCAGCCGGCGCAGAGCGTGGTCTTGCCGCCCTTGTACTCCATTACCGACAGTCCGATGCGATTGATCTTGGGTGCGGGTATGCTTGGAGTGGTGGCCATCCTACTTGCCCTCCATGGTCATAATCTCGTCGGTGATGGAGCGCGCATCAAGCGGCAGCCCGTGAATGTGACTGATGCTGCGCAAGCGTGTTACCAACTCCGGCCGGAGGTCGAGCTTCAGCAGGCTCAACATCTGCGCATCACGGTTCTGCTCGACAATGTACACGCGCTCGTGCTTCTCAACGAATTCGTGCACTTCGCGGGTAAAGGGGTAAGCGCGCAGGCGCAGGTAGTCGGCCTCGAAGTTGTATTCCTTCTTCAGCTGGTCGCGGCTCTCGACGAGCGCCCAGTGCGATGTTCCGTAGGCGATGATGCCGATTTTCGACTTGCCCGCGGAAACCACTTCCGGCCTCGGAACGAAGGAGCGCGCCGTTTCAAACTTCCGATTGATGCGCTCCATGTTGCGCTCGAAGTCGTCGGGCCGTTCGCTGTACTGCGACTTTTCGTTGTGGCCGCTGCCGCGCGCGAAGTACGCGGCCGCCGGATGATCGGTCCCGGGCAGCGTGCGCCAGCCGATTCCGTCTCCATCTACGTCTTTATAGCGAGAGAATGTGCCCAGCCGCTCCAGATCTTCCTTGCTGAGCACCTTGCCACGGTTGATCGGAGTCTCTGGATACTTGAACGGATCCGACATCCAGTTGTTCATTCCCAGGTCAAGGTCCGACATGACGAAGACGATCGTCTGGAACTGCTCGGCAAGGTTGAATGCCTCGGTAGCCATTTCGAAGCACTCCGACACCGAGTTCGGAATCAGCAGGATGTTTTTCGTGTCGCCGTGGCTGAGGAACGCGGTCGAAAGAATGTCGCCCTGGGAGGTGCGCGTCGGCAGGCCGGTGGAAGGCCCCACTCGCTGGATATCCCAGATCACGCCCGGAACTTCGGTGTAGTAGGCGAGGCCGGCAAACTCCGCCATGAGCGAGATTCCCGGGCCGGCGGTCGCGGTCATCGAGCGCGCGCCCGCCCATCCTGCGCCAATGACCATGCCGATCGCGGCCAATTCGTCTTCGGCTTGCACGATGGCGAACGTCGCCTTGCCATCCGGCCCGATGCGATGCTCCTTCATATAGTCGATCAGAGTTTCGACCAGCGAGGAGGAAGGGGTGATCGGATACCAGGTCACCACCGTCACGCCGGCGAACATGCAACCCAGAGCGGCCGCCGAGTTGCCGTCGATGATGATCTTGCCCACGTTTTTGTCCATGCGGACGATGCGGAAGGGGTCCTGCTTTTTCAGATTCGCGGCCGCATAGTCAAAGCCCGCCTGCGCCGCGGCCATATTCAGGTTGGCGGCCTTCAGTTTCTTGGCAAACTGTTTACGCAGCGCCTTCTCCACCTCGGCCATGTCGAGGTCGAGCAGCTTGGCCACGACGCCGACATAAATCATGTTCTTGACGAGCTTGCGCAGTTTGGCTTCGGGACAGACCGCAGCCACCAACTTGTCATAAGGAACGGCATAGAAGGTCAGGTCGTTGCGCAGGCTGCTCAGGTTAAGCGGCTCGTCATAGAGCACGGCAGCGCCCGCCGCGAGGGAGAGCACATCTTCGTGCGCGGTCTCGGCGTTCATCGCAATCAGGAAATCGATTTCCTTCTTGCGCGCGATATAGCCGTCTTTGTTGGCGCGGATGGTGTACCAGGTGGGCAGTCCCGCAATGTTCGACGGGAAAAGATTCTTACCCGAGACCGGTACACCCATCTGGAAAATACTGCGGAGAAGCACGGTATTGGAACTCTGTGAACCGGACCCGTTGACCGTCGCGACCTGAATACTCATGTCGTTGACGACCGGCTTTCGCTCGAGGCGCCCAGGGGCACCCTGAAGCGTTACATCGGTAGTAGCCATCCCTGTCCTTCCTTTGACCCAAGCGGACGCGTGCAACGCCCGGTTGCGGAACATACAGTGCGGAGGAAACCCTTCATTATACGGCAATGCAGGGGAGGCGCACAGCGGAGACGATAACGCAGAAGCGGGCGAATCTCACTTGAAACTAGGCTTCCACGCGGTAGAACTGCGCCATATTACGGAATTTATTATATCGTGATGCGAGCAATTCCGGAATCGGTGTTTTCCTGAGTTGCTGGAAGTGGGTCTGCAGGGTCTGATCCAGCAGCGCAGCCGCGGCCTCGTGGTCGGCGTGGGCTCCGCCTTCCGGTTCCGGAACCACTCCATCGATACATCCGAGCTCGCTCAGATCCGTGGCTGTGATCTTCATGGCTTCGGCGGCCAGAGCTTTCTTGGTGGCGTCGCGCCACATGATGGAGGCGCATCCCTCAGGCGAAATCACCGAGTAGACGGCGTTCTCCATCATCAGAACGCGATCGGCCACTGCAATGGCGAGGGCGCCACCGCTTCCGCCAACGCCAATCACCGTCGCGATGATCGGAACTTTCAACCGCGCCATCTCGCGTAAATTGACCGCAATCGCTTCTCCCTGCCCGCGTTCTTCCGCGCCCAGACCGGGATGAGCGCCATCGGTATCGACAAACGTGAAAATCGGCCGTCCAAACTTTTCGGCAAAATGCATGACCCGCAGCGCCTTGCGATACCCTTCCGGATGCGGCATGCCGAAGTTGCGATACACGCGCTGCTTGGCATCGCGTGCCTTTTGCTGGCCGATGACGACAACTTCGTCGCCGTGGAAGCGCGCCATGCCCGTAACGATCGCTGGGTCGTCGGCAAATCCGCGATCGCCGTGAATCTCGCTCCAGTCGGTGAAAATGCGTTCGACGTAATCGAGAGTGTAGGGGCGCTGCGGATGCCGCGCCAGCTCAGTCTTCTCCCACGCGCCATAGCTGGCATGGATCTGACGGCGCAGCGCATCGACACGTTCATGCAGTTGTTCGACCTGGCGGCGAGTCTCCTCGCTCTGCCCCGGAACAGCCTGCAAGTGCTCGATCTGCTCTTCGATCCGGGCAAGTTCCTGTTCGGCTTTCAATCGGACTTCCATCTTACGGGCGTCCCCATTCCTGGAGTACCAATGCGTCTCCACCATGGAAAGCAGAAATTCTGTTCCGGACACAACCTGTGCACCATCGACGGGCGGGGGAGGGGCGACTTTCTCGGTTTTAGCTTTCCTGATTTTCGGAACCTTCATCCGCCGCTCTTAATTGATGATGCGAACGCTGCCGCGCCCGCATAGCTGTTCCACCCGAGCAATGAAACTGCGATCCGGTTGGACATTATAGCCTTCCGCTTCCATGACCACCATGAAATCGCCGGCCCGTTCCACGTCAAACAATACTCGCGCCTCCCCCTTGCGCTCGGTGAAGAGCGAATGCAGGGCATCCACCGTAGATTCCGAACACTCTCCGCTCGGAATGCGAATACGAAGAGATCTGGGCAGGGGCACTTTCGCGTCTTCCAGGGGGGAGATTTCGGCGGCAGTGATTTTCGGGTTCGATCCCTCTTCCACGCGCACGCCAGCCTTTACCAGGACCGGGACCTCGAGTTTCACCCTCTCCTGCAAACGGCGATACGCCTCGGGAAAAACGATCATGTCGATGGAGCCCGACATGTCCTCCAGCGTTGCCTGCGCGTAGAAGTCGCCCTTCTTCGATTTCAGAACGCGCACATTGCAGATCATCCCGGCGGTCGTGATGGTCTCGTCCTTGCCGGTCGAGGCTTTCATGGCGCAGATTTCCGACACACCAAGAGCGCTGAGTCCTTCGAGTTTGTCGCGGTACTTCTCGAGCGGATGGCCGGTGATGAAGAAGCCGAGGATCTCTTTTTCCGCGGCGAGGCGCTGATGTTCATCCCAGTGAGGAATATCGGGGAGTTTCTCGCTCTCAGCTTCGCTTTCCGGAGCCTGCGCAAATATGTCGAGGAAGAGTCCGTGTTGTCCCATCTCGGCGTCCCGGCGAGTTTTCTCCGCCCGTGCCACGACCTTGTCTAGAACAAACATGAGTTGGGCTCGGTGTCCGAAAGAATCCATGGCGCCGCTCTTGATCAGCGATTCCAATACGCGTTTGTTCAACAGCCGCAAGTCTACGTTCTCCGCAAATTCGAAAATATCCCGATACTGTCCCAGCTTCTTGCGCCCGGTAACGATCGACTCAATCGCGTTGTGTCCCACGTTTTTCACGGCTGCCAATCCGAAACGGATCGCGCTGCCATGCGGCGTGAAGTTGGCGTCCGACACATTGATGTCCGGAGGCTCGACCGCAATCCCCATCTCGCGGCATTCGTTGATGTACTTGACCACATCATCCGTGTTTCCGGTCATCGATGTAAGCAGCGCCGCCATGAACTCGACCGTGTAATGCGTCTTCAGGTAGGCAGTCTGGTAGGCCAGCAAGGCATAGGCGGCGGAGTGCGATTTGTTGAACCCGTACCCCGCAAACTGAGCCATCAGGTCGAAGATCTTTTCGATCTTCTTGGCGGGATAGTTTCTCTGCGCGGCTCCATCGACGAAGCGCTCCCGTTGCTGCGCCATTTCCTCGGGCTTCTTCTTCCCCATCGCGCGCCGGAGCAGGTCGGCTTCTCCCAGTGAGTAGCCGGCCAGGCGGTTCGCAATCTGCATCACCTGTTCCTGGTAAACGATGACGCCCAAGGTTTCTTCCAGGATCTCTTTCAGTTCCGGAAGTTCATATTCAATCTTCTTGCGCCCATGCTTGCGATCGATGAAGTCGTCAATCATGCCGCCCTGAATCGGCCCCGGCCGATACAACGCGTTCAGAGCCGTCAGGTCTTCAATCGAATTGGGTTGGTAGCGCCGCAATACATCGCGCATGCCATGCGATTCAAACTGGAAGACGCCTGAGGTCAATCCCTTGTAAAAAACTTTTTGATAGGTCTCATCGTCATCGAGCGGAAGGCTCGGCAGATCCAGCTTCTGACCTCGCGTTTGCGCAATGAGCTTGATGGTGTCGTCAAGAATCGTGAGTGTCGTGAGCCCGAGGAAGTCCATCTTCAACAGGCCCAGCTTCTCGATGGCCACCATGTCGAAGGCGGTCACGATTTCGTCGTTTTTTGTTTTGTGCAGCGGGACGAGTTCCGTCAGCGGCCGGGGCGCGATGACCACGCCAGCGGCATGCACGCCTGAATTCCTGACCAACCCCTCCAGTTTCTTCGCGGTCTCGAGCAGTTCGCGAACTTGCGGGTCTTTCTCGTAGGCTTCCTTGAGCTGGGGCGATTCCTGGATCGCATCCTCCAGCTTGATATTGAGCGTCGTGGGTACCATCTTGGCGATGCGATCGACGTCGCTGTAAGGCACGTCCATGGCCCGACCGACGTCCTTGATCGCCGCCTTCGCCGCCATGGTGCCGAACGTGATGATCTGCGCGACGTTCTCGCGACCGTACTTTCGCGTGACATATTCGATCACCTCGCCGCGACGGTTCATGCAGAAATCAATGTCGATGTCGGGCATCGAAATGCGTTCCGGATTCAGGAAGCGCTCAAAGAGCAATTCGTGCTGCAACGGATCGATGTCGGTGATCTCGAGCGAGTAGGCCACCAGCGCGCCCGCGGCCGAACCGCGCCCCGGCCCCACCGGAATGTGCTGCTCTTTGGCGTAGCGGATGAAGTCCCACACGATCAGGAAGTATCCGGAAAACTTCATCTGCTGGATAATGGCGATTTCGCGCGCCAGCCGCTGCTCGTAGTCCGCCAGGCTGTGTTTGAGTTTTCCTTGCCGTTCCAGTTCGCGCAGAACCTCTAGCCTTCGCGCGAAGCCTTCCCTTGCCACGTGCTCGAAATAGCTATCGAGCGTGAACCCCGGCGGCACGTCAAAGTGCGGGAACGGGCTGCTTACTTTTTCCAGCTTCAGATTGCAGCGTTCGGCAATATCCAGCGTGCGCGACAGCACCGCCGGCGCATCTTTGAAAACCTGCGCCATCTCCGCATGACTCTTCACAAAGAACTGGTTGCCGTCGAACTTCATTCGGTTGGTGTCTTGAATCGACTTGCCCGTCTGTATGCAGACCATCACGTCCTGGGCATGCGCATCGTCCTCGCAGAGGTAGTGGCTGTCATTGGTGGCGACCAGCGGCAGGCCGAGATCCTTCTCCAGTTGAAAGAGGCCGGGATGGATGCGGTGCTCCATCGCGAGACCCTGATCCTGGATCTCGAGGTAGAAATTCTTCTCTCCGAAAATATCGCGGAACGTGCCGGCTGCCCCCCGGGCCGCCTCGTAGTTCCCTTCCATCAACCGCTCCGCCACCTCCCCTTTCAGACAGCCCGAAAGTCCGATCAGCCCCTTCGAATGGTCCGCCAAAAACTTCTTGCTTATGCGCGGTTTGTAATAGAAGCCACGCAGCGATGCCTCAGATGTAATTCGGGTCAGATTCCGGTAGCCCTCTTCGTTCTCGGCGAGCACCAGCAGATGGTTATAGGTATCGCCTTCCGGAGGCGTGCGCTCGATGTTGTGGTCGTCTTTCTTGCAGACGTACAGTTCGCAGCCCACGATCGGTTTGACCCCCGCCGCCTTGGCTGCATTCACGAAGTGAACGGCTCCAAAAATGTTGCCGTGATCGGTCATGGCGACCGCGGGCATGCCGAGTTCCTTCACGCGGTGAACGAGTTTCTCGACGTCGCAGGCGCCATCGAGCATCGAGTAATCAGTGTGCAGGTGCAGGTGGACGAATTGGGACATGAATTTAGATATGGTTCTTTCTTTGATTCTAACTGGCTGGCTGGAACCGGGGAAACGCCTGCTATGTGTGCAGTTCTATACTGTCGGACTCACTGCGTGACCACAGGGTTCGGCACCTCGAAATCAACACCACGCTCATCATTCAGCTTCATGGTTGCGGCCAGATCGATATCGGCAAGGGGATACTTTTTCTTGCGACTGCCGTCGAGCACAACCAGCATTTCATTCGCGACCGCGTAGTTCTTTACTTCCTGGATCCGCTTGTCCAGAAATACCAGGATGACGGGCAAGTCTTCCTGTTGAAGCTTGGCCTGCTGCTGGGGCTGAGGAGCAGGCTGAGGCGCCGTCGCTCGACTCTCGCGCTCTTCGCGCAATTCCTGCACTTGATCGGCGAGACGATTGATCTCATTCATCGTCTGGTACTGCGCGTAATTGTCATTCTCCTGCTGATCGTAAGAGGAGCTGGTCCAATCCCAGAACGGACTATACCAGCCGTAGTACGGATAGGCCCCATACCAGCCGCGGCGAAAACCGTCGTGGTGAAAATGATGGTTTCCAATAATCAAGAACGGTCCATGATTGGTGCGATGGAAGGTGTTGCCCGAGTGGAAGCCGGAATGGGGAGCACGGGCAAAGGATGCTGGGGCACCACCGTGAAAGCCGCCGCGGGATCCTCCGGTGCGCATTCCGCCGAAGCTCGCGCCTCCATGGAATCCGCCGCCGCGTTGTGCCGAACCGAGGCTTAGCAGGACGAATGGCACCGCGATCATGAAAACAAATCGCCGCACTTAGCCATTATAGCCCCGTTGGAAGGATCCGGCGAAAAGAACGATCAGTGCTTTTTCTTCGCTGGCTTGGCTTTATGCGCCACGGGCGTTGGCTTGGGCGCAGGCTTCGGCGCCGCAGCCTTCTTGGGACTTGGCTTAGGCGGAGGCGTGGTTGTTTTTCCCTTCGCGTCAGGCTTTGCGGCCGGAGATGGCGGAGCCGCCGCAACCGGGGCTGCCGCTCCTTTTCCCTTCTTCTTTCCAGTCTCTGCAGCGGGTATGCCGGCCGCGGCGGCGGCCGCCTTCGCCGCCCTGCCACGCTTTGCCGGTGGTGGAGGTGGCGGAGGAGGGGGTGGAGGCGCCAGCGGCTTCAGGAACTTCAGAGTCTCAGTCCGCGAGCGCAGCTTGCCATCCAGCAAGAGGAGGAACACATCGTGGGCAATCTTCGGATACTCCGGCAGCTGCGGCGTGATGTGCAACTCGGTCATCTCAGGCAGCGGTATCTTTTGCTGTACCTGGCGCCACTTGGTAAAGAAATTCTTGATCTTTTGCAAGACCGCCTGCTGACGCGCGGTCACCGCGAGAAACAAAATCATCTCCGGGCGCGCACTGGAAAGCACTTGCCACGTCCGCGACGGTGTCGCCGACTCCTTGCCGGTCAGCTTCTTGGCCAGGTCCTTGGCGTTGTCTTCCAGATCTTTCCAGGCCTCGACCAGCGTCTTGCGCGGAATCAGCTTGCGCATGTCCGCGATTTCCTTGTCCGTCAGCCGCGACGTCAGGAAGTACATGACGGCCGGGGCTGGATCGGGCTGGTAACCGAGCTCGTTCATTTGCTGGCGGGTCTTTATCAGCTGGCTCAGCCCGTTGGTGTCGACTTTGGCTGTCGTCCAGTGGGCACTCAGCACCTTGAGCCAGTCTTCTTTTTCGAACACCCGAACAATATGTAAAGGATCGTCTTCGTAGGCGAGCTGCTCGATCTCCTGCCCGATCGCCTTGTCGCTGATGTGCTCGATGTACTTGTTCTCCCTGGCGGAATCGTAGCGCGCCTGCGTACGCTCTTCGAGAGGCCAGTGGAAACGAGCCGCGAAACGGGTCGCGCGAATCAGCCGCGAGGGGTCCTCGACAAATGCGTAATTGTGCAAAACGCGAATGAGCTTCGCCTCAATGTCCGCCGCCCCGTTGAAAGGATCCATTAACAGACCACGAGATCCAGCATTCAGCGACAGAGCCATGGCGTTGATCGTGAAATCCCGCCGGCGCAGGTCTTCGATGATGGTCGCGGGCGCGATCACCGGCGGCTTGCCAACTTTTTCGTAGCGCTCCGTGCGTGCCATGCTGATCTCGGCGCGCACGTTACCGGGTAGCTGCAGGAAGAGAGTCTTCAATTCTTCGTCAGCGGCGGCGATGACCGCGCCGGAACGCTCCAGCTCTTTTTGCAGCTTGAGAGGATTGCCCTGAACCGTGAAATCCAGGTCGCGGATGGGAAATCCGCTGATGATGTCCCGAACCGCCCCGCCGGTCAGGTACAGGTTCATCCCCGCGGTCCGGGCGACCTCTTGCACCAGATTGGCACCTTTTTGCTGGTCCGGCGTGAGCCGGATTTCCATGGTGTATATGTAGTCGGCCATGCCTTCCTACGCGAACCGCACTGCAACCGGTTGAGCCGTGGATTTGCACAGGATTTCCACAGGGTCACAATTCGGGGTGCAAGTGGCCCTCGCCACCTGGATATAAGTGACTCTACACAATGGACTTAGGTTCCCTGAGACGGAGTGCAGCAAACTAGAGAAAATAACACAAGGTTAATATTTTGGCTACTGCGAAGGCGCAATTTGCCTCGGACACGCGGAAAAAATGCGAGAATCCCAATGGATCGGTGCAGGTGTCCGCATTGGGCGGCCTCCTGCCCGATCCGAGCCCATGCCCTCGACTCACAAAAAGGTCATCGTCCGCAAGGTCGATCGAGATTCGATCTCCGGCTACGTCTCGCCCACCAGCTTCGTTCGCGAAGGAAAATTAGAGTTATTAAATACGGCCGGCAACGTGGTGGGCATCGACTTGAAGGATATCAAGAGCGTTTACTTCGTGCGGGAATTTGGCGACTCGGAGTCGCTCCTGCGCAAGACCTTCACCAGCCGGCCCCGTACCGAAGGTCTTTGGGTTCGCCTGAAATTCAAGGACAAAGAAGTGGTGGAAGGGCTCATGCCGAATGATCTGTCGCAGCAGATCGACGAAGGCTTCCTGATCAACCCGCCTGACCTGCGCTCGAACACACAGCGCATCTTCGTGCCCCGCAGTGCCCTTGAGTCGCTCACCGTCCTGGCGGTAATTGGCGCCACGCACCGCAAGCGCCGGCGCCCTGAAGACCAACTGCAAGTGCCCATGTTCGGCGAATAACAGTACAATCGCCTGTTCCCTGGCATCGTGCGTTTGTGATGTGGACAGCCACCGGCGCGCTCGCATAACTCGCCGGCGCACGCCTGCCGGACTCGATCTCTATGAAACTTTCGCAGCTCGCAGACACGCTCGAGGCGCGCCTCGAAAACGGCTCCCCGGATACGGAAATCACCGGCGTTGCCGGGATCGAAGAAGCTCAGGCCGGGCAGATCACCTTCATCGCAAATCCGAAATACGCCTCTGCCGCTCGCACGACGCGCGCCTCGGCGGTCATCGTTGCCGCAGACTTCCCGTCGGGAAACCGGACGGTGCTGCGTTCCAGCAATCCGTACCTTGCGTTTGCGCGTGCAATCGAATTGTTTTACGAGGCCCCCCGGTACACTCCGGGCGTACATGCCACAGCCATCATTCACCCGAGCGCGAGCATCGGGCCGAACGCGCATATCGGGCCTTACGTTGTGATCGAGCGCGACGTTGTCATTGGAGCCAACGCTACCCTGTTGGCCCACGTCGTGATTTATCCTGGCGCGAGCATCGGCGACCATTTTTTTGCTCACGCCCACGCAGTTGTGCGCGAGCATTGCCGGCTCGGTAGCCATGTCATCCTGCAGAACGGTGTGGTCATTGGCGCCGATGGCTTCGGATTTGCCAAAGATGACTCCGGTCACTGGCACAAGATCGTGCAATCGGGCCCGGCGGTGCTCGAAGATCACGTCGAAGTGCAAGCTAACGCCTGCGTGGACCGCGCCAGCATCGGGCAAACCCACATTGCGAAGGGCGCGAAAATCGACAATCTGGTCCAGGTTGGCCATGGCTCCCGGGTAGGCGAGAATTCCCTGCTCTGCGCCCAGGCTGGTCTGGCCGGCTCGACCGAGGTTGGAAAGAACGTAATTCTGGCCGGGCAGGTCGGAGTCGCAGGCCACTGCAAGATTGGCGATGGCGTGATCGCTACCGCCCAAACCGGCATTCCCAATGATGTTCCGGCCGGCGCTGTGGTCAGCGGGTATCCCGCCATTGATAACAAGCTGTGGCTGCGATGTTCGGCCGCGTTTCACCGCCTGCCGGAGTTGATGAAGGCAATCCGTACTGCCGCGAAGAAGGTGCCCGAATAGCTTTATCGTCTGCGAGCGGGCGGCGAGTTTCGCAGATGAAATTTTCGACAACCAACATCGTAGCCGCCGACCTCGTCTTGAAAATCGAGACTCGCATTGAGAGCAACTGGAAGAAAACAAGCAACAACGCCGACCAGCATCACGATAAGAACAAAACCTGGGCGCATTTCTAGCTCTGGTATTCGACGGGAAGACCCTCGTTGATGGTGCGACGCACTCGCTCCATCAGGCATTCGCGGCTGCCGAACTCCTGTGGCTCAATTGGATTATGAAAAATAATCTTGACCGTGCCCGGCGAGATCCGGAAGCGCGCCTTGGGCATCAACGTGTGGCTTCCGACGATCGTCACTGGCACGACCGGCACGTCACATTCCATCGCGAGATAGAAGGGACCCTTTTTCAAAGGCAGCAGCTTGCCATCAAACGATCGCTTGCCTTCCACATAGACGGTCATGTTGATGTCCTTCTGGATCACTTCCGCGGCAGCCTTCACCGCAGCGATGCCTGCGTCGCGATTACCACGGTCCACCGGCACCAGCGATCCCATCCGCATCGTCTCGCCGAGGATGGGATAACGAAATAATTCCTTCTTCGCCATCACCGACGTGCGGCGCGGAATCAACGGCAACAGAATCGGCGGGTCCAGATTGGAAGTGTGGTTCGACATGAAGATGTAGGTGCGCTTTGGATCAATCTTCTCCAGGCCGACGGTTTCAACCTTCACGCCGGCCAGCTTTACGCCGGTCCAGGCACCCCACATGCTCATGCGATACAGGAGCCCAACATCGCGGGTCAGAAAGGTCCACGGAAAGCCCACGATCGCGGCAAACGGCAACGCCAGCGTCCAGAACGTGAGCATCAAGATGGTGCGGATCAACGCTTCGAGTCTCCTGCGGGTTCCGATTCGCCTTTCAGCCAGGCGGCACGACGGGCTCTCTGCTGGGCCGTGACATTGTCCACATCCTTCAGTTCAAACTCAACTTCTTCCCGCGACCCGATCTTCCACTGGATCTCGCGCTCACTCGAGCCATGTCGCACACGAAGACGAAGAGTGTCTCCCGGCCGCACTTCACCGAGCCTGCGCTCGAAGTCTGAAGCTGCGACCACTCCATTGATTTCAAGCAATATATCTCCGGCGACCAGGCCTGCTTTTTCTGCCTCGCTACCGGCTCGCACACGGATGACTCTCGGTGAAGCACCGAAATTGCGTGCGGCCACGAAACCGGGATCGGCGAGCGTTGCGGCCCTGCGAACTACGTGCAGGCCCACAGTCTTAAAGTAATCGTCCCACGAAATCTCTTCCACGCCGGCAACGTATTTTTCAAAGAAATCGGAAAGATCCTCGTGACAAACTGCCTCTGCCGCCATGCGGACGCCCGCTGAGTCTGCAAAGAATTTCTTCTGACGGGCGAAATTCTGGTTCATCCACTGGAACACGTCGCGCAACGAAGCCTCGCCATGACTTGCATCCCGGACTTTGAGGTCCAGAATCAGCCCCAACAGTTCTCCCTTGTTGTAGTAAGAAATGCTGCGCTCCGGCTGCTCATAGTAGACGTACTTCTCGAGCCAGGCATCCAGGCTCGATTGTTCTGCTGATTGCGTCCGGTGCGCCGGCCGCCCCATCAGCTCCGAAATCTGGTCTCCCAATCTCTGCAGGTATCGGCGTTCGTCCAACAGTCCGGCCCGGAGCAGGATGATGTCCTCCACCGTGCTGGTTACGCCCTCGCTGAACCATAAGGCCCGCGTGTAGTTCTCCTTGGTGTAATCGATGGGCTCGAGGGATTGCGGCCGGATCCGTTTGACGTTCCAGAGATGAAAAAATTCGTGCGCCGTAACATCATCCAAAGCCCGGAAATTATCTTTCAACGTTTGGGCGTTCAAATCGATCGCTGTGGAATAGGCATGCTCCATGCCTCCTCCACCTGGACCTCGCGGGAAATGGTAAAGAAAAAGATAGCTCTCGAAAGGGCGATCGTTCATCCAACTCGTGGCCGCAGCAACGATGCGACGCACGTCGGCAACGATCCTGTCCAAATCGTAGTCAGACCGTTCCGCGTCAACCACGATGCGGTAGTGCCCTCCGCCCTCGCTGAAGTCTGCTTCCTGAAACGTACCTGCCTCCACTGGCGAATCAACGAGTTCATCGTAGTTCGCCGCCTCAAATGTCTCGCCGGAGCCCGCTATGGCAGTAGCGAACTTCCACCCGGGAGGCACGTTCACGAAGGTCAATCGCGTATTTGAGGTCCGGGTCTCGGAGGAATACATCAGGACTTCTGCGAGATTGAAGAAGGCATGCTCGGCATTAATCTGCGCGCCATACGGGCCCGGCTGGTCTGCAGCGATTTCATAGTCAATTAAGACGCCGTTGCCGGCGCCATCGATTTCCCAGGTCGTCTTATCGATTTTGCGGACAGCGAGCGCATCGCCCGACGCACTCTTCGCCCGCACCCAATTCACATACTGTGAAAAGTCGCGCACCTGGTAAAGCGCATTCCACACCGGCAACTGAACCTGCCGCGTCGAGCTTCCGGGAGCCAGCTCCAGTTGAACACGAAGAAGGTGTTCCTGATAGCCAGCGAGCGAAACCGTGTAGCGAGTTCCTGCCGCACCATTGTGATTATGATTGGCCTGACAGAAAGCCTGCCTGGGACAAAGACACGTCCCCACCACGAGAACCAGCGCGAACCAGGTTCTCGGGGATGGATTCATGCTTTCGCGGAGGCCTCCAGTGAGTTCTTGCGAGGAATGCCGAGTTCCTTCAGCTTTGCCGGAAGCTTCTGGTAAATGCCGTCGAAGCCGCCATTGGAGAGAATCGCGACTACATCGCCGGAGCGCATCTCCGGGGCCGCGACCTGCACAATGCCGTCCACTCCAGAAATAATGCGCGCTCGCTTGCCGCGCTGCTGCAGATCAGCGCCGACGGCCATTAAATCAAGCCGCTCCGCGGGAGGAATCGCGTCCGACTTGAACACACCGGCGACGATCACTTCATCCGCCAGCGCCAAGCTGTTCGCCAGTTCATGCTGGAATACGTTCCGGCGCAGCGTATTCGAACGCGGCTCCAGAATGACCCACAGACGCGAACTGGGAAATCGCGAACGAAGGGCGGTTAGCGTGCCTGCGATGGCGGTGGGATGATGCGCGAAATCGTCGATGATGGTAATCCCGTTCACCTGCGCCTTCACTTCCAGCCGCCGCTTCACACTCTTGAAAGTCTTGAGGGCGGCCTGAATCGTGTCCTTCGCGATGCCGCATCCGGCGGCCATCGCTGCCGCCGCCGTGGCGTTGCAGACGTTGTACTCACCGGCAAGGCCAAATTCAAAGTCCATCCATGGCTCGCCGCTCTTCAATACTGTCCATGAGGTTCTCGTCGGCTCAAAACGCAAATTCACAATTCGCCATTGCGCAATCGCTTGCATACCGTAGCGCTCCACAGGGCAAAATGCTTTTGCAATGCAGCGTGCCACGCTGTCTCCGGTATCGATGGCGACAATTGCACCGCGCCGGGGAACCAGGTTCACCAGGCGCTTGAATGCCGTTTCGACTGCGTCGAGGTCCTTGTAAATATCCGCGTGATCGAACTCCACCGAGGTGAGGACCACGCGGTCTGGAAAGTAGTGCAGGAACTTCGGCCCTTTGTCGAAAAAGGCCGTGTCGTACTCATCTCCTTCCAGGATGAAATGCTTTCCCTTGCCGAGAGCAAAACTCGATCCAAAGTTTTCCGCGATCCCACCGATCAGGAAGGAAGGTTCGAGCCCTGCGGAATGAAAGATCCAGGAGAGCATCGAAGTGGTCGTCGTCTTGCCATGCGTGCCCGCCACCACCAGCACCTCCTTGTCGCGCAGAAACTCGTCGTGCAGGATCTGGGGCAACGAACAGAACGGAATCCGCTCGTCGAGGATGTACTCCAGTTCCACGTTCCCGCGCGAGATCGCATTGCCCACGACCACCAGATCCGGGTGCGGCTTCAAATTCGCCGGATCAAACGGCTGCGCGACGGGAATCTTCAGCGAGGCCAGAAAATCGGACATCGGCGGGTACGCAGCTGCATCCGAGCCCGTGACTCGAAAGCCGCGCTCATTCAGCATGCCTGCGAGCGATGCCATCGCGGTCCCGCAGATGCCAATCAAATGTACGTGTTTCTTGTCTGCCATGATCTCCAGATCCAAATGAGGTTAGGCGGGAGCAGTCGCCGCTTCCAATATCTTAAGCTGCACCTCGCTGCCCTTCACGCTTAAGCTCGCGCGTACCCCAATCGGAAGGGTAATGTTCTTCCGGGTAACGTGTCCCGAGCGCAGACCCCAGGCCACGGGGATTCCTAGCTCGCCCACGATGCGCAATACGACCTGCTGCAAGGTGTACGGCTGATCGTGGGTCTGTACACAGTCCAACATTTCACCGAAAACGATCCCTTTCACGTTGTTCAACTTGCCCGCGAGCTTCAGTTGCATCAGCATTCGATCCACCTGGTAGGGCTTGGCATTCACATCTTCCATAAAGAGGATGGTGCCGGCCGTGCGAATGTCGTGTGGAGTGCCCAGCGCCGCGACCAGCAACGACAGGCAGCCGCCGTAAAGAATTCCCTCTGCAGCCCCATCCACGAGTCCAATGACTCCCGAACCATGCCCAGTATCTGCTCCCCATCCCGCAAGCCCGGTCATCGCTGCTTCCCACGAAGCGAGATCGACTCCGTCTGCCAGCGCAAAATCCTTGGTCACCATAGGGCCGTGAAACGTCACAAATCCGGCCGAATCCGCGAAGCACGTCAACAGGGTTGTGATGTCGCTGTAGCCCACAAAAATCTTCGGATGCGCGACGATCTTACCGGGGTCAAGTTTGGGCAGCAGGTAATTCGCGCCGTAGCCTCCACGCGCACACAAGATGGCCCGCACATCCTCGCGCACAAACATCTCTTCCAATTCGCGCGCGCGCCGATCCGCCGAGCCCGCGAAGTACAAATCCTGTTCGACGATAGACTCGAAATAGAAAGGCTTGTATCCAAGCTGGCGCAATGCTTCGCAGCCTTTTTCGAGCAATTCGCGCTTGATGTTGCTGGCCGGAGCAACAATGCCGACCGTATCTCCAAGTTGGAGAGCTCGTGGCTTGATGCGCGACCTCTGAGAACTCGGACTGGTCAAGATTCCATCCTAGACGAAAAACTCCCCTTGGAAGATAAGCTGCGCCGGGCCCCGCAGGAACACTTCTTTTTCGAAGCGAACCACCTGAGTTCCTCCCGGGGCATGCACTCGCAGCGGTGAATCCGCGCGACCGCTGGCAATCACCGCAACGGCTGCGGCGCATGATCCGGTTCCGGAGGACTGCGTTTCGCCGACTCCGCGTTCGAAAAAGCGGACGTCGATATCGCGGCGATCCTGAATGCGCGCCAGCTCGATGTTCACTCCCTCCGGAAAGCTCGCGTCATGCTGGATCTCTGCAGCGCGCTTCCGCCAATCCGGCCAGAACTGGGGCACGAGCACAACGAAATGCGGATTCCCCATGGACACGCGAGTTCCCTTCACTTCCCCAAACGAAGTGCGAACCGCGGACTCACCGTTAACTTGTGGGATGCCCATCGCGCTCTCAAACTCAAACGTCTTCCCACTGTGCGCCTTGATCGTACAAGTTTTCAGCCCAGCGCCGGTGCGAATCACCACCGACTCTTTCTGACTCTCCGCACATAAATATGCCGCGACACATCGCGTTCCGTTGCCGGAAATTTCTGCTGCCGAACCATCCGCGTTGATCAGCCGTGCCTCGATCTCCGCATCAACGCACGGAAACAGCCATTCCACTCCGTCAGCACCGACGCCGTTGTGGCGATCGCAAATCCGCCGCGTAAATTCCGCGAGGTCGGAGGAAACCAGCGGCCCATCAATGATAAGAAAATCATTGCCGCAGGCGCTAGCCTTTGTGAAGGGGATCACCATGTGCGGTCATTCGTGCTCGACGGCGCCGAGCGATCCCACGGTGGCGAAGACGGTCGATTGATGCAGAAGGACGTTAATCTGCTCCTGATCCTCGTGCGGGCCGTCGACGTTGAAGAGCAAGCGCACATGTCCAAGCGAGCCCGCGATGCGGACATTCTGCATGGCGCTGTGAACTTCGTCGAGGACACGATTGGCCTCGACCAGAACCGTCTCCGCGCTTACCCCGGTCACCTCGTAGGTGACCAGCATCGAGCGCATTCCGAACTTTCGCTCGAGCTTGCCCAGGAGAGCCAGCGCAATCAGAATCACGATAGTGGCGAAAATCGCCGTGACATAGAGTCCGCCGCCTGTGGCCATGCCGACGGAGGCCACGACGAACAAAGTCGCAGCCGTGGTCAGGCCCACCACCGACCCGCGCGCGTGCAGAATCGATCCCGCGCCAATGAAACCGATGCCCGGAATAATTTGCGCCGCAACCCGCGTGTGATCTCCGCCCAAACCGCCAGCGAGTTGGTCCGACAACACCGTAAACATGGCTGCCCCGAAGCAGATGAACAAGTTTGTTCGCAGGCCGGCGGGTTTGTGTCGAAGCTGCCGCTCCAGCCCGATGACTCCACCGAGAATGGCCGCCACCACCAGGCGCGCGATGGTGGTCGACAACACCGTTCCCATGTGGCTACCCAACGAGCCGATACTGTGATGGAAGTCCGGCATAGGTCTGCCGAGAATCGTGAGCGAGTGGATTTTAACACTGCAAAAATGGGGGCCTTACATTCTCTGGCCCGTACAGTTAACCCGCATGGTTACCCAACCACACTAAAAAAATGGTTTTTACGCGTTTCGCGACCCGCATGCTGCGTTGAGCTCTTCAGTGAGTTCGATAGATGGCCGCTTTGTGCTCTCCGTTCACCGCGATAATCACCAGCGAGGGCAAGCCGCGCTCATGTACCGCCCGCCAAACCGGATCGCCTTCGAAGGCAATCGCAAAATCAGCATAGCGGCCGGGATCCGCAAGCGAACGCTCCCATAGACCCTCAGCGTCTGAGGGCTGCTTCCAGACGCGATGATTTCCCTCGTTGATCGTCTGATCAAGCGGGATGCCGGCGTCCTGTAGTGCTCCCACATGCTCGCCCAGGTACATCAATATCGACGCACGCGGCGGGAGCCCTTTCAGTTGCTCGGCGAGGGCACGTTCCAGTTGCAGCCGCGTCCGCGAGTTCACCGAAGCCTCGCGATAACACCCTGGCTGCGCTTTCCACAGACCCGCGTAGCTGATGATCACCACTGCGGTGCCAAGCACAGCAATGACCCATTTCGCGTAACCCGACGGCGCGATCGAAACCAGGTACTGCACGGCCAGCACCAGGAAAACCGTCAGCGCAGGGAGTAACTGCACTCCGTAGCGAAGGTTGTAGAGCGAGTGCGGCCACCACGCCGGCGTGTAGATAGGCACTCCTCCATAAGCCACGGAGAGCATGTAGAACGGGAGCGGCACCCAAAGCAACAACAGTGCTGCAAGCCGCCTGTCCAGCAGCACTGGCAAAAATCCCACCACTGCAAGAAACAGCCATAGGCGCTCTAGGGTTCCTTCCGCAACACTGAACTCGGCAGCTTTCAGAAAGTACAACCCGGCTACAGGAAGATTGTGTGTTCCCGGATGCGGAGGAAAGCCGGCAACTGCGTTTCGCTGTTCGATCGCGCGCGCAGAGTAAGGCCCATTCGCGAATTCCAGGCTGTTTCGATAAACGATGCGGTTGTACGAAAGCCAAAGCAGAGGCCCCGCTGCTGCCAACAACACGAACGTACTTACCGTGCGCCATGTGCCTTGGGCGCCCGACCGCCATCCCACCACGATGACCGCGCCAGCAATGCATGCGGCCAGGAACCAACCGTCATAGCGCGTCAAGCAAGCCGCGGCTAGGCAGCCTCCACACTTCCACAGTGATCGCTTTGCGGCTGAACTCCATTCGTGCCCGCTGGCCGCGTGGAGGAATTCGCTGAAGTACACCACTGCCCAGACGAATAAAGCAAGATACAGGGCTTCGGTCATCGCGGTCGATTGCAGGTAGAGCAAGTTGGGATTCAACCCATAGATCCCGGCCGCAAACCACGCGGTCACGCTGGCTGTCTGTTGCGCTCGTCCCGATGCGGCCACTGCGCCCCGCACCAGCCGGAAGATTCCAGCGATACTAAAGACGTAAGCCACCATCGACGGAAAAGACCCGCCGACGCCCGTCTGCCAGGCTGACTTCGAAATCAGAAATGGAACCATTAACAGATGGGGCAGCGGCAACCACACCGTCCCCAACTGCAGCAGACCCGGGGTGCGCGAATCGAAGACGCGGCGAGCGATGTTGATGTGCGCGACGGCGTCGCCGTAAAGAAGGATGTCACCGTTCCGAAAATAAATGAGGAAGGAAATAACCGAGGCGAACGCCGCCAGCGCCGCGACCCAGGCGATCTCTGATTCGCCCCGAAGGTCAGGCGCGTCCTTCATGTGAGGTGCTTTCATTCGAGGTGGGTCAGTTCCCGGAAAACCTGGAAGCGAGCGTCGATCTCTTCCCGAGTCAACTCCTGCAGGCGCTCGGTCCCAAAGCGCTCGACGGTGAACGATCCCATCACGCCGCCATAAAACAGCGCGCGCTTGAGCACTTCGCGGTTTATGTCTCCTTGCGATGCGATGTAGCCCATGAAACCGCCCGCGAACGAATCGCCCGCGCCGGTTGGATCCTTTACCTCCTCAATCGGAAGCGACGGCGCGCGGAAGGGATGGCGTCCGATGCCAAATGCCCCTTCGCGGAAGAAAATCGTTGCCCCGTACTCGCCATGCTTGATCACAAGCGCCTGCGGCCCCATGGCGAGGACTTTCTGGGCGGCGCGCGGCAGGTTGGTCTCGTGCGCGATCATCTTGGCCTCGGTGTCGTTGATCAAAAGCACGTTGACGAGCTTCAGCATCTCCGCGAGTTCGCGCGGGGTTTTGTTGATCCAGAAATTCATCGTGTCGCCGCCGGTTAGACGGACGCCGTCCATTTCGTGACGCACGGCAGCCTGCAACGAAGGATGAATGTTGGCGAGAAACAAGAATTGCGTGTCGGCGTACTCCCTGGGAATTTTCGGTTGGAATTGCTCGAAAACATTCAGGTCGGTGAAATCGGTTTTCGCTTCGTTCAGATTATCGGTGTAGCGTCCGCCCCAGCGAAAAGTCTTGCCGGACGCGCGCTCGATGCCGCGCGTGTCGATGCCGCGCTTCTTGAGCACGTTTTCGTGCTCCGCCGTGAAATCATCGCCCACGACGGCCACCACGCGCACTTCGGTGAAGAAACTCGCTGCCAATGCAAAATGCGTGGCCGCGCCACCCAAAATGTTTTCCACGCTACCGGAAGGCGTGGTGATGTTGTCGAATGCCACCGAACCAACGACGAGTATGCTCATGATGAAGTGTGAGTTCTATTTTCCCGCGGAAAGGTATTTGTCGAGGATCAAGCCGAGTTTCTGCCGGGTTGTTGCAGGAATCTTATCGCGATCAGTAAGAATGGCGTGCGCCAGCGCCGAACCGCACTTGCAACTCCGCCCCGTCGGCATCGCTGCAATCGTTTCACGCACTACCTTTGCCGCGTTCTCCGCATTCTTGACCAGCACGGCGACGATCTGATCGACGGTTACGGAATCATGATGGGGATGCCAGCAGTCGTAGTCGGTCACCATCGCCACCGTCACGTAGCAAATCTCGGCTTCACGCGCGAGCTTCGCCTCCTGCAGGTTGGTCATGCCGATCACGTCCATGCCCCAGCTGCGATAGATATTCGATTCCGCCTTGGTCGAAAACTGCGGACCCTCCATATTCAGATACGTTCCGCCCCGCTTGCCAGTCACGCCTGCTTTCTTGCATGCAGTCTCCACGACTTGCGAAAGCTGTGGGCATACCGGGTCGGCAAACGCAATGTGCGCGACAATTCCGTTGCCGAAAAAAGTATCCACCCGATGTCTGGTGCGGTCGAAAAACTGGTCCGGGATCACGAACTCCAAGGGCTTGTGTTCCTCCTTAAGCGAACCGACCGCCGAAATGGACACGATCCGCTCCACTCCCAGCTGCTTAAACCCATACACATTCGCCCGAAAGTTTAGTTCTGTCGGCAGAATCCGATGTCCGCGCCCATGCCTGGCAAGAAACGCGACCTTGTGGCCCGCGAGAGTTCCGAGCACGTAAGCATCGGAGGGATCTCCGAAGGGCGTATCCTGCTTCAACTCGCGCATATCGCTGAGCCCGGGTATGGAATAAAGCCCGCTGCCCCCGATGATTCCGATTTCTGCCTGCGGCAAACGTCCTCCTGAATCTTTCGGCTGCTCGAACCAAACCTACGATTATACAAAACAGCTCGAAGCGTTCCGGCATGCTCACGTGGAGAAGAGGTCGTCCTCGCCCGCATGGACGGTTGAGACGCCCGTCGCTCCATAAACACGTTACAATTTTCCGCATGAAGCTCCTCGGAGCACTGATCGCCACACTCATCTTCAACCTCTGCGTTCAAGCTCAATCCGCCAGCAAAGCCGTGACGGTCCCGATTACGCTCGACCACAACCGCACGATCATCGACGTCTACCTCACCTTACCCGATGGAAAGACAAAGCGGGTTCGTGCCTGGGTTGACAACGGCAATGCGGAACTGTGGATGACGGAGGATCTCGCCAAGCAGCTGGGGCTGTCGTTCAATGGAGATGCCAAACCGGCGCTGGACGGAAAACAGCGCGCCGTGCAAACGCCGAACAGCTTGCAGATCGGTGGCATGAGCATCTCGCTCGCCGGAATCCACGAGGGGCAAGCGATCCTCGATCGCGAAAGTGTCGCTCCCGGCTGCAGCGCCGAAATCACAATTCCCTCAAGTGTGCTGCGCAGCTACGACGTGTTGTTCGATTTCCCCAATCGCCAGTTCACTATCGGCGCGCCCGGATCGATCTATTTCAAGGGCGTGAGCTCGAAGCTTTTGCTGGACTCAAAGAATGGCCTCATTCAGGTGCCGAGCAAGATCGAAGGCCAGGAGTTTAACCTTGCGCTCGACGTGGGCGCATCGATCACACTTCTTTCTGGCGAACAGATCGCGCATTGGCATAAAGCCGAACCATCCTGGCCTTACATGATTGGCGGGGTTGCCGCCGGTAACATGTGGGGAAGCGAGGAGGAGGCCCGTTGGCCGATGCTGCGAATTCCCAGCATTCAATTCGGCGCCGCCACCCTGAGCAATGTGGCGGCCGCATCCTTTCCGGACGAGGCGTTGAAGTGGTTTCAGAATCGCGCGGGCGTGGCCACCATGGGCCTGATTGGAGCGAACGCCCTCGTCGACGATCGCGTTGGGATCGATTACGCGCATAGCAACCTCTACTTGGAGCGCACCAATCGCACCTCGGCGCCGGACATGAACGTCGTCGGACTGACGCTACGCCCAGAGGCTGATCGCCGCTACACCATCATTGGAGTAGCAGATTACGACGGCAAACTGTCGGTCCCGGAGGTGAAGGTTGGAGATGTTCTGGTCGGCGTCGATGGCGCGCCGGCGACCGGCGCCACCATGGGACAGGTCTGGTCCCTGCTGGGCGGCACGCCCGGCCAGATCCGCACGCTGACCCTCGAACGCGAGGGCAAGCGCTTCACCGTCGATGCGCCGGTCCGGCGTTTCCTTGCCGCCGCACCAACGCCCGCAAAGAGTCCCCGCAAAAATCCGCACAAAGGAAACTAGTGCGCGAGCACGCTGGAATAACCCGCTTCTATTCCGAATCTGTCTGGGTCTCTCCCGCTCTACCTGGCCGCACCCTGGGTAAATACCTGCCGCTCCACTTGTGTGGTCGTATCCTGATCGAGGCTCTCGCTCACCAATACCATGTCTCCCTTCACCTCGATGAAAATGGTTCCTTCTTCCGTGAGGAAGGAATGTTTTCCAGTAAGAGTCTCGACCGTGTAACTCGCAGGCTTGACCTGCTTTTCATCGTCTACATCCCTTACGTGCTGATAGCGGCCCTTCAGTCCTTTTGCATAGACGAATGCAAATTCCGAAGCTTTCTCAGGGCTTGACCAGCGCGACAAGTACAGCACTCCGAGCGGCGCCGCCGTATCGCCCTTCGGCCGCGCCGCGTAGTAGTAGCCGCCGCGCCAATGCGGATACAAGCGCTTGGAAACTTCGACGCCTGCATACTGATCGATCAGAATCGCGGAATCAAACTCTCCGACCGCGCCCACATCAAACTTGTCGTAACTTTTGAAGGCATTCTTAAAATCGGGCAACGGCATGCGCGGAAGCTTTTCCCCGGAGAGGTACGCGGACGGTTCCATGATCTCTCGCGTCGTACGTGGCGGATTTTTGAATACTCCTGCGTACGCTTTTTCTTTTCCGAAGCGGGTTAGGAGCTCAGTTTCAAAATCGAGCCCGTAACGATAGGGGAAAGTCAGCGCCTCTTTGATGTAGAGCGGCGCGTTACGGAACTCGACCGAATCCGCCGTGCCGACCAGCATTCCGGCCTTCAACGCCTCGACGATTTGTGGCGAGTCGGTCACAGACTGCCCAAGCGGCAATAGCTCGTAGTCGAGCAGAACAACCATCGCCTGTCCTTCAACAACCGCCTGGTGCGCGGTTGAAATCTCGTCGTTCTCGATGTCCTCCTGCGTCGGTTCTTTCTTACTGGCCCCCAGATCAGCGTCCCCGGCCTTCATGTATTTCTCCAGCCCGAAGGACTGGTCCTGGAGCGCGTGCGTCAGTTCGTGCGCCAACACCGGCTTCTGCTGCTCCGGCTCAATCCAGTCGAGCAGGTTCACCGTCTTGGCCTGCGGATCGTAGTAGCCCGCGACCTGTTCCCGCAGCAGCGCAACCAGAAATGTTTCCAGATCGAAGTCGCGCGGCAGCAGGCCGAACTTCTTCAGAACCAATTCCGAGCGACGCAAGCGTTGCGCGTCTTCATCCTCCTCCATGTGCTTGCGGATAAATGCGACCACTTCGTCCCGATTCACGAGCTTACGTTTGACTTCGTCGTGAATCGGGAGAGACGTATCTTTGCTGGCAAACTTCAGAATCTCATCGACCGAGCGGAACAATTCCTGCGCCTCTTGCGGCGAGATTTTCTTTTCGTCCTGCTCAGGCTGGACAGATTTCGGGGCATTCTGAGTAGCAGAGGAGTCTGGAGATTTCTTGGACGGAGTTGAATTCTCAGTCTTGTCCTGGTTCTGTGTTCGGGGGGACGAGGGATCGGTGGAACTCTGCGCTGCTTGTGCCAGCAAATTATGGGACGCGGCAAGCAACACCAACGCAATCACAGCCCGCAAATAGCTTCTGGTTTTCCGGTACAATTTTGTCAAGTTTCTCCTCGGGACTGCCTATGTCCGACTCTGATCCACGTGCGGCCGCTGCCGAATATTTTCGCCAGGCTTATGAGATGCAAACCAGCGGCGAGTACGCGCGGGCGCTGGTTCTGTATACCCAGTCCATCGTCGCCTTTCCGACCGCCGAGGCCTATACCTTTCGCGGCTGGACTTATTCTTTCGTGGGTGATTACGACAACGCCATCGGGGACTGTCGCCGCGCCATTAAAGTCGATCCGGATTTCGGCAATCCCTACAACGATATCGGCGCCTATCTGATTGAACAAGGAAAATGGGACGAAGCCATTCCCTGGTTTCAGAAGGCGATGGTCGCCAAACGGTATGAGGCGCGCTGCTACCCGCATTTCAACCTGGGTCGCGTGTACGAACACCAGCACAAGTGGGAAAAAGCCAAAAAGTGCTATGCGCAGGCCTACACGATCGAAAGAAAGTACGTCATGGCTCTGACCGCTTTTCGCCGCTTAAGTGCGATGTGCAACTAGAAACGCATCCGGCACGACCCAGAGGTCTGCGTATTCAGCGGCTTTTCTCCGCGCCTTCTGGGGTTAAGACGTTCTCACCCGCTGTGCGACCCACTCGCCCACTTCCTTCGTTCCCAAAGACCCACCCACATCGGGCGTCGTCTTCTTCTGCCGGATTGCCTCCAACACCGCCGCTTCGATCTTGGCCGCTTCGCCGGTCAGGCCTAGATGCGACAGCAGCATCGCCGAGGTCAGGATCGCGCCCATCGGATTCGCAATATTCTTGCCTGCAATGGGAGGAGCCGAGCCGTGCACCGGCTCGAACATCGAAGTTTTCCGCGGATGAATGTTTCCGCTGGCCGCCATTCCCAAACCGCCCTGCAGTCCGGCAGCCAGGTCGGTGATGATGTCGCCAAACATGTTGTTCGTCACGATCACGTCGAACTGGCGGGGATCGCGCACCATCTGCATGCAGAGCGCATCCACGTACATGTGCGTCGCCTTGATCTGCGGATATTCGCGGCCTACCTCCTTGAACACGCGCTGCCACAGCCCGCCCGCATGCGTCATGGCATTCGATTTGTCGCACATCAGCACGCCTGAACGCTGACTTCCGTCCAGCTTCTTGTGCTTCTCACAATAGTCGAACGCATAGCGGATCACCCGCTCCACTCCCTTACGAGTGTTGATATCTTCCTGAATCGCGACTTCGTCTTCTGTGCCCTGCTTGAAAACTCCACCGACATCGCCATAGACCCCCTCGGTGTTCTCGCGTACCACGACGAAGTCCACATCCCTCGGCTCCATGCCCTTCAGTGGACAGAGGGTCGCATCCAGCAATCGCACCGGGCGCACGTTCGCGTACAGATCCATCTTGAACCGCATTCCCAGCAGGATTTCCTTGGCATGAATGTTGGTGGGAACGCGCGGATCGCCGAAGGCGCCGACAAGAATGGCATCGAATTCGCGCTCCAGCATGGGAAAACCATCGGGCGGAACGGTTATGCCGTCAGCGAGGTAGCGCGCGGCGCCCCAGTCGAACTCGGTGGTTTCGATGGAGGCCCCGGAGGCCATCATCACCTTCATGGCCTGCGGAATCACCTCGCGCCCAATCCCGTCGCCGGGAAGAACGGCAATCTTTTTTGTGGCAGTCACGAGGAGAGAGCTTACCAATTGCCGGATGCCTTTGCCATTCGGGCACCCGAAAGACATCTGATCTGAAAAACGTCGATGAGGCGATGGGATGGTGGAGGGACAGGCGTCCTCGCCAGTCCACCGGCAGGCTCGCATCGCATTGACCTTACTTTTTGCGCTGCATCTCGAACTGGAAATGCGAGTCCTTGCCCTCGTGTTTCCATGTCCAATCTTCGCTGTAGTGATCCGGATCCTCGAACGAATACACCGCCTTGTGCATATGTCCGGCCTGTGGCGAAGGTAAATTGGTAGCATCCAGAAAGTCGAATGTGACCGTCTTCCCATCTGGCGAGATAACAGCCTGCATGCGTGGCTGATTGTTGCTGGGGCAAAAGTGCGTCATCATCAGCCGGCCGCCGTCCACGTAGTACAGGCTGGTCATCGCTTCGTCACCCATTTTGATATCCGCCATGACCGAGGTCCCGCCGGCAATCACGCTATAGGTCACTTCCGAAGTCTCGCCGTGTGCGCCCTTGCCGGTCCAGGTACCAGCCATCGACTTGAAGCGGTCCAATGCTTTTTGCGCATCCGATTCAGCCCAACTGCTCACCGCAGCTAACATCACGATCCCGATGGCAACCGCTCGAAAAGCTTTCATTTGTCGTCTCCTTGGAAGAATTCCGCTCCCGAGCCAGTTTGCGGCACCGGGCGAGGTCCGCTCGCCTTCGCTATAATTGAAGGGTCACGATGCCTTCGGTAAGTTCACATAACGCGTTTGGAGTGTCGCAATCTGCTGCTGGAGCGGGGCCCGTGCACTTCGGCAATGCAACAGACGAGTTCACCGCTCTAAGGTCAACGTGCGGAGTCTACAATCTCGAGAACCGCGCGAAAATCCAGCTTACTGGGAGCGATCGCGTCCGCTGGCTGAATGGCATGATCACCAACAACGTGCGTGATCTGACAGCCGGCCACGGCGTCTATGGGTTCCTGCTCAACCCGCAGGGCCGTATTCTGGGCGATCTGATCGCCTACAATCGCGGCGAGCACATACTTGTCGACACGGACCGGTCGCAACTCGAAACAATCCTGGCCACCTTTGACCATTACATCATCATGGACGACGTCGAGGTTGCCAATATCAGCGACAAGCTGTCTGCGATCGGGCTCGCGGGACCCAATGCTGGAAGCGTACTCAAAGCGGCCGGATTCGAAGTTCCCGAGCTCAAGACCCTTCAGATCGCTGACCTCCCGTGGCAGCAGACGAACGTGAGCATCGTCCGCGGAGAGAGCGTGAGCTTTCCTTCCTATGAAATTTGGGTTGCGCCCGAACATTCCGCTTCGGTGCGCGAGACGCTCCAACGGTCGGGTGCAGTGCCTGTCGGCCCTGAGGCGCTGGAACTCTACCGTATCGCGCTGGGCATTCCGCTTTACCGCAAGGACATTCGCGAGCGCGATCTGCCGCAGGAAACTGAGCAGGCGCGCGCCCTGAACTTCAACAAGGGCTGCTACGTGGGCCAGGAGATCGTCGAGCGCATCCGCTCACGTGGCGCGGTTCATCGAAAGTTCACAGGTTTTACGGTTACGGGCGCAGCGCCGGCGCCGGGCACGAAAATTCAAGCGCAGGCCAAGGACGTTGGCGAGATCACCAGTTCTGCGGTGATTCCTTCTCCTGACGGCGAGCACACCGTAGCCTTAGGCTACATTCGCCGCGAAGTTGGTGTACCTGGGAAAGAGGTCGAAATCGCAGGCTCACGCGCAGTCGTGGCCGATCTCCCCTTCCACGACCTGCTCACACGATAAGAGGACCGACCTATGGCTGAGAAGAAACAAGACGCTGGTTTTACTGTCACCGATCGCAGGTTGTTCACCACCGATGGCGAACTGCGTTCCGACCTCCCCGAAGAAAAGCCCTCCCAGGAGTCGACCGCCTCGGCGACGGCAGTAGCCACTCCCAACTCCGACACTCCCACTGCGAATGAGGAGAAGGCCCCGCCGCCACCGACAGCTGCGGAACAAAAAGTGAATGCAGAGGCTTACCAGAAATCCTCGAAGGATCTGGATGCTCGGGTGGAACTCAGCGGCCACTCCGCTAAGGAATTAGAAATCACCTTCGAGCGCTTCATGGCCTCGCTTTACATGAGCGCCATGATGCAGATGGGCATGATGCACGAAGAAGGCGGGCAACCGCGGATCGATCTCATCGGGGCGCGCCAGACCATCGACACGCTTGGCCTGCTGCAAACAAAAACCAAGGGCAATCTCACCTCCACCGAAGAAAATTTCCTGCAGAACTGTCTGTACGAGCTGCGCATGGCGTATGTGGAAGTCACCAACGCCCTGGCACGTCCGCCGCAAGCCGCTGGTCCAGCCGCAACCAACAAGGCACGATGAAGGCAACTCTTACGGTGCTGGGCAGTGGTACGTCGATGGGCGTACCCACCATCGGATGCACGTGCGCCGTGTGCCATTCACCTGATCCCCACGATCGCCGCACGCGGCCATCCATCTTGCTCGAGTATGCCGGCAAGGTCGTTTTGATTGACACGACTCCCGACTTTCGCGAGCAGGCGATTCGCGAACACATCACCAGGATCGATGCCGTGCTCTACACCCACACCCATGCGGACCACATTCTCGGCATCGACGATCTGCGGCCCCTCAGCTTTCATCGCGACGGCAGAATTCCTCTCTTCGCGCGTCCCGAAGCCGCCGACTTTATCCGCAACATGTTTCGCTACATCTTTGACGCGGATTACAAGTTCGGGGGCCTCGCACGTTTGGAACTGAAACCGATTGACGGGACTTTCGAGCTATTCGGCAGAACCTTCGAACCGATTCCAGTGATTCACGGCGAAACGGAAATCTATGGTTATCGTTTCGGCAGCGCCGCCTATCTGACCGATTTCAGCGAGATCCCCGAGTCCTCGATGCCGCGTTTGCAGGATCTGGACGTCTTGTTCCTCGACGGTCTGCGTTATAAGCCGCATCCCACGCACTCAACCGTCGAGAACTCGATCCGCATTGCGGATCGCCTGAAGGCGAAGCGAGTGTTCTTTACGCACATCTGTCACGACCTGCCGCACGCAGCTACCAACGCGGCGCTCCCGCCGCACGTGCGGCTGTCGTACGACGGGATGAAACTGGAGTTTGAAATCTAGTGAGGAGGTTGCCGATTACGATTGCGATGTCGACCGCTCCTTAAGTCTTGTCATTAAGTCTTGTCATTCCGAGCAAAGCGAGGAATCTCTTTTCACCGGACCGAGCGTCATAGATTCCTCGTTATGCTCGGAATGACAAGGGTTGGTTTCGTTTATGAACCGTCAGCAGTGGTCGGTTTTCTTCGTGCCCTGACCCATGCAAACCTTCCGCAAACTCGCAGATGTACCCGCCGACTTCGGTCCCACCATCGTGAGTGTCGGCAACTTCGATGGCGTTCACCGCGCGCATCAAACCGTGCTGCGCGACATCGCGGAGCGTGCCCGTCAAAGCGGCGCCAAGTCGGTTGCGGTTACCTTTGAGCCGCATCCCATTCGTATTCTGCGCCCTGACTCCGGTTTCAAGCTACTCACACCCACGCCGGAAAAACTGCATCTGCTTGCGGCCACTGGAATCGATGCCGTGCTTCTCTTACCCTTCGGGCGCGATCTTTCCTTGCTTACCCCACGCCAATTCGCGGAAGAAATCCTGAAAAAGAATCTGCACGTGTGTGAAGTCCATGAAGGCTACAACTTCCACTTCGGACACAAAGCTTCCGGCGATGTGAAGATGCTTGCCGATTTCGGCCGTGAGATGGGGTTCACCGTCAAGATCTTCGATCAGATGACGCTGCGCGGAGAGGCCGTCTCCAGTAGTCAAATCCGCAAACTCCTGCAGACGGGACACGTGAGCCGGGCACGCCACCTCCTGGGCCGTCCCTTCGCGATCCTCTCAACTCCGGGGCGCGGCCGCGGATATGGCAGCAAATACACCGTGCCCACCATCAACCTGAACCGCTACGACGAACTCGTTCCCGAGGACGGCGTCTACATCACGCGAACCCGAATCGGCGAGGAATGCTTCGACTCCGTGACCAATATCGGCAATCGCCCTACCTTCGGCGCCGACTCCTTCGCGATCGAGTCCCACCTGCTGAACTTTCATCCGATCACTCTAAAAGCGGACACGGAAGTGGAGATTTTCTTTCTGCAGCGTCTCCGCGACGAAATCAAGTTCCCCGCCGTCGAAGCCTTGCGCGACCAGATTGCCCGAGATGTCAAGAAATCCCGGCGTTATTTCCATCTTGCCGGTCTCCCAAAACGGTAGCTGCCTGCTCTCAAAAGCGGACCTCCAGGTCGCCTATCCCCGCCACCCTCCTTTACAATCCTGTTGCGAGGTAACACCAGCCCTTATGAGCAAGAAACCGTCGTGCCACACAAAAAACAAATTATCGCGAATTGGTACACTGATCGTAGTTATGGCTATCGCATCCACTGGAGTTCCAGCTTACGCCGCACAAAACGAATTCGGCCCCAGTAACCCGTTCTACGCCGAAAGCACGTTGCCTTTCCACGCGCCGCCCTTCGACAAGATCAAAGACTCCGACTACCAGCCCGCCATTGAAACCGGCATGGCGCAGCAGCGCGACGAAATGAAGGGCATCGCGGAAAATCCCGCGCCGCCAACCTTCGAAAACACCATCGTTGCCATGGAGAAAACTGGCCGGTTGTTTGATCGCGCCATGTCCGCGTTCGGCGCCGTTACTGGTGCCAACCTCAATCCGGAGCTGCAAAAAGTCCAGGAGATCGAAGCTCCCAAGCTGGCCGCCCATGCCGATGCGATCTTTCTCGATCCCAAACTGTTCCAGCGCGTCAAAACCATCTACGAGCAGCGCGACTCCCTGAAGCTTGATCCTGAGTCCTATCGCCTGGTCGACTACTATTACAAAAAGTTCGTGCACTCCGGAGCTAATCTTTCGGACGCCGATAAGGTCGCGCTCAAGAAGCTGAACGAAGAGGAGTCCTCGCTCAGCCAGGCCTTCACGACGAAGTTGCTGGCCGCCACCAAGGACGGGGCCCTCGTCACCAGCGATAAGAACGCGCTCGCCGGATTGACGGATGCCCAGATTGCGGCTGCCGCTCAAGCTGCCAAAGGACGCAAGCTGGAGGGCTACGTCATCCCGCTGCAGAACACCACGCAACAGCCCGATCTTGCGGTCCTTACACAGCGCGCGACCCGCCAGGCGATCTTCGAGAATTCCTGGAACCGCGCCGAACGTGGTGGCGCCAACGACACGCGCGAAATCGTGGCCCGTCTCGCAGAACTGCGCGCCGAAAAAGCCAAGCTGCTTGGTTTCCCCAACTACGCCGCCTGGAAACTCGAGGACCAGATGGCGAAGACGCCCGAGGCAGCCATCAAGTTCATGGACGCGCTCGTGCCCGGCACCACCGGGAAGGCTCGCGAAGAGTCAGGCGATATTCAAGCGCTCATCGACGCCCAGAAGGGCGGCTTCCAATTGCAACCCTGGGATTGGGATTTCTACAGCGACCAGGTGCGCAAGGCTAAGTACAACCTGGAAGAGTCGCAGATTAAGCCCTATTTCGAGCTGAACAACGTCCTTGAGAATGGCGTGTTTTACGCCGCCACCCAGCTCTACGGCATCACTTTTAAAGAGCGAACGGACATTCCCGTCTACCAACCCGACGTCCGCGTTTTTGAAGTAATCGACTCTGACGGCAAGCCGATGGCCTTGTTTTACTGCGACTACTTCAAGCGCGACAACAAGAACGGTGGCGCCTGGATGGACAGCCTCGTCGGGCAATCAAAGCTTCTCGGCACGCTGCCTGTCGTATTCAATGTCGCCAACTTCCCGAAACCCGCGCCCGGGCAGCCTGCGCTCATCAGCTTCACTGACGTGACCACGATGTTCCACGAGTTCGGCCACGCACTGCATGGCATGTTCGCCGATACCATGTACCCCACGCTCTCCGGTACCGCAGTGCCGCGCGATTTCGTGGAGTTCCCTTCGCAGTTCAACGAGCATTGGGCGCTTTATCCCGCCATCTTCAACCACTATGCGAGGCACTATCAGACGGGAGCCCCGATGCCCGCGGATCTCGCTTCCAAAATCAAGGAAACACGAGTCTTCAACCAGGGTTACGCGCTCACTGAGGTGGTAGCCGCTGCTGAACTTGATATGAAGTGGCACACCCTTCCTCCAGGCACGCCCCTGCAGAAGCCGGATCAGTTCGAGACTAAGGCGCTCCAGGAAACGCATCTCGCCCTCAGCTATGTGCCGTCGCGTTATCGCTCGAGCTACTTCGCGCATATCTGGGGAGGCGGCTACTCCGCGGGATACTATGCCTACCTGTGGAGCGAGATGGTGGATCACGACGCATTTGCGTGGTTCGAGGAGCACGGTGGATTGACACGCTCCAACGGCGATCGCTTCCGCAAGATGGTGCTCTCGCGCGGTAACACCGAAGACCTTGCGAAGATGTACTCGGCCTGGGCAGGACGCGAACCATCGATCGAGCCCATGCTCAAATATCGCGGCATACTGCCTGCGGACACCCGCGTTCCTCCCTCGGAGGGCCGCAAGCAATAAGATCCGGTTCCTCCGGTAGGGAATACGATTTGGCGGGACGCATCATGTCCTGAATCATGGACGGTCACACCACAGCGCATCCAGCATGGCTGACGTCCCGCCGCCTCCGCGTCCACGGACTGATTCTCGCGATCTGCATCTGGTCCACCTACGCGTGGATTCTGAGTTCTCCGGGACTGCTGGATCGCAATCGGATTGTCAAAGGCGCGGATTTTCTTCACTTCTACACGCTCGGATCCCTGGCCCGCGAACACCGGGGCGCCCAACTCTATGACATGGAGGCGCAGTCGACTCTGACCCAGGAGCGCGTGCCCCAAGTCGGGCATGTTCGGTTTGTTCCGCTCTATGGACCACAGGTCTCGTTGTTCTTCGCGCCCCTGTCCATGCTTCCGTATTCGCAGGCGCTTCTCGTCTGGTTGCTTCTGAATGCCGCGATTTATGCCCTCTGCTGTTATGCGCTCCGGAAAAAGTGCCCGAACCTGCAGTCCGAGGGCATGCTGGTATTTATTTTGGCCCTGGCCTATCCGGGGTTCTTCCACGTCATCGCCTGGGGGCAGACCTCTGGGCTCGCGCTGGCTTGCTTCACGGCTGCCTACCTCGCATTGCGCTCGCAGCGCTGTTTCGTGGCAGGACTCGCTCTGGGCTGCCTGGTTTTCAAGCCTCAACTCGGGCTTGCAACCGCCTTTGTAATTCTTGGAACAGGCGAAGGGATGATCGTGTGGGGCGCGCTGCTCGCGGCGCTCGCACAGCTCTCGGTGGGATGGCTCTACTACGGAACCTCCGTAATGCGGGATTACTTCCGCCACCTCATCCATGTGCGCAGCCTGTTTTCTCAACTGGAACCGCGACCGTACCAGATGCATTCCCTGCGATCCTTCTGGGCGATGCTCGTTCCCTGGTCGCATCTGGCATTCGCCCTGTATGTCATCACCGCAGTCGCGGTACTCGTGATGACCCTTTACTGCTGGAGAACACGCGCCTCGCTGAATTTGAGATTTGCAGCCCTCCTGATTGCCACCGTGCTCGTGTCGCCGCATCTGACCGTTTACGATCTGGTGATCCTGGCGCCCGCATACTTGTTGTTGGCGGATTGGATTGTGGCCGATGGAAGAGCTTGGGCCCGGAATCTGGGAATGTTGCTCTATCTCGGCTACGCGCTTCCGCTCTTCGGCCCCTTGTCCATCTGGACGCACCTGCAGCTCTCTGTGCCCGCAATGGCAGCGATTCTGTGGATGATCTTTCGAGCTACTGAGTCCCAAACTGAAGCAGTATCGGACGCAATCGCTGCCAAGGTTTAGCCGCCTGCTGAGACACTCTCTTCGATCGCGTTTGAAAGGGTGTGCTACCGGGCGAATAAGAATCTCAGAGCCTCTGGAAAGCGCGCCGCCCATGCCGTCTCACTGTGCGTGCCGCCTTCAGCGATTTCTACGCGTAGCCGTCGATCATCCAGCCCCGCCCGTCTGAAAATTCTTTCCAGCTCGCGAACGTTCCCTACCGTCTGCCGGTCTTTGTCCTCCCGGCCGGCCTCGCGGGTACCAACTGCCAGGAAAATCTTCTCCGGCCATTGCCGGGACCGGCGCGCATCTCTCAGAATCCGGCAGTTCGCCACCCACAGCGAAGGGCTTTCGAGCAACACGCGACCAAACACCCCCGGAGCTGCCATGACGGCATACAGAGAAATCAATCCACCCAGCGACGACCCGCCCAGCGACGTATGTTGCGCTCCCTTCGCCACCCGGTAATTCTGACTTACGAACGGCTGGACTTCTTCCACTAGGAATTTCGGATACCTGCTTCCCTGCGGACGCAACACTACCGGATTCATCGAGCGATACGGAAAGTACTCTTTCAAGCGCTCCTGCCTCGCATGGTCGATGCCGACAAAGATCGTTGGGGGAATCACGCCTTCGCGAATCAGGCGATCGGCGGTCTCATCCACTTGCCATTCGATGCCCGCGAAGGAAGCCGCCCGCTCAAACAGGTTTTGCCCGTCGTTGAGATAAAAAACCGGATAGTGTTGTCCCGAATTTTCCGGCAGGTCGTAGCCGGGCGGCAGCCACACCCGCAGGAGCCGTTTGTTGTGAAATACGCGGCTGGAAAATTCATGCAAACGCAAATCGCCTACTACGGAACTGGTGTCAACAGGCGCACTCGACAAATTCAGTTGGGAAGGTTCTTCCATAGGCAAGTTGATGCGCTCCGCTCAGCCGGCGCGTGGCCGCATGGAGTGGACGAGCAGGAACACGGACAGAATCGTGATCGAGAAGATGACTACCAGCGAACTCAGGCAGAGTATGCACCAAACCGACAGAATGAATTTCTCCACGTACGTCAGGTAAAGTGCAAATCCCAATCCACCGACGGAGGCCAATACCAGGATTGCCGGCGTCTCCGCCTTCGCACGATAAAACGTGGTGAACGCCAGCAGCCCGGCGTATCCCAGAATTCCAATCAACGCCACCGGCACACCGGCAACCGTCGAGTATTCGCTGCGGTTCACGAGGTCACAATTGAAAGACTCGCCAAAGTCGCAATAGGAGGTTTTCGATTTCCGGAAATGGTGGTCGAGCGACACCGAGGACACCGCAACACCGAGGACCGCAAGCAGCGCAATGGCCAACGATAGTCGGCGAGCGGTGTTACTCATTCAGCGGACATCCCGTGCGCATACTCAGATCCTGGAGCGGCATCTCTCCCTCCACGCGTTCACCGGTCGGTGGAAATTGCCAGGTAGGAAAGTGCTTGATACCGGCATCCCTGCAGACCTGCAGTACCTGCGTAGTATCGCCGGGCACGCCGCACTCGATATAAGGCGCATACTCGAAAGAGTCGCCGAACCATTTTTTCTGCTCGATGCAATGCGGACACCACCACGCCCCATACATCTTCACATTCCGCTGCGAGAGACAACGGGCGAAATTGTCATAACGGTGCATGCGGTGGCGATATCCGATGTAGTACGTCACCCCCAGGGCCCCCACGATCACCGCCGCAATGATCACCTTGCGCAGAAATGCCGGATCCCGTTCCGGCTGTTGTACGCGCGCTTGCTGACGCTCTTTCCGTAGCTGAGACATAAAAGTTCTTATACCACGACCCGCAGAGCCGACGGCAGCACATCGAGCGCCTCCAGGTGCAATGTTAGAGCCTCCCCATCCACCATCACATCGACCGGACCATCGAGTTCAAATTCAATGCGCCGCGCAGGTCGCCGTTCGGCCAGTGGATGCTTCACGTGGGTGCCGTCATAAAGAGTCGGCAGATTGCGAATCAGTCCGATGCGCCCGATCGGTCCCCAGCGTACATATTCAATCAGACCGTCATCGACCTCCGCATTGGGCCCGATCATCATCGTGCCGCCCGTGTACTTGCTGTTGTTGAAGGTGAGAAACAAGCAGCGCCGCATATCAGCGTTCGGTTCCCCGTCCACCCGCAAGGGGAAAGGCCTGCGCCGAAGCTGCGCCAAGCGCAGAAAAATGGAAAGAAAATACCCAGGCTCGCCCCAACCTGCAAAGCTTCGTGATCGCGTTGCGTTGACGTCGGCAGCAAAGCCCACGCTGAGCAGATTGATGTAGTGAATCACACCCGTCCTGTGACGCATGCGCATCACGTCGCACGAGTGCTCGCGACGCCCGAGCAGCGCTTCCATCGCGCCTTCCACTCCCTGCTTTGTGAAATCCCGCAGAAAGGAATTGCCCGTCCCCAGTGGAAGAAATCCCAATTGCGGAGGATCCGCACTCTCCGCCTGCGGAAAAAGCCCGTTCACAATTTCGTAGGAAGTGCCATCTCCACCGACGGCAATAAACCGGCGGTACCCGCGCTCGTAATACTTGCCGGCAAGCTGCGTCGCATCGCCCGGCCGCGCTGTCTCAACGACCTCCAGCTTAAGGCCGCCGGCTCGCAAGCGCTCGAGCACTGGGCCCACCAATTTGCGGGAGCGCCCGCCTCCGGCCGCAGGATTGACCACCACCACAAACGTGTCGTTCACAATTGGATGATGGCCGCGCGATCCGTAGTTTTGCCGATTTCCTCGGCCAGGGTCGCGCGCTTGATCTTCAATGATGCCGTCCGAGGAAAATCCTTTGGCCAGACCAGATATCCGCCCACGCGTTTGAAGTCGGGCAGTCGCCGGTTGCGTGTCGTCAAATCCTCGAGCAGCGCCCCATCAAACTGCTGGTTCGTTTCAAGTCGCAGCACGATGAACAGCAATTCGTTTCCCAGTTGCTTGAGCGGCCATAGATAGTTCGCTGCGAACACGCAGTACTCCTTCACCGATACGCCATCGAAAACCGTTTCAATATCCTCGGGATAAACATTCTTGCCGCCCTCGGTCACAATCATGTTCTTCTTGCGCCCAAACAGCTGCAGATGACCGGTGAAATCGAAGCGGCCCAGGTCTCCCGTGAGCAGCCACCCATCCACGATTGTTTCCGCGGTCAGCTCGGGATCATCCAGATAGTGCGACATCACGGTCTTGCTGTGAACGGCCACTTCCCCGACACCTTCCGAGTCGGGACTTAACACGCGCAGCTCTACGCCGGGCAATGGACGGCCCACCGTGTCCGCGCGAAACGGTTTGAAATCGTTCAGCGTGAGCGCTGTTCCCGCTTCCGTAAGCCCATATCCGTTGGCGACCGGAATTCCAAGATCGTAGAAAAACTGCAACGTCGAAGGCTCCATGAAAGCTCCTCCGGTAAAGAGCGCGAGCAGTTGTCCCCCGAACGCCTTATGCACTTGCCCCAGCAGCCGGCGGCTCAGCTTCACGTTCGGACGCCGGCGGGTAAGCATTTTGTTCAGTGCGATCAGGCGATTCAGCATGAACCGTTTGCGGCCCGGCAACTCATCAAATTTGGCTCGCAGTCCGCGCTCCAGATTCTTCAAGACCATCGGCACCAGGCTCATGTAGCTGATGCGGTAGCGGACGAAGGCGTCGCGCACATACTCCGGCCTCAGGGTGCGCAGATGTACCACGCAAGCTCCGCAAACGAACGGTCCGATAAAGCCCACCATGAAATCAATTGCGTGATTCGTGGGCAGGATGCTCAGGTAGCGCACGCCCGGCCAGAACGGATACCAGGCCGTCAGCGACGTGCATTGCTCCAGGTAATTCTCATGCGTGAGCACACATCCCTTCGGGCTTCCCCCGGTGCCGGACGAATACACAATGCAGGCCACATCTTCCCGCTGGCGATCGATGAAAATAGGATCGCCCTTGCGGTGAAAATCCTCCCAGCGGTAGGCCCCGCCGAGATCTGCGCGCAGCGGAGCCTCCGTCACCAGCACCGTCTTCACGCCATGCTTTTTGAACTCAGGCGATTGCATGATCGCTCGCCAGAGGTAGTACTCGACAATAAGAAACTTCGCTTTGCTGTGCGCCAGCAACTGGAGGTGCTCGGCGGCTGTCAACTTGAAGTCCAGCGGAACCAGCACCCCGCCGCAGAAAAAGACGGCATACGCCGACACCAGCCACTTGGACTGGTTGCTCATGATGATGGCCGCGCGATCGCCTTCCCGAAAATCGGCGTCCTGCAGCGCGCGTGTGAGCGGGCGCGCCAGCTCCTTGAAATCGGAGTAGGTAAGACGCGTCTTCTCCTTGTCGCGGTCGGCCTCAATGAGGCACGTCTCGTTCGGCCAATGCTCCAGCGCATCGCGCAGAGCGGCCCCTAAAGACGGATATTGGCGCAGGTCCAACATGAACAGGCTATTTCATCACACAGGAAGGAAGCGCAAGAAGAAAACGGCTATTGCTCAAGTCATTACCTTCCGGCCAGCAATCTTACAACCTCGCCTGAATCCGGCTGGCGAGCGTGCGGAAATCCGTAACGCCCTGCAGTTCGTAGTCGGGCATCTCGACGTGAAAATGATTCTCCAGCCGCGTAAGCAGATCGAGCGCCTGCAGGCTGTCGATGTTCAGGGTCTTGAAGAAGTCCTCGTCGGGCTTCAGCTTGTCGCGCGACACTTTGAAGTGCTGCGCGGCGAGAGTCAGAATTTCGTTCAGCGTTTGTTCTTCCGTTGTCATCATTTTTGCTCTTTGGATGTGACCTGGCTTCAGCCTGATTCAAGGCAAGTACGGTTGCAACTCCGTGCTCTCCACAAATTTCCGAAGCCCAGCCTCTACCGCGGGTTCCACGAACAACTGGCAGAACAGATCGATTTCCTGTTTCAACTCGTGGTGCGGTATCGGCTTGATGAACTTTTTCGCGGCGATGGCGGTCCTCCGGTCGAACTTCCCGAGTTGTACTGCCGTGGCACGCGCCGCTCGCAGCGCCTCGCCTTCGGCGACCAACTGACTCACCAGCCCAACTGCATGTGCCCGGGTGGCGTTGAAGCTCCGCCCCGTGAGCAGCAGGTCGCGAACGACGCCATTGCCCAGATCCCGCTTCAGGCGCGGGATTCCACCGAATCCGGGGATCAGTCCCAAGCGCAGTTCCGGAAAACAGAATCGCGCCATCTTGTCCGCGATGATGAGATCGCACACCAGCGCCAGCTCGAAACCTCCACCGAAGGTCACTCCATGCACGGCCGCAATCGTGGTCAAAGGCGCGCCGTCGATCGTGTTCAGCACGCGGTGAATGCGTTCCAGAAAGTCGCGCACCCCGGCCACCGCCTGCGCTTTCTCCATCTCATGCGAGCGCTGATAGAGTTCCCGAAGATCCGCACCCGCACAGAAGCCCGCCTTCAAGGTGCTGTGAACGATAAGCGCATGGGCCTGCCGCGCCATGCCGCTAAGCGCATCCGCGAATTTTTCCAGCTCGTCGAGCGCCAGCGAGCCAATCTCATTGCAAGGCTCGCGGTGCAGCGCCAGCTCAATAACGCCTGCCGAAACCTCCCACGAAAGTGCCTTGCCGCGGAATTGATCCATGGTGAATTTGCCCGCTCCTACACCGCGACCTTCACGCGATACAGTTCGTCGATCTCGTCATGCATTTCCCGCGCAATCAGGTCGCGCCTGAGCTTCCCGTTCGCCGTCAACAGCCCGTTGTCGATGGTGAATGCTTCGGGCCGGATGTGAAACGCGCGCACCTGTTTGTAGTGCGGAAACTGCGGGTTCACCACATCGATGGCAGACTGCGCTTTTTCACGGGTGACATTGCCCGTGATGATCGCGGACAAATAGCCCCTGCCATTTCCAACCAGCACCACCTGCGCCGCGCCCGCTAACTGCTGGAGAATTTTCTCTTCGATCGGTTCCGGGGCGATGTTGTGCCCGGACCCTAGAATGATGAGATTCTTGATGCGCCCCACGATACGCCAGTTGCCGCTGGCATCCACTTCACCCTGGTCGCCAGTATGAAACCAGCCGTCGCGCAATGCCTTGGCGGTTTCTTCCAAACGGTTCCAGTATCCGGGGAAGATGTTTGGCCCACGCACAATGATTTCTTCATTCTCTCCCAGCTTCATCTCAATCCCGGGAATCGCCGGACCGACGCGGCCCGCCTCGTAGTGATTCGGATCATCAAGCGTGCAGATCGCGGTGGTCTCGGTCAATCCGTAACTCTGCAGCACCGGGATGCCCAGCATCATAAAGAACAGTTGCGTCTCGATCGCCAGTGGCGCAGACCCGCAAATTAGCGCCCGCAGATTCCGTCCAATCATCTTCTTACGGATAGTCGGGAAGATTGCCGTGTTGGCGAGCGACAACCAGACGCGGTCAAGCACACTGAACTTCCGTTCCTGCTGCCGAATCCAGGCCGCCTTCGCTCGACTGTAAATGCCTTGCACAAAACCGCCCGCCTGCCAGAGTTGTTCATCGACTGCGCGGCGCATGCGCTCGAGCAGGGCGGGCACGTTGAGAAAATAATCTGGCGCCACCGTCCGCATATCTTGGGCGATCTTGCTCAGATCGGTATTCAGGGTAAGCTGGCTTCCGCGCAACAATGAAGTCAGCAAAAGCATCCAGGACCCCGCAAACACGAAGGGGAGATAGTGAAACACGCGGTCTTGTTGCTGGCTGCCCTGCATCAAGAGATCAAGCCGCCCGTTGATGCACTTCAGCATGTGCGCAATGTTTCCTGCGTTCAGAACGACACCCTTGGCTTCGCCCGAAGTTCCCGAGGTGTAGATGATCGTGACCGGATCGGCATCCGCGAGCGACGGCTTATGCTCCGCGCCCGGCGAGGCTGCAAAGATTTCCTCGAACAAATGCTGCGGCGGCGCGCTCGGCCACTCGTGAACAAGCGCATCGCGCAACGCCGCGTCCCCACAGCACACGAAAGCTGGAGAGCAGTCCTTCATCATCGCGGCGAGTTCTGCCGGAGCCTGCCGCGCGTACAAAGGCACAACGATCAGGCCTTCAGCCATTACGGCCAGGTCCATCGCGACCCAGCGCACGCCGTTGTTTGCGTAGAGAGCGCAACGCTCCCCCTTGCTCAGCCTTTGCCTGCGGAGAAACCCGCGCGCCCGCCGGATCTGTTCCAGCAGTTCCCTGCCTGTGACCGCGGTGATCCGGCCATCCCGGATCTCCTCGAGCACCGCGTGATATGCGCGCGCTTCCAGTCTCGCGAAAATGTCGTCTAGAAAACTCATTCTAGGTGTTTCCGAGGCCGCAGCAATCAGCTCGTCACCGATGACTTGCGAGTCTCTGACGACTCAAACTCCTCCACCAACTCGCGCAAGCCTGCATGCATGGGCGGCAAGTAATCTTCCCAGCTCCATTGCCCCGTGCGCGTGGGGAAATCGGGATAGCGGCGTTGCACTTCTTCCTCGAAATGCACGCCCATCCTCGCCATCAGTTTCAGGTTCCTGACTACGGTTTTCGCAATCGCCGCGGCTACGGACTCACCATCGGTGTAGAGTCGCTCCAAGGCGGCCAATAGGCGCTCCTCAAGATCCACGTCGTCCACATTCATTAACAGATCATGGTGTCCGCGTTCGCGCATCAGGTTGCGGATGCGTTCATCCATCGTGATCCCGGCAGATGGAACAAGCCCAGGCATCGAGGTCACGATTCCGTGATAGCGTGAGGAGGCCATCATGTGACAGGCGCGCAGAATGCTGACCACCTGGTACATGTTGTAGTCGTCGGAGCTGAGCACCGGCACTCCCCCCAGTTTTTCCGAAATCCTGCGCGCCGGCCGCGCATCCAGCCGCTCGGTCGCAACCAGAACCACAAACACGTTCCGTCGTTGGCGAAAAGCCGCCACCGCGTTCGCAATCCCAGTGAGATACTGCTCGTACGCACGATCGGCTTCCGGCCCCGAATTATGGAAGTAAACGGACCGGTAATGACTGTCCTTGTAAGCTCCAGTCACCTTGCGGGCCGCCAGTTTTCCAACTGAAGCCTTCACCGGCCACTCGAAGGGATTAATCGGGCATACCACCAGCACGGGAGTTCTTCCATCCCAGCCGACCTCGCGCAGCACGCTCTCTCCGTATTCGGCCGGCAAAGGCTCAAACGTCCACGCCGTGTCGGTCCCCAGTTCCGTCGGCACACCCAGTTCCCGCAGGATCGTGCGTGACTCATCATTCCGGGTAATGATCAGTGATTCCTTGCAATAACGCGCACACATCTTCGCGACTAATGGATCCATGTGTCCAGCTTCAGCACCATAGCCGACCGACAGCTTGTTCTGCGCGGCTGCGATGCCCAAGGAACCAATCATCATGGTGGTTAGCGCGTTAGCGAACTTGCTCTTGAACATCGAGCCTTCGCACGCCACCACACCATGATGCAACGGCACTTCGCTCGCTAAAAACGGCGGGAAAATCTGCGGCAGCAGAACCTGTTTTGTATTTTGAAAGTACCCCTCGGACCTTTCGAAGCTTTGCGTCATGACACTGAAGTCGACCTTGTGGGCCCCCAGAATGTGACGCAACTGACGCAGCATCTCCTCCACGCGCACATCCGATCCCATGTTGCGCGTGCCGTTATATCCGGCAAACAGGAGCTTGAGTTTCTCGCCGGGATGCCAGTTACTGCCGCTGCCCATCATCCAGGCAACGCGCTTCGATTCGATGATGCTGCTGACCCAGGACTCGAGGACAAAGTCCATCATGCGGCCGATCCTCCCGCGGTGGCTGCAGGCCAAGGCTTGTAGGGATAGGTGAAGTTCTGTTCGCGGCTGAACTTCAGCAGACCATAGCTGTACTTCGAAAACGGCGTTGGCTTGCGCCCCAACTCCGAAGTTACCCGGGTGTTATCGAAGACCGTATTCCAGACCAGATAGGGCATAAACACTTTCATCAACGAAGCCCCGTAGGCCATTGATCCTTTGCGACTTGCAAGCCTATTCAGAGCCCCTGAAAACGGTTTTTCGAGAAATGGCAGGAAGATAGGCTTGCGCGTTTGCTGCGCGGCCGCGAGCGCACTCGTAACTTCGCGAAAGGTCTGCGAATCTCGACCCGACGACAGGTGATAGGTGTCGAATCGCGGATCGGACTTCTGGTGCAGCGTGGCGATCGCGTCAGCCACAAAGTCCACATTCACGATGTCGATCCGATCGTTGGGACGAAACGGCAGCGCCTTTAGTCCGGCGAGAAATACGAACGCCTTCACCATATCGAACTGTGTTGTCTCGGGGTAACGGCTATCGCCCAGAACTATGCTCGGCCGAAAGATTGTGATCTGCACATCGGGCAGCAGTTCGCGAACCATGTGCTCGCAGAATTTCTTGGTGCGCGCGTAGGGGTCGTAGTCGGAGCGCTCCCAGTCAATGGAACGATCCTCACTCACGATCTCGTTACTGCGTTTCCCGGCGACGGCCACAGTGCTCACGTTGCTGAATCTTCGCAGCCCGTGGTAGTAATGTGACCGGCGCGCGAGCTGCAAGACTTCCAGCGTGCCGCGCAGGTTGACATTCAGACAGTTTTTTTCCGACTTACGATTCAGCGAAGCCGCACAGTGGATTACGGAGTCCGTAGTATGGATTAACCGGTCGTAATCATCGCGGTTCAAGCTGAACTGCGGAGCCGTGAGGTCGCCGGGGAAAATACGTATCCGCGTCTGCAGGTACTCGTAGAACTTGGGAAACTCCATGTGCAGCTGCACCGCGCTCCAGAGTCGCACCGCCGCTTCCTGCGCATCCTTGCCGCGAACCAGAAGATTCAAGCTGGCGCCATGTGTCTCCAGCAGGTTGGCGGCGACATGCGCGCCAATGTAGCCTGTCGATCCGGTCAGGAATATCGCCACGTTGCCCCGTTTGTACCCGTTTTCATGGTCTCGCCGTTGGCCGGTTCCTCCTCGCTCAACTGGAAAGGCCGCGGCGGGCGCACCTCGAGCGGCCTGCCTTCGATCAGCGGATAGGTCCAGCGGCGCAGCGCCGGAATATGAATGTCGATCCAGTATTCCCACCAGTCAAGTGAGCGGGTGTCGTAACCAAACTGCTCGCGCTCTTGCGGCACCAGCGCATAGGACAGCTTCTCGATATTATCCGCGACAAAGTCGTGTTCATTGTGCAGGATAAAAGGCTCGAAAAGTTCGATCAGCTTCCCCACTTTTTCCAGGTTGCGTTCGGCGCGCGCGAGCGGCGTCTTTTTCAGGGAAAGCGGAGCCATGATCCGCTGAATCGACTTTACGATGGCCATTTGCGCGGGCGCCGACATCCGTATGTAACGTGTTTTCGAAACTGGGATCGCATCCATCCGCAAGCGCAGCCACGATTCCAGCCCTTCCTGCGCGCGGTAGTGCTTGCGGTGCGCCAGGGAGGTCAGCTCGATCGAGCGACCCATGTCGCATGGATTCGTCACCGAGGTCGCCAGTTGGTAGACCGCATCATGACGCCGCTCGATCACGGCCGCCGCAATCAGGGTCATCCCTTGGCACACTGCGTCAACGGGAATAATGTCGAGCCGTTTGCGCTCGTTCGAAGGCAACTGCCGGAAATTGGTGCCTAGCAGGTAGGAGAGCGAAGCTGAAGTGTTGATCCCTTCGTTCCAGCCCGTAAAGGGCTTTGCGACCGAAGTCTCGACGATGGCCGGACGCACCACGGCAACCGGCAACCCATTCCCTCTCTTCGCAATGAGAGACTCGGCCAGGCTTTTGGTCAGCGTGTACGTATTGGGCCAGCCGAGTTCCAGTGCTCGCTTCGTGCCAGCTTCGGTGAGATAGCTCCGCAGCCAGCGAATCCGTCCCTTGCGAACCTGGTTTTCGAGTGCTGCGCCCTGCAGGTGCTTGGCAGCGTGTTCCTTGCCTTGGGCCTGCTGCTGCAGCTCGCTCGTGATCTCACTGCTTTCCGACTTCGCTTCTGCCTCCCGCACGACTTCATGAAGGGATTGCCACTCACCCTCGGCATCGAAGTCTGCCATGCCTGCCGGCGTATAGTTTGGTCGAAGTTTTTCACTTACACGCCCATCCCGCGCTCCCGCTACGTAGCAAGTCGACAAATGGACCAGACCGCAGTGATCCGACTGGCGAACAAATTCCAGCACATTCACCGCGGCGTCTACGTTGGTGAGTAGCGCGTCGCGCAGATCGGGATTGAAATCTGTCAGGCCCGAGCTGTTAATGATGAGATCGAGATCGTGCCGCAGCCGTCCCGCGATCTCAGGAGCAACACCCAACTCGGCCTGCGTCAAGTCCCCTTCGACTACTTCGATCTTGTTTCGCAGAAAGCGCGGCAAGCCAGCTCCATAGCGCTCATATAAGGAATCGAAGACCGGCGACTCCTCAATCATCCTCTCGAATCGTTTGCCCGCAGGATTCGACTTCTGGCGCCGGATGAGCAGGTAAATACGCCCGATCTCGGGCAGATCCAGCAGCGTATTCGCCAGCCAAACCTTGCCGATGAAGCCGGTAACCCCGACCAACATCACGTGCTTGCCAGCCATGGCTTCGCGTACGGAAAGAGGTTTGACCTGGTGGTGGTTATCGAAATAGACGACCGGGCGCTCGGCCCGATGTACCGGTCTTTGCGCCGGAATCGTAGCCGCGGCGAGCGCATTGATGCCCCCGGAGAGGTTCAACTCGCGCACGAGTCGCTTCGGCTCCCGACGTCCGTCAGGGCCCGCGCCCGTAACGCGAGCAAACAGTCCCCGCGGCCGAATCACGGGTGCAAGCAGCCGCCCGGTGGCCACTCGGTCCCGAAAATCCAGCCGGTTCGAGACCAGCCACTGCACACCCAAATGTAGCGCCAGCGGACGCATCACATGGTCGAGTCCCTGGCTCACCAGGACAATCTCAGCGCCGTCTTGCTGCAATCGCTTCAGGCGAGCCAGTCCGTCCGGTTTGAGATAGGGCTTCATTTTGTACTGGAAATACTCTTCGCCCAGCAGCTCGAGTCGATCTCGGCTCACCCCGCGCAGCACACCATAGACGACCCGCGTCGCAAACACCCGGTTGCTCGCGTATAGAAACGGGCGCAGCGCCGCCATCAGGAAAACCAGACCGCGGCGCACCATGCGCGCACCAAACGTCTGCGCATTCCAGGTGAAGAATGCCACGGGCTGCACGGTGGTCAGATCGAGCAGGCTGCCCTCGACGCGCCAGTACACACGGCCGATGGAACCGGCCTCGCCGGAATTGTGTCTAGATGAGTCCAAATTCGTTGTAAACCGGAACTGTCGGGTCTCAGACGAAGCGCCCGTGTCTCCGAAGATAACTATTGTAAACAATTACGTTCAAAGGACGAAGCTCCGATTGCACTCGGCGGACCCAGCTCTACACGAGGCTCGAACTCGACGGCGCGTCCGAAGTGCCCTGAGCATTGTTGTAGAGCGACTGAGAGGCCCTGTGCCGGGCGCGCCACACGCGCCTCTTTCAGCCTCTTGCGCACTGCTGGTGAAATCGTCAGCCGCATCGCGCCCTCGCCAAACTTGACAGGTCTCTCCGATTCAGAGAATCTTACTCAACGCGTTTCCCCGCCGTTGCCCTAACAATTTAGCGGAGAATCCAATGCCGAAATATGTGATCGAACGCGAAGTTCCGGGTGCCGGCAAGATGACACCTCAACAACTCAACGCCATCTCGCAAACCTCCTGCGGTGTCCTGCGCAAACTCGGCCCTGAAATCCAGTGGCTGCACAGCTACGTCACAGACGACAGGATTTACTGCGTCTACATCGCCCCGAACGAAGAACTCATCCGCGAACATGCGCGCCAGGGAGGCTTCCCCGCCAACCGCGTCTCGCAGATTCGCGAGACGATCGACCCTACCACTTCGGAAGCCTGAGGCCTAACCCGTCAAGACACGCGAAGGGTTGCGATGCCCGCGCAGCCATTTCCGCCTGGAATTTTCCGGAACTAGCAAGGCTGTGGGTGCCCCATCCTTGCGCGATTTGTGCGCAAGGGTGGGATTCCACGGCTGCTAGCGATGCTGCTCAAAATTGCCCCACATTTCCGTTTCAATTACCGGCTGACAAAATTCCCGAATTCCCCGATTTCTCAACTACTGAATCTTCCCAAAGCTCACTTTCACGGTCTTGATCTCATATGGCTTGGTGTGGACGTTCACCCTACCGTCTTTCAGAGGAAGCTCGCCCAGCGCCTTCTCCATCAGGTCCGTCTCAGTAGCAGAGTGCGCCCGGCCAGGCACCTGCACCGTGACATCCCCCTCCTTGCCGGCCCATTCATAAAAGCGCAACACCAGCGCGTCATCGTCCTCGGCCTTCTTCATCGCCGTGAGAACCACATTATTGGGCTCAAGCTGAACGAAGGAATATGTTGCAGGCAGCGCGCCCTCGTGCTTCTCGACGGCCATCGGCAGCAAGCGGTAGTTCAGTTCCAATCCCCGGCGCACCGTCTCTGCTTCGCGCCATGTCCCGGCATGCGGATACATCGAGTACGTGAAGTCGTGCTCGCCCTCGTCGGCGTGGGGATCGGGCCACTCCGGCGAACGCAGCAAGGAAAGCCGCAGAACATTTCCTTTCGCGTCGTACCCATACTTGCTGTCATTCAACAGGCTGAAGCCGTGTTGGGCGTCAGAAATATCCGCCCAGCGGAGCGCGGGCACCTCGAATTGCGCCTGCTCTGCCGGCGTGTTGCGAGTCGTCGGCCGCTCGACGGAGCCGTAGGGGATTTCATACGTCGCTTTGGTGTTGTGTGCGCTGAGCGGAAATGCAACCTTCAGCAGGATGTGCTTCTCATGCCAGCTCACATGCATTTTTACATCAACGCGCGGAATGCCGGCATACATCGTGATGTCCTGCGTAAACGTGGAATTCTGGAAATGCTTCTTCACGCGGATCACTGCGCGCAGCGGGCTGTGCTCAAGGAGCCTTACTTCATCGGCTTTGTCCAGATCCCAATGCTGCTTCTCGAAATCGGCATCGATGTTCCAGGCATCCCATTGCTTGGGCTTGTCCATGAAGGTCTGCAGCAGATTTCCGCAAATCGAATTCTTGGGCCCACCGGTGTCGGTTTCAGCTGGAGCCAGCGCCTCGGCGCCGCTGCGCTTATCCACGAGGCTCGTGACACACCCGGACGCAGTATCGAGCTTGAGGCGCACGAATTCGTTTTCCAGGGAGTCTGCAGCCGACTTCACTCCGCTCTGATCGGGGAAAGCCGCTACACCCGGGCGTACAAAATAAGTGCTGTAGCCCATCGCGGGCGTGCTGGCCAGCAAAAGCACACGTGCGCGATGGGTGGCCGCATCCATCGACAAAAGCTCTGACGGTATTGCCTTTCCCTTCGCATCCACCACATGCATATCGCGCGTGGGAGCCGGTAGCTGTAACTCTACCTCGATCATCTCTACCCGCGGCCAGGAAAGCGAATTGAAGATCAGCACGGGCACGCCCTCGCCCTGCGTGTTCACATGAGCTGCGATTTCCTCCAGCGCTCCGCGAATGATCTCGCCGCCGAGGCGCTGCACATCCTCCAAGTTCCGCTTGGCGTCCAGATAATTCACCGCGATCCCCGAACCCGGCATGATGTCATGAAAATGATCGAACAGCAGCCGCTTCCAGGCCCGCTGCATATCCTGCTGCGGAAAGGGTCGTCCATAGAGAACAGCCAGAGACGAAACCTTCTCCGCATTCAGGAGCGTTTCTTCCGTGCGGCGAATGCGTTGCTTGGTATCAGCCTGGGTCGTGAAAACACCACGGTGGTACTGGAAATAGAGTTCGTCCTTCCAAGTGGGTACGTTCATCTGCGGAAGTTTCTTTTCCAGGTCCTCGAAGAACTCGGTGGCGGTGCTGAATGGCATATTCGGAAACACTGTGCCCGGCGCCTGTAAGCGCGCCGCCGTGTCGAGCATTGCGCGGGTCGGGCCTCCACCGTGATCGCCCACCCCAAACAGATGCATCGTCTCTGGCTTGTCCTGCAATTTGTCGCCATACATCGCAGGCGCCCAGATGGCGAGGTCCTGGGCATTCTTCTCGGCATCAATGCCGCCCGCGTAGTCATGGGGAAAATAAGTCAACAGGCGGCTGCCGTCCGGCGCCTCCCACCAGAACAACTTGTAAGGAAAGGTTGTGAACTCGTGCGCCCAGAGCAGCTTTTGGGTCACGAAGTAGTCCATCCCCGATTTTTTGTAAATCTGCGGAAGCTGCGCGTTGTAGCCAAACGAATCCGGATTCCATCCGATTTTCGTATCGACTCCGAACTTGTCGCGGAAATATCGCTTGCCGACCAGGATTTGCCGGGTGAGCGATTCGCCCGCCGGCATATTGAGATCGGGCTCCACCCACATCCCGCCGACGATTTCCCACCGGCCTTGCTTGACGCGCTGCTCGATCTCTTTGAAGAGATCCGGATATTTCTCTTCCATCCACTCGTAGGTGCGCGCCGACGACATGGTGAACTTAAACTCCGGATACTCTCGCATCAGATCAAGCACGCTGCGAAATGTGTTACGCACCACCTCGACGGTTTCGGTCCAGGGCCACAGCCATGCCATGTCGATGTGCGAGTTACCGACAATCCGAATGGTGAATTGCTTCAGCCAGGGATCAAGCACTTGTAGCTTAGCCTGTGCCTGCCGCAACGACTCGTCGAAGCCCGACTGGTCTCCGTGATCGAGTGCGGCGAGATTTACGGATTTCACAGCCGCATCGAGTTGCTGCTCGCGCTGGGCGCGGCCGTCGCCATAGGCCCCGATCACGGCACGCGCAGCCAGAACCTCCTCGCGAAAAAGTGAAGGACTCGGCCGGTCTCGTGGAGCCTCAAACAGTAACCGGCAAGTTGAAATGCGCGCTTCTTCGGGTTCGAGATCCAGGCGGGCTGCAATCACAAATGTCTGGCCCGGTTGAGCGCTTTCGGTAAGAGAAAGAGTTTGCTCGCTGAGATCGTCGCCGTGGTAAATCAGTCCACCATTCGAAAACACGCTGATCACCATCGCACTCGAGCTATTGAAATTTAATTCGAGCTTCACCCGCGCGCCCTGGGTCGAGTAGCCGTTGAGCTTTGCGGGAATTTCAATGGATCGCCGGAAAACCCGCGAGCCGGTAGTCCAGCGTTCTCCGACCTTGATTTTTTCCCAGTGCGTATCATCGAGCGTGGGATCTTCCGGATGCGAAATATCGGAGTGAAAGCGGAACTCCGGGATCGGCTGCACCGAGATCGACTCAAGGCGCTCGAGCACCGGCTTGTAGGGGTCCCCGGCAGCTTGAGCCGTCGCCGACCGGACGCTGAAAATGATCAATGCACAAAGGAAAGGAGAGCACTTCCGGATCATGCGCGTCACCGTGCTAGTACGAAGATGAGAGTCGTGCTGCAGAATAGCCACATTCAGTCACAGCTATGCGTCCTTACTGCTTCTTGGGAAGAAACCTGCCAATACCAATCCGCACCTGGAACGTATTGATCCCCGGATTTGGTTTCGCCAGCCCCGCGTTTGAGATATGCATGTATCGTGCCTCGATACTCCAGTTGTAATGGGGCCCGAGCAGATGCATCCCAAACACGCCGCTGGACGTGAAGTTCACAGTATTCGTTCCAGCCGGCACGGTGTGGTTGGTGAACAAAGTTCCGCCGTCGATCTCAAGGTAGGGCACGACTGAACTCCGGGTTGCGAAATCCCACTTCAGATCGATGGGATTGAACCCCAGTCCGTAAGCGGTGTTGGCGGGCTGAAAAACAAGAAACATGGGCACTCCATCGACCGCATATTCAAAACGTCCTTTCAGGAAGCCGGGACCGTGAGGACGCGTCAAGATCCACCCATAGCGCAGTCCCAGATTCCAAACGCCAGTATTCTTCGTGCCACCCGGAACGGTGTATCCGCCTCCCGTCCAGAGCTGCACTTCGCGTCCACCATCTTCCGGACCCTGCTGCGCCGATGCCGCAGAAATCAGAAGAAACAGCGCTGCACTGGTGAAGGCAACCCCTCTGCAAACCTTCTTGATCATGATGGTTGTGGCCGAGTAGGCACGATACAGGAACACGAGCTAAGGCAGCAACGGCAAGGTTAGGGAGCGAACATTAGCAGCACTTTACTCGGCAACAGAAGTTAAGCTGAGTCCGCCGTCCACTATCAGAATCTGTCCGGTAATGAAGTGTGGCGCCTCGGCAAAGAAGCGCACGGCCGTGGCAATCTCTTCGCCAGTACCATTGCGTCTCATGGGAGTGACCCGCGCCATCTTTCGCATGAATGCCTTCGCGTCCTGCTCACCCAAATCGATCATTCCTGGAGCCACCGCGTTGACTGCAATCTCCGGGGCCAGCGCCGTGGCCATGACCTTCGTCAACATGTGCAGCGCTGCCTTGGACGAACAATAATGGGCGTGCGTCGGCCACGGCACCAGGCCGCCTAACGATCCCATATTGATCACCTTACCGCGCCGCTCGCGCAGATGCGGCAGGGCCTCGCGCGTGACCAGAAACGGCCCGCGCGTGTTCGAAGCGAAGATTGCGTCCCATTGGGCAACAGAAATCTTGTCGAACTCTACCGTCTCGTAATTCGCAGCGTTGTTCACCAGGATGTCGATGCCACCCAGTTCCTTCACCGCTTCTTTGATCGTGGCGCGCACACTCTTCTCGACAGTGATGTCGCACTTCAGGGCAAAGGCGCGACCCCCCGCAGCCGTAAGATCGATGACGGTGTGTTGTGCCTCGCGCGCCGAGCGGTTAAATGTAATTGCAACATCGGCGCCGGCTGCCGCCAGCGCCAGCGCAGAAGCGCGCCCCAGCCGCTTCGCTCCTCCCGTGATCAGCACAGTTTTGCCGAGAAGCGGTTTGCCTTGTGTGGCCTTCATGTCCACGATTGTATCGTCCTGCGTTCCTGTCCCCGTTCCCAGGCCAATTCCTCCATCTCTTCGGAGTTTCTCCGCGGCTTCTGCCCGTCTTCCGTGATCAAAAGCTTTCTCGCGCCAAGCTGCCGCTTCGTGCAGCCTTCGTGTACGTTAATCAAGGTTCTAGATTCGGTTGCAACCATTCCTTTACCAAAGCATGACCCGGTCTTTACCTCCATGAGCCAAACTCTTACACAATTCTGACCATCTCGTGACACCTGGCCTATCAGCCGCCTCTACTCTTGCCAGATAAATCAATCCCAAGAGGTGCCCAAATGCCTTCTTGGTCATCGGAGCGTGGATTATGGCAAGCGATCGTCTCCCAGCCCCCAATCTCACCACTCACCCTGTAAAAGAAGATTCCCCAGCAGGCCGTCAAATCCGTCGGCGTTCATTTCTGAAAGGCATCGGCGTGGCCGGCGCTGCTGTCTCGGCCGGCGGCTTGCTCACTACCGAACTGTTCGGCGCCGAGGAACGCAGCGGCTCGCTGACCGCGGGCGATGCTGCCATTCTGCGGTTCCTGGCTGCCGCTGAAATCATCGAAAGCGACCTCTGGTTGCAATACACAGAGCTTGCAGGAACTCAGGACAACGAAGTTCCCACACTGGCCAGCCAACTCATTCCGGGATATCCCAATACTGTGACCGGAGGAAGTCCTCTTTATACTCTGGCGCTTACCCAGCTCGATGGCGACATGCCCCAGTACATCCACGACAACACCGAAGACGAACTGACCCACGAAGATTTCATCAATGCGTATCTCGCCTCCAAGGGAGCTGACGCCGTAAGCCTCGACCAGTTCCGCACTCTCCCCAGCAGCAAGGCTACTGGAGCCCAGCAGATTGGCCGACTTACCAACCTCATGCAGCTTACGGTCGACACCTCCTGGTGGACTCGTTATCGCAGCCGCACCGAAAACCCGGACTTCGGCGATAAATTCCCAAACGCCATTCCCTCGCTCGCGGTCGGCCACCATACGGCCATTCCACGGACCGACGATGACGTGAAACCCGATCCTTCCAAGCCGATGAATATTTCGGACTTCACGCAAGCGATCGCGAACACGGCCGGCTTCCACTTCGCCTTTATCGAACAGGGCGGCAGCAGCCTGTATCCACAGCTTGCGCAGCGGGTCACCAGCCCCGAAGTTCTGCGCATCCTGCTCAGCATCGGCGGCACCGAAATCACGCACTTCCAAACCTGGCACGACAAGGCCGGCAACTCACCGCGCCTGGTCAACGTGGTCGATCCCGTCACAAAAGTCAAAGTCACATTCCCCGGCGCGGACCACATGCTCGGCGAGGATCTGCAAACTAACCTGATCATGCCGGAGCCGACCAAGTTCCTCAGCAAGAACTTCCCGGTCGTCTCCATCATTCGTCCCACGGCAACGAAAGGCGCGGCGATGGCGGCGCTGAAATCCTTCACCGATGACGGATTGTTCATCGGCCAGACGCAAGCCTTCTTCGATTATCTTCGCGACCTCGCGGAAGATGCCGACGATGCCCGGCGCGAACACTGAGCGCACATGCGTCTGGCATGTGGGCGATGGTGTTGCCGGCGCAGCACATCGCCCGCACATTCTTTGGTTGGATTTATATTCAGCGCGATCGAACGCCGCAAGAAGAAGATTGGAGGGACGGGCGTCGCGCCCGTCCGTCGGCCGATCAGACCTGTTGAACCTCAGCCGCCCAACTCGCCAGATGTTGCTTGATGAGTTGATAACAGTCGCAGGCAGCATTCTGAAGTTTTACTTTGTCGAGCACCGTCACTCTTCCGCGTCGATAAGTGATGATGCCGGCCTTATGCAACGTGCCCGCCGCCAGACTCACGCTTGATCTGCGAGTTCCCAGCATCTGGCCGAGAAGATCCTGTGTAAGGGGAAGTTCGTTGGAGCCGAGCAGTTCGTGGCTCATCAACAGCCAGCGCGCCAGCCGTTCCTCGACCTCATGCAATCCGTTGCAGGCCGCGATTTGCATGGCTTGCATGGCAAGGCGCTGACCGTAGCGGTGCAATTCGAGATTCAAGTGCGGACAGTGGGGCAGAAGCTCGCGCAACACAGACGCTTCAATTCGGTCCGCGGTGCCTTCCGCCTGGATGATGAAGCGGTTCGGGCTCGTACCGAAGCCATCCACCACCGGCAATCCCGTGAAACCGCCTCGGCCGACTAGAGCAACTTCCACGCTTTTTCCATCCGGCAGGATATTTACGACCGATATCAGTCCGCTCTCTACAAAATACGCAAATCGAATCTTGTCACCGGCTTCATGAAGGATCTGGTGCACCCGCAAAGGCGCGAACTCCAGCCTGGGACGAAGCAGGTCAAGCTCGGCACGAGGCAGCTTGCCAAGCATTTCACCTCCCAGGATGCGATTTCCATTGTCCGAAGGTCTGGGTTGAATGACGCTTTTGGTGATGGGCATGGCCGTGGTGTTCATATTCGTCAGCACTCCCTCCGTGCAACACTCTCAAAGTGAAGATTCATGAACGAAGCGCGCTCTGGGGATGCATTCGAAGTAGCATCGCTCACAATTACGGGTTCTCGGTCACAAACGCATGCGGGGAAGCTTAGAGTCCATCCCGAATCGCTGCCATATAGCCAGACGGTCGCTTCGAGGAAAGTCATCGCCTGGCCGCAACGCGCACATGTTGGGGGTAGTTGGGTTCGTAGAGACTGCTCATCGACGAACCCTTGAATCGATTCGACTAACTGCTTTTGGTCCATTTGCGGATCGTGGTCCATACTCAGAACTCCGAATTTCCGAACGTAAACGCACGGAGCCCGGTTTTGGCCAAACCGACTAAACCGGGTACACGCCCGTTTGGAGTTGTGGAAGACTCCCCCCGCTTACTAGAAACCTTACACGCAAGATAGATGGGCTTGGTGCGCCAAATTGCGCCACGAAATGTGGTTTCGCGCGGAATGCGAGCGTCCAGACACGCTACGATTACGATACGGATGGCACGAGGATCGATTGATTGTGTTCACCTCGCCGGATAGCTTAGACGCAACCCTATCCGAAATAGTATGGGTGGTCCGAGGTTAGTGACTGGTGTGCGGGCCACCTGATAACGCTGGTTGAAAACGTTTTCGACCGCCCCAAACACTTCGAAATGGGGCGTGATAGAGCGTCCTATTTGGAGATCCATCGTGTAGAAGCGAGCCAGCGGCAATTGATTCTGGTCATCGTCGAATTGCTGTCCCACAAAACGTCCCGCCACGCTTACAAATACCCGTGATGGATTCCAATATCGCGCCTGCCAAGTAAATACATTGCGTGGGACCTGGGCCACGTCAAGCCCAACCAGATCGATGCCGCCGGGATTGCCCGGATAGCTCACCACCGTGGCCGCGGTGTAGGTATATCCTGCGGAGATCTGGATGTCGCGGTTCAGGCGCAAAGCGCCATCCAGTTCCACACCGCGAGAGCGCGTGCGTCCCAGGTTCAGTTTCTGCCGTGTAATAAGGGTGGGCGTGGTCGAAAGCGTTACGTTTGCAACTGGGTTGACAATGTCACTCCAAAAAAATGTGCCGCGCATGCTCAGGCGGCCACTCCAACCGGAGAGATTCACTCCCGCCTCTGCCCCGGTGAGCCGCTCCGCGCTCAGCCCCGCATTGTTGAAGGTAAGCACATTGCCCACGCGGAAGGTGCGATACAACTCGTTGAGAGTGGGCGCCCGAAAAGCGCGGTAGACAGAACCCGTCAGCGACACATGTTCGTTCACGGCCCGCAGAACAGAAAGCCTTGGGCTTAGCGCGACATCGGTGCGACTCGGATAGGTGGTCTTGACCTGCGAGCCTGCGAGCGGAGCGGTCACCAGACTCCCGTTAAAATTTCTCCAGTCATCAACCCGCGCAGCTAAAATTACTGTCCACTTCGCGTGCCGGAAGATGTCTTCCCCAAAGAATCCCAGCGTTCGCTGCCGGCCTCCACCGTTGCGGTTTCGGTTCGGGCCAGTCAATAGAATTTCGTTACTGGCGCCAATTACTTCTGAGAAGTCTGCTCCTCCTAACAGGGTGTGGCTTCCGCCCACAGGATGCACCCACTGGCCGGCTGCGCCCACTACTTGTTCGGGAACATGCTGGAGATCAGTCAGAGTCTCGCTGTTGCGACCGGGCGCAACCGCCGTGAAGGTCTGATTGTAGCTTTCGACGTCGCCATACAACCTGACCATCAATGAATCGTTGTTGCTGAATTGCTTGTCGACGCCCAGGGCGCCTTCGCCAATGCGCGTGTCGTTGGTTTGAAGTTGCGTTCCGTTGTTGCGCGACTCGGTGTAGAAATTGCCGCGCGCAAATATTCTTCCATTGTTCCCGAGTTCGTGACCAACCCGCGCGTATACGGTGACGTCCTTGGAATTGGCGGGCGTATCCACGCTTCCACGAACTGAATCGGGGACAAGAATGTAGCCGTCTGTACGAAACATCTCTGTCGCCAACGAGTAATCCCATCGGCCCAAGCGGCTGCCCGTCCACAAGGAAAGGTCTGGAGTATTTTCGTTGCCGTAGGAGCTTTCGAGCGTGAACGCGGGAGTGTTCGGCTCGGGGGTCAGGAACTGCACGACCCCGCCCAAGGCCGAACTCCCATAAAGATTCGAACTGCCGCCGCGAAACACTTCCACGCTGGAAAGCGCGACGCGCGGAATGCGATCCCAATACACCCAGCCGCCAAAAGGATCGACCAGCGGAATGCCATCGAGCATAACGAGGGCACGGCTGGAGGCGCTTCCGCCCAATCCTCGCAACGACACGCCCTGCGCGGAAGCATTCGCCGTCCGGCTCCCAGAACGACGAAATAGAGAAAAACCGGGCACCTGGCGCAACACGTCATCGATACGCAAAGCAGGAATCGCGGTCACATCCGCCGCTGAGAAAAGAATTGTGCTTCCAGGCGTGTCCGAGAGCGGAACTCCGATACGAGCGGCAGAGACAGTCACCACTTCCTTTGCGGGACCTGGGTCCAGGACGATTTCCAGATGAACGGCGATGCTTCCATCACCCTGCCACGACTGATGAACGGCCATGAAGCCTTGCGCAGCGACATCAATCGTTCCCTCGGTCTGGGGCACGCCGGCAAATGAGAACCTCCCATCCGGGTCTGTCCTGATGGAAACCGAGAAAGATCCGCTCTTCAGAGTGACACTCGCCGATTTCAATGTGTTTCCGCTGGAATCGCGCACAACTCCGTCGACCGTGACATTCGCAGTCGCAAGCGAGGGAACTGCAACAAGCAGGCAAGAGAGGAGGCAATTAAAAATGGACCGAGTTCGAGGCATCGAAGCTTAGAACGCTTGATCGTCCCAACCAATTTCGAGAACCAGAGCAATTCCTTTTAGACCTTGTCATTCCGAGCGTAGCGAGGAATCTCGCTCTTTGACGCTGCCGGGCACAGCAGATCCTCGCTCCGCGCGGAATGACAATTCTTGAAAGGTCAAGGAGTCGAAGAAACCCAAAACCGCCTGCAGCACCCTCACCGTCCGCGCCACGCATAGCGCCTGGTTGCGTACCAAGGCCGCGCTGGATGTGGCAAGGAATCGTACTACGGCTGTTTCATGCCAGCGATCAAAATTTCCGAGGAGAGAATCCCTGCAACCAGCGCAGGGCGGCAACAATCGTGCGTGGTTATGCGATCTGCTTTTGCTTTACGCCGGCAGCTTCCTCGTAAAGAGCCAGGTACTTGTTCACCATCTGCTCGGTGGAGAAGTTTTCGGCTACATAGGCGCGTATCTTCTGCGGATCGAGAGGCAGGTCACCAACCCGCTTGACCATCTCTCTGACCGTCCGGCAGATGTATCCAGATACGCCATTCTGCACGACCTCCGGCACCGACCCTCCGGGACTGGCGAGCACCGGCGTGCCGCAGGCCATGGCCTCCACCATCACCAGACCGAATGGTTCGTTCCACTGGATCGGAAACAGCATGGCCAGGGAATTCCCAAGCAGCTCGTTTTTGGCGGCGAGGTCGGCAGGCCCTATGTACTCCACTAATTTCCCGTCCAGTTGCGGTTTGACTTTCCTTTCAAAATATTCGCGGAACGCAGGCTGCACCTCGCCCGCAATCTTTAAGGGGATGCCGGTGCGTTGTGCGACATCAATGGCGATGTGCGTGCCCTTGATGGGAGCAATGCGACCGATAAAGCTAAGGTATTGCTGTTTTTTCTCAACCAATTTGTACTGATCAAGTTGAATGCCGTGGTGGATCGTGCGAAGGCGCGGCATGATCTCATTTTTGCGTTGCGCATCGCTGATCGAAACGTAATACGCCTGCGGGTAGTGCGAATAATACGCGCTCAGTTCGGGCGAGTAGGAGTCGTGCAGGGTCAGAACAAAAGGGCGATCAACAAAGCGGGAGAACGAAAGCGCCTGTGCCGATTGCACATGAATCACGTCGCAGTGCTTGAACGCATCGGCCACGGCCCAGGACTCATGATTGATTTCGCGCAGCCAGGCATGGGTGGGCACTTTGATGGGCCACTCGGTATGCGGATAAATCCAGCGAACATCCACTTCCGCTTTGGAGTCGCCGTTGGCATATAAGACAACCTCGGCACCCGATTTCTTAAGACCCTCGGCCAGGTGCCCCACGAACAACTCCGTGCCTCCATACTCCTCGGGTGGTACCGCGATGAAGGGAGGCGCGATCAGGGCGATTCTCATTCAAAACCTTTCCACGATATTGCGCCGCTGATCTAGGAGACGTCGTGGTGACCCCGTCGCCGGAGACGAGACCTGGCCGGTGATCCGGAATGACGGTGCCGAGGACATTAAGGTGGTGACGCTACTTACGTGCTGTCTTGGCCTCCTGGGCCTGGCCCGCATACTTTCGCACCGCCGCTAAAAAGGGTTCGGCGGAGGGAGGAGGATTCACCTTCCCGTTCAGAATTTCCGCGAACGGCTCCGCCTCTCCGTAAAGAAGGCGAGTCTCGTCTTTGTCTTGCGTGATGGCTGCGCCATTCAGATCGATTCCCGCGAAAACACCTCGAGCACGGGAATAGGTCAGGACTCCGCTTTCATTTTCCAGTCGGTATCGGCGCCCGCATCGCGTCCCACAGGACCCGCCGCAGCCGAAGCATCCGCGCCGAGTTTGAACTTGCTCTGCAGCAGATGCTGCATGCCCTGGTCGTTGGTAATGACCATGACCAGATCGACGGCCTGGCCGCCAATCTGCAGACCCCAGCTACCACCTGTGATCGTGATAGGCGCAGGAGCGCTCCATCCGTGCTCCGTGCGGCACGTCGCTACGCCTTTGCCGTGGCTACCACCGAATCCGAGGGCCACCTTGAACATCGAAGGCACGACCGCGATGCACTTCGCATCCTTCATCACTTTGTCAGGAATCGCTTTGTCGGGGGTCGCCATCACCTCGTTCAGAACTTTCGCAGATTCGTCAATACGCTTCGCGATATCGGATTGATCGCCCTTATCCTTGGGCCAACACAGACCAGTCAGAAGCAGAAGCGTCGTCCCTATCATCAGGACACGCAGAGAAGATTGTTTTTTACCTCGATACATACAGCAAAACTCCTTTCTTACACTCAACAAGCATCGTCACTCTTCGCCAAGTTGACACTAGTCGCCGGCCCTGTAACGGTCTATCCGGTGCAGCCTGTAAATTCAGGAGGGAATGTGCCGATTGGAAAGGGCTCGACGGGTGCCCCATCCTAACCTCGCGTTCTTTGCGAGGTTAGGGTGGGGATTTTTCATGACCTTTCCCCGTAGATGAATTGCAATCAGTACATGATCGTCTTGGTCAGATGATGCGGCCATGACGTGGTGTGATAAGGAATCCAAAAGCGCGCATCGATCTGCGGGATGAGGATCTTGTTTTCTGGCGCGCGTTTCTTGTTGATCTCTTCTCGAAGCAGGGCCGTTGCATAGATACAATGCGCACGAATTTCCACTTCCCATGCGCTGTCCCGCGCAATCATGGCGTAGCTGTTAATCGCATTTTCCAGCTTCTCTGAGTAACTCGTGATCCCCATCAGCCGCAAACCCACCGGCACGATATAGTCGGCGAACGCTGTCATCTTATCGATGTCCTCGATAGCGAACTGCCCGGACTTGCGAAGCATCGAGTAGACGAACCACACACCAAGTTGCGGCAGCTTGTAGAACTTGATGGTGTGCCCGTCATATTGGCTGACGTCGTTGAAGCGCGGGAACTCTTTTGTGAGACGCTCGATCAGCCCGTTGCCATTGTCGCAGAGTCGGGGCGGGCAGGACCGAATGAAGTTGTGGAAGCGTCCCTGATATTTCGCGGCCAGAACCGAACCAACCTGGTGCCAGACTTCCATCTTTTCGTCGAGCATCGGAAGCTCAATGTTGCCGGCGAAAATGCGCTCCAGTTCCGGACGGGTGACCTGGGCGAGAAACTTGCCGTCGAGGATCGGGATACCGTTGTCCATCGCCCGCTTCATGCAGGCAAAGAGCGCGTCGGAATCGGACCAGTGACGGCCCGCATAATCGACCTGGAACTTGGTATGCGTCGTGAAGTCCGTGAATGCCGTGTCGACGCAGTCGGCGGTCATCACGAAGTCCATTATTTCGTCGGGACTGCCCTGCCCGATCCCGAACGGCAACTGGTAGTCCGGCATGGGGAGTTCTTCATAGGCCATCCAGGCAGCGACTTCACGAACCTTGTCGACGTTGGTATGAACGTCACGAGAATGCTCGATGACGGGAGGAAGGCTGTCGAGGACGGGACTTCCGGTAAGCTTCGGAAGCGATGTCGAGGGTACAGGCGTGGCGGATTGCGAGCGTGCGACCTCAGTAAACGCCGGTAGTGCAGCGAAAGCGGAAACGCCTCTTAATACGTCACGGCGCGTTGGGTTCATGAACACTCCGCAGGATGCGAATCTTAGATTTCAGTTTCGAGTTTCCAGTTCTGGGGGGCCCACACGTACAGACCGCCCTGGCAACTCGAAACTTGAAACCCGAAACTTGAAACTTGATTCAAATCACCCGTTCGCTTTGGCAATCAGCAAAATCGCGAGCCCGTAGAACACGAACATCAGCACCAGGTATAGCTTGCTTCGGCTGCCTGCGCCGGCGAATTCTTTCCAGGCAAGCACTCCCCAAAGCGCGGCCACCATGGGCGCGGACTGTCCGATGGAGTACGAAATGGCAACGCCCGTGAGTGCCGCAGCCACCATATTAAAGACCGTGCCTGTCCCCCAAATAAATCCGCCAAGCAATCCAAGCAGGTGTCCAGAGGCGGGTCCGCGAAAAAATCCGCTGAAGCTGACCGGCTCGCCGACCAGCGGATGTTTCATGAAATACAGGTTCCAGATGAAGCAGGAGAGCAACGCCCCCAGCGTCAGAAAGACGACGGCACTGTAGGGGCCCAGCGAATTCCCGGTGGTCATCGCGCGCGTCAGGAATGGCGCCCACAATCCCATAAGAATTCCGGAGATGACGCACACGATGACGCTCTTGCGCGAGACCGACGTTTCCGCCCTGCCAAGGTTGCCATATGCCTTGCCGTCGAGAATGACCGCGATCAGCGCACAGATCACGCCTAGTGCTAGAAGGGCCGGATTTCCTTTGGGCTGGAGAATGTAGCTGAGGACGGTGCCGACCACGAGCGCAATGCCAATGGAGATGGGGAACGCCACCGCCAGGCCGGCCATGTCGATGGCTGCGACCAGCAGGAGGTTCGCCAAATTGAAAATCGCGCCGCCGATCAGAGCATAGACGACGTTCGATGTACCGGCTGCATGGATGTTATTCGTCAGGCTCGACGCGTCATGCCCGGTGCTGCCGAGCGTGTGGCCAAAAATCAGGGCAATCAGAAAAATGCCGATGGCATAGTCCCAATAAAACAGCTCAAAGCGGTAGTTCTTCACACCTTTGTAGGTGTTGGCCCAGGAACCCCAGCAAATCGCGCTGGTGATCATCATCAACAGGGCAAGCGGAAACGTTTGCGGCGTGAACATTCTTTCTCCTTGAGTTCGGCGGGGCCGGGAACGGCAAGTCCCTTCCGACGCGAAATGTCCACCGAACTTATTTACCGCGAATTCTGGCTACAAAAAGCTGCAGGAAGCGGTCAGCGTCCACGTCGACGCAGACTTTCGCATTGGGCTCGACTTTGTCGGCGCCCTCAATCACGTAGCGATCGCCATGCAGGACATTGCGCTCGATATACCCGCGCCGGTTGCCGACCGTCTCACCGCGCGTAAACTCGCCGCGGGTCTCCACATCGACACGCATGGCCTGCGTTTTGACGAGGGTTGGATCGATCGCGACCGCAACCGCGGAGGGATCATACATGGGCGAGCCGGGAGACCCGAATTGTGCCGACAGGTCCACCAAATACTTCAGAACCGCAGAAATGAAATCGTTAATAGGGCCGTGCGTCTTGGCGAGTTCGTCGAGGTAGTGACGGGTGAAGAGCGCCTTGTCGCCAACTTCGAGTCCCACCATCGTCATTGGCCACCCAGCCTGAAATACGACTTGTGCGGCTTCCGGATCGTTATAGATGTTGGCTTCAGCGGCGGCATTCACGTTGCCCCCGCTGATGGAGCCGCCCATCAGAATGACTTCCTTCACCAGCGGAACGATGGAAGGATCTTTCTCGACGGCGAGAGCAATGTTCGTGAGCGGTCCTACCGGCACGAGCGTAATTTCATGCGGAGATTCGTGCACAAGTTGAATGATCAGATCGGGACCAAAACGCGCGTCCACCTTGCACTTGCTGGGAGGCAGTTCGATATTCGCCAATCCATTCTTGCCATGCCAGAACTCGGCGGTGATCAGCTTCTGAAACAACGGATGCCGCGCTCCAGGCGCCACTGGAATATCGCACCGCTTCGCCAACGAGACCATCCGCAGCGCGTTCTCCAGCCCCATGTCGGCGGTCACGTTTCCCGGGACCACGGTAATCGCGCGCACGTCGAGTTCAGTCGAGTTCAACGCGAGCATGAGCGCCAAAGCATCGTCCGTTCCCGGGTCGGTGTCAAAGATGATTTTCTTCGCCGCCGAGACGGGGACCGGGAACATCGCTAACACAATGAGTAAGAGGAAAGGTACAGTCAGGACGAGCCGAAGAGCGCGAAGGACTGCAAGCAAGCGATGAATTTTCATTAGCGGTCGACGCCGTAGCCTAGCGTCGCGATTCGGGAGTGTCAAGGAAAACAACCACTCACCACAGAGTCAGAGACACAGAGAAGGCCAAAGAAAAGCGCATTGCTAAAGATTCCGCTCGGTAGCATGGAAGTCCCTGTTCAAATGATCGATCGTATCTTACGAGCGTGATTCCTTGCCTTGGCGATTTCTCTGTGTCTCTGTGTCTCTGTGGTGAATCAGTCTCACCCTTTTGCGCGATCTGCCGTACAATTGCGGTCGAGATCGAGGATGGCGCGGCGAATCGCCGATCCGGCGAAGAACATCCAATGACAGTGGAAAACACTAGACGTTTCGGGATTGCCGAAAGCACGGCGAGTGCGTCCGCCGAAGGACTTCATCCCTCAGCCGGAGGGCCGATCGCGACCCTGGGCGGTAAGCCTCTGCTCTCCAACCGCGGCACCCCTCTCAATCTCGACTGGGTCAAGCAAGTGCGGGTGAATACCAGCGCGGTCGAGCGCCGGGCGCAGAGTCACGTGCTGCGCCGGACCGTGAAGAAGGAATGGCAAGTGGCATGGTTGCTGCGCGCCATCACCTGCATGGACCTGACCACTCTGTCGGGAGACGACACTGACGAACGCGTACGGCGACTATGCGCCAAGGCCCGTCATCCCCTGCAGCAAGACTTGGTCAAGCGGCTTGGAATCGAAGACCTGAATATTCAGGTAGCCGCGGTGTGCGTGTACCACCGTTTTGTGGAAACCGCGCGCCGCGCGCTCCAAGGTACCAGCATACGAGTCGCGGCAGTGTCGACGGGGTTCCCTGCCGGACTCTCGCCGCTATCGGAGCGTGTTGAAGAGATTCGCCGCTCGGTGGAAGCGGGAGCGCAGGACATCGACGTGGTCATCACGCGCGCCCACGTGTTCGGAGGACGCTGGCAGGAACTCTATGACGAGATCGCGGCCTTCAAACAAGCAAGCGGCCCGGCTCACATGAAAGTAATCCTGGGCACGGGCGACCTGCTTACCCTGCGCAATGTCGGACGAGCCAGCATGGTCGCCATGATGGCGGGTGCGGACTTCATCAAGACCTCCACCGGCAAGGAGCCTACCAACGCGACTCTGCCCGTCGGCTTCGTGATGACGCGAGCAATTCGCGAATACGCTCAGGAAACCGGTATGGCGGTTGGCTTCAAGCCCGCGGGCGGCATTCGCACCGCGAAGCAATCGACCGAGTGGCTGGCATTAATGAAAGAAGAACTGGGCCTGCCCTGGATGAAGGCAGAACTCTTCCGGTTCGGCGCCAGCGGGTTGTTGAACGACATTGAGCGGCAACTGGAATTCCACGCGACGGGCCGGTACTCTGCGGACTATCGCCATCCCATCGCGTAAACGAATAAGCGAGGGCGAGGCGTCAACTTCGCCAAGCCCGGAACAAGCTGTCACGACAGCCGGCGGGACGCCGGCGCTAAAATCCGCATGAGCATTGCTGAAAAATTTGTCACCATGGAGTACGGACCCGCGCCGGAAGAATCGAAAGAGGCGCTCAGCTGGCTTGACCGGCATTCCCGCCGTTTCGGTCACTTCATCAATGGAACCTGGCTACAGCCTTCCACGGGACAATTCTTCGATACCAACGATCCCTCCACTGGAGAAAAACTCGCGAGTGTTTCGCAAGGATCGGCCGCCGACATCGATGCCGCGGTGAAAGCCGCTCGTGCGGCGCTTCCCAAGTGGCAAGCTCTCAGCCCGCATGCCCGCGCACGTTACCTGTACGCGCTGGCGCGGCAAGTCCAGAAACATTCCCGGCTGCTCGCGGTACTCGAAACCATGGACAACGGCAAACCGATCCGCGAAAGCCGCGACATCGACATTCCGCTGGTGGCGAGGCATTTTTACTATCACGCCGGCTGGGCGCAGTTGTTGAAGCAGGAGTTTCCCGAGTTCACTGCCTGCGGTGTGGTGGGTCAGATCATTCCGTGGAATTTTCCCTTGCTGATGTTGGCCTGGAAGATCGCGCCCGCTCTGGCAACCGGGAACACGGTGGTGTTGAAGCCCGCCGAATTCACGCCTTTATCTGCGCTGGCCTTTGCTGGAATCTGCGAGGAAATTGGACTCCCCGCTGGAGTTGTGAACATAGTGACCGGCGATGGGTCAACGGGCGAGGCCCTGGTCAAGCATCCCGACGTCGACAAGATTGCCTTCACCGGATCGACCGAAGTGGGTCGCGCCATCCGCACCGCCACTGCGCAGAGTCACAAGCGGCTTTCGCTCGAGTTGGGCGGCAAGTCGCCGTTCATCGTGTTCGACGATGCCGATCTCGACGGCGCGGTGGAAGGCCTGGTAGACGGAATCTGGTTCAACCAGGGGCAGGTGTGTTGTGCCGGATCGCGCCTGCTGATGCAGGAGAGCATTGCCGAGGCGTTGATCGGCAAAATTCGCGACCGCATGAGCACGTTGCGCGCCGGACCGCCGCTCGATAAGGCCATCGATATCGGCGCCATAGTGGCCCGCGTGCAACTCGATCGCATCCAAAAGCTGGTGAACCAGGGCATCGCGGAAGGCGCCACCTGCTGGCAGCCCCAGATCGAGATGCCCGCGCGCGGTCTATATTTCCCGCCTACGCTGCTGAGCAATGTGCATCCGACGTCGATTGTCGCGCAGCAGGAAATCTTTGGCCCGGTGCTCGCTGCCATGACATTCCGCACTCCCGCGGAAGCCGTCGAGCTCGCGAACAATACCGTTTACGGTTTGGCATCTTGCGTATGGAGCGAGAACATTAACGTTGCCCTGCAGGTGGCGGCGCAGATCAAAGCCGGCGTGGTCTGGGTCAATTGCACGAACCTGTTTGATGCCGCCTGCGGTTTCGGGGGCTATCGCGAGAGCGGGTACGGACGTGAAGGCGGACGCGAAGGTTTGCTCGAATATCTCGAGCCGGCGTGGTTTCGCAGCGCGCCCACCCTGCCCGCCGCCAAGCCTTCACCGGCCGAAGGATCAGAAGAAGAAACCGACACCTCCATCCCAGCCATCGATCGCACTGTAAAGCTCTACATCGGAGGCAAGCAGGCACGGCCGGATTCCGGCTACTCCCTGCAGGTGCGCGGCCGAGACGGCGAACCGCTGGGCGAAGTTCCGCTCGGCAATCGCAAGGATATTCGCAACGCCGTCGAGGCCGCACGCAAGGCCGCGAACTGGGGCAAGAGCACCGCCCACAACCGCGCACAGGTTCTCTACTATATGGGCGAGAACCTGTCGCAGCGACGCGACGAGATTGCTCGCCGCCTGGCACTAGCGGTCGGCGAGAAACAAGCGGCGGCGGAAGTCAGCGCGGGCATCGAGCGCATCTTCTCTTACGCGGCCTGGGCAGATAAGTTCGATGGCGCCGTACACAACCCGCCGTTTCGCAACATCGCGATTGCGATGAACGAACCGATTGGAACAGTGGCCGTCATCTGCCCGCAGGAAATGCCGCTGCTCGGTTTTCTTTCGACGGTCATGCCGGTGTTGGCGATGGGCAACACGGCCGTAGCCATTCCGTCGGAAACCTATCCCCTCATTACTGGCGACCTGTATCAACTCTTCGACACCAGCGATCTGCCCGGCGGCGCCGTGAATATTGTCACCGGCTATCAGTCGCAACTTCTGAAAGTGTTGGCCGAGCACGATGACGTCGATGCCATCTGGTCCTTCGCCGATGAAGCGAGCGCCGCTGCGGCGAAAGCATACTCCGTCGGGAACCTGAAACAGGTGTTCACTAACGAAGGTCGCGCCATTGACTGGTTCGACCCAAAGCAAGCTGAAGGCCGCTGGTTCCTGCAGCATGCCACCCAGGTGAAAAACATCTGGGTCCCATACGGCGAATAGCGGCGTTCCATGGGCCCCTCCTACGCTCCGCGAGTCAAAATCTGCTGCATCAGCAGCGTAGAAGAAGCCGCACTGGCGATTGCTTGCGGCGCATCAGCGTTGGGGCTGGTTTCGGCGATGCCCAGCGGGCCGGGCGTAATTCGGGAGGACCAAATTGCCGAAATTGCCGCCATGGTTCCACCGCCCATCGCAACTTTTCTGCTCACGAGCAAACAGGAAGTAGCAGAGATTGTCGAGCAACAGCGCCGCTGTCGAACAAACTGCATTCAGCTTTGTGATTGTCTGACGTCAGGAGCGCATGCCGACCTGCGACGGGCCTTGCCGGGCATCAAAATCGTGCAGGTCATCCATGTGGCCGGGCCAGGCTCCGTCGACGAAGCCCTCGCTGTTGCGCCATCGGTCGATGCGATTCTTCTGGACTCCGGCAATCCCGCGCTCGCGGTGAAAGAGTTGGGAGGCACGGGCCGCAGTCATGACTGGAGCCTTAGCCGTCGCATCCGCGAGCAGGTAAGTATCCCTATTTTTCTTGCGGGTGGTCTGAACGCCACCAATGTCGGGCAGGCCATGAAGGCAGTCGCTCCATTTGGCCTCGATCTCTGCTCAGGTGTGCGCACAGACGGAAAGCTGGATCGTCAAAAACTGCTCGCTTTCTTCGGTGCCGTCCATCTTGCAGAAAACGAACTCACGGCAATGTAATGCAAGAGGCTGCATTGCGAAATGCCAGGGGTTCATTCCCCTCAATCTTGTCATTCCGAAGCCGAACGCGGCGGAGGAATCTACCGCATGACAGCCGTCTTTAGCTGATTCCGGTATTTAACTGCCCTCATCTCTTCCCGTTGACAACTCCGCGCACCGCTGACTAGACTCGCCCTTCTTTCGTTTCCGTTGAAGTCACTCGAAAAAGAACTTTATGGCCAAGCGTCCGCGAATCGCAGTGGTGGGCAGCGCGAATATCGACCTGACAACCTTCACCAGCCGTTTCCCGAAACCCGGCGAGACAATTTTCGGGGATTCCTTCGACTTGGGCTTCGGCGGCAAGGGCGCCAACCAGGCAACCGCCTGCCGGCTGTGCGGCGCGGACGTCTTCATGATCGCGCGCGTCGGCAGCGACCTGTTCGGACCTGCCACCATCGAAAATTTCAAGCGGCTCGGGATTGACACAACTCACGTGAAACAGTTGGAAGGTGTATCGAGCGGCGTGGCGCCCATCTTCGTCGAGCCCAGCGGACAAAACCGCATTTTCGTGGTGAAAGGAGCGAATGACCGCCTGATGCCAGCCGACGTGGATGCGGCCGCCGACCTCCTGAAGACCGTCGATTGCATGGTCCTGCAATTCGAAATTCCCCTCGAGACGGTCTACTACAGCGTGCGGTTCGCCCATGCAAACGGCATTCGCTGTATCGTGAATCCCGCGCCCGCCGCTCCGGTCGATCTGAAAGCGCTAACCGGGCTCGATTACTTTGTTCCCAACGAAAGCGAGGCGGAGACAATCACGGGCATGCCGGTGCGAAACCTCGAAGACGCAAAGAAGTGTGCGCAGAGCCTGCTTTCCGGGGGAGTGAAACGAGTGATCATAACCCTGGGCGCGAACGGTTCGCTGTTGGCGGGGCACGAAGGCATGGAACATATTCCCGCATTTCAGGTGAAAAGCGTCGATAGCACGGGCGCAGGTGACGCTTTCATCGGCAGCTTCGCCGTCTTCCTCGGAGAAGGCCTGCCGGAGCGTGAGGCCGTCCGCCGCGCGAACCTGTATGCGGGGCTTTCGACAACCGGCGTGGGAACGCAGAAGTCCTTCTACGATCGCGCGCGTTACGATGCGGAATGGGCAAAACGCGCCGCTTAGAGCCGCAAATCGATGTCCGGCCCATCCCTTTCCTTCGCGACCTGTGTACCACCTTCGGTGCCTGTGCGGTTAAGAGCTTTTCTCAGCGTCCTCTGCGGATGTTCTCTGCGATCTCTGCGGTTAGAAGCTTTTCCTTTTCCGAGCTCGTGTTTGCAATATCGTTTTAGCGTGAGAATCGTTCAAGCTGCGCGCTGACCGCGGGTCCCGTCGGAGTCTCTCCTCAAAAATTCGAGCTGCGCGCGCGTGCGGCATTTGCAGTAAACGCCACAAAACTCTTGACTTCACAGCCCTAAATCCAGTTATATGAGCGCACTCCGATCAGGGGCCTCCGACGTACTTCGTGGGGAAGAGAGCGTCCCGTTCATATTCGGTGTGAGCCTCCAGGGGGAAATTCATGCTGAACAAAAAAGCGCTGCTGCTCGTCTTCTGTGGTTCATTCCTTTTCACAATTTCGCCGCTGCTGTATGGGCAGGCGACTGGAAGTTTCTCAGGGACCGTATCTGACAAAACCGGGTCTGTAATCTCGGGCGCAACCGTACGAATCATTTCGCAAGGCACGGCCCAGGAGCGTGAAGCGAAGACCGACGACACGGGCCACTACCTGATTCCGTTGGTTCCGATCGGCAACTACACCATTCGAGTGGAATCGCAAGGTTTCCAGACCACTGAGCAAAGGGACATTCGTCTGCAGGTGGACGAGCACCGCGACGTCAACTTCACCATGTCGCCGGCGTCGGTGACCTCGACGGTGGAAGTGAGCGCGACCGAAGTCGCGGTCGAGACTACAAACCCAACCCTCGGCCAAGTGATCACCTCCGAGCAGGTGGCTCAGCTTCCTTTGAATGGACGAGACTTCGTACAGTTGGCGACTCTGACCCCTGGGACCACCCAGGAAACCAACCCCAATAGTTTCTTTACGAGTGCCGCCAGCAGTGAAGTGGCGGCTCGAGGGATTTATTCGCTTTCAGTCGGAGGTTCTCGTGCGCAGAGTACGGATTGGATACTCGATGGCAATGACAACAACGAATTGACTGCCGGCGGTATCGCGATCTTACCTTCTATCGATGCGATACAAGAATTCAAGGTGTTGACGTACAACTATTCCGCGGAATATGGGACGCGCGCGGGTCCGACGGTATTGGTCTCCACGAAATCAGGGTCAAATAATTTACACGGCTCTGTATTTGAGTTCTTCCGAAACACCAAGCTGGATGCGCAGAGTTATTTCGCGGCTACCAAGGAGCAATTCAATCTGAATCAGTTTGGCGCGGCCCTCGGGGGCGCGCTTGAGAAAGATAAGACATTCTTCTTTGTCGATTATCAGGGCAAACGCCAGCGACACGGAATTCCGTTCACTGGGCTCATCCCGACGCCAGCCATGATGAACGGCGACTTCTCGCTTGACCCTACGGGAACTGCTCGGCCCGGCACTTTCGACGGTAGCAGCAACGCGAATGGATTTACCGACCTCGCTAATCCACTGGGTGGGTTTGGTCCATTCAAGTGCGATGGTGCGGGAAACCCGATCCCCAGTACAAACGGAACACAGACAGGTGGGGTTAACTGCAACAAGATTCCCTCAAGCCTTTTCGATCCGGTCGGGCACGCGATGATCCAACTTTATCCGCAGAGCAATATCGTAGGCGGGGGATCAGTGAATTATGCCAATGTGCCGGTAAGAAGGCTGGACGAGGGCAGCTTCGACGTTCGGATCGACCACAACTTCTCGTCCAAGGATTCGTTTTTTGCGCGCTTCAGCTACGACCAGGCGACATCGTTTGTGCCAGGAGGGTCGCCGGGATTCGCCGAAGCCAATGCCTTCGGCAGTACTCAGAACATCACCAATCACGGTCGAAATTTTGCCGTCTCAGAAACTCATATCTTCTCTGATCGCAATATCAACCAGTTCAACTTCGGCTTCAATCGCATCTTCAATCACATCAAGTCGTTCGGCGACGGTACCTGCGAATCTGCGATTATCGGTGGCACATCTGCGCCTCTCGGGATCCAGGGCGCGAATCTGAATAGTAAGTGTCCGAACGCTACCACCGGCTTGACACAGTCAACAACCGATTGCGTCAGTTGCGGTCTGAGTTCAACACTGATGAACAACTACTGGGCCTTAGGAGATCGAGGCTTCGCACCGTTCCAGGGTGGAACCAACGTCTTCGCGATCTCCGACTCGTTCGACATGATTCGTGGGAACCACAATATCCGCATTGGAGGCGGCATTCGTGCGCAGCAAATGAACGTGCTCACCAATGCTTTCCAGGACGGCTTCTTTATCAATTTTGGGTTAAGCAATGACGCCGCAGCCGATCTTCTCCTTGGCCAGCTGGGTGGCGGGATTCATGATCAAACGTTTTTCGGTGCTACCACCGGGCGCCGGTGGAAGCTGTTTCGCCCGTACGCCCAAGATGATTGGCGGGTCACGAGGGATCTGACCCTGAACCTGGGTGTCGCGTGGGCTCTGGTAACACCCATTACGGAGGCCGAGAACCGCCAGGCAAACTTTGATTTCGTATCGGGCAAGTTTTACGTTGCAGGATCGAGTTCCCTCATCGCGGGGTGTTCGATCTGCGTGCATTCCGATCAATATGTCGGCATTCAGACGGACAAGACCGCTATCGAGCCGCGCATCGGCCTTGCCTGGAAGCCATTCGGCAGCCAAACGACCGCCATCCGTGCCGGATATGCCATCTTCCATGATTCTTCATGGAACCAGGGGGGACAAGGACTTTGGGAGAATCCCCCTTACTTCGCTGAGTCAGACAATTTCCCGGGTCCATGTCTTCCATTCGGGAATACAACAAACAATTGCGGACTACAGAGAATGTTTCTGCAGGCAAATTTGCAGCCAATCACGTCTCCTCCGAGCCCTACGAGCTTTCCCGGAGCCTTGCAATCGCAAAATCTTAATTTCAAGCAGGGCAGAGTGCAGCAATTTAATCTGAACGTTGAGCGTCAGCTGCCAGGAAACGTCGTTTTAACAGCGGGCTACGCGGGTTCGCGCAGTTCCCACATCCTGGTGGACGGTTTGAATCTGAATATAGGTTCGCCCTCAGCATGCGGCGTTACCTCGGGATATACGCTGGGATGCGGCCCGGGTGGAACCGCCTTTGGGCCGAGATGGGGAAATCCGCCGTTCCTGTTCCCGCTTACAATTAACAACAATAACGACGTCGGCAAGGCGCACTACGATTCGCTCCAAGTCAAAGCCGAGACCAAGAGCATTCGACATGGACTCTATGCTTTGCTGGGGTACACATACTCGAGAACTTTCGACTCGGGATTGCCGGATGGCTTGGGTACGTTCCCGGGAGCAACCTACTTCCCATTGCCGGGATATCAGAAGCTTGATTGGGCGCTGTCAACCCTTAATCTAAACCATCAATTCACTGCCAGTGTTACTTACGAGCTGCCGTTTGGCAAAGGCAAACAGTTCGGCAGCGGGTGGGCGGGTCCGGTGAATGTCATTTTTGGAAACTGGGAAGTCGATGGAATTGTAAGAGCGACATCCGGTTTCCCGTTATTCGCAGTGGATAGCGCCAACGGCAGCGGGGCCGGGAAGCCAGGGGCATCCGGAGTTGCATTCTCCTGGAACGGAAACGGTTTGAACCGCCCAGATCAGATCAGCGATCCCCATAAAGCTGGTATTGTTCCCGCAAACCCGGATCCCGCGTGTCAAATTCTCAAGTCCCAGGGAGGTTTGGCTCCGGATCGAGTTGGGACGCTCGAGGCTTGGTTTAACCCGTGCGCCTTCGCGCACGCCGCCCCAGGTGAATTGGGGAACGCAAACCGGGCGCCGCTCTATGGGCCTCGTTTCGTGAACACCGACCTGTCTGTCATCAAGCATTTCCTGCTGCCTTACGAGAACATGCGCCTGGACTTCAGGGCCGAGTTCTTCAACGCTTTGAACCATCCGCAGTTTTACCTGCAGGGTGGTAGCAGCGGAATGCAGGACGTAAACGCGTTGTCGAGCTTTGGCGCCGTAAACGGCACGGTAAATAACCCGCGCGTCATCCAATTTGCCCTGAAGCTGAATTTCTAGAGTCGGATATATCAACGCGTGTAACTTCGGCAGACTGAGTATGCTGGGCAGCGACCAACTCAGTCTGCCCTTATTTTTTGTCTACCCATCTTCGAGGAAAAGGATGCGCGCCAATCAATCAACTCTTGCCCTGACGATTTCCGTTCTCCTTCTCGCCCTCTCCGCCTCCGCCCAGAAAATCAAAGTCATCGTCGACCAGGATGCCCGCGGGCCCGGCACCAGCGATCAGCAGGCCATCCTCGTGTTTCTGCAATCCGAGAAGTTTGACGTCCTTGGGATCACGACCGTCAGCGGCGATCAGTGGGTGAAGGAAGAGACGCAGCACGTTCTGCGTCTGCTCGAAATCGCAAACCGCACCGATGTCCCCGTAATCGCCGGCGCGGAGTTCCCTCTGCTCAACTCCAAGGAGGAGAGCGAGCGCTGGGAAGCCATGTATGGAAAATTCGAATACAAGGGCGCGTGGACGGATAAGTTCAAGGCCAATCGCTCCATCGTGTTCGAGATGCCGTACCACGACCCCGACGTGGTGCCGCCGATGCCCGAGGGCGAACCTCACATCGAGGCCGCCGCCGGAACCGCCGCTGAGTTCATCATCAACATGGTGCACAAGTATCCGGGAGAGGTCGTGCTCTGGGCGGGAGGTCCGCTCACAAACTATGCTCTGGCTTTAAAGCTGGACCCTTCCGTCGCGACCCTTGCCAAGGAGTTCGTCATGATGGGCGGCGGCCTCTATGCCGACAAAGGCGCGATCGATCCGGGCGCCATTGATGCTCGCCGCGAATTCAACTGGTGGTTCGATCCCGAGGCCGCCCGCATCGTTTTGCGCGCATCCTGGAAGAAGGTGACCATCACGCCCATCGACATCTCGGTGAAGACCCGCTTCACAAACGAGATGAAGGCTACGATCTCCAAGGCAAACACGCCCATCACCAAATATCTCGGCCAGTATTCCCTGCCCGGTTACATGTGGGATGAGATTGCCGGCGTGGCGCTGATCGATCCCTCCATCATCACCGGCCAAAAGCAGCTCTACATGGACATCGATGTCGATCACGGCGCCAGCTACGGCAAGACGATCTTCTGGGATCCGAAAACGCAGGTGCCACCCTACCTCCGGTTGGCCAACGTCCAGTTCGATATCGATGCGGAGAAGTTTTACAAGATCTATATCGATCTGATGACGCGGCCAGCACGAAAATAGTTTCGAGTTTCAAGTTCGAGTTTCGGGTTTCGAGTTTCTGGTTTCAAGTTTCGAGTCTTAGGTTTCAGGTTTCAAGTCGCGCAGCGACGCCAGCGGTTAGCCCCGCACGTGAGTGCGGGGAAAGCTTCCCGCAGAAGTTGAGTCCCCTTCAGGGGACGACACTGGCTCGCTGTCGAGTGAGCTGCCTCGGACTGCACTGCACACTCGAAACCCGAAACTTGACACTCGAAACTATCGACTTACGAGCTAAACGATGGAGCTGAGACTACTCCGCCTCTCGATCGCCGCGCTTGCTCTCGCAGGCTCGCTCTCCTTCGCCCAGCCTCGCCGCAAGGTGATCATCGATCAGGATTGCTCCGGCCCCGGCGGCAGCAACTTACAGACGCTTCTTGTGATGCTGCAGTCACCCCGGGTCGAAGTCCTCGGCATTACCGTGGCCAGCGGCGACCAGTGGCGCGACGAGGAGGTCGCGCACACGCTTCGCCTGCTGGAAATTATCGGACGAACGGACGTTCCGGTCGTCCCAGGCGCTGTCTTTCCACTCGTCCGCAGCCACGAAGAGGCGCAATTTTGGCAACAACGTTATGGGAAGGTCGCTTACGCGGGCGCCTGGGATGAGCGGTGGTGGCACGAACCTGACATCATTCCAAATCTTCCCGAGGGCAAGCCTGCGCTGAAGCCGGCCGACGAAGATGCGGCTCATTTTCTGATTCGCATGGTGCACAAATATCCGCATGAGGTAACGATTTACGAGGGCGCGCCCATGACGGATCTCGCCCTGGCCATCTCGATCGATCCCCACCTGCCGGAACTTGCCAAGCAATTAGTGTTCATGGGCGGAAGCCTCAGCCCGCAGACCACTCATGCGGAGTTCGTGAACAATCCGCGGCACGAGTTTAATTTCTGGTTCGACCCGGAAGCGGCCGACGTCGTGCTGCGTGCGCCTTGGAAAAAGATTGTGTGCACGCCCACCGATATTTCCATCAAAACTCGGCTGACGCCCGAGATAATAAAGGAAATTGACGCCTCGGGGACCGCGCTCGCACACTATGTCGCCCGCTATTATCAGCCAGGCCCCGGAGCTGATTTTATGTGGGATGAACTGGCAGCAGCCGCGTGGATCGATCCCAGCATTATCACAAAACGTGAAACCCGCTACCTGGGCGTCGATCTCGATCGCGGCGCAGGCTATGGCAACACGCTCACCTGGAGCGAAAACGACAAGCCCAAACTCGCCCGGCCGCCAGTAGAAATCCAGATCGATTTAGACACGGAGAAGTTCTACCGCATGTTCGTGTCGCTGATGACCGCGCCAGTCCAGAATTCGCGCGCGCAATAGCCCAAGCTAAGCGGCCGCGAGATAGACATACCGCACGATGAACAGCAGGGTAAGGATCCACAACACGATGCTGACCTCACGGTACCTTCCCGTCCCAACTTTCACGACCGTGTAGCCGATAACTCCCAGGCTCAGGCCGGTCGCGATGCTGAACGTGAGCGGCATGGTCAGCATCGTGAGAAATGCGGGGAAAGCTTCGGTGAAGTCGCCCCAGGCGACATGCGAGATCGACTGCGTCATCAACGCGCCCACGAGAATCAGCGCGGGAGCAGTGGCAAACGCCGGAATCGCTCCGGCGATCGGCGAGAAGAACACCGCCATCAGGAACAGCAGGGCTACGAAGACATTGCTTAAGCCTGTGCGGGCGCCCGCAGCCACTCCGGATGCACTCTCGATGTAGCTGGTCACGGTGGATGTGCCGGTCAAAGCCCCGAATACCGTCCCCACGCCGTCCGCCAGCAGAGCACGCCCAACCCGCGGAATGCGGCCGTCTTTCACAAAGCCGCCCTGTTCGCAGACTCCGACCAGCGTGCCCACGTTGTCGAACAGATCGACGAACAGGAACGCGAACACAATTTCAAACAAGCCCAGATGCACCGCAGCACGCAAATCCAGTTGCAGGAACGTGCCTCCCGGGTGAGGCATCGAGAGCCAGGCGGTGGGCCAGTGCGTCAGGCCGCGAAGGATGGCTAAAATCATGGTCCCGGCGATTCCGATCAGGATCGCGCCATTGACCTTGCGGGCCATCAGGACCAGCGTGAAAACAAGTCCGAAGCATGCCACCTGAACTTCGGGGAGCGACAGGCTTCCGATTCCAACAAAAGTCGCTGGATTGGCGACGACCAGCTTCGCATTCCGCAGTCCCACGAACGCAATAAACATTCCAATGCCGGCAGCCGTTGAGTGCTTTAAGCAATTCGGAATCCCGTTGACGATCTGCTCGCGCACGCGCGTGATGGTGAGCAGGACAAACAATACCCCGGACAAAAAAACCACCCCCAGGGCCGTGCGCCAGGGAATTCCCATGCCCAGACACACTGAGTAGGTGAAGTACGCGTTCAGCGACATGCCAGGGGCCATGGCGATGGGATAATTCGCGTACAGGCCCATCACCAGTGAAGCAACCGCCGCCGAGATGCACGTGGCAAAGACGACGCCGTCTGCTGGCATTCCCGCCTGCGCCAGAATCTGCGGGTTGATCACAACGATGTAGGCCATCGTCATGAACGTGGTCACCCCACCCACCAGTTCCCGGCGCACGGTCGTGTGATTTTCAGTAAGTTTGAAGAAGCGATCGAGCGAGTTTGCGTTCAGCGAGAGCCCCCAGGCAGAGAAGCTGACAGCGCACTTCCAGAAAACTCACGACGGACGTTCTTACTGCGATTGCGCCGGCGACTTCGGGTCGCGGAGAGTATAAACAAATTGGGGAATCTCGCGCCCCTCTTCTTCAGCTTGCTGTGCCGTTTTTTTGGAGATCTGTTCGTAAAGTTTGATCTCCGCCTGCGCCTTCAGCTTTTCCCCCATGCGCCGGTAGACCTGCGCGAGACGGTAATGAGCTTCTTCGAGTTGGGAATCGGCCGCGATCGCGGCTTGATAGGCAGCCATCGCCTTGGGAAGATCCGCGCGTTCTTCCGAGAGCACGCCTAGCAGCAGAAAGCCGCGTGCCAGCTTGGGATCCAGCCGAACCGCGTTTTCAAGCAAAGACTCAATTTGCGCTGCATTAGCCAAGTTATTGGACACACCGGAAGTCTTTTCGGTTTTCCAGAGCGCGACCGCATAGTAGTAGTTGGCCAGGGCGTTGTTGGGCTGGAGGCGAATGAAACGCTCCATCCTTGCGAGCACGGCAGACGACGGCGAAGGGTGCGCCATCTGCATCTTGCCCAGCACCAGGTAGGGATTGCCATCGCCAGGATTCAGATCGGATGCATCGCACACGTACTTGGCAGCCAAATCGGACGATCCGGTCGCGTACCAGGCCACGCCCAGACCGACCAGCATCCGCGCGGATTGCGGAAACAGGCGATTGCCTTTGCTGAAAACTTCGATGGCCGGCTGAAGCGCGCGATGCGTGAGGAGTTCGGCTCCCCAATCGAAGAAATTCGGCTCGCTCGGATCGAGTTCCGCGGCGCGCTGATACTCGCCTACCGCTTCTACCGGACGCTTCCGCTTCTCCTCCACATCGCCAAGCAGGTGATGGACCGCTGCAGTGTCATGCTTCGCGAGCAAGCCGCGCGCGATCGCGGCAGCGTGCTCGTAGTCAGCCGCATCCAGGTAAGCCTGAGCCAGCGTGTAGGCGCTTTCATAATCCTCTGGACGGCTCTGGTTCGATCGCTCCAGATACGGCACAGCTTCTTTAGGGTGTCCGGCTCGCGCGAGGAATAAGCCTAGCTGCTGGTTCGCCTCGAAGCTCTCAGGAGCACGCTTCACGGCCTCCCTGAGAGATGCCTCGTCCTTCACGGACCGAGCCGGGGACGAAACAGGCTGCGGATTAATGGATGCAACATCTCGCGCGAGAGATTGAGATGTTCGAAAGATGGCGTCGGAACCGTGTCCACCGTGGTTGGTCGCGTCGGTGACGCCCGCCACCGTGAATTGCGGCTCGTCAAAAAATTCCGGAGCTTTCGCCGCGGAGCTTTGGCCTGCGTTGGACGCCGTCACGGTCAGAGTAAAGTCAACCTTGCTCGCCTCATTTGCTTTGAGTACAACGGGACCGGCACTGCCATCACCGCTCCCTGCCTTTTCCGCACGCAAGTTGTACACGCCCTCACGCAGACTGCCACAGCGGTAAGCACCCGTCGAATCAGTCTCCACGGTTACGACCTGCTTCGTGCCCTCCAATTGCATGTGCACCGAAGCTGCTGGAACCGGCTGCCCGTGCGCATCCCGGACCGCGCCGTAGATGATTGCAGATTCCGCCGGCAGGCCCGATTGACCCCGGGCCATGAATGGAGCAAACGCTAGAAGTGCCGTGCACACGATGAGACAGCAAATATGGCGAGCCCGTAAGCGCAAGAAATCCATGAGCACAGTCGAAAGGGGCGGAGATACGTGTGCACATTCTAGATGCTGCTCACGACACCCGCAATCACGCCGCGAATGCCAGTCTTGGCAGGCGCTGTGCTCAAGCTTTACAATGCGATGCCTTCCAACCACGCTGTCGGACAATCGGCGTTTGTCTTCCAGCCCATCGCGATAGGCAATCGAAGAACCCGAGGGATCATCCCCATGAAACGTGCCGTGCACATTGCCCTGATGGCTGCTGCCTTCCTGTTGACGGCAGCCGATCTGCAGGCGCAGAAGATCAAGGTCATCGTGGACCAGGACGCGCGTGGACCGGCGACCACCGACATGCAGTCCATCTTGATTTTCCTGCAGTCCGACAAGTTCGATGTTCTCGGGATCACGACCGTGAGCGGAGATCAGTGGGTCAAGGAAGAGACGCAGCGCACTTTGCGATTGCTGGAGATCGCTGGCCGCACTGACGTTCCAGTCATCGCGGGCGCGGAGTTCCCCCTTCTGAACTCGAAAGAGGAAACCGAGCGCTGGGAAGGGCTCTACGGGAAGCTCCACTACAAGGGGTGTTGGAGCGACTTTTCCGGTCGGTCGGCGAGCACGCCCCCGGCCTTCCGCGCTGGATATCATGAGCCCGACGTCGTCCCGCCTCTCGTGGAAGGCGAACCGCATATCAAGGCCCTGGATGAAACCGCCGCGCACTTTATCATTCGCACCGTGCACAAGTATCCCGGCGAAGTGGTGATTTGGGGGGGCGGCCCGCTGACCAACATCGCGCTGGCGTTGCGCCTCGACCCGCAGGTGGCGACGCTTGCGAAATCCTTGGTACTGATGGGAAGCGGCATGTACGCCGACAATGGCGGTATCACCGGCGTCGACGGCCGCCGCGAATTCAATTGGTGGTTCGATCCCGAAGCGGTGCGCATCGTCATGCGCGCGTCGTGGAAAAGCATCACCATCACCCCTATCGATGTCTCGGTAAAGACTACGGTGAATCCAGCGGTGAGGGCGGAGATCGCAAAGGCCGACACGCCTGTCGCTCGTTACCTCACCCAATACTCTGTCGAAAGCTTCATGTGGGATGAGCTCTCTGCGGCGGCCATGGTCGATCCCTCGATCATCACGATGCAGAAGGAATTCTACGTCGACATTGACGTGGACCATGGGCCCAGTTACGGGGAAACGCTCATCTGGGACACGAAGGCGCAGGTGCCGCCGTACGAAAGAAAGGCTACCGTGCAATTCGATGTCGACACGAAGAAACTCTACGACCTCTACGTGAAGCTGATGACGCAACCGCCGCGCAACCCGAAATAACTCAGGAGTTGGAACATGGATTCGGATCGCAAGTTTGCCCTTACTCGCCGCCAGTTCGTCGCGTCATCGGCAGCAGCCGTCGTGGCCGGAGCTTTATCAGCAGACGGTCTTTCCCTCGAGCAAATGCCGGTCGAGGGACCGCAGCGCCCCACAAGTTCCAGCCCATCCCGCGTCATCATCGACACAGATCCGGGAGTCGATGATGCCTTCGCGCTGCTGCTCGCCATGCGTTCGCCCGAATTAAAGATTGAGGGAATCACGCCGGTCGCGGGCAACGTGCCGCTGGAGTTGACGCTGCCAAACGCGTTGCGCATGGTGGAAATCGCGGGCCGCACCGACATTCCCGTGGCCGCAGGCGCGAAGACCCCTCTGACGCGCCGCCTGGTCACCGCCGCTTACGTTCACGGTGAAAACGGACTGGGAGGCGCCGAGTTCCCGGAGCCGAAGACTAAGCCCGTCAGCGAGCCCGCCCCGGAGTTCATCCGTACGACGGTGCGCAAGCATCCCGGAGAAATCACGCTGATCACCATCGGCCCGCTCACGAATGTGGCCATGGCCCTCGATCTCGACCCCGATCTGCACGGCATGATCCCGAGAATCGTCATGATGGGAGGCTCCCTCTCAGGCGGGAATATCACGCCGGCGGCGGAGTTCAACATCTACGTGGACCCGGAGGCCGCACGCATCGTCTTTCAATCTGGAATTCCCATCACCATGGTGGGTCTTGACGTCACGCGCAAGACCGGGCTGACCGATGCGCACGTACGCCGCCTGGAATCTGCGCAGAACCCGGTCAGCCAGGCCGCGGCCAACATTGCGCACCACGCCATCCAGCACTATCGCGAAGCTGGCTTTCTCGTCGATCCCAACATGCACGATTCGCTCGCAGTGGCGGCGTTTCTCAATCCTTCGCTGCTGAAGTGGAAGGAATATTACGTGGACGTGGAGACGTCGGGTGAGCTCACGGCGGGCGAGACCCTGGGATACAGCCCAACCGCGGGCGATCTGCGCCGCAGTGCCGAGGCCGAGAAAAAAGCGGCGCAGAGCATGACCATTCGCGGCTCGGCGCCCACCCTCGCCACCACGAAAACCTCTCCCGTCCTGCGGGATCATTTCGTCCCCAACACAAGTGTCGCGATGGAGGTGGACTCTGCCGGATTTTTTGAGCTGTTGATTGGACGGTTGACGGGAAAATGAACGAAACACTGTCCCTGGACACAACCAATCTGTATCCGGATAGTTCCCGTAGATTCCAACACGGCGTCGGGACCTCGTCGCTGCTCTCTCATTTTTGTCATTCCGAAGCCGAACGCGGCGGAGGAATCTGCGACAGCACGGTGTGCCGCGAGAAAGATTCCTCAGCCGCGTTCGACAAGCGGGTGCCCCATCCTAACCTCGCGTTCTTTGCGAGGTTAGGGTGGGTATTTTCCACGAGGCTACGAAGTTGAATTCGATGTTCGCATCCAAACCTTGCCGGAGGACAAGAATGAAGTTGGGTCAAGCCCGTTGGATCGCCCTGATCGCCCTGGCAATGACTAGCATGCTTGCCTTGGGCCAGGAAAAGAGAAAGATCATCATCGATCAGGATGCCGCCGGACCTGCCGGCACCGACCAGCAATCGATTCTATTGCTCATCCAGTCGCCCCAGACCGAAGTCCTAGGCATCACCGTCGTCACGGGCGACGCATGGCTCAAGTCGGAAGTAGCGCACACGCTGCGGACCCTCGAACTGATCGGACGAACTGACATACCCGTTGTCCCCGGAGCCGAATACCCCCTGGTCCGTCGCAAACGAGAAACGGAACTTTGGGAGCAGCGCTTTGGCTCCATAGCCTGGGTCGGCGCCTGGACGCCGCGCGTCTATCATCCACCCGACGAATTAGGCGAGTTCCCCGAAGGCAAGCCGACCACCAAACCATCCGATGAAGATGCCGCCCATTTCCTGGTGCGCATAGTCCGCAAGTTTCCGGGAGAGGTCACGATCTACGAGGGCGGACCGATGACGAATCTTGCGCTGGCCATTTCGATCGATCCGGAATTTCCCAAGCTCGCCAAAGAGTTGATCTTCATGGGCGCGAGCCTGAATCCTCAAACCGATGATCCCGAGTTCGCGAACACGCCGCGACACGAGTTCAATATATGGTTCGATCCCGAGGCCGCCCATATCGTGCTGCGAGCACCCTGGAAAAAGATCGTGTGCACGCCGGTCGACATTTCCGTGAAGACGAAGATGACAATGGAGTTGATCAACCGGATCAAGCAAGGAACCACGCCGGCAGCCCAGTACATCGGAAAATATGGGCGCCTTTTCGGCGAGTACAACTATCTCTGGGACGAATTAACGGCCGCTGCCTGGCTCGATCCCACCCTGATTACGAAAAAAGACATGCGCTACATGGACGTGGATCTTGGTCAGGGCGCTGGCTACGGAAACACGCTCACATGGACCGATCGCGACAAACCAGCCTTGGAACTCCAACCGGTTGAGGTACAGGTCGATCTTGATGTTGAGAAGCTTTACAAGATGATGGTGGACCTTCTGACAGCTCCCACGCCGCACGCAAGTCCAAAGGTCACCCCCTAAACTCACGCCGCGCTTCGAGAGACGCGGAGGGTGCCCCATCCTAACCTCGCGTTCTTTGCGAGGTTAGGGTGGGGATTTTCAAGCACCGGAAGAGTTTTTCTTTGCGTCCTTAGCGGCTGTTCTTTGCGAACTTTGCGGTTACAAGCTTTTCGTATTTCCCGTGAGCGCGCTCAAAAACAAGAGCCTTTAACCGCTAAGCCCGCAAAGGGAGCGCGAAGATCGTAAAGAGAGACCGCACTAAGGCCCCAACTCCGCGAGCGCCTTCTGCGCCTGCGGGTGGTCCGGATGCTGTTTCAAAAGGTCCCGGAGCACGTTCCGCGCTTTCTCCGGTGCTCCTTCGAGCGCGTGAACCCGGGCTAGATTGAGATAGGACTGGTCGAACGCCGGAGCCACCCGAATGCACTCTTCGAAACTGGCAACCGCCTGATCTCTGCGGCCGGTTCGGAGATAAAGCACGCCCAGATTGTTCAGCGCTTCGGGATATCCCGGACGAAAATGGAGTGCGTTCTGCAGGTACTCGTAGGCACGGGCGTTGTCATTGGTTTGTGCATACACCATTCCCAGGCTGTAGTTGGCTTCCGGATCCTGTGGATGAACTGCCAGAGCGTGCTCCAGAACCTTGCGCGCTTCCTCCCATTGCTTCAACTGCCGGTAAGCGTTGCCGAGATTGTCGAGCGCAATCAGGTGATCGGGGCTTAGGCGTAAAGCCTGCTGAAAATAACCGACGGCTTCCTCCGTGCGACCCTCCTGGGTCGCAATCAAGCCCAGGTTGTTCCAGGCGTTCGGCAGCGTATCGGGATAGCTCGCCTGCAATTTGGTGGCGCGTTCGAATGCTTCGCGCGCTTCCGATTGCTTGTGCTCCTTGAGGTAGACACTTCCTAATCCATACAGCGCTTCGGCGCTGGAAGGATCGTCGCGCAATGCAATGAGAAACGACGCTTTCGCCTGATCAAAGTACTCCCTCTGAAAGAAGACTGAGCCATACGAGAGATAATTGCGCTGAAACTCGGAACTCTCGATCACACCAGCAAATGGCAACGCTTTCGCCAGTCGCTCCGCCGGGTTTTCGGGAATCTGACGAAAGTCCTGATCAACATGCTCGACGTTCACCGGCCCCTGATAGATTTTGACGATGTCGCCCTTCCCGTTGACGAGGAATGACGTTGGGAGGGTAAGATCGCGACGCCGGTCAAACAAAAAACGGTAAACGATGTTGTACAAGCCAGCGATATCTTCGCTGGCAAGCACGATGGGAAACGAAAGCCGACGTTGCTGAACGAATTGGCGCAAAGCTACGGGATCCAACGGGTCATCCACATTCAGAGTGAGCAACTGAAGGCCCTGTGCGGCCCAGCGTCGGTGCTGCTGTTCGAATGCCTCCAGATCTCTTTGGCAATCGGGCGACGCCGAGGTCCAGAAACTTAGGAGCAGAGGCTTGCCTTGAAGTGCCTGGAGTGTTCGGGCTTTTCCCGCCAAATCTGGCAAAGAAAAATCAGGCGCTGTAATTGGGACGAGCAGCCAGGATTCGACCACCGCGGGGAGCGTCTCGCCTGATGGTGTGGGTGCTTGCGTCAGGCTAGGACCCGGAGCGTGGGTGAATGGCTCCAGGCGTGGGGTAGCAGTGCCCTCTTCCACCCAGATTCGATGATCCACTGGCAGGTTCTGCAGGTCCTGAACGAGGCCGCTTGGCCAGCGGATGGAAGCGCGCACCGGACCTTTGGCAGCGCCCATTCCGAAGAACACTTCCTTGGTGTGCTGCGACAGAAAGCCGGAACCCGCCTGCAGCATTCGAGTTTGACGGCTGGATTCGCATTCCACCGTAATGGCAGCACCGATGGCATCGCGATTGCTCCTAGTTCCTCGAAGTCGAAAGGAAATCGACGGCGGCAGGTCTTTGATCACGTTCTTCAGCACACGCAATTGTGGCGCGTTGCGATTCTTGAGCATGACTTCCAGCCGTCCATCGTGATCAAAGTCCGCCAGCGCGAACGAACGGCCATCTTCGACGAAGTCCATTCCCACGGTCCCGGAGACATCGGAAAAGGTTCCATCGCGATTGTTGGCGTAGAAAACGTTTCGTTCGTAGCCGCTCCAGGTTCCATCTGCCCGGATCAACTCATTGAGAGCGTTCCATCCTTGCTCGTAGTCTTGCGCGGGCTTCGCTTCGCCCGGGGAGTTCGCAACCACCTGCCGCCAGAAAAAACTGTTCAGGTCAGCTCGCGATGGTCCTGACACCATGCCATTGGCAACGTACAGGTCGGGAAAACCGTCATGATCGAAATCCCAGGCATCGCTCGACCACGACCAGCGGCCCATTTCCACTCCCGCAGAACTTCCGTCATTCTGAAAGATCCGCTCCGTTTTCTTCTCAGCACTCGGATTGCGGAATAGCGAGTTTCCCATGCTGTGCTTGCGGTACAAAGAACGTACCTTCTCGGGTGCGCGGTCTTGAAAGGCAGGTTGCGTCGTGATGCGTTGACCGGCGGCTGTCCACATGTTCGCCACGTAGAGATCCTCAGCGCCATCGTTGTCGTAGTCCAACCAGCAAACGCTCATGCCGGCGCCCACGTCTTCCATGCCCGTCTGTGCAGCCACATCGGTAAACGTGCCGTCGCCGTTGTTGCGGTACAGATTCTTCCGCCCGAAGTCGTTCACGACGTAGAGGTCGGGCCAGCCGTCACGGTTGTAGTCGCTCCAACCACAGCAAAAGCTGTAACGGGTGTTGTTCTGGTTGAGACCCGATTCGGCGGTCACGTCACGAAACGTTCCGTCGCGATTGTTGCGCATCAGGAAGTTCGGAGGACCGTTCTCGGCGTCGAAGTAAGGCAAGGGATATTTGTACTGATCCGCGCCCTGATAGTAGATGTACAGACAGAAATAAATATCGAGATAGCCATCGCGATCGTAGTCGGCGATCGCCGCTCCGGTGAAGGTTCCTTGCGGCGGTTGCGCGAAATGAAATGCGTTCGCCTGTTTGCGAAACTTTCCCTTCCCTTCGTTCACGTAAAGCACAGGGCCGTCGGTGCGGACGACGACCAGATCCTGGTGGCCACGGTTGCCGAAATCCGCAAACAGCGCGCAGGCAGTGTTCTCGAGGATCCCGAGCCCGGAGACGTCCGTGATGTCTTCGAAAGTTCCATCGCCGCGATTGCGATAGAGGCGGTTCGGCAAACCAGCAGGCTGGCAGATGTAGATGTCATCGAAGCCATCGCCATCAATGTCTCCCACTGCGACCCCGTTGTGCCCATAGATGTCGATGCCGCAGGCTTGATCAAGAATGGTGCGCCAGTAGTCAGACCCGTGCAGAATTTGCGCCGAGTAAGATGGGTTCCCTCCAAAGGCCTGCGATGCAATATCCACGAAAACCGGCGCGGAGGAGCGGCTCTGTGTCTCATAAAGCGGACGCCAGGAGCGGACGCGAAAGGAGGAAGCGGCGGATTTGCCCGCTTCCCACTCCAGATCCCATTCTCCGACACGTTGTTCCCGGTAAAAACCCTGTCCCGCACCCACGAACTCGTAGCGCACTCGAGTCTGCACGCGCATGGGCTTGTCCAAAGGAGACGCATCGATGCCGGTCACCTGGAACTCGGCGACCAGGATCTGCGTAAACGCGTCGAGAGCCGCCCGCAGCTCGTGCAGAAAGGCATCCCGACCCAGCGTTGCCTGCTCAGCGAACTGATTCCGACGAACTTCCACGCCGGCATTCTCGCGAAGCAAATGGGACGTGAGAGGCTTTAGGGATGCGCCTGAGAAATGATCACTGAAAACCTTCTCCAGCGCGCGCAGATCTCTTGGCGACTGCTTCAGGCCCGCACTCCATTCGGCGAAGATGGCCTCAATCTGCTCTGCGTACTTTTCGGTGATGAACCGGTCCGATCCTGCCTGCGTGTTGAGCACCAAGGCTTCCAGCGGCACCCTGGCTCGATAGTGAGGGTGCAGGTGGAAATTTCCGCCGGGCTGGACGGAGGGAGCGTCGATAAGTCGGGGAAATGCGAACCCGCTGAGACTCGGAGGAAGCAAGGCCAGCGACGCGGCTTGAGAACAGCGGAGAAGGAAGTCGCGGCGACCCTGATCGGCCAAAATACGATCTGCCGGATGTCGCTTCTTCCCTACCCGACTCAGAGTGATGCCCCCAGAAACTACGCGCAAGGAATCGAAATCTAACAGTCTGTGTTTCTGCTCGTCAAGGCAGCTCAATTTCTCTCAACTGGCATTGGCGAGAATCGGCCGGACTCATTGCAAATGGAGCGACGGGTGGCCTCGCCCGTCGTGCTCCTGGTTGTCCACCACGCGCCAAAATCCGCGACTATAATGGTTTCTCTTCATACGCTGTCATGGGGTCAATGCTCTCTCCAACAAGGACCATGCTGGTCGCGGCGACTTCATTCCTGCTGCTTGGTTCCTATATCTGCCACGCCCAGCAGGCGAATGACGCCCCACAAGCCGCTGCGGAACCAGTTTCCACCCATATAGGCAAAGGCTACGATGCCCTGAAACAAGACCGCTACGAGGAAGCCATCACAGAATTTCGCGCCGCGCTCGCGATGGATCCCAGCCTCGTGCTTAGGGCCCGTTTCCCGCTGGCCGTCGCCCTCTTCGAAGCCCACAAGAACGACGAGGCTCGTCAGGAGTTCGACGAAGTGCGGCGAGCAGTGGGCGAGCACCCGAACGTCACGTACTATCTGGGAAGGCTGGATCTGGAGAGTCTCGACTATGCCAGCGCCATCAAAAATCTGAATAAGGCCGTGCTCAAGCCTCCCTTTCCCGACACCGCGTATTATCTCGGCTTTGCCTACCTCAAGCAGAGCGATCTGCCCAACGCGGAGAGGTGGTTGAAAGAAGCTGCCCGCCTGAATCCGCGGGACTCGCGCGTACCCTACCAACTCGGCTTTGTCTATCGCAAGCAAGGCCACGAGGACAAGGCGAAGCAGTCGATGGCTTTTGCCCAGGAGCTGAAACAAAAAGAGGGCGAAGACAGCCAGATCAAGGCGGAATGCGGGACAAAACTTCAGCAGGGTCCACGCGAGGCCGCGCGGGCTATCTGTGACCGGCTGTACGATCCCGACAATCCCGAGAAGCTCACCTCTCTGGGCATGCTTTACGGACAGCACGGCGATCTGGAGGCCGCGCTCAAGCCGCTGCGCCGGGCGGCCGAGTTATCGCCGCAAGCCCCACAGATGCAATACAACCTCGCGCTGACGTATTTTCAGCTGAACCAGTTTGAGAACGCGCGCAAGCCCCTGGAGCCCGCCGTCAAGCGTTGGCCCGATGTGTTTCAGTTGAACGCCCTCTATGGCGCGGTGCTCATGAAGCTGGGCGACCTGCAGCCGGCGTATGAGACGTTGCGCCACGCGCGCGAGCTGAATCCCGAGGACCAACCCACCGCCGAGATGCTGTATGCAACCACGATGGATTTGGCACATAAGGATGAGCTTTCCCAGCAGTATTCCGAGTCGCTTCGATACCTGGAAGAAGCCGCGAAGTTGAAGCCGCAGGATCCGGAGCCGCATCGCCGGATGGCCCAAATCTACTCGCTGACCGGGCATCCCGCCGAAGCCAAAAGCGAACAGGAAATGGCGGAGCAGTTGGCGAAGAATAGCGGATAGTTCTCGTGCGTCGGAACCCTGGTCACAACGCCAGCGCCCACGCAAATCCCTATAACCTGTCATTCCGAAGCCGAACGCGGCGGAGGAATCTCTTTCGGCACGCCAGCCTGCTTGATCTGCGTGAAGCAACTAGTCTCCGGTTTCCCATGGAACGGCCAGTGGTCCCTGCTAGTTGTTTACGAAGATCTAGCCCCAAGAAACAGTTCTGCAATTCTGCCTCCCGGTTTACAATTCAGGCCGCCGATTTCTAGCCTTTGCGGATTCTTTGATTCTTCGACTCTATGAGAAAACGGGAAGTTCCTGAACGACAGCGGAAGCAACTGCTGCGCAGCGCCCGGGCCGCAATGAAGAACGCCTATGCGCCCTACTCCAAGTTCCGCGTGGGCTCCGCGGTATTGACGACTACCGGCAAGGTGTTCGTCGGGTGCAACGTGGAGAACGCCTCCTACGGCATGACGAACTGCGCTGAGCGGACTGCCATTTTTTCAGCCGTCGCCCAGTTGGGTCCAAAGCTTGAGCTGAGCGCGGTCGCGGTCGTGAACGATCATGGAGTTCCCTGCTCTCCCTGTGGAGCCTGTCGGCAGGTGATCTACGAATTCGGCCCGGACGCGACGATCTTCTTCCAGGGCGCGAGGGGCGAACAACAGGCCCACATCACCCAACTTCTGCCGGAAGGATTCCGGCTGAAATGAGCGCGTCGGAAGGCACTCCCATCCGCGCCATCGATGTCATCCGCAAGAAACGGGATGGCGGCGAACTCACGCGCGCGGAAATCGAAGCGCTGGTCGGCGGCTACACGGCCGGCACCATCCCCGACTATCAAGCCTCGGCCTGGCTCATGGCGACGCTGCTCAAGGGCATGACCCGCGCCGAGACGGCCGCGCTCACCGACACCATGTTGCATTCGGGCGAAGTGCTGGATTTCTCCGACCTGCCCTCGCGAAAAGTCGACAAGCATTCCACCGGTGGCGTCGGCGACAAAACTTCGCTGGTGCTCGCGCCCTTGGCCGCCGCGGGTGGGCTCACCGTTCCGATGATCAGCGGGCGCGGTCTTGGTCATACCGGGGGCACGCTGGACAAGCTTGAAGCAATCCCCGGTTTCAACGTGAATCTGCCAGTCGCGGAGTTCCGTCGAATTTTGGAAACCTGCGGCTGCGCAATGATCGGCCAGACTGCCGAAATTGCTCCTGCCGATCGAAAGCTCTACGCGCTGCGCGACGTCACCGGCACCGTCGAGAGCCCTTTCCTGATTTGCGCGTCCATCATGAGCAAGAAGCTCGCCGAGGGCATCGACGCGCTGGTTCTCGACGTAAAAACCGGCTCCGGCGCCTTCATGAAAAGCGAGAAGGATGCCGCCTATCTCGCCGAGTTGATGGTGGAAACCGGCGAGCGCATGGGCAAAAAGATGGCCGCGCTAATCACCGACATGGATCAGCCTCTCGGCCGCTACGTCGGCAACGCGCTCGAAGTGGTCGAAGTGTTGGATGTGCTGCAGGGGGAAGGTCCAGAGGATTTGCGCGATCTTTGCCTGGAACTTGCCGCGTGGATGTTCCTTTTGGGCGGAAGCGTATCCAGTGTGGAAGAAGGGAAAAAGCTCTCAGAGAAACTCATACGCTCGGGCGAAGCACTGGAAAAATTTCGGAAGATGGTGGCGCTTCAGGGTGGCGACGCACGAGTCGTGGACACTCCCAGGCTGCTGCCACAGGCAAAGCACAAGATGGATGTCGTGAGTGCGAAGGCTGGGTACGTTACCTCCATCCAGTGCGAACGAGCCGGAACCGCATGCGTGATCCTCGGCGGAGGCCGCGAACGCAAGGAGGACTCCGTCGATCCGGCGGTGGGCTTCGTGCTGCACAAGAAGGTTGGCGATTCCGTATCGTCGGGCGAGTCCCTGTGCACTTTGCATTACAACTCGGAAGCGCTCGGCGCGCGCGCGAAAGCAATGCTGTTAGAGAGCTTCGAAATCGGGAGCGCGCCTCCGAAACACAAGCGGCCGCTGGTTCATCGCGTCATCACCAAGTCCGGGGAGAAAAGCTAAATGGGACGATTTACCGGGATTCTCGGTCTGCTTACCATGCTGGGCCTGGCGTATGCATTTTCGACCAATCGTCGCGCCATTCGCCTCAAGACCGTCGCCTGGGGTCTGGGGCTGCAAATCGCCTTTGCCCTGTTCGTCCTGAAGGCGGATATCGGCCGCCGCATATTTCAGGCTGCCGGAAATGCCGTGAACCGGCTGTTGAGTTACTCCTTTGAAGGCTCGAAGTTCGTGTTCGGCGAACTCGGCAAGCAAGGCTCTTCCCTGGGTTTTTATTTTGCATTCCAGGTATTGCCCACCATCATCTTCATCGCTGCCTTCTTCGCCGTGCTGTATCACTTCGGCGTGATGCAATTCATTATCAAGCAGGTTGCGAAGGTTATGACCCGCGTGATGGGCGCAAGCGGCGCGGAATCGTTGAACGTCGCAGCCAGCATCTTCATGGGGCAGACCGAGGCTCCGTTGACCATTCGCCCCTTTCTCCCCGACCTGACGAATTCCGAGTTGATGACCGTCATGACCAGCGGGATGGCGCATGTTTCCGGTGGCATCATGGCCGCCTATATTGCGTTTGGCATCGATCCCAAGCACCTGCTGAGCGCAGTCATCATGACGGCGCCGGGCACGCTGTTGATGGCGAAAATGCTGGTGCCGGAAACCGAGCAGCCGAAGACGGCCGGGCGCGTGGTGATGAACGAAGAAGAAATGGCCGCCGAGAAAAGCGAGAACCTGCTGGGCGCGATTTCCCGCGGTACCACTGACGGCCTCCACCTGTCCCTCAACATTGCGGCCATGCTGATTTCGTTTCTAGCACTGATCGCGTTGACCGATGCAATCCTGGGAGGAGTTCATAACGAACTGGCGCATGTCGGCATCGGCTGGTTTCCCGCCAGCATGGAAAAAATCTTCGGAGTCCTGTTCGCGCCCATCGCCTGGTTGATCGGGATTCCCTGGCACGATTGCCCGATCATCGGCAACTTGTTGGGCACGCGCATGGTGTTGAACGAATTGGTGGCGTTTTCCATGCTGGGCCCGCAAAGAGGGATGCTCGACCCGCGATCGTTCACGATTGCGACCTTTGCCCTCTGCGGTTTTGCGAATTTTAGTTCGATCGGCATCCAGATTGGCGGCATCGGCGCGCTCGCTCCCAATCGCAAAGGCGATCTGGCACGACTTGGTGTGCGCGCGATGTTGGCTGGAACCATGGCGAACCTGATGTCCGCCTCGATCGCCGGGATGCTCTACTGATCGGCTGCTCATCGCTCGAAGAGCTAAATGGCTAGCGTAGTGTGCCGAAAATATCCGAACAAAGTCGGCCAGTTCTAGCCCGAAGTTCCGCGCCCTCAGCGGCTAAGCCGTCCTTTTCAAGCCCTTCATGCGGCGCGGCTGAAGCCGCGCCCTTTCAAAACACCACAAACTTATAGTGCGAACTAGCGGGATACCGAACCAGCTACAACGCTGAAAAAGCTGGGTTCGCTAGGACTCTGACAAATGTAACGCTTTGAAAGGGCTCGGCTTTCAGCCGAGCCGAAAAGGGTACAAAAATTGAATCCGGCTTTAGCCGGAGGTTGCGGCCTCATTCTGAAATCGAATTTCATTTTCTTAAAGCTTAGTTTTGTGATTAGAAGCCCCAGGATCGATCAACGCGCCTCCGGATGACCCAACCCATCAACTCACCCTCGAAGTACGCCTATATGCGTTCTAAACGCCCCTAGCGGGCATTCTGGAGATCGTTGGCGGGTACTTTTTCGACTTGCGAATTGCCTTTACCGGTCTCTCCTGTACGTAGCTAAAAGCTAATGTCTTGAGCCGGGAAGACTTGGCCGCAATTTGCCATCCCTCCGGCAAGCGCAAACAATTTTGTTTTGCCAACAACCAACCACCAAGGACCAACGACTGGATCCCGCGTCACGAGCCCGACCAAACCCCTTTCTGTACAAGCGAGGCAACTTCGTATAACAATTGACGGCAAGCCTTTCATCCGCCGGGGATTCGGCCGGCACCCGAGGGGATCAGACGCTTGTATTTCAGGCCCAGGACGCTGCACGAGGCGGTGGACAATCTCGCTGCCCACGGTGGTCAGGTTCTGTCCGGGGGCACCGATTTCTATCCGGCGCTGGGAGAGCGGACGATTTCGTCTCCTGTGGTCGATGTCTCCGGCGTCGCCGAACTTCGTGGAATTTCGATGGAATCGGATCACGTGCGGATCGGTGGCCTCACGACATGGACGGACGTGCTCCGAACCCCTCTTCCCCGTTGTTTCGACGCGCTGAAAGCTGCGGCCCGTGAGGTGGGATCGGTCCAGATTCAGAATCGCGGCACGGTTGCGGGAAATCTCTGCAATGCTTCACCCGCCGCCGATGGGGTTCCGCCCCTGCTCGCGTTGAATGCGGAGGTTGAGCTGGTTTCAAAAGAAGGAAAGCGCAAGCTTCCGCTTTCAAACTTTATCGTCGGAAATCGGAAGACGTTGCGCCGGCCGGACGAGGTGCTGGCGAACATCTTTGTGCCGCGAGACCTCGATCAGGCGCAGTCGTCGTTTTTGAAGCTGGGATCGCGACGCTACCTGGTGATCTCGATCGTCATGGTGGGCGCGATAGTGAAGTCAGATCATACTGGCCGCCTCGAAGAGGCGCGGATCGCCGTCGGATCGTGTTCCGTAGTCGCGCAGCGCTTAACCGAACTTGAGCGTAGCCTGCGCGGCGCGAAGGCGGTCCCAGGTTTCAGCAAATTTGTTTCCGCGGAGCATCTGGCGCCTCTCTCTCCGATTGACGACGTACGTGCAACAGCAGCTTATCGCCGCGAGGCTGCCTTGACTATGGTCCAACGAGCGCTCGAAGCCTGCGTGGAGGCCCGCTGAGATGCTCGCAACTCCGCCCATCCCGCGTGATGTACACCTGTCGCTCAGCTTCACCGTGAACGGGAAACCGGTCACCGTCGTCGCATCACCAGGCGAGCGGCTGACGCGTGTGCTGCGGGAAGACCTGGGCCTCACCGGAACGAAGGTCGGCTGCGATGCGGGTGACTGCGGGGCTTGCACCGTGCTGCTCGACGGCGAACCGGTGTGCGCGTGCCTGGTGCCAGCGGCTCAGGCGGAAGGTCACGAAATCACGACGGTCGAGGGCCTGGCCGGGCGCCCACCCTTGTTCGATCGGCTGCAGAAAGCATTTTTGCAGCATGGAGCGGCGCAGTGCGGCGCATGTACGCCCGGGATGCTGGTCGCGGCCACCACATTGCTCGAGAAGCATGAGCATCCGGCTGAGAATGAGGTCATGGACGCGTTGGGCGGAGTTCTTTGCCGCTGCACGGGATACAGGAAGATCATCACTGCGGTGCTTGAGGCCGGAGCTGAAAATGTTGCGCCCGTCTCTCCAACCTCCGGCTGTGCGGTAGGAGCGCGGCTGGTTCGTCTCGATGGGCAGCGCAAGGTGGACGGCACCGAAATCTATGGAGCCGACGAGTGCCCCGCAGCGGCGCTAGCCGTGCGGGCGATTCGCTGCCCACATCATCGTGCCCGTTTTCAGTTTGGAGATCTGGACGAGTTCATTACCAGCCATCCGGGCATTCACGCCATCTTCACGGCCAAAGATGTGCCGGGGAAAGATCCCTACGGCGTGATCCCAAGCTTCGCGGATCAAACTGTATTCGCGGAAAACGAGGCGCGCTTTCGCGGAGAAGCGGTCGCTATTGTCGTGGGTGAGCAGGCGGCCGTCGAAGGGCTGGACCTCGCGAGCTTTCCGGTGGCGTGGGATGAACTCGAACCGATCACCACGATTGATGCCGCTCTAGAGCATGGAGCCGAGCTGATACATGCAAGTCGTCCCAACAACGTGCTCACAGGAGGACGCGTTGTCCGCGGCGAGGTCGAGCGCGCGTTGGCTGAGGCGGATGTGGTCGTGGAAGACGAATACGAGACCGGCTTCGTCGAGCACGCTTATATCGAACCGGAAGCGGGCTTCGCGCGGCGCGTCGGCGACGGCATCGAAGTTCAGGCGTGCACGCAATCGCCCTACATGGATCGCGCCGACATCGCAAAGATCCTGGACATCGCACCGGAAAAGGTCCGAATCATCCCAACCGCAGTGGGCGGGGGTTTTGGCTCGAAGCTCGATCTGTCGGTGCAGCCGTTTGTCGCGCTCGCGGCATGGCATTTGAATAAGCCGGCGCGGATGGTGTATTCACGCTTTGAATCAATCCTTTCGACGACCAAGCGCCATCCTGCGCGGATGCGGTTATGCGCGGGCGCTTCTCGTGACGGCAAGCTCGTCGGGTTGGATTTTTCGGCCGACTTCAATACCGGCGCTTACTCTTCCTGGGGGCCGACGGTGGCGGCGCGAGTCCCGGTTCATGCATCCGGGCCCTACCAGGTCCCCAACTACCGTGCAGTGACGCGGGCAGTGCACACGCATCTGGTGCCAGCCGGAGCGTTCCGGGGCTTTGGCGTGCCGCAGACGGCCATCGCGCAGGAACAGGTTTATGACCAGCTCGCCGACCGGCTCGGCATGGATCGCCTGGAGTTCCGCATTCTGAACGCATTGGATGATCACTCACCAACCGTGACCGGCCAGGTGTTGGGTGAGGGCGTCGGCATTCGGGCATGCCTGGAAGCATTGCGCCCGAGGTGGTCGGCAGCGCGCGCTGAAGCGACCGCATTCAATGCGACCGCCACCGGTCCGATCCGCCGAGGAGTTGGGGTGGCAGGCATGTGGTACGGCTGCGGCAACACCTCCCTTCCCAATCCGTCCACGGTGCGCGTCGGATTGAAAGCCGATGGACGGATAGCGTTGCATCAGGGCGCGGTCGATATTGGACAAGGATCGAACACGATCGTCACGCAGATTTGCGCCGACGCGATGCAGGCGCCCATCGAGCGCTTTGATCTCGTTTCCGGAGACACCGCCATTACGCCGGATTGCGGAAAGACCTCGGCGTCGCGCCAGACCTTTGTGACCGGCAAGGCCGCCGCGATGGCGGGAGAAAAATTGCGCGCAGCGATTCTGCAACTGGCCTTTGCGGGTGAGAACGCGGCAATCCGGTTTCGTGATCATTGCCTGGAAGTGGAGGAGGGCGGCCGTAAGTGGGTGATCCATCTCGCCGAGCTTCCGCTTGACGAGTTCGGATACGTTGCGACCGCGGAAGCCACGTTCGATCCTCCGACCAGCCCGCTTGATGAAAACGGCCAGGGTGTACCGTACGCCGTGTTCGGCTTTGGGGCGCACATTGCGGAGATCGCGATCGATACGGAACTCGGAACCGTGCAGGTGCTGAGGATAACAGCCGCTCACGACGTGGGACGCGCCATCAACCCGACCCTGATTGAAGGACAAATCGAAGGCGGCGCGGCGCAGGGTCTGGGTCACGCGCTGATGGAAGAGTTTTTTCCGGGGAAGGGCGAGAATCTGCACGACTACCTGATTCCTTCCGTCGGTGACATGCCGCCGGTGGAGTCGATCCTCATCGAGGATCCCTCGCCAATCGGGCCGTTCGGAGCGAAAGGAATCGGTGAGCAGGCCGTCATCCCCACTGCCCCGGCAATCCTGAACGCGATTTACGATGCCACCGGCGTGCGCATGCGGCGGATCCCAGCTACGCCCGATCGTATTCGCGCCGCAATTCTCGCCGCACAGAACACCAGGAGCAACCGTGCCTGACGACGATGCCATTCGTTGCGACGCCTGCCCGGTGCTCTGCTACATCAAGCCCGGCAGACTGGGAGCCTGCGACCGCTACGGCAATCGTGATGGCCAACTGGTGCGCGTCGATCCGCACGTGGTGCTCGATCGCGCTCTGGCGCGGGGCGCTTCGGTGGTTCCGTTCCTTGAACGCGAGCAGGAATGGGACGGCAATATCGTGAGCGCTCCCAAGACCTTTGTGACTGCCATCGGAGCGGGCACGACCTATCCCGACTACAAGCCTGCGCCCTTCATTATTTCCTCGGAAGTCGAGGGCGTGGATATGGTCACGGTCGTCACCGAGGGAATCTTCAGCTATTGCGGGGTGAAGGTGAAGATCGACACCGACCGCCACCTCGGGCCCGAGTGCAATCTCGTGCGCGCCCAGGGCGAAGCTGTGGGGCATGTCACGACCGGTGAATACGGCTCGCAGATGCTTTCCCTTGGCGGAGTGCGTCATCTCACGGGCGGCAGCCGCCGGGAAGGTACCGTCACTTGCGACACGTTGCTGAATCTATGCAATGGCAAAGCTGTGGAGCTGAAGGTCGATGAAGGCGCTGCTGTCGTCGTGCAGGCGGGAAAGCCGCCCATCATCGACGACGTGCTCGAAGAGCGCATGCGGGTGGGCTGTGGCTCCGCAACCATCGGGATGTTCGCCAAGCAATGGTATGGCAAAGTCGATGAGGTGGTGGTGGTCGACGATCACATCACGGGCGTGCTTTCCGAGCACCAGGCGGGAAAACTGCTGGGCGTGCCGGAGACAGGAATCAAGATCAAAGGGCGGCGTTCCACGCCGGGACGCTATTTTCAGGTCGCGGAACCTGGGACGGCATGGGGCGGCACCAACATTGAAGACCCGCTGGCGATCCTGCAGCCGTTCAAAGCGAAGATCGCGTGGCCCGGACTTCGCCTGCTCATGGTGAGCACGACGGGCGAGCATCACGCTTATTTCGAACTCGACGAGGCGCTGCGGCCTGTGCAAAAGGATCTGCCCACCACGTTGAGCGAATCGGTAGCGCGTATCAAGGAAAATTGCGAGCCGGCCCTGTGCACGGTTCTTTTTATGGGCGGCGCCGGCGGCTCGCTGCGGGCCGGCGTGACCGAGAATCCGGTGCGCCTCACGCATTCGGTGCGCGATGCCTTGACTCGCGTGACCTGCGGCGGCGCTCCAGTCTACATCTGGCCGGGCGGCGGGATCACATTTATGGTCGACGTGAGCCGTATGCCCGAGAATGCCTTCGGTTATGTGCCGACCCCGGCTCTGGTTGCGCCCATCGAATTCACATTAAGGCTGCAGGATTACGCCGATTTGGGCGGCTACATGGACCATGTTCGGGCGCTAGCGTCGATCATGCCTGAAGAGGGTCATCGCCACGTTTCCGCGCGTCCCGACAATCCCTGGCCGCTGTTCCCTGCCAAGACACCGGAGTCGCAGTCGTGAGAGAGCGAGCGGAGATCCGACTTCTTCCGGATGGACGCCGGCTCTATCTGCACGACGGCCCTATTGATGTAATACTTGAGGCATTCGGCACAACTAGCGAAACAACTTCAGCATACGATGCAGCTGCCCGACGCTTCGTAAGCGTGCTCGATGAACTGTGCGGAGAGCTTTCGATTCTGCGTCAGCCGCTCACGGCCGACAGCAGGCAACCCGTGGGGACTGTCGCGAAGCGGATGGCGAGGGCCGTCGCGCCCTATGCCGCTCGCACCTTCATCACGCCCATGGCAGCGGTTGCGGGTGCCGTGGCGGAAGAGATCCTCGCCGCGATGACCGGGGCTGCGCATTTGGAGCGCGCTTACGTGAACGATGGAGGCGATATTGCTCTCCACCTCGAGCCGGGCCAGCAATTCGTAATCGGCCTGATTGACGACCGGCCGGATCGGGCTTCACTGTTCGGCACAGCCGTGCTGGAGGCGAGTGAACCGGTGCGCGGGATTGCCACCAGCGGCTGGCGAGGCAGGAGTTTCTCTCTCGGAATCGCCGACGCCGTTACCGTGCTTGCGGATCAAGCGGCCATGGCGGACGCAGCCGCAACGATCATCGCAAACGCCGTGGACCTGCCCGAACATCCCAATGTGTTCCGCGTACGCGCGCGGGACGTCGCTCCCGACAACGATCTGGGCGATCATCTCGTGACCCAGGGCGTTGGTGATCTCACCGCGCAGGAGATCGGCACGGCGCTCGACGGCGGCGAGACTCGTGCTCGGACACTGTTGACCGAAGGCCTTATTCGCGCTGCCGCCCTCCATCTTCGCGGCCAGACTCGCATCGTCGGATTTCCGTTACACTCGAACACGCTCGGAAATCACGCTGGCGATCGGAGCCTGGTGCATGCCTGAGGTTGCGGTTCGAAAGAAACTGACAGCCGTCGAAGAAATTTTTCACGAGGGAGGCCCGGTGGCCGCGTCTCCTCTGCGCCGTGCGGTGGCGATCGCCGTGATTCGCAATCCATACGCGGGCGGATATGTCGCGGACATTGCCGGATTCATGGACGATCTGAAGCCGCTGGGTCTGGAGATGGCGAGATCGCTCGTCGCAGCACTGGGTGGCACGGCCAGCGTCGTCGAAGGCTATGGAAAAGGCGCCATCGTTGGCAGCGCAGGCGAACTTGAACACGGGGCGCTCTGGCACGTGCCCGGCGGCTACGCGATGCGCGAAGTTCTGGGCGGCGCGAAGGCCATTGTGGCATCCACGAAGAAAGTCGGCGGCCCCGGAACTCGGCTGGATGTGCCGATCACGCACATCCATGCTTCCTACGTGCGCAGTCACTTTGACGCCATCGAGGTGGGGATCGCGGATGCGCCGCGCGCGGATGAAATCCTGCTCGCATTGGTCATGACGACGGGCGCCCGCGTTCATGCCCGCGTGGGCGGACTGAAAGCGTCCGAAATCAAGGGAGAGGATGGGCTGCGATGAAGGCCAGTATCCGCAAAATCGCTGTCTTTCTGGAAGAGACACGCACCGAAATGGGCAGGAAGGTCGATCCCCCGACGCGGCGGGCGGCCGCGGTCGCCGTGATCGAGAACCCGTGCGCCGGCAAGTACGTCGAAGATCTTTCAGAGCTGATGACAATTGGGGAAGAGCTTGGCGAGTTGCTTACACAACGCGCCGTGGCAGCCTTGGGGATTACGCCCAGCACGGCGGAGAGCTATGGCAAGGCGGCGGCGGTCGGAGAAAATGGCGAAATCGAGCATGCGGCCGCGATCCTGCACCCGAAGCTGGGCGCCCCGGTGCGCAAGGTCCTCGGCAAGGGAGCGGCGTTGATCCCCTCTTCCAAGAAACGAGGCGGACTTGGGGTGCCGCTCGACATTCCCCTCGGCCACAAGGACGCCGCCTTTGTGCGCAGCCACTTCGATGGCATGGAAGTACGCATCAGTGACGCGCCGCGGGCGAATGAAATCATGGTCGCGGTCGCGGTGACGGATAGTGGACGCCCCCTGGCGCGCGTCGGCGGTTTGACGAAAGATCAGATCAAGGGAGAAGACGGCTTGCGGTGATGTGTGCAAAGCCTGGTAAGAGAAGGTCTGCAGCCTCCAGACTGCAAATGCCCGTGCCGCAGCTCACAGAAGACGCCTTTCTTTGCGATCTTCGCGTTCCCTTTGCGATCTTTGCGGTTAAAGGCTCTTGTTTTTGGGCGCAAATACGAAAAGCTTGTAACACCAAAGTTCGCAAAGAACTGCCGCCAAGGACGCAAAGAAAGGCTCTCCACTTCGGGAGACCTGGATCCACTAGGATGTCACGATCTCAGGAACCCGCGTGGCCGGCGGCGTGTTGCGGCTGCGCTGCGCGCTCACCACGCCGTCAATCACCACCATCCCAATTCCGGGCAGATCTCCCGCCTGTATGCTCTTCAGAACGGTTGCCCCGGCGGAATGCTGCGCCTTATCCATGAATACAAAAGTGGCGTCGCGACCTGCGGCCACCAGTCCACCTGCGAGATTGCGAATTTTTGCCGTATTCCCGGTCGCAAAGCAGATGGCGATTTCCGCAGGCACGTTTCCCAACGATGCCAGCATCGCGATCAGGCGGATAATGCCCAGCGGTTGAACTCCCGACCCCGCAGGCGAATCGGTGCCGAGGATTACGCGCTGAAGTTGCGTTAGTTCCGTGGCGGTGCGCAGGGTCAGCAGGCCGGCGCGCTCGTTCCCGTTGTGCACGATCTCGAGCGCCCGCGTGGATCCGTCGCACAGAGCAATAATCTGCTCGTCGGGCAACGCCGTGTGGCCGCCGTTAATATGACCGATTACGTCAGCGTCGGCGGCGAGCACGATGTCTTTGTCAATCAGACTGGAACCGGGAATCGACGGTCCTCCAGTGTGAATGGTGCTCTGGATGCCGTATTTGCGAGCCCAGCCGACCATCTGGCGCGCGGTCGAGCCATCCTTCACACTGCCCAGGCCGACTTCGCCGAGCATCGTCACGCCGGCGGCGGCGAGGTCCTTGAAGTCCTCCTCGACCATGCCGTGCTCGATCACGGGCGCCCCGGCGTGGATCCGGACGCCGCCTGGGCGGAACGCGCTGAACGCGCGCTGCGCGAATACCGCCATCGCCTTCAGTCCGACGACATCTTTTGGACGACCGGGAGTGTGGACCTCGCCCGCGGAGATCATCGTGGTCACGCCGCCGTGCAGATAGCTGTCAATCCAGCCCAGTTGATTCTGACGCGGCGTCCAGTCGCCCGCCACAGGATGGACGTGGCTGTCGATCAGCCCGGGGGCAAGGGTTGTGCCTTTGGCATCGATGATGATTGTCGCGCGCTCCGCGTCGATGTCCTTCTCTTTGCCAATGGCTGCGATCTTGCCGTCGATCGCGAGAATGGTATCGGCATCGAGGATCGGCTTTTCCAGATCGCCGCTCAACAGCAGGCCAATATTTCGGATCAACAGGCGCGTTTTCGTGGATTCTTCCTGAGCCATGCCTTCACCCCGTTCGCCCGCAAAAACGAGAGCTGACCCGCGGGCACGTTCCGACACTGCCACAAGTCCGCCAGTATACAAACGAACGCGCCTGGCGAGCGCGGTAGAAACAAGGTAGCGCCGGCGTCTCGCCGGCCAATTCCGAGGGCGGGACGCCCTCTAGACAGCCGGCAGGATGCCGGCGCTACAAATCTCGCGTTTTCCCGCACGCTGTGAAGCCGTGTCGCGATTGCGCTATGCTTGTTGGAGAAGCATGATCGCTGACGATCTCATCTTGTGGGAAGTCGATACGCAGAAGGACTTCATGTTGCCGGGAGGCAAGCTGTACGTTCCTGGCGCGGAAAAGCTTCTGCGCAACATTCAGGAACTCACCGACGCGGCGCGCCGGGGACGCTGCTTCCTGGTCTCCCATGGCTGCTTCCATTCTCCAGATGATCCGGAGTTCAAAGTGTTTCCGCCTCATTGCGTGAAAGGGACGCCTGGAAGCGAGTATGTAGCGCAGGCGCTGACTGACAAGGTGGTGAGGGTAGCAAACGAGGACGGCGGCCTGCCCAAGGATCTCCTGGAATACAAACAGATTCTCCTCGAAAAGCAGACGCTGGACATTTTCGAGAGCCGGCATGCGGCGGCACTGGTGGAGAGTCTTCCGCGCGAAGCCGAATTCCTGGTGTTTGGAGTGGTCACGGAGTACTGTGTTCGTCTGGCAGCGAAAGGATTGCTGCAGCGCGGCCGACACGTGACCGTCATCGAAGATGCCGTCGAGACCCTTAATCCGGCCGAAGGTCAGCGCACAATCGCGGAATTGCGAGAACTCGGGGCGAAATTCACCACCACCGAAAAAGCGCTGAAGCGGCTTAGGCAGAAGGTCTAGAGGGAGTGCGCGGCGGGAGTTGACCTGACGCGATCTGATCTGAGTAGCGCCGGCATCTTGCCGGCAGGGGGGCGGGCAGCATGCCGCCATATAGCCGCCGGGACGGCGGCGCTACTTCCGCAAACATCCTTGCGGAGCATGGGTGGGTCCACGTATGATGCAGCCGTTTATGGCAACGAAGAGTACGTCTGCGAAAAGCGGGCTGCGTCAAAAGGCGCAGCTGATGTCGGCTTCTGAAATCGAGCGCACCCTGGTTCGCCTTGCCCACGAAATTGTGGAGAAAAATGGCGGGTTCGAGGGACTGGGGCTGGTGGGCATCCGCCGACGAGGCGTGCCGCTGGCCGAGCGCCTGGGAAAAATCATCCAGCGCATGGAGAGCTCCCCGATTCCGGTAGGCACCCTGGACATCACCTTTTACCGCGACGATCTTTCCACCCTGGGCCCCAAGCCTGTGGTGCAAAAATCCGACATCGGTTTCGATATCAAGGACAAGAGTATCGTCCTGGTGGACGATGTCCTGTTCACCGGGCGCACCATCCGCGCTGCACTCGATGCGCTGTTTGATCATGGACGGCCGCGCCGCGTGCAGCTCTGCGTCTTGATTGACCGGGGGCATCGCGAACTGCCGATTGAAGCAGCCTTCGTCGGACGCAACGTGCAGACCAGCATGGACGAGGTCATCGAGGTCAAGCTAACCGAGGTGGACAGCGCGGAAAAAGTTCTGCTGATGGAGAAGTAAGCGCGAGCAGTCAAGGAAAGCTGGAGTGCCTCTCTCGACCGCCTTGGCATCAGAGATAAACCAAGAGCTCACCACGAAGGACACAAAGGGCAGCACGAAGGCCACTTAAAGCAGCACGAAGGCCGCTACGGTTTCCTTCGTGTCTTCCTTCGTGTCTTCCTTCGTGTCCTTGGTGGTGGATTTTGTTTTTTGCCCAGGCCGAGCGGAGCTAGCGAGATTCAGAAATTTCCAGGAAATCTTTACAATCGCCAAATCGCCCACGTAATCTCGTGCGCATGAACTTTCCTCGGCTCCGACGCGGAACGCTTTCCGGCCTGGCTGTCATTCTTCTGAGTGCCACCCAGTGGGCGCAGCAATCGACCCCCGCTCACACCACCAGCGGCTCGCTCCAACAACCCAGCGCGGATCGGGCACGAGTCGACCTGCTCATCTCTGGCGGACTAATCCTCACCATGGACGGATCCCGCGCGACTTATGACGACGGCGCGATCGCCGTCAACGGTGACAGCATCGTTGCGGTCGGCCCACGTCACGCTGTCGAAGCGAAATACAGCGCGCCGGAAACAATCGACGCCCACGGCAAGATGATCGTCCCCGGATTCATCAACGGTCACACCCACGTGCCGATGACGCTGTTTCGCGGACTGCACGATGACGTCACGCTCGACGAGTGGCTCCGCAAATACATCTTCCCTGCCGAAGCCAAGAATGTCACCGAGGAATTCGTGCGCTGGGGAACAAGGCTAGCCGCCGCGGAACAGATTCGTGCCGGGGTAACCACCTTCGCCGACATGTACTACTTCGAGGATGCCGTTGCGGAAGAAACCAAGGCCGCAGGCATGCGCGGGGTACTGGGGGAAACATTTATCGATTTCCCAGCGCCCGACAATAAGAATGAAGCCGCCATGCTGAGCTATACCGAGGCATTCCTGAAAAAGTGGCAGGGCGATCCGCTGATTCACGCATCGGTCGCGCCCCATTCCATCTACACCTGTTCGCGCAAGACGCTCGAAGACTCGGCCGCATTGGCCCGGAAATATCATGCGCCCATTCTGATTCACGTCGCCGAAATGAAGAAGGAGCGGGACGATTCGGAGAAGCAGAACGGCATGTCTCCGGTGCAATATCTCGACAAGGTCGGCGTCTTGGGGCCGGACGTGCTGGCGGCGCATTGCATTTTCGTCGATGCCAACGATCAGAAGACTTTGGCGGAGCGGCACGTGGGCTGCGTGCATAATCCGTCGAGCAACATGATGCTCGCCAGCGGCGTCTCGCCCGTGCCCGAGATGCGCGCGGCCGGGGTTGCCGTAGGACTTGGGACCGATGGCCCGGCCGGCAGCAACAACGATCTCGACCTGATGGAGGAGATGGATCTCGCGGCGAAGCTGGCGAAGATTACGAAGATGGATCCTCTGGCCTTGAATGCGAAGGCCGTGGTCGAGATGGCAACCATTGAGGGCGCCCGGGCGCTCCATATGGACAAGGAAATCGGCTCACTGGAGGCCGGGAAGAAAGCTGATCTGCTTGTGATCGGGCTCGACGAACCGAACGCCGTGCCCATGTACGATGCCTATGCGCAATTGGCATATGCGCTCAAAGCCAGCGACGTGGAGACCGTGATCATTGGGGGACGCGTAGTCATGCGTGATCGAAAACTGCTGACCGTCGACGAAGCGGCAGCCATCGCCAAGGCGCGCGAGTACCAGAAGCATGTGGCGGCGTCCCTCGGAATGCAGTAGCGCCGGCGTCTCGCCGGCTTCACGGCGGACATCTCGCCCGCCCTCTTGGCGCGGCAACTATGCCGGCAAGATGCCGGCGCTACGCCATCTATCCGGCGCAGGTTATTTGCGAGAGCGCAGCTTCCAAAGAATCTGCCGCAACATGCCGAGCAATAGTTCCGCATCTCCGGCATCCAGGCGCAAGCGACGGACCAGGCGGCGCACTTTCGCCTCCGAAGTCTGCGACGCTTTGGGATTGAGATAGCCGCTGTCTCGCAACGCGTCGAGAAGAACCTCAGTGATTCGCTCGAGTTTCTCGGCCGAGGCGTGCTCAGCAGGGCCGATCGAAATTTTCGCGTGCCCGCTGCGCACAATTTCGTACAAGCAGACTGCGACCGCCTGCCCGAGGTTCATGGACGGATGCTTTTCACGAGTCGGAATGTGCATCAGCCAATGGCAATGGCTGAGATCTTCGTTCGAGAGTCCCGTCTTTTCCGAGCCAAACAGCAGAGCCACTAGTTGTGAGGCCAGGCTTCCGCGAATGCGCTCAGCACCTTCATCCAGACGATAAAGTTCGTGGTGCCGTTCTCGATCGCGCAGAGTTGTGGTTCCAACGACGAGAGAGCAATCCGCAACTGCATCGGCCACGCTTTGAAATTCCTCCGCATGTTTGAGCACCGCCGAGGCGCCCACGGCAGAGCGGGCCTCGCGAAACGCCAACTCATAAGGATTCACAACCCGCAGTCGCAGGAATCCGAAGTTACTCATGGCGCGAGCGGCCGCCCCAAGATTGAGTGGATTGCGTGTGGCGATCAGGACCATACGCAGATTTTCGGGTTCCAGTAGACCAAGCAAGACGAATATTTCACCACAGAGTCACAGAGTCACAGAGAGGACATAACTCTTTTGATCGTGCGGGCAAAGAGTCATATGCTGCATTCATCCCGATCGAATTATTGATTTGGATCTCATTTCTCTGTGTCTCTGCGCCTCTGTGGTGGACATTTTACGACGTGCCTTGTGCTGCAAGCCGAAGCGTGAACTGTGTTAACGTGACGCAGCCCGATTCAGGCATTGCAAACTTCTGAGGCGGTCTAGCCGTCGAATATTGCGGACAAGATCAGCCATACATCGTCTTCCGGGAGCAGCGAGATCAGCGAGATCATCGACGTGAGCGGAAACAGCACGGTGACAGCGGACTTCCCACAGCGCAGCACGAAGGCGGGAGGATGGCGGACGCGCATCGATCCGGCTTTCCTGCTGATCGCGGCCCTGCCATGGGCCGTCCTTCGTTTCGACGAGAGCTGGCTGTTCGGGTACGCGACCGGTCCGTTGGGGCTTATCGATCCCTGGGTGTACTTCGGATTTTTTTTCGACCTGATCCCTCACATTCGCGCCTTCAAGGGAGCTTACTTCACCACGCGACTCACATGGACCGTGCCCGGCGCTATCGTGTACCACCTCTTCCCGCCAGTGGTCGCCACCTACGTGCTTCATCTAACGCTGTTCTATGCGTCCAGCATCGCCCTCTATCTGATTCTGAAAATGACCGTGAGCCGGCGAGCCGCTGTCGTCGCAGTGTTGCTCATGGCGCTCCACTCCTATTTCTTGTGGAGCGTCGGCTGGCCTTACATGGATGGCGCGGCGAATACATACATGTTGTGGACGCTTTGCTCCGTCACTTTTGCGTGCCGGTCCGCGCACCCAAGACGATGGCTGATCGCGGCCGGAGCGTTCGCGGCCATGGCAGTCTACTGCCAGTTCTTCCTGATCGTGTTCGTGCCCGTGGCGCTGGGCTATGCTCATTTTGCGAAACGAACCGCAGGCATCCAATGGGAGGCGCCTTGGAAAGCTTTCGGCTGGGGCTTCGCCGCCATCACGCTGATTTTCGGCGTGTTCAACATGGCGGTGAATGGGCGGTTCCTGTTCTTCATTAATTCGGTGGGAACCGCGGCCAAACTGATCGTGCATCACAACCCTTATAACGCCCCCACGCACGCCTGGCTACTGGACGCGACCTGGCTGGTCGTCCCTGTGATTGCATTCGTTGGAGCAATTTTGTGCCTGCGCCGCAGCCAGACCCGGCAATCAAGTTCGAATGTAGAATTCCTGCTTTTTTGGCAGCGGTATTTTGTGCTCAGTTTTCTGACGATGCTGTTCTGGCAAATCGCTGGCCAACCAGTGCTGCAGCTCTTGCACTACACGAGCTATCTCATTCCCCCTGCATTTCTGGCCTTAGGATCACAGAGCGCGGTCCTCACGCAGCGCCTGACCCGAGCTCAGTTTGTTCTGCTTTGCGCGTGCGTTGCCGTTCTCTTACTGCTCCCGTTCGCCTTGCCTCTGCAATCGGGCATTGTAGTGGCCTTGCAGAGGTACCCTTTACTCCTGTCCCTGGGAACAGGCTTGCTGGCGCTCGTGATCCTCAACTCGCGAATTCGCTATGCCGGCGTCGCTGGTGTAATGGTGTTATGCCTAAGTCTGGCGACCTTGAATGCCACGTCGGGGCCGCACACTTGGAGGCATCGCACGGACGATCCCGCATTCCAGAAATCAGCGCTGTTGTCGATCGTCGATAGCGTTCGGATCGTGCAGGAACTCGATCCCAAGGGCAATGTATTTTTCTGGTACGACGGTGATGGGAAACTGGGACATTTGTATCGATCCGTGGCTTCCACATACTTGTGGTCCTACCGGCTCCAGAGCGAGGAATTCCCGAGCCTCGGGCCGAAGCTTCCACCGCTCGGACGACGCATTCTGATCCTTGCAGAAGATGGCGAAGGGGCGCTGCGACAGGCAGAGGCTTCGCTGCATCGCGAAGGCCTGCAGTCGGAATTCGTCACCAAACGCACGATTCACGAGGGGCCGTTCGCCTGGGACATGATAGAAATTCAAATCGAAGCGCAAGCTTCCCGTAGCGCCGGCATCTTGCCGGCCGGACTGCCGCCGGGACGACGGCGCTACTAACCATGGACTGGCAAGCCCTCATCCTGACGTTGAAGCTTGATCTGGTGGTATGCGCGCTGCTGGTGTTGATCGGCATACCGCTGGCGTACTGGTTATCGGTCTGTCGCTGGCGTTTGAAGTTCTTGTTCGAAGCAGTCATCGCGCTGCCTCTTGTTTTGCCGCCCACCGTGCTGGGTTTCTACATGCTGCTCGCCATGGGTCCGAAAAGTCCGCTCGGGAAACTTTATGGCTGGGCCTGGGGACGCGGCCTCCCTTTTACGTTTGAGGGCCTGGTGCTGGCATCGGTCATCTACAGTCTGCCCTTCATGGTGCAACCGGTGGCGGCGGCATTTTCCGCGGTCGATCCCAAGCTGCTGGCAGCTTCGGCAGTGTTGGGGGCATCGAGCATGCGAACATTTCTTCGCGTGGTCCTTCCTCTCTCGAGCGCCGGGCTGCTGACAGGCCTGGTATTGACGTTTGCGCACACGCTGGGCGAGTTCGGCGTGGTGCTGATGGTCGGCGGGAACATTCCCGGACAGACGCGGACCGTCTCGATCTCCATCTACGACAACGTGCAGGCGCTCGACTACACTGCTGCGGGACGGACCTCGCTGGTCTTGTTGATTGCCTCGTTCGCGATCCTCTGCCTGGTATATGCCTTCAACCGTGGAAAAACCTTTCTATGGCCCGCCCAACGCTAGTCCGTTGATCACACCGGGATTTGCGCTTGTCTGCTAGTCTGTTTCGGCGGTCTTGCATTATGGCCTGTCCATTTCAGTCACCGGAGAACAGAGACGATGAGATATCGGACCCTCGGTCGCACCGGCTTTGAAGTGAGCGACATCGCACATGGGCTGTGGGGGATGAGCGGCTGGAGTGAGTCGGACGACCAGCAATCACGCAAAGCCATTCAACTGGCGATTGATCTGGGCTGCAATTTCTTCGACACGGCGTGGGCCTACGGGAACGGTAAAAGTGATGGGCTGCTGGGCGAAGCGCTGGCCAACAATAAAGAGAAGCGGATTTATGCCGCGTCCAAGATTCCTCCCAAGAATCTGCAGTGGCCGGCCTCGCCCAAATACAAATACAACGAAGTTTTCCCCTCCGATCACGTGTTGAAGTACACGAAAATGATCGCGAAGAAACTGGGCGTCGAAGCGATCGACGTGCTGCAGTTTCATGTCTGGGACGACAGTTGGGCGGAGGAGCCGGAATTTCGCAACACCGTCGAACGACTAAAGATGGATGGCTGGATCCGGGCGTTTGGCCTGAGCCTGAACCGCTGGGAGCCAGAGAACGGCATCAAAGCGTTGCGCACCGGCCTGGTCGACGTGGTCCAGGTTATCTACAACATCTTTGATCAGGCACCGGAAGACAAGCTCTTCCCAGTGTGCCGCGAATTGAATATCGGAGTCATCGCCCGCGTTCCCCTGGATGAAGGCAGTCTGGGCGGCAAAATGACCCTGAAAACCAAATTTCCCGAGAGCGATTGGCGTTCGCGCTACTTCGGCCCTGAGAACCTAACCGAGACCATCCCTCGTGTCGAGAAGCTGAAGGAAATCGTTCCCGAGGGCATGAGCTTGCCCGAGATGGCATTGCGTTTCATTCTGGCCGACCCGACCGTGAGCACCACGATCGTTGGAATGCGGAAACTCTCTCACGTGCGTGAGAACCTGGCCCTTAGCGACGCTCTTCCCCTTGAGGCAGGGTTGCTGGCCAAGTTGAAAGAGCATCGCTGGGACCGCAAACCAAAACGCTGGTCGGATTAAAATCCCCATCCAGAAGGCGCACAAATTCAACGCACGAACGCCAGCGCTCGATCAGCAACTTTGATGGTTGAGCGGCGGCGCGCGCCAGTCGCGATGTTGTAGGCGACCAGCAGATGGTTCTCGACTACGAGAATCTCCTTCTCGCTGAGCCACCCCACCAGGTAAGCGTGCGGTAAAAAGGCGGAGCGCTTGCCTGGATCAACCGCGCTCACCACCTCGACCGCAGGCAGTTCCGTCAGTGCCTTGCGGATCCTGAGCGATTCGGCCGGATTGGCCTGCCCTTGCTCAGAAAGCTGAATGGGGGCGCTCGACTTCGCGCTCGCCTCGATCGTCATGGCCACGTGCGCATGTTCCGGAGACAGCTTGGCATTCTCGGTGAAGAAGCTGACATCGTAGTCCGGATTGTTGTATTTCGCACGCTCGTCGAAAAGGACCACGGTCTTGCCGGAGCTCAGGAGCAGCGTTTGATCGTTGCTCTGGTTTTCCCAACCGCAGCATCCGGTATCGAGCACCGCACTGATAACGACGGAACCATGTTCGGCCATGTCGAGCACCCTTTGCAGCGGCTGCGGCAGGTCGGTCGCAGACCACGTGCCCGCCGCTTGCTGATACAGAGTGCTGCTTAGATACTGGGTTTCTGTCTGGCCTTCGACCAGGCGGGTAATGATGAAGTAGTCTTCAACTCCCCTCTCCGGAACCCAGAATCGTGCCTCCGGACATGTCTCCGAACACGATCCGGTGGGACAGCGGCATTCCGGAAAGTCAAAGGTTGTCAGGTCCTGCTTCTGCTTTCCGCCATTGTCAGACTCCCAGGCCTGGAATGTGGTCGAGACCGACAGTTCCACGTTCTCGCGCTGCAGGCGGTTGTACTGGTTCGTAAACCAGAACAGGTGGGCACCATCGGCCGAGAGAAACGGCCAGGGCGCGGATTCGGTGACCTTCTGGTTCGAACCCGCCTGCGAGGAAATCCGAATGGTTTCGCGTCCAAGCATCTGGGCTGCGTGACCGTCCCAGAACCAGAACTTTTCTCCGGCCTTGCCAACATCGGGGGACGGATCTTCGCTATTAGGCGCGAACAGCATCTGACCCTGGTGGTTCACCTGGAAGATGCGGGGACTCTTCAGCACCTCATCCGGCACCGGGATGGTTTGCTTCGAAGCGAACGTGGCCGGGTCGCATTCGACGATTGAACTCCGAGCCGTCAGGACCCATATCCGCTGGCCCTGGCCGAAGGCCACAGTGCACAGGCACAGTACGCCCAGAAAACTCTTCCATGCTTGGAACGTCAAGATTCGCCCTCGGAACAATTCGAGCATTGTAAATGGGCGGGGTCCCACGCCCTAGGCTCTGGGCTCTGGCAGTGGACTTCAGACTTGAGCTTTAGGCTCTCAACTCCCTTCGCAGGTACAATATGTGCGAAACTAGAGGCCGATCATGACCACAACCAGACCTCTGCATCGCGAGGCGGCCACCTCGGAGATCCCTGCGGTTCCGCTGACAGTCGAGGGCTACAGTGCCCTGCACCAGATGATGCGCTTTCGCTGGACGGCGTGGCGAGCGCTGCGCGAAGGAGAGCGCCGGGAGATCGTGGGCGAAGCGGTTCCCGTCCTGGCAGGCATGGAGAAAAATGCGGGCGGGCAGTCTGCGTTTTATTCATTGCTGGGACACAAGGGCGACTTGATGTTCCTGCACTTCCGCGAATCGTTCGACGATCTAAATCGCGCGGAACTGCAGTTGGCGCAGTTAAAGCTCAGCCAGTATTGGGAGCCGACCACTTCCTATCTGTCCATTATTGAACTCGGCCTCTACGATTCGACCACCAAGGTGTACAAGAACCTGGTCGAACGTGGCATCGAGCCCCATTCCGACGAGTGGAAACGTGAGATCGGCGAGACCTTGAACCGCCAGAAGGAGGCCATGCGGCCGCGTCTCTACCCTGCGATTCCGACCCATCGCTACGCCTGCTTCTATCCCATGGACCGGCGCCGGGGCGAAGAGAAGAACTGGTATACCCTGCCTATCGAAGAACGGGCGCGCCAGATGGGCGAGCACGGCCTGGTTGGACGGCGCTATGCCGGAGAAGTTCGCCAGATCATTACCGGTTCCATCGGCTTCGACGATTGGGAGTGGGGCGTGGACCTGTTCGCCGACGACCCGCTGGTTTTCAAGAAATTGATTTACGAAATGCGCTTTGACGAGGTCAGCGCAGTGTATGCGCTCTTCGGCCAGTTTTACGTCGGCTTGCGTTGCCCGGCCGAGCAGATTGGAATGCTGTTGGAAGGCGAATTGCCGCCGGCGTCGAAGTAATCGCGTTTCCTGATTCCGTACATTTTGCGTGTGACCGGCTTCCTGCTTGCGCCGTGGGCGAGCTTCGAGTCGTGAATTATTCGTCGGAGGAGAATGCTGTGTCGATCTTTGGACTCATCGAATATGCGGACGCGAGTCCGGAAGTACGAACCGTGTACGACGACATCATGGCCACTCGCAAGACGGATTGGGTCAACAATTTCTGGAAGGCGATTGCGCATGACCCCGCTACGCTGAAGCGAACCTGGGAAGACATCAAGCAGATCATGGCGCCCGGAGCGCTCGATCCGCTCACGAAAGAGATGGTGTACCTGGCGGTCAGCGTCAGCAATCAGTGCGGATATTGCATCGCCTCGCACACGGCGGGAGCGCGCGGCAAGGGGATGACGGATGCCATGTTCAAGGAACTGATGGCGGTCGTGGGAATGGCTAACGAAACCAATCGCGTGGTCGCGGGTTATCAGGTGGAGATCGATGAGCAGTTTAGGACACCTTAGGCTCTAGGCTCTAGGCTCTGGGCTCTGGGCTTTAGCAACCAGGCTCTAGCGATCAGGCTCTAGCTCCTAGCTGCGAGCTTCTGGCTTTTGGCTCTGCTGTTGGGTTTCCTTCAGCTGGGCTTTCGAGATTAGCTTTTGCGCTTTAATTTTCGTTTTGTTTTGGCGGAGTTCTTGGATCGGGGCTGTTTCCTGGCTGCTGCAAACTTGAATTCGTGGACGCGCATATTCACGCGCCGGCCGCGGAAGGTTACCCCTTCGGATTCGAGGCGGAAACGCTGTTCGAATGCTGATTCGCCGCGCAGCTTGATTTCGCCGCCGGCGCCGACGATCCTGTGCCAGGGCAGTCCGGCGGTGATGTGCAGGGTTCGGACAACCTGGCGTGCGGCGCCAGGATACCCGGCAGCGCGGGCGATGGCACCGTAGGTGGAGACGTAGCCTCGAGGCACTTTGCGAATGGCAGCAACGATGCGTTCGCGCATTTGAATTTCCTTGTGGGATGCAACCCGACTATTGTAGGAGTTCGCCGCAAACGGTGCGAACCTCAGCGTCGGACAGACGAGGGCGTCTATCCCTACGCCAATCGGACAGACGAAGGCGTCCGTCCCCGCGCTGAGCATCTCGGCCGGAAGCGCGTGCATCCAACTCGGTCCAAAGGGTGGCGGCGTGCATTTTTACAAATCTTTACAGGAGCGTGGCAATGAAAGGCAAGTTCTCAAGGGTTCTTCCGCTCGGACTAGCATTGATCTGCCTGGGCGCCGCTTTACTCGCTGTCGGATGTGGGTCGAGTAGTTCGCGTTATCGTTTCGTACAGGCGTCCACCGGCGTTCCTACCAATGTCGACCTTGAGGTGGATGGGAAAAACGTTCAGACCTCCATTGGGTTCGGCCAGTCGGCGAGCTATCACAGCACCAGTTCCGGCTCACACAAGTTCGGCGTTTTTGCGACCGGCACCACTACGAATCCGTACGTCAGCTCTTCGGTTTCCCTGGGAAGCGGTGACACCACATTGCTCGCTGAAAACCCTTTCGCCTCGATTGCGCTCGCTCCCTACAAAGACGACAATACCGCGCCCACGACGGGCAACGTGAAACTGAGGATCATTCAGGCTGCGCCGACCGTTGCCGCCTCCCAGCAGGGCGTGGATGTCTACGTGGTTCCTACCGGCCAGGGCATTGCCGGCACGAATCCCCAAATTTCGAACATCTCGTACCCCAACGCGAGCAACTATCTATCTCTGTCCGCTCAAAGTTACGATGTGGTGGTCACCGTCAGGGGAACGCAGAACATCATTAACAGCCTGACGGGCACCTACCCGTTGACCTCCGGCCAGATCCGCACGCTCGTGATCCTCGACGCACCCACTGGAGGCGGGCCGTACGGTCTTCTCGAGCTGAATGATTTGAACTGATTCAGGCATATCCCTTTGCCTTGAGGCCAGTCGTTCACTCACCACAGAAAGGCTTTATGTTTTTCTCTGTGACTCTGCGGTGAATTCATCTTGGCGAGCGTATCCAGCGTGCCTCACAGCGCGGAGTACTAATCTAAGGCCGACTCGCTGTTTCGAGCGACCATGTAAAGATTCCTCCGCCGCGTTCGGCTTCGGAATGACAAGTTCGCGGGTGTGCCACAGAGCCACAACTCACAAGTTCGCCAGGGTGCTACAGAGTCACCGAGAAATGCTTGATGTTTCTCTGTGTCTCTGTGACTCTGTGGTGAATTGATTCTGGCAATCACATCCAGCACCCTTACAGTGCGATCCATCCCAGGTAAATCAGCCACAGCGAGCCCAGCGCGACCACCAACCAGAGCAGGACGCCCTGAATCAGTGGGCGATGTCCGACCCGTTTCAGGGTCGCAATCGAAAGTCCGGTTCCTATCAGATAGAGCGTGACGGTCAGCCCGATTTTGGCTACTTTGCTCAGAAACGCGTAGAGCGGCGCTCCCGCGGGAAGATATGTGTTGCACACGGCCGCGAGGCAAAAGAAAGCAATGAACCACGGCCATTGAATTCTGGCTTTGGCATGCTTGATGACCGCTGTGCCAAGGGAAAGCGGAACAATCCACAAAGCGCGCGCCAGTTTTACGGTCGTCCCGACCTGCAGGGCCGCGGAACCATACTTCGCGGCAGCGCCGACGACCGAACTGGTATCGTGAATGGCCAGCGCCGCCCAGAGTCCAAATTGCGTCTGGCTCAGCTTCAGCGCCGCTCCGATGAGCGGGAAAATCAGCAACGCCACCGAGTTCAGTACGAAGATGGTGCCCAGCGAGACCGCCATCTGCTCGTCGCTTGCACCGGTAATCGGGCCCACTGCGGCAATAGCGCTGCCGCCGCAGATCGCGGTGCCGGTGGAGATCAGGTAGGCAGATTTCCTCTCGACTTGTAGAAATCGGCCGAGCAACATTCCCATCCCCATCGCCACCGCAATGCTGAGAAGCGTGTACAGAAATCCGCTGCGTCCCGCGCGCAAGACGGCCTGCAGGTTCATGCCGAAACCAAGCCCCACCACCGACGCCTGTAACAGGAATTTGGAAAATCGCGCAGATTCCCGTGGGAAGGGATGGGTGAAGACAAGTCCGAATGCCAGTCCCATCGCCAGAGCCACAGGTGGAGACGCAAACCCGCTGGCGGCACACAGCAGGCCGAAAAAGAAAAACACTTTTGAGATCATGTTGGGGAGAAAACCGGGGAGCAACCTCTTCCCGGTTTTCAGAAAGTACTTACGCGGCCGCGCCCGTTCGCAGAGACTGGATCGCTTGCTCTTCTGTATCGTACACTTCGAAGATTGTCAGCAACTTGGTGACCTGGAGCAAATCACCTACGCGCTGCGTCAGATTCGAGAGCTTAATCGTTCCTCCGGCATTGTGAGCCGTCGTGTAGAGAGCTACCAGTGTCCCCAGCCCGCCCGAATCGATGTAGGTCACGCCGCCAAGATTGAGAACGAGTTTGTTCGTTTGGGTGAGCAACTTCTTCACCGAGTCGCGGAGTTCGGCCGATTCCTCTCCAAATACGATACGGCCATCGCAATTCACCACCAGGATTCCGTCCACCGTCCGAGTAGTAAGTTTGAGTTGCATACCGGGACTTCTCCTTGCGCTTTGAAAAACTCTGTCCGGCGAAAAGCCTACAGCCTTCGAGGCCGGTGCGCAAGGGATTCGAGGAGCAAAAAATATGGCTGCGTTCAAGCTTGGGAAGCGACCAGCAGCGCCCTTCTGCGGTCAGCGAAGCGACCGCCCATCGCGTATAATCGAGACTTCTCTTCCATGAGCTATCAGGTTCTGGCGCGCAAGTACCGTCCGCAGAAGTTCTCCGAAGTCATCGGACAAGAACATGTTACGCGCACCCTGAAGAATGCCATCGAGCAGGGGCGGTCGGCCCACGGCTACATTTTCAGCGGCCACCGCGGCATCGGGAAGACCACCATTGCCCGCATCCTGGCGATGGCCTTGAACTGCCGATCCCAGGATCATCCAATCCCAGAGCCCTGCGGAATCTGCGAATCCTGTACCGAAATCCGTGCCGGCAACTCGGTTGACGTGATCGAGATTGACGCCGCCACCAACCGCGGTATCGACGAAATCCGTGAACTGCGCGAGGCTGCACGCTACCGTCCCGCGCGCGACCGCTTCAAGATTTATATCCTGGACGAAGCCCACCAGATCACCGACGCAGCCTTCAACGCGCTGCTGAAGACTCTGGAAGAGCCGCCCGGGCACGTCGTATTCATGCTGGCGACTACCCAGCCGGAGGATATTCCGCAGACCATCCGCTCCCGCTGCCAGCACTTCAGCTTCCGCGCCGTCCGCTTTGAGGAGATCATGGGGCAGCTCCGCGATCTGCTCGGCAGGGAGAACCTTGAAGCGGACGAGGACGCCCTCGCCCTGCTCGCAGAAGCCGGCGACGGTTCTATGCGCGACGCGCTCTCCATCCTCGATCAGGCGATCGCTTCCAGCACCGGCCGTTTGACGGCGGAGGCCGTCCGCCAGTTGGTGGGCGCTGCGCCCTCCGGAGTGCTTGAGGAAGTCATGCAGGCGGTTTCCCGCAGCGGCAGCGAGGAAGTGCTCCGCTTGGCGGACAAGCTGATCAGTGAAGGTCAGAATCCGACCCACTTTGCGCGGCAACTGGTGCGATTTCTCCGCAACGCCGTGGTGGCCAAAGTAGCCGGCAAGGACTCGGCTCTGCTGCAGATCTCAAGCGACGAGCGGGCGCGAGTCGCCCGGATCGCCGACCTGTTCAGCGAGGAAGACCTCGCTCGCCATCTGCAGATCATGCTGCGCACCCACGGCGAGCTCGGCTACAAGCAGGAACAGCGCTTTCACCTGGAGCTCGGACTTTTGAAGATGGCACATGCCCAGCGGCTTTTGCCCATCGAGCAACTGTTGACGGAGGTCGCCGGAGCTGCGGGAACCGCGGGGCCGCGCCCGGCAAGCCGGCCATCTGTCATTTCGGACGCGCGCGTATCATCGGCTGCTCCCGCGCGTGGAAATTTTGTCTCGCCCTTTGCCGCCGATTCAGCTCGCAAGAGCAGCTCCAAGTCTGAGCTGTCGGCGGAATCCGGCCCGACGGCTGGTCCTCGAAACGTCGCCAACATGGGCGCTCCCGCGCCCGTGATCATGGGCAGCGCCGTTCCAGAACACGAGGACCGTCGGGGTCCAGCCGTGGCTCTCCAGGAATCGGCGCCCGAAGTAACGCCGCCCAGCATCGACAGAGTGCGCAACTCCGTCCTGAATGCCTTGGGAGAGGCCGGACAGCCCATGTTGGTCTCCATGCTTGAGATCGGGGAATGGGCGATCGAAGGGAGCGATGTCGTCGTGCGGCTTGCGGTCTCCGCCGCCGTGATCGACATGTCCGTCAGCGCCGACTCTAAGCGGCTCGCCATTGCTGCGGCGAGCGGCGTCATGGGCAGGCCCGTGAAGCTGAAAGTCCTACCGGGGGGAACCGCACAGGCAGCGCCAGCCCGACCGGCTTCCGCATCCAATGGTAGTGGGCGCGGGCGCGCTGAACAGGATCCAATTGTGCGCCGCATGCAGGAAAAGTTTGGCGCGGAGATCCGAACGATTATTGATCAGCGGGACAAGAAGTAGCGAGGCGCAGAATGGGTGGTTTCAATCTTCAGCAACTGATGTCGCAGGCCAAGCAGCAGTATGAAAGCCTGCAGAAAAAAATGCAGGAGACCGTGGTGGAAGCGTCCTCGGGGGGCGGCACCGTGCATGTCAAGATGGATGGCCGCAAGCAGCTGTTGGGCCTCAAAATCGATCCGGAGGCCGTCAAAGCGGGCGACATCGAAATGTTGCAGGACCTGATTACGGCTGCGGTCAACGAAGCTGCCCGCAAGGTCGATCAAGCCATGCAGTCCACCGTGGGCGGGTTGCTGGGCGGCATGGGGCTGGGAAATTTGTAATTTGGTAATTTTCTAATTTGTAATCTGTCGAGTATGTCTGCCGTCGTAACCTGTAGGTAAATTACAAATTACCCGATTACAAAATTACAAATTTTCTTATGTCCAAATTTGCCGAGCCGATGAGCCGGCTGATCGACGAACTGAAAAAGCTGCCCGGCATTGGCAGCAAGAGCGCGCAACGACTGGCGTTCCACATCCTGCGATCCAGCGATGAGGACGCCGACGCGCTGGCCCGTGCCGTGCACGACGTGAAGGCCAACCTGCGGCTCTGCTCCATCTGCAATAACATCACCGACGTCGACCCTTGTGTGTACTGCAGCAGTCCGACCCGCAACCAGCGCCTGGTGTGCGTGGTCGAAGAGCCAACCAACATTGCCGCCATCGAGAAAACCAAGCACTTCAATGGCGCTTACCACGTGCTGCACGGATCCCTCTCGCCGCTGCACGGGGTCGGCCCGGAACAGTTGAGGATTGGCAACCTGATGCGGAAGGTAGAAGGCGGAGAGGTGGACGAAGTCATCATTGCCACCAATCCCACGGTGGAAGGCGAAGCTACCGCGACCTATCTCTCGCAACAACTCAAGCGGCAGGGACTGAAAGTGACTCGCATCGCAATGGGAATTCCCGTCGGCAGCGATATTGAGTACACCGACGAAATCACGATGCTGAAAGCGATGGAGGGACGACGGGAACTGTAGAGTTCTTTCTCTTGCGTAGCACCGCAACCTCACTCGCGAACGACAACCCTGATCAATTTGTGCAAAGGAATTGCCTGAGGCCGCTCCCGGTCGCCTCCGGGATGTACTCGATTGCCAACTGCGACTACATTATTTTCATTAACTTACAGCATCACCCCTCGCGTAATGGATGACCGCGCGATGGAACCGTACGTGCATTGCTCACCGTGTTCGACCCTCGCCCGTAGGACTTGACTGACGCGAGGCAAGCGCAGTTCGGGAAACCGAAACTGGCCACAACACGACCAGCCGCACCTTGTCGCCAGCACGCGCCGCGCTGCGATGTAACCGCATCCAACCGACGCTCTTGAACCGGGCCAACCAGCCCGGTTTTTGAATTTGTGGAGATTGGCTGTCAGCGGGATTCGCCGAAATGGGCGCACCAAAGCGGCGCCAAATCCAGCTCAAATCTTCGCCAGTTATCGAATTCGAGGACTAGATCAGGTGCAGCGAGCGTTGCGCATCCGAATAGGGGGAACGTTGAAAAATTTCGTGTGCAACATGAAAACCAGGATTGCCGAATACCTGTTACTAGAAGGGACCGAGCAATGACTCCCATTTTTGCGCAGCTTCCAATCGGTTTTTAGCCAAATTAATTGCCGGAACCTTTTGAGATTTTGCATCTTCAACGAGACAACCAGCGACCGCCCAAATACGTGGGTCAAGATTGCGATCGTTCAACATCGCCTTGAAAGATGTCTCTCCGTTGTCGTGATACTCCGCGACCAGCTTTTGCAGAAAGGCAAGTTTCCGCGACCGTATCGAGAGAATCTGCTTACCAGACTCAGCATCGCCCCACGTTGATCCATCCTCGAACTGGACCCAAAGTACCGCGCCAACTGCTTTAACGACAGTCGCGCCAGGCTGACTCGGGTTAATAGAGGTATCGATCGGACAAGCGAATCGTTCTGCTTGAGGAGCCAACACAGAATCTTTGAAAATAAAGTCTGCAAGGGAGTGACAGGGAACGGATCGGCCGCGTGAATCGGTGGGTTCAATTATTGCGAAGAAAGCCAGAATGCCTTTACCCGATGTGTTGCGAACAGCAGCATAAAGCCCGACATCTGGATCGTATTTCACCGACATGGAAGCAGGCGCTCCTTTTGGGCTGGCATCCTGAAACTTAACGTCGGCAGGATTCTGCGCGAAGACCAGTGAAGTGACGAGAAACAGGCAGAAGACTATCGTCGGCTTCATACCCGGTACTTTGCTCTTGTCCAATGATGTTGTCAAAAGAAAATCCCGGCGTGTTGTACAAAAGGAACTCGGATCAGCTGGCGACAAATTCCTATAGCGCTCGTCGACAATCAAGAAGGCGAAACAAAAGCGCAAGCTTGTGCTAAGGCCTGTTTACAACCGTTGTCCCGGAAGATCAAAATCAACCACATGAAACGCCCCTTCATTGCTACGTCTTGGTTGCTCATCGCGTCGGTGCTTCTGTGCTCAAATTCGAGTGGACAAATACGAGGCTATTTTCCCAAACCCGGCCCCGACGACACGGTTCAAGACGTGAGCCTCCTTCAACTGATCGCGCAGCCTGAGAGATTCGACGGCAAGCCAATTCGTTTCATTGGCTTTCTTAGGATTGAGTTTGAAGGCAATGCGATCTACTTGCATCGCGAAGATTTCGATCACGGTATTTCAAGGAATGGGGTCTGGATTGATATTCCGACCGACATGACGAAGCACCAGAAGGATGAAGTGAACCTGCATTATGTGATCTGCTCTGGAGTGTTTAGAGCGGGCGATCATGGCCATATGGGTATGTTTAGCGGCGCGATCACAAATGTTAGACGGCTTCAGTTGTGGTCTGACGAACCACGTTCCACGAAAGCACTGCCGGCACCGCCCGCTCGATAGTGTTGCAAAATCGCGATAGCGCTCACTGAGCGGGTTCGGGCAAATTCTTAATGACCGAAATCGCCTTGTTTCATTTCAACCTTCCATCACCGGATCGTTGAGTTGTGATCACTATCGCTCAGTTTTCTACGAGGGGGTTAGGCTAAGATTTGGGAGAGGTCATTCCCGAGATGCCCGAAAAGCCTAGTGTCACGCTGCCGGGGACGGTCGACAAAATCATTCCATCGGTATCCCCAAAAGAAGCGGATACGGTGCAGATTGGTTTGGAGTCTCCCCACGATCTGTATAGAGAAGTGCGAATCGAGAACACGCTCACCAATGAAAGCGGAGGCAAAGTCAGCCTCAAACTGGGAGAGCCGGTTGAGGTCACCATCACTGCGGAGGCGGGGTCCACAACCATCCAATCTCACATACCCGTTTCGCAAAAAGCGTAGGCTCGCCGAGGGTTCTGAAGCGGTCACCTAACTGTTGCAAAATCCCCATTTCACTCAAAATCCCCCCGGTCTTTGAGAAAAGGCGAATGCAGGGAGCAAGCTTCCTTGATTGAAGTAACCAGCCTCGCTGCCTGTTTAGTGATAGCGTTAACTGCTGAAACTACAGCTCTGCCTTAGAGGACGTGTTCGGTGAAAATCCTCGTGGTTGATGATAACAACGCCATACGCAGCGGCCTCTGCGAACTGCTTGAGCGGGACAATCCTGATTACAAGTGCGAGAGCGCGAGTGATGGCAGCGAGGCGCTCCTAAAGGCAAAGGCCAGCAAACCCGACGTCGTGATTCTTGACCTCAGTATGCCCGGAATGAGTGGACTCAGCTCTGCTCGATTAATCTCTGATCGTCTGCCAGGCACCAAAATTCTGCTCCATACTGCGCACCGCAATGACATTCTTGAGGCGAACGCCAGCCGCTATGGCGTGTTTCGGGTTGTAGACAAAACGGATGGAAGAAATCTTCTCGCCATCATCCGCGAGATCGATTCAACTCCAGAAGGAGGTTGACGAAAAATCGCCACTGCACTCAAAATGGCTATTTGAATCCGCCAATAGCTCCGGGCGACCACCGGTTTCCCCAACCCGACGGCGAACGGGCGTATACTGCCGGGCGATGGAATGGTCAAAACGATTATTCCTGCTTACGCAATGCGACCCCTTCGGTATTCCATCAACGTCACATTGGACGGATGCTGCGATCATCGCGCAATTTCCGCGGACGAAGACCTGCATCGTCACGCGGTCGAGAACCTCGACCAGGCCGACGCCCTCCTCTTTGGCCGGGTGACCTACGAAATGATGGAGGCAGCGTTTCGGCCGCCGGCGCGGACGGGAGCGAGGCCTGATTGGATGGAACCGTTCGCCGGACGATCGACGCGGCGAAAAAGTACGTCGTGTCGAGCACCCTGGACCGGGTCGATTGGAACGCGGAGCTCGTGCGCGGAGATCTGGGGAAGGCCGTTCAGCAGCTCAAGCGGGAGGCGGGTAAGGGACTGTTGATGGGAGGCGTGAAGCTCCCGCTGGCGTTGGCGGAACTGGAATTGATCGATGAGTACGAGTTCGTGGTGCAGCCCAGGCTAGCGGGCCATGGGCCCACGTTGTTCGCAGGGCTATCGAAGCACATCGACTTGAAGCTCATAAGCCGGCTGGAGTTCGGCTCGGGGGCGGTGGCGATGCGGTATGAGCCGAGAAGATAGCCATCGGGTTTGTTAGCCCGAGTCGGCCACATCATGGAGCAACTCGGCCATGCCTTCGAAGGTCTCGACCAACCTGACCATCGCCATTTATCTGATCCCGGAATTGTCTTCATGCTTCCCGAGAGATCTCGAATCGCTCGTCATCTTTAACGTCATCGAGGAACAGATTCTCTTCCCGATCGGGCGGTGTCACTCCTTCGGGATGCTGCCCGCCGTTGTATTCTGCCATCCGGTTCTGCCATTTCAAGAACTCCGTAATGGTTTGCGGCTCGATGCGGATTTCGACCCGTCGCAAACTTGCCAGGAGCAGGTTCATCTCGCAACGAAAGCCTTCCTCACTGCGCAAGTTTTTCCGCGAGGTGCGCAGCTTCTCGACGCACCGGTTGTGGATTTCCAGCAATCCCCACCCTTGCGGCAGCTCGTCCGGACTCACCAGCCCACGCGGAACCAGGTAAAAGCGCTCGCATCCCACCCCCAGTTCAGGCTTTTGCCGAAACGGCTTAGCACGGTCGGCAAGGAAATCGGCGCGCGAGATTTTGCACTCTACCAGGACTGAGTGACACGCACGCTTCCAGCCGATGGCGTCCGGCATTTCGCCGCTGATGCAAGCCTGCTCCGAGAGCACGACCCCACAGCGGTAGCGGCGCAACCACGCAACCGCATTGCGGACCAGCAGAGCGTGAGTCATTGGGACTTCTATTTCTAGTGGAAATGTCCGGTCGACGAAAGTATCTGGAGAGCTTCTAGCGGGTGACGGCAGATACTACCCGCTTGCGGCTGGCATTGCCGTTGCGCGCTGGCTTCAAGGTCGCCAGCGCTACTGGCCTGCGCAGCACCAGTCCGAGCAGATAGCTGGCACCCGCGATATTCTCGGCCGCGCGGGTCCACGGCGCAAAGCCCGCAGCCGAGACCTGCAGCCGTCCATCGTTCTGCTCGACGCGAAGCTGTTGAATCCGTCCGTCGCTCTCCGCATCGAGCGCATTTGCGAATCGCAAGATCGCTGCCAGATTCAGGATGAGTTTCTTCTGGTCGAGGGCAAACTCCTGCAATGCCGGATGGCGAGACTGCGGCAGCGCGCCGCGATGAAAACGCGCGACCGCAGCCGTCAACCGCAGATCAGACGCGCTCCATCCCAGCGGCGGTGTGATCCGCCCAATCATTCGATAGGAAGTCTTGTGGTGTCCTTTGTTATGCTTCGAGCGGCCGACATCATGCATCAGCGCGGCGGCCCACAGGATGGAGCTCAGATCCTGATTCGGACTGGAAGGAGCCAAGCCCAATTTCGCCAGTCCCTCAAACATCTGACGAGCGAGTTCTGCGACCCGCTGCGAATGCTCGAAGTCAGGATCAAGCACCGAGGCCCAAAGTTTAAGACGCGCCATGCCCGCCGCCTGCACTTGCTTCCCTTGCGGCAGCTCCGCTCGCCACACTCTCCAGAGCGATTCCGGACCGACCATCAGCTCGCGGTAGCGCGAAAGCCGTTTCTCGCGTGCCTCGTGAATGATCGCGTGCCAGCGTGCCCGCGACTCCGGGCTGGCAAATGCGTTGACCTGGGATGCCGTGGCCCAGAGCACATCGAGATCGTGAATGTCGCCCAGCAGGTCCTGCAATTCCTTGAGCTGCGAACTCCACGCCTGGTGTTGCTGCGGCAAGAAATTCTCCACGATGTAGCGGAAGCGCTTGATCCCGATCCGCAACTGGTGCAGGGCGGTCTGCGAGCGATTGCGCAGGGCGCGCCCGTGAAGCTCGTGCGCTTTCGTCCAGCGCTCGAGCGCGAGGTGCTTGAATACGATACTGCCCGGCCGCACCCGGGCTGCGCGACGCGGCAATTCCCTGCTCCACTTGCGCCATTGGCGAAGATCAAACGTGCGGAGCGCCTCGGCGGCCACGACTTTATGCTCCTGCTCTCGCCTCGCCAGCAGTGCGAGAAGAGCCTGCGTCTCTGGATCCTCCGGTGGCCCGAGTTTCTGAACCCACTCCGCCATGACCTGCACATCGCGCAGGTTACCGAGACTGCTGAACAGAGCCTTGCCGGCCTTCTTCATGTCTTTCCAGGCGCGGTCCGGATCGACCGCCATGAGGCCGTCCGCCATTGAACGGCAGCGCCGCAGGGCGACACGAAGGTCATGTACGGGATCGGCAGCGAGCTCCGTTCCGGCGCGCTGACATTCTTCCGGAACCCGCCGCATCCAGTGCGCAAAACCCACGGCTGGCCGGGATTTGTGTGGCATTCTTACCGAAGGTCGAGTGGCCAAGGTCTTATTCCGACGTCCGAGCGAAGCTTATTTTCGCACGGAATACTATTACCTCCGTAACGTGCGCCGCCCAGCTTTTCGCATTACCCTGACTCTGAAACTCGAGCAGTACGAGGAGTGGCTTATCTCGACCGCAGGGACATCGCAAGCGGGCCGCGGCGCCTCGGCCGGCGCTTTTGTTCACAGCCTGAACATCCTCGTTAAATATGTACGCCTTTACGGATTCGAGCACAAACGCACCGAGACCCAATTTGAGATTGCCTGGAACGAACTCCAGCAATCACTCCCGCGAACCGGCGATCAGGGATTTCTGCTCGGGGTTTCCGGCACGAAGCTTCTGCTGGATGGAATTCCACTGGAGACCGGACAAGCCGAACGCAGCTTTGCACAGTTGCTGACCACGGCCGGGCTGGCCAGCATCAATTTCTCGAATCAGGTCACCGTTGAGGACTTCGCCCGCCTGGTGCGGGCTTTTGCGGTCGGCGGATCCAAGGGACAGGACGTCGCCAAGCAGATCAAGGAAGCGTTAGGCGACGGCAAAGGAACCTCGATCAGGATTAATGAAGTGAAGTTTGTGGCCGCCGATCCGGCCACCGGCGATGTCACCATCGCCGCGCAGATTGCCGCGCAGACACTTGGACCTGAATTCAAGCAGTGGTTGAATGATCCCCAGAAACTTCTTCAATTGATTGCAGCTGCCGAAGGCGCCAAAGGTGGCGGAGGCGGCGGTGAGCCGGGCGGCGCGCCCATCGGAACTGTGCCCACCGTCAGAGTTGGAGGCGGCGGGACCGGAACCGGAACGGGTACCGGAGTTTGGGACGGCAAGACGGTTCCCCTCCAGGAAGAAGAAGTCGTCCAGGCCATTCGGCTGCTAACTCGCTTCAGTGAAGTCTCGACTAGTCCCAACGTCGCCCCTGAAGACCTGCAGAGAGAACTTGGCAAGGCCGACCCGAACACCCGGGTCAATCTCACCCAACTCCTCGAAAGCCTGGCAAGCAATGTCCAGACCGACAATGATACGCCGCTTCTTATGAAGGCGGCCGAGCATATGGCAATCCGCTTCGCTCTCGAGCGTTATCAGAAGGGCGAGGTCAAGGTGAATGCGGTGCACCAGATGCTGGAGCACATGAGCCGGCAAATGGACACGCTGCGCCAGATCCTGCGGGTGCAGGAAGAGAAGATGGGGAAAGCCGGCCTCCTGGTGGAGTCGCACGCCGACATCCTGGACCGGATGTTCTGGGCCGAGGTGCCCGAGGCTGGCAAGAAAAGCGTTCTCACCTCGAACGAAGCGCCTTGCGTGCCGCCTCGCAACGTGCGGCAATTCGTGGAACTTCTGTTGGAACGCGATGACAAGGAATCCGCTGACGCGATCCTGAGAAATTATTTCAACTGCCTGGACGCGAAGGATGCGGAACCTCGGCGGAAAATTGCCACTGGTCTCGCTCAGCTTGCCGATTTGTACCCGGGCCCGGGCGGAGACCTGATGGCCTGCGCCATCCGCAAAGTTGGCGAGCACATCTGCAAGGAACCCGACACTGAACTGCAAGGCATGTTGAGTGCGGCGTTCGTCCGCTTGAGCCAGGAAGCCAGCACCCGCAAGAGCTACGCCGCCGTGGCCGAGGTTTGCACCGCTATGGAACAGGTTGCCAAGACGCGTCCCGTCCTGGCCACCGATCTGCGGCCGCGCATCGGCGTGGAAAATCGACTTCCCGAATTTATCGAAGAAGCTTTACGGACCGATCAGCTTCCGGAAGATCTGCTGCAGGTCCTGCGGCGCACCAGCCAGGCCGCCGTCGAGCACCTTGCCGATCGTTTCTTCCGCTGTTTGCGGCGCGATGAGTGCGACCGCATGATCGAACTGGTCCGTGAGTTAGGACCGAACGCGATCACGCAGATGCGCGAGATGCTTCGCGCCGGGCAACCGCGGCAGGCTGCTTCGGTGGTCGGCCTGCTCAGTCGCCTCGACGTTCTTACCTTGCTGGAGTTACTGCCGCTGCGTCTGCCGGAGTTCAACCGCTTCTATCACGACGTGGTGGTGCGCCAGATTGCGTATGGCGCGGCCAGCGACCGCGGACGCACGTTGATGGAATTGCTCGAAATCCTGGATCCGCTGGTTATTCCACAGGCCGTCGACGACATTGGGATGAGCGGTGACCGCACGGCAGTGGCCCCGCTGATCGCGATGGCTCGCGCTGGAGACGCTGAGAGCCGCTCGCCATTCCTGCAACTCAAGGCGATCGAGTCGCTGGGAAGGTTACGCGATACGGAAGCGGCCAATGTGCTGCGCGAGCTTCTCGAAGCGAAGAAGATGTGGAAGTGGACGCACCACCGCGAGCTTCGTATTGCTGCGGCGCAAGCACTGGCCAAGATCGATCCTCGCTACGGCAGCCAGATTCTTTCCGATAGCGGCCTCGAACCGGGCGAACTCGCCATCGCGGCACTGGATTCCGCGCCTGCTTGCCCGTGGGTACGGCAGCGACGCTACGAGCGCATCGTTCTTTCGAAAACCCTATCCGCGACGATCAGCAGTTCGTGGGGCAAATCGAGCATATTGATCCGCGAAATGAGTCTCGGCGGCGGCATGGGCACGAAGGAAGACAACCTGCGCATTGGCTCAGAGGCCAACCTGGATATTTCGATGGGCGTCCGGCACGTCCGCGCCCAGGTGCTTCTGCGTCGCGCCCGCGTCAACGAAGTTGGTTTCGAAATCGTCAACACGGACCTCGAAAGCCGTTACCGCCTCCGCCGGATTCTGGTCGACGCGATGCAGCGCGGGCCCGAAGGACGAGGGCAGGAGTGGGACGGAACACGCAAGGGCTGAAAACAGCTCTTAGCTTCTGGGTTCTAGCTCTTAGGTTTTGGCTTCTCAGCTTTTGAACACCACAGAGCCACAGAGACACAGAGACACCCCGATGCTTTTCCTTCCGCTGTGACTCTCTCTCGAAAAGTACCTCGCAGTGCGTTGGTGCCCACGTTAGCGTCCGTTCTTTGGACGCTAACCGGGGGATCCTCACATTAATTAGCGCTCGCCCTGGCTTCTTCGTGCATTTCATCCCGCCGCAAGCGGAAACGCTCATGCGGTTCTGTGGTGATAGCGCTTTAGCTCTTTCCTTCGCTCAATTGCAAAAGCCCCGGCCAGGACGGCAGAGGCTTTGCGTTTCGGCTAAAGGCTAATGGCTACCAGCTAAGAACCGCCCTACTTCACCTTCGCAAAAATGATCACCAGGGTGTAGAGCGCCAGGGACTCGATCAGGGCGAGTCCGAGGATGAGGGCGAGCTGGATGCCCGGGCGGGCGGAAGGATTGCGTGCTAGACCTTCGGCTGCGGCCGCGGTGGCTTTGGCTTGCGCCAGGCCGCAGACCGCGGAGGCAATCGCCATGGCGAAACCGGAGGTGATGGCGACCCAGTTGACGGTGGACGCTTCCCCGCCCTGCGCGAATGCCGGAACTGCCAGGCACAACGCGGACAGAATCATGAACAAGTAGCTGAGTTTACGCATTGAGTGTGTCTCCTCGTATCAAATAGCCGCCAGTGGGTGGTTGACGTCATCCCGTGCAGACGCCCTCACGCTGATGGCTGTGAAACCGAATTGAGTTTCGGGTTTCAAGTTTCGAGTTTCAAGCGGGTCCCATCTTCCCGGCACGCATACTCGAAACTGGAAACTTGAAACTCGAAACTATTCTTAGTGCTCTTCCGCGACCGCGCCCGCCAGGTACACCGTGGTCAGCAGGACAAAAATGTAGGTCTGCAGGAACGAGACGCCCAGGTGGAGCCCCAGGAAAACGATCGGAATGCCTATTGGCACTAGCGAAAAGAACACGAGCGTGACCATGTCACCCGCGAACATGTTGGCAAAGAGACGGATGGTCAAGGAAAGAACGCGTGCCAGGTGGCTAATGAGTTCGATCGGAATCATTAAAGGTGCCAGCAAAGGCATCGGCCCCGCGAAGTGCGCGAGGTATTTGATGCCGGCATGCTTGAATCCCTGCGCCTGATAATAGAAGAATGCCACGATCGCGCAGCCTAAGGGCACGATGGGAACCGCGGTTGGTGATTCGAATCCGGGAATCAATCCGATGAGATTGCAGAAAAGAATGAATAGCGCCAAAGCCACCAGAAAGGGCGTGTACCCCTCGCTGTGCGGGCCGATGATTTCCTGGCTCTGTTGCTCAATGAAGCCAACCAGGCCTTCGAATGTGTGTTGCAGTGCGCCTGGCCGGTCGACTGAAAGGCCGGTCCGAACGATGAAGAAGATGACGATCAGAAAAAGGCAAACCAGAATTTCCATGGCAGCCGAGTTCGATATGGGCGCCTGGGGAAAGTGGGGATGAATGCCCAATTTTTCCAGCAGACCAGTCAACGCCGGGCCAAACAGGTGGTTCAGGATTGCCGTAAACCAGAGTTGCTCATGCATAGGGAATCAGTCGTCAGTCTTCCGTCTTCAGCCAGTTGCCAGCCCTCAGGTCGTCAGTTGCCAATCCTCAGCCAGGGCTTCGCTCTTGCTGACGACTGGTGACTGGTGACTGAACTAGAGACCACGCGCCAAGGCCACATAAACTTCGTAGGCGGCTTCGCACGCGATGGCGGCCACGGGCAGAAACAGTCCGGCTAGAAGCCCGTAGAGGCTCGCGGGGGAAACAGTTAAGATACCATAGGCTGCGAGGCCCATCAAAAAGTAGCGCAGCAGGAAGCGGGTGACGATTCCCTTTTCGGATTGCGCCTTCCCCGCACCGACTACACGGTCCGCCAGCGCTTCCACGCCACGTTTCAGCCACACAAAATTGAAAAGAGCTACCAGACATCCGCAGGCTAGACCGATGGCGGTCGGTCCGCCAAAACTGAACCATGCAACGATTGGAAGCGCCACCGCAAGGATGCCCATGCAGCGCTGGATCCGCCGGAGCGCTCCCGAATAAACCACCTCGGCGGCATCGGTTGTCGTGTCAGGTTCGACCACGCGACCACGGTATCAGAACTCTGTTGTGGCGCGGGCGCTCTGGCCCGCGAACAGTGCAGATCGCCACCCCTAAGTGGCGTGTGTCGTAAAAACCTCCGACGTGTGACATCTGACCTTGCGGCTTGAACTGCCTGTCCGCCAAGATAGGTCGCCCGCGCGCATTTGCGAGCGTCGCTTAGCGATGGAGCTAAGTGCTTTATCCAGAATATTTTGCCTATAAGTTCTTTGACATCAAAGATCTTGGTTCCCTCTCACGCGTAATCCTATGACTGCAAAGGACCAGGGGGGAGGGGGGTATCCCCGAAGTGTGCTGGAGTTTCCCATCTCGAGACCCTGGATACTCAGGTTCAGTCCGATCAGGGCTTCGATTCGGAAGAGGTCACCAGTCGGATCAGTTCCACGAAACCGGCGATGATGCCGAGGATCAGTCCGGCAAGGTACAGCCAGGTGGTGTGCAGCCAGCGATCCAGTGCGGCGCCGATCAGCCAGCCTACAACTGTGGCGGCAGGAAAGATGAAGGCTAGCTGGCTGTAGTTGGCCAGCTGCAAGATCCAGTTCTTCTTTTGCTCCGGCGTTTCGCGGTCCTCAGGCACGGGTTCCTCGCTCCCGCGATCAGCGTATCAGGTGCGCCAGCGGAGAAGTCTCGGTTAGGCCCCAGACCCAGTTGACCGTCTGGATCATGGCATTTGGGAAAATTCCGATCGCCACCGTGACGAACGCCGTCACCGCCAGCGCCACGCCCATCGCGGGGCTGAGCGGCAGAGATTCCTTCTCCATTGGCTCGCGCATGAACATCGCATTGGCGATGCGGAGATAGTAGTACAGGCCGAACACGGAATAGAGAACAGCAAGCGCCGCGAGGGTATAGTGGCCGCTCTCGACCAGGCTGAGAAAGATGAAGTACTTGCCCCAGAAGCCGGCCAGCGGAGGAATTCCGGCAAGCGAAAGCAGGAAGATCAGCATGAGGACTGCTTCCACCGGGGCGCGCTTATAAAGACCGGCGATGTCGTCAATCTCATCGCCAATGACGTTGCGATGGCGCAGCGAGGTGATTACCGCAAACGCGCCCAGGTTCATGAATGTGTACACGAGCAGGTAGATGAGGATGCCTTTGATGCCGTCCTGATTGAAACTGTCTTTGGGGCCTGCGATCAGGCCGAGCAGCATGTAGCCGACGTGCGCGATCGAGGAGTACGCCAGCAGGCGTTTAAGATTGCTTTGCGTCAGCGCCGCGAAGTTCGCGCCTGTCATGGTTGCGACGGAGACGAATACCAGGAAGGGAACATACGCGGGGCGCAGCGCCGGCATCATGAACATGAAGATGCGGAGAAGCATCGCCCAACCAGCCGCCTTGACGGAGACCGACATGAAACCGGTGACGCTGGTGGGAGCGCCTTCATAGGCATCCGGGGCCCACTGATGAAACGGAACGGCGGCGATCTTGAAAAGCAAGCCGGTAGCCGTGGTTAACATCGCCACGATGAGAATTGGGTCGGCATGGCCTCCGCTTTGCGCCACCCGCTGCGATAAACGTGACTCGATCACCTGCAGGTTCGTGCTGCCCGTAATGCCATAGAAGAGTGAGAGGCCGTAGGCAAAGATTCCCGACGAGAACGCTCCCAGCAACATGTACTTCAGCGCGGCCTCGTTGGAACGCTTGTCGCGGCGCAGGAATCCGACCAGCACATAAGTGGAGATCGCCATCAGTTCGAGGCCGATGAAGATCAGCACGATGTCGAATCCTGCCGCCATGCACATCATGCCGACAACGGAGAACAGAAGGAGGGCATAGTACTCACCGTGGTTTTCGCGCTCCAGGTCGAGATAGCGAACCGACATCAGTATGGCGACGGCGGTCCCGGCAAGAAACAGATAGAAGAAGTAGATCGCGAAGCGATCGATCAGAAGCGTTCCCATGAAGCCGAGCCGGCCCATCAGCTGTCCCTGGGAGTTGAACCAGCGTTGGATGTCGTGGACCCCATAGGCTGCGAAAGCCACGCCCACCAGCGCGGTCACAGCATTGGACCACTTCCACTCTGGCGGCAGCATGAGGTCAATCAGGAGGATGCCCATCGCGAACAACGTGAGCAAGAGCATGGGCAGGCACAGCAGGTAATCCACACCATTGAAATATTGAGTGAGGCTGCCGGGCACTTAGTCCATTCCTTTCGTCGAGTCCGGCTTCGCAGGCGCGTTTGCCGGAACGTTGGCAGGCGTGGAAGCCAGCACGTTCGAGGTCCGGGCACCTTCACGGACAGTGCGCGCGAGCTGAATGCTGGGCTGCTCGAGAATCTCGAAGAACGGTTTCGGGTAGATACCGATCCAAAGAGCCATGATGATCAGCGGAACAAAAGTTGCGATTTCTCGGGGTGTCAGATCATGCAGCTTTTCGTTCTTGGGATTCGTGACCGAGCCGAAGAAGACGCGCTGGTAGAGCCAGAGCAGATACGCAGCGGCGAGAATGACGCCGGGAACTGCCCAGGCAGCCCATTTCCAGTTCTCCATAAACGTGCCCTGAAGAATAGTGAACTCGCCCACGAAGCCGTTGAGCAAGGGCAGTCCCATGGAAGACAGGAACATGATCATGGTGATAGTGGCGTAGACCGGCATCACGTTTGAGATGCCGCCATATTCAGAAATCTCGCGAGTGTGCCGCCGTTCGTAGAGCACGCCGACAATCAAGAAGAGCGCGCCGGTAGAGATGCCGTGGTTGATCTGCTGCAAGACGGACCCGCTTAAAGCGACCGGGTTCAGCGCGAAAATTCCCAGCGTGCAGAAGCCCAGGTGGCTCACCGAGGAGTACGCCACCAGCTTCTTCATATCCTTCTGCATAAGCGAAACCAGAGCACCGTAGATGATGGCAACGATGGAAAGGAAAATCATCCAGCCACGCACCTTCGCGCTCATCACGACTGCCGGGAAAAACGGCAGCGAGAAACGGATGAAACCGTACGTTCCCATCTTCAGCAGAACACCGGCCAGGATGACCGATCCAGCCGTAGGCGCTTCCACGTGAGCGTCCGGAAGCCAGGTGTGGAACGGGAACATCGGCACCTTGATGGCAAACGCGAGGAAGAAGCAGAAGAACAGCAAGGTGGCGTAGGTCGAGCCGTATTGCGGGTTGAAGAAGATTTGCGGCGCAGTTTTGTAGAGCTCGGGAATGGCGAAGGTGTACATGCCAGTTACCGAGTGGTGATTGAAATACAGGAACAGGATGCCCAGCAACATCAGCACGGAGCCGGCCAGGGTGTAGAGGAAGAACTTGATGGCTGCGTAGAGCTTGCGCGGGCCGCCCCAGATGCCGATGAGCAAGTACATAGGCACCAGCATGGCTTCCCAGAACACGAAGAACAGGAAGAAATCGAGCGCCATGAAGACGCCGAGCATGCCGGTCTGCAGCACCAGGAACCAGATGTAATATTCCTTCACCCGATTCTCGATCGCGGTCCACGATGACAGGATCGAAATCCAGCCGAGCATGGTGGTGAGCATGATCAGCAGGAAGGAGATGCCGTCGATACCCAGGTAGTAGCCGGCGCCGATGGTGGGAATCCAGGTATTGGGCGCGCCTTCGATGAATTTGAAGGCGTGGCTGATATCGAACCGCTGCGCCCAGAACATGGGCACGAGCGGAATCGAGATCAGGAAGCCGGCCAGCGCGAAGATGTTCGCGATCCAGCGGATGGCGTTCTTGCTCTCGTTGGGAACGAACAGGAGCACGATCGCGCCCAGCAGCGGCGTGAACAGGATGATCGAGAGAATGTGATTCTGCATAAGAAGAACAGTTCTCAGTTGCCAGTTCTCAGTTCTCAGCAACAGGTTTGGAGCTGCACGCTTTGCCGGCGAGACGCCGGCGCTACTTTAGAGCTTCGAGCTACGAGCCGCGAGCAATTTGGGCGAGTCGATTGCTCGTAGCTCACAGCTCGAAGCTCGGAGCTATCGCCACGCGTAATAGAAAACGAAACCTAACAAACCTGCCACCATCACCAGCGCGTACCACTGGACCAGTCCCCATTCGAAAAGGCGGAATGGGTAGGACAAGATGCGCGCCAGAATCGCCGGTCCGTTGACACCGAGCCCGTCGATGATCCAGGTGTCAAACCACTTGGAAATGGATGCGATGATCCGGGTCGTCCAGCCCGCACCGTTTACCGTGCCGTCGACTACGTGAACATCAACCCAGGTTGATGCTTCGCCCAGGCCAAGCACGCCGAGGCGGACGTCTCCTACCTTGCGGCGGCCGGTGAAGAGATAATCGTAGAGTTCGTCGACGTACCACTTGTTGTAGAGGACCGTATACAAGGGCTTCGCACCGGCTTCGATGGGCTCGAGGTAGCCCTTATCGGCGTGGCGATATGCCCTCCAGGCCATGCCCCATCCGACGACACCGGCCGCGACCGACAAGAACATCAAGCCGTATTCGGTGCTGCTGGTGTGCTCTTCTTCCTTTTGTCCCGCAGCCACCTGGCCGGCCTTGCCTTCTTCGCTGAGGACGGTCGCTTCCCGCGCGAAGACCGGTTCGAGGAATTTTCCAAAGCGATCGCTGCCGCCCAGGCTATGCGGCCATCCGAGCCAGCCCGCGAAAATCGAACAGAACGCCAGAATCATCAGCGGGACCGTCATGGACTTCGGCGATTCGTGGATGTGATGCTCCACCTCGTGGCTCATGCGGGGATGGCCATGGAACGTCAGGTACATGAGGCGGAACATGTAGAAGGCGGTCATCAGTGCTGTGCCCCAGCCGATCACCCACAACCAGATGTACGCACCGTGTTCGGAGGTCCATGTCTGCCAGAGAATTTCATCCTTCGAGAAGAAGCCGGCAAAAGGCGGGATTCCGGCAATCGCGAGGGTCGCGATGAACATGGTGATATGCGTGGTGGGCGTGCGGTGGCCCAGATCGCCCATGTTGCGCATGTCCTGCTCGCCGCTCATGGCGTGGATGACCGAGCCCGCTCCCAGGAACAGAAGAGCCTTGAAGAACGCGTGCGTGAAGACGTGGAAAACACCGGCCGCGAACGCGCCCACGCCTAAGGCCAGGAACATGTAGCCGAGTTGCGAGACGGTGGAGTAGGCGAGCACGCGCTTGATGTCGTTCTGTACCAGTCCGATGGAGGCCGCGAAGATGGCGGTCAGAGCGCCCACGATGGCGACCGTCTTCATGGCAGTGGGAGCGAGGACGAAAATTGCATTCGAGCGCGCCACCATGTATACGCCCGCGGTCACCATGGTCGCGGCATGGATCAGGGCGGAAACCGGGGTCGGCCCTTCCATCGCGTCGGGCAGCCAGATATACAGCGGGAGTTGAGCCGACTTGCCGCAGGCGCCGACGAACAGGAGCAGCGCCGCGGCGGTGAGCACCGGATCGCCGATGGCGAAGTGGCCGCTGCGTGCCATCGCATTCACGTCGGTGAAGCGCAACGATCCCAGGTACCAGGCAATCGTGAACATGCCGAGCAGGAAGCCGGCGTCACCAATGCGGTTCACGATGAATGCCTTGTTGGCAGCGTCACTCGCGGACTTGCGATGGAAATAAAAACCGATCAGCAGGTACGAGCAGAGGCCCACGCCTTCCCAGCCTACGAACAACATGGCGTAGTTATTGGCCAGGATCAGCGTCAGCATGGAGAACATGAAGAGATTCAGATAGCCGAAGAAGCGGTAGTAGCCGCCTTCATGCGCCATGTAGCCGGTGGAGTAGATGTGGATGAGCATGCCGACGCCCGTGACGAAGAGGAGCCAGATGCTGGAGAGCGGGTCGAGCAGGAATCCAATCTGCGCCTTGAAGTCGGCGGGATAGCCGTCTTTCGTTGTGTAGGTGAGATGACCGGTGTCGCTTCCCAGCCACGTGTACATCACTTTCTCGAAGGGCTGGCCCCCGCTGTAGGCATGGGTGTACTGCCAGACCGCGCCGCACGACATCACGAAAGCCAGGGCTACGGCTCCGACGCAGACGGCGCTCACGGTCTGCTTCTGCAGCTTCTTGCCGAAGAAGAACATGAGCGTCGCGCCGAGGGCTGGTAGCAGCGGGATGAGATAGATATATTGGAGAAACATATAAGCTTTCGGCTGTCAGCTCTCAGCTTTCAGCCAAATCATTGTTGCGATTTGGTCCTCGGCTGCTTTCAAACTGCTACCGCTTCTTGCCTCACACAGCAACTGACCGGTGACGGCTGACAGCTGCTTTCTCACCACTTCAATAAATCAACTTCGTCCACGTTGACCGTCTCCTTGTTCCTAAAAAAGGCGATCAGGATACCCAGGCCTACGGCGGCTTCGGCCGCGGCGTCGGTGATGACGAAAATCGCAAATACCTGGCCGTGAAGTCCCCACAGACGGGAAAAGGCGACCAGGTTGAGATTGACGGCATTGAGAATCAGCTCAATCGACATCAAGACAATGACGACATTCCGGCGGGTAAGCACACCGATGACGCCCAGCACGAACAGTGCGGCGGCCACGACGAGATAATGAAGAGTGGTAATGGGAACCATAAATCAGCTCTTAGCTGCTGGCTCTTAGCCTCTTAGCTCTCAGCTCTTAGCTCTTAGCTCTTAGCTCTTAGCCTCTCAGCTCTCAGCTCTTAGCCTCTCAGCTCTTAGCCTCTCAGCTCTCAGCTCTTAGCTCTCAGCTCTCAGCCTCTTAGCTCTCAGCCTCTTAGCCTTAATGCACAACTTGATTAAAAGCGCCGAGTCCCTCAGGGGCTAAAGCCCCTTATTTTTGCCAAATTGCGGGCGGCCTGAAGGCCGCCCCTTTCAAAGCGCAATTCTCTCGTCGCACAATTTTTCCCCTGGCAACAATTTTTCTCTCGCACAATTGTGTCAAAATCTCATCTTGTCAAAGCTCATTTTTTCAAAACGCATTTTTTCAAACGCATTTTTCTCAAAAACGCATTTTTCTCAAAACGGCATTTTTCTCAAAACGCGCTTTTCTCAGCGCGCCATTTTTCTCAAACGCATTTCTCTCAAAGCGCTAATTTTTCAAAGCGGGTATTGTTTTAAAGCTGCCTTTCAAGAGCGAAGTTGCGAAGCAACTCGTCAGAAGTTTCCTCTCAATGTCCCGGTTACGGCTCAACTACTAAATCTATAGATTGAGCTAAGAGCAAATGGCTAATAGCTGACCGCTAGCTCTCAAATTCTCTTCTTCGCCATCACTACCGCTCCGATGATCGCGACCAGCAGCAAGAGCGACGCGATTTCGAAGGGGAACATGTAATTGCTGTACAGCATCACGCCGACTCTCTGGGTGTTTTCCGTCTCGGGCATCGTGAGCACGGGTTGCGAAAACAGGGCCTTGCCCTTGACGTAAATCAGAACAAACAACAGGCCGAGGCCGCAGGCCGCCAGAATTCCTGGGAGCCATTGCTGGTTAAATTGCTTTTCCCGCTCCGAGCGCTCGATGTTGACCAGCATGATCACGAAGAGGAACAACACCATAATGCCGCCCACGTACAGGATGATCTGCACGCCAGCGACAAATGGTGCGTAGAGCATGAGATAGAGGCCGGCTACGCTCAGTAAGGTCAGGATAAGCGCGAGCGCGGAATGCACCGGATTTTTGCGCGTGATGACCAGCACGCCGCTCAGGATCGCCAGCCCTGAGAGGAAGTAGAAGAAAAATGTGGTCGCTACCGGTGCCATATCAGATGTGTACCAGCCGGTGCACAAAATCCCAGATCTCGGTCCGCAAGCCCATAATGCCGGTGGCCATCAGTACGCCGATGCCGAGGGGCAGGAGAACTTTCCATCCCACCCTCATTAATTGGTCAAAACGATAGCGCGGGAATGTGCCGCGATACCAGATATAGAGGTACAGAAAGACAGCGATTTTCGCGACAAACCAATAGATATCCTGTACGCCGTCACGCACGCGGGGAATAAGCAGGATCAGAGCGATCACGACGAACACGCCGCCAAACGCTCCGAGGCCGATGGTCTGGATCCGGAAGAACGGGTGCTTGGGCATGCGCATGGTGCTGTAGAAAGTCATCGCGGCCAAGCCGAAGAACGTAAGCGCCGGGAACAGAGAGAAGGCCAGGTCCCAGGTTGGGCCCTGCAGCAGATTCGGAAACGGCCGCATCCATCCGCCGAGCCAGAGGGTGATGGCGATCGAAGAAACGGCGATCATGGCGGCGTACTCGCCCAGCATGAATAAAGACCAGCGCAAGCCGCTGTACTCAGTATGGAAGCCGGCGGTGAGTTCCGACTCGGCCTCGGGCAAATCGAACGGCGCGCGGTTGGTCTCAGCGACCATCGCGACGGCAAAGATGAAGAACGCAATGAATCCCAAGGGGAAAAATTTAAAGATGAACCAGGTGTGCTGAGCGTACTGGGCCTGCACGATCCCGATCATGCTCAGGGTTCCGGTCCCGGCGGGGTTGAGGCTGGTCATCAACACAGCGGAGATCACTGCCAGGCCCATGGCCACTTCGTAGGAAACCATCTGGGCACTGGAACGCAGCGCGCCGATCAGCGGGTAGTGCGAGTTCGATGCCCAGCCCGCCATCACGATTCCGAGTACGCCCAGCGACGAGACCCCGAGCATGAACAGAATCCCGATATTCATGTCCGTAATGGCATGAGTGGGTCCGAATGGGATCACACAATATACGCTGAACCCGGCGACAAGGATGATGAGCGGCGCGAGCAGGAACACGAAGGAGTCGGCACCCTCGGGAACGATGTCTTCTTTCAGAATCAGCTTGAGGGCATCGGCAATGGGCTGCAGCAGACCGTGCGGACCCACGCGCATGGGGCCGAGGCGGACCTGCATGTGCGCGAGAATCTTGCGCTCCAGCCAGTTCATGCAGACCACCGCCAGCGACACTCCGCCGAAGACGAGAAGAATGTAGACCAGCGCCCAGAAAGGGCTGCCGTACTGGCCGGGAGTAACGTGGACGTTTTTGTCCAGATAGTTCGTGATGAATCCCGGCATCAGCGGTCCACCTCGCCTAAAACGATGTCGAGCGTGCCGATCACGGCGATCACGTCAGCGACGAGCTGGCCGCGGCACATGAGGTCAAGCGCCTGCAAGTTCACAAACGATGGCGGGCGCACGCGGACGCGGTAGGGCTGGGTGGAACCGTCGCTCACGATGAAGTATCCCAACTCGCCCTTGGGGGCTTCGATCGAGTGATAAATCTCGCCGACCGGGGGCTTAATGACTTTGGATACTTTGGCCATGATGGGCCCTTCCGGGATGGCATCGACGGCCTGCTGAATGATGCGCAGGGACTGGCGCATCTCCGCCATGCGCACCAGATATCGATCGTAGGTATCGCCGTTCTGGCCGGTGGGGATTTCGAAATCAAATTGCTTGTAGGCCGCGTAGGGCTGCGCCTTGCGCAGATCCCATTTGACACCGCTCGCGCGCAGCACCGGTCCGGTCACGCCGAGGGCAATGCAGTCTTTTGCGGAGATGGTGCCGACTTTTTTTGTGCGCTCGACCCAGATGCGGTTGGTGGTAAGAAGCTCTTCATATTCGTCGATCTTGGGAGCGACGAAAGTAAGAAACTTCTTTACATCCTTCTCGAAGCCCTCGTAGGTTTCATACTGGCAGCCGCCGATGCGGAAGGCATGGGTGGTGAGGCGCGCCCCGCAGTATTTCTCGAAGATTTTGAGAATTTCTTCCCGGTCGCGGAAGGTGTAGAAAAGCGGAGTCATAGCTCCAATATCGAGCGCGTGCGTGCCCAGCCAGAGCTGGTGACTGGCGAGGCGATTCAGCTCGGTAAGGATGACCCGAATGTAGTTGGCGCGCGGCGGCGCCTCGATGTTCAGCAGCTTCTCTACCGCTTCGCAATATCCCAGCCCGTTCGATACCGCCGCAACGTAATCCATGCGGTCGACGTACGGGTTGAACATCGTGTAGGTGCGATGCTCGGCGATCTTCTCGACGCCGCGGTGCAGGTAGCCGATCACGCACTCCAGGCCCATCACCTTTTCGCCGTCAAGCCGGAGAATGACGCGCAACACGCCGTGTGTTGCCGGATGCTGCGGACCCATGTTGATGACGAGTTCGTTCGCATCGAGGAAAGTCTTCTTGCTTTCTTCGAGGTCGAGATGCGAAACGGAGCTGTTTGGGTCGGTCATTTTAGTCGTCAGTCTTCAGTCGCCAGCTTTCGGTCGTCGGCTGTGTCATTGACCGCTCTCGATTCCGAGGTTGATCTGGACCCACTCCTGGTCTTGCTGAATGATGCCGTAGTCTTTGCGCAAGGGATGGCCCTTCCACCCGTCGGGCAGGAGAATTCGTTTCAGGTCAGGGTGGCCGTCGAATTGGATGCCGAACATGTCGAAGGTTTCCCGCTCCAGCCAATTGGCCGCTGCCCAGATAGGGACTGCTGTCGGGATATGCTCCCCGTCGGCAATTTGCGTCTTCAGGCGCACTCTTTCGTTTTTCGAAAATGAGTAGAGAATCCACACAATGTCGAATTGCTTCTCGCGCTTGGGATAGTGCACGGCGGTGATGTCGACGCAGTAATCGAATTGCTCTTCATCGCGAAGCATTTGAAGAATCGTGGGAATCAGCGAGCGATCCACCTGCAAATAGTTCTGGCCAAGATAGGTCAGGGGCTGGATGCCGGAGCCGAACTGCCTGGTCAGCTTGGCAACCAACGGCGAGTCCCACGGCTGGGGAGTCGGTCCGGCGGGCTTTGCCGGTGCTGCGGGCTTGGCGGGCGCTGCAGCGGCTGCCGGTTTTTCTCCTGGCGCGGCGGGTTTCGGCGGAGTCGCTCCTGCGGCCGCTGCGGGCTTCTCCGGTGGCGCGGGAGGTTTGGCACCACCAGGCGGCGGAGTTCCGGATGAAATGCCGCCGGCAATCTTATCGGCGGAGGGCTTTTCTCCTTCCGGCTGCGGCGACGGCGATTTGGTTTCGTCAGACATAGCTGAATAATGCTCGCACTCGCAAGCGGCTTACTTCTAACAGCCTGCAAATTCCACTGTCAACCGCCATGGCCGAACACACCCGTAATTCTGCTTCCGGAGCGAGGCTAGCGGCAGACTGCAAACTGACACAACTGTCACACCCACTCCAGTGCGCCCTTCTGCCAGATCCAGATGTAACCGACGATCAGGATGCCGAGGAAGATGAGCATCTCGAGCAATCCGAACAGGCCAAATGCCTTGAACTTCACGGCCCAGGGAAAGAGGAAAATCGTCTCCACATCGAAGACCACGAACAGGATGGCAACAATATAGTAACGAACGGTGTAGCGGCCGCGCGCCCGATCGACCGGATCAATGCCGCATTCGTAGGGCAGAAGTTTCTCGCGATGCGGATTGCTGGGCCTAACCAGCTTGGTTAGTAGAAGTGTGATTGGAATCAGCGTTCCCACGACTGCGATAAAGATAAAGACGGGCACATAGTTTTGAGGCAAGGTCTTCCTCGCGACTCTTTCCCGCGCGGAAAAACGGGAAGGGGAATAGTAGCGCTTGATGGGCCGTCGCATCAAGGGCGAAGCGTCACGAGGCACTGTACTTGCCATCGCGGGAAGCGCGTTTTACGAGGCTTTCGCCCGCTTGTTTATAATCATGGTTTCCCATTTTGCTTCGGAGCTCTTCTGTGGGAGCTTCGCGGCTATTGAATCGAAAAGGACCGCTTGCCACTCGACGAGAATATCTACGAACTCCGCCGCGAAAAGCTGAAACAAATTGAAGCCCTGGGCCAGCGGACGTACCCCAATCGCTACGATTACACCCACACGGTTGCGCAAATTCTGGGCACGTATTCGGAGAAAACTGTCCAGCAACTGGAGGAGTCGCGGGTGAACGTGCGCGTGGCCGGGCGCATCATGGCGAACCGCTTAATGGGCAAGGCGGGTTTCGCTCACCTGCAGCAGGACGGCCAACGGCTTCAGATCTACGTGAAAAAGGACGCGGTGGGCGAAAAGGGCTTCGAGCTGTATCGACTGCTCGACCTGGGGGACCACATCGGGGTGAGCGGTTATCTGTTCCGCACGCGCACGGGCGAGCTGACTGTGCACGTCGAGGAGATCACGTTCCTTTCCAAGGACCTCCTGCCTTTGCCGGAGAAGTGGCATGGGTTGACGGATGTGGAGTTGCGATATCGCCAGCGTTACGTCGATCTGGTGATGAATCCTGAAGTGCGCGAAGTGTTTCTCAAGCGCAGCAAACTCGTGCAGTCGTTCAGGCGAACCATGGATGCGCATGGCTTCATCGAGGTGGAGACGCCCATGATGCAGCCGATCGCGGGCGGAGCGGTGGCGAAGCCTTTCAAGACTCACCACAATGCACTGGATACGGACCTGTTTTTGAGGATCGCGCCGGAGCTTTATCTCAAGCGGCTCACGGTGGGCGGGCTGGATCGGGTATACGAGATCAATCGCAATTTTCGCAATGAGGGTCTGGGCTGGCGCTGGAATCCCGAGTTCACCATGCTCGAGTTTTACCAGGCGTATGCCGATTTCCGCGACATCATGGACCTGACGCAAAAGCTCATCGAGCAGGCCGCGCAGGATGTGAATAGAACGAAGAAGTCGAAGTGGGGCGAGGAGGAAATTGACTGGTCGAGTTCCAATTGGCGGCGCATGACGATGCGCGAGGCCATCATCCAATTCTGGCCTGAGAAGGCGGGCGCAAAGCCGGAGATGAGCGAGTTCGGGTCGCACGATTCGGTGCGCGCGCTGGTTTCCCGGTTCAATGCCGCCGGCAAGCACATGGCTTACGATCCCAGCGAACCGGCGGGGAAAACGATCGCCGGTCTTTTCGAAGCGGTGGCCGAAGAGCACCTGTTGCAGCCGACGATCGTGTATGAATTTCCGGTCGCCGTGTCTCCACTTTCCAAGAAAAAAGCCGAGGAGCCGGACTGGGTGGAGCGCTTCGAAATTTTCGCCGGACAGATGGAGCTTTCCAACGGCTTCAGTGAATTGAATGATCCCGAAGATCAGCGCGAGAGGTTTGAAGAACAGCTCAAGGAACGGGCGCGGGGCGACGAGGAAGCGCACCAGATGGATGAAGACTACATTCGCGCGCTTTCCTACGGGATGCCGCCTACGGGCGGTTGCGGCGTGGGGGTGGATCGTCTCGCCATGCTGCTGACGAATTCGCAGACTATTCGCGACGTGATTCTGTTTCCGTTGCTGCGGCCGGAGAAGGCTGGGGGGGCGGATCAGGCAGAGAACCCGGAGCCGAAGTGATTGCGAGCTTGCGAAGGGCAGCCGCCGCGATGTGATGCGAACGAGATTCCTCCGCCTTTCGGCGTCGGAATGACAAGACTCTCGACGTCGGAATGACTCTCGACGTCGGAATGACTCTCGGCGTCGGAATGACAAGGCTTTTGGCCTCGAAATGACAAGGCTTAAGGATTACGTGAGTATGCGTTTCGATTTCGACTCCGAGACTCGCCGCAAGCTGGGTTACCGGCTGATCGATCAAGTGGACCAGTACTTCGCTTCCCTGCCGGACCGTCCGGTCCAGCTTCCCACCGAGCAAAGAACGTATGGAACTCTGGACGAGCCCATGCCGGAGCTGGGCGCCGATCCGATGCGGGTTCTGGACGAGCTCTTCGGCGAGATGGTGGACAAGGGATTCCATGTTCCCAGCGCGAATTATTTCGGGCTGATGAATCCGACGCCGACGTACATGGGCTTTCTGGCGGAAGCCATGGTTGCGGCGTTGAATCCTCAACTGGCAACTCTGGCGCGATCGCAACTGGCGTCGAAGATCGAGCTCGAAACGGTGCGTTGGATGGCGGAGCGAGTCGGGTGGGGTAGGAGTTTCGGCGGCACATTTACCAGCGGCGGAAACGAAGCCAACTTCAGCGGGCTGGCCTTGGCGCTCGCCTCGCGTTTTCCGAAATCTGTGGAAGACGGCGTGGCCTCGATTGGCGGACAGCCGGTTGTGTACGCGTCCGCCGAATCCCATCATTCCCTGGACAAATCCACGGGCTTGCTCGGGATTGGACGCAAGGCGCTCCGGCGGGTTCCCCTCACGGACCATCTGCAGATGGATCCGGCGAAACTGGAGCGAGCCGTTGAGGAAGATCGGGCTGCTGGGCGCTTTCCGTTTTGCATTGTCGCTACGGCTGGGACGACGAGCTCGGGAATCGTAGACGACATCGTGGCCATTGCCGATATATGCCGACGTCACGACCTGTGGCTGCATGTGGATGGGGCTTACGGAGCCGCAGCAGTGTTCTCCGATAAGCATCGCGATCGGGTGCGTGGAATCGAGTTGGCAGACTCGATCACCATTGATCCACACAAGTGGTTGTCGGTTCCGTTCGCGGCCGGAGTCATTCTGACGCGTCATCCCAAGGTGCTGGAACAGGCGTTCTCGGTGGCATCGCCGTACATGCCAAAGGCGGCGGGGGCGCGATTGCCGGATAACTCGCGGACCAGCACGCAATGGACGCGACGCATGAACTCGCTGAAGCTATGGCTCACCTTGCGCGTGCATGGGCGGCAGGCCTATGAGGAATACATTGACCGGCAATTGCAGTTAACGCGGAGTTTTGTCGATTGGATCGAGCGGTCGCCAGATTTTGAAATCGCTGCTCCTACGATGCTTACCATCGTCAATTTTCGAGTGAAATCCACAGGACGGAGTCCCCAACAGTTGGCGCCGCTCCATGCGGACATTGTCGAGGAGGTCACACGCGATGGGCGGCGCTGGATTTCCGATACGGTGGTGAACGGCACAAGTGTTCTGCGCATGATGGTGATCAGCTATCTGACTGAGGAGCGCCATTTGAAAGATCTGGAAAACGCTTTACAGGCGGCAGCGCGATCGGTCTTATCGCGAGTGCCGGAGGAGGCGGGCGCGAACCCGCGCAGGGACTAGAAATCAGATGGTCACCGTCCTAGAGTTGCTCCCAGCATAGGAACCTGTTGGAGCAGCGCTATCGTAGCGTCCTCTGGCCACATTGACGCTGGGTCGGTAGCGCTTTGCTGTGGCCCAAAATCTTAAAACGCAGAGAACGCGGAGACGGCCGCAGAGATCACGGAGAGAAGACTTTTTACCGCAAAGGGCGCGAAGAAATCTTCAATCCGCTAAGAGATCCTTCAGTCGCTACAGGAATATTACCTGGTCGGTTTCTTTGCGGCGGAGCTGCGGGAGCGTTCGGGCACGTACTCCGGCTTGTCCACACTAAAATTTTCGCTCAGGTAGTCGATCAGGGCGTCGCGATCCTGTGGGTCGACGAGCGCTCCCCACTTAGTCATCTTGTCGACTTCCTTAGTCCACGCCGCTTTGCTGAGTCGCTGTTGCACGATGATGCGCGCATCGTGGCATTCGGTGCAGGCGGTCGTGGCCTTGGCCTGCACGGGACCGGCGGGCAATTCGGGGCTCGAGGCGGACTGGGCCCACGCGAGGGTCGACACGAAGGCGACGACGAACAGAGAAACGGCAACGCTAAGTTTGTACATGGATCTTCACCTGATCGATGGCGTTGTTCAGATAACCGCTGGGATTCCAAACGGGAGTCGCGGGCTGCGTGCGGCCCTGGCTATCGGTGGCACGGGAGACGATGGTGTAGTCTCCGGACTTTGGCGCCTTCCACGGATAGCTGAACAATCGCCATGCATAGTGGGCGTGCTCTTTGCCAAGTTCCGCGGTATGCCAGGTGTTCCCGCCGTCAGTGGAGACGTCGACACGGGTCACGTCGCTTTCCCCTGCCCAGGCCACACCTTGAATGTGCAGGTTGGGCGATCGCGAAGTGGAGCCATCCTGCGGACTGGAAATCAGCGATTTGACATTGAGTGCGGTGACCGGATGAGTGTCTTCGGGTTTGACCGTCTCGCCGGGCTTCACCGGTTGGTTCGGCATGCGATAGCCCGGGCTCATGAAGTTGCCTTCGAATTCCTTTTCGAGGACCTTGATTTCGGTGAGCCATTTACAGGAGGCTGCGCCGATCCAGCCCGGCGTTAGCGCGCGCGCCGGGAAACCGTTGTGTTTCGGCAACACTGCGCCGTTGAGATGCGTGGCCACCAGGGTGTCAGAATCCATGCCTTTTTCAATTGGGACACTTCGAATAAATGGGGGGACTTTGCCGGGCACCTCGTCGAGGCCACGGAACATGACGTGTTTGCCGGTGCTCTTCACGCCTGCGCGTTGGAGGAGGTCGTGCAAGCGCGGCCCGCTGAAACGGCCGGTGCTGACGGCGCCCTTCTGCCATTGGACCCCGGGGACCTTGGGATTCTGAAAGGCTCGGCCGTTTCCGGCACATTCCAGCGTGTTCACGACGGAATGCGTTTCCAGACGGCTCAATTCCGCGAGCGTCAGGGTATAAGGCTTTTCGACTTCGCCGCCGATGCTGAGCTTCCATTGCGCTGGATCGATCGTGCTCGGCTCGTGCATGTGATTGCGTACGAAGAAATGTTCCGCAGGCGTAAGCCAGGCACGGAAGTATTCCACGGGCGTTTCCAGATCGTAGAAGCGGTAAGAACGGACGATCAGATCTTCTTTGCCCGGAATGGCGATTTGGGCGTCAGTCGCCCACGAAAGAAGCGGGTTCACGGCGGATGCGACCAACGCCGTGGCTGACATATTCCTAAAGAAGTCTCTTCTGGAAAACATTGGTTGTGCCTCTAGGGAAAATGCAGACCACAGTTATAGCTGAAAACAGGCCTTGTACCGGCGGTCCCAGTAGAAAAATTTCGAGACATCTTGCCGAGCGGGATAGTAGTGGGGTCCTTCCACTCCGTTCGGCTGCGCCTCACTCCGGTCACGATGACAGGGGAGGAGAGGTTACGACTGCTGACTCGTGGAAGCGAGCACGACTCTTGCTGAGTTTATGCCGTCGGCGTTAATCCCCAACGACTTTGCAACGTGCGCTCCATTGTGCGGAAAACCAGGCGATTTACCAGGTATCCGAGGGCGATGATCATGAGCATGACCGCGATCACCTGGCTCATGTCGTTTAGATCACGTCCCATCATGAGCAGTTGCCCGAGGCCGATGGTGAGAAAAATCATCTCAGCCTGGATCAGCGAGCGCCAACCGAAGGCCCATCCCTGCTTGAGGCCGGAAACGATGTAGGGCAGGCTCGCCGGCAGCATAACGTACCAGAACAAGCGGAAGCCAGAGGCGCCCAGATTACGTCCTGCCATGGTGTAGATCTTCGGCATTTGCTTCCGGCCATCTTCCATGGCGATGGTTACGGAAAGAATGCAGCCCATCAAGAGAACGAAAAGAATCGCCTTCTCGGTGAGGCCAAACCAGAGAATCGCGAGCGGCACCCAGCAGATGCTGGGCAACGATTGCAGGCTGACCAGCAACGCGCCGAGGGTTTCTTCCAGGAATTTATTACTGGCCACGGCCAGGCCGAGAATCATGCCCAGCACAACTGACAAGCTGTATCCGATCAGCATGCGCTTCATGGTGACGGCGATGCCGATCAGGAAGCTATGATCTTGCAGGCCGGCCCAGAGAGCGCTGGCCACTGCCCACGGAGCGGGAAACAGGTAGGGAGGCCAGATGCGCATTTTCGCCAGCAGCGCCCAGAGGCCCAGCAGAACCGAGTAGAAAATGACTTGATTCGTGATCCTGCGCAGCATCCCTTTGCCTGTCGTCCTCCGATTTTGGAGACGAGTCGGCGCGGCGTGATTCGTACGCACGCCGATGGCGCGGGACTCCACAGCGGTACTGACGTCGGAATGGCTAGCTACGCTCATGGGCGTACTCCGCTTCCAGCGATTTGTTGATTTCGTCCCGCAGGTGATCGAGAATTTCGCGGGCGGTGCGGGCGACCTCGACTTCTTCCAGATGGCGCGGCCGAGGCAGGTCCACGAGGAATTCTTTTTTCACACGGCCGGGACGGAAACTCATGAGCGCGACACGGTCGCCCAGTCGAACGGCTTCGCGCACATTGTGGGTGACGAAGATGATGGTGCGACCGGTTTCGGCCCAGATTTTTTCCAGCTCATCGTGTAGCATGTCACGGGTCTGTGCGTCGAGTGCTGCGAAGGGCTCATCCATCAGGAGAACGTCGGGTTCGGTCGCAAGCGCTCGGGCCAAAGCGACGCGCTGCCGCATGCCGCCGGAAAGCTGGTGCGGACGGCTGTCCTTAAATTGCGAAAGATGAACGAGGCGTAAGTAATGCCGGGTGCGGTCATCCCGTTCGGCTTTCGATAGGCCTTTCATTTTCATGCCGAATTCCACGTTCTGCCCCACCGTAAGCCATGGAAACAGTCCGTGTTCCTGAAAGATCAAGATGCGATCCGTTCCGGGCGCAGTTACGCTCTCGCCATCCATCGCGATGCGGCCAGAGGTCGACTTCTGCAGTCCGGCGATCAAGTGGAGCAAGGTTGACTTGCCGCAACCCGAGGGGCCCACAATGCAGAGGAACTCGCCCGGATGCACGTCGAGATCGATTCGATCGAGTGCCAGAAGTTCGGACCCGGTGGTAGCTTGATAGCTGAGCGAGACTTCCTGCAGCTGAATTTTCGGAGTACTGCATTCCACTTGCCGGATGGGCACGATCACCGTTTTGCCGCACAAGGAAGTGCTCCGAACCGGCTTGCGGCACAGCGTGGGAAACTCTGGTTCCGCAGCAACGAATTTTGTGTTGGGTATCATTGAATGGCTTTCTTTCCCTTTTCCGACAACACCAGATTCAAGAGTGAAAGGTCGTAGAGACCGGAGAGGTCGGGCATCTGGCGTCCAAGGAAACCGGCGTCATAAGCCGATTTCGCGGCGCTCAGGAGCGAGTAACGCAGGGGATCGTAGGTCACCTGTACGCGACCGAAAGCTTCATCGAGCACCGCATCCGGAAGCGCTTTGCCCGTTTCTTTCTGAATCTGCTGATTCAGAATCTTCTTCGCGGCGGGAAGGTGTCCGTTAATCCACTCGGTCAGTTCCACGTGGGCACGCAGCCAGTTCTTCACGAGGTCGGGGTGGTCCTTCAGAAATTTCGTGCTGACGACGAGATTGGCGCAGACGAACTGCTGGTTGGGCCAGAGAGTGCGTTCGTCTAAAAACAGGCGGCCATTCCCTTCCCGGATGAGGCGCGTGGCCCAAGGCTCCGGCGCCCAGGCGGCATCCAGTTGTTTTTTTAAAAAGAGGGTGAGCTGATCGGGATTGGCGAGCGGGATGACTTGGACGTCGCCACCCTTGTCGGTCGATTTCAATCCATTGGCCCGTAGCCACGAGCGCAAGGCAACGTCTTGCGTGTTGCCCAACTGTGGAGACGCGATCTTCTTGCCGTGAAAGTCGGCGGGCTTTTGAATACCAGCATCGTTGCGCACGATTAACGCAGCGCCACCACTCGCCGCGCCGGCGATGACGCGAAGGGCTTCTCCGTTGGACCGTACGTAACCGGTGATGGTGGGATTCGGCCCGATGTAGGTCATGTCGATCGCGCCCGCGAAAAGGGCTTCGATCGCGGCCGGACCAGCATTGAAAGTCTTCCAATCAATTTTCACGCCTGGACCCATTGCCTTTTCGAACTCGCCGTTCGCTTTGCCGACCATCGCCTGGGGATGCGTGATATTCGGAAACGCGCCTATGCGAATCGTGACCGGCGCCTGGGCCATTGCGAGCGGAGACGCCAGGAACACACTGATCGCGAGGACTGCCAATCTACGGAGCATCGCCTAGGCCTTGCTTCCGGTTCCGTGCACGACCATGGGGAGAATGCTGGCCTGCTCTTTTTGCTTCTTCTTCCTGGAGCGCTTGCCAGTCTTGTTAGGTTGGGGATCGCTCACGATATCGGCGAGCGTTGTGTTCTCCAGAATTTTTGCGGCGGCATTGCGCACATCGAGAAAAACCTGATACAGGGCACGATGGGCATGATCTTTGTCGATGAGCACCCGGAGTTGCTCGGCATCGCCAAAGGGCGCGAGCGGGCCGTCGATCAGGCGGATGATTTCGCTGAGATGGATTTCAGAGGGTGCGCGTCGCAACGCGTAGCCGCCTTTGGCGCCGCGCACGCTCTCGACCATGCGGGCGTTCTTCATTTCCAGAAGAATCAGTTCCAGAAACTTTTCCGGCAGGTTCTCCTCGTAGGCGATGTCCCGAATTTTGATGGCACCCTGATTGTGGCGGCGGGCAAGCATCATCATTGCCTGCAAGGCGTAAAGTCCTTTTTGAGAGATCTTCATCGATTCCATCCCAGAATGTCTATTTTATCTATAGAGTTTATTCAATTCCAGTACATTGCACGCCGACTGCCATGGAATGCGCCATTCACATGAACGTAGGTGCCTAATTATCAGTTACTTACGATACTCAAGACGCACAGGAGGTCGCCACAGGTATGCAGAGTTTTGCAATTGATCAGCAGAATGAGGACTACTTCAAGAGCAACTAATTGCGGGAACTGCCGTTGGCGGGAAGACGCAGGATCTGCACGGTGATGTTATCGGGACCGCCGCGGTCGCGTGCAATCTTCACGAGCTCGGCACAGGCGGCCGACGCTTCGTGTCCGTCCACGACTTTGAGAATCTCAGGCTCATGCACAAGACCCCATAAGCCATCGGTGCAGAGCACAAGAGTATCGCCCTCTTCCAGCGTGACCGGAGTCTCCGGGGAATCCGCAATGACTTCCCCGCCCGCTCCCAGTGCGGCGGTGAGGATGTGACGCTGCGGATGGTTTTCGGCCTCGTCCGAGTTCAAAATCCCGGATTCCACTAATCGTCCAACATAGGAGTGATCCTTGGTCAGGCGGGAAATGGAGTTGTGCCGCACCAGGTAGAGACGGCTATCGCCCACGTGGACGAAGTAGAGGCGAAAATCATTCAGAGCCAGCGCCGTGCAAGTGGTACCCATTCCGTGAAATTCAGGATGAGCATCGGCGTACTGGCGAATGCGTTCGTGGGCTATGCGAAAGCCATTGAGCAGGGCATCGCGAGGGTCAGAGGCAGGGTCATGATCGTAGACGTCGCGGATGGTTTCTACGGCCAGACGACTGGCTTCCTGTCCCCCCTCGTATCCTCCCATGCCGTCGGCTACCAGAGCGAGTCGGCCCTTCCGCTGAAATTCGTCGTCGCTTTGAGCTTCCCAGTAGAACAGCGCGTCCTCATTGTTCTCGCGCTGGCAGCCGACGTCACTCAGGCTGGCGACCTCGATTCCGGGCCGAATCTGCATTGCGCCTCGCTGGAGAGGAATTCCGACTGGGTTGAGGCCACGTCTTATGGCACTGCTGACCAACTCTCTCCGTGATCGCAAACAACGACCCGGCTGAGCCGGACAACCCATCCGAGCACCCCGATGGGCCCGTCGATTATATAACCCGAATTAAAGAACGGCGCAACGCCCAACTGGACTATGTCTCCGCGCCCTCCTAGCTGCTATTGCGCCAGCAGGTAATTCGGTCCACGCACTGCGAGGCTCAGTTACGCTTTCCGCCAGTCGCCGTCGGACAAGTGCTTGCTGGTGTAGTCCTCGACCTGGTGCTCGTAGACCTGCTCGATGTGATCCGCGCAGCTGGGCTCCCCATCGACCAGTTGAGTCGCAGGTTTCCCGCACATCGTGCAAACATTGGACTTCCCAGAGCCCTTTTCTTCGATGTTGAGAATCTTCTCCACAGCTTCTTTCAATTTCTCCATCTTTTCCTCACTTCTGGCCATGGGCCACAGGAATCTCCTCAGTTTGAACAACCTATGGTGGTTATAAATCGAAGGCCAACGCAGGGCTGTGACCTTGTGCACACGAAAGTGAGGTATGAGAAAACCAGATCGTGCCGAGAATCACAGGGCCGATGTGCGAAGCAGATAAATCGACGAAAAAAGCGATGAAGAATGCAGCGTCGGCCGATCAGTCTGTAACTCCCGGCACGGGCCGCCACCACTTATGCGTCCTATCGTCTTTGTCATTCCGAAGCCGAACGCGGCGAAGGGATCTGCGATACCATAGCGCGCGGCAAACCCTCTTACGTCTAAATCAGGGCATCTCCCGGGGCTGTACGTGATAGTTGACCCTCGTATACGACATCTTCTGACTCAGCACGCAGCGTGGCGAAAGAGATTCCTCCGCCGCATTCGGCTTCGGAATGACAAGACTTACATGGGTCAGGAACTTTAACTCCTCGAGGGTCGACGGCCGACTCCCTACTCTATGGGAAGGCCGACATAGTTCTCGGCCAGCGATTGAGATGCGGCTCGGGAACTGGTGACGTAGTCGAGTTCCGCGAGCTGACGCCGCTGATCAAATGGATTGCCTTCGTGCCGATGCAGCATGGAAGTCATCCACCAGGAAAAGCGTTGGACACGCCAGACACGCCGAAGACACGTCACGGAATACTGATCCAGCAGATTGGTGCGCCCCAGACTGTAAAAATGTTTTAACGCCCTGGCCAATACCCGCACATCCGCGACGGCAAGGTTCAGGCCTTTCGCTCCCGTGGGAGGAACGATATGCGCAGCATCGCCCGCGAGAAACATGCGGCCGTACTGCATGGGTTCGACCACGAAGCTGCGCATTCCAGTCACGCCTTTTTGCAGAATGGGGCCTTTATTCAACTTCCAGTCACTATCGTCCGCCAGCCGAGTCTGAAGTTCCTGCCAGATGCGATCGTCGGGCCATTTCGCGAGATCCTCATCCGGGGAGCATTGCAGATACAGGCGCGTGATCTGCGGTGACCGCATACTGTGCAGGGCGAAGCCACGATCGTTATAGGCATAGATGAGTTCTTCCGACGAGGGAGGGGCCTCTGCCAGAATGCCGAGCCAACCAAACGGGTAGATGCGTTCGTAAACAGTGAGCGCATCGGTTGGAATAGCGGGTCTGCAGATTCCGTGGAAGCCATCGCAGCCGGCGATGAAATCGCAGCGAATCTCGTGCGTGTTGCCGTCGTGTCGATAACGAATGCTCGGAGATTCCGTATCGAAGTGATGTACGCTGACATCTTCGACTTCGAAGAAAATCTGGCCATTGCTTTCCAAGCGCGCGCGGATCAGATCCTTGATGATTTCGTGCTGGCCATACACCGTAATGGCGCGGCCGGTGAGATCTTTGAAGTCAATGCGATGGCCCCGGCCTGCAAAGCGGATCTCGATGCCGTAGTGGATCAGGCCTTCGCGCTGCATGCGTTCGCCGACCCCCATCTGGTTCAGCAATTCCACGGTGCCCCATTCGAGGACGCCGGCTCGAATTCGCTCTTCGCAATGTTGGCGGCTGCGGTTTTCGAGTACAACTGAGTCGATGCCTTCCAGGTGAAGCAAGTGCGCAAGTACCAGGCCTGCGGGACCGGCGCCTACAATTCCGACTTGGGTTCGTATCTGGGTCACTTGCTTGCTTTCGTGGGGATCATAACTTGTGAATTGGTCAGGATGTTTGCGGAGCCCCAAACCGAGCGATTACATCCTGGGGAACGGCTTGGCCCTCGATCGCATCGGGATCGGCCGTCGAGCGCACAGCCCACACGCGGGTTTCCGAGCACTCGACGGCCAGCACTTCGCGCCTGAAAAGCTTGTGCTGAACATCGAAGCTGCTGCGCCGCCACTCGGTAATTGATGACTCCACGATTACGTCGTCGCCGAAGTGTGAAGGCGCGAGAAAGCGCGCGCGCGTATCCACCATGGGGATGCCGACGATGCCATACGCTTTCAGCATCTTGTGCTTGGGCAGACCTGCGGCTTCAAACAGCGCGGCCGTGCAGTTGTCAAAGTATGCGAAATAACGGGGATAGTAGACGATCCCCGCAGGATCGCAGTCGCCCCATTCGACGTGAATTGTTTTGCGGTTGGTCAGCATGGATGTGGATGGTTTCTACTTCCCCTCGTCGATCTCCGCGAAGACAGCTTGTGCGGTGTGAAACGCAGAATTTGCGGCCGGTGCTCCACAATAGATTGCCATTTGCAGGAGCACTTCCTTGATTTCGTCGCGCGTGACTCCATTGTTCAACGCGGCGCGAAGGTGCAGCCGAAGTTCCTCGGTGCGGTTCAACGCCACCGTGGTCGCGATTACGATTAGGCTTCGCGTATGCCGCGACAATCCCGGACGCGTCCAGATCTCACCCCAGGCATAGCGTGTGATCAGGTCCTGGAATTCTTCATTGAACGGATTCCGGTTCTGGAGGGATCGGTCCACGTGGGCGTCGCCCAAAACGGCGCGCCGCACGGTCATTCCCTTTTCATACCGCTCGCGATCATCCATGCAGACCTCGCTCATGCTTGGAGGAAATTCGAGACTTCCATCGTAAATGCCTCGGCAGCTTCGATATTCGACAAGTGGGCGGCCGGAAGTTCTTTATATTGTGCACCGGGAATATGCTGCTCCATGAAGTGGCCGTCCGCCGGTGGCGCGACGGGATCGTGCGTACCGGAAATAATCAGAGTCGGTGCGTGAATACGTGAGATCGCGTCCCGCAGGTCCGTATCGCGAATCGCCGCACAACAACCGATGTAGCCTTCCGCAGGAGTTGTCAGAAGCATCTGCTTGGTGAACTCAATGGCCGAGGGCGAGGCTGCACGAAAGCGGGGTGTGAACCAGCGATCGAGAACGCCATCGACGACTCCCCGCATACTTTGTTTTCGGACAGTGTCGATGCGCGCGTTCCATTGTTCCGCAGAGCCGATCTTCGGTGCCGTGTTGCAAAGCACAAGTTTGCGGAGCCGGTGGGCCGACTGCATCCCGAGCAACATGCCGATCATGCCGCCCATCGACAACCCGCAAAAGTGAACGCGGTCGATTCCGAGTTGATCGAGCAGAGTAAGGACGTCGCAGGCGAGGTCATCCATCGCATAGGGACCCGGATTGACGGACGATTGACCATGCCCGCGCGTATCGTATCGCAGGATTCGAAAGTTGCGAGCAAGGAATGGCATTTGTGGGTCCCACATCGAGATGTTGGTTCCCAGTGAATTCGAGAACATCAAGACCGGAAGCTGTTCAGAACCCGAGAGCTCATAGTAGATCAGGGAATCCTTGAGTTCCAGGAAGCTCATGGTGTCTATCGAGTCCCTGCCTTGTCCGCTGCGATGGCACGATCGACGAACTGGCTCGCCATGCCAGTATAGTTTTGCGGATCGAATAGCTTCTCGAGCTCGGCAGCGGTCAGGCGGGAACTTACTTCCGCGTCCGCGGAGAGCACTTCACGCAGGTGCATTTTTTTCTCGATCGCTTTTCGCGAGGCGGATTCCATGAGCTGATGAGCCGCGGCTTTGCCGATTTGCTTGCCGAGCACCATCGTGACAGCTTCGGCATAGATAAGGCCGTGCGTGATCTCCAGGTTCTGGAGCATTCGATTGGCATCGACTTCCAGGCCGACGAAGGTTTCCAGCATGCGATGCAACGCGCCAGCGCTCAATCGAAAGAGCTCGGGCAGGGTCTCCCATTCGGCATGCCATCCACCGAGTCCTCGTTCGTGTTCCTGCGACATCGCAGTGAGCATGGTGGCGGCGAGGGCGGGCGCGCGCGTCGCCGCTGATAACACGACCGCGCAGGCAACCGGATTGCGCTTGTGCGGCATGGTGGAGGAGCCTCCACGGCCCTCTCCCGCTGGCTCGCTTACCTCGGCGATTTCCGTTTGCATCTGCAAGGCGAGGTCGCGAGCAATTTTCCCCAGCGTGCCGGTGAGAAGCGCTAGAAACGTGGCAACCTCGGCAAGCCGGTCGCGATGGGCATGCCAGGGAAGATTGGGCAAATCCAGTTTGAGCTCATTCGCGAGCACCTTGGCAACATCCAGCCCGCGCTGGCCGAGGCTGGCGAGAGTGCCGGCGGCCCCGCCGAACTGCAGAACGAGAACGCGGCCGCGCAGTTCCTGAAGGCGAGTTCGATGACGGGTCATCGCGTCCAACCAGCCTGCAGCTTTGAGTCCGAAAGTCGTCGGAACAGCTTGCTGCAGCCAGGTTCGAGCTGGCAGTACTGTCGTGCGATGAGTGAACGCAAGCTGGGCCAGCGCGTCGCACAGACGATTCAAATCGGCAGCGATGGCATCGAAACCATCGCGCAGTTGCAGAACGAGGCCGGTATCGATCGCGTCCTGGCTGGTTGCGCCCCAGTGCACGTAGCGCATGGCTTCCTTGTCATGCTTCCCGACGAGTTCCGTCAGTTGTCTGACCATCGGGATGGCGAGGTTGCCCGACTTGACCGCGGCTTGCGCGAGAGACTTTGGGTCGAAGAGATCGGCACGGCACTGACTGGCAATCGGAGCGGCAGCGGATTTCGGAATGATGTCGAGCTGCGCTTCCGCTCGGGCCAGAGCGGCTTCAAAATCGAGCATGCGCTGCAGACGCACATTGTCTGTAAAGATCGCGTCGACTGCTTCCGAACCGAACACTGGATCGAGCAAGTTCATGAGTTTCGCATCTGAGATTCTAGCAATCGAAAAACACAGTTTCTTCGGGACCTTGCAGAATGACGTCCCAATTTAACCTGCCCGCGTCGCCGGGCGTGGCTTTCGCTATGAGGGTGGGCCGGCGCTCCGGATCGACGAGCGCAAGCACGGGATCGTTCGCGTGGCAGGCGGCGTCCGGAAAATAAATTCGGGTCACTAAGCGTTTGAGCAATCCCCGCATAAACACCGCGACTTCAAGATGTGGCGCCTGCATGCTTCCCCGCGGTCCAGGAACCGGCCCCGGTTTAATGGTGATGATTTGGAACCGGCCCTGTTCATCGGTGGCAATGCGTCCATAACCCTTGAATTTAGGCTCGATGGGCTTGGCTTGCGAGTCTTCGGGGTGCGCATATTTGCCATGAGCATTGGCTTGCCAAATTTCGAGAACCGCGTCGGGAACGGGGATTCCGTCGCCATCTAATACGCGCCCCTCGATGGCGACCTTTTCGCCAGAAACGCCGGGAGCAGTCAGGTCTGCGCAACAGAAGCGTCCGAGACCGATAGCGAAGAATGGACCGACGGTTTGCGAGGTGGTCGCGCGCGGTGTCACTCGCTTCCCTCCATGGGAGTCTGCTCGCGCCCACGCAGCACAATATCGAACCGATAGCCGAGCGCCGTTTCAGGAACGGTGGTATCCCAATCAAACACCGAAATGAGGCGCTTGCGCGCCTCCTCATCCGCCGTGCAGTTGTAGATCGGATCAGAAGCGAGAAGCGGGTCGCCGGGAAAGTACATCTGCGTGACCAGACGGGTTGCGAACGCGGGACCGAACAGGGAGAAATGAATGTGGGCCGGGCGCCACGCGTTATGGTGATTGCGCCAGGGGTAGCAACCGGGCTTTATTGTGATGAAGCGGTAATGGCCATCGGCGTCGGTCAAGGTGTGACCACAACCAGTGAAGTTGGGATCGAGCGGCGCATCGTGCTGATCGATAGTGTGCAGATATCGTCCAGCGGCGTTGGCTTGCCAGACTTCCACCAGCGTGTGTGCCATGGGCCGCGCATCTTCGTCGAGCACGCGGCCGGTGACGATAATCCTCTCGCCTAGCGGCGCACCTTTGTGTTGACGTGTCAAATCGACGATGCACGGGGAGATGTCATCCGCGCCGAATTGTGGCCCGGTCACTTCGGAAAGGGTCTGTGGGATCGAGACTAATGGCTGAGTAGGGGCGCGCTTGACCGAGGAGATGTAAGCCGGATGCAAGTACTCCGGCTGCGTCCCGGCTACTGGCCGTCGATATCCCTGAAGCTCTGTTTTGAGATGCAAAACCTTCCCCCGGCGCAGCGTGATCGCTACCGCCTGCGCTGACCGCTCTCAAAATATCTTCGCACCCACCGATTCCGGGAACAAGGCAGCAGTGGAAGCCCACCCTAACCTTGCACAGAACGCAAGGTTTGGATGGGGCACCCGGCACACGGCTTCTCTATAACCGCGCGGCTGAAATTCACTTGGCATTTTCAGGCGAGGCGCGTGTGAAGCGCAGAGGCTTGTCGAGGCCATTGCTGTAGATGAGCAAGTACGGGTCCTTCCATTCGTAACGTTCTGCCGCCTGGAGTGCGTTCAGGTACTTCGTCTCCTGACTCATGGAGGGCTCCGGGCAAGCCATCCTGGTGGATCCCAGCCCGGTAAGCTTTATCGACGTACCGGCGATTTCGGATGAACCGAAAAAGCGGTTGCAGGACCCGTTCCCGGCAATTTTGCCAGCTTCCGGGAAAGAGAGAGTGGCTCGAACCCCGCTCACAACACCGCTGCCGGCGAGGTCTTCCAACACCCATTCGCTCCCGACGAGATTGAAAGTCTCGGCCTTCGCTGCGGCCTGGGCAGCAGCGGCCGTGGCAGCGACTGGAGCCGCAGCGGTCGGCGGTTTGTGCTCGGAGACACAGGACAAAAGCAACGCACCAAGCGGAAGAATGCTGACAAGAACTGACTTCTTCATACCGCACCTCAGCAAGTCAGACTTGCATTGAATTTCAACATGACTGGACTTGTTCGCTTCACGACTTCATGAGTTCCGATACGGCCCGGTGAGCTTGGTCGATCGCGCAATCGGTATAGGCAATAGCGCCGGCATCAGAGTTGGCAATCGCGATGTGTCCGAAAGGCTTCCTCCCCAGGACCCAAGGCTTCTCTTCCTCGCTCCAATCGGGGTCGAAGAGCGAGTTGTATCCGTAGGCGTAGCCGTGCGCCCACCGATTCACGGTGATGCCTTCGATGTCGCGAGCAGGATCGAATCCCGGCAGCGTTCTTGCCAGTTGATCGCGGATATTTCGTTCGAATGCGGCGAACGGCGTGCGCAGAAGCTCTGCGCGGCCCGCACGATGCTGCTCGCGTTGCGAGAGGCCAGGCTTGCAGGGCGTGCGCAGCATGAATAACACCATCGGCTCCTCGGGATTGCTGGGAAATTTGTATTCGCCGAGCGTCACCGGGAAATCAAGCGCAACGTAGGTATGGAAACTGCCGGGAGCTTCGATTTGATGCACGCCTAATTTCTGGAACGCAGTCCAATTCTTTATAGCGACGTGGGTATAAACCAACGGAGCCTTCACCAGGTAGGAGAGAGCTTCTTTCTGCTTGTCGGGAAGCTCCGGGCAAAGATACGGAATCATGCTGTTGTAACAGGCCAGCACACAATTCCTGGCACGAACGCTCGCGAGCTGGCCGCCCCGCATGTACGCAATCTCGACTTCCCTGGCTCGAGAATTCTCGGCGCCGACATGGCCCACACGAACTACGGTACTGTTCAGCCGAATGCGTACTGCTGACCCGTCCTGATCGAGGCGGCTATAGTCGGCTCGCGCCGTGACAACGTCTTCCATCGTGTGGCCGGGAATGGTGCCAGGAATGAGGGACCTCACCAGCAGGCGAGCGATAGAGGCGTTCCCGTCAGGGAAATGGAAAATGTAGGGGTCTTCCCTTTCCGCTTCGTCTGCGAGATTCATCCCCAGGAAACCTGCATAGCTGTAACCACCGTAGTCGTCGCTCGATTCAGAGCAGGCGAGCGCGGAGACAGCATCGACGCCTACTGCGAACAAGTCGTTAGTATAGCTCTGGAAGAATTTGAGGACGTCCGGATGGACTTTGCAGATTTTGGTCAGATAATCCGCGTAACTGATCTTGGCGAGTTTCGCGCGTTTCTGCGCAATGGAGAGTCCGGGCAAGTAGTCGACTTTTTCGGTGTAGAGGCGCGCAATATCCCGCCGAACTTCGCCGCTGAGTGGCGCCTTTGCCAGAAACTCAGGCCAGGGAGTGGTCCCGAGTCCGGGCACAATCCGGTCCTCGCCAAAAGTCTCGCGATCGAAGAAGACCGCCGTCCCCAGATTTTTGTAGAGCCTTTGATCGTACGCGGTTTGGAAGCGCTCCGTATCGATGCCCAGATCCGTGAGAACACCGCGGGCCACCGTGCTATAGCGTCCGGGACTCTCAATAGACTGAGTTCCGCCGTAGGAAAGCAGCATGCGATTGCCGGCGCGAAACTCGTTGCGCTTGGCGTGGCCGCCGAAATCATCGTGGTTGTCGAGAATCAGGATGCGTGATTTTTCGCCGGCGCTCTTGCGATAAAAATGAGCAGCCGCCAAGCCGCTGATCCCGCCGCCAACAATCACCAAATCATAGCTCTCGCCAGTCTTGGTGGGTGCGCCGTCGGAGTCCCACGCTTCGCCATCGCGGAGACGGTGAGCGTAGGTGAAGCTTCCATCATGGTTGCCGCGCATGCCGGTCAAGGCTGGCGGATAGTAGCCTGGGGCTCTCTCCGGCGCGAATTCCGTGCTCATCCAGGCATGCAGAAGCGGGTCTGCGGCCAACAGGCCGCCTACACCGATCGCCATTCCATTCAAAAAATCTCGGCGGGAGATATTACGGTGCATGCCTAACTCGCGCTCGCTCAGATGAGATGCCATTGGACCTTTGCGCCTTGGCGGAATGTACGGCCGCGATTATAGCGCTTTGATCCTCGAGCTTTGAGCTGCGAGCTAACCAGGCTTCTGTCTGCTTGGAACTGATCACTTCGGAAGCGATTGAGCTGCGCTTACAGCCGTCTTCGGGCACGGGCAGCGGAACTGGCCAGATTATTGGCCTCGACATTGCTTTCACGCGGCACGTGAGAGATGGAGAACCGCAGCGAGCGAACGAGTTTGCGGCAGATCCAGTGAAGTGAGTAGAGACGCGGGCTTCGACAACGATATTGCCCGGTCATTTGTCGGACGACAACTTCGGAATCGGAATAGACGTGAATGGCTCTCGCTTTCAGAGCCACAGCGCATTGCAGCGCTTCGAGCAACGCGAGGTACTCCGCGACATTATTGTCCTGACGGCCAATCCACTTGGCGATACGGATTTTTTCGCCACGCGGATCACTAATCACAACGCCAATGCCAGCCGACCCTGGATTGCCCAGGGACCCACCATCGATAAAAGCGACTAGGTCCGACATCTGTTGCTATCAAGATGCTGAAAAAAAAGAGCGCAGTCAAGAAATTTACTTGATTCCGCAACACTTCAGTTACTAGGGATTTCGCTTAGTGCTGTGAATCGCGTGTGGAAAACAAGGAATAACTCCTGAGTTCCGGAATAAACATCCGGTAGTCAGACGCTTGCGATCCTGCAGTTTTGCTCCGGAATTTCCACACGCTGCACTGAAATGCGGCATTGACATTTTTTAACGTGGCGTTTACTTTCACTTACGTCGACGGCTGAAAGGGTTGGCCCAAATTAAAACTTGGCCGGTCCGAAGTAAGCTGGGTGATCAGCGAGCCGAGGCAACTCGGAGCGCGACCAGACCTGAAAAAACCGACGGCTCTGCGAGGAGCAGTTGGGGTTTGGGACTGCGAAAGCAGTGATCGCATCAAGGGCTGCGACGGTACATGCATCCACGTTGTTGCGCTCCCTCGCAGGAGCAGGCAGCTGGAGCATAACCAAAGTCGCAGCCTTTTAATTTTTCCCGCGAAAAGATTTTCCCGCCTAGCGATTCTTCTCAGAACTTTCCTGGCAAGAGATGCAGTAACGCGTCCAGGGCAAGGCCTCGAGGCGCTTCGCGCCGATTTCCTCTTCGCAGACCATGCATTGACCGAAAGTACCGTCAGCGATGCGCGCCAGGGCCGCGTCTATACCGCCCAGCAAACCGCGGGCATGCGTGGTCTGCTGAAACAGAAGTTCCTTGTCGAGAGAACTATTGGCACGGTCGCCTTCGTCGGGACCGTAGGAGTGCTGCATGGCCCTACCCTCTTCCTGGGTCTGGGCAATGCTCTTCAGGAGTTCCTGGCGTCGCTCCAGCAGCTGTTTCTTGAAGCGCTCGATCCGTTTCTTTTCCATTCTGACTATCCGCCCATCAGGGGCCGTTTCCGCGCTCTCTTTATGGTACCTGAACCCGGGTAGCGGTGCGGCAAAACGAAACGTCCCAGACTCAAAGAGTCGTGGGACGCTCGCCTGAACAGCCCTCCCCCAAGTGCTGCTCGCCTAAAAATCTACTTCTCGAGTTTCAGGATGTGAATGGCACTGACGGGCCAGTGGAAGTGTCGCTTTTCGGCATGCACGTCGAGGTGTTGACCGTGGTCCTCGGCAATCGGCCGTTCCTCTGTTTGCCATGTGACGCACATCACAACCCAGCGTGACGCCTACCACAGCCCTTCGCCCACTCATCACGGAGAATCCCACCACGTTGTAGATGAGGGTTTGGCAACACCGCATTCAAACTTGTGAATAAGGAGGCGATGTGATGCTATCGCAGCGTCGCGTGTCCGTAGTTCTGTTCGCTCTGGTCATGCTGGTCGTGTTCACAGGCAGCAGCCAGGCAATTCCGGCGTTTTCACGACAGTACGGAACATCCTGCAGCACCTGCCACCTCGATTTTCCGAAGCTGAACGACTTTGGCAAGGCGTTTAAGGATGCGGGTTTCAAGTTCCCCAAAGACGACGAGAGTTTCATCAAGATCCCTCCCGTCCTGTTGGGAGCTCCGGCCAACAAGGAACTCTTCCCGCATTCGATTTGGCCGGGATCGATTCCTGGGATGCCGCCGATCGGATTGCGCTACAACCAGTTTTTCCAGGTGGTGAGCGGCAACCGAAACAATTTCAACTTGCAGGACACCACGGGCAATCCGGCGAACCAGCAGTTCATTCCACGGACGGATTTCCAATCGGGCTTGTTCAGCATTTTCACGGCCGGCAACTTCGGCAGCGATATTGCTTTTTGGGTGGACGACGATTTCAGCGTGGGCGGCGCGAATGCTGCGGGCGGCCTGGGCGATGGTTATTTGAAGTTCGTCAACATCGGTCACCTCCTCAAATTGCCGACGGATGCACTCAGTTTGCGAGTCGGACAATTCGAACTCGACTTACCCTTCAGCCAGGCGCGCACCTGGAACCTGAGCGGCTGGGACATTTACGACCAATCGAACGTCGGTGCGCCGGGCCAGAACGTAAACAATGCTTTTGCGCTGTCGAACGCGGCACAAGGAGTTGAGTTCAGTGGAGGACATCAGTACCGCGGCTATCACTACTCGCTCGCGATTGTGAATCAGAACACCGGCGGCACGCCGGGAAGCGGAGTCAATGTACCGCCGGTGGTTACCTACACCTCGGACTCCAACTTCAAGGACATCTACGCCCGCTTCGCGTATCGCTTCAATCTGGAGCGCGATCCGGCCAGCCGCAACGAAATCCAGGCGGCGGGGGCCACGGGCCCGCGCGACCACACCTATCTGAGCCTGGGCACGCTGTACTTCTACGGGCGCTCGGTGCAGCGGTTCCAAGGACCGGGCGGCTCCTCAATGGTGCTAACGTCGCGCGAACCTTTCTACCGTGTGGGCGGCGACTTCAACTTCAACTACCACACCTTCAACCTGTTCGGACAATTCCTCTACGGACGGGACCAGAACATTTTCCCCCTGCAGCCGTCCGGGAGCCCCGCACACTTTAGCGGCGGCTTCCTCGAGGCAGACTACCTGGTCTATCCTTGGATGATGACCATCATGCGTTGGGATCGCGTCAATTCCACCGCTGACTTCCTGAATAACATTGGCGCCGACCAGAACAATGCACCGCCGACACCTTTCTTCTCGCCCGTGAGCACGGTGCGTAACCGGATCACGCCGGGGATTCAGTTCCTGATTCACGCCAACATCAAGACGTCGTTCGAATACCAGATTCGCCCCCGGCAGATCGTGTATTCGCCCAGCACTGGCACGCCCATTACGAACCCGTTCCGCACGAATTCCGCGGTGGCGGGCCTGGAGTTTGTGTACTGAGATTCGGGGAGGAAATCCTCCCCTTGTTTTTTCAATTCAAGGAGATTGACAATGAAATGCACTTTTTTCCTCGTAGTTCTAGCGACAATGAGCCTGCTTTTGTCCGCCAGCGCCGGCACTATCAACGGAAAGGTTTCCGGAGTCTCTGGAGAGTCCGTAGTGTACGTTGATGTGATCCAGGGCAAAACTTTCCCCGCCCCTAGCAACCATCCTCTGGTGGATCAGAAGGGCCTGATGTTCACGCCCCACATCACGGTGGTGCAGCAGGGCACCACGGTCGATTTCCTGAACAGCGATTCGGTCGCGCACAACGTCTTCTGGACTTCTGTGGGCGGAAACAAGAAGCTCACGCATAATCTGGGGACTTGGCCGAAAGGCGAGAAGCGGTCATTCAAGTTCGACAACCCGGGAGCGGTGCCTCTGCTCTGCAATGTTCATCCGGAGATGGCGGGCTACATCGTGGTCTCGCCCACACCGTATTTCGCGACCACGGACAAGTCCGGCGAATACAAGATTGAAAACGTTCCCGACGGCAGTTACACCGTAACGGCCTGGCACGAGGGCGCCAAAGGGCAGTCGAAGCCGGTGGCGGTCGCGGGCGACACCAAAGCGGATTTCACCCTGAGTAAGTAAGGAGTTGAGAGGGAGCGGCCGTTCGACCTCCTCTGCCGTTCCCTCCATTTTTTCCTGGCTGAAATGGGTGGCAGTTGAATGGATGGATTTGAAATAGGCACGCTGGGGTAGGCAAGCATGTTGAAGCGATTCAAAAACAAGCGAGTGGATGGGAACTGGCTGAACACCAACTTCCCTTGCATGATGGCTTGTCCCGCGCATACCAATGCCGGACGGTATGTGGAACTGATTGCAGAGGGGCGCTTCGAGGAGGCCTATCGCTTCGCGCGCGAGCCGAATCCGCTGGCTTCCATCTGCGGACGCGTTTGCGCGCATCCTTGTGAGACCGCCTGTCGTCGCGGAGAAATCGACAAACCCATCTCCATTCGCGGGCTGAAGCGGTTTCTCACCGAGAGCTATGGGCCGGAGTCCAAACATCCAGTCGACGTGAACAGGGGACGCCAGCAGCCGAAGCTTCCCTTCAAAGTTGCGGTTGTGGGCGGTGGCCCGGTGGGATTGTCGGCAGCGCACGACCTTGCCTTGATGGGCTACTCGGTAACGATCTTTGAAGCAGCGCCGGTCGCGGGAGGGATGCTGTACCTGGGTATTCCTGAATATCGCCTGCCGCGCGACGTGGTTGAAGCCCAGGTGCGCGAGATTCTGGAAACTGGCGATATCACTCTGAAGTTGAATCACGCCGCCGGACGCGACTTCATGGTTTCCGACCTGCGGAAGCAGGGCTTCGACGCGGTGCTGGTGGCCGTCGGCGCGCATCGCAGTCGCGACCTCAGTATTCCCGGCGTCGACCTTGACGGAGTGCATAAGGGAATTGACTTCCTGCTCAACGTCAACCTGGGCTACAAGTTCACCATCGGTAAGAAAGTGGTCGTGATCGGCGGCGGCAACGTCGCCATGGACGTGGCTCGGTCGGCAGCGCGCGAGGTCGTCAAGCAACATGCGGCCGGCGTGGAAGACGCAGTGCCATCTGCCGAAAACGTGAATGCTGTGGCAACGCGCGAGCTGGTCGACATTTCGTTATCAGCATTGCGACTGGGTGCGCGCGAAGTAGACATCGTTTGCCTTGAGCGGCGTTTTGAGATGCCGGCCGCGATTGAAGAGATCGAAGAAGCAGAGGCCGAGGGCATCATCCTGTTTCCTGGGCTGGGTCCCAAGCGCGTGGTTGGCAAGGACGGGCGCGTGGTGGGACTGGAGACCCTCAAGACCAAGTGGGTATTCGACGAAAACAAGCGCTTCAATCCTGCTTTCTACGAAGGCAGCGAGACCGTGGTCGACTGCGACACCATCATCATGGCGATCGGCCAGGCTCCGCGTCTTGACTTTCTCAAGCCTGAGGACAAGGTCGATATTTCTCCCCGCGGATTGATCGCCGTGAATCCTCAAACACTAATGACCTCGGCGGCCGGCATCTTTGCGGGCGGGGATTGCGTTTTCGGGCCGCGCCTGATCATCGACAGCGTGGCCGACGGCAAGCGCGCCGCCATTGGAATTGACGAGTACCTGCGCGGCAGCAAGCATCCCGAGCCAATCATCGAAGTAGAAGTCCTGCAGCGGCACGCGATGCCTTTGGACTACCTCGATATCAATCGTCAGCCGATTCCGATGCTGCCCTTGGAGCGGCGTACGGGTGTCACGGAGGTCGAGATTGGCTACGACGCGCAGTCGGCCATGGAAGAGGCGCAACGCTGCCTGCATTGCTGGGTCAACACGATCTTCGAAGGCTGCGAAGAGGACGGCACGTCCTGCATTCTGTGTGGAGGCTGTGTGGACGTCTGTCCTGAGAATTGCCTCGAACTAGTTTCGCTCGATCGGATCGAATTCACCCCGGAGACGGTCGAAGCAATCCGCGCTGACCAGGAATGTTTTGGGGTCGAGTTGAACGAAGTCGCAGCCGATGAACTAGGAATCGTGACCGGATCTGCGATGTTGAAAGACGAGACGCGCTGCATTCGCTGCGGACTGTGTGCGATGCGGTGTCCGGTCGGCACCATCACGATGGAGTCCTACAATCTGCTTCCGGCCGAAGCGACCGGATTGATTTCCGTGGAAGCCATAGATGCCGGCGTGCGTCCGAAGGCGCCCGCCGCGGGAGCACCCAAGTAGCCATGCCTGACGAAAAGCATGAAATCAAATCAGAGACGGGCGGCACGTTCGATCGCCGGCAGTTTTTTGTGAAGTTGGGCCTGGGTTCGCTGAGCATTGCCGCCGCAGGGACCGCGGTGTTCGCCTACCAGTTCCTCTCGCCCAACGTTCTGTATGAGCCCTCCCCGATCGTGAACGCCGGTAAACCAGAGAGCTATCCGATCGATTCGGTCACACTCGATGTGAACACGGGAATCTATCTGATCCACGCGAAGGAAGGCTTTTTCGCGCTGGGCGCGGTTTGCACGCATCTCGGTTGCCTGACCGCGTGGAAGCCGGAACTGGGGATCATCGCGTGCCCTTGCCACGGGAGCAAGTTCGCGGCCCTGCAAGGAAATCTGAAGCCAGGGGACAAGATCGAAGGTCCGGCGCCCAAGCCGCTGCCCTGGTATCGCACCTGGCTGAGCGACGATGGCGATCTGATGGTGGACCGCGGCACAACCATTCGGCCAATGGAGTTCCTGAGGGTCTGAGCATGGCGAAAACAGTCGACCAATATTTCGATGATCTACGCGATACCCGGGTGTGGCGATCCATCTTCCGCAGCGGCACCGGTTCAAGCACGCTGAAGCGCTCGCTGGCCATCCAGCAGAATGTCTTTCTGCACTTGTTTGCCACCAAGGTTCGACGCCGCATGCTGAGCTTCAGCGCAACCTGGTACCTCGGCACACTCACGCTCGGCACATTTCTGATTTTGGTGGTCACGGGAATTCTGTTGATGCTGTACTACCATCCATCAGTTCCGCAGGCGTACGCGGACACGAAGGATCTGCAGTTCGTCGTATCGTCGGGCCTGTTCCTGCGCAACCTCCATCGCTGGTCCGCACATGCCATGGTGTTTCTGGTATTCGCGCACATGTTCAAGGTCTTCTATCGCGGCGCGTACCGGCCACCGCGCGAATTCAATTGGGTGATTGGGATTGTTCTGCTGCTGGTGACGCTGCTGCTGAGCTACACGGGGTACCTGTTGCCCTGGGATCAATTGGCCTACTGGGCGATCACGGTGGGATCGAATATCGCGTCTGCCGTGCCGGTGTTCGGCGACAAGATTCATTTCATGCTGCTGGGCGGAAATCTGGTGAATGCGAATGCGCTGCTGCGGTTCTACGTTTTGCACTGCATGATCCTGCCGCTCGCCGCAATATTCTTCATCGCCATTCACTTCTGGCGGATCCGCAAAGACGGCGGGCTCTACGCGCACCAGAGCGAGCCTTCCACTCTGACAAAGACCACGCTGGCGAAGGAGGCGCAATGAGCACGAAAGATTTCGTGACCGGCATGGACTCGAATGCCCGTAAGGCGCCACGGCGGGTAGCGTTTATTACTCGGCGTACTTCTGCGCAGGTCAAGGTGGCGGATGAAGAGACGCTGCAGACTTTTCCGGAGGTTCTGTTCCGGGCGGCCGTTGCCATCGAAGTGATGGCGATCGGCCTGGTAACGATGGCGCTCCTCTTCAATGCGCCTTTGGAAGGGATCGCCGATCCATCGCACACGCCCAATCCCGCCAAAGCGCCCTGGTATTTCCTGGGCCTGCAAGAGATGCTGCACTACTTCCCTCCCGTGGTTGCCGGTGTACTGGTGCCCGGATTGGTGGTCATGGCGCTGGTTGTCATTCCTTACTTCAACATCAATATCGAAGCCGAGGGCCTGTTTCTGAAAGAGCGGGAACGGCGTTTGCGGATTTTCTACATCGTGAGCGGTGCACTCGTACTTTTTCTCATCGTATTTCGTGTCTTCGTAGCGCTGGTACCGACTCTGATTGTGGCCGCCTTCATGATTTTGGCCGCGCAGAGCTCGCCCCAGTCGCCCTCGGCGTTTCGGCGCTATTTGGCTTCCAAGCCGCTTTCTTACTGGATCATGAGCTGGTTTTTATTCGAGCTGGTGGTGCTGACCGCCATCGGCACATTCTTCCGTGGCCCGGGCTGGTCCTGGGTCTGGCCCTGGAGGAGTTAAGTGCAATCGTCCAATCAACCTTGGTCTTCGTTGTGGAAGAAGCTATTCGGTGATCCCCTGCGCGCGTTTGGTATCGTGAGCGCGATCTTGCTCGTATTGCTCGCGATTGCGCCCGCTAAGAATCACTTCAGCGAATGGCGGCATTACCAGAAAGGCTACCTGCGGATGATCCGCTCCCGTGGCGAAGCGGTCACGCTGCAGCGCCACTTTCAGCCGGGCATTCAGCAGATTTGGCATCCTGATATTGGGGTCACGGATCGTTGCACCTCTTGTCACGTTGGCCTCAAGGAAGCGAGTCTCACCGATGTCAAGTTTCAGCCCTATCGCAAGCATCCGGTAATTCCGCACACCACCGAGCAATACGGTTGCGTGATGTGCCATCGTGGGCAGGGAGCGGCAACCACGGTCGAAGAAGCACACAGCAGTACGCTGGCGTGGGAGCAACCGATTCTCCCGGCGCGTTACATCGAGTCCGGCTGCGGCCAGTGTCACCGTGCCAGTCTTGAAGGCACTCCGCAACTGAATCAGGGAAGAGCGCTACTGGCGCGCTACGGCTGCGTGCAGTGCCACAGTATCAAGTTGCCCGACGGCGGCGTGATGCAGGCGACCCAGGATGCGCCATCGCTGTCCCACATCGCGGACAAAACCACGCGGGAGTGGATCTTCGCCTGGCTGAAGGACCCCCAGAGCTATGCCGCTTCGGCCACCATGCCGAATTTCAAGCTGAAGGATGATGACATCCGCGACATCTCGGCCTTCCTGATCGCCAACAGCAATCCGGTTGCGGGCGACACGGTGCCGCCAATCACCCAGAAAGCCGCTGATCCCACTGCTGGCGCAAGCCTCTATGGAGAGTCCTTCTGCGCATCATGCCATGCTGTGCAGAACGCGGCCGGCAACCTGGTAGGTGGAAACGTTGGTCCGGAACTCACTCGCATCGGCAACAAAGCCAAGCCGGAATGGTTGCGGGCCTGGATTCACAATCCTCGCGTTTATGATCCCGGAACCCAGATGCCGCACTACCGGTTCAGTGACCAGCAGGTTGCCACCATGGAAGGCTTTCTGCTCGCGAAAAGTGATTCGGATTTTCTGGCGAACGTGCATCTCGATCCAGCAACGCCGGAGCAGATTGCGCACGGCAAGAGCCTCGTCATGGAGTACGGTTGCTCCTCTTGCCACGAGATTACGGGCATCAAGAAGCCTGAGAACTTCGCGCCTGAGCTGACGCGCATCGGGAGCAAGTCTATTTCGCAGTTGATCTTCCTGCCTGGGATGTCGCATACCTTGCCCGACTACATCGCCGGGAAAATCCGCCAGCCCCGGGCCTTTTCGCCTGGCTTGAAAATGCCGCAGTACTCATTCACGCTGACCCAGATCGATGCCCTAACGACCGCATTGCTGGCGCAGAATGACCGTGCGCAAAGCATGCCGCCATCGCTCAGCGTGCCCGCGCCTCAGACGTCGCACTACCGCCCGGCAGGAAAAGCGGGACAGATCATGTCGGACCTAGCCTGCTTCAGTTGCCACGCGATCAATGGCCGCGGCGGCGACATGGCTCCGGACCTGACTTGGGAAGGAAGCTCGGTACAGCGCAAGTGGCTGGAAGATTTCTTCCGCAACCCGGGAACGCTGCGGCCGGCGCTGATTCGCCGCATGCCCAAATTCAATCTGAGCAACGAAGACATCTCCACGCTGAGTGACTACATCATGACCGTTTACCAGACGCCGGAGTTCGATCGCGAGTCACTGCCGGAGTCAGGGTACTCGGCGACCCAGGTCGAAGAGGGCAAACAACTCTTCTATTCAAAATATGCTTGCCAGTCGTGTCATATCGTGGACGCGAAATCCGATAAAGGCTACATTGGTCCGACGCTGACCGGAGTCGGCTCACGCCTGACCGCGGCGTGGGTTTATCACTGGCTGAAAAATCCACAAGCGCTGCGAGCGGGGACGGTCGAACCAAACCGCAACATGAGTGATGACGAAGCGAAATCCCTTACTGCATTCCTGATGGCGCAAAAGGGCTCTGGCACAAAGGGGACAAAGAAATGATGACGAAGCGAATTCCTCTGGCGGTCATTGTTCTTTGCCTCGTGGTTTGTGCGTTGATGCTGGCTGCCTCGGGATGTGCACGACAGTCGGCCTCGGCTGCCGGACCCGCCCCAACCGCGTTCGGATCGGCGATTGTCGAATCGAGTGGAGGAAAGCAGATCGGCGCGGCCGGTTCGGCTCTTGCGCAGCCGCTGGTTGTGCAAGTCAATGATGATCAAGGCAACGCGGTTACGGGAGCGGCAGTTACTTTCAGCGGACCTTCGGGAGTAAGTTTCGATCCGCCGGCTGGCCTTACCGACTCAAGCGGTCAACTGTCCACAAGCGTGAGCCTGGGTGGAATGGCAGGAAAGTATCAACTTGTCGCCAGCACGATGACAAAAGCGCAAAAGAGAGTCGAGATCAAGAGCGAAGAAATCGCGCTCGATTACCAACGTCGCCTCGGACAGTTCCTAGATGACAAGTATTGCTCGCGCTGTCACAATCCGGAATCCACGCCGGAGCGGGTCTCCAACTACGACAACCTCGAAGTCAAACCGCACGCTTTTACTGAAGGCGACACGCTGAATAAAATGAGCGATGCCGATTTGCTGGCGATCATCAGCCATGGTGGTCCTGCCCTCAATAAATCCCCGCTAATGCCGCCCTATGGCTATACTCTCAGCAAAACGGAGATGCAGGCTTTGATCGCGTACATCCGAATGATCTCCGATCCCCCTTATCAAGCGCCCGGAATGGTTTATGCCCAAAAGTAGTCAGTGGATGTGGTTGGCTTGCAGTTTGCTCGTGACAGGAATGTCGGCCGCGCAAGTTGTGGCCCCGGTGGAAATCAAAGATCCGCAGATGCGGTCGCTCCAGTTCAAGTATATGGACGATCTGAAGGCGATCGGGGCGGAGATCAATAACACCAGCTTCCCGTATCCGTTCTACCTGAGTCGCAAACTGGATCTCGACGAGCAGCAGCAAAAGTCCGCCGACCAGCGCTCGATCCGCTTCGATCAGTTCAACGGACACACCGTGCTCGCCATTACCGGAAACTACTACGCCGCCTACAGCGCGGATCAGATCAACAAGGACCAGCGGGCTCGCGATACGTTTGTGGCCGTGGTCGAGCCGATTCTCAAAACCGCTGTGCCGAAGTTTCAGACCAATCCCGACATCCAGGGATATGCTGTTGAAATTTCGCATCACATTCTGGGCAAGGTCATGGGCGTTCCGATGGAGCGCCCTGAGAACCTGATGGCATTCTTCCCGCAGAACGCAGCGCTGAAACTCTTAGCGGCCAAAGATGATGACGGGCAACAGGCGGCGCTGTTGCAGGCGCAGTTTTTCGTGAACGCCGAACCGGTTGCAATCTGGTTGGAAGGCGAGGGTCCTCAGGCTGGCCTCAAGGCTCCCGTGCCCGAGGCACCGGCGGCCGCCGAATCCGCGAATCAAGTGGGAGCCAACATCATCGCGGGAACGGACGGGCACGGATCGGCGGCGAATTCCGTTCCATCGTTCCCAAAACCGACGAAGCCTACAAACGACGTTCCGCATCCGCAACCGCGCGATACTTCTCCCGAGGTCCTGGCATCGCTGCAAGCCGCAAATAAACAGATGCTCGAGACGATGCTCAAAGAGCTCGACCCGCAAGCTCACTTCGTCTCGTACGCGGCCCCGAGCTTCGTCGCATTTCGCCAGAACATATTCCTGGAACTCTCGCTCAACACGACCCTCAACGAGGCTGCTGCGGGGTCGCGTTATCGGCTGGCGGCGATGGCGTTTGATGATCATATCGCTCACCTCGTGCGCCCGGTGCTCGGCTACTTCAAAGCTGACCCGAAGCAGGACCCTAAATTCGACGGGATTGGATTCAGCACGACAGTGCACGTGACCGGAAAGAACCAGCCGGCGTCCGGATCGGAAGCGGTTGAGTTTTTCTTTCCTCTCAGCGCTCTGCGCTGCTACGAGTCATACGACTGTACCGGCCAGCAGTTGATCGATGCCGGGACCGTATTGATCAATGGCGAGCGAGTCAGCCTCGACCTGCAGATCGCGGAAGGCTCGGCGCGCTAATCTCGCGCTGACCCAAAAATTAGGGATCTCCCCCAGAATTCGGATCACACGCACGTTGACGGCAGGTCGGCTCGGACTTATGATTTTTGCCCAATTATGCACGTCGGGGCAGCCGGGAAGGCCTTTCAGCCGCCTGAGGGGATGCGCAAGTCGGAAAGCGGGATCAGAGCCTGTTAAAAGGCACCCTGATCAGCCAACCTCGATTGATTCCCGCAATTCTTAACTATGAACCCGGATCAGGCTGACGACAGGCGTGCCACGATGCTTCCGGAGCGGTGGAACGTCGTGAAGGACAAGCTCTTCGCTGCGCTTGAACTAGAAGGAGCGGAGCGCACCGCTTATCTCGAAGAAATCGCCCGCCAAGACCCGGAACTCCGCCATGAACTGGACTCGCTGATCGCTTCCCACGAGCAAGCCAGCACGGCGTTCCTCAATCAGCCGGCCGCCCATATTGCAAAGTTGATTCCAGCCTCTCCACAGGATCTGATCGGCCGCCGCCTCGGGCCTTACCAACTCATTCGGCAGATCGGCATCGGTGGGATGGGCGAGGTTTATCGCGCCTTTCGGGCCGACGATCAGTATCGAAAAGAAGTAGCGATCAAGCTGGTGCGGGCAGGACAAGGCTCCGGCTTCATTCTGGATCGCTTCAAGAATGAGCGCCAGATTCTGGCATCGCTGGAGCACCCAAATATCTGTCGCCTACTGGATGGTGGCACCACGGCCGAAGGCTTGCCTTATTTTGTGATGGAACTCATCGAGGGCGAGCCCATTGACAAGTATTGCGCGGAACACAAGAGCTCGGTTGAACATCGCCTGGAACTTTTTCTGCAGGTCTGTTCCGCGGTGCAGTTTGCACACCAACGCTTGATCGTTCACCGTGATATCAAGCCCGCGAACATTTTGGTCACCAAAGAAGGGCAACCGAAACTGTTGGACTTTGGCATTGCCAAGATTCTCGACCCAAGTGCGATCGGTGGTGCTGCACCGGTCACTCTCTTCCAGGTGTTAACGCCGGGCTATGCCAGCCCTGAACAAGTCAAAGGCGAACCCATCACCACCGCCAGTGATGTTTATTCGCTAGGCGTCGTCCTGTACGAATTGCTCACGGGGCAGAGCCCCTATCAGATCACGACCAGCGTCTCCCACGAAATCAGTCGCGCGGTATGCGAAGACGAGCCGCGCAAACCGAGTACCACCGTTTGCGAAAATCGAGACCGTCCCACGTCCAGCGAAAGTTCAGGCGAGAAGGTACCGAAGCGCCTGCAGGGCGATCTGGACAACATCGTCCTGATGGCGTTACGCAAGGAGCCGGGACGGCGCTATTCCTCAGTCGAACAGTTTGCAGAAGACATTCGGCGCCACCTGCAAAACCTTCCTGTGCATGCGCGACAGGACAGTTTTCGATATCGCACTTCCAAGTTCGTGCTCAGGCACAAAGCAGGCGTTCTGGCTGCCGCCGCTGCGACCATTGCGCTTCTGGCAGGCGTGGGTGTCATTTTGCACGAGGCGCGGATCGCACGCCAGCAAGCCCAGTTGGCGCAGGAACAGCGGATGCGCGCGGAGCGGCGCTTTAATGATGTGCGCAAGCTCGCCAACTCGCTCATGTTCGAGGTTCACGACTCCATCAAGGACCTGCCGGGATCGACTCCGGCCCGAAAGCTGCTGGTCAGCCGCGCCCTCGAGTATCTGAATAGCTTGAACACAGAAGCAAAGAACGATGCTTCTTTGCAGCAGGAGATGGCGGCCGCGTACGAGAAGATTGGTGACGTGCAAGGCCAGCCGCGGCAGGCAAACCTGGGCGATCCGGGCGGAGCAGCCGATAGCTACAGAAAGGCGCTTGCCATTCGAGAATCGTTGGCTGCGGCAGATCCGAAGGACCTGGAAGTGCGGCGACAACTCGTACCCAATTACGCAAAATTGAGCGATCTGCTCTGGGCGATGGGCGATCAGGCGGGCGCGATGGAATACTCGGGAAAGGCGTTCAACGAAGCGGAGGCGCTTTATCACGGCGATCCCAAAGGTCAAGTCGATCGATTCTTGTACGCGAAATATCGGATGGATTACGGATATAAGCAGGCGGTCGTGGCCGGCAACCGGGATCCGGGGCTCGAGAATCTGCGCGAGGGCTCGTCCATGCTGGAACAGTTGGCTTCTGAGCAGCCGGGCGATCTGCAGGTGCGCCGGATTCTGGGATTGAGCTATAGCCGGGCAGCCGAGATCCTGCGAGAGGATCCGAAGGAAAGATCGCAAGCTCTGGCCCTCTACAAAAAAGCAATTACGACGAAACAAGGTCTGGTTGCGGCCGAACCGAACAACGCGGAATTTCAGCGGCTGGTCGCTTACGATCATTTCTCGATCGGAGAATTGCTGGCGACGATGGACCAGAACGATGCTGCCCTCGAGCAGGACCGTGAGGCTTTGTCGGCATTTCAGAAACTCGCGGCAAGCGATCCTGCGAATATGCAGTTTCAGCAGGATATTGGACGTGTGCGAGCGCAAATTGGCCAGGTACTGATCGACATCGGGCAGCTTTCCACGGGTATGGGCCAGCTGCGGTCATCGCTATCGACGCTGGAATCGATTCCCGACGCCAGCAATCAACGGTCGCTGGTGGGGTTTACGATCCTCACGGACCAACTCTGGCTGGGAAAAGTCCACGTAATGCTGGCCTCTAAATCTGCATCGCGGCAGCAGGCTGCGGAACATTGCCGCGAGGCTGACTCCTGGTTCAGCAAGTGCTTGCCGGGGTTTGAGGCGATCCGTGATCATGCTTCGCCACAATATGGGGGTGCAGCGCGAGTCAATGAAGTCACGCAAGAGACGGCACGTTGCAAGCGGATTCTGAGCAACATGAATAGGTCTCACCCTCAGTGAAATTAGCAGTGTGCCCTCGGCCACTCGAATCGGGGTAGAGCTGGAATCGCATTCGCGAAGCCTCACAGGTTGAAGCCGAGTTTCGCTCGGCCGGGCAGACGGGGCGTCTACCCCTACGCGAAGCTGCCCTTCTTCATCTGATCCATGAGGTAGTCGCACGAGCGTACGCATAACGCCATGATGGTGAGCGTTGGATTCTGGCAGGGGTTGGAAGGAAATCCTGAGGCGTCCATCACGAACAGGTTCTTTACGTCGTGGGTCTGCTGAAATTGAGTCAGCACCGATTTCTTCGGATCTTCGCCCATGCGTGCGATGCCTGCCTCGTGGACGGCCCATCGTCCTTGGGAAGGATTCGCAAAGGTGTGAATGTTTTTCGCGCCCGCCGCCTCGAGGAGTTCGCCCGCGCTCTCGCCCATGTCTCTGACCATGGCTTCTTCGTTGGGTCCGTTTGACATGTGGATTCGCAGCACCGGGATCCCATAGTGGTCAAGAGTGTCCTTGTCGATTTCAACGAAGTTGTCCCAGCGCGGAAGCACTTCGCCGAACCCAAGAACGTTGACCTGCACCTGGGGCTCGCGTAGGGCTTTTTTGAAAGCGTCGCCAAAACCAGGCGCGGACCAGTTGAATCCTATGTCGGTATCGCCTTCATAGCCATAACCGCGCAGAAAGTTTTTCGATTTCGGACCATTTGTCGTGTTTCGAAAGCGAGCCACGTAGAAACCAACCGGGCGATGCGGGCCCGCCAGCGTCGGCTTCGATCCGAATGCCGGCATCTCACCGCTTCCTCCACCACTACGAACATGGGCAGTTAAATAATGACCCAGTACTCCACTGGAATTCGCCAGGCCGTTGGCATGCTGGCGATTCGCCGAGTTGAGCAGAATGCGCACGGACTCTTGTGCCTGGGCGCACAGGATCACGATCCGCGCATAAACCTCTCGCGATTCTCGGGTGTTGCGATCGACATACAGGACTCCACGTGCACGGTTGGTATCGGGGTCCATCAGAACTTTGTGCACCATGGCGTTCGAAATCAGGGTGCAATTGCCTGACTTCCGCGCGTCGGCCACGGTGGTGAACGCAGCGTTGAAATATGATCGCGACTGGCATCCCCGCTCGCAGGGACCGCAGTAGTGGCAGGCCGCGCGTCCTTTCAGAGGGCGGGTAAGATTGGCGGAGCGGGTCGGGGTCACGGTCCAGCCGAGCTTTTCCTTGGCACGATTGCGAAGAAGCGTTTCCTGGCAAGTGAGCGGCATGGGCGGCTGAAATTTGCCGTCCGGCAATTCGCTCAGACCTTCGGCCTGCCCGCAGACGCCGACGTACTCTTCCACCAGGTCGTAGTAAGGCTCGAGATCCTTGTAACTCAGCGGCCAATTTTCGCCGTAGCCATCGTGGCTGGCGGCTTTGAAATCGTAATCGCTAAAGCGCAGGCTGACGCGTCCCCAAACATTGGTGCGACCGCCCGTCATCCGCAAACGGCCGAGCCAATGAAAAGGTTTGTCGCTTGGGGTCGTGTAGGGTTCCTCCAGATCGTTGCAAAACCATTCGTAGTTGTACTCGGTGCAGATTTCAAATTCAGACTGGATCGGGCGCGTCTTGCGAACGATCTGTGGCGCGAGATTGCGATACCTCAGATCGAATACCGGCTTGTGCTCCGTAAAGTTTTCGAAAGACTGCGGGCGCCCGGCCTCCAGCAGAGCGACCTTCAGGCCGGCTTCCGCCAATCTTTTGCAGGCCCAGCCACCGGACGCTCCGGAACCCACCACCACTACATCGAACGATTGCTTGCCCATATCGATCATTCTGCTTTGAAACTCTCTTTCAGCCCCTCTGCACTCGCTTGTTAGTTGTGTCCTTCCGGGTGTGAGCATTCGGAGGGACTCTCGAAATAAAATTCATCGGTCCACCCGAGTTCCCTCATGCCTTCTTCCGATGAGTAGTAGGTGGCGACAATCCAGCCTTTGAGATTTTCAAAATGGTCGCGAAGAGTTGGAGAAGCGGAGGACGTTTTCTGAGCTTCCGTCACGGAGCCAGGGGACTTTTCATCATGGGCGGGCTGACCGGGATTGGCGGTGGAGCACGCTTCCAGTAAGACGCTCATCTGTGGCGGCGTAAGGCGCGTGATCGGCTGCGAGAACCGCTTATTCGAATCGGCGTCGAGAGCGGCTAGAGCAGCGGCCAACTTTTGACGATTCTCGGCGGTTTCCACCGTGAGCAGGAGGTCGATGATCCGGTTGACTTGTGCTTTGGACGAACCGGGCACAATGCCCTCTGCCAGCGCGATGAGAGTCCCATTCTGACGCGCATCGAGGACCCGCGGCGACCAATCCGAGTTGGCGACCCTTTCGCCCGCGCCCTCCAGGTTCGTGGCTTCCACTAAATGCCGGTACATCGGATGGGCTCGCGCCGCAACCGGACCGGCGAGCACTGTACCCAGGCCGGCGAGAATTCTCTGAAACATTTCCCGGCGCGTGACCCTTTGTTCAGAGGCTCGAGCATTCGAGAGTATCGGCAATTCAGATTGTTCCCACATCCCCCAACCTTCCCGATGACTAGGACTTCAACTCTGCGAAGTATTGCCGCATGAAGCGCGCATAATCCGCGATCGCGATCTCCGGATCGTCTAGCTCCGGGTGCCACACTTTTTCCCATTCGAAACAGTAGTAACCCTTGTAACCGGCCTGCTGAAGCACTTCGATCTGCCTCCGAACCGGAATGTTACCGCGGCCGGTCAGAACGTACTTGCGGTTAGGACCGCCGCCAACGGCGTCCTTCAAGTGAGTATGGCGGATCCATGGCTTGAGCGCATTCACGGTGACTTCGGGGCTCTCGTTCGACGTCGCGAAGGTATGGAATGCATCCCAGAGCAGACCGACATGCGGGGAATCCGCACGCTCCAGCACTTCTTTCAGCACACTGGCGGAGGTGAAGTCATCGTGCGATTCGAGCAGGACCGTGACGTTCCGCGAGCTTGCGTAAGTGCCCAACTCATGCAGTCCCGCGATCACTAACTTCTTGAGATCTGCGCTCGGCGTCATGGGATGTTCGGAGTCCGAACTTTTTCCGAACACGCGGACGTAGGGTGCTTGCAGCGTCTGAGCAAGATCAATGAACCGACGGCCATCGGCAAACCCTTTCGCTCGCTTCTCCAGATCCGATTCGCCCATCTCTGAGGAGCTGCTCACACAGGCGATGCGCAGCTTGTGCGCGGAAATCGCTTGCTTCGTTTGCTCGAGGTGGTCGGGCGTGAACGCGGGATGGGAGGGAAGATCGAGATTGCCTTGCAATCCGCGCAGTTCAATCGCTGCAAATCCGTTTGCTACTGCAAAGTCAAGGATTTTGGCTAAGTCCCATGCAGGACAACCCAATGTCGAGAAGGCTATCGGGAGTTGCTGCGCCGGTGGTTCCCACGCGAATGCTGAGCAGACCGCGCCGGCTGTGAGCGCACCCAGGAAACTACGTCGAGTGGTTTTCATGTGCAGCAACCTGCTTTCACAAAACATCGTCTCGCCGATCTTACCTCTCGGACGGATTCTCGGCTGCGGTTCTCCAGTAAGCCTGATGGCCAATGTAGTCATCGTCCGCGAGGTTGGCAATAATCAGGCGCCGCAGTTCGAGCGGATCGATTTCTCCCTGCCGCCGGTAGACTACTTCCCCGCCGGGCCGAATCAGCATGGTATATGGAACGGCCGCATTCCATTCGGAATCAAAAGCGGACATGAGTGCGTAGATGTCAGTCGAGCCCAGCAGAAGGTTGCGGCTGGTCGCGTGTTGTTTGCGGAGAGCGGAAAGAACGCCAGGTTGCTCGTCCGGATAGTTAATGCTGACGGTCACCAGGTCGAATGCGCGGTGACCGTACATGCGGTAGGTAGTTTCCAGATCGGGCAGTTCTTTAAAGCAGGGACCGCACCAGGTTGCCCAGAAATTGACCAGCACAAGTTTTCCAGTCTGATTCTGACGCAGCAATTTGAGTTCTTCGGCGCTGGCCGGCTGAATTTTTACGGGCTGGCTTTCGATTTCCGCGAGTTCCTGCTTGCGTCCTTCCTGCTTGTACATCCATTTCGTGGAACACCCGACCGAAGGAGTCTTGGCGACCGGCACCGGCTTGTTTGCAAGAAGAGCATCGACCGCGTTGCGCGCGTCCTTGACCGTGACCAGCGGCTCGCGCGGATTGTTATCAACGCGCCCCTCGTAACGAAGCCTCCTCTCGCTATCGAAAATAAAAAGATGCGGAGTTGCGGTGGGGCCGTAGGCACGTGAAATTTTCTGCGTCTCACCATCATAGAGATACGCAAAATTGAACTGGCGGTAGGCCGCACGGGTTTTCATTTCCTCAAAAGAATCCCCGACGTCGGTGTAACCCATCTCATCGAGCCGTACGGCGTTCGGATTGTTGGGTTCGATCGCGACCAGAGCTACGCCCCGCTCCCGATAATCCGCAGCCAACTGCTTGATGCGACTTTCATAGAGTTGCGCCGTGGGACAGTGGTTACACGTAAACGCGATCACAAGCACCTTGCTCGAGGCGAAATCCTTCAAACAATGACTGTGGCCGTCAATTCCAGGGAGGCAGAAATCGGGAGCCGAAGATCCGATCGCAAGAGAGGGCGGTCCGCCTTCATCGCAGACAGCAAACGGAGCGAAAAGAAGTAAAGCAACCACGACCACGGACAAGAAATGCCACCGCATGCTGGTTGACTCCCTGTTGACTTACCTGCTTATCCAGTATTGAATCGTTTTATCATTGAATTATAAACACATGCTGAAGAGAAGTTCCGGGAATCTCGCCCAACTCGCCGGCAGCCTCGCGGTGTTCGTTTGCCTTACCGGAGCCAGCAATCAATCTTCATTCTGCCAAGTCGGTTCCAAAGCTGCCGAATCTAAAGTTGCGGTTGTATCCGTCGACGTCAACCCGAGACACTTACTCAATTCATTCGACCCCGATCGATCCTTGGGCAGTTCGATTGACGTCCTGTCCCGCGACGGCATCGACAAGGTGTACACCCCACATATTATTCAAGAAGCGCTGTCGGCGGGATGGGGTCCGATCACTTACCGCAATAACACCGAGCTCCGCATGGCGGCCTGGCACTGGACCGAGAATGGAAGCTGGAGCGATCCCGTCCACCAGAGCGGATACTTCACCGGAAGCAGCGAGGTGAAGGAGCCGCTCCGCTACATCCTAGCCTACGCGCTTCCGCATCGCGGGTTCTCGACGAGCGGAGACCGACCCGTGCAGGGCCCGAATCTGACGTACTGGAAGAGCAATCCATATCTCACGAGTAAATTCACAGGCGAAAGCGATGCCCTGCATCCGCAATGGGTGGTGATGGACCTACGTTCTCCGAAATCCATGAACGCGATCCGCATTGCATGGGCCAGCCCTTTTGCGAAGGTCTATCAGGTCGAATACTGGATCGGCAAAGATGCTCTGGATTTCGATCACGGACCCGATGGTGAATGGAAGCTCTTCCCTTCCGGAGCGGTCAAGAACTCTGCCGGGGGGACCGTAACGCTTCGCCTTGCACCTAACCCTGTGATGAGTCAGTTCGTGCGGGTCTTGATGACAGAATCGTCGAATACCTGCGATCTTCACGGTTCAGGTGACATCCGCAACTGCGTCGGCTACGCCATTCAGGAAATGCAGGCGGGCATAGTCGGTGCGGACGGCGCTTTCACCGACGCTGTCAAAGATGCGACCGCCGAGAACGCGCCCACATTCGCCTCTTCGTCCATCGATCCCTGGCATTCCTCGGCCGACGTCAATGCAACCGGTAAGTATCAGCACAGCGGGTTCGATCTCTTCTTTACCAGCGGGCTGACCAACAATCTTCCGGCGATGATTCCGGTCACGATGCTGTACGGCACGCCCGAGGACGCCGCTGCGCAGATCGCTTACATCGAGAAGCGGGAATATCCAATCTCGTACATCGAGATGGGCGAAGAACCCGATGGCAAGCACGCCATGCCCGAAGACTATGGCGCGTTGTACATCCAATGGGCGACGGCAATCCACAAGGTGGATCCCAAGCTGAAGCTGGGAGGTCCGATCTTCGAGGGCGTGAACGAAGACATTCACGTCTGGCCGGACGCGCGCGGCCGCACGTCGTGGATGGGCCGCTTCGTCGCCTACCTGAAAGCGCATGGACATCTCTCGGATCTGGCCTTTGTTTCCTTCGAGCACTACCCATTCGAGCATCCCTGCAGCATCACGTGGAAGAATCTATATGAAGAACCGGAATTGATGAAGCACATCCTTCACGTGTGGCGAGACGACGGCGTCCCGGAAAACGTTCCCCTCATGGTCACGGAGAGTCATCTGGCCGCAAATCTGACCGGGCCCATGAGTACGATTTTCGCTGCACTCTGGCTGGCGGATAACGTGGGTTCGTTCTTCGAAGGAGGCGGCTCCGCTTTCTACCATTCCCCGATTCAGCCTCAACCGGTACAGGACAGTTGTCTGGGATGGGCGAGTTGGTCGAACTTCGTCGCGGACAAGGACTACAACATTACCGGATACACTTCCCTGTACTATGCAGCGCACCTGATCAACTTCGAGTGGGCGCAGCATCATTCCGGCATGCACCAGATGTTCCCCGCGTCGGTGAACATCCAAAACAACGGCGGCAACGCGCTGGTGACGAGTTATGCCGTCCGGCGTCCGGATGGAAACTGGGCCCTGATGTTGGTCAACCGCGACGAGTCGAATCCGCATGCCATCCGCGTGGCTTTTGAAGATTCCGACAAACGAAGAGGCTTTTTCTCCGGACCAGTTGCCGTGACCTCGTTCGGAAGTGAGCAGTATGAGTGGAAGAACGATGGACCGAACAGCCACGCAGATCCGGATGGTCCGCCCATCGGCTCTCATGTGAATGCGAACGCTTCTACGATATTCACGTTGCCAAAGGCATCGATCACCGTGCTGCGCGGCCGTGTAGAAGGCTTAACGAAGTAGCACCCGTTTCGAGATCGCGATTCAGCGCTTGCGGGAACTAGCCGTCTTTACAGGAGAAAGATTGATGAGGGTAGCCGGGACGGTTTTATTGCTATTTTTCAGTTTATGTTTTGTTTCGGATCTCAAACCCTTGCAGGCCGCTGAAAAACCAGACCGCCAGGTGGCCATCACGATCGACGACCTGCCGGCGGGCGCCTCTAAAATGATGTCCGCCGCCGAAATTACGGACATGACGACGAAGCTGCTCACAACCCTGCGCGACCAGAAGGTGCCGGCGGTCGGATTCGTCAACGAGAAGAAGCTCTATAACTTTGGCGAGGTTGACCAACGCATGGCAGCTCTCCGGATGTGGCTGGACTACGGGTTTGAACTTGGCAATCACACTTATAGCCATCTTTCCCTCAACCAGGTGCCGTTGCAGACATGGGAAGACGATGTGGTGCAGGGTGAGAACGTCATTCGCCTGCTGCTCGCCGAGCACCAGATGAAGCTGCGCTACTTCCGGCATCCATTCCTGGATGTTGGCCGTGACCTCGAAACCCGGCGGCAGGCGGAACAATTTTTGGTACAGCGCGGGTACCGCATTGCGCCCGTGACTTTGGATGCGTGGGACTGGATGTACGCGCCAGTCTACGACGATGCCAAAAAGCGTGGGGATGCGAAGCTTCAGGATGATCTCGTGAAAAGCTATCTTTCCTACAGCGACTCCGTGTTCGCCTACTCGGAACAGCTTTCCAAGCAAATCATGGGCTATGAACCGAGACAGATCCTGCTGCTCCATGGCAATCAACTGGAAGCCGACCACATTGGCGAGTTGCTCGATGTGCTGCGGAGACGCGGCTACCGTTTCGTTTCGTTAGAAGAAGCTCTGGGAGACCAAGCATACAGCTTCCCGGACACGTACGTCGGCGAGGAAGGAACGGGCTGGCTGGATCACTGGGCGATCGCGATGGGAAAGCCTCCGCAGGGAGCGCCGGTGTTTCCGCAATGGGTCATCGACCGCGCCAAAACGTTGCATCAGCCTCAGCCTTAGGTCAATCGACTCATGGCTTCTTGGCGTCTCCGGCCGAGACGGCGAGCAGATACCAGGACGCGTGCGGTAGCCACTGCTCCTGCCATCGCCAGTCGTTGTCCGCGCCCGTCTGCTTGTACGTGAGGTTGTAGTCGATATCGTCTTCGTCGCGAAAGCCGCTGGTAATCCCGTTCGAGATGCCGCCAGGCGCATTCGTGAACTCCCACGAGTCGAAGAACATGTATTGCGGATTGTTTCGTCCGATCCCATTCATCATGGAAGAATCGAACGGATTCAGGCCGAGAATCCAGTTCAGCTGATTCGCCGCGAAGGCGTGCAGCTTATTTTGGAAATCGGGGTCGTCGGGAAATTGCTTTGCCGACAGGTGCGCTGCGGCGGCCAGCGATGCCAACCGCGCGTTCTCACCCTGCCACCAGGGGGCCGCATCGCTGTTGTGCGGAAAGAAGAAACTCGTGTGCCGCTTCCCGGTCTTATCCTGCACAAGTTGCCGAGCGTAGCCAAATGGGTTGGCGACCTCTGTGGTCAGTGCCAACTGGGAGCTCAATGATTTCTTGACCGCCGCAAGAATCTCAGCCTTCGTCTTCGAGTCGGCAATCCCGGAATAGTAAAGCAGGCTGACCACGGGAAATCCTGCATCGGATGCGTGAAAGAACGGCCGATCACCGCTGTCGGCGCGCCAATAATCGTGGTAAGGCCCACTCGAAATCAGGCGGGACAACAAGCTTCTGGCGCGCCGATCCGCCGCCTGTTTGTAGAGGTCTTTCTTCGTGGCTTTATAAAGCTCCGTCGCCGCTGTCAATGCGCAGTAGTCATCGACAATGTTCTCCTTGCCATCATTGGTCATGCGCAGATTGTTGGCTTCGAGGTAGCGGAAACCGTCTTCAGCGGCCTTGAGGTAGTCGGGGCTGTGGTATTCGCCAGAAAACGGGAATGTGCTGGCAATCGCCAGTGCGGCAATAGCAACGCCGCCGCCGGAACGATAACTCACTTCGTACTCGCGATCGTTGTCGGCTTGTTGGATCATATCGGCAGGAGGCTTATCGGCCGACTGAAAGATGCCGAACTGCTTCATCTCTCCGGCTACCTTCCGTTGCTCGGGGCGCTGGTCGACTCCGCCGTTCGTGATGGAGCGATAAAAAGATCCCGCCGGATTCTTCACCCGGACCAGATAATCCGCGCCAAACATCGCCTCGTCGAGCAACCGGTCTTTGTAGCGAGAGGTCTCGGGAATATTGCGTTGATTCAGTTGTTCATAACTCTTGAAGAGCGAGTAGACGGTGAACGGGATTTGTTGCGGATTGAAATACGTCGAGAACGAAAGGTGCGACAGGTGCTTGCCATAGTCTCCAGTGGCATCCCACCAACCGCCGTGCGCGTCCAGGGTGCCTTCTTTACGGCCATCGAAGGAAAGATGGCGGTCGGCTTGATCCATGCGCCCGGAGCTGCGTTCTTCCTTAAAGTAATAGATGGCATCGGACAACGTATTGCGCTCCAAAATAAGGCTCTGGACTCGAAACGGAAAGGAGCGGACAGTCCCGTTCTTTCCGGCACAATCGAAATAGTACTCGCCTTCTGACGTGACGGAGTCGAAGTCGAGCGTCCAGAAATGCCAGTCTCTCCATTTCTGCACTGGCCCTGCGGCTTTCGGCGCAACTGTAAGGACAGCTTGATCTCCTGCGTAGGTTTTGAGCGCGCATGAGGAGAATTCATCGCCGACTGTGCCGAGAATGACGGCATGTTTCGGGCCAGTGGCTTCGTAACCAAGGTGATTGGTCAGAACCTTCGACTCGCCACCCTGGGCTAAGGCAACGGGAAGGTACAGCCAGAAGAATAGATAGAATGTTGCAATGTGTGGGCGCACAGCGGTTTTCCTCCCAACATCCAGTCGCGGAACTTTCGAGCAGGCATCAGAAAATGAAAGCGGTGACGAAATCGAAAACCTCGCCACCGCATAGACCACGGAGTTCCAAAACCTAGAAAAGGAATTTGGCTCCAATCTGCATGATGCGCGGATCGCGCGCGTTGTTGACCATACCGAAATCATTGGCGTTAATCTCGCCGGTTGGATTGATAAACTGCGCGTGGTTGAACAGGTTGAAAGCCTCAAAGCGCAGTAGAAGTTCCTTGGATTCTGTGATCTTGGTGGATTTCCCCAGCGCCAGGTTGAAGTTGTTCAGCCCCGGACCATGGAAGAAACGCCGCCTGGAGTTCCCCAGAAAGCCAACCTGTTCGGGAGTAAATACTCCAGTCCCATCGATGGCATTGTTGAAGTAGGGCAAGCGATGCCGTGGATTCCGATCGATAAACAGATGGGCACCGGGAGTGTAGTTGGGCACATCCAGCGGAACGGCATTCGCCCCGATCAGGGAATTGTCATCGTTCTCGGTTAAGGTGATGGGCAGCCCAGTGGCAAAGTTGGTGACACCCGAGAGGCTCCAACCAGACGCCACTTTTCTCGCCCATCCCGGTCCGACCAGCTTGTCGAATGGCAGGAGCCAGTTGTAGCTAAAGACAAAGTTGTGCATCACGTCGAAATTACAGAGCGCCATGCTCAAGCGCGGGTCAAAAGGATTGGTCGAGTCCTGCAGGCCAGACGCGTTGTCCATGCACTTGCTGTAGGTGTATCCGGCCAGCAGGCTGAGGGAACCGCTCTGATGACTGGCGCTCAGTTGCAGCGAGTTGTATCGCGAATTGGCGACGGTTGAGACAAAGGGGTTGGTATCGAAGAGCGGGCCCAGCGGCCGGACGGAAGCAACGGGCCCAGACGAGGTCTGCCATGGCGTGCTGACGCCAATCGACTGCCCGTTTTGCACGACCACAGTAAAAGGAGGCGTTTCACTGAATGGTCCGCAGGTCGGGTCGCCAGGAGCAGTGCTGTTCATCACAGCCAGACAGGCCGCCGGATTGGCGGGGTTGGCCTCAACCGAGGTCACAAGCCGATGTCCTTGATTGCCAACATAGGCGGCAGTGATGACCGTGTTCGAACCGACCTGCCGTTGGATGGAAAACTCGTAGTGCTCCGAATATGGCAGCTTGTTTCGGTGATCGAAGGAGAAATCATAGGAAAGCGGCTCGACCTGCGCCCAAGGGAATGTGGTGTCCGGATTTGACGGCGAAACATTGAGCGGTGGGAATGGGAATGGGAATCGCTGGCCAACGTTCTGATTTGTCGAGCGAGTGAGGAATGGCGCTTCCATGAGTGGCGGGGCTGCGCTGCCATAGTACAAACCGTATGGCGGGTCGCCGACTTCGAGGAACTGCGAGAGATCTTCGACAGAGGTGTAGTAGAGACCAGCACCCACTCGGATGCTCGTACGACCCGGTCCGCCGAACAGTTTGCCAAAGAGTCCCGACGACGGGTTCGGAGAATACGCCAATCCGAGACGAGGCGAGAAGTTATGCCACTGTGTGGGTCCAAGAGTTCGAGGCACGCCTGGATCGCCTGCAACCACGTAACCCAATGGAGCTCCGGGGAATTTCACCGACTGTTTGCCGGGGATAATGGTCTCGGTTTTGTTTTGCGTGTCGTACCAGGGCATGCTAGCTTCCCAGCGCAGACCGTAGTTGAAAACCAAGTTTGAGGTGACGCGCCAACTGTCCTGGGCGTAGAGGGAGTAATACTTGCTGCGGGAATCGAGCAGTTGCGGGCTGGCCTGGGTCAGACTATCGGGAGCCCCGATGAGAAAGTCCGCGAAGTCAATGCCGGTTTCGGCGCCGGAGAAATTGTATTGACCATTTTCCGCGGCCAGATTTCGTTCATTAATCTGATCGTAGTGAAAAGAGCCGCCAAAACGAATCGAGTGCGTCCCCATCACCTTGGAGAAATTGTCGAGCACCTGGAAGGAATTGTTGTACTGCCGTGTGCTGACCTGGGGAACCCCGATCTGGAAAGAGTTGAAAACCATGTACGGTACACCTTCGAGCTTGGGCTCGATGGGACTGATGCCGCCCGCGGCGCCCCATGGCGTCACGAAGCCCATGTTACTGAGGCTAAAGTTCGAACCGACACCACCAGTCGGTGTGGCCAGCACCAGCGCATTCCGCACGTAGCTGAAACGAAGTTCGTTGACCGAGAACGCGCCGAAGTTCCTGGTATTACCCAGATTGATCATTTGCGCGCGACCCGCCGTTACTGCGTTGTAGGCAAAATTCGCCGCCGGCACGTTAGCCCCACCATTAGGAAACGGAGAGTTCAGCAGGTAATCGTCGGCAAAGTAGTAGCCAAAGAGCGTTCCGAAACGAGTGTTCTGGTCAATGCGGATGCCGCCCTTATCGTCTCGTAATTTTTGGGCGTATGCCGAAGTTACAAACAAGTTGTCAGGCGAACTCGTTTGGGGAAAGAGTCCCAGGCTTATCATCTTGGTTGCGACCGGGGACCATGCGTTTTGAGGAATCGACGCGTTAGGGAAAACGCACTGCGTTTGATCAGCGCAACCAGGAAAATAGTAAGGCTCGCCGTCCGTAATCGTTCCGGAGGGCAGCCCCATCCGGGTATTCAGAATGTCGGCAAAGCCCTGACCGTTGACGCCGAAAGGATTTCCGTTGGAATCCGCAAATGATCCCACTGAATCTGTGAAATCTCCTCCAAAATTCGCGATTGAGGGCAGTGTCGCAGTTTGGGTGGGCGCCTGCGTCTGCCGGGTGCCTTGATAGTCGATGAAGAAAAAGGTTTTGTTCTTGATGAGCGGGCCTCCAAAAGTCCCACCGAACTGATTCTGGCGGAATACCGGAGTGGGGTCGCCGGGGTTGGAGAAATAATTCTTGGCATCCAGCGAGGTGTTGCGCAGAAATTCGAACCCGCTGCCGTGGAAGTTGTTCGATCCCGATTTCGTAACCACATTGATCTGACCGCCACTGTAGTTTCCATATTCGGCGTCGAAGTTATTGGTGATGATGCGGAATTCGGCAATCGAGTCGAGGTTGGGAATGATCGCCGCTCCGTTCGTCTTCCCTTCCTCGACGTTCGAGCCGTTCACCATGAAGCCATTGGCAGCCTCCCGTTGGCCGTTTACGGACTGACTACCGGAATTGAGCCCGCCATCCACGGGCCGATCGTTCACGCCAGCCATGCCTGTACCTGTGGTCTGGGCAGACGTGTAGGGTGACACTCCCGGTTGTAACGCCAGCAGGTCGGTAAAGGCTCGGCCGTTTAACGGCATCGCCGTGATCGTTTTCCCGGAGATGACCTCGCCCATTTGCGTGCTTTCCGTTTCGACGTGAACCGAATCGGTAGAGACCTCAATCTTCTCGTTCGCCGTGCCGACGGTGAGGGTGGCGTCGGCCCGAAGGGCCGAGTTGGCATCGATTACTAACCCGGTCTGACGGAAAGTCTTGAATCCCACCTGGCTGATTTCGATGTCGTAGGTGCCCACCGGCAACGACGGAAAACTGTAGAAACCTTTAGAGTCGGTAGTTACGCTCATTCGGACACCGGTCTGCGTGTCGATCGCGACCACTTGGGCGTTGGCGATCACGGCTCCGCTGGAATCGGTGACCACTCCCGAAACGCTCCCCGTAATGCTCGCCCAGCTGAATGTGGACACAAAGATCAGGAGAGCCAGAGTTGTGACGCGAATATGGATAGAAGCACGCATGCCAGACCTCCGCCAGAAACGATTCAATACACGATGCCGCACATTGTAAGCCCGAATGGGATCCAGCGACAGTGACAATCTGGATTTAAATGGCTTCAATGTACACTCTTGGGACTCAGCCAGAGCTTAACCGGCCGGGGGCCTGGTGTTTGTTATGGATATTTTGGAGGAAGAAGATTTTCCTCAAGATCTGATGAGGTTCTCGCCTAGGCCCGAACCAAGTCATCGAACCGCTCCAGTGTGGCTCGTCGATCGTTTCAAAAGTTGCTCACCTTCTGGTAGGTTTGCGGTCTCGACGTCACGCGGCTATGATTTCGGGGCGGGAGGCTTTATGCGCTTGTTTAGAAACAGCCTTGTATTTGCCGCGCTGCTCACGGTTTCTGTCGTCTCGCTGCCTGCCCAGGAAAAATTTACAACCCCGCTGATTCCTCGCGAAGTGCTATTCGGAAATCCGGAGCGTGCCGACCCGCAGATTTCCCCGGACGGCACCCAACTGGGATATCTGGCGCCCGTCAATGGCGTTCTGAATGTCTGGATCCGCACATTGGGGAAGACGGATGATCGCGCTGTTACTGACGACAAACACCGCGGCATCCGCAATTTCCTCTGGCAGTATGACAACAAACACATACTGTACGTTCAAGACGTTGGCGGCGATGAAAACTGGCGTCTCTACCAGACCGACATCGCTTCGAAGCAGACCAAGGATCTGACGCCATTCGAAAAAGTTCGCGTCGACATTGTGTCCTACGAATGGAAGTTTCCCGACACCATGCTGGTCCAGATGAACAAGCGGGATCCAAAACTGTTCGACGTCCATCGCATCGATCTGAACACAGCAAAGATTGACCTTGATACCGAGAACCCGGGCGACGTGCAGGGCTGGCAAGCTGATAACGCGCTCCAGATTCGCGCCGCGCAGGCACAGACCGAAAACGGCGGGACCATTGTGCGTGTGCGCAATGACGGGAAGTCGCCTTGGCGCGAACTGATTAAGTGGGGCCCAGACGAAACTTTCGGCAATATCGACGGCTTTTCACCCGATAACAAGTCGCTCTGGGTGACTACCAGTCTCGATGTAAACGCGGCGCGGCTGCTCGAAATCGACGTGGCCACCGGCAAGCAGAGGGTCGTAACAGAAGATCCGCAGTTCGATGTTTCGGGCACCATCCACAATCCGAAGACGAACGCCCTCGAAGCCGTTCGCTATACAAAGCAGCGCAGAGAATATGTGATCGTCGATCCGGAAGTGAAGGCCGATTTCGATGTTCTTCACCAGGTCCGCGATGGCGATATTGTCGATCTTTCACAAAGCCTTGACGACAAGAAATGGATTGTCGGCTACGTGAGCGATGACGCGCCCGAGTACTGGTATTTGTTTGACCGCGCGACCAAACACACCACGCTGCTGTTCAGCAATCGCCCGCAACTTGAGAAATATGCCCTGTCGAAGATGAGGCCCATCGAGTTCACCGCCCGGGACAGCATGAAACTGTACGGCTACTTGACGATTCCCGCGGGCATGGAGCCCAAGAACTTGCCGATGGTGCTTTTCGTCCACGGAGGCCCCTGGGGTCGCGACGAGTGGGGCTTCAATCGCTATCCGCAATGGCTGGCCAATCGAGGCTATGCGGTTTTGCAAATCAATTTCCGCGGCTCTACCGGATATGGCAAGAAATATGTAAATGCAGGCGATCGCCAGTGGGCCGGCGCCATGCACACCGACTTGCTGGATGGCAAAGAATGGGCTGTCAAACAGGGCATCGCGGACGCGGGTAAGGTCTGCATCATGGGCGGCAGCTACGGCGGCTACGCGACGCTCGCCGGGGTTGCATTCTCTCCGGACGCATTCGCCTGCGGCGTAGATATTGTAGGACCATCCAACCTTAATACTCTGCTGAAAACGATACCGCCTTATTGGTCGACCATCCTGACCGTCTTTCATAAACGGATGGGCGATTCGGAACAGGTGCTGAAGGATCAATCTCCCCTGTTCAAGGCGGATCAGATCAAATCGCCGCTTCTGATTGGCCAGGGGGCGAACGATCCTCGTGTCAACAAAGCGGAAAGTGATCAGATCGTGGCTGCAATGCGCAAGAACAATAAACCCGTAGAGTATTACGTATTCCCTGACGAAGGACACGGCTTCGCCCGGCCGGTCAACAACATGGCCTTCAATGCCGTCAGCGAAGAATTTCTTGCCAAATATCTGGGAGGAAGGTTCGAACCGGCGACCACGGAAGAAAACAAATTACTGGCAAGTATTAAGCAGTGAGAGGCTCTAGGCTCTAGCAAAGACTCAACATGCTAGAGCCTGGCACCTAGAGCCTGATTTTAGGGCTGCACAATTACTTTCCCGGTCATCTTTGGGTGCATGCGGCAGAAAAATGGATACTCTCCCGGCTCAGAAAACTTGAACTCGAACTTCTCGTCGGTATCGAGCGCTGCCGATTTGAACTTGCCCTCCGAACTGTCCACTGTGTGCGGGATATCGTCCTTGTTGATCCAGATTACTTGCGTGCCCGCCTTGACCGTAATGACTGCAGGATTGAAGGCGAAATTGTCAATGTTGACTTCCGTGCCTGTGGCCGCAGGAGGCCCTGCAGCCGCACTTGGCGGATTTCCAGCGACTCGTGCTGAGTGGGCTGCCACCGCGCAGAACATCAGCGTTGACATGACACCGGCAAATGCCAACGCCTTCGATCTAACCACAACACTTTTGATCATTCCAATCGTTTTCATCATTCACCTCCGAAGCGCATTTCCTGCGCTGAAATTTGTCGTTGTATTGTTTATCTGCTGCGCCGCCTGGCTTGATCTTCCACTTCCTCAGTCCCCGCTCTTTCCAGAAGCCGAAGCACTCGAGCCATCCAGCGGCGAATCGATCACGGCGAGACTCTTCCCGCTCACCATGTAGTTCACATCCGTAATCCCCAGCACTTTCTGCAGTTGTTCGGGCGGTACTTTCATGGGCCCAGCGGAAGGAGCGGTTCCCGGCGCAGGCTGAGGAAACGCGGTCGACATCGCCGTGTGGAACGAAAGCTTTCCCTCGACCTTCTGCATCACCTGGTGAATATGCCCGTTGAGCACGGTCACCGAGCCGAAGCGCTTCACATAAGACAAAGCCTGCTCGCTGTCGTCAGTCCCCCAACCCCAATCCGGATAAATCGTCCACAGAGGAATGTGTGCAAAGAGCACGATGGGAGTACTTGCTGAGCGCCCCTTCAAATCGTCTTCCAGCCATTCCAGTTGATCGTGCCCCAGCGAGCCCAGGCCCCCAGCTTTCAGGTTGACGACATTCACCAGGCCGACGAAATGCACTCCTTTCTGGTCAAAGCTGTACCAACCCGCTCCCTTGGTGCCCTTGCCGTAGCGCTGCAGATATTGCTCGCCGTTGTCGGTGAGCATGTCGTGTTCACCGGGGACAAAGTAGATTTGTTTCGGATTGGCAGACTTCAACGTCTGGTCGAGCGTGTCGAACTCACTCGGCTTGGAAAGCTGGCTGAGATCGCCGGTGTGAATAATGAAGTCCGGCGAGTGGGGTAACGCATTAATCCTCGAGATGGCCGTCTGCAGCGTGGCTGTGACGTCCGGGTTTGCCGGCTTGTTAAAACCAATGTGGCTATCGCTGATCTGGACAAAACTGAAATCGGCGCCTTTCACCGCATTCTTCTCAGGGCTCCTGCCGAATGCACGCGATATCGGAATGCCACCACTCAATGTCCAGACCAGCCCTGTGCCGGCCCATGCCATGCACTTCAGGAACCCTCGCCGATCTACGCCATCGTTGTTGAGATCCTGTAGTTTCTGATCGATAAAATCCTGTTTCTTGTTGGGCATATTGTCCTCTCTTGTGCCGCTCGCCGTGGATAACTGCAAGAAGCGGCATTTAATCCCTGCCGCTGGAAAAATCTTTTCGCGACAGCGTTGGGCCTGGGATGGGAAGTTCTATCCGGGGCCGTTGACTCCACTCAAAAAGCCACCCAGATGCCCGGTCAGCGCGATCACACCAACAGCCACCAACTCGATTGCCAGGCGGTAGATCGGCAAAGGCGCTTTCTGGCGGCGCGCGCGGAAATGAATCCACCACACCAGCCAGATCATGACGCTCGAAACTACCGCCAGGACCAGATGGAGCAGCAGAATGCCTTTCAGCTTTTGCCCTTCGAGTTGAAACTGCCACGCCAGCAGGCCCGTGGCCAGGACGGGCGCCGTCGAAAGTGCCGCGATCAACAGATTGTCGTAGGCAGTCTCGGCAAGACCGGGTCGCTTCCTCCATTGCCCAAGCAGGTCGAATAGCACCGCGGCCATAAAAAGGGCGATCGGAAGGTGGATAAGCACCACGTGCTGCGAGTGCTTCGCCAAAAGCACGGTTTTAAGATCAAACGGATGCAATGCGTCTCCCTGCGATTCCAGCAACTCGTTCATAGAACTGAGAGGATTGAGGAATATTCCACGAATGGATAGGCAGGCGTGCTCGCCCGCCCTTGCGCACAGCTAGTCAGGTGAGCGGCAGCTCAGGTCGGCGCAGATGTGCCTGAGCCCAGGTTAGCGTCCCAAGAACGGACGCGAACCTGGGGCACCCGGGGCACCTCGGTTTTCCTTGCACCCTGTAGCGGATATATCATTTTGGAAAGCGGATCAAACTCGAGCGGACCACTTCCCGGAGTTCCCCATGGCTATCGTTCGCCTTTCAATAAACGGCCGTCCTTACAGCTTCGAGGCAGACCTTCAGACGAGCCTCCTTACTGCCTTGCGTGATCTTCTGAGTCTGACCGGAACCAAGTACGGATGCGGAGAAGGCCAGTGTGGGGCTTGCACGGTTCTCATTGATGGGCAGGCCCAGCGCGCTTGCATCACCAAGGTCTCGGCGGTTGCTCAAAGGAAAATCACCACCATTGAGGGCCTCTCCAGCGGCGACAAGCTCCATCCTTTGCAGGAAGCCTTCCTCAAAGAAGGAGCGTTGCAGTGCGGTTACTGCACGTCGGGAATGATCATGTCGGGCGTGGCATTGTTGAACGGAAATCCCCATCCCAGTAGAAGCGAGATCGTCGAATTCATGGACGGGAACATCTGCCGTTGTGGCACCTACTCGCGGATCATCCAGGCGATTCAGACTGCGGGCAAGGAGCTTGCCGAGTCGGGAAAAGGAGCAAAACAATGAGCGACACACGGCATGTCAAACTCCCCTGGGAGCCCGAACGCTACGAACTTGCGGCCGCCCAGGCCTATCACTTCGACCTTGATCGGCGAGAGTTTTTCAAATTCCTGGGTGCCGGGTTGCTGGTGGTTTCCGTCCTCAAAAGCGCTTCGTGGACGCAGGAATCCGGCGGAGCGAAAGCCCGGAGAGGAGACTCCCTGCCCACGGAAATCAACGCATGGCTACACCTGGGAGAGAACGGGCAAGTCACGGTATATACCGGCAAAGTGGAGGTTGGTCAGAATGTGCGCACCTCGCTGAGCCAGGCCGTCGCCGAAGAACTTCACTTCCCGATGGAAAAAATCGAACTGGTGATGGGTGACACGCAACTCACGCCATTCGACATGGGTACATTCGGAAGCCGAACCACGCCCACCATGAATCTTCAACTTCGGAAAGTGGCTAGCGCCGCCCGCGATCTGCTGATTGATCTCGCCGCCGCCCAATGGCAAACAGATCGCCAACACCTGGTCGCCGTCGATGGCAAAGTGCGCGATCCCCGGAGTAATCGATCTGCTGAATACGCCGCGCTGGTCAAGGGTCAGGAACTCACCCAAAGCATCCCCGCCGAAGATCCCCTGGAACCGGCGGGCAGTTGGAGCGTTCTCGGTCAGTCCGCTCCGAAAGTTGATGGGCGTGATTTCGTAACCGGCAAGCACCGTTATCCCTCGGACCAGAAGCTGCCCGATATGTGGTATGGCAAGGTACTTCGTCCACCTTCGTTTGGAGCCACGCTGGTCTCGGTCGACTTGAAAAATGCCGAGCTGATGGGCGCCATCGCGGTTCACGACGGAAACTTCGTCGGCGTGGCGGCTCCCAGCTCTACGATCGCCTCGGCAGCGATCGCAGCGGTCCATGCCGAGTGGAAGACCGAGCCTCAACCTTCGAACCAGGAACTCTTCGACTACCTCAAGAAGAATCCCGCTCAAGGTAAAGACCCCACCGGTGATGGAGACCGCTTTGACCTCGGCAACGTAGACCAGGCATTTGCCTCCGCGGTGCACCGTCTCCAGCAGACCTATACCGTTTCCTATATCGCGCACGTTCCGCTCGAGCCGCGCGCAGCTCTGGCTAAGTGGGATGGCGATAAGCTAACCGTGTGGACCGGCACCCAGCGCCCTTTCGGAGTACGCAGTGAACTGGCGGAAGCCTTCCGCATGCCAGAAGATCGCGTGCGCGTGCTCATGCCCGACACTGGCTCCGCATATGGCGGAAAACATACAGGGGAAACTGCGATTGAAGCCGCCCGCCTGGCCCGCGCCGCCAAACGTCCGATCAAGTTGACGTGGACCCGCGAAGAAGAGTTCACCTGGGCATACTTCCGTCCTGCGGGTGTAATCGACGTCACCAGCGGGGCTCGCGCCGACGGCACGATTACGTCATGGGAGTTCCACAACTACAATTCGGGGTCCGCCGGGATTCGCACCTTCTACGAGATTCCGAATCAGCGCATCATCTTCCACCCGTCGCACTCTCCCCTTCGCCAAGGCTCGTACCGTGCTCTGGCAGCAACGGCGAATCATTTCGCGCGCGAGTCGCACATGGACGAGCTGGCACACACCTTAAAAATGGACTCGCTCGATTTCCGCCTGAAAAATCTGAAGAACGAGAGGCTGCGCGCGGTGTTCCAAGCGGCAGCCGACAAATTCGGCTGGAGAAAGCGTCCATCTAAGCCCGGCCACGGTTTTGGCATGGGCGGCGGGTACGAGAAGCTTGGCAATATTGCGACGTTCGTGGAGGTTAATGTTGATCGCAAGTCCGGCAACGTGGAGATCGTCCGCGTTGTTTCCGCCTTCGAATGCGGCGCTATCGTCAATCCCGACAACCTCCGCAATCAGATCGAAGGAGCGAACGTCCAAGGCCTGGGCGGTGCCCTGTTCGAAGCCGTCCAATTTCAGAATGGCAAAATCCTCAACGGCAAAATGTCACGCTATCGCGTTCCCCGCTTTAGCGATCTTCCTGTCATCGAAACCGTTCTGCTTGACCGCAAGGATCTTCCCTCGGCCGGGGCAGGTGAATGTCCCATGGTTGGCTTGGCGCCCGCGATCGCGAACGCCATATTTGACGCCTCCGGGGTTCGTCTCCGATCCATGCCGCTGGTGCCGGAGGGCTTAAAGGCAACCTGAGTTCAGAGGTCGACGCGGGCCCTTAAGCTCTCCGCACTCCGCGGATTACTTGTTGTCGGACCTCCATGACGCACGGCATCGTGCAGAGCAGAAACGATATTTCGGGCTGAATATTCGCGTGCGCAACCGTAATGAGGTCGCGTTCTGGAAAGCCGAGAGGCAACAGCATGGACAGTCAACGTTTGTCGGACGCGCGACTACCCCGCCGGCCATAAGATCCGCTGGCATTTTCATGATCGCGATCAACTTGCGTATGCGTCCCGGGGGGTGATGACGGTTCGCACCAAAGTTGGCACTTGGGTTGTGCCCACCCATCGCGCGGTCTGATCTCGGCACAGGTTCCTCATGCCATCACCATGTCGGGTGCCGTCGCCATGCGCACTCTTTATTTCAAGCCGCGGCTGGCGCGGACGCTGCCTACGGGCTGTTGTGTGGTGAACGTCTCCCCACTCCTGAAGGAGCTTGTTCTTCGTGCTTGCCAGTTTCCGTCGCTGAAAATGCGTCTCCCTTGGCAGAAACACCTCATCGACATGATCCTCGACCAGTTCATCGCCATACAGATGGTCCCCCTGCAACTTCCACACCTCTCGGATGCGAGGGCCATTCGCGTGGCCGACATACTGCTCGCAAACCCCGGCAACACACGCACGCTCACACAGCTCTGCAAGTCAGCAGGCGCCAGCAAGCGCACGTTGGAGAGAATCTTTCAGAAGGAGGCTGGCATGACGCTGGGGAAATGGCGGCAGCAGTTGCGCCTCATGCAGGCTGTTCGACTTCTGGCGGAAGGCGCCAAGGTCACGCATGCCGCGCTGGACGCCGGCTATAATTCTGCGAGTGCCTTCATCTCCATGTTCCGCAAAACACTGGGGACCACACCTGCCCTTTACTTCCAGGCAGCAGGCACACGCAGAGGCAATGCCTAGTCGCGAGCTCACCACGCCCAAACCCTGGTGAAGTACACGAGTTTTTGCCAGACCTTACATAAGTCAATGGATAGCAATGCTCGCCCGTCGGCGTTATATGTGTTCATTGGGTGCTTTGGAGGAGGACGTTTTTATGCGGGCATTCGGCAGAAGAATCACAGCCAAACAATGGACGAGATTCGCTCTGAAATGGGGACTTCTCCTCACCGACGCGACATTGTGGGAGGCGGTGAACGAACAATTGCGTGAGGGTGCGAACGACGTGAGTAACGTGGTGAAGCGGCGATACGAGAAGGCAGCCGATCGCCTTCAGGACCGGCGCCCTTCTACATCTGCCGGGTGGTTGTCACCCACCGCGACTTTTCTTGGAGGGGTTGGCCTTGGAGTCGGACTTGGTGTGATGTTTGCGCCGGTTTCGGGTGACGAAGCACGTGCCGTCCTTCGCGACAAAGTCGTGGATATCAAGAATAAGGTTTCCGGCGTCGCCGTCTAAAAAACTAAGGTTGTGGCGCACTGCTCTGCGGGCGGGCTGGATTGGGGTTGTGAGCTTCGCCATACGCGGTGGGCCCGGATTCCGAACCCTCTCTACGTTGCACACGAATAAAGGAGGTCCGCGCCCGCGCTGCTTCCTGCTTGCGCCCGGCCTTCGCGTAGGCATTCCCCAGCGCGCAGTAAAACTGCGGCTCCTGCGGAGCCAGGCGCGATGCAGTTTCCAGTTCCGGAATCGCGCGCACCGTTTCGCCCGTGTCGAAATAAAGCAGTCCAGCAGATAATGACCGAAGGAATATTTCGGCTGAAGTTTCACGGCCTTCTCGGCGAACGGAATTCCGGCTATTGAATCCACCCGCTGAACCCCGGGAACGCCAGCGAGGCAGTTCCGGGTGAACCGTTTCCTTCCTTGCGACCAAAATCGGGGTCCTATACTATGTCTGGCTAAACCTATAGATTTTGCTAAACCGATTTAGTTCGTTTATGAAGCACTTCACATCTATGAAGACCCTACTCGGTCGAATCTTTTGTCTTGCTGCTGTGCTCATAATTGCGGCCACCGTCCCTGCGGAGACGACTCAGGTTGTCGTCATTGACTCTTCGGCGCCCACCCATCCCTTCCCGCATTTTTGGGAGCAGATGTTCGGCTCAGGCCGGGCTGTGCTCTCGCTACGTGACAGCTATCGTCGCGACCTGCGCGAAGTGAAACAAGTTACGGACTTCCGCTATGTGCGTTTTCACGCTGTTTTCCACGACGAAATGGGGATCTACGACGAGGATGCGCAAGGACACCCCACCTACAACTTCTCGTATCTCGATCAGAGCTACGACGGTCTGCTGGCCAACGGAGTGCGGCCGTTTGTCGAGCTAAGCTTCATGCCCAAAAAGCTCGCGACCAATGACACGCCGCATGCATTCTGGTACAAACCGATCCCGTGGCCGCCCAAGGATTACAGCAAGTGGGATGACCTGATCAAACAGTTTGCCCGCCACTTGATCGAGCGCTATGGCATCAGTGAAGTGCGCCAGTGGTATTTCGAGGTTTGGAACGAACCCAATCTCGATTTTTGGATGGGCAATCCGAAGCAGCCGACCTACTGGGAACTCTACGATCACACGGTGCGAGCGCTCAAAGCCGTAGATTCCAGGTTGCGCGTGGGTGGTCCTTCGACCGCTCAGGCAGCGTGGGCCGACGACTTCATCCGGCACTGCGCAGAAAATCACGTGCCCGTGGATTTCGTTTCCTCGCATGTCTACGGCGACGACAAGTCCGAAGACGTCTTCAAAACGCACGAATCCATCCCGCGGAACCAGATGGTCTGTCGGGCGGTGAAGAAGGTGCACGATCAGATCAAAAGCTCTTCCATGCCAAGCCTTCCCCTGATCTGGAGTGAGTTCAACGCCACTTACATGAACCTGCCCGCGGTGACGGATTCTTCTTTCATGGGGCCATGGCTGGCCGATACCATTCGGCAATGTGATGGACTGGTCGACCTGATGTCCTACTGGTCGTTCTCCGACGTGTTCGAGGAGCAGGGAGTCGTTCAGAAACCATTCTATGGAGGCTACGGGCTCATCGCCGCCGGCGGAATTCCGAAGCCGGCCTTCAACGCGTTCAAACTCCTCCATCAATTAGGAGACCAGCGAGTCGAAGTAAACTCCGATTCCGTGCTGGCCACTCGCATGCCTGACGGTTCCTTGATCGTCGCGGTGTGGAACTACTCTCCACCGGAGCAGCCGGGGCCCAGCCGAAGTATTACGCTCAAGTTCAAAGGCATTCAAGCAAAGGAAGCCTGGATCTCCACTGCCGATCCTGATCACGGAGATGTTCATCCCGCGTACGAGAAGATGGGTTCGCCACAGTATCCGACCAGTGCGCAATTAGGCGAGCTGAGAAAAGCTGCGATCTTGTCGGCTCCCGTCAAGCAGGAACTGACCAATGGCGAGCTGACGCTAACGCTGCCCACCTACGGACTGGCAGTGATCCGTCTGGAATAAATCACACGCCGCTGACGCGTTTTCTTGCGGGTCACGCCAACGTTATGCGAGACTGCGCAGGTCATGCCAGCCCGGCGGGAACGCCTGCCCCATCAGAAAATTTCGTTGAAGTTTCTGGCGGATCACCTTCAGCTCTCGCCCGCGACGATCTCTCTGGTGATGAACCGCTCGACGGTCGCTGACTCCATTCCGCAGGAAACCAAAGATCGGATCTTCGCCGCCGCCCGCGAGTTCAACTATCGTCCCAGCTTCGTAGCCCGATCGCTGCGGACCCAGCGCAGCTTCACAGTCGGCGTAATGGTGCCGGAAGTGAGCGAAGGCTACGGCACCCTGCTGTTAAGCGGTATCGAAGACTATCTGCTTCAGGAGGGATACTTTTACTTTGTTGTAAGTCACCGCCACAAACCTGATCTGATCGACGAATATCCGCGCCTGTTGCTCGAGCGCTGTATTGACGGTCTGATCGCTGTAGATACCCCATCGCCACTTGCGGAACTGTCTATGCCTGTCGTCAAGGTCTCCGGCAACGATGTCAATCGCGGAAAAGCGGTGACCCATATAGTGCTCGATCACCGCCGCGCGGCTCATTTGGCCCTTGATCACCTGGCGTCGTTAGGACATCGCCGTATCGCAGTAATCAAGGGGCAGGATTTCAGTTCCGACACAGAGATACGCTGGAATGCGATCCAGGAGGCAGCGCGCGAACATGGTTTGAAGATCCCTTCGCAAAATGTCGGGCAATTGGTCGGTGACTCAGCCTCCCCCGAACTCGGTTATGAGGTCACGAAGAAGATCTTTGCAAAGGGCGCGGCTTTTACGGCCTTGTTCGCGTTTAATGATGTGTCCGCGATTGGCGCCATTCAAGCGATCAAGGAGAAAGGACTGCGGGTTCCCGAGGATATTTCTGTTATCGGCTTCGATGACATTCAAAGCGCCGCGTTCCAGTCGCCGGGCCTCACCACCATTCGGCAGCCCTTGCGCAAGATGGGACTGGTAGCGGCAGAAACTCTACTTCGAAGAATCGCAGGCACGGGTAAAGACATCCCCCGAGTGATTCGCGTCGAACCTCAATTGGTGGTACGAGGCACTACGGGTGCGTGCAACTCGCCCAAGCCTTCGAAGAAAAAAACTCGCCGTTAATAGCGCAGCTCTCTACGAAAAGAATTCTCGCCGCTTTTCTACTTCACCACTGCAGGGCTCGCCGCTATTCCCGTGTCAGCCTTGAACCCGATGCGATTCAGCATCGGCCGGATTTCCGGATTCGACATGAACAATTTCCAGATCAGCCCGGTCCGGTAGTTCTCCACCATCACGGTGTGGACGCAATACTCGCGATTGATGCGCGCAACGTTGCGATTGTTTTTCAAAATAGTCGGTGTAGCGATCACGAATCGCGCGGATCGAACCCCAAGAAGAGTAGTGCGTGCGCCGAATGTGTTGGTGCTCGTAGAAATTTCACACTAGTCGACGGGATCGCCCTCAACTTGCTTTCCTGAAAAGCAGGCAACACAGGACAAACGAACCGAGGTGGGCTAGATTTGGCTCGCAGGCTCGGCCCTCTGTGGTTTTTTCGCCCGCGATGCCCTCGGTTCGGGGCTTTCCACTTTGGCAGCGTCCAACCTGGCAGCCAGCTTCTCAAAGGTGGACGTCGGGCCGCGCCACATCAATTGCTCCACATCATCTAAGACCGGAACATCCGTCCGCAGCGTCGCCAGTCGTCGAAAAAGCACGGCATGCTCCCAGTCCCGGCAAAGAGTTTCTGCCAGGACACTTGCACTGGTGGTCTTCACGCCCCATTCCCGGTAATCCTTGGGGATCGCTTCCAGATGAAGGAACTTTGCCAGAACCGCCGCCGATGATTTCGCGCCCCATCCCGCGAGTCCCGGATAGCCATCCGCCGAGTCTCCCACTAGCGCCAGATAATCGGGAATCGATTTCGGCAACACTCCGAACTTCTGAAGCACTCCCGCTTCGTCAATGGTCACGCGTGTGCGGCGGTTCAATTGCACGATGCGCGCGCCCCGCACGCACTGCGCGAGATCCTTGTCCGGTGTGCAGATGACCACCTGTTCCACGCGTTCATCGAGAGCGGCCGCGACTGCCGCCGCTGCTAAAGCATCATCTGCTTCGAATTCAACCATGGGCCACACAACCACCCCTGCAGCCGCAAGCACTTCCTCTAACAATGGAAACTGTGCCAACAAATCAGGCTCGACCCCTTCGCTGGTTTTGTAGCCTGGCCATAAGTCATTCCGAAAAGATTCGATCACGTGATCAGTCGCAACTCCAATGTGGGTTGCTCCCTCTTTGATCATGCCGAGCACGGAAGCGAGCACACCGCGTACGGCAGCCACTTCTCGACCATCCGCATCACGCGCAGAGGGGAGCGCATAATAATGCCGAAACAACTCGTACGTGCCGTCAATCAGATAAACCTTCAATTCCCTGCCCCTCGAAAACCCTACAGGTCCCGTGCCGGTAAATCAACTCTCGTATTGGCTCGCGTAGGGGCAGACGCCCTCGTCTGCCCCAAGGGGCGTAAGCTCCGCAGCCTTACATCCGCCTTCCCGAAGGAATCAACCCCACCTAAGTAATCTGCCGAACATTTCATCGCCGACGCGCGTGCCCCACGGAGCGGCATCGAAATGGTAGCCTGTTTTCGTGGCGAAAGAACCAGCCGGCGAAGTGCTAGCGGTTGACGGGCGTGAAGTCCGCATCACGCATCCCGATAAGCTCTATTTCTCGCAGGCACGAGTTTCCAAACTCGACCTCGTGCGCTACTACCTTACCGTCGCGCCGGGTGCGCTCGCCGGAATCCAGGACCGTCCAATTGTTCTCAAACGTTTCGTCAACGGCGCTGAGGGAGAAGCCTTTTATCAGAAGCGTGCCCCGACGCAGCGGCCTCCGTGGCTGCGAACGGTCACGCTCTCGTTCCCTTCTGGCCGGACCGCGGAAGAGATTGTAGTCGATGATGCGGCCGGCCTCGCCTGGATCGTGAATCTCGGCTGCATCGAACTTCATCCGCACCCGGTGCGCTCCGCCGATCTTGAGCATCCCGACGAGCTGCGCATTGATCTCGATCCGATCCCAGGCGTCAGCTGGGCTGACGTGCGGCGTGTCGCGCTGGAAGTTCAGAGTTTTCTGGAAGAGATGGGACTGCGTGGCTGGCCGAAGACCAGTGGTTCACGCGGGATGCATGTCAATGTCCGCATCGAGCCGCGCTGGAGTTTTGCGGAAGTGCGGCGCGCGGCCGTCGCGTTGTCGCGCGCAGTCGAGCGCCGCGCTCCCTCACTGGCCAGTTCGAAATGGTGGAAGGAAGAGCGTCACGGCGTTTTTCTCGACTATAACCAGAACGCGAAGGACCGAACCACCTGCTCGGCATATTCTGTACGCCCGCTTCCCGACGCCCGTGTTTCCACGCCGCTTCATTGGCGTGACGTCCCCGACTGCGATCCGGCCGATTTCACCATCTTCACCGTGCCGGAGCGCTTCACAAAATTCGGCAATCCCCACGCCGACATGGATGCCACGCCCGGTTCGCTCGACAAACTACTCGAACTCGCCGCCAAAGACGAAGCCGCCGGTCTAGGCGATGCGCCCTGGCCACCGCACTTTCGCAAAATGGAAAGTGAAGGGCCTCGCGTCGCTCCCTCCCGAGCCAAATCGGCGGCTAAGAAGTCCCGCGTCAAAATGCCTTTGATTGTCGTGGCCAATTCACCCGATAAAGCCGCCGCTCTGGCAGGTCTCGAGAGATGGAAAAAGAAGCACGCGGACATCGCCGACCTGCTCACCGTTGATGACGTGCTGGTCGATTCGATGCGCGGCCGGTCCTCGACCTGGACCCGCATTCGGATCAACCTGCGTCATGTCCCGGAAGAGCTTCGGCCGCCGCAGGAAGCTCCCGATCCCGATGATGACCCCACGCGTGAATGGCGGGAATGGAGCAAGAATCAAACAGCTGCAAAAAGGGCGAGAAAAACCTGAGTTTGATTCAGCGACCCTGCGGGAAAATTGCCGTCAGCTCTTGCGGAGGAACCACCTCAAGCTGCGCATAAGTGCAGTCGCTGGGCTTCTTGTCCGTGCGCCATCTGCGGAACTGCGCCGTGTGGCGGAACCGGTCTCCCTGCATGTGATCGTAAGCGACTTCCACCACCAGCTCGGGGCGCAAAGGTTCCCACGACAAGTCCTTGCCTTGGCTCCAGCGGCTCTGCCCGCCCGGCATACGTTTCGCCGTATCTCCCGCTTCGCTGGCCTCGTCTGCCCAATGCTTCCATGGATGATTGTCGAGCGCGTCTTGGCGGTAAGGTTTTAAGAACTCCGCAAGTTCTGCGCGCTTCTTCGTGCTGAAGCTCGCGCATACACCCACGTGCTGCAACGCGCCGGCGTCATCGTATAAACCCAGCAGCAACGAGCCGACCAGCGTTCGATCACCTTTCTTATGCCATCGAAATCCTGCCACCACACAGTCACAGTCGCGCTCGTGTTTCACTTTGAGCATCACCCGTTTGTTCGGCTCGTAAGTGCCGGAGACCGGCTTCGCGATCACCCCGTCGAGCCCCGCGCCTTCAAAGCGTCGAAACCAGTCCGAGGCGATGTTGCGGTCGGCGGTTGCGGGTGTGAGATGGATCGGCGGCGCCGCCGACGAAAGCAGTGACTCCAGCTCGCGGCGTCGAGTTTGAAATGGCTCGCGTCGATAATCACGGTCGCCTACGCAAAGCAGGTCAAAGAATACGAACGACGATGGCGTCTGCTGAGATAAGAGTTTCACCCGCGACGCCGCCGGATGCAGGCGCAGTTGCAACGCATCGAAATCAAGCTCATTCTCGTTCACGATGACGACCTCTCCATCGAGAACGCAGCGCGCCGGCAACGCGGAACGGAGAGGATCCAGCAACTCGGGAAAGTAGCGGTTCAGCGGCTTTTCGTCGCGGCTCTGGATCAGGATCTCATCCCCGTCCCGAAATACCAGCGCACGAAATCCATCCCACTTGGGCTCGAAAATGTACTCATCGCCGGTGGGTAATTCATCGACCCGCTTGGCGAGCATGGGTAAGAGCGGCGGATTCACAGGCAGGTCCACGTCTTCCATCGTACAACGCGCGTGCCGCTGTTTGCCTGCCTGCGCCAGAGAAATTGGCGCCATCCCTTCAAGCCGCAAGCAAATCATTATGCGCGGACGATTGAACGGGTTGGTGAGTCATCTCATATACTTCTGCCATGCGAGTTCCAGTGTTCTGGATTTTCGGGGTGATCTTCGGCCTGGTGCCGATGCATGCCCGGCCTGTGCAACAGAAAACTACTGCCACGCCGATCGTGATTACGCACGTGACGGTTATCAACCCCGGGACCTCCTCGGTCCTGCCAAACCGGACGGTAGTAATCATCGGCGATCGCATCGCTTCGCTTTCCGATGCAGCGACATTTCGAACGCCCAAGAACGCGCGCGTCATCGATGCCACTGGAAAATTTCTCATCCCCGGTCTATGGGACATGCATGTGCACTCTGCCTTCGGCGACTGGTTTCCGGGTGGCCGCGACATTATTCTGCCTCTTTTTATAGCCAACGGCGTGATCGGTGTGCGCGATATGGGCGGAGACCTTCCGGTTCTACAGCAGTGGCGCAAAGAAATCGCGGATGGCCGAATCATCGGCCCGCGGATGATCATCTCCGGCCCAATGTTGGATGGCTATCTTCCGGACGGCAAGCTTCGCTTCCCGAGTTCCATTCCCATCACTACTCCGGCAAGTGCGGCCACAGCAGTGGATAGTCTCAAAGCCCAGGGCGTGGACTTCATCAAAGTCCAGTCTGTGATTTCACACGATGCTTATCTTGCGGCTGCCGCGGAAGCCCACAAACAAGGCTTACCTATCGTTGGCCATGTGCCCGACAAAGTTCGGATCAAGGAAGTTGTCGAAGCAGGTCAAAAGAGCATCGAGCACCTGATGGGCATCTTTGAAGGGTGTTCTACTGAGGAGGACAACTTCATCAAAGGCGAAGGCAACCTGAAGCTGCTGCTCACCACGCAGGATCAGCAGAGGTGTGACGCGCTCGCTCAACTGCTCGCGCACAGCCACACCTGGCAGGTGCCCACCCTCGCCTGGCAACGTGGGGGAGCGTTTCTCGACCAACTCGATTGGAAGCACCAGCTTCTCGACAAGTACGTCCCCGCCTACTGGCGCGATGTAACCTGGCGCCGCTTCAACGACCAGATGATGCCAGACCTGCTTCACGATCCGCTCCCACTACGGCAAGACTACTTTGCTCGCAATCTGCAAATGGTTGGGGCGTTGCACCATGCCGGAGTACTCTTCCTGGCAGGCACTGACACGGCGCCGGGCATTTACGTTATGCCGGGCTTCAGCCTGCACGATGAAATGGCGAATTTTGTAGAAGCTGGCTTTACTCCGATGGAAGCTCTTCAGACCGCCACCAGCAACCCCGCAAAATTCCTTGGGACGGAAGCGAATTCCGGCTCAGTCGAGCCAGGCAAGATCGCTGATCTGGTGTTGCTCCGCGGAAACCCAATCGAAGACATCCAGAACACGCGGAAAATCGAGCTCGTAGTCGCTGCCGGCCGGCTGTTTGATCGCGCTGCCCTCGATCAACTCCTGATGAAAGTGGAAGCGACCGCTAAAGGGATGAAGTAGCGACAACTCCCCGGTTCTTCAGGCGCGTCGTTCGCGTTGATTCAGCCGACTGAGCGCTTTCTGCGCAGCGTGATATCCACACATTCCATGCACGCCGCCGCCCGGCGGGGTCGATGCCGAGCAGATATATACGTCTCTCGCGGAAGTCGCATACAGTCGCGGGGTCGGCCGAAACACGAACTGGCGGAGATCCATGACCCCGCCTCCAATGTCCCCGCCCACCAGGTTCGCGTCCATGCTTTCGAGGTTCGCGGGAGAGAACGCGCGCCGCGCCAGGACAATTTCACCGAATCCCGGAGCAAAGCGCTCAATCTGGTTCTCGATCCTTTCGAGCATGTCTACCTGCGATCCATTCGGAACATGACAGTATGCCCACGCCGTGTGTTTCCCCTCGGGAGCGCGCGACGGATCGAAAAGACTGGGCTGGGCCAAGAGAACGAAGGGACGATCGGCGTGCTTTCCGCTTCGCACCTCCTTCTCCGATGCCGCAATCTCTTCGAAGGTCCCGCCCAGGTGTACGGTCGCCGCCCGCAGGCACTCGGAAGCCTTCCATGGAATCGGCGCGCTTAAGGCGTAGTCCACTTTGAACGCGCCCGGTCCATAGCGGAATCGCTCCAACTCGTGCAGGTAGCCCTGCGAGAGCCGTTGCGCGCCAATTTTGAGAAGCTGGCGCGGCGTCACATCACAAAGGATCACCTCGTAATCTGTGAGTGCTGCCAGAGACTCCACTCGACGCGAAGTCCAAACCGCGCCTCCGAAGGTTGCCAGATACGAGCACAGCGCATCGGGAATGGCCTGAGCTCCACCGCGCGGAATCGGCCATCCGACCGCATGCGCGGGAATCGCCATCAACATGCCAAACGCACCGCTCAGCATTTCATCCAGTGCAAGAAATGAGTGTGCCGCCAAACCTGCGAACAATGCCCGCGTGCGTTCACTGCGAAACCGGCTCGCAACGGCTTTCGCCGACAAAAACGCAATCATTCCAAAGCGCGCCATCAAGAATGGGTGTTTCGGAACCATCGGAACCGGCCTTAGCACCTCGGGGGCGAATTCGTCCCATTGCCTCACGAACGGCTGCACCAGATTCCGCCACGATTTGCCATCCGGCCCTAGCGCATTCGCCGCCTCGTCGAGATTGTGTTCCAGCACAACTGCCGTTCCATCGTCCAGCGGATGCGCGAGTGGAGCCGGAGAGTAAATCCACTCCAGTCCATGATCCGGAAGTGGCAAGGAAGAAAAGAACGGCGCCCCTGCTCCGAGCGGATACACCGCTGACCCAAAATCGTGCCGAAAACCCGGAAGCGTCAACTCCATGGTACGGACTGCCCCGCCGGGCGTAGCTTCCGCTTCGAACACGTCGACCTGCAGCCCGGCCTGCGCCAGCACAATCGCCGCCGCCAGCCCATTCGGGCCCGACCCAATGACACAAGCTTTGCCGTGAAAATTTCCCAATGGCTCCATTCCTCAACTACTCAATTTGCCGCCGGGCTCCAACAGCAGGCCATTCCACGACCTTAATCTCGCCTCCCGCGCTCCATTCCAACGTAGGAGCGTACAGTCCCACGAGCTCACGCCGCCACCACATTCCAGTGGCACGTTTCTCCGCCATGGTAGTCAACCAGTATTGCCACAGCACGGCGCGAATCTGGTGTGGCGGCGCCTGGCTAAAAGGATTTCCGGCAAAAAGTGCAAGCACGTCCTTCTCATTTTCGAGCAATCGAACTTCGGTGTTTGGCACGAACGGGTAATCGCGCCACGATCCAAGAGAAGCAAACCACAAATTCCAATCGAAGCGCGGCTGGTACGGCGCGTAGATTCCCGGCGGACGATCCAACGCCTGGGGCTTGTAGCGAAACGGATAAGCAACCCAAGTCTGCCCGTCATTCGAACCCTGGAACTCAATTTCAAAACGCCCACGCGTCATGACCGCAAACAGGCCGTAGCGGTTGGCAATCCGGAACGGCTCGAGTGCGCTCACGGGAGTTGTGGGCAAGGGCACTTGCGTGAACATCCAGATCAGTTGCGCCGTAGTTGCATACCCGATCCAAACCATAAGCAGCGAACTGATAGTGAGCTTCGCAAGCTCCCACCGCCGCGCGACACTTTCCCTAACTGGCGAGACCGTGCCCGCACTCTCCTGCGAACCCAATGCCCGCCGCAGTGCGCTCGCCCGATCCTCCGGGACAATGTCCAGCACAAACCGATCATCCAGCAGCAGCACCCCCATGGCGAGCACAAGATAGTTCAGGAACGTATAGTTCGCAGTCAGGATCACCCCAATCTGCCAGGGAGTCACAATGAAGAAACAAACAATCCGCCACCGGCGCGGAAGGAACAGCATCCACACCAGTCCCAGTTCCATCGCCAGTGTGGCATACACAGTCGCGGCATGAAACCAATGCGGCAGATGCTGCACATACCACCCTATCCACGTAGGCAACGGACCATTCTGGTAATACTCGTCCATCGCGGTGAAATTCCGCCACTGGGGATCCCCGCTAAGCAGTTTCACCGCGCCCGACTCAAAGTAAATCCGAAACCATTCCCATTGCAGCAGGAATAAGCTGGCCCACGACGGCGGATGTGTCGCTCCCAACCCAGGCCGTGGTCTAGGTGGCGCGAAGAAGAACGCAATAAATCCCGCCTCCAACAACATGCCATCCGACTGATATCCGGAGAAATCTTGTGCCGCACTCACAAAAGAAAGGAAGCAGACAAAGCAGACGACCAGCATCCCGCGCGGCCAGACGTTTAGAAAAAGCAGAAACGAAGCAATCATCCCGCCCCAACAGAGGGCCATCAGCGTCAGCGATCCACTCGACCACCACAGCAGCGTGGGTGCGTACCAGAATCGCTGCAAATGTCCCAGCGTATGTGCGACTGCCTGAAGATAGTCGCCAGCGGGCAAGATGCCATTCGGGCCGATCAGCCCGCGGATCTGAAACACCAACGAGAAAAATGCAGAAAAGTAGATTGCGCCTAGCATGCGCAGAAAAAGCCATCTCGGGATCAAGCGGTCCGTGGCCCCTTGACTCTCCGAAAAGAGCCAACCCAGGGCGGAGTTAAAACGCCAACTCATGACGTTGCATTATACGAAGGCACGGTGGTGACGACTCGTAAGCGAACGCCGGCCGCTCCCAAGCCACAGATCACGAATCACCGCACCTCGGCGCCAGCACGTAGCTTGTTTGCTGGACGAGCCGGGAGATCGGCGGTTTGTTGACCAGCAAACCCCATTCTCCTGATGCGATATGCGTTTGTACAACCTTCGAGCAAAATCCAAATCGGTTTTGCCGACACCCAGTAAAATGAGCCGGGTCACCCCTTGTACCCGCTCTCTAATGCGAATCCTCTTGATCGGCGGGAACGGTTTCATCGGTTCACCGTTAGTGCGCGAATTGCGCGAATTGGGACACCAACTTGCGATCTTTCATCGCCGCCCTGAAGCAGCCGCTCCTGCAACCACCGACCTCGTGAGAATCCAGGGAGATCGAAATCGACTTGCCGATTCACGAGAGCAGATTCGCCAATTTTTACCCGACGTGATCGTCGATTTGATTCTTAGCTCGGGAGAACAAGCCCGGCAGCTCATGATCCTTTCCCGCGAACTGACACAGCGCGTGGTTGCGATCAGTAGCATGGACGTTTATCGTGCGTGGGGAGTTATGCACGAAGTTGAGCCGGGTGACCTGCAGCCGTCGCCTCTTACGGAAGACTCGCAGCTTCGTACTGTTCGGCGGCTTTACCCGCCAGAGACAATAAAAATGATGCAGGGCATCTTTACCTGGGTCGATGAGAATTACGACAAACTCGCGGTCGAAGAATCAATCATGAACGATGCCCGGCTTCCTGGAACTGTTCTGCGGCTCCCGATGGTATACGGCCCGGGAGACCCGCTTCATCGATGGTTCCCCCTGCTCAAACGCATTGCGGATGGGAGATCCACAATCTTGATTGCTGATGATTTCGCTGCGTGGCGGGCGCCACGTGGATACGTTGACAACGTTGCGCACGCGATCGCGCTTGCCGCGACCTCCGACCAGGCCGCAGGACGTATCTACAACATTTGCGAGGAACCCTCGTTGTCCGAACTCGCATGGCAGAGAAAGATTACAGCCCAAACGAACTGGCCGGGACAGTTTATTGTCCTACCTAGGTCGAACACCCCAAAACATCTGGTGTTGCCTGGTAATGCGGCGCAGCATGTAGTGGCCAGTTCTGAGCGCATCCGAACCGAGTTAGGATACGAAGAACCAGTCGAGATTGACGAAGCGATACGGCGAACAATCGCCTGGGAACAGAAGGGCCCGCCCTCCACCATTAATCCGCAACAGTTTGACTACGACGCGGAAGACGCTGCTCTCGCCGATGGAGTGTAAGCCCACCGTAGATGACGAAGGCACAACATCTACTTTGAAATAATCTCTGGCGGGGGCGGGAGATTGCGGTGTTTTAACCACTCCATGCTGATGTTCTGGTTTCCCTTGTTTTTCGGAAGATTGTCGAGATCAGGCATGAAGATTTGCAAGCCCGCTTCGGGAGTCATGCGAGTGTAGCCGTTCACTAATTGGTTTTGATAGTTGTTCAGATCGAGATCAAACCACGCATCATCCGAGAGATCCACCATCGTAATATCCACGTGATGCATAGTGAGCTTTCCGAAGTCGATAGTGCCGTCGTTCAGGCGCAGGAAATTTCTCCATTGTTCGAAACGGGTCACTGCCTCTTCGGCGTTTCCGTAAACCTCCTCGATATCAGGAGTCACGACGCGCACTTTGGTCAATTGTCCATGGATATGAGGGGGCGGAAGTAGCTTGAGGGTGTCGAAAAAGATGTCGTTGCCAGAAACTTCGATTCCCGGGATGCCCTTCGGATGAAAGAGGTCTGACACGCCAATGTTCAATCCACCGAGTAGCCCCTTCAACGGAACTTTCAGAACGGAGAGTTTTGTGACGTGTACCTGAATTCGGTTGTCGGGAGTTGCAGCAACGCTGCCGAGCAATTCAACCGGCATTGAAATGAGCTTGTGCAGGGTTCCCTTGAGCTTGATATGGTCGTCCTCGGCAAGAAGCGTGATGTCTCTCAGGGGCGAGTTTGCTACACCTCCCGCATTGAGGAAGTTGCCGATATCGCCGATATTCGCGCGGATTACGCCGGTTTTTACGTCAAGACGAAAAGATTCGGGATCATCGAACGTTGGATTCACGTTCTGACGAGTGCGGACCAGGTCTCCACGCAGCCAGCGCACGTAGATGCGGAAGTCTGGACCTTTTCGCAGCATCAGGTTATGAGCATAGACAGCGGTAGGAGCCGAATCGGGCGTGGTGGGAAATGTGGTGCTTTCAGACGATGCACCCACGGAGATCGCAGAAGCTGCCGGTTGGCCAGCGGGTTTTTTTGATCGCAGATGCCAGACCAGCCACGTTAGCAAAAGGAGGCAAACAGATATGAGAACCGCCAGGCGAGCACGCATACAGAACCATTCTATGGGACCGCTGATCTCGCGGAGATTGGACGGTCAACTGCCTATTCCGACGGCGCTCCCTACTCCCCAGTCTCCCGGCGACATTCTACATTCTGCGATTTCTGGTTCAGTGGGAGCAGTGGGAGGCCGTCTTGCGCCTACTAAACAATCTCATGTATCCAGTATGGTTCCTCGCTTGCTTTCCAGGCGTTTCATGATTATCTTGGCATTCTCCGGCTTGACCCCCACTTCTTCCAAGGCTGCGCGAAAGTGCTGGAGGAACAGGTCGAAGTGCGCATCGGTCAGACCGCAATCTCTAGACCGGGCATGGGCCTCACGAATATTTTTCCCTGTATACACTCGTCCAGCCAGGAGCATGGAAACGAACATAGACTGCCGGGATCGGAGGTCCATCATGTCAACTCGCTCAAAGAAATGGCGCAGGTTATCATCCTGCGAAACCTTGTCGTAGAAGACCTTGGTAGCCGACTCGATAATGTTCTGTCCCCCGATCAGGTCATATAAGTCTTCGATCATGGTCTCCTCACCAATCAGCAAAATAGCAATTTCTCCGTACCGAGGCATCTTATCGCCTCGCACTGAAAGCCGACCAGAAATCTGCAGGCGAGCTTCCCCCACCGGCGATGGCGCTCGAATTGAATTATCCACTCTTGAAGCGCATCTGAGCCACAGCGAGTTGTCGCCCATATCACGGCAGTACGTGCTGTGGCCTGGTGTGCAGTCGAATTGCAGCCGCAGTCCCACGGATCGTCGTCAAATCCATTCAAGACAGACCCATCGAACCTGATCCATCTTTGTCCGAAGCCCGTCGGGGCTGCTTGAGTTTCATCGTACTTCGTCACCATGAAGAAAATAACCATTATTCTTTGTGCCGCCGCCGCCAGCTTGTGTCTCGTCTTCCTGGGTGTCCGCGCAAACGGGAACTTTCGGAGGATTAGTCTTCCTACCAGCAAGATGCTGACTCTTCCGGTCCCCGGTTTTATTGCGCGCACCAACAGCTTCCCGACAACCATCGCGCTAAGCCCCAATGGCCGTTACGCCGCGTTTCTCAATCAAGGATACGGGACACAAGAAAGCGGCGTGCGACAGTCAATCGCGATTCTCGACCTCAGCAACAACACGTTGCGCGATATTCCTGATGATCGGCTGCGCGGTGACGAAAAATCGACGCGGCAGAGCTACTTCATTGGGCTCGGATTTTCGAGCGACGGCAAAAATCTTTACGCTTCGATGGGATCTACCGAGGAGAACGGGATCGCAGTCTACAAATTCTCAGATGGCCAAGTTGCGCCGGAGCGTTTCATTGCGATCCCTGCGCAGCAGATGTCGAGGGGAAAAATCATCACTCTCAATACCGGTCAGAATCCGGCGGGAACTGCACCCGCCTATCCTGCCGGGCTTGCTGTCTTGAGTTCGAGCGAAGGCGACCGCCTGCTGGTAGCGAATAATCTTTCGGACAATGTCCTCCTGCTCGACGTGAACTCGGGCCGAATTTTGAAGTCCTTCGATGTGAGCACCAGTAGATACATTCCTGCCGCGTATCCATACACCGTCATCGCCAATCGGGCCGGTAGCAAGGCATGGGTCAGTTTGTGGAATGGTTCGGCAGTGGCCGAATTGGATCTCAAGCAAGGAACGGTGAAACGTCGAATTGAACTCTGGCGCCCTTCTGAATCCGTTGCCCCAGGTTCACATCCCACCGCGATGCTTCTGAATCGCAACGAGGACATCCTCTACGTTGCGATATCTAACGCAGCCACCGCCAAGAGCGATGGTGTGGCAGCGGTGGATTTGAAACGGGGTCTCACCCAGCGATGTTATCGCGCGGCCCTCGACAGCAACGACGAACCCGGGACGGCGTCACTCGCAATCGCACTTTCTGCCGATGAAAAGCATCTTTACGTCGCGCTAGGCTCCCTCAATGCTGTGGCGGTATTCGAGACCAAATCCAATGATCGGATCTCAGCCGTGGAATTGCCCACTGGCTTCGTGCCCACCGAATGGTATCCGAGTGCGTTGGCTCTTGCCGGGAATGACCTATTGATTGCCAGCGCGAAAGGGGACAGCAGCGGACCGAATAATATGAAAGCTGTGGTGCAGACCGGGCTGCATCCTAACCCGCATCCTTATATCGCGACATTGATCGGAGGGTCGATCCAGCGGCTAAGCGTTGGCGAAATCAGCACGAATCTCGCTGCCTATACGCGGCAGGTGGAAGACACCAACCTTGTCCACGCGCTGCCTGAAAAGATCGAATTTGCGGGAGGCCGGAATCCCATCCGGCACGTAATCTACATTCTCAAAGAAAATCGGACTTATGATCAGATTTTTGGCGATCTTGGCGTGGGCGACGGCGACCCATCACTGACCATGTACGGCGCCGAGATTACGCCGAACGAGCACAAACTCGCGCTGCAGTTCGGAGTGCTCGACAACTTTTATGACAGTGGAGACGTTTCCGCCAACGGCCATCTTTGGTCCGATGCCGCCGCAACGTCCGACTACATCGAAAAAACCTGGCCCATTATTTATCGCGGCAGTGAGCGTCCGGAGAACCCGGGCAACAGTCTCGATCAGGACCTTCCCCTGATGGACGATCCCGGAACCGGCTTTCTCTGGGACAATCTTGCCAAGCATAATTTCACCTACCGCATCTACGGAGAAATGCTGGACGCCGCCTGGTGCACAGACGAAAAGACGAGCTCGCCAGGAAAAGAAACGCGATCGCCGCTCTCGGCTGCTTGTCCGTCTACTGAAATCAAGCCGGGAGATCCGCTGCCGCCGAGCCACAGCAATCCCAAAGGTGGACCAAGCCCTTGGCCATGGGCAATTCCCAGGCTTAAAAGCATCCGTCCGACAAAAACAGCGCAACGAGATCACATCGACCCTTTGTATGCCGATTTTGCGATTGAATATCCTGATCAACTTCGTGCGGACGAGTTTCTTCGTGAGTTTGACGAGTTCGTTAGCGCTCGGGGTACGTCAAAAGAACTGCCACAGTTCGTTCAATTGTGGCTGCCGAACGATCACACCGGCGGAACGCGAGCGGGCAAGCCGGCGCCGCGAGCCTCTGTCGCCGATAACGATCTCGCCGTCGGCCGCGTCGTCGATGCAGTTTCGCACAGCGCCTATTGGGATGACACTGCCATATTCGTTGTTGAGGACGATGCGCAAGATGGCGCCGACCATGTGGATGCACATCGTTCGACCGCACTGGTAATCAGCCAGTATTCGCCCCGCTCGGCCACGCCTTTCGTTGACCGTCATTTCTACACAACCGTGGGCATGGTCCACACCATGGAGCAGTTGCTCGGGCTTCCTCCCATGAACCTGTTCGATGCGCACGCGCCGATTATGGCGCCGCTGTTCGCCGGTCCTGGAACGCAGCCTCCCTACCAAGCTGATGACAAGAACCTGCGCACCGGGCTTCTCTATGAGATGAACGACAAGAAGGCACCGGGCTCGAAATTATCCTCTCGGATGGATTTTTCTCGCCCGGATGCGGTCGACGCACAGGTGCTGAACGCGATTCTTTGGCAGGACGCTAAGGATAGGCAGGCGGCCTCGGGACGGAAGTAACGGCTTGGGGTCAAGGTGTAAAGCTTGCGGACACGTTCTGGCGAATGGCGAACTCGTGGGGCGTTTTGAACACTAAGTAAAGGAGATCTGATGAAAACATTTCTGGGGCTTTGTCTCCTGGTTTACGCCGGCATGATCTTGGTTCCTGCATGGGCCCAAACGGCGACCACTACTACAAGTAATGACGCTCCGGCACGTGAAACGAAGGCCACCATCGAAGGCCTGGTACGGGACATCGCCTGTCCCATTCAGAACCTCGAAGCGACGGCAACTCACTTGAGCATGAAGTGTTTGCGGGCATGCGCGAATGCCGGGTCGCCGCTCGTCATTCTGACCATGGATGGCGAACTGTACGTGCCTATATCCGATAAGATGCCCGATACGGACCAACGGCAGAAGCTGAAGCCATTCCTGGGAAAATACGTGCGGGCCAGCGGCACTGTTTATGCGAGGAAAGGAACTCACGCAATTGCGATTAACAATATCGAAGAGTTAAAGGGTGTGCGGCTGAACGTAGAAGATCAGTGAATTCGGTCAGTGTATCGCAAGATGTAAGGATTCCGGCATCAACGCACTGTCCGGATCGAGACCACGTTACAGTTCCTCGGTCAACCTCACACTCAAGCGCCTTTTCGTCAGCGAACGAGGTATTCGGCGGTGTAATGGTCTGGTGATCGATACGTAGGGGCTCACAGAAACAATCACACTAGGTGATAGAAAAGCTTCGACGCCAAACCGCGGGCGGGGCTCCCGTGATGCGGTGCACCCATCTAGTCATGTGAGCTTGATCGGCGAAACCTGTTTCCGCGGCGATTCTGCACAGACACTCGGAGCCTCTTGTGATGCGTAACCACGCCGAACGCGCTCGCAATTCAGCCCGTAAAATTGAGGGTGAGATCCCGTACGCTGCCCCGAATCCCCGAGACACTGTTTCTCGTGCCAGACCGTTTATTTCCGCCCATGCACCAATCTCTATCGAAGCATCTCTGGCCAAATCAGCCAGCAACAGATCGGGCCAGTCATTCTTTTGTCCAGGCGAAGGTAAGCATTGTTCCCGGAGTGCCAGTTTCAGCAGATGCATCGCTTCGGTGACATCCTTCTCAGCAGTGCGAGCAAGTTCGTCCACGTTAGCCAAATAATAAAGCCCTCCAATCCCACTGGTGTCCATCCAATCCAGCCTTATCAGCTTCACACCCGCAGAGACCATCTCATTCGCATGGCAATCCAAGGCAGCGTGGATCAGGACGTCGCCCGCGGTGGCGCGTATGCGGCCGGAATATCCGGACTCCTCGAAGCAGCCTGAAAGCACTACGGTTGCGTACGCGCGCAAATGGCGATGACGCGGCAAACTGAAGCTGCAAGGCAAAGTGTCTATGCCGGGCCTGATGCGGCGAAATCGCGAATTGTCGATTGTTGATGACACGCTCAATCGATAGGTGAAGACAACGTGACGGCCAAGGATAACTTGTTTTGCCTCGCTTCAGCCAAGTCAAATGGATTCAAGACAGCGCGCTTAGGATGGCTCATCCTCAAATTTTTGAACGCTTCTGCGGTGGGCAGCTGCTCGGGTCGGAGAGAGGCGGATCGATCGCTTGAGGTGAGCTTTTTTAGAGACTGAACAAATGACCACAATAACCAGGCGGTCCTTCATGGAATTGGCAGTTGCTCTAGGTGCGACAGCAGCCTGGGGCCAGCCGTTTGCTACACGTTCCAGCGTTCCACGGCACGAGCGCCGCGATCTCTACCCCGAGGGTGTCGCTTCAGGAGATCCTGACAGCGGCAGTGTTATGTTATGGACTCGCCGTCGACCCATAGATAACGGAGTCGTAGACAAGTTGCACGTGGAGATCGCCGAGGATGAATCCTTCACTCGAGTTGTCGCCCGTGCAGAAGCGCCTATCTCAGAAGCCTCCGATTGGACCTGTCGTGTATTAGCTGGCGGATTGAAGCCGGCGCGCACGTACTGGTATCGCTTTACTGATGTGAGTGGCTACGGCAGCCGGGTCGGCAGGACCATCACGGCACCAACCGATGACGACAGAAGACCTGTGCGGTTTGCGTTCGTCTCTTGCCAGAACGCGAACCAGGGTGCTCAGAATGCGTACCGGAGAATGATTTTCGAGGACGAACGCGCTTCGGAAGAGGATCGTCTCGGGTTCGTGCTCCACCTCGGCGACTTCATCTATGAAATTGTCTGGTACCCAGAAGACCGGCCTCAAGGCATGTACGACCGTCGTCTGCGCGACATCGTTCACTACGAACACGGCGAAAAGATCCGCGATTTCCATATTCCGACAGACGTCGGAGACTATCGCGCCGTCTACCGCAACTATCTACACGACCCCGACCTCCAGGACGCACGCGCGCGTTGGCCGTTTGTGTGCATGTGGGATAACCACGAGTTCAGTTGGATCGGTTGGCAAAGCCTGCAACGGTTTGGAGGGGTGAATCGTCCTGCACAGACGCGAAAAGTGGCAGCGTATCAGGCATTTTTCGAATACCAACCGGCGCGGCTCTACAAACCAAGTGGTCCATCCCTTGATCGCTTCGATCCGCCACGAGTTGCTAATGCGCCAATCACGCACTTTGACGAGAACGGTTTAGGTCAGGAAACGAACAACCTCACCGCCATTCATAGCCTAAGGGGATACCGAACACTGCGTTGGGGTCGCAACATGGAGCTGATCATCACAGACCAGCGGAACTATCGGTCCGAGGAGCCGACTTATCGGGCGGAAATCCAAGCTTTTATGAGCGACGACTTTCCCGGATTCATTCCGCAGGAAGTGCTAGACGCACTCGATGCCGGACGTGCCTACAACGGCGGTCATCCCCCGGCAACAATTAAGTATGGCAGCACTGAAATCGCGAACTTTCGCAAAGATGAACCTGCAACAACCCTTCTCGGAGCTGAACAGAAAGCCTGGTTCCTCAATTGTTTGCAGAAGTCGAAAGCGACCTGGAAGATCTGGGGCAATACTGTTGCCACGCTTGACATGCGCGCCGACCCGCAGAATCTGCCACCGGGTCTGACCGCGCCGTGGCCCGGTCAGGGATATGCGGGATTCGATGCCAGTACCGGCGCCGGCGATCACAGCACTGCCTACGTCGAGCGCGGTGAAATCTATGACTTCGTTCGCGACAATGGGATTACAGGTTTCGCGACCGTAGCAGGCGACCGCCACAGTTTCTGGGCTGGACTCGCAGCCAAGGCTCTCCCACCCAAACCTTTCGAACCGGTCGGAATCGCTTTCGTAACCGGTTCAATCTCAGCTCCAGGAATCGTAGAGGCATTCGAACACGGCCTTCCCAGAGAGCATCCGCTGCGGCCCTTATTCGTAGGCCAGGAACCGGGAGTCGTGCGTCCTCAGCCAACCATGAATCTATTGCTGAAACACGGTGTCCGATCGGCTCTGGAATATACAAAAATCGGCGACCTGCAGAAGGCTCGCGCTTTATCCAACCCCGATCTGTCGCCGCACGTTTCCTTTGTGGATATGGGTGGCCACGGGTACGCAATTGTTCGCGTCACCAACGAGATGCTCGAAACCGAGTTTGTGTGTATCCCCCGTCCTCTCGAGCGCAGCGAGAGGGCCGACGGCGGCCCTCTCCTGTATCGTACGCGACATCGAACCAGCCTCTGGCGCAAGGGTGAAAGACCTAAGCTACAGTTGCAAATTCTTGAGGGCGATCCACGCTTTTCGGTTTGAAGAAGCTTCACACCGCAGCTCTGATTCGCTGCCCTTGGGTTCGAAGAAGATGCGTTTGAGGGAATGAGATTTCGAGGTCGTGACACTCTCCTGCCCTTCTGGTCATAGACCCAACGGTCACGCCCGGTCATTACCACTCCCCTTCAATTCTTATGATTTTGGCCGCCGGTTTGAGTTGGCGTCGATGCATCGCCCGTTGGTGCCAGGTAAATCGCAGGGACATCCTTCTTCATCATGTCGTTTAGCGCCACTACGTCACTAGATCGAATGTCCTTCCACTTAGCGATAAGGGGCATCGCTTGACGGCTGAGAACGTCAAACGCCGCGTACTGTTGCTGCGTAGGCGCGCCGTCATATTCAACACTGAACACCAATCCGTGGAGCTGTTCGTCAATCAGTACCGGATAGTTCAAAGTTGACTCCGAGCTTTTGGCGTTGGTCTGCAAAAGTTGTTCTTCGATGGGCGTCATTTTCTTCTCGAGCGCACTGGCGCTGTCGTTGATCGATTTGTAGCGAACATCCTCCAAACGACCGCGCATGCTGCGAATTTGTACACGGGTGTCTCGTATTTCGCGCACGGTGTCGTGCAAATCGCTCAGAACTCCCCGGATTTTCAGCTCCAGGTCGAATTCTTTTTGTATGTCAGCTAGAGAAACGTCTACACGTGGATCCATCTTGAGTTCGAGGGGAACCGTAAGGCTCTTTCCTTCTGCGTTCAGCCTCACCTGATAGCTGCCCGGGGGCGAGATCGGCCCGCGCGAGCGGATCTCGGCCAGCACTTCTCCCGCCAAGCGATGGGGGCCATCGTAACGAAGATCCCAGCTGAACCGGTTCATGCCGGCCTCCACGGGAATTTTCTCCTCGGGCGGCACCAAGTCGGGCCACTCGGGCGGCGTCACTGGTCCCTTTTTGTCTATGCTGGAGAATTCGCGGACAATCATGCCTTTAGAATCGAGGATTTGCAGCGTCACTTCACCCTTAGGGGAAGACTTGAAGTAATAAGAAATCATCGCCCCGTGAGGCGGATTCTCACCCACCGGCTGTCGGCGATCGTAAAATTCCGCAAAATAGGTGCGGTAGTTCACCGGCGGCTTGTAGAGATAGATATCGGCCTTGGTCACCTCGTCACTCAGCTGGCGCAGGGGCGTGACATCGTCAAGAATCCAGAAGGCGCGGCCGTGCGTGGCTACTACAAGATCGTCATTCTTTATGACCAGGTCGTGAATCGGCGTCTGCGGCAGGTTCAACTGCAAGGGCTGCCAGCCACCCCCGCTATCGAAAGACACAAAAATTCCAGTCTCCGTGCCAACGTAGAGCAATCCTTTTTGCCGAGGATCCTCGCGGACCGCATGCACATAGGCGCCGTCAGGAATACCAGTGACGATTTTCGTCCAGCTTTTGCCATAGTCTGTGGTCTTGTAGACGTAGGGCTTGAGATCGTCCAGTTTATGGCAGTCCAGCGCTATGTACGCCGTTCCCGGATCGTGCGGGGAAGCTTCGATGAGGCTCACCAGGCTCCACTCCGGCATGCCTTTCGGCGTGACGTTCGTCCAATTTTTTCCGCCGTCGCGAGTGATATGCACCAGGCCATCATCGCTGCCAGCCCACAACAAACCCTTCTGCATGGGAGACTCGGCAATGGTGAATACGGTGTCGTAATACTCGACACTCGTGTTGTCCTTTGTTATGGGACCACCGGAGGATTCCTGCTTGCTTTTATCGTTCCGTGTGAGGTCGGGACTAATCGCATTCCAGCTTCTTCCGTGGTCAGTACTCTGGAAAACCACTTCGCCGGCGGTATAAAGCACATCCGGGTCGTGGGGAGAAACCACGATTGGTTCAGTCCATCCCAAACGATATTTCATATCTTTGACGCCGTGGCCCGAGTAATCGACGGGCCAGACTGTGATGTCTTGGGCTTGCATCGTGCGCTTGTCCCACCGACTCATCAAGCCTCCGCCTGCACCTGCATAGACGACGTTGGCATCGCGTGGATCAGGCACAACGTATCCGCTCTCGCCGCCTCCCACATCGTGCCAATGCTGCCGGCCGATGTAGCCATCGTCCGTCCGGCTAGCAATCGTGACTGTCGTATTGTCCTGCTGTGCGCCGTAAACCTGATAGAGGAATTGATTGTCGGTGGCAACGTGGTAGAACTGCGCCGTAGGCTGGTTGTACTGCGTCGTCCAACTCTTGCCACCATCCACCGTGATCGTGGCACCGCCGTCGTTGCCGTTGATCATGCGTTGAGGATTGGTGGGGTCAATCCACAAGCCGTGGTGATCGCCATGCGGCGCAGGCAAAAGCTCCACGCTTCTGCCCCCATCACTCGAGCGGAACAGGCCAGTGTTTAGCATGTAAACGGTGTCAATGCTTTTGGGATCAGCAAAAACGTGAGTAAAGTACCAGGCTCGCTGGGTGAGACGCTGATCGCTGTTGATCTTCGTCCAACTATCTCCACCATCATCCGAGCGATAGAGCCCGCTGCCCTCCTGGGCTTCTATCAGGGCGTATACACGATTGGAATCGCCCCCGGACACGGAAACCCCAATTCGCCCCATGAGCCCGGCTGGCAGTCCGTGGCCTTCGAGATGTTTCCAGCTAACGCCCCCGTCTACGGATCGGTAGAGCCCACTGCCGGGTCCACCACTGTTCAAGCTCCAAGGAGTTCGTTGCGCCTGATACAGCGCCGCAAATAGCACGTTGGGATTGTTCGGATCAAAAACCACATCGATGGCGCCGGTCTGGTCATCTTTGTATAAGACCTTTTCCCAATTCTTGCCGCCATCAGTCGAGCGAAATACTCCGCGCTCTGTGTTAGGTCCATAGGCATGGCCAAGTGCCGCGACCAGGACCACGTCCGGATTACGCGGATGGACAATAACACTCGCTATGTGTTGGGTATCCTTGAGGCCAACATTCGTCCAGGTTCTTCCCCCGTCCGTCGACTTATAAACGCCGTTCCCATAAGAAATGTTGCCTCGAATGCAGGCCTCGCCTGTACCCACATAAATCACATTGTGATTGGAATCAGCTACGCCGATGGCACCCACGGACGAAACGGCCTCTTTATCAAACAGTGGCTTCCAGCTCGAACCGCCGTCCGTAGTGCGCCAAACGCCTCCAGCAACACCGCCAAAGTAGAACGTATATGGATCGCCCGGGACACCCGTAACGGCCAGGACGCGGCCGCCACGATACGGGCCAATGGAGCGCCACTTCATGTCTTTGAAGAGCGTATCGTCGTATTTGTTCGCGGCCAGAGCAACCTGGCCACACAAAAATGTCAGCAGTAACACCCAAGCAATGGGGCCAACGCGCTTGCAATTCTGTTCCATAAGCAGTTCTCCAGAGTGTTCGAGAGTTTATCCCACCTGTGCACCTCGTCGGGGGAAAAAACGATTTCCAATTCACGGAGCGGTGAGCTCAGACGCGACCAGCAACCTCCTCTGCGGATTCACCTCTGATCTGAAGCGGTCCTTCCGAAAACACGCGCCAAAAGAAGTCAAGAAGATCGAGGAGAGATTCCCTATCCCGGAAGACGATAAAGCCTAGCCGTGTGGTATTTCGACCGGGCGGTGTGAGACCGCCAACAATAGTAAGGCCGAGTGGGCGACCCAACTCGGCGCCGCTGGCGGTCGCGAGCGCCAGCGGCAAACCTCCGAGCAATGCCGCCATGATCGTCATCATGATGGATCGGAAACGGAGCACACATGCTTCATAGATTGCGTCTAAAGGAGGGTAACTTCCCTTCCCTGCGTTCGGCGTCGAGCGCAAAGTCGATCATCTTGAAGCATTTTTATCGACTAGACCCGGCTTGAGCCGTTATCCCGTGTATCGTATCGCGATACGATGACAAGGGGCCGACCACCTCTTCGTTCCCGGTCGCGATACGTCCGCCGCAGCCAGGCGCTCTGCCTGCTTCGCTGGGATCCATCCAGGTGCTGGTTGTTGGATAGTCCGCTGGCATCTTTTCCAGCATATACATGTCGTGTTACGATACATTGTAGAATTATCTTGATACGATATACTTTGTGCCACCGGAAGGAGCCGCGCGCTTTGACCGATTATGAGTCGCTGGCGGAGTTGCGTTACCAGATCCGCCGCTTTCAGCATTTCAGCGAAGGAGTGGCCCGCGCCACCGGCCTACAGCCGCAACAGCACCAGTTGATGCTGACCTTGAAGGGGTTACCCAGGAACATACGGCCGCGGGTTGCGGAACTAGCCGAGAGACTACAGATAAAGCACCACAGCGCCGTCGAGCTGATCAATCGACTTTCGGCAGGCGGTTATGTCCGACGGCATCGTGGAGGCAAGGACCAGAGAGAGGTGTTGCTCACTCTAACTCCGAAAGGCGAGAGAATCCTGCGGACGCTTTCACTCTATCACCGGGCCGAACTTCGCACACAAGGGCCCGCCCTCATCGCTGCTCTAAGACGCGCAATGGCAACCACCAGGATCAGCAACAGAATCGCAACGAGATCAGGCGACAGAATAAGGAGCAAGAGTGAAGAGCACGCCACACGGTAACGACAACGATGTAGGTCCGCATCCCCTCACGATTGGTGCCACCGGAGCACAGGTTGCAGACGTAAGAATCGGAGAGCCAGCGCAGTTCCGCATGGTCCTGGTGTCGTTTCTAGCAGCTGGCATCGGGCTGCTGGCAGGTCTGATTGCTTTTCTGCTCTACAAGCTGATCGGCTTGTTTACAAATATCGCTTTCTACCACCGGTTTAGCACAGACTTTATCAGCGCGCGCCACACCCAACTGGGGCTGTGGGTGATCGTGATCCCGGTGGTCGGCGGAATCATCGTCGGCTTCATGGCCAAATATGGAACGCCCAAGATCAAGGGACACGGCATTCCCGAGGCCATGGAGGCAGTGCTGGTGAACCGGAGCTGCATTCAGCCACGAGTCGCGATCCTTAAGCCAATTTCCGCAGCGATCGCGATCGGCACGGGTGGCCCTTTCGGCGCGGAAGGTCCGATCATTCAGACCGGTGGCGCAGTCGGTTCGCTCGTCGGCCAGCTTTTTCATACCACCGCTTCGGAGCGCAAGGTGCTCTTGGCCTGCGGCGCAGCGGCGGGCATGTCCGCGACTTTCAACACACCGATCGCGGGCGTCATCCTGGCCATCGAACTGCTCTTGTTTGAATTCAAGGCACGGTCGTTTATTCCTCTCGTTATTGCCAGCACACTGGCTACCGCGGTGCACATTCAAATGCTGGGCGCAGGCCCGATGTTCAAGGTCACCGCCATGGATTTTGGGATCCCGCATGCACTGCCCTTCTACCTGATCCTGGGCGTGGTCTGCGGGTTCGCCGCCGTGGGGTTCAGCAAACTGCTGTACTGGGCCGAAGACCAGTTTGAAAAGTTGCCGGTAGACGAACTCTGGTGGCCGGCACTTGGCGCGCTGGGTCTTGGAATCATTGGCTATTTTGTACCCCGTGTGTTGGGTGTGGGATATGACACGATCGGCGACATTCTGAATGCAAACCTGGCCTGGAAGCTGCTGCTCGTGGTCATGATCGCCAAAGCGGTGGCCCTGGTGATCTCTCTGGGATCGGGAACCTCCGGCGGATTGCTGGCGCCCATGTTCATGTCGAGTGCGGCCCTGGGTGGGGTATTCGCCCTTGGAATGGATCGGATCTTTCCGGCGGCAAATTTGTCGCCCGGCGCGTTTGCCTTGGTTGCGATGGGGGCGGTCTTCGGAGCAGCATCACGAGCGACCTTCGCATTCATTATTTTTGCGTTCGAGATTACCCGGGACTACAACTCCGTGCTGCCGCTCATGCTGGTCTGCGTGATTGCCGACGGGGTCGCCATGCTGCTGATGCCCAAGGCTTCTATCATGACGGAAAAGCTGGCACGGCGTGGCCTTCACATTCATCAGGATTATGAAGCCGACGTGATGCACCAGATGAGGGTAGCGGAAACGATGGATCAGGACGTGCCCAGACTAGCGCCCGACATGACTGTGGGCGAATTGGCGGATCGTATCGCACGCCGCGACCCGGCAGTGTGTAAGCACCAGGGCATGTTCATTCTGGACCCTGAAGGAAAGCTGGTCGGGGTGATCACTCGCGGCGATGTGCTCCGGGCACTAGACAAAGACCCATCGGGCGCGATGAGCGTGGTCGATGCAGGGACGCGCGACGTCATCGTTACCTATCCTAACGAGTCTTTACACGAGGCTTCCGCCAAGATGCTGCGCAACGATATTGGTCGCCTGCCGGTCGTGGAGAGCGGCAATTCCGGGCGAGTGGTTGGTTATTTGGGCAGACCCGGCATCATGGCCGCCCGCTTGCGCCGCCTTGACGAGGAACATGTACGCGAGCCCGGCTGGATCAAGCATTTCTAACTTGCTCGCGCGTCCGAACCGCGTGCTATCTGGTCCCTCGAGTTGCAGAATAGCCGGCACTCGATGAATTCACCACATGGAAATGGATTTCTGTGCAGCACACGGCGAGACACTGCCCATTTGAAGGGCCTAGCATCTCGTAGGCATAGGAGGTTTCGCGCGCATGGTTCGGAGCGCGTTAAGTCCTTGCAATGCGATGGCCCACCACAGTGTCGCCAGGCGGGCTACCCAAAGACGCAAATCAGCTCGCAGAATGGGCAAGAGCAGCCTGAAGCATTTTATCCGTCACAAGGCGAGGTGGATGCTCGAACAAGCGGGCCGGCAATTCCCGGAACTGGAAATGGTGTGCGACGAAGCCCGCTGCAGCCTGACGCGCACCCGGAAGCAGCTTCTTCAGTTCCTTGGAGTCCAGGATTGTAATTTATGTGATAACGCGCAAACTGACCGACATGAAGCTTCCGCGTCTGAGCCAGGCACCGATCTCCCATCCTGCCTCGATCAGTTCTGAGGCAGAGAAATCCATTCCAGAGTGTCCGTGACAAAAGTTCTTGCTTCGCGGTGCGTCTCGTAGTCGAAGAAGGGCCCTGTACCATGGACATAAAAGTCCGGCAGTTCAAGCGCGCCGAGGACACTATCGCGCTCGGCACTTCGGGGTCTGTTAGCTCATGTCGCTTTGTTTTCGCCTTTAGCGGGTAGCCCTGTCTGGCGCCGTGCGAATAACATCCCTAATCAGCGCAGTCGGACCACGCCGAACTAAGCCGAATGCTTAGGGGTGGTCTCGTCAGCTAGCGATGCAAGTCCATCGTTGAGCTAGCTTGAAAGCCATGTTTCAATAACCTGGCGTGATTACATTCGCTGACATACAGCAGCTCTACGATAGCAATCGCTTCCTTGATGCCTACCACAGAAGTTCGGAATACTGGAAGCCATCAACCCCGATTAAGCACCTCTCGGTTGAGGAACTGATTCTTGGCGGCAGACTAGCATCGCGACTGGGTGGATGGAGGCTTTCGCGCTGGCTGTTTCGAGAGGCATACGCGCGCGATCCGGGCAATCCTCGAGTTCGCTACTTCACAAGGCATGTTCGCCGGCGAAGATCGGGGCTGCTGGAGGATTTGCGGGAGTTTGAAAAGAATCCGGCCATTTGTGCTGGGGTCCCGGAGATACCTGCCTGGTGGCTCGCATCTGATGCTGTGACCTGGGCATTGCTGCGCGATTTTACCCATGCCCACGAATGCCTCAGGCGAGCGCTCAGCTTGCATGGCCGGGATGAATGGATAACGAGTTGTGAATCTGACGTCCTTGGACTTGAAGACCGCTGGGGCGAAGCCCTGCAATGTGCCGAATTGGCATGGGAGATCAGTCCAGGTACACCCCATGCGGCCCGCAGTCTATCGGCAAGCCTTCTCAATCTTGGGCGGGTGAAGGAATCGGCCGATCGCCTGGCTGCGGCGTCAGAGGATTGTCAGTCCTACGAAATAGTGCAACTCGCTTGCTGGTATAAGTGCGCTCTGGCCGAAAGCCTTGATGGTGACGGTCGTTGTCTTGCACTTGGAGACGCGCTCCGACTCGCTGAACGTCTGCCCGCCTTGGCCCCCCTGGCCGACCGTAATCCCCGCAACTTTTTTGCGCGATTCCGGCTCGACATCGCGGAGCAAGCAGACGATCACGCCGAAATGGAACATTGGGCAGAGGAGGCGCGGGTTCCCTTTTACCGTAAAGTCCTGGCCAATCTTCGCCAGAATCCATCGGGCCGCCGTATCCGTCTGCCCTTCACTCGCACAATCCAGAAGCACGAAGCATGTCTTCCCACGAGTCTTGCCTCCGCTATGGCTACGCTCGGACAACACCTCGACCCGGATCGCATGGCCTCCGAGATTACGTTCGGAGGAACATTCGAGTGGGCTGCAGCCGAATGGCTGGAAAAACAGAGGTTTACGGTCCGGTTCTTTCCCGTGACCCCGGATACAGCCACTCGACTGATCAAGAGTGGCATAGGTTTCGTACTCCTCCTCGAGGGAGACGACAACGCCCATGCGGTCGCTGTAGTAGGCATGGACGAAGGGGCGGGAACCTTGATCGTTCATGATCCTATGGCCTACCGAACGACCGAATATCTGGTGGAAAGTTTTGCGAAGAACCGCGACCCCCTCGGAATCAAGGGAATGACAGCTGTTCCCCTCGAGAAGAAAGCTCTCCTCGATCAGCTCCTGCCAGAGGACGATGGAGCCATCATGACGGCGGGGCAGTTGCACCAGAAAACTCTGATTCTACAAGGACCGGCCGCAGCCCGAAAGATCGTCGATGATGTGAAGAGGAGGTTTCCAGCTCATCCGGGAACTCGCCTGCTGCACGCAATCCAGGCGGCCGAGGACGGCCACATCGGTGAGGCCTTACGTGACTTCCAACAGTTACTGAACGAGTTCCCGAATTCCCCTTCCTTGCGTTCCCGCCTGATCGCGGCGTGCCGAGTGAAGGGCAATACTGCGCTGATGCGGGACACACTGGCAGGAGTAGTCGAACAGGGCAGCCTTCCAGGAGTGCAGTCGCAACAGGACTGGTTCTTTCCTCCGGCCCGGTACGTTTCAGAATATGCCGACCTGCTGCGTTTTTCCGAAGCGACGCGGGACAGTGCCCGATCCCTGCTGAATGGACTCATCCGGCGCCAGCCGCAAGCGGCGGGCGCCTGGCACGTGCTTGGGGATCTGGCATGGCAAGAGCGCGATACAGAGGCGTCTTTGTTATCCCTTCGGATTGCTTCCTGCCTTGCCTCGGACAGCGAACATTACGCCATTAGCTATGCCAATGCCCTGGCACAGGTCCATCGCGAGGAGGAGGCGTTTTCCTGGCTCGAGAAACGAGTCAGAAAATTCGGCAGCGCACCGCGCGCCGCGGGCACTTGGGTTAGCTGGATCCGCTGCCTGGAAGAGTGGGGTTGCCCCGACCGAGCAGTCTCGGCTTGCACCGAAGCACTTGCTCAACAGAGCAGTTCGCCGGAACTGCTAGGCTTCGTCGTTCCTTTTCTCGCTCGCATGGGCCGGTGGCAGGAGGCTGAGGCAAACTTGGGTCTTCTTGAAAGGACCGGGAATCTGCCAGTCTTTCGCGAAGCTGCCGTGGAATTCTATCGCCTGCGCGGTGATCTGCAGCAATCCGTTGAACAAGCTGAGGGATGGGTTCGCGAAGTACCACGCGCTATGCCAGCCCGCTACGCTCTGGCTGATCTGATCGCGAAGCGCGATGGGCCCCTGGAGGCGCTGAAACTAACGTCGCGATGGTTAGCAGACCAGCCTGGCCACGATGAACTGGAGGAACTGTATTACCGGCAATTCGATCGCTCAGGAGAACCCAGGCACAAGAAATATTCCCTTCTTCTTCGGCGGGTCAAACGCAATGCCGAAGACGGCCGGGCGTGGCGCGAACTGACCCTTTGTTGTATTCAAGACTTCGAAGCCGCACACGATCGGAAACGCAGAAGATTGCAAGCGCGGATAGAGGCCTTCTTGCGAGAGTGTTACCGCACCGGAACAGAAGACCCCGGGACAATCCGCGTTCGCGCGCGATGGCATGAGGCTTGTGGGCGCTGGAAAGACGCCGTCGCCTCCTGGATTGGCTCGATCGAGGTCGAACCAGCCAGCCCTTACGCCTACGAACGACTCTGGGAATGCTCGGCAGGATTCCATCCGGAGGAGCGCCGGGAAGTTTGGCGGGCGGTGGAACCGATCCTGTTGCGATCTCCTGGGCACTTGGCTATCGTCCAGAACACTCTGCCTCTTGTCGCCCAACGTTTCGGGCTCAGCGAGGCCGAGGAGTCCGTACAGCGCTGGAGAAGATTACGGCCCGACGACCCCGAAATTTCAAAATCGTTTGCCGATCTTCTGCTCGAACAGGGCCACGGCCGCTCCGACGCGGAGCGCGCCTACGCGGCATTGTGTCCTGCAGTCGACCATTTCCCCTACCACGTTGGCCTGCGCTTCTCTCTGGTGCATGCTTGCCGCAAGCTAGGACTTCACAAGGAAGCCGAAGAAGCCCTTCAGGAGATGATTCGTCGTCACCCGGATAACGCGGAAATACGGATACAACTGGCGTGGGTCTACGAACTCCGCGGCCAAAGCGACGGGGCGCAGAAGTTGCTGGAGCAAGCTGCTGTATGCGACCCGCAGAACTATCGGGTCTCCGATGCTCTGATTCAGATTTTGATACGCCACGGCCGCTTTGATCTGGCTAAAAATATAGTTTGCGAAACTCTGGAACGCGCGCCACGAGACGTCAACTGGCGAACGCGTGCCATCCGGCTGCTGATCGAGTGCGGCGATCAGGATGCAGCAGTAGAAGTGGCACGGGAAGGCGTGCGGGTGTATCCGCGTGGCGCTTACTTGTGGTTCTTGCTGGGCACAACTCTCAACCAGCTCCGGCTGTTTGCGACACCGGGCGAAATTGAGGCGTGCTACAGACGCAGCTTGTCTCTCAACTCCGTGTTCTTCGATGCCGCCGACCTACTATCGATGCTTCTTGTGGAGCAACGGCGCTACGACGATGGTGTACAGGTAATAGAAGGAATTCGGCCCGGGATGTGCGACCCATCTCCCGCACATGGGCGACTGGCCTGGATTCGTCGACAGGAAGGGAAACACCGTGAGGCGCGCGAGGAAATGGCTTCCACCGTCGGAAAGTTTCCGTGGTACCAGTGGGGGTGGAATCTCCTGATGGAATGGATAGCCGAAGACCAGGCCTGGGACCAGGCTCGTGAATTGCTCGGCGCAATTCCCGAACAACTTCGAGCGGTCCCGCAATTTCGGCATCAACGCCTGGCTGTGCTGGAAAGAGCAGGGCTTCCCGTCGAAGCGCTGAATGCGGAATGGAGCGAGTTGCTCCGCGATTTTCCTGAGGAACTCCCTCTACACCTCCATCGGTACGATTTGCTACGCGAGGGAAAGCGAGTTCTGGAAGCACAAGCGGTCCTGCACTCACTTCGCCCTCTGGACGCGAACAATCCGTACTATCTGGCCCGCTTGGTCGAGGTTTACGGAGAAGAAGAAAGGGAGGACGAGGCGATTGCTGCCATGCAACGCATCTTCTTTGCAGAGGGCGAGAGTACCGTATGGCCGTCCGACTATGCGTGGCAGTCGCTTGGGAGAGCTCAGCTCACTGCCAAAGCTTATCAGGTGGCACGTCAAGCGCTAGCAAGCCAGCGGCGTCCGACTCCTCATGCATTCTTGATTCTGTGCTCTCACGCTCTCGAGCGAGCAGGGACCCCAAAAATCATTCCGCAACCGCTATGGATTACATGGTTTCCGGATGACGGGGTCAAGGAACTCATGAGTCTGCTAAACATGGCCGACCAAACCGCTTGGGTTAACGGCCAGTATCGTGCGAGAGCTTTCGAACGACTGAACGGTGTAGGCCACTATCGGCTGGTCGTACGGTATTGGAGGAAGCACCAGGGACAAGTGGAGGGCGACGTCGCAACCTGGTCAGAAACTGGCCGCGCATTGGCTTCCTTGAATCGCAGAAACGCAGTGCGGAAACTTCTGTCATCTTGGCGCAAACGCCGTGGCGTCAGCATGTGGACGGTGGCAAACTACGTCAACTGCCTTTCGACAGTGTGGCCATCCGACTTGAAGGAGACGATCGCATCCTGTGGTGATGCACTCCGTGACCTACCGCACGACCACTGCGCCCGATGCTTGGCTCATATCCGAGCAGAAGCCTGCGCTTTGCTGGGAGACAAGGTGGTGCTGCGAGAGACCTGGGACCGATACCGCAGTTACTTTGACTGCAAAGAGAATAGCGGTGAGTGGTTTCCGCCGAAGTACCGTCACCTGTTAACTGACATCCCGATGTTAGTTCGCTTCCTCGAGCAAAACGAGGTCGGTTTGTATCGAAGGACTGTGTGGAGTCTGCGATGGCGGCATGTCTTTGGTGGTCCAAGTACTGGAAATCGGATCGCTTTTCCAGCACCTATTTCCTGGTGGGCGCTCTGGATACTCCTTTGGATCCTCATAGAGCTATTTCGAAACTCATGAGCCATCGTCGGGGCCATCAACCCAAAGATCGCCCCTCAAGGATCTCCGGGAGGTAAATCTGCGCCGAGGACGGCATTTTGTGATGCATCGATTGCACAAGCTTGCGCTGTTTTTCCGCCTTTTTTGGTGAAAATGAGTGCAATGGCGATATTGCAACCGTAGGGGGCGCTGTTTGCTAACAGCCAATCGCGCCCTAAACGAAGTCGTCCTTTCTGTTCGGCACTCCCAGTCAGACACTCTGTTCCGATCTACTCCACCCCTAAACTTCACCGAGATGTTGTCACAATTTGACTCTGGACGTATTGTTCTTTATTGACCGATGCACCGGAGATACCAGGTTCTTTACAGCGAGCTTCCTTGCAAAACGAGCTTATGACTTGGGCAGGCGTCCATGAGGAGGGCGACCTTCCCTACTTTAAAGTGCAGAGGGAAAACAAATTGAAGCCGAATCAGGCCCAAGATCTTGGGTTAAGACTCTTATTCGCCGCGGCTTTAATGGCGGGGGCGATAGCCATCGGATGCTCGACGAATTCCTCACGAAACCCGCAGGCTGGCGGTCCACAGTCCATGCCCGTCAAAGTGCTTGAGGCTCACGCGGTAGCGATCAATGACGCCGGCGAATATGTAGCGATGCTGAAATCGCGGGATTCAGCGGTAGTGATGCCGCAGGTAGAGGGTCAGATCACACAAATTTTTGTGCACTCCGGCGATCATGTGAGCTCGGGTAGGCCGTTAATGGAGATTGATCCGCGGAAGCAGCAGGCTACCGTCAAGAGTCAGGAGAGTTCGCGGGCGGCGCAACAAGCTAATCTCATCTGGGCGAAACAGCAGTATGAGCGCACGCGAGGATTGTATAGCGCGGGCGTGGTCAGCAAGCAGGACCTGGACCAGGCAAAAAGTGCTCTGGATACCGCACAGGCGCAGATGAACTCGCTCGACGCACAAGTGCGGGAGCAGGAAGTGCAGCTTCATTACTACAGAGTCGTCGCTCCACGAAGTGGAATTGTGGGAGATATTCCGGTACGAGTGGGCGACCGCGTGACGACCACCACGCAACTGACCACGGTCGACCAGCCGGGAAGTCTGGAAGTTTACGTGTATGTTCCGGTGGAACATTCAGCACAGCTCCGGATGGGCATGCCGGTCAATGTGGTCAACCCCGACGGCAAGGTGTTGGCCGAGTCTCGGGTGAGCTTCATTTCGCCGCAGGTCGATAACTCCACGCAGACAGTGCTGGTGAAGGCCCGGATCGCCAATGGCAACGATGCGTTGCGGCAGGCGCAGTTTGTGCGAGCACAGGTGATTTTTGGAACACACCAGAATCCTGAGGTGCCGATCCTGTCGGTCTCGCGCCTGGCCGGACAGTATTTTGCGTTCATCGCTGAGCCGGAGAAGGGCGGATATGTTGCGCGGCAAAAGCCCATCAAAGTCGGACAAACCGTGGGCAACAACCTGGAAGTGCTCGAAGGGGTCAAGCCGGGCGATAAGGTGATTGTGTCTGGCACGCAGCTTTTGGTAGATGGAATGCCGGTGACGCCGACGGGTTAGCGGAATCCACTATCAAATGAAAACCGCGGGGGATTCGCAAGACGCAGAACAAACCATGGATTCATCGTTCGCCGGTGATTTTTGCAGTCTTACCTTCACTGGCCTCAAATCTATCGAAGAAAAAAATAGCCGTCCCGTCGCCTGCGGTCCTGGTCGTCAGAATCTAAGGTCTCGAGTTCATGTTCTCTAACTTCTTCATACGGCGCCCCGTTTTTGCGAGCGTTTGCGCGTTGCTGATCATCCTGGCGGGAGTGGCCGTGCTGCCTACGTTGCCAATCGCCCAGTTTCCTAACCTTGCGCCTCCGCAGGTTTCGGTGACCAGTAGCTACATCGGTGCGAGCGCGCAGACGGTCGAGAGTGCGGTCACGATTCCGCTGGAGCAGCAGATCAACGGCGCGGAAGGCATGAAGTACATGACTTCGAGCAGCGGGAATGACGGGACCAGTCAGATCCTGGTTACGTTTGACATCACGCGCGATCCCGACCTGGCTGCGGTCGACATCCAGAACCGTGTGAACACGGCGCAGGGAAGGCTTCCGGCAGCGGTGAAAGCCATCGGCATCACCACGCAGAAGACTTCAGAGAATTTTGTTTTCGGAGCCGCCGTTACCTCCGACAACAACCAGTATTCGCCGCTCTTCATGAGCAACTATCTCGACGTGTATGTGCGAGACGCGCTCAAACGTATTCCGGGAGTCGCCGATGTGCAGATCTTCGGCGAAGGAAAGTATTCCATGCGGCTGTGGCTGGATCCGACGCGCATGGCAGGCCGCGGGCTCACGGCTTCCGACGTGGTGAATGCTCTTTCAGAGCAGAACGTGGAGATCGGAGCGGGAGAAATTGGACAGCAGCCGGCCATTCCCGGGCAAGATTATCAAATCAGCGTGCGGGCCGTCGGACGTTTGAGCGAGGCGGCGCAGTTCGACAACATCATTTTGAAGACAAACGCCGACGGAACTCTGGTGCGCTTGCGCGACGTGGGGCGCGCGGAACTGGGAGCCGAAAGTTACGCCTCGGACTTGCTCTTCAACGGGCAAGAGGCGACCGGATTTGGAGTTGCGCAGCTCTCGACGGCGAATGCGCTGCAAGTTCACCAGCAGGCATTTGCGGAACTGGAGCGGCTTTCGAAGAATTTCCCTCCTGGAATGCACTACAAGGTGGCATTCGACACCACGGAGGCGGTGAGCGCGTCGATCCACGACGTGATTTTCACGGTGGGCTTGGCAATCCTGCTGGTCATCGCGGTGATCTTCATCTTTCTCGGCGACTGGCGGACCACGATGATTCACTTCATCGCCACTCCCGTTTCGCTCATCGGCACCTTCGCTTTCGTGAAGTTGCTCGGCTTCTCGATCAACACTCTGACGCTATTCGGTATCACGCTTGCCACGGGGCTGGTGGTGGACGACGCGATCGTGGTGATTGAAAACATCGAACGCCATATTGCCGGGGGCGAGCACGACTCCCACAAAGCGTCGGCGGCTGCCACCGCCGAGATTACCGGCGCTGTGATTGCCACCTCGCTGGTGCTGGTTGCGGTGTTTGTGCCGGTAGCATTCTTTCCCGGAACCACGGGCATCCTGTTTCGACAATTTGCGCTCACCATCGCATTTTCCATCACGATTTCCGCTTTCAACGCGCTCACCCTGGCGCCGGCGCTGGCGGCCATCTTTCTGGCGCATCCTCATGGGCAAAAGTGGTGGTGGCTGCGAAAGTTCGAAGACGGCATCGCACTGCTCACGCGCGGGTACCGCCGTGTGCTGCATCATGTGCTGGACTACAAAGGGGTGATGGCGGTTCTCTTTCTCGCGGCGCTGGGCCTGACCTATTTTGCGTTTACGCATGTACCGACGGGATTCGTTCCCGACGACGACCAAGGGTATTTCATGGTTATCATTCAAGCGCCACCTGGCGCCTCGCTGGAATACACCAGAGCCGTTGGAAAACAGGCTTCTCAAATCCTGCAGGGGGAACCCGAGGTCGAGGGAGTTTTCTCAGTAGCAGGATTCAGCTTTGCGGGTGCGGCGGCGAACCAGGGGATTATTTTCGTGACGCTCCGGCCGTATTCGCAACGCCGGGGCGACCAGCATAGTGCCACGGCGGTAGTGAATCGCGTGCGCATGAAGCTGTTTGGAGTTTCCGGCGCTGTTGTTTTCGCGACCCTTCCGCCCGCGGTGCAGGGGCTCGGGCAATTTGGCGGATTTCAGTTTGTGGTGCAGGACCAGGGCGCGCACCGGCTGGAAGAGTTAGCAAGCGCAGTGCAAGGGCTTATGCAGCAGGCCAGTCAGCGCAAAGATTTGAGCCAGCTGTTCACGCAGTTTACCGCCAACGATCCGCAGTACGTCGTGACGATCGACCGCGAGAAAGCCAAGAGCCTGCACGTAGCGCTCTCCCAGATCACCGATACGCTGGGTGTATACGTGGGCTCATCGTATGTAAATGACTTCGATTTCAACAACCGCTCTTATCGCGTTTATGTGCAGGCGGACAAAGAGTTCCGCTCGACCGCACAAGACATGCGGCAGTTTTACGCGAGATCGGATAGTGGTGCCATGGTGCCGCTCGATAGCCTGATCAGCATTTCCCAGACTGCAACACCGCAGGTGATCAGCCACTACAACCTGTTTCGGTCGGCGGAAATCGACGGCTCGCCGGCTCCGGGATACAGTTCGGGTCAAGCGATTGCCGCCATGGAGCAACTGGCTTCGAAAATGCCGCGCGGATTTTCGTACAGTTGGACGGGGCTATCCATGGAGGAATTGGAGGCCGGAGGAACCTCGCTGATTTTGTTCGGACTCGGAACGCTGGTCGTGTACCTGACGTTGTCGGCGCAATATGAGAGCTTCGTGCTGCCTTTTATCGTGTTGCTGGCAGTGCCGATGGCAGTGCTGGGGGCCTTGGGCGCGCAGTGGTTGCGCGGGCTGCAGGACGACGTTTACTGCCAGGTCGGGCTGGTGATGTTGGTCGGACTGGCGAGCAAGAATGCGATTCTGATCGTCGAGTTCTCCGAACAACTGCGGGAGACCGGTTTGCCGCTGATGGAGTCGACGTTGCAAGCGGCGACGATCCGCTTGCGGCCAATCCTGATGACCTCGCTCGCCTTCATCCTTGGTGTTGTCCCGCTGGTAATCGCCACTGGAGCGGGTGAGAATGGGCGCCATTCAGTGGGAACGACCGTGTTCGGTGGCATGATTATGGCAACTGTGCTGAATCTGTTTTTCATTCCCGTGCTCTATTTGATCGTTGAGGGCTGGCGGGAACGCGGAAAAGTGCCCGAGCATCGTTAGGCTCGTCGAACAATCCCCCGCCCCGGCGCGTGGCTATGCTACGCCGCAACTCGTCAGGACTGGCGTAGACCAGCAGGTTCATACGCGAGCTATACGCCGGAGCATACAAGCCTCTTCAGCAAGATCACCCGGGCACTGCACTCCGATTAATGCTGCGAGTGTGACCGCAACGAGCAAACGTCAAATCACCTATCAATTAGACAGCTTACCCGCCTCCACAGGTTTAACGTGGTAAATCAGACCAAAATATGCCTGCCGAAGTGTTGGATACTCTGATCAAAATGCTGCGACACGCTTCGCTCCACGCCTCCAGCGGTTTTGGCATATCCTTTAGAAATTCTTCAACGCCTGCCTCGTTTACCCACTTTTTCTCAGCAACGGCTATCCCAAAGAAGTCTTTATTCTTCATTCTGAGCCTTCCCGACCAATTAGGGTCAAATGAGTGAACCCTGGATTTATCGCCAACAAGGAACTTCTTTAAAGGCAATCTTCCCCCTTCGGTAAATAGTCATGTCTTTCAGCTTGTCAGAACCGTCTGAGTTTGGAACGCCATTCCTGACTAAGATATTCGCGGTTGAGGAGCGACGCTCAGCGGTAGCCCCGCGCGAACAGTTCCACCCATCGCGAACAGCGCCAGCCCGACGAGAATTTGCGAGAACATCATCCATCCGCGCCGATGCCCAAGCCGCTTAAACAACGGCAAATCGACGCGATCTATTAAGGGCGCCCACAGAAACTTCAGCGAATAGGCAATGCCCACCCAGGAAAGAAAACCGATCGCCGTCAGGGAGGTGTGTTCATCGCGCAGCCAGTAGCCGAACGTATTGCCGAGCAGGAGAAAGGGAAGGCCTGAAGAAAACCCGAGCAACAACATCGCAAGTGTTTTGGGCCGCAGGTAATCGGCGAACCGGTGCTTGTGCGGATTCACGCGGTCATTGTCTACCGGAGGCTCACGAAACTCAACCATGTGCTCCAGTTGCCTTCTGCCGAGTCAATGAGTCAAATCGCGATTTCATCATTTTGATTTTCGGAGCGTGGCCGATCACCTTCCACTCCTCTGCGTTGTGCAGCATTCGTCGCAACGTCCTCAAAGCGCAATTGGCATTCCCGGCCGAGCCTGGAAATTTCAATTGCTCAGCGAAATCTCCCGTGATTTGGTCGACTCGCAAACCCGCAACGGGTGTCGCTTTGGGTAGGCGCCAGCCATTGCGATAGAACTTCTTGGTTTTCTCCTCCAACCTGCCATCCTCAACCCAGTGTCAAATCGCTCAGCAAAGTCAGAAAGGACACTAGGCTTGCTTGGAAATGGATCGGTGCCTTCGATCACTGAGCCCAATTTCACGCTTGCTGCCTTAGCCGCCCTTGCTAACTTTGTTTCTTGAG